>RCUN01000005.1_pt1 | contig 458774 bp, 431 predicted proteins | sample 2166181 | NCBI WGS metagenome assembly RCUN01 (sample SAMN09932603, study PRJNA488358) | compost metagenome | feature: garden; material: soil; isolation source: compost soil in crotononitrile-enriched culture | place: Germany: Experimental Botanical Garden Goettingen | collected 2016-01-27 | reverse complement strand
CGATGTCGCCCGAGCGGTAGCCGCCTTCCAGTTCAACGCGCCAGTTGGGGTTGAAGCGGTAGCCGAGACGCGCAAACGCCGCCCAGCCGGGATTGACTTCCCAGTCCCAGGTCTGGCCGCCGATTGACGAATCCAGCTCGGCGTCATGTTTGAAATGGTATCCGGCGTCGAGCGCGCCGTACCAGCCATCCGGTTCAGCCGACGCTGCGCCGGCTGCGAACAGCCCGGCGGCGGCGACACTGGCGAGAAGTTTGAGCTTCATAGTGTCCTCACACTCTGTTGATGAGAATGTCGCCGCTTGAAAGCGGTGACGCTCAAAGGCCCGAACGACACAGGATCGCTCAGGTTCCGCCGCTTTCCGCATGATTGCGACAGGTGTGGCGCCGTTTCAACACAAAGGACCGTTTTGCCCCTTAATCCTGCCTGCTAGGCAGTATTGAAACAAGACGGAGACGAGGGATGAGCATCAGGTTCGACGGTCAGGTGGCGATCGTGACGGGCGCAGGCGGCGGTCTGGGCCGCGAGCACGCCCTGGCGCTGGCGGCGCGAGGCGCCAGGGTGGTGGTCAACGACCTAGGCGGCGCCCGCGACGGATCGGGCGGATCGGCCACAGCGGCCGAGGCCGTGGTGGCCGAGATCGCGGCGGCGGGCGGCGAGGCCATGGCCAATGCGGCCTCCGTCACCGACGCGGCGGCGGTCGAGGCCATGGTGGCCGAGGTCATGGCCCGCTGGGGCCGGGTCGACATTCTGGTCAACAACGCCGGCATCCTGCGCGACAAGAGCTTCGCCAAGATGGAGCTGGCTGACTTCCAGCTGGTGATGGACGTCCACCTGATGGGCGCCGTCCACTGCACCAAGGCGGTGTGGGACATCATGCGGGCCCAGAACTATGGCCGCATCGTCATGACCACCTCGTCGTCGGGCCTGTTCGGCAATTTCGGTCAGGCCAACTACGGCGCGGCCAAGATGGCCTTGGTCGGCCTGATGCAGACCCTGGCGATCGAGGGGGCCAAGAACGACATCCGCGTCAACGCCCTGGCCCCGACCGCCCACACCCGCATGACCGAGGATCTGCAAGGCCTGCCGCTGGAAGCCTTGGGACCGGATCTCGTGACGCCAGGCCTGCTGCATCTGGTCAGCCGCGACGCACCGACGCGCGCCATCCTGGCCGCCGGCGCCGGCGGCTTCGAGCGCGCCTATGTCACCCTGACCCAGGGCGACTTCGCCATCGGGCCGGACGCCGCCGAACAGGTCGCCGCCCGCTTCGACGCTATCTCGGACCGTACCAACGAGATCGTGCCGGATATGGGCGCGGCGCAAGGCATGATCGAACTGACCAAGGCCCAGAGGCATCATTCTTCTTAGAAGGCCTACCGCGCTTCGCGCTACTTGAGGCTCTTTAGAAGAGGCCTACCGCGCTTCGCGCTACTTGAGGCCGAGAGGCCCCATGCCGAAAAGGCGCCTTGCGTTGACCCCACGTGAGGCGCCTATCCTCTCTTCGTTAGGCAGGAAACGCGCTTACCGCAGCGCACGTCCGCATCGCGGCGATAGCGCCCTCTCGCGCGCTCAAGCAGCGAGCGACCGCGTCGCGAGCGATAGCGCCCCAAAAAGAGAGAACTTCTCGATGCGTGAAGCCGTCATCGTCTCCACCGCCCGCACCCCGATTGGTCGGGCCTATCGCGGGGCCTTCAACGACACCCAGGCGCAGCAACTCGGCGCTCATGCCGTGAAGCACGCCGTCGCGCGCGCTGGCGTCGATCCTGCCGAGATCGAGGACGTCGTCATGGGCGCGGCCCTGCAACAGGGCTCGACCGGAACGAACGTCGCGCGTCAGGTGGCCCTGGCGGCGGGCCTCCCCTCCTCCGTGCCCGGCATGAGCCTGGATCGCCAGTGCGCTTCGGGCCTGATGGGCATAGCCACGGCGGCCAAGCAGGTCATATTCGACCAGCAGAAGATGGCGGTGGGCGGCGGGCTGGAGAGCATCTCCCTGGTCCAGAACCAGCACATGAACCTGTACCGGATGAGGGACGAAGCGCTGCTGAAGCTGTCGCCCCACATCTATATGTCGATGCTGGAAACCGCCGAGGTCGTCAGCCGTCGCTACGGGATCAGCCGCGACGCCCAGGACGAATACGCCCTGCAGTCGCAGCAGCGCACGGCGGCGGCGCAGGCCGAGGGACGCTTCAACGCCGAGATCGTGCCGATGACCACCGCCATGCTGGTCATGGACAAGGCCACCGGTGAAACCTCGTCGAAAGAGGTGACGCTGGCCAAGGACGAGGGCAATCGTCCCGAGACCACGCTGGAGGGTCTTAAGGCGCTGAAGCCCGTCTTCGGCGGCGGCGAGGAAATCCAGCAGGGCGAGTTCATCACCGCCGGCAACGCCTCGCAATTGTCCGACGGGGCCTCGGCCTGCGTCGTCATGGAGGCGGGCGAGGCGGTGAAACGCAACCTGCAACCGCTCGGCGCCTATCGCGGCATGGCGGTGGCCGGCTGTGAGCCCGACGAGATGGGCATCGGCCCGGTCTTCGCCGTGCCCAAGCTGCTGAAACGCCACGGCCTTACGGTGGACGACATCGGCATCTGGGAACTGAACGAGGCCTTCGCGGTGCAGGTGCTCTATTGCCGAGATAGGCTGGGCATCCCCAACGACCGCCTGAATGTCTCGGGCGGGGCCGTTTCCATCGGCCACCCCTATGGCATGTCGGGCGCGCGGATGACCGGCCACGTCCTGATCGAAGGCAAGCGACGCGGGGCCAAATACGGCGTCGTCACCATGTGCATTGGCGGCGGTATGGGCGCGGCGGGTCTGTTCGAAATCTACTAGGCCGGTCAGCTGCGCCCATCATGAAGAGTGGCTGAAACCGCGATGCGGTTTCAGCGGGCGCGGCGGGTCTGTTCGAGATCTACTGAGACTCGCACTCGGCGGCCCGTCGCGCCTCCATCGCTGCGAACCAGCGCTGGCGCAGGACGGCGGGCCGACCGGGATAGCGGTCGTCCAGAAACTCGGCATCGACCACCCGGTCGGCGCGGAAGCTGCGGAAGTCATCCCGCGTCTCGCACCAGGCGATCAGCAGACGCGCCCGCTCGTGATAGCCGATCAGGCAGGGCCAGATGACGCGCGTCGTCTCTCGCCCCTGCTCGTCGGCGTAATAGAGCCGCAACTTGCGCCCGGCGTGAATCCAGGCTCGCACCCGCGCCAGATCCACGGTCTCCATCTTCTGCTCCCACGGCGGTGGCGTGGCCACTGAAGGCTCCAGCACCACCGAGCGCAGACGTTCCGGCACGATGGCGGCGATCTTGGCCGTCAGGTCGCGCGCGGCGCGGGCCAGAGCCGGATCGCCGCGCGCCGCCACCCACTGCGCCCCCAGCACCGCCGCCTCGATCTCATCGGAGGTCAGCATCAGCGGCGGCAGGTCGAAACCGCCGTCCAGCACATAGCCCAACCCCGCCTCGCCCCGGATCGGCACCCGCTGGCCCAGCAGGGCGGCGACGTCGCGGTAGATGGTGCGTTTCGAGGTTTCCAGTTCGGCCGCGATGGCGTCGGCCGTCACCGGACGCGAGGCCCGGCGCAGCACCTGGATGATCTGGAACAGTCGGTCGGCGCGTCTCATGTCCCACCCTCGCCGAAGACTGCTGACAGCATGGTGGCAGCAGGGTGTCAGTAGTCAAGACGAACCGCCGCCGACGCCCCGTCGCGGCGCGATATCTGGGAGGATTATCGATGCTGACCCTGTTCCACGCCCCCTGGTCCCGCTCCTCGCGCCTGGTCTGGCTGGTCGAGGAACTGGGGGCCGACTGCCGCATCGACTATTGCGACATCCGCCGCATGGACGGCACGGGCGCCGCCGATCCGAAGAACCCCCATCCCGACGGCAAGGTCCCGGCCCTGCTGCATGACGGCGCCTTGATCACCGAATCGGCGGCGGTCGCCCTCTATCTGACCGGCCTGCATCCTGAAGCAGGCCTCGGCTTCCCCCCGGACTCGCCGCAGCGCGGGTCGCTGCTGACGTGGATGTTCTGGGCCTCGGGCGAGCTGGAGCCGTCGCTGTGGAACAAGATGACCGGCGCGGTGGACGCCGACGCCTATGCCCGAGCTCGCTATGACGCCGCCATGACCCGGCTGCTGGAAGCCCTGTGGGAAGGTCCATGGCTGATGGGCGACCGTTTCACCGTGGCCGACGTCCTGATCGGCAGCACCGTGGGTTGGGCGCGCGAGCACCTGCCTGAAAGCCCCCTTCTGGACGCCTATGTCGAACGGCTGGCGGCCCGCCCCGCCCATGCGCGCGCCCTCGCCCGCGACGGCGCGCCGCCGCGATACGCCGAGGCCAGCTAGGCCGCAGGTTCAGCCGCGTCGGCGACCAGCTCGTCGTCGGCGCGGATCGCGACCTTCCTGAGCGCCCCGACATAGCTGTCGCGCCATATCCCCACGTCGGTGTCCCGCACCACCTGCATCAGCGCCTTCCATTTACGGATGCGCTCCTCCAGCGGCATGGTCAGGGCCGTCTTGATCGCTTCCGACAGCTCTTCACGGCTGAAGGGATTGACCAGCAGGGCCTCGCCCATCTGTTCGGCGGCGCCGGCGAAACGCGACAGGATCAGCACGCCGGGATCGTCGGGGTTCTGGGCCGCCACATATTCCTTGGCCACCAGGTTCATGCCGTCGCGCAGGGGCGTGACCAAGCCGACCTTGGCCGCGCGATAGAGGCCCGCCAGCTGATCCCGCCGGAAGGTGCGGTTCAGATAGCGGATCGGCTGCCAGTCCATATCGGCATAGGCGCCGTTGATCCGCCCTGCCAGGGCGTCCAGCCGCCCGCGTATGTCCTGATACGCATCCACATCATCGCGAGAGATCGGCGTCACCTGCAACAGGAAGACCTCGCCGCGCATGGCCGGATTGTCCTCCAGAAACTGCTCAAAGCCCAGCATCCGCTGCTCCAGCCCCTTGGAGTAGTCGAGCCGATCGACGCCGACGATCATGGAGCGGAAGGCCGCCGAAGCCGCCATCCGGTCATAGGTCTTGCCCCCCAGCACCGAGTCGCGTGCCGCCAGGAAACCTTCCACGTCGATGCCGATGGGGAAGACCCCGCATTGAACCCGACGGCCGAAGGCCTCGATTACATGGTCGGGCGACACCCGCCCCCGCGCCTCGACCTCGACGTAGCGCTCGAACAGGCCGAGCCATTCATGGGTATGGAAGCCGATCAGGTCGAAATAGAACATCGACTCCACCAGCCGGCGATGATGCGGCAGCGTCACCAGCAGCTGACGCGCCGGCCAGGGCGTGTGCAGGAAGAAGCCGATGCGGTTCTTCACCCCCAGGCGGCGCAGGTCCCGCGCCATCGGGATCATGTGATAGTCGTGGATCCAGATGATGTCGTCGGGCTGGATCAGCGGCTGCAGCACCTCGGCGAAGCGGCGGTTGGTGCGCTCATAGCCCTCGCCGTAGGACCGCTCGTAGGCCGTCAGATCGACCCGGTGGTGGAACAGAGGCCACAGGGTCTTGTTGGCGTAGCCGTTGTAATATTCGTCGACGTCCTGTGTCTCCAGATCGACGGTGGCGACTGTGACGCCCGCCCGGTCCTCGATGTTCAGTTCGCCGGTGAACTGCTCGACCGTTTCACCGGACCAGCCGAACCACAGACCGTCGTATTTGCGCAGCGCCGCCGACAGAGCCATGGCCAGACCGCCTGCCGAGCCCGCCGCCGGGTCCTTCGGCGCCGAGACGCGGTTCGAGACGACAATCAGCCGGCTCATCGTGCGTCCGTCCAGGAACGACTGAGCAGCACGGCGCAATTGATGATCCCGACCAGGGAATAGGTCTGCGGATAGTTGCCCCACAGTTCGCCGTCCTGAATGGCGATGTCCTCGCTGAGCAGACCCGCGTGGGTCCTTTGACTGAGCATTTGGTCGAAGATGGCCCTCGCCTCCTCCGTTCGTCCGTTGAGATGCAGGGCCTCGATGAACCAGAAGGTGCAGAAGTTGAACGCCGTCTCCGGCTCGCCGAAGTCGTCGGGGTGGATGTAGCGGAACAGGTAGGGGCCGCGTTTCAGGTCCCGCTCCACAGCCTCGAAGGTCTTGACCTGCCGCGGGTCCCGGGCGTCGAGGAAGCCCAGGTCGGTCATCTGCAAGAGGGAGGCGTCCAGCTCGGTTCCGCCGAAACTGGCGGCGAAGCGGCCCTCGTCCGGCAGATAGGCCTCGGCCTCGATCCGCGCCCGGATCAGCCGTGCCCGCTCATCCCAAAGCTCGCCCCGCTCTGTCAGCCCCAGATGGCGCGCCGCCTTGGCCAGCCGGTCGCAGGCGGCCCAGCACATGACCGAGGAATAGGTATGAACCCGGGCGATGGTGCGGAACTCCCACAGGCCCGCGTCCGTCTGGTCGTGCATGGAGAAGGCGCGGTCGCCTACCTTTTCCAGCGCGTGGAAGTCGTCGATCGTGCCCGGCCTCAACATCCGCTCGTCGAAGAAGGCCTGAACCAGCGGCAGGACGATCTGGCCATAAACATCGTGTTGCAGGTGCTCGTGCGCCTGATTGCCGACGCGCACCGGCTTCATGCCGCGATAGCCCTCGACGCTGTCGACGATCCGCTCGCCGATGTCCGCCTCCAGCCCCACGCCATAGACGGGCTGGACGTGGCCGCCCCTGGCGTCGTCCACCAGATTGCGCAGGTAGCCGAGGTAGTTCTCGAGGATGTCCACCGCGCCCAGCCGGTTCAGCGCCCGCACCGTATAATAGGCGTCGCGCACCCAGCAGAAACGATAGTCCCAGTTGCGCCCGCTCTCCGGGAACTCGGGGACTGAAGTCGTCATCGCGGCGACGATGGCGCCGGTCTCCTCATAGACGCAGAGCTTGAGGGTGATAGCGGCGCGGATCACCGCCTCCTGCCAGTCCAGCGGCACATAGAGGGTCCGTGTCCACAGCTTCCAGTGCTGGATAGTCTGATCCAGCGCCGCCGAAACCCCCGCCATGACTGACTGGTCATAGCCCTCGTCCGGGCCGAGGAAGAAGGCCAACTCGCCTTCCAGCCGGAAGGCCCGCTCGTTCTGAACATGGGTGACGGGGCAGTTGGTGGTCAGCCGCAGCGTCAGGTCGGTGCACAGATAGCGGATGTGGTTGGAGCCGGAGGTCTGTTGCGCCCGCCTCGCGCCCCAGTCCGCCGAGGGCCGCAGCCGCACCGTGATGCGCGGCGCCCCAGACAGGGGCCGCACCACGCGCGCAAAGGCGATGGGGCGATAGATGCGCGAATGCTTCAGGTGGCGGGGCGCGAAGTCGAGGATCTCGACCGAGGCCCCGCGTTCGTCGGTCATGACCGTACGCAGAACGGCGGTGTTGCGCACATAGGCCTGCTCGATCGTGACCATGTCGGCCAGTTCGATGGCCCAGAAGCCATGCTCGGGATCGTCGCCGTCCATCAGGGCCGAAAAGACCGGATCGCCGTCCACGCGGGGCGCACAGGCCCAGACGAAGCGGCCCGCCCGGTCGATCAGGGCGCTGACCGAGCAGTTGCCGATCGGGGCCAGGTCGAGGTTGGGACGGCTCATGCGGCGCCTCCTTCAATCTGATCCAGCCAGTCGAGCACAGCCGCGACATCCTCCAGCCCGTAGCGTGCGGCGGTTGGGCGCTCCGGCCCCACCAGGACGCCGAAACCGCCCAGGGCCTCGGCAGCCTCGAAGCCATGCTCGTCGGTCAGGTCGTCGCCGACCATGATGGGGATGGCCCCCTTGAACGGCGCCTCGGCCATGAAGGCGGTCAGGGCTGCACCCTTGTCCGTGCCCGGCGTCTTCAGTTCCAGCACCATGGACCCCGGCTGCAGGGCCAGGCCTGTCTCTTGCGCCAGCGCCGCCGCCAGGGCCAAGGCTTCGGCCGAAGCGTCGGGAGCCTGACGATAGTGAAGGCCCGCCGCCAGTTCCTTGTCCTCCACGATCACGCCCGGTCGGTCGGCGGCGAAGGCGGCGAAGGCGGACACTGCCCGGCGCACCGCCGGGTCCGGCATCCGGTTGGCGAAGGAGCCGTCGCCGCGCCGTCTTTGCAGGCCATGAACGCCTGAGGCCGCTCGCGCCGCACCGTTGCTGATCCGGTCGATCTCGCCCAGGGTCCGGCCGCTGACGATGGCGACCCGCCCCTGCAGCCGGTCCGTCAGACGGATCAGGACATCGGTCCGCCGGGCGTCCGGGCCCACCGCATCCGGCGTCGGCGCCAGGGGCGCCAGAACACCGTCCAGATCTAGGAACAGGGCGGGCGTGGCGAAGGCGAAGGGCGGCGTGGGCAGGCGTGAGGCGATCGCCCCGGATGCAGACGGCATAAGGTCCGGTCTCGATTCTTGGCTGTTGTTGAAACGCTCACAACGCGCAAAGCCCTGGAAGGTTGTCCGCCGCGGTGACAATTCCGTCGCAGCCCCGCCATTGTGCGAACAATCCAGATGGGGCAATTCGCGGGTGCGTCACGAAGAACCGCCGCAGCGGTCCGACGCCTCAGGAGCCTGCCCATGCCCAACACATTTCACTCATCGCCGGAACAGATCGCCGCGATGACGGATCGAGCACGCGAAGTCGTGCGCCTGAACATCGAGGCGCTGGAGGCGCTGGAGCGCTCTATCGACGTCTCAATTGCGCGCGCCTGCGACATCATCCTGTCGCGGCCCGGCTATCTGGTCGTGACCGGCATGGGCAAGTCGGGCCACATCGGCGGCAAGATCGCCGCCACCCTGGCCTCGACCGGCACCAACTCCTTCTTCGTCCACCCGGCGGAGATGAGCCACGGCGACCTGGGCATGCTTCGCCCCGACACCACCCTGCTGGCCATCTCCAACTCGGGCGAGAGCCGCGAACTGCGCGACCCCCTGCTCTATTGCCAGCGCAACGACATTCCGGTCATCGGCATCACCCAGAGGGCCAGCAGCTTCCTGGGGCGTCACTCGGCCGTCAGCCTGACCATGCCCAAGGTGGCCGAGGCCTGCCCCAATGGTCTGGCGCCGACGACCTCCACCCTGATGACCCTGGCCATCGGCGACGCCCTGGCCATGGTGCTGATGGATCGTCGCGGCTTCACCCGGGAAGACTTCGGCCTGCATCACCCGGGCGGCGCCCTGGGCATGAGCCTGCAAAGCGTCCGCGAATGGATGGGCGACAACGCCGCCGCCCCGGCCAGCGTGCCGATGGACGCCAGCTTCAGCGAAGTCGTCTCAGCCATCAGCGCCGGTCGCAAGGGCGCGGTCGCTGTTCTGCATTCCGATGGGAGCCTTGCCGGCGTGATCACCGACGGCGACATCCGCCGCGCCTTCGCCAGCGACATCACGGCCATCCGCGCCGAGGACATCATGAGCCGCAGCCCGATCACTGTGGACCCGGACGCCCGCATGAGCGACGTGGTCGACCTGCTGAGCGCGAACAAGATCGCCAACCTGTTCGTGATCGAGAACGATCGCCCGGTCGCCGTCATCCACATCGCCGAACTGATGCAGGCCGGCTACGTCTCCTGATGAGCCGCGACATCCTTTTCGACGCCAGTCGCCTGCTGAGCCGCACCGACCGCAGCGCGCCGACCGGCGTGGATCGTGTCTGCCTGGCCTATGCCGAATGGCTCATGGCGCATCCTGACTACCGGATGGTGCCGGTTCGATCACGCCATGATCAACTGGCGGCGGTCGACCCCCGCTGGTTCCGGGATTGCATGACGGAGTTGCGCAGCCGCTGGACCGGCGCCCCCGCCCACCGCGAACTGAACGCCCACGAACGCCGTCTGTTCGCCGCGCTGGAAGCCGACAGGCCGACCACCTCCATCATCGGCGAAGCGCCCGATCCGCATCAGCCCAAGGCCAGGAAAAAGGCTCGTGTGTGGAAGCAGTACTTCCGCTCGCGTCGCGTTGCGGCGCCGCCTCCGGCCAGGCTCTATTTCAATGTCGGCCACACCAGTCTGAACACGCCCGGCATTCTGACCAGCCTGCAGGCCCAGGGGATTGAGCGCGTGGTCATGCTGCACGACCTGATCCCCATCACCCACCCTGAATTCTGTCGCCCGGGCGACGGCGGCAAGCACCGCCGGCGAGTGTTGACCACCCTGAACCACGCGTCTCGCATCCTGGTAAACTCCCAGTACACCGCCGACGAGGTGCTGGCCTTCGCAGATCGTGAAGGGTTGAAGGCGCCGCCTGTCGAGGTCGCCCACCTGGGCCTCGAGCCGGTCTTCATGAAGAGCGCGCCAAACGCGACGCGTCGCCCCTATTTCGTCCATGTCGGCACGATCGAGGCCCGCAAGAACCTGGCCTTCCTGCTGACCGTCTGGCGGCGCCTTCAGGAACGCATGGGCGACAAGGCGCCGCGGCTGGTGCTGATCGGCCGCTATGGCTGGGAGAATGAGGCTGTGCTGGATCACCTGCAACGCTCGCCCAATCTTCAGGGCCTGGTGCATCAGGTCGAGAACCTGCCCGACACCGCACTGGCGGACCTCATGAGCGGGGCCCAGGCGGTTCTGGCGCCTTCCTCTGTCGAGGGCTTCGATCTGCCGGCGGTCGAGGCTTGCGCCATGGGCGTGCCGCTGATCGCCTCCGACATTCCCCCCCATCGCGAGCTGGTGCCGCAGGCGATCCTGCTTGATCCTCTGGACGGTCTGGGCTGGCTGGCGGCGCTGGAGGAGGCGACGCTTCGCCGCCCGTCGGCGCCGACCTACAGCGCCCCGACATGGCCCGCGCATTTCAAACGGATTGAGGATCGTCTCCTGCCCCCTCTGGCGGCCAACTCCGCAGCCGGGTAAGCATCAGACGAAATTGAAGCAGAGCTGCAATGACCCGTACCGCCGCCAGTCTGATGATCGTCGCCCTTCTCGCCGGCTGCTCGACCCTGCCGCGCGACGGGCCCTCCGGCATGGGCGTGGTGAAAGACGCTGGATCGGCTGAGCGGCAAGGCGACTACGCCCTCGTGAACCTCGATTTTGCATTGAGCGAGCGATTGAAGGCCGCCCCGCCGAGATCCTTCAGCACGCTGGCGCTCGCGTCCAGCGATGCGCCCACCGACATTATCGGCATCGGCGACACGCTGGCCATAAGCATCTTCGAAGCCGGCGGCGGCCTGTTCGCCAGCGGCGGCGCCCCGGGCGCTCCTGGCGGAGCACAATCTCTTCCGCCGCTGGTTGTCGATCGCAACGGGGCCGTCCCTGTCCCGTTCGCGGGCTCCGTCAACGTGCAGGGGCTGACGCCGGCACAGGCCTCGACGGCGGTTCGACGGGCCCTGATCGGCAAGACGTCTAATCCGCAGGTGATCGTCACCCTGGCCGCAAACGCGTCGAACGCCGTCACCGTTCTGGGTGAAGTGCGTAACCCGGGCCGCCAGCCTCTTTCTCCCAACAGCGACCGTATTCTGGATGTGATCGCGGCTGCCGGCGGCTCTTCTCGATCCATCTACGACGTGGCCGTTCGCATCCAGCGCGGGGGACAGACCTACACCGCGCCGATGTCGATCGTGACGACCGAGTTTAACGAGAACGTCCGATTGCAGCGCGGCGATCAGGTCAATCTGGTCTACCAGCCGCGCCGCTTCAGCTCGTTCGGCGCTTTTAACGCCGTGGCGCGCACCGATCTGCCGCCCGGCCCGCTGACCCTGGCCGAAGCGCTGAGCGGCGTCGGCGGCCTGGATTCCAACCTGGCCGACGCCAAGTCGGTTCTGGTCTTCCGCTTTGAGCGCCCGGAGGTCGCCCAGGCCCTCGGCATCCAGCAGGCCGCCACGCCGCGTGGTGTTCCGGTGGTCTATCGTCTGAACCTGAACGAGGGTTCGGGCTTCTTCATCGCCAGCAATTTCCAGATCGAGCCGGACGACATCATCTACGCGCCGCGCGCCGGCGCGGCCGAAGCGCGCAAATTTTTCGAGTTCGTGCAGAGCGTGACGCGCGTCATCTATGACGTCTCGGTCACCAGCGCGATCAACATCGACTAGACCCTTCAAACGCCCCTCCTCGTCGGCCGCACGCGGTCGAGGAGGAGGCGGTGAGCATCTACGAGGCGTCAGGTCTGACCAACGGCCTGAGCCAGAAGTTCAATCGAGCGCACACGCGCCGCCGGGTCCCATATCTGGCTGGTGACCATCAGTTCGTCGGCGCCGGTACGTCCGATGAAGGCGTCCACGGTCGCGCGCACCGTCTCGGGCGAACCGACCGCTGAACAGGCCAGAGCGGCGTCGATCATGCCGCGGGCGGCGCCGTCGAGGTTCTCATAATAGCCTTCGACCGGAGCGGGCAGCTTGCCGGGGCGACCGGTCCTCAGATTGACGAAGGCCTGCTGGACCGAGGTGAACAGCAGGCGCGCGGCTTCATCCGTCTCGGCGGCGAAGACATTGTAGCCCAGCATGGCGTAGGGTTTGTCGAGGTGGGCCGAGGGCCGGAAGGTCTGGCGATATATGTCCAGCGCCCGCATCATCTCGCCAGGCGCGAAGTGGCTGGCGAAGGCGTAAGGCAGGCCGAAATGAGCCGCCAGCTGCGCCCCATAGGTCGAGGAGCCCAGAATCCAGATCGGCACGGCCTGACCCTCGCCAGGGTTGGCGATGATGCGCTGATCCGGCGTCGCCGGCGCGAACCACTGCATCAGCTCCATCACGTCCTGGGGGAAGGCGTCCACGTCGCCCTGGAGCGTGCGGCGCAGGGCGCGGGCCGTGGCCTGATCCGAGCCCGGCGCGCGGCCCAGACCCAGGTCGATGCGGCCGGGATGGAGGGCGTTCAGCGTGCCGAACTGCTCGGCGATGACCAGAGGGGCGTGGTTGGGCAGCATGACGCCGCCCGCGCCGACGCGGATGGTCCTGGTCGCCGCCGCCACCGCGCCGATGACGACCGAGGTCGCGGCGCTGGCGATGCCCGGCATATTGTGGTGCTCGGCCAGCCAGAAGCGCTTGTAGCCGAGGCGCTCGGCGTGGCGGGCCAGGTCGAGGGTGTTGGCCAGCGACTGCGAGACATCCGAGCCTTCAGGCACCGGGGCGAGGTCGAGAATGGAAAGCGGGATCATCCGACCGATATGGGGCCGCGCGTCAGCGGCGCCATAGGCGGGACGACGATCAGTCCAGCGTCACGCCCGTGGTGCGCATGATTTCGGCGCGCAGCTCGGGGATGCCGAAGCCCTTCTCGGACGAGGTGACCAGCACCGCCGGATAGGCGGCCGGACGCTTGGAGATGGCCTTGAGCGTCGCCGCCTGGACCTTCTCGACCTCGCCCTTCTTCAGCTTGTCAGCCTTGGTCAGGATGATCTGATAGCTGACGGCGGCCAGATCCAGGGCGTCCAGCGCCTCGTCATCGACCTTCTTCAGGCCGTGGCGGGCGTCGATCAGCAGATAGACCCGCTTCAGCGTCACCCGGCCGCGCAGATAGTCGCGGCCCAGGTCCTGGAACTTCTTCACGGTGGTCTTGGAGGCCTTGGCCCAGCCGTAGCCGGGCAGGTCGACCAGGCGCAGACGGCCGTCCAGGTCGAAGAAGTTGACCTCGCGCGTGCGGCCCGGCTCGTTCGAGGCGCGCGCCAGTTTGTGCATCCCGACCAGGGCGTTGATCAGGCTGGACTTGCCGACGTTGGAGCGGCCCGCAAAAGTGATCTCGGGCAGATCAGGATCGGGCAGTTGCTCGATCTTGGCGCAACCCAGGACGAAGGTGGCCGGGCGAGCGAACAGAACCCGCGCCTGCTCGATCTCGGTCTCCGAGTACTCTCCGACCTTGGGCTCGTCCGACGGTTGATCCAATGGGTCAGGCTTTCTTGAAACGCGCGAAGAAGGTGTCGATCGGGTTCTCGGCCTTGAAGCGGTGCATGATGACGTACTGCTGCGCGATCGAGAGGATGTTGTTCCAGGCCCAGTAGATCAGCAGACCAGCCGCGAACGGGGCCATGATGAAGGTGAAGATGAAGGGCAGGAAGGCGAAGATCTGACGCTGCATCGGATCCTGGGCGGGCGGGTTCATCGACTGCTGCAGCCACATGGTGAGACCATAGACGATCGGCAGGACGCCGAGATGCAGGGGGCCGTTCAGCAGGCTGCCGACCAGCGGCAGGGTCGCCGGGTCCCACGGAACGGCGCCGAACAGGTTCCAGATCGTCGACGGGTCCCGCGCCGACAGGTCGCGGATCCAGCCGAAGAAGGGGGCGTGCCGCATTTCGATGGTGACGAACAGCACCTTGTACAGGGCGTAGAAGACCGGAATCTGCACCAGGATGGGCAGGCAGCCCGCCAGCGGATTGATCTTCTCCCGCTGATACAGGGCCATCGTCTCCTGCTGCTGCTTCTGCGGGTCGTCCTTAAATTTCTTTTTGATCTCCTCCATCTTGGGCTGGAGGGTCCGCATCTTGGACAGGCTCTCGTAGGACTTGTTGGCCAGCGGGAACATGATCAGCTTGACCACGACCGTCAGGGCCAGGATGGCCAGGCCGAAGTTGCCGAGGATGCCGTAGAAGAACTCCACGATCATGAAGATGGGACGGGTCAGGAAGAAGAGGTGTCCCCAGTCGATGGCGTAGACGAACCGCGGCAGATCGAGGCTCTTTTCATAGCCGGCCAGGATTTCGTTGCGCTTGGCGCCGGCGAACAGACGCTGGGTCTCCTCGATCTGACGGCCCGGCTGGATGGTGCGCGTCGCGCCCAGCATGGCGGCTTCGTGGACGTTCAGACCGTCGGGATCACGGACGGCGAAACGGCCCTCGATGGCTTCCTTCTGGTCCGGGATGAGCGCCGCCATCCAGTATTTGTCGGTGATGCCCAGCCAGCCGCCAGTCGACTGGTTCTCGATGCGGGGCTTCTTGGCCCAGTCCTTGTACTTGACCTGTTCAGTGGTGAACTTGCCGTTCGCGCCGAAGGTGCCGATGGCGCCTTCGTGCAGGATCATCTGCTTGCCCAGATCAGCGGGCACGCCCTGGCGCTCGACGCGACCATAGGGGGCGATGGTGATCGGCTGGCCGCTCAGGTTGGCGACGGTGTCGGTGACGGTGAAGACGTACTGGTCGTCGATGGCGATGACGCGCGTGAAGCGCAGGCCCTGGCCATTGTCCCAGGTCAGCTCGACCGGGGTGGTCGGCGTCAGGGTCGCGCCCTTGGTCAGGGTCCAGGGCGTGTTCGGACCGGGAACGCCGCCGGCCACGTTGGGGCCGCTCCAGCCAAACTGGGCGAAGTAGGCGTGCTCCATGCCCTGCGGGCGGAACAGCTCGACCGGGGGCGAATTCTTGTCCAGCGTCTCTTTGTAGTCAGTCAGATACAGGTCATCGATGCGCGCGCCCTGCAGCGACAATGACCCCTTCAGTTTGGGCGTCTGGATCGGCACGCGAGCCGCCGTGCCCAGGGCCTGGGCTCGGTCGGCGACGAAGGCGGCTGGGGCTGCGGAGCCCGACGTCAGGCCGGCGTCGGTCGCCGTGGCGGCCTTCTCCTCGGCGGCGGCGACCTGCTGCTGGCGGCGCATCTCGGCTTGCGGGCGCATCACCATGAAATAGTACACGCCCATAATCAGGGCCGCGCACACGAAGAAGATGATGGTGTTGCGCGAATTCTCGTTCTGCATCGGGGTCAGCGGTCCTGGCCGGAGGGGCGCAAATCGTCAGAGGCGCGGGCGGGCGATTTCGCCGCATCTCCCATATCGGGAGCCGCACGCGGGGTTGCGAGCCTTGTAAGGGCCGATTTCACATCGTCAAGCAAACGGTCCCAGTCGCGGTCCGCCGTGCCCATGCGGGCGATGAACACATAGTCGCAGCCCGGGCGCCCGTGCAGGGGCGCCAAAAGGCGTGCAGCCTCGCGCAGGCGGCGTTTGCAGCGGTTTCGCACCACAGCTCCGCCCACCTTGCGAGTGGCGGTGAATCCCAGACGGATCGCGGCCTGTCCGTCCTGACGATCCAGTTGCTGGACCACCACGGCGCCGCGGGCCTGAGAAACACCTTTGGCGGCCGCCAGAAACTGGGGCCGCCGTGTCAGGCGATCGATTTTCATCGGATCGGTCATGCGCCCGCCCTGAAGGGTAATGGGCGCGTGACGTCAGGCCGTCAGGCGCTTACGGCCTTTGGCGCGGCGACGCGCAACAATCTTTTGACCGTTCTTGGTGGCCATCCGCGAACGGAAGCCGTGACGGCGCTTGCGCACGAGTCGCGACGGCTGATAGGTCCGCTTCACGTTCGGCTCCAGGGCTACAGGGTTGCACAACGGACAACAGTCATCCGCTGCAGGAGGCGGGCGTATAAGCGGCGACGACGGACGAGTCAACGCCGACAAGCGATCCGACGCGTTGCAACCCGCCTGAAACTTCTAGGGAAGCTGGGCCGCGTCGGTTACGGAGCAGGGATGAATCGGGTCAAACGTTTTCTGCCCCTCGCCATCCTGCTGGCGGCGATCGCCCTGATCTTCGGCATGGGCTGGAACCGCTACCTGTCGCTGGACACCCTGCGCGAGCACGGCGCGGCCTTTCAGGCCCTGGCGGACGAACACTATATCCTGACGCTGCTGGCCCTGATGCTGGTGTTCGCCCTGCTGACGGCCAGCGTGGTGCCGGGCGTGGTCTTCATCACCGTGACGGCTGGATACCTGTTCGGTCCCTGGGTGGGAGGGGTGGCGACAGCCTTCGCCGCCACCATCGGCGCCCTGGCCGTTTATTATGTCGGCCGCACCGCTCTGGGCGAATCCCTGCGCCGTCGCGCGGCCCAGGACACCGGCCTGCTGAAAAAAGTCTGCGAGGGCGTGGACAAGAACACCTTCTGGTACGTGCTGGTGGCGCGCCTGGTGGTCTCGGTGCCCTTCCACCTGATCAATGTGGCGGCGGGCGTCATGGCCGCCCCCTTGCGGCCCTATATGATCGCCACCTTCATCGGCCTGCTGCCGGCCCACATCATCTATTGCTGGATCGGGGCAGGGCTGAACGACATTCTGGTCGATGACCCCAATCCGAATTTGCAGAGCCTGTTCGCCGAGTTCATGTGGCCGCTGCTCGGCGTCGCCTTCCTGTCGATGATGCTGCCCCTCGCGCTCAAATTAGTGCAGAAATGGCGCGCTCGGCACGGCATGGACGCCGCATGACGGAACGGAACGCCATCGACACCAGACCGCCCCAACGCCCCCGCGACGAGACGGGCCTGATCGCGCGCCTGCAAGCCGTGCGCCTGCCTGAACGGCTGTCTCCGGTCTGGCGCGAGCGCCTGACGCCGCGCGCGCCAGACGGCCTGTCCAGCCGTCTGCTGCTGCTGACCGTGGCCTTCACCCTGGCGGTGGCCGCCCTGATCATCGTGCCCAGCGTCGCCTCCTTCCAGGAGCGGTGGCTGATGGATCGGTTGCAGGCGGCCGAACTGGCCTCGGTGGGGGTCGAGGCCCTGCCCTATTCCGCCGTCGAGGATTCCACCGCTGAACAACTACTCAGCATCGGCGGCGTGCAATCCGTGGTCGTCGGCGAACAGGGCGTCCGGCGCCTGCTGCTGCAAGCCCCCAACCTGCCCCGCGCGCCCGACCTGATCGACCTGCGCCAGCGCAACCTCGGCGCCAGGCTTCTGGATCCGTGGAAAACCCTGTTCGGTCACCCTGACCGTTCGATCCGGGTCCAGGCCAAGCCGCGCTATCGCTCGGGCGACTTCATCGAGGTCCTGGCCCCGGCGCAGCCACTTAAGGCCGAGCTGAAGACCTTCCTGCTGAACAGCCTGACGGTGTCCCTGCTGATCGCCGTGGTCGCGGGCGGCCTGCTCTACGCCTCTCTCTCCTTCCTGGTGCTGGCCCCGCTGCGTCGCGTGACGCGCTCCATCGAACGCTTCGCCGCCGATCCTGAAAGCCCCGCCGAAACCCCATCCGATCGACACGATGAGATCGGCCGGGTCGAGCGCGAACTGGCCCGGATGCAGGAGGAGGTGCGCCAGTCGCTGCGCTCGCGCGCCCGCCTGGTGGCCCTGGGAGAGGCGGTGGCCAAGATCAACCACGACCTGCGCAACATGCTGACCTCGGCCCAGATGGCGTCCGAGCGCCTGTCCAGTTCGTCCGACCCGCTGGTGGCCAAGGCCCTGCCCCGGCTGGAGCGCGCCCTGGGCCGCGCCGCCGCCCTGGCCCGCAATGTGCTGGAATACGGCAAGTCCGAAGAGGCCGCTCCGCAATTGCAGAAGATGCTGCTGGCCAGGGCCGTCGCCGTTGCCGCCGAGGATGCGGGACTGGAGGATGACAGGGTGCGCCTGATCCGCGACCTTCCCGCCCGCCTGACCGTCAACGCCGACAGCGACCAACTCCATCGCATTCTGGTCAACCTGATGCGCAACGCCCGCCAGGCCATCGAGAGTGATCCCGCGCGCGACAGGAAGGGCAGGATCACCGTCACGGCTGAGACCGGCGACGGCGTCGTGGCGATTCGCATCACCGACGACGGGCCGGGCATTCCCGAGCGTCTGGCCGGCCGCCTGTTCGAAGCCTTCGTCAGCGGTCGCGCCTCAGAGGGCACAGGCCTCGGCCTGACGATCTCGCGCGAACTGGCCGCCCACCACGGCGGCGAGCTGCGCCTGTTGGACACCGGCCCCACAGGCACGACCTTCGAACTGCGCCTGCCCGCCTGACCCCTTGCCGCGCGGCGGACTTGGTCTCAGGCTGATGTCGCCGTTTCGACTTCGGGGAGATGATCCATGCTGCTAGCCGCCTTGCTGTTCGCCCTGGCGTCCGCGGCGTCGCCCGAAGTTTCCTGCCCTAATGATCTGATGCCCGCACGCCTGGCGGCCGCCTCGGCGCCGGAGGGCGCGGCGGCCCTGATCCGCTCCAGCCGGGGCGGCGACGCCGCCGCCCTGACCTGCGCCCAGGCCCTGGCCGTCCAGCATGGCGAGGCCGCACCCTGGCTGGAGCGGCGCTACTTCACCGCGGCCCGCGCCGCCGTCGCCATCCGCCAAAACGATCCCGCCGCCGCCGTCGCCCTGCTGGAGCCGATGGTCGGGTTCCAGCATCACACGGTGGCCATTCCAGCGGACTTCCACGCCCTGCTGTCGGAGGCCTACGACAGAGCGGGGCGATACGACGAAGCCGAAGGGCAGCGTCGTATGGCTCTGGCTGCGATGACCGAAGCGCCGCCATTCGCCCTGTCCGAGGCGGAAATTCGCGCCATGCCCGCCCGCGATCCCTTCACCAGCCTGTTGCCCCTAAACCCGCCAAATCCCGAACTCAATACGCTGGATCTGGCGTCGATCCAGGCGGACGGCCACAGCCGCCTCTACGACACCGTCCTGCTGGCGCCGCAAGACAAGGACGGCGAGGCCGCCCGCCGCGTCCAGCGCCGCGTCGACTGCCAAACCCGACGCGGCGAGGTGCTGAAGATCATTCGCCTGGGACCCGACGGCGCTGTTCTGGAGGAAATCACGCCCGATGATCCGCGCGAAGACATCAGCGCCGTCGTCAGCCACCGCCGCCTGCTGGTTTGCGAGGCCGTCATCGCCTCCGGACACGCCCGGGCCGACCTGGCTTCAGCCCTCAGCCTTTTCCGAAGCCGGGTTCGGCCTGACGTCGACTAGAGACGCAGCCGTTTGCCGCTCACAAGCGTTGGTTTAATCAGAACCGTTCCGCCTCCATTCTTCTCTTGAGGACGCCGCCATGATCCTTGCTCGTCGCCTGATCCGCCCAGCCCTCACGACCCTGGTGGTCGCTCTGATCGCGCCGGCCGCTCTGGCCCAGACCCCCGGAAAGCCCGACCGGCCGCCGGTCTCTGTTCAGTCGGCTCCCGTCGATCCCGTGACCGACCTGCTCCGTCGTCAGGGCGAACGCTACCACCGCGCCCCGGACTCGGCCCAGAATCCCGATGAACTTCGCCAGACCCAGGCCCTGAACGCCGAGATCACGGCCCAGAACGATCTAGCCGAGAGCGAAGACCGCGTGAACGCCGCGGCCCACGCCAAGGCGCAGTCCCAGTATCAATCAGAGCTGGAGGCCGCCGAGGCCGAACGCCTGCGCTATGAATCGGATCTGCGCGCCGCCGCCGAGGCCAAGGCCCTGTATGAGCGCCAGATGGCCGACTGGCAGGCCACCGTGGCCGCCTGCGAACGTGGAGACCGGGCACGCTGCAACGCAGGGCGGCAAGCGCCTGACTGAACGTCAGACGTCCGGACCAGCCGCCGGATGCGAAAAGGGCGCCGCCGACCTGCGTCGCGGCACCCTTGCTTCTGTTTAGGGTCGGCCTAATCCTCAGCCGTCTCGCGGCGTTTCATCATGGCGTCGAAGCTGTCCCAGACGCCGTCTGCGCCGTGCCACGAGCCTTGCGTCGCGGCCTTGGAATACTCGGTCGCGCGAGCCTCGAAGAAGTTCGCGTGTTCGACGCCTGACAGCAGCGACTGCAGCCAGGGCAGCGGGTTTTCCGTCACGCCATAGACTTCCGGCAGCTTCAGCTGACGCAGACGCCAGTCGGCGATGAAGCGGATGTACTGCTTGATATCGTCCGGCGTCATGCCGTGGACCGGACCCATTTCGAAGGCCAGGTCGATGAACTTGTCTTCCATGTCGACCACGGTCTTGCAGCAGTCGACGATGTCGTCGGCCACGGCCTGGGTGACGGCGCCCGTCTCCTTGTTGAAGGCGTGGTACAGCTTGATGATGCCTTCGCAGTGCAGGCTCTCGTCGCGCACCGACCAGGACACGATCTGGCCCATGCCCTTCATCTTGGACTGGCGCGGGAAGTTCATCAGCATGGCGAAGCTGGCGAACAGTTGCAGGCCTTCGGAGAAGCCCCCGAACATGGCGAGCGTCCGGCAGATGTCGGCGTCGGTCTCGACTCCGAACTGGCCCATGAAGTCATGCTTGTCGCGCATGGCCTCGTATTCCATGAAGGCGCCGAACTCGCTCTCGGGCATGCCGATGGTTTCGAGCAGCAGGGCGTAGGCCGCAATATGGATGGTCTCCATATTGGCGAAGGACGCCAGCATCATCTTCACTTCGGTCGGTTTGAACACCCGGCCGTAGCGCTCCATGTAGTTGTCCTGGACCTCGATGTCGGCCTGGGTGAAGAAGCGGAAGATCTGCGTCAGCAGGTTACGCTCGCTGTCGGTCAGGTTGGCGGCCCAGTCCTTGACGTCCTCGCCCAGCGGCACCTCTTCGGGCATCCAGTGGACCTGCTGCTGCTTCTTCCACATGTCGAAGGCCCACGGATAGCGGAAGGGCTTGTAGGCGGCGGAGGGCGTCAGCAGTCCAGCCGTTCCGGGGCGGATGATCGAGGAGTGGGCGTTCATCAAAATGACCTGAAGCGAATCCGGAAAGAAGTAAGTTTCACCATGCGTCCAGCGGCGTCCGGCGCCAAGTCGAAACCGGCCTATCTTGCGATCAAATTTATCTATGACGCTAGATATGGTGGTCTGCGGACAATCAGATGGGGAGAAGCCTGGGGATGAGTTTCACCATTTACGGCGCCGCTGGCTCGGGATCGGTTCCGGTCGAGGCGGCCATGACCCTGATCGGCCTGGACTATCGCGTCATCGAGGCCGTGACCTGGGAGGGCGAGGCCGAGCGCGACAAGGTCGCCGTCGCCAACCCCATGCGCCAGATCCCGGCCCTGATCCTGCCCAGCGGCGAGACGCTCACGGAAAGCGCCGCCATCCTGATCTGGTTGGCCGACGCCTATCCCGAAGCGAGGTTGGGGCCTAGGCTGGACGATCCGCGCCGGGCGCAGTTCCTGCGCTGGATGACCTTCATCCCCGCGTCCATTTATTCGATGTTCTGGGTGCGGGACGTGCCGTCGCGATTGGTCGGCGACGACGCGGCGGCGCAGGCGGAACTGAAGCAGCGCACGCTTGAGCGCATCGCCGACTGCTGGCGCGTGATGGACAGCCAGATCACGCCGGGCCGCTTCCTGCTGGGTGACGAACTGAGCGTGCTGGACCTCTATGTCGCGGTCGCCAGTCGCTGGTCGCCGCGCCGGGCGCGCTTCTATACCGAGGCGCCCCACATGGTCGAGGTGGTGCGGCGGGTCGACGCCCTCCCGGAATTACAAGCCTTCTGGGCTGCGCGTTTCCCGTTCGAGGACGACGCCTAGGCTGCGTGGACCTCTTCGCGGCCGGTGGCGGCGCGAAAGGCCTGATCGATGGCGGCGTAGAGGCGCTCATGCGTGATCGGCTTGGCCAGGTGGGCGTCCATGCCGGCCGCCAGGCAGCGGGCGGCGTCTTCCGGCATGGCGTCGGCAGTCACCGCCAGAATGGGGGTCTCGCGCGCAGGCGTCGTCAGGGCGCGAATGCGGCGCGTGGCCTCGAGCCCGTCCACACGCGGCATCCGCACGTCCATAAGGATGAGGTCGAAGTCGCCGTCTTCGACCAGTTCCAGCGCCTCCTGCCCATCCACGGCCTCGACCGCCTCGCAGCCCGCCGCCTCGATCAGGAGGCGCAGCATATGACGGTTCACGGGGTGGTCGTCGACGATCAGGGCGCGCAGGACATCGGCCGCAGCGGGTGCCTCGGCGACCGGCGCCTCCAGCGCCTGCAATTGCGCCGTCAGGACAAAAACGGATCCGGTGGACGAGGTCGACAGCAACCTCACGTCGCCGCCCATGCAGAGGGCGTGCCGGCGGGCTGCCGGAAGGCCCACGCCCGCGCCCTCGTGCAGCCGTTGCAAGGAATCATCGCTCTGGGCAAAGGCTTCAAACAGGTGAGGGATGAAGGCCTCCGCCACGCCGCAGCCGGTGTCGGACACCTCGACACGCAGCCGTTCGCCCTCGTGCGTCGCACGCAACCGCACCTCGCCCCGGTCAGTGAACTTGACCGCATTGGAAACCAGGTGACGCAGGGCGCCGCGCAGGCGTCGGGCGTCGCCGCACACGCGCCCGCCGGGCTGCAAGTTCAGTTCGACGTCGAAGCTCAGTCCCTTGGCCCGTGCGGCGGCGGCCCTCAGCGCCACAGCGTCGTGGATCAGGGCGGCCAGATCAAAGGGCTCGAGACACAGGGGATCGTCGCCGCGCGATACGTCCAGAACATCCTCGACCAGGGTCAGCATGGCCTCGCCGGAATCGCGAATAGCGGCGACCTGGACCCGGGCGTCAGGCGAGAGATCGTCGCGGCGCGACAATAAATCGGCATAGCCGCTGACCCCGTTCAACGGCGTGCGCATCTCATGGCTCATCAGGGCGAGGAAGCGCGACTTGACGGCGTCAGCGGCCTCGGCGCGTCGCCGTTGTTCCAGAGCTGTCGCCGTTCGCCGCGCCAGACGCGCGAGGAAGGAACGTCGTTCGGCGATCATGGCGCTGATCGGCAGGGCTGTCATCGCCGCCACCAGGAGGAAGCCATAGTAGAGCGGCATCTGCCGCATGCGGTCTGAGAGATTGCTCAGTTCGGCCACATGGGGAACGGGCGAAGCGCTGATCGGTCCCTGGCCGGTCAGGGTCATGAGGCCGCTGATCGCCGTGGTTACGATCAGAGCCACGGCCATCCACGGCGGCGACAGCCGGAAGGCCGCCAACATCAGCGGCGGGAACATCAGGAAGAGGAAGGGCGATGACTGGGTGAATATCCACAATGCCGTCAACGTCACCATGCCGAGGATGGCGACAATCTCCAAAGGCGACTGCGAGACCTGACGGAAGCGATGCGCCCGGGCCAGCAGCAGAAGACTGGGCGTGACGATCACCAGGCCCAGCAGCTCCATCGCGAACAGGTGACGCCAGGAGAAGGCGACCCGAACCAGGGAGTAATCGCGGACCAGGAAGGCCACGGTCACACCGATTGTGGCGGTCAGCGCCACGGCCGGGACAGCTGCGCCCAACACGAACAGAACCACCCGTCGCGGTCGACGCATGTCCAGCGCCGCTCCGCACAGACGTCGCGCCAGAATCCCGGCGACCAGCACCTGGATCAGGTTCAGCAGGGGGTTCAACCAGACGAAGGGCGGCGCGTCGCCGCGCAATACGGTGCTCAGCAGGTTCAAGCCAAAGCAGAGGGTCAGCACCGCTGCCGCGCGTCGTCGCGGCAATTGCAGGAAGGCCGCCAGCATGACCCCGTTTGCGGGCCAGGCGATCACGGCCTGGAAGGTCGTCGTGCTCCAGTGGCCGAGCAACAGACAGAGGGCGAACAACAGCACATAGACGCCAGCATGAGGACCCGCCTCCTGACCGGCGTCATGACGAAAGGCCCGCCAGCGTCCGCTCATACCTCCATCCCCATCTTGGTATGCCCTCCGCATACCCTGGGGCCCAAGTGTAAACAAAGCCTGCCGTCCGGATTACGTCGGTTTCCCTAGGTCTGGATCAGACCCATGACGCGGGCCTCGGCCTGAAGGCGCTCGCGGAACTGCGGCGCGGCCAGGCCGATCAGGGCGCGGGCGCGCTGATCCACGGTCAGGCCGCGCAGATTGACCGAGCCATGCTCAGTGACGACGATCTGCGTATCATTGCGCGGCGTGGTCACTGGGCCGTCGAGTCGGGCGACGATGCGCGAGGCGGCGCCTTTGGCCGCCGTCGAATGACAGGCGATGATGGACTGGCCGCCCTGCGACGCCGAGGCGCCGCGCACGAAGTCCAGCTGGCCGCCCGACGCCGTATATTGCCGCCCATTCAGATACTCAGAGCAGCAGGCGCCGAAGAGGTCGATCTGCAAGGTGGCGTTGACCGAGACCATCTTGTCGTTGCGGGCGATGACGGCCGGGTCGTTGACGTAGTCGACCGGGCGGGCCTCCAGCCCCGGGTTCTCGTGCAGGAAGTCATAGGTCGAGCGGTCGCCCATGGCGAAGGTGAAGACGGTCTTGCCCGGATGCAGGCTCTTCTTCGCATTGGTGACGACGCCGGCGCGCATCAGTTCGACCAGGCCGGGCGTCAGCAGCTCGGTGTGAATGCCCAGGTCGGCGTGATCATGCAGGGCCGCGCAGACCGCGTCCGGCAGGGCGCCGATGCCCATCTGCAGGGTCGAACCGTTTTCGATCAGGCCGGCGATCAGGCCGCCGATGACCAGATCCTGCGGCTGGGGCGCGGCCTTGCCCGCCTCCAGCAGGGGCGCGGCGTGCTCGACCAGGGCCGTGACCTGCGACACGTGCACGGTGCAGTCGCCGAAGACGCGCGGCATATGCGGATTGACCTCCAGGATCACCCGCTTGGCGGTGCGCGAGACGGCCAGGGCGTAGTCGGTATTGGTGCCGAGGCTGAAGTTGCCGTCAGCGTCCATCGGCGAAACCGTGGCCACAAGCGTGTCGACCCCGATCTCGCGCGTCAGGACCCTGGGCGTCTGCTGGAAGCCGGTGGGGACGAACCAGACGCCCTGGCGCCCTTCCGCGATCCCGCGCGCCTCCAGCTTCCGTTCGATGGCGCCGTGGAACAGGCTGTGGGGCCGCAGCCGGTCGGTCAGTTCGTAGCGCAGCACCGTCTCGCCGGCGATGGCGGTGGACAGCAGGTAGTAGATGTTGATGTCGCCGACCGCCTTCGCCTCGGCCCGCTCGGCCAGGGCCTTCAGCAGGGCGGGCGGCTGGGCGACGCCCAGGGCCATGGCCACCTTGGCCCCTGACGGGATCAGGGCGGCGGCGTCGGCGGGCGACATCAGGCGCTCGGCGTACTGAATGGCGTAGTCGGTCATGGCGCTTCCTCGAACGGCCGTTCGGCTCTGTTCGATCCGTTATCCGGCGCCCGGCGCTTTCCGACCGCTAGACATTGGTCGAACGCGCGTCCTGCAAAGGCGCGTCATGAAGCCGCTGGCGCCGCTCGATCGCATAGGCGAACAGCCACAAGGCCATGGCCCAGGCCGCGCCGACGCTCCACCCTGCGAAGACGTCCGAGGCCCAGTGCGCCCCCAGATAGATGCGGGTCAGACCGATCAGCAGGGCGATCAGGATGCCGCAGCCCAGGACATAGGCCTTCATCCGTTTGCGCGGAAAGGCCCGCGTCAGCATGACCCCGAGCGTCAGATAGAAGACCGTCGACAACAGGGCGTGGCCGGAGGGGAAGCTGGCGTTCAGGGTCTCGACCGCTTGAAACTCCAGCGGCGGGCGTTCGCGCTCGAACAGGGCCTTGAGGCCTTCGCTGAGGGCCACGCCGCCGGCCAGACCGACGACCAGCAACAGGGCCGACAGCCGCTTGCCCTGAAACAGCATGAAGCCGAGAGCCACCAGGGCGAACAGGGTCAGGACTGAAATCCCGCCGAGCGAGGTGATGTCCGCCGCCGCCTCATGCAGCCACCACGGCCCCCAGGGACGGCCCGGATCATCGGCGAAGGGCCGCACGGCGTGCAGCACCGCCTGGTCGAAGGCCTGGCCGTCGGCCTCGCGCATGTCGTCGGCGACCTCGATGAAGGTCAGCGTGCCCAGGGCGATCACCAGCAGGGCGGCAACGGCGGCGATTTCTGTGCGGGCCACGCGCAGGGCGCGGGTCAGGAAGGCGGTGGGATGCGGAGCCATGAGCCGCTAACGGTCAAGCTCGATTTTATGTTCCGCGCGGCGTCCGCCTTGGCGATTCCGACGATAGTCGCGACAAATCCGAGGCCTAGTTTTTCCACCCCCCAAGCCCCGCTTGGCCCAGAGGCTTTGCAAGCTAAAAATCACGGCCCGCGTCGAATATTTCCGTTGCGTCGGAGGGGCGTCTTAACCCAAGATTTAGATAGTCAGAGCGTTATCCACACAACATCTGGCGTTATCCACAGCACGACGGGGCATAGTGATGGCAGGCGGCGAAGCGTTGCAGACGACGGAATTCACGGCGCTTTCTTCGGTTCCGGCCGGCGATAAACCCCAGCTGAAGCTGGTCACGGGTCTGACCCTGGACCGCTCGCGCGACGCCGTGCTGACCGACTTCGGCAAGAAGACCCTGGAAGACCGCTACCTGCTGCCGGGCGAAAGCTATCAGGACATGTTCGCCCGCGTCTCAACGGCCTATGCCGACGACGCCGAGCACGCCCAGCGCATCTACGACTACATGTCCAAGCTGTGGTTCATGCCCTCCACGCCGGTCCTGTCGAACGGCGGCGCCGACCGCGGCCTGCCGATCAGCTGCTTCCTGAACGCCGTGGGCGACAGCCTGGACGGCATCCAGAACGTCTGGAACGAGAACGTCGCCCTGGCCTCGAACGGCGGCGGGATCGGCACCTATTGGGGCGGGGTCCGCTCCATCGGCGAGAAGGTCAAGGGCGCGGGCCAGACCAGCGGCATCATCCCCTTCATCCGCGTGATGGATTCGATGACGCTGGCCATTTCGCAGGGCTCGCTGCGCCGCGGCTCGGCCGCCGTCTATCTGGACATCCACCATCCCGAGATCGAGGAGTTCCTCGAGATTCGCAAACCCTCGGGCGACTTCAACCGCAAATCCCTGAACCTGCACCACGGCATCAACGTCACGGACGAGTTCATGGAGGCGGTGAAGGCCGGTTCCACCTTCGACCTGAAGTCGCCCAAGAACGGCGAGGTCATGAAGACCGTCGACGCCCGTTCGCTGTGGACCAAGCTGCTCGACATCCGCATGCAGACCGGCGAGCCCTATCTGATTTTCTCCGATACGGTGAACCGCCAGATGGCGCCGCACCAGCGCGACCTGGGCCTGAAGGTCAAGCAGTCCAACCTGTGCGCGGAAATCATGCTGCACACCGGTCGCGACCACCTGGGCGTGGACCGCACCGCCGTCTGCTGCCTGTCCTCGGTCAACGCCGAGAGCTTCCTGGAATGGCGCGAAGAACCCAGGTTCATTGAAGACATCATGCGCTTCCTGGACAATGTGCTGGAGGACTTCATCCAGCGCGCCCCGTCCGCCATGGCCGCCGCCGTCTATTCCGCCAAGCGCGAGCGGTCGGTGGGTCTGGGTCTGATGGGCTTCCACTCCTTCCTTCAGAGCCAGGGCGTGGCCTTTGAATCGGCCATGGCCAAGTCGTGGAACATGCGTCTGTTCAAGCACCTGCGCCGCGAGGCCGACAAGGCCAGCCGCGTGCTGGCCGAGGAAAAGGGCGCCTGCCTGGACGCCGCCGAACAGGGCGTGATGGAACGCTTCAGCCACAAGCTGGCCATCGCCCCGACCGCCTCGATCTCGATCATCTGCGGCGGCACCTCGGCGGGCATCGAGCCGATCCCGGCCAACATCTACACCCACAAGACCCTGTCGGGCTCCTTCGCGGTCAAGAACCCCTATCTGCAGAAGCTGCTGGGCGAGAAGGGCATCGACACCGAGGCCGTGTGGAACTCGATCCTCGAACACGAAGGTTCGGTGCAGCACCTGGAGGCCCTGTCGGACGACGAGAAGGGCGTCTTCAAGACCGCCTTCGAACTGGACCAGCGCTGGGTGGTCGAGCTGGCCGCCGACCGCGCGCCGGAAATCTGCCAGGCTCAGTCGCTGAACCTCTTCATTCCCGGCGACGTGAACAAGTGGGACCTGCACATGCTGCACTGGTCCGCCTGGGAACGCGGCGTGAAGTCGCTGTATTACCTGCGCTCCAAGTCGGTGCAGCGCGCCGCCTTCGCCGGCGCCGAGGACAAGGCCGAGACCGAGGTTGATCCGAACCAGCCGGACCTCTTCTCGGCCGCCCCCACCGACTACGACGAGTGTCTGGCCTGCCAGTAGGCCGCCCTCGCCTCACAAGCCGATAATCCAGCCGCCCGGGGGAACTCTCCTCCGGGCGGTTTCGTTTGAGCGTGACAGGATTGTGGCTTGAAAGAGTCCGTTGCAGTTCCCCCGCGTTAGTGCAGAGTGGAGTTTGTTAACGGGTTTTGGGAGGGACCGTTGATGCGCGTAGAGGCTTGCCTCGCTGGTGTTCTGATCGCTGTGGGCCTGCCCATGGCGGCGAGTGCACAGACGACGACGGCCTCGATGGCAGGGCCCGTCGCGGTGCGCGGCAGCGACGCCGTCGAGTTCGAGGACGCCATCGCCCTACTGGACGCCGACATCGCCTTCGCCGCCACCGACCGGCCCTTCGGCGCTCCCTTGGGTCTATCGGGCTCTCCCGCCGGACGCGACGCCTTCGCCACCACCCGCAGCGAGGCCTGGTTCGCAGGAAACGGCTTCACGGACCGGCTGCGCGTCACCGCCAGGGGCGAACCGCGCCGGGCCGACGGCGCGCCTGTGCCGCCGCGGGCTCTGGACGCCCGCGCCTATGACGACGAATCCTATGACGTCACCTATACTCGCGGCTGGGTCGCCGCCCAGGGCCGCACCGCGTCCGGCCTGGAAGTGTCGCTGACGCCGCACGCGGGCCTTGGAGTCGGCAGCGACGGCGCCACCGCCGAAGCCGGCGCCACCCTGAAAATCGGCGAGGGTCTGGACCGTCTGGCGCCCGACGGCGACGAGGCCTTTGGCGAGCGCGCCCGCTGGTATGTCTATGCGGCCGGGTCCAGGCGAGCCGTCGGCTACAACTTCGCCCGCACCCGTGACGGCGACTTCGCCCGTTCAGGCATGAGCCACGACGAGGGGGCCTTCCTGGGCGACGCCTCCATCGGCGTGGCCTATCGCCGGGGCGCGCTGCAGGGCTCGGTCGGCGTCATCTATCGTGAGATCGAGGCCAACGGCATCAAGGCCTATGGCGGCATCAACACCGACGTGTCGGAAGGCCTGGTGGCCTTCCAACTGACGATCCGTCCCCGCGAATAGCGCGCCCCTACTGGGTGCGCGCCACGCCCTCGCGGCGGCTGTCGGCCCCAACGTCCCAACGCCCGTTACGCCACAGGCCGCCGTGCAGGCCCGAATTCTCCGACGTATTGGGCCGCAGCACGATCCCCCGCGCCGCCATGCCTTCCTGCAAGGCCTCGCTGAAGCCCTCGGTGTCGGCACCGAAGCCGTCGCCCTTGGCCACCAGATTGGGCAGGTCAAAGGATTCCTGCACCGGCAAGCCCCAGCCCAGAGCCGCGATCAGGGCCTTGGCGTTATAGGCCAGGATGGACGAACCGCCCGGCGAGCCCAGAGCCCCGACCAGACGCCCCTCGCGATCCAGCACGATGACCGGCGACATGGACGAGCGCGGACGCTTGCCCGCCGCCACGGCGTTGGCCGCCGGCATGCCGTCGGCCGCCGTCGGGACCAGCGAGAAGTCGGTCAGTTGGTTGTTGAGGAAGAAGCCGCCCGCCATCCGGCCCGAGCCGAACAGGCTCTCGACCGTGGTGGTCATGCTGACGGCGTTGCCCTTGGCGTCCACCACGACGAAGTGCGAGGTGCCGGCCGGTTCACGCGTGGCGTCGGCGCCGACGCGCGGCGCCCCCGGCGGCGTCCCGAACGGCGCAGCCCCACGCAGGGCCGGAGCCAGCGCCGCGCGCTCGGCCAAATAGGCCGGGTCCATCAGGCCCGCGACCGGCACTGACACAAAGGCCGGATCGCCGAAATAGCGGTCGCGGTCGGCATACATCAGCCGTTGAAGTTGGGCGAAGGCGGCCCAGGCGGCGGGGCTCTGCGCGCCCTTGTCCAGGTCCGGCGTCTGCTCGCCCATGGCCAGCAGTTGCAAGATAGACGCTCCGCTGGACGGCGGCGGCGGCACGCAGACGACATAGACCTTGTAGGGGCCGCACACGGCCTCGCGCACCAGGGGGCGATAGGCGGCGATGTCGGCGGTGGTCAGTCCGCCCGGACGCGGCCCTTCGGCCACGGCGGCGGCGATGGCCTCGGCCAAGGCCCCGGTCTGCAGGCCTGCCGCGCCCTCGCGCGCCAAAATCCGCACCGTCTCGGCATAGGCCGGGTTCTTCAGCACGTCCCCTGCGACGTAGCGGGCGCCGTCGGCCTTGGTGAAATACTCGGTCGCCCAGCGCGTCCTGGCCTGAGGCGCATTGCCGTTGATCATTCCCGACAGGCGCGGGCTGACGACAAAACCCTCCTGCGCCAGCTTCTCCGCGTCGCCGAACAGTTCCGACCAAGGCAGAGCGCCATGCTGCTGCTGCGCCACGGCCAGCATGGGCACGGCCCCGGGAGCCCCCGTCGAACGCCCGCTGAGCACCGCATCAACGAAGGGCAGCGGCCGTCCATTTTCATAGAAGAGTTCCGGCGTGGCCGAGGCCGGCGCCGTCTCGCGCCCGTCATAGACGGTCAGCGCCGCGCTCTCGGCGTCGTAGAACATCATGAAGCCGCCGCCGCCCAGACCCGACGACTGCGGCTCGACCAGACCCAGGACCGCCTGGACGGCCACGGCGGCGTCCACCGCCGACCCGCCGCGCGCCAGAACCTTCATCCCCGCCTCGACCGCCAGAGGATTAGCCGCCGACACGAAGGGGCCGCGCGCCGGCGCCTGGGTCATCGCCGCGCGACCTTCCTCCGCCGCTGCGTCGGCGACCGACGCCGTCGCACATCCCGCCAACATAAGCGCACCCACGGCGACGCTCGTCAGAATGAGCGAAATCTTGCGCCGACGGTTCGACGAGAGGTTGGAATAGGCGCGCACGAAACAGCTCCTGCGGGGTTCAGGGAGAGGTTCATGCCTAGTGTCACAGGCCCCGGAGTCCAAGCCCGCATTTTCTATCGGTATTTTCAGAAAAGCCGCTTGCCAGCCCCGGCCCCGCCCGCTAGATAGCCGCCCTGCCCGCAAGGCAGTGCGCACCCGTAGCTCAGCTGGATAGAGCACCAGACTACGAATCTGGGGGTCAGGAGTTCGAATCTCTTCGGGTGCGCCACTTTGCTTTCAAGGACTTCGCCGCCATTGGCGATTGCAGGCCTGAAGCTCAAAATCCATCATGCAGATTGTCACGGTCGTCGGTGATGGCGGCTTCGACCTTTTGGTCTTGTCCGCTGCAATTCGCCTATGTCGGCCAATCGGGCTGAAGCGCGGCCCGCGAGGTGCCCGGTCCAATCGCCAGCCCGACACATCGCCCCTCCCAACCGGGTTGAGAGGGGCGACTGCAGGCGTAGAGGTCGTCGGGCTTGCCTCAGGTCAGAACTTGCCGATCAGGTTCACGAACCAGCCGCGCTCGTCGTAGCTGAGATCGCCGAGGTCGTCGGAGAAGTCGGTGAAGTTGTAGCCGACGCCCAGTTTCACGTGATCGCCGAAGTGGCGATAGACGCCGACCAGGGCCCCCAGACGGCTGTCCTGCGCCTCCTTGATCGACAGCTCGCGCACCTCGACCAGAACGTCCCAGCGGCGGACGATCTGATAGTCGGCGCGCACGGCCCAGAAGACCGCCTCACTGTCAAACCAGGGCGCGCTCTCGTCGCGAGAGGCGCGCAGCTCGCCCAGACGCCAGGCCACCTTGGCCCCGACCGCCAGACGCGGCGTGACCTGGTAGGTCCCGTCGATTGCGGCGATGTGGCTGCGCTGGGCATAGTCCAGCGACTGCCCCAGGGCGTCCACCTGGGCCGGCGACGGCAGGTCGGCCAGATAGGTGTACTTGGTCAGCAGGTTCAGCCGGTCATTGTCCACCGGACGATAGGCCCCGGCCAGCGCCAGCTCATAGTAGTCGGCGTTCATCGCCATCGACTGATCCGAGTCTGACAGGGAGATGTTGGCCTTGGCGAACAGGCGTAGCGACGGCGTGGCCTTGTAGGTGACCTGATTGCGGGTGGCGACCGTGGTGCGCTCGCCGACCGTGTCGCCCTCGTCCTTGCGGTATTCCAGCGCGGAGGCCCAGCGCAGGCGGTCGCTGCCGTAATCGGCGGTGGCGCCGATGGCCATGCGGTCGATGGCCTGACCCAAGGCGTCGGACAGCGAGCCGGTCTCGTAGCGGGCGCCGAAGGTCCAGGCCTCTATGGGGCTGAAGTCCACGCCATAGGCCTGGGTCCAGCCGGTCGGGCCGTCGCCGTGGTCATAGCGTTGCTCGGCGAAGACGCTGGTCTTCTCGCCCATCTGCTGACGCGCGCCGCCGGTCAGGCGGCCCAGACGACCGCCGGTCATGGCGTCGGGGTTCTCGCCGGCCAGGGCGTAGCCCAGATAGAGGCTGCCGCGATCCGTCATGGCGAAGTCGGCCCGCACGTCGGCGCCGAAGCCCATGTCGCCGTCCGAGACCTCGCCCTTGAACTTGAGCCGGTCGTGGACCTGATATTCGCCGCCGAGGCCGAAACGGTCGTTGGATTCCCGCCCGCCGTCATGGTCCAGCGTCGCCTGGGCGAAGGTCCAGACGGCCCAGGGGGCGTCGCGCTGCTCGACGTTGGGCGTCTCGGGATCGGGCGTGTGGCGATAGCCGAGCGAGACCGCCGCATCGGTGCGCGTGCCCTCGCTGGGCGGCGGCACGTACAGCGGGCTGTAGGGCGTGCGCTGACCCTGTTGCTTGTCCGAACGGACGCCGACCGAGCCGAACCAGCCCGCCGCCGTCTCGCGACGCAGGCCGACCTCGACCGCATGACGTTCAGTCAGGCGGCCGTCGGTGACGTCGCCCTTGGCCTGCAGCCGGACCGTCTCGCTGAGCGCCATGTCGAAGACGCCGCCGTACTGATCCAGGGTCTCGCCAAAGGTCAGTTCGCCGGGAGCCGAGAAGCCGGCCTCGCGCGTCTTCCAGTAGCCGCTGAAGCGCCCGTCGCGCTCCAGTCCCAGTTCGTCCAGCTGACCGGCGAAGGTCAGGCTGACGGCGTTGGCCTTGTCGGCCTCGGTCTGAACCTTGGTGAAGTCATAGCCGCCGGTGGACGACAGATAGGAGCCGTCGCCGGGGCCGTCGGCCTGGGCGAACTCCAGTTTCACAAAACTGTTGGGCGCGTGCTGGTACAGCAGGTCGGCGCCGAACAGGTCCTGCGAGGCCTGATCCTCGCCCTGATGATAGGCGCTGCCCGCGACGCGCAGGCGGTCGCTCAGCCAGTGCTGCGCCCGGCCGCCCGTGGTGAAGGCGTCGGGCCGCGTCAGACCCGGTGAATACTCATAGGTGGCCACGACCCAGACCGGGTTCCCGGCCAGGGACGACTGGGACACGAAGCTGTTCGCATCCGCCGTCATCGGCGGCGGGTCGCGCATGATGACCCGGCCCTGAAGGTAGTTCACCTCATAGTCGCGGGCGGCGATCAGTTCCTGACGCTCCAGCACAAGGCCTGAATCCTTGTCGCGGACTTCCAGGAACACGCGTTCCGATCCGGGCGCAATGTCACGGTTGCGGAAGAAATAGACCGACCCCCCGGTCGACGCGAAGTCCTCGCGGCTGGCGATGGTGCCGGGATCGGCGGCGAAGGCGGTGACCTCGGTGCGGCGTTCGCCGGTCGCGGTCACGGCGTCGCTGCGCCAGTCCAGATTGGCGCCGTACAGGGTCCGCTGGTGACGGATCAGCTCATTACCGCCCAGACGGCTTTGGAACACGCCCCACATGGCGTCCGTGTTCTCGTTCTCGGCGCGCAGATAGAAGCGGCCATAGGTCGGGGCGTCCTCGACCGTGACCGAGTCGTCGCCATAGACCGGATAGTGCATCTCCGGGTCGATGCGGCGCAGCAGCGAGCGCGGGTCCTTTTCCAGAAAACCGTCGAACAGGCTCTTCAGCGGCTGCTCGCCGGTATCGGCCGAGGCCGTCAGGCGCCAGTCATCCTTCACCACGCCCTTGAAGTAGAAGGCCAGACGACCGTCGATGAAGTCGTCGCGGTGATCGCCCGCGTCGCCCAGCAGTTCATGCTTGGCGGCGTCGAAGCTGCGGCTGCCCGCCGTGATGTCGGCAATACCGACGAAGAAGCGGTCGGTGCGCGGCAGGACGATCTCGCGCACCAGATCGACCGGTGCCTGACCGGGACGCGTCACCTGAACAGCGACAGCGGCGGTGTCGGCGGGGACGATCTGCTGGACCATGAAGCGGCCCGTGCGGTCGACCGGAACCGTGGTCCCGAAGGCGGTCACGCGCGTGGCGGGGTCCTCGACCTCGCCGCTGATGGTGACGGCGGCGCCCTTGACCGAGATGGCGTCAACGACGCGCATATTCTCGAACGACGGCCCGGCCAGGATGTCCGGCTTGGTGACATTGACTGCATGGGTCACCTCCAGCGTCAGGGCCGAGGTCTGGTCGTAGCGGCCCTCGGCGTCATAGACGCGCAGGACATAGCGATAGCTATGCTCACCCGGCGCATCACGATCGGTCGTCCACAGGACAGGTTGGCCGAAGCGCGCCGGAATGACGGTCAACGGCGCTTCCTCGGTGCTCTGGTCGTCGCGGAAGATGCGAACCTCGGCGCGCGCGATATAGGCCGCGTAGTTGCTGAGGGGGAAGAAGCGCACGGTGTCGCCCGCCCGGATCACCGGCTGTTCGGCCACGATGCTGAGGACCGGACGCACGTCAAAGGCCGTGGCCTGAACCCGCACGTCGGCGCCGGCCAGGGCTAGGTCCTGACGACGCTGGCGGTCGGCGCGCAGATCATCGCCGCCCTCCCCTGCCCCATCGACGCTGACGCGGAACGGACGCGCCGCCCCGCGATCAGCGGCTTCCAGATTATTGCCGACGCTGCGGCGTTCGACCGCCGCATCGTCCGCCACCGGACCGCAGGGGCGGTCGGTGTCGCGGCCGCAATAAACCTGACGATCATCAGCGGCGGCGTCCTGGGCCTGAACCCCGGTGGCGAGGGCGATGGCTGATCCGCCCATCAACAGGGCGGTCAGCAGCTTGTTCGACGCGCGGATCATTGCACGCCTCCCTCATGAGGAGTGGACAGGACGACGGTCTCCTCTTCGATGACCAGTCGGTAGCGGCCGCGCTCGTCGTTCCAGCGGTCCTGGAGGCGACGTCGGACCTGGGCGACGCGGTCCTTGATCAGGTCCGCGCTTTCGCCTTGCGAGGCATAGGCCAGACGCAGGACCGAGGGACGCTCGGCCAGGGTCGCGATCAGGCCCTCGAACTGCTGTTCGAACGCCTCACGCAGAACCTCGCCGTCAAAGGCCTCGCCGTTCAGGTCCAGACGGACCACGCGGTGCAGGCTGGCGCCGAAGTTCAGGCGGGCGAACTTGCCGCGCGTCAGGCGCACCGTTTCCGGGTTGCCTGAGGTGACGCGGTAGCCCGTCGGCAGGGTCCGGTCGTCCAGCTTCACGATGAAGTTGGAGCCGCGGTCCTCGTTCGGAATCATCGGGCAGGTGATGTGATACCGGCCCTCGGCGTCCGTGGTGATCAGCAGGCCGCGCGCGGTGGCCAGACGCACCCCCGGCAGACCCGGCTCGCCGTCGTCCTGAACGCCATTGCCGTTCCGGTCGTCGAACACCTTGCCCAGGATGTCGGTGCAGTCGAAGTCCGGGTCGGGGATCATCCGCACCGTGGCCTCGGCCAGGTTGGAGATGACCTGATCGACGATCGGGTTCACCGCAAAGGCGACGTTGGTGTGCTCGCCTTCGACCACGCCCGAACCGACCACCAGGATCAGCTCCAGACGCTTGGTCTCGCCCGCCGCGAAGGTCAGGTCGTTCCAGGTCAGCAGACGACCGTTCTGGATCGGCTCGACCGCCACGCCGTCGATGCGGGCGCTGCTCTCGCGATAGCGGAAGCCGGCCGGCACGCGGTCCGTCAGGGTCAGGCCCGTCAGCGTCCCGGCCAGGGTGTTGCGGGCCGTGATGACATAGGGGACCAGACCGCCGCGTACGACGTTGACCATCGGGGTCGTCTTGGTGACCTCGATCGCGCCCTCCAGGATCGGGTCCAGGGGGATGTTGTTGTTGACGACGTTGGCCGAAACCCCCGGCGTCAGGTTGAGGTTCAGCACATATCCGGTCGTCATCACGCCCGTCAGGCAGCCGTCAGCCGTGCCCAGCGGCGGCGGGCCGTTGCTGGTCGAGATCAGCAGGGGGTCCGGCGTCGCATTGACCGTCAGCGGTCCCGCGCAGGGCGGAATGATCGTCGACGGCTGGTTCGGGTTGTAGGTCCCGTTCGGCGGCGTCACCGACAGGCTGTAGGCGCCGGCCGGGGCCGAGGCCATCAGTTGGAACTGGTACAGACCCAGGGCGTCGGTGACCTGACGCACATTCCCGGCACCGCCCAGCAGATGCAGGGCGGGATCGAAGCCGGCCGGTCCGGTGATCTGGACCGTCGCGCCCGGAATGGCCGTGCGACGCACCGCGTCATAGACCACGCCCCACGGATCCAGCGGCAGGGACTGCTGCGTCACGCCGGCGCCCGGCGTCAGGGTGATGCCCGTCAGTTCGCGATCCTTCAGGGTCGCGCCGCCCGCATTGGAGGCCGAGGTCACGCCGTCGGTGAAGGCCGCGCCAGTCTCGTTCGGACGCGCTCCGCCATAGGCGGCGTTGTTGTCCGGGTGACGGAAGCGCACGCCATAGCCCGAGCCAGGCGCCACGCCGGTGAAGGCGTAGCCGCCGTCGGCGCCGGTCTGGGTGGTCGAGATCAGGACGTCGCCGAGGAACAGCTCGACGGTCCAGCCCGCTTGCGGGGCCTCGCCGCCGCCACGGGCGCGGTCGTGGTCAGAGTCCATCCACACCGAGCCCGAGATCTGGGCCTCGTCGCCGCGCTCGCCGAACAGGTAGCCCATCGCCTCGGCCGCCGGGGCCAGGACGATGCCCGTGATGGCGTCGCCGCCGTCCGATGCGCCGCCCGAGGTTCCGGGCGTGTCAAGACCGTCGTCATAGCCGTCGGGCTGAGTTTCCGTGACCGTATAGGTCCCGCCCGGCAGGTCGGTGAAGCGGTAGCTTCCGTCCGGTCCGGTCACGACGCTGCGGGTGACCGCCTCGCCGCGCGCATCCGTTCCCGTCAGGACAACGGTGACGCCGCCGATGACCGGCTCATTGGCGTCGCGGACGCCGTTGTTGTTGGTGTCGTTATAGACCAGGCCCGACAGCGAGCCGGTGCGCTCGCCGAAGTTGATCGGCGCGGTCTTCTCATCCGTAACGACGGTGACGGGCACGCGGTTGGTCGGATGCTCAGGCCCCTCGCCATAGCCCGCAGGCTGGGTCTCGATGACCACATAGTCGCCCGCCGGAACGTCGCCGAAGCTGTACGAACCGTCCGGTCCCGTCGTCGTCGTGGCCACCAGGTCGCCCGAGGCGGTGCGCAGTTCCACCACCACGTTCGCCAGCGGACGATCGCCGCCGTCATTCACGCCGTTCAGGTCGACGTCGACATAGACGTTCCCGCTGACGCCCTGACCGCGCTCGCCAAAGGCATAGTCGATCGCGTCGGTCGCCACCGGCAGAACGATATTGCTGATCCGGTCACCCGGCGTAGTCACGTCGCCGCCGACCGTACCGGCGCTGTCCAGACCGTCCGAATAGTTGGCGGGCTGGGTCTCTACGACCACATAGGTCCCGGCCAGCAGGTCGTCGATGCCCCACTCGCCCGAGGCATTGGTCGTGGCCGTGCGCGTCACCGGATCACCGGCCGCATCCGTGCCCGTCAGGGTCACGAGAACGCCCGCGATAGGCGCCTCGCCCGGCTGACGCACGCCGTCGTTGTTGCTGTCGACGAAGACATGGCCGGCGATGCTGCTGACCGTGTCGGCGAAGTCGACCGTCTGGGTCTGACCCGGGGTCAGGTTGACCGAGACCTCGTTCGGCGACGACGAACCATAGCCGTCAGGCTGGACCTCGCGGACCGTATAGTCGCCGGCGGGCAGGTCGATGAAGGTGTAGGTTCCGTCCGGGCCGGTCGTCGTGGTCGCAATGACCACGCCGTTCTGAACCAGCTCGATGGTCACGCCGCCCAGAGGCGGCTCGCTGCCCCCGTTCACGCCGTCGCGCTGCGGGTCCTTGAAGACCGTGCCGCTGATGACCACGGCGCGCTCGCCGAAGACATAGTCGGTCGCGTCCACGCCGGCACCCAGGGCGATGCCGCCGATGGTGTTGGCCGCAGCCGTGCCGTCGAAGACGCCGTTGTTGACCGCGCCGCCCGCCGAACCGGCGGCTTCACGACCGTCGGCATAGGCGCTGGGCTGGGTTTCCGTCAGGGCGTAGGTCCCCTTCGGCAGGTTGTCGAAGACGTAGGAACCGTCCGCCCTGGTCGTGAGCGTGCAGGTCTGGCTCGGGTCCAGGGCCGCGCGCCAGGCGCAGATGTCCTGACCGTCGGCGGTCGTGCCCGACAGGGTGATCTCAACGCCGCCCAGACCGATCTCGCCGGCCTGACGCACGCCGTCGTCATTGCCATCGACATAGACCAGACCCGCCAGCGAACCGGCCAGTTCGCCGAAGGCGTAGTTGGAGCCCAGCTCGCCCGTGTTCAGCACGATGCCGCTGATGACGTCATTGGCCGCCACGCCGCGCACGACGCCGCCGACCACGCCGGCCGCATCCTTGCCGTCGGTGTAGTTCGAGAGCGGCGCAGCGGTCTGCGCCTGTTGGGTCAGGGTATAGCCCGTCGCATCCGAACCCGGCACCGACAGGAAGATGAAGGCGCCCGCCGCATCGGTCGTCGCCGTGCAGTTGGTCAGGACGCAGACGTCCTGGCCATTGGCGGTCACGCCCGACAGGGTGATACGCACGCCCGGAATGCCGGCCTCGCCTGCGTCGCGAACGCCCGTGTCGTTGTTGTCGACATAGACATAGCCGCTGAGGCCCTGGCCGCTGGCGCCGAAGTCATAGTTGATCGACGACGAACCGGCGGTGACGACGATGGCGGTCACGGTCGTGTTGGCCTCGCCCGGCGCCGCCGTATCGGCGCCGCTCTGCCCGCCGGAATCGCCGCCCGAGGTGCCGATGAAGGCGCCCGTGTGGGTCAGACCGGCCGCAGGCGTGATCTCCAGCGCATAGACGCCGGGACGCAGCACCTGACAGGTCGGCGTGGCCGAAGCCGCGTTTGGGAAGCTGTAGAGGCCAGTCGCCGTCGTGGTGATCAAGCAGTCGATGGTCTCGTTCAGGTCGTTCAGGCCCGTCAGGCGAATACCGGCGCCCGCAAGGCCCGTGGTCTCGCCCGCGCTGCGGATCGCATCGGCGTTCGGGTCCAGGAAGACCATGCCGCTGAGCAACGAGGTCGGCAGTTCGCCGAAGTTGCGCTCGGTCAGATCGGCGCCCGGCGCCACCGCGCCGATGTCGAAGCCTTCCGGCGCCGTTCGACCGCTGGAGTTGGCGATCACGAGGGCGCCGTTGGCGTCCTTGCCGTCGGACGCGCCGTTCGGCTGGACCAGTTGCGTCACGGTATAGGCGTCCGCGCCGTTCGACGGCGGGACCGAGGCGAACTCGTAGAAGCCCGACGCATTGACGTTGGCCGTCAGGTTCACGGCGCCGCCGGCGTAGTCCGTGCCCGTCAAACGGATGTGCGGCGTCGAGGCGAAAGCGGCGGGCGCAAAGCCCGTCTCGCCGCTGCCGCCTTCACGCACGCCGTTGTTGTTCAGGTCGCGATAGACGTAGCCCGACACCTTGGCCGCGCTGACTTCCTGGAAGACATAGCCTGTCGCCTCCGTGGTCGCCGGCAGGACGATGTTGGAGATCGTATTACTCGACGCGCCGCTGCCATAGGCCGCGTTGTTGACGGTTCCGCCCGCCGTGCCGGCGGTCTCGTTGCGGTCGAACGTGCCCGAGGGCTGGGTCTCGACGATCTGATAGGTCCCGGCCGGCAGGCGGTCGAAGGTGAAGGCGCCGCCCGCGCTCGTCGTCGTCGTGCGGTTGACGATGGCGTTGCCGAACACATCGGTCCCGCTCAGAGTCAGGGTGACGCCGGTCATGCCCTCGTTGGCGTCAATCGCGTCGTTGCGGTTGTCGTCGCGATAGACCGTGCCCTTGATCGACGACGTCGTGACCTGGGTGGTTTCGGTCTTGGTGTTGTTGGCCGGGTTCGTGTCGCGGCTGATTTCCTTACCGGCGCCGTCACGCCCCGGGGCGATGCTGGCCGTATTGGTCAGGTCGGTGTCCAGCGCGCCGGCGAAGGGATGCGCCGCCCTGGCGAACAGGGTCAGGGTCACGGTATTGCCCGCGCCCGCCGGGAAGTCGCCGTCCAGGATGCAGAGGATGCTGCTGGTCCCCGAACAGGTCATCGCCGTGACCAGGGCCGCGCCGCTCACGCTGAAGGTCTCGCCGGTCGCCACCCGCGTCCAGCCCGCAGGCAGGGCGTCAGTCATGCGCATTTGGGTGGTGGGCGAGACGCCGTTGTTTCGCACCACGACGCTGTACTGGACCGGCTGATTGATCTGCACCGGCGACGGCGTGATGCGGGTCTTGCTCACGACCTCCAGGTCGGTGGCGGGAATCACGGTCGTGGTCTGGATCGCCGAATTGTTGGCCAGTTCGCCGTCAGCCTGATTGACCGTCGTATTGTCCTGCTCCAGCGAGACGATCTGGGCCCCGTTGGAGAAGGTCATGGAGCTGGTCGGCGCCGCGCCGGTCGCCGTCATGAACAGGCGGAAGACCACCTGATGACGCTCGTCCAGATAGTTCAAAGCCGGATCGGAACTATGCAGACGGCATTCAATCCGGCCGCCCGCCACGGTCACGCAGGCCGGCGACGGCGGCGTATAGAGCGTCAGGCCGCCGTTAGCCCCGACCGGATTCACCTCGATCCGATCCAGAGCCATGGCGTAGCCGGCCGGCGGCGCGGGGATGTCGGTAATCACGACATTGCCGGCGCGCGACGGACCAAAGTTCGACGCCCGCAGATCATAGACGAGGCCTGACCCGAACGGCATGGGGTCGTATGCGGCGCTCGGCTCCTCCTTGGTGATCGCCAGGTCCATGGCGGGAGCGATGACCTGGTGCGTCAGGCCGACGCTGTTGTTGGCGCCGTTGGTTTCGGTCGTCGACGTGGTCACCGTAGCGGTGTTGGTATGGTCGAAGGGGAAGCCGTTGGTCGCGCCGCCGAACGGGAAACGCGCCCGGACCTGCTGATTGATCTGATAGGTCTGACCGCGATTGATCGTCCCCATGGCGCAAGAGATCGTGCCGGTCGCATCCGTCCTGGTGCAGGCGGCGCCGCCCTTGGTCGTGGTCGGTTGACCCACCAGCTCAAAGCGCGCCGGGTCGATCACGTCCGTCACCACCACGCTCGCGGCCGGATTCGGTCCAAGGCCCCGCACGCCGATGGTATAGGTCGCGACCACGCCGACCTGAGCCGGGTTGGGCGAAATAGACTTGGCGTTCAAGGTGATGTCGGTGATCGGCGCGATATCATAGCTGGCGGTCGAGCGATTGTTCGCCAGGTTGAATTCAGTGGTGTCCGGCGACATCACTTCGGCCGTGTTGTCGAAAGCGCCGCTCTCGACCGGACGATTGATGCGGACGATCGCCGTCTCGGCGTCGCCGGCAGCGAGGTCGGTTACGGTCCAGCTGATGCGGCCGTTGCTTGCCGAATAGGCCGGCGTCCCCTGACTGGCGCTTTCAACCACAAAGCCGGTGGTGAAACCGTTGGCGGCGTCATTGATGAAATTGGGCAGGTCGTCGGTGACGACCACGGTGCGCGCCGTATCGCCGCCCAGGTTGCGAACGGTGAAACGCAGATAGAAGGCGGCGTCGTCCGTGGTGATCGCCAGCGCCGGGGTCTGGGTCCAGGGACCCGCAGGGTCAAGGCTGACGTCCTTGACGATCTCCAGGTCGGCCTCGTTCGGCGTCGAGCGCGAGGTCGCCGAGGCGCAATTGTTGGCCGCGTTGAGGTCGCCCGGCAAGGCGCCGAACGCCGTGCAGGCCGTGTTGGTCAGGCTCAGATCGATGCCCGCGCCCGCCACGGTCTTAAGCGACAGAACCGCGTCGGCGCCGACCGCCAGGCTGCCCGGTCCAACCAGTTCACAGGTGATCTCGAGCCCGACTTGCGCGCAGGCCCAGGGCGCAGCCGCGGAGACATAGGTCTCGTCCGCCGTCACCGTATCGACAATGCGCAGCGGATTGGCCGCGTCATAGTTCAGGATCGACGGCCCCAGATTCCGGATCGTGATCGTGCTGGTCATCTCCTGACCGGCCTCGACCGGGTTCGGGCCCTTGACCTTGCGGGTGCGCAGGTCGGAATTCGGCTCGACGATGCGATAGCTGGTGTTGGCTGTATTATTGTCCACGGTCGGGTCCGTGACGCCCGCCGGCGCCGTCACCGTGGCGGAATTGATGGCGTTGCCCGCCGTCGGCGCGACCGCCGTCACGCGAATGGGGAACATCTGGGTCTGGCCGGTCGACAGGCTGTTCGCCGTGCAACTGACCGTCTGTCCCGACGCCAGACAGCCTGCGGGCAGTGGCGTCAGAATTTCGAACTCGGGCGCGATCGTGTCGACGATGACGGCGCCGGCGACCGTCAAGGGTCCGGTGTTGCGGATCGTCAGCTCAATATCGACGTCATCGCCCTGAATAATCGTGGCGGGCATGGCTTTACCCGCCGCCAGGTCGGCGCCGGGTTCGATCGTTGTGACGACCGGAACCGCCGCGTTATTGCTGCCATCCGGGTCCAGCACGGTCGGGCTGGTCAGGCCGACGAAGGCGTTGTTGGTGATCGTGCCGCCGCTGGCCAGCACCCGTCCCTTGATCGTAATCGGCGGCAAGGCCCCGGTGAGCGCCGTCCCGCCATAGTTGCACACGACCGTGGCCGCGACATGCGCGCAGGTCCAGTCGCTGCCGGCGGCGGAGATGAAGTCGAAGTCGCTGGCGGCGGGCAGGTTGTCGGTCAGGCGAATAGCGGCGGTGGCGTCGGGCCCGGCGTTCAACGCTGTCAGCGTATAGGTCAGGATGCCGCCGCCGGGGATGGAATGATCCGGCTCATTGTCGGTCTTGGCCACCGACAGGTCGGCGCCCGACTGAACCGCCGGCGCGACCGTCAGGCTGTCGTTGCCCGGGTTCAGATCCACATTGGTCGCGCTGGAAATCGTCGCGGTGGAGGAACGCGAGCCTGTCGCCGTGGCGGTTCCCGAATAACGGATGTTGAAATCGCCGCCTGGAAGGGCCGGAAGATCGCACTTCAGGGTCTGGCCGCCCGGCGCGCCGGAAAGGGTGCAATAGGCGGGAAGCGACGCCGCCAGAACGGTGAAGTTCGCAGGCACGGCCACGGTCACGACCGCATCGCTGATCAGATCCAGATCATTATTGCTGACCCGGATGGTGAAATCCGCCTGAGCCCCGTTCGCCACGGGATCGGGTTCCCAGCTGTAGGATGAGACCTGCAGATCGGCCGCCGCCGCAACACCGGCGACCCCCACGACGACCAGAGGCGCCGACAGACGGGCCACGCGCAACGCCAGGCGTTGCAAGGATTTCAGCAGGTTCAACACGTCTCAGGCCTCCGCCTCGACCTGATGATCGGAGACGGCGACGACGTGCGACCGTCGGGGCTCGCGCCCTTCCGGTCGTGTTAAAACGTCTCGCCCCCCAAAGGTCGAAGTGCGGCCGAACTAGCCCACCCCCCCTCTGATGGCCACGCTTACAATGTAACCAAGTGTTTGATTTTACGTGATTTTACATTGCGCAAGGGGCGACCGACTCTCGCCGACCGCCCTTCGCAACGTCCGCTTCGGGTCCCGCAGCCGCTAGTCGGTGACGCGGGTCGCCGTGACTCCCCGTTGAGCCAGTTTCGCCTGCAGGCTGTCTTCGCCCGCCAGATGTCCGGCGCCGACAGAGATGAAGGCCGTGCCCGAACCGGCCAGCAGGGTTTGGATCTGATCGGCCCAGTTGTCGTTCCGCCCCGTCAGCATGACGGCGTACATTTCCGGGGATTCCGCCTTCATCTCCTGGCCGATGAGGACGTCAAGACCGTCGACATCGCCAGTGGACCAGGCGGTCACCATGCGACCCAGGACGGCGTCGGCCTGATCGAATTCCTTGAGGCCCGACCGCAGCATGGCCAGTTGGGCGTCTTCGGACATGTCGGCGATGAAGCCGATCTGCTGGGGCGCGGTCTCGAAGCCCCTGATAGGCTTGCCGGTCGCGGCGGCGCGGGCGTGCAGGATCTGGTCGCCGCCGTTGGCGGGGACGTAGCCGGCCTTGGCGATCGAGGCGAGCGCCAGTTGCAGGCTGGCCAGCCATGGACGCAGCGGGTCCAGTTGCGCCGCCGTCGCGCCGACAGTGCGGGCGGCGGCGTCCAGATCGGCCACTTCTTCTGCGGTCAGCAGGCTGGACAGGGGCCGGTCGGGCGAAATCCCCTTGGCCTGGATCAGGGGCATGACGCCGTCCTGATTGGCGAGGTCGGCGATTTCGAACCAATATTCGTCGGCGCTGGCGAAGGCCTGATCGACGCGGGCCGTGCCCCAGGGCGTCTCGGGTTTCAGCACATGGACGGTGCCGAACAGGTAGATGGTCGAATCCGCGTCCTTGACCACCCAGAGAGCGGGTCCCGAGCCGCCCGGCGCCGCAGTGACGGCTGCGGGGGCCGCGACTGGCGTCTGCGCCACGGCGGACGGCGCCAACAGCAGGGCCGACAGAGCGGCGCTGACGGTCAGGGTCGACCGCACGCAGGCGGTCAGTCGGGCGATGTTCATGAAAGGCGTCCTTGCATGCGGGAAGGTCAAGCGAACAGCGCCAACGGCTATTCCTCGTCCGAAAAGATGGATTCGATCGGCAGGGCGAACAGGCGCGCGATCTTGAAGGCGAGCGGCAGGGAGGGATCGTAGCGACCCGTTTCCAGCGCGTTGACGGTCTGGCGCGAAACACCCAGTTCGGTCGCCAGGTGGGCCTGGCTCCAGTCGCGCTCCGCGCGCAAGACCTTGAGACGGTTGTTCATGCCGCCCTCCTCAGCGCCGACCCAGCCACCACCAGGCCCAGGCCAGGCCGTAGCCGACAATCTGGAAACCGAGGATCGCCATCATGCCCGAGACGAGAAGATCGTGCGGAGTTTCACCGAACGATGCCGGCAAGGGAATATCGGACCCGCGAATGGATACCGTCAGCAGGCAGATGAACCCGACAAGCATCCCGCATGAGCCACCCCAGAACCACGCCCACTTGTGGGCTTCGCGCGCGGCCTCGTCCACACGACGCCACCACCAGACCCCCAGCCAGAGCGAACCGCCCATGACGACGGCCAGCACGGCCGCCGTCAAAAGCACGCCCAGCTGACCTGGCATGTCCGCCGAAAAGGCCGAGGCCACGCCGCCGAGCAAGCCGAGCACGATCATGAGCACGACCAGACCGATCAGTCCGGGCAGACCAAATGGCTTAAGGGGCTTGGACGACATGGAAGCTCTCACCGACAAACAGACAAGTTTGTTTTACAGGGGGCAGACGCGACGTCAAGCGAGGTTGTCAGGCTGATCGAGATTCTAGTCCGCCGGGGCGTTCAGCAGTTCCGGGCGGCTGAGGGTGCGGGGCGACTGTTCGACGGCGGGCAGGTCGGGCAGCTCCTTGCCCTCGTGATCGACCTGCAGGTCCTCGAAGCGACGGGCCGAGACCATGACCTGGCTCTCCAGCGAGCCGACGAACTGATTGTACTTGCCGACCGCGGTTTCCAGCGCCCGGCCGACCGAGGCGGCATGGCCGCCCATGACCGAGAGGCGCTTGTAAAGCTCCTTGCCCAGCTTGGCGACGTCCTCGGCGTTCTTGGCCTGCTCCTCGGCGCGCCAGCCATAGGCGACCGCCTTGCACAGGGCGAACAGGGTCGTCGGAGTGACGATGACCACGCGCGAGGCCATGGCGTCCGTCATCAGGTTCGGCTCGTGATCCAGGGCGGCGGACAGGAAGGCGTCGCCGGGCACGAACATGGCGACGAAGTCGGGGCTGGGCTTGAACTGGTCCTGATAGGCCTTGGACGACAGCTGGCGCACGTGGGTCTTCATGCTGGCGGCGGTGCGGGCCGACATGGCCTTGCCCTGGGCTTCCTCGTCGCCGTCCGCCTCGTCGGCGAAGGCCAGCGACACCTTGGCGTCGATGACGAACATGCCGCCGCCGGGCAGTTTGATGATGAAGTCCGGGCGCTGCTGACGGCCTTCGTCATTGGCCGAGGAGTTCTGCTCCTCGAAGTCGAAGCGGCCCGCCATGCCGGCTGCCTCCAGCACATTGCGGCAAGTCTGCTCGCCCCAGCGGCCGCGACGGCCGGTGTTGCCCTTCAGGGCCTCGGTCAGGCGGCGCGCCTCGTCGCGGGTGGCGGTCGAGGCGGTCATAAGGGCGGCCAGTTGCTCCTTCAGCCCGCCGGTGTCCTCGGCACGGGTCTTCTCAAGGGCGGCGACGTGTTCCTGGAACTTGGCCAGGGTTTCCGAGACCGGCTTGAGCTGGGCCTCCATGCGTTCGCGGGCGACGCGGTCCTGGGCCTGGAAGGTCTCGGTGGCGCGGGCCACCAGCTTGGTCGCCACCGCCTCGGCCGACTGCGAGGCCTGGGCCTTGAGGAACTCGGCCATGGAATCACGGCTCTCCTCCATCAGCTCCAGTCGGGCGTCGGCGGCGTCGAGCGCCCCCTTGGCCTTCTGCCAGCCCATGAAGGCCCAGAAGAAGCCGGCGACCGCGGCCACGGCGACGACCAGCAGGATGAGTTCGAGCGTGTTCATGCTCCGTTCCTAGCCGGAGTCGCGGGCGGTTGAAAGTCGCCCCTCTCCCGCTGGGAGAGGGCTTGGGCGCACGAGAGCGTCAGTGATCGTCCTTGCGCGAAAGGGTGAGGCTTCGCGGGTGAAGTTGACCTAAGGCCGCTGCGGCGGCTTACGCCGACTGACAGGATGGGCCCTCACCCTTTCGCCTGGCGGATCGCCTACGGCTCTCCGAGGCTCAAGCCCTCACCCATCGGGAGAGGGAAATGTTAAGCGGGCCGTCGCGCCCGCAGCGCCTGGATGATGGTGCCGTCGTCCAGCCAGTCCAACTCGCCGCCGACGGGAACGCCGCGCGCCAGACTGGTGACTTCCACGCCCGCCGCCGACAGGCGCTCGGCCAAGTAATGCGCCGTGGTCTGGCCGTCTACCGTGGCGGGCAGGGCCAGGACGACCTCCCTCGCCTCGCCGCTTTTCGCCAATCCCCCTGAAACACGGCCGATCAGTTCAGCGATGCGCAGTTGTTCTGGCCCGACGCCGTCCAGCGCCGACAGAAGCCCGCCCAGCACATGATACTTGCCGCGAAAGGCGCCGGACCGCTCCATGGCCCACAGGGCGCCGGCCTCCTCGACGACGCAGATCAGGGCGTTGTCGCGGGCGTTGTCGGAACAGATGGAGCAGGGATCGCGCGTGTCGGGCGCGGCGCAGATCGAACAGTTGACGACCTTGGCCGCCGTCTCGGTCAACGAGGCGGCCAGCGGCACGAGAAGCTGCTCGCGTCGCTTCAACAGGGCCAACGCCGCGCGTCGGGCCGAGCGCGGCCCCATGCCCGGCAGCTTGGCCAGCAGGCTGATGAGCCGTTCGATTTCCGGCCCGGCGGAAGCGGCCATCAGAAGAGTTTCGGCATTCCCGGGATGTTCATCCCGGCCATGGGGCCCGCAGCCTCGCGCATCAGGGCGCTGTTGACCTCGTCCAGCTTGCGCTTGGCGTCAGCGTGGGCGGCGACGATCAGGTCGGCCAGGATTTCACCCTCACCGGGCGCCATCAGGCTGTCGTCGATCTGCACCGCAGTGATCTCGCCGGGCCCCTTGAGGGCGATGGTGACAAGGCCGCCGCCCGAGGTGCCCTCGGCGGTGGTTTCGGCCATTTTCGCCTGGGCGTCCTGCAGCTTTTGCTGCATGGCCTGGGCCTGTTGCATCAGGGCGTTGAGGTCTTTCATAGACCCTAGATAGGGTGATCCGCGACGCCGCGACAGACCCCGGCTGAACAAGGCCCGCCTTCCGGGGCGACAAATTTGCATTGAAGAGTCTTGACCTGACCGTCGGAAACGCCAAATAGCAACTATATGAGTTACAAATGACTGTTCAGGAGGTTCTTCCCATGGCTTACGACGCCCTTCCCGCGCGCGACCTTCCCGTGTCCGACGCCGTTCTGGCCCAATTGTTCACCGAGGCACGCACGCGCAACGGCTGGAGCGACCGGCCCGTGTCCGAAGACCTGATCCGCAAGCTCTACGACCTGACCAGGTTTGGCCCTACGGCGGTCAACGCCACGCCCGCCCGCTTCGTCTTCATCACCTCGCCTGAGGCCAAGGCCCGCCTGTCAGTCCACATGAGCGAAGGCAACCGCGCCAAGACCCTGGCCGCGCCGGTCAACCTGATCATCGCCCAGGACATCGATTTCCACGACACCCTGGGCAAGCTGTTCCCGCACGCGCCCGGCGCCCGCGACTGGTTCCTCGACGAGGCCGGTCGTCGCGAGGCCGCCTTCCGCAACGCCTCGCTGCAGGGCGGCTATCTGACCATCGCCGCGCGCGCCCTGGGTCTGGACGTGGGTCCGATGTCGGGCTTTGACGCGGCGGGCGTGAAGGCCGAGTTCTTCCCCGACAGCAATGTCGAGCCGAACTTCATCATGAACCTGGGCTACGGCACGGACGAGAACCTGTTCCCGCGCTCGCCCCGCCTCGACTTCGAAGAAGCCGCGCAGATTCTGTAAGCCTACCCCCGTCATCCCGGACGGCGCGCAGCGCCGATCCGGGATGACGGACTAGATCAGTCTTCCTCGTCGTCTTCCGGGATGGCGGGCATTTCGACCGCCGGGGCCAGGGTCTTGATGTCCTTGATCTCGGCGCCGGGGAAGGCCTGCATGATGGACACCACGAAGGGGTCCGCCTCTACCGCCGCACGGCGGGCGGAGCGGGCCTTTTTCTCGACCTCGATCAGGGTCTCGCCGCCGCCCTGGCCGTTGGCGGCGATCAGCCAGGTGCGGCCGGTCCATTCCTTGAGCCGCGAGGCCAGACGCCGCGCCAGATCGACGGGCGAGCCCGCCGCTGGTTCATAGACGATGGCGCCCGGCTTGAACGACACCGGCTTCACATAGCGTTCGACGTCCATCTGCAGCGTGATCTCACGCTTGTCGCCGATCAGGGCGACCACGGCCTCGAAGGTTTGAGGGTCGGGCAAGGCCGGCTGGGCCATGGGCCGCGCCGCCAGCATGGCCGAGGCGCCCCCGCCTCCTCCAGAGCCGCCCCCGCGCGGACCGCCCGCGCCGCCGCCCGGCAGGGTTCCGCCCGACTGGATGGCCTTCAGCGCCTCTTCCGGTCCCGGCAGGTCGGCGGCGTAGGCCAGACGGACGATGGCCATTTCCACGGCGTCGGCGGGGTTCGGCGCACGCCGCACCTCGTCCAGGGCCTTGAGCAGCATCTGCCACGTCCGCGACAGAGTACCCGCCGAGATGGCCGCGCCCAGCGCCGTCAACTTCTGCGCCTGATCATTGGGCAGGCGGGTGGCGTTGGGGCCCAGCATCTTGGCGACCGAGGCCGCGTGGCAATGCTCCAGCAGATCGTTGGTCACCTGCACCGGATCGGCGCCATAACCGTAAAGGGTGCGGAAATTCTCCAGCGCCTCGGCGGTGCGTCCGGCCATGACGGATTCGAACAGGGCGATGGTCTGGGTGCGGTCGGCCAGACCCAGCATGTCGCGCACGGTCGCGGCCTGCACCGTCGCGCCGCTCTCGGCCTGAACCAGGGCCTGATCCAGCAAGGACAGGCCGTCGCGGACCGAACCCTCAGCGGCGCGGGAAATCAGCCCCAGGGCCTCCTGCTCGATCTTCATGCCTTCGCGGTCGGCGATGCGGCCCAGATGCCCGACCAGCACCTCCGGCTCGACGCGGCGCAGGTCGAAGCGCTGGCAGCGGCTGAGGATCGTCACCGGGACCTTGCGGATCTCGGTCGTGGCGAAGATGAATTTGGCGTGGGGCGGCGGCTCCTCCAGCGTCTTCAGCAGGGCGTTGAACGCCTGCGTCGACAGCATGTGGACCTCGTCGAGGACATAGACCTTGTAGCGGGCCTCGACGGGTGCGTAGCGGACGCTTTCGAGGATGTCGCGGATGTCGTTGACGCCGGTGTGCGAGGCGGCGTCCATCTCCATGACGTCCATGTGCTGGCCGGCCATGATGGAGGCGTCGTGGCGACCGTGGGCCGTCAGGCTCAGTGACGGCTTGTCGATAACGTCGGTTTCGTTGTTCAGGGCGCGGGCCAGGAGGCGGGCGGTCGTCGTCTTGCCGACGCCCCGCACCCCGGTCAGCATGAAGGCGTGGGCGATGCGGCCCGTGGCGAAGGCGTTGGTCAGGGTGCGGACCATCGCCTCCTGGCCGATCAGGTCCTCGAAGGTGCGCGGGCGGTATTTGCGCGCCAGAACCTTGTAGGCGCCGTCGTCGGCGGGCTCGTCGGCGAAGGGTTGGGCCTTGGGGGGCGTCGGGGCGGGCGCGGCGACCGTGGCCGCGACAGGCTCGGGCGCAGCCGGGGGCTGGGGCGCAGCAGCGGGCGCGCCGAACATGTCGTCGGTGTTCTCGTCCCGCTCGGGAACGTCCTCCTCCCAGGGAGGGCCATCAAGATCAGGATCGACGTCGCTCATGATCCTGTCTTAGCGCGAGAGGGCGCGGTCGCGCACCCCCTCGCGAGAGACGGAACTCAGAGATCGGTGGGCAGACGGCCGCCGTTGTCCCTGATTTTCTGAATCACCTGGGCGTGCAGCCAGATGTTCATGGAGGCGCTGTCGGACTTGTCGCCGGTGTAGCCCAGCTCGTCGGCCAGTTCCTTACGCTCGGCCAGCGAGGATTCAAGCCCGACCAGCTTCATCAGATCGACGATGGAGGTGCGCCAATTCAGCTTCTGCGCCTTCTGGTCGTTCATGAAATCGAGGATGCCGGCGACATCGACCTCGGGCTCGGGTTGCGGCGCGGTCGCGGCTGCCGCCGTCACCTGCGGCTGGACCGGTGTCGCGGTCGGCGCGGGCGCCGGGGCGGCAGGGGCCGGCTCTTCCTTCTTTTTTTTGAAGATGCCGCCGAGGATGGACCCGAGAACGCTCATTCGCCTGCTCCTGAAAGAGTGAAGTTCTTTCAGCGAGTCAGGGCGATTCCGGTTCCGTTACGCTTGAGAGACAAGGGCGAAAGCGACGAAGCCGATAAAACGACCATTGTTCGACGATTTTCCCCTGTTACGATCGCATCGAGCACTATCCGGGGGGACGACCGTGAAGAACAAAACCATCGTGAGCCTTGTCGCCGCAGCCTGGCTGATAGCCGGCCCGGCGACGGCCGAGCCGATCCAGTCGTTTGTCGACGCCTGCCTGAGCACCAATGGCGAGCCTCCGGCCGTCGCGGCGGCCGCCGAGGCTGGCGACTGGTTCAAGATGCCCGCCGAGGTCGCCGACGAAATGGGCGAGGATTTTCGAGACCCCGCCGTCTACCTAAACTTCGACCCCAACACGCTAAAGTCCAGCACGCCCATCGGGTCGATCGAAATGCTGATGACCGGCTGGGGCGACGGAAAGGCCATCATGGAGATCGATGGACTCAGACTCGATTTCTGCGGGCTGATTTCGCCAGAGGCCGACAGCCAAAGGCTCAATCGCGACATGACGACCCGCCTCGGCTTTTCGCCCATAACCCGTGACGACATGACATTTTGGCTGTTTTCGCGCCGGTCCGACGCCTTCGTGTCTGAAGCCGCCCTCATCGACATCGAGGACAACAACCTGGTCGATGCTGTCCGGAAACGAAAGCTCTACGCCCTTTACATCATCGAACAGGACGACATGGCCGGCCTGGTCCTCGGCGCAGTTCGACCGGCCCCTTAAGCGGCCAGCGATCACGATCGTAGAGGGAAGTAGAGACCGCGACCCGAAGGTGAATTCGTTGTGGCTGCTGCCTTCCGGCCCTGACCAAGTTGGCGAAGCCTTCGCCCGCGATCTCCGAGGAGGGATATGGCGGTTGGCGACGAGGGAATCAAGACCCCTCCCCGCGTCGTCTTGTCGGGGGTATGAAGCGGCCATGTCCCATACCCACGTCTTCTCCGGCAATCCGCTCGACCGCTCTGGCGACCTTCGCAACGACATCGCCTGGCTGGGCGAGCAGGAAGCCAACCCCGAAGCCCTGGCCATGCTGCTGTGGGAGGGACGGCCCCTGGTCGAAGATCATGAGGGCGGGCAGCGCCTGGTCTGGCTGGCGCTGAGCCACGGCCGCGACCTGGTCCCGGACCGCGATATCTTCCTGGGCCTGTGGAAGGGGGCGCCGGTCTTCGCCATCGAGTTCGAGGGTTCCATCGACCCGACCAGCGGTCCGGCGGGCGGGCTAGGCCAGTTCATCGAGATGCGCGCGGCGGCGGCGGCCCTGCCGGAAGCCGATGTCGCCATCGCCGGGACGGCAAAGAGCCTGTTCGACTGGCGCCGGCGTCACGGCTTCTGCGCGGCCTGCGGAAAGGCCACAGATCAGGCCTCGGGCGGATGGCGGCGGGTCTGTGCGGCCTGCGGGGTCGAGCATTTCCCGCGCGTCGATCCGGTCGTCATCATGCTGCCGATCTATAAGGGCGGCAGCGAGCCGCGCTGCCTGCTGGGGCGTCAGGCCGCCTGGCCTGAGGGCCGGATGTCGGCTCTGGCGGGCTTCATGGAGCCCGGCGAATCCATCGAGGAGGCCTGCGCCCGCGAGGTGATGGAGGAGGCGGGGCTGACCGTGTCGGGCGTCGCCTATCACTCCAGCCAGCCCTGGCCCTTCCCGGCGCAACTGATGATCGGCCTGATCGCCGAGGTCACGACCGAGGACGCCGCGCCGGATCAGACCGAGCTGGAGGCCGTGGCCTGGCTGACGCGGGCCGAGGCGCGCGCGGTGCTGGCGGGCACACATGGCGCAATCCACGCGCCGCCGCCGTTTGCGATTGCGCGGCGGTTGCTGGAGGCGTGGGCCGGGGCCGCAGCGTAGCGCCTCAGCCGCCCTGAAGCGACGACCAGGTGCGGGCCGTGCCGGGGTCGGCGACCGGGACCACCGCAGCCGAAGCCGAGCCCGCCGCGGTGCGTTCGGCCAGCCAGCGCAGGTTGGCGTCGGCGACCTCGGGCGGCAGATCGCGACGCAGAATCTGTTCGGCTTCGGCGGTCTTGCCCTGCAGGCCCAGCGACAAGGCCAGGTTCTGACGCACCTTCAGCGTCGCCGCCGGCTGAGCAGCGGCGCGGCGAAGCAGGATTTCCGCCGAGGAGGCGTCGCCCTCGCCCATGCGGGCGATGGCGGCGTTGGTCAGGACATCGGGATTGTCGGGCGACAGGCGCAGGGCTTCGGTCCAGGCGGTCCTGGCGTCGTCGGGACGTCGCACCTGCTGATAGGCCACGCCCAGCAGCGACAGAGGCCGCCAGTCGCGCGGCGCGGCGGCCCGCGCCTGTTCCAGCGCGGCGATGCCGTAGAAGGCCTGACCCCGCGCGATGTGGGCGCGGCCGACCTCCAGCATGGCCTCCAGATTGGCGGGCTGGACGGTCAGGACGCCTTGCGCCGTCTCGGCGGCCTGATCGAACTGGCCGAGTTCGCGCAGGGCCTGAGCCGTCTTGACCCCGGCGACCGGGTCCATCGGATTGATCTGCTGTTCCTGCGACCAGAAGACCGAGCGGCTGAGGGCGTCCGCGCGGTCATAGCTGGCGCGCGTCGCGGCGTCGGCGGGCTGGCGGGCGACGGGCGCCTGCGCCGGAGCGGGCGTTTGCGCCTGAACGGCGCCCGACAGGCTCACAAGAGCCAGCGTCATGGTTGCGGCGGCGGCGGCGGTGCGCGACATGGAGAGGGTCCGGACGGTTTCCTGCGGCCTCAGCGTCGCCCCTCCGGGTCAAGGTTTGGTTAATCGGCCTTTAAGGGCCGGAAAGGCTCGCCCCATGTCCGTCGCACACTCCGACCTGCTGATCGCCGCCTCCGACGCCGCCCGCCCGGTGCGCGTGGTCAAGGGTGGGCAGGGGCTGACCGGCAAGCAGGCCGCCTGGGCCGAGGCCAACGGCTTCACCGGCAAGGCGGGTCAGTTGCTGATCGTCCCCGGCGACGACGGCGCGGCGCTTGAGGCCCTGTTCGGCGCGGGCGAGACCTTTGATCCCATGACGGCGCGGTCGCTGCCGACCCGTCTGCCCGCCGGCGACTGGCGACTGGAAGGCGTCGAGGGCGATGTGGCCCAGCAGGCGGCGCTGGCCTTCGCCCTCGGCGGCTATCTGTTCGATCGCTACAAGGCCCGGCCCGAGCGTGGGCGCGCCCGCCTGGTCGCCCCCGCCGGGCTCGATCTGGCCGAAACCCTGAACATCGCCGCCGCCGCCGCCCTGGCGCGCGAAATGGTCGACACCCCCGCCGCCGACATGGGGCCGCTGCAGATCGAGACCATCGCCCGCGAGATCGCCGAGTCGGCGGGCGCGACCCTGACTGTCGTCACCGGCGACGCCTTGCTGGAAGAGAATTACCCGGCCGTCCACGCCGTCGGCCGCGCCGCCGCCCCGCACCGCGCGCCGCGCGTGCTGGAGATAGGCTGGAAGCTGGACCAGACCGACCTGCCGCTGGTGGCCCTGGTCGGCAAGGGGGTGGTGTTCGACACCGGCGGTCTGGACCTCAAGCCCGCCGCCGGGATGCGCAACATGAAGAAGGACATGGGCGGTTCGGCCCACGCCCTGGCGCTAGGCCGTCTGGTCATGCAAGCCGACCTGCCGGTGCGTCTGGTGGTGCTGGTCGCGGCGGTCGAGAACGCCGTGTCCGCCGACGCCTTCCGCCCCGGGGACATTCTGTCGAGCCGCAAGGGCCTGACCATCGAGATCGGCAACACCGACGCCGAAGGCCGCCTGATTCTGGCCGACGTCCTGACGCGGGCCAGCGAGCACAATCCCGACCTGACGCTGAATTTCGCCACCCTGACCGGGGCGGCGCGCATGGCGCTCGGCCCCGAACTGCCGCCCCTCTACACCGACGACGAGGCCCTGGCCGAGGGCATTCTCAGCGCCGGGCGAGCCGTGGGCGACCCCCTGTGGCGGATGCCTCTGTGGGCCGGCTATCGCGCCTCCCTGGACAGCGAGATCGCCGATCTGAGGAATGATTCCGCCGCCTGGGCCCAGGCAGGGTCGGTGACGGCGGCGCTGTTCCTGCAGAAGTTCGCGCCGACGACCGGATCGTGGGCGCACATGGACATCTTCGCCTGGAACCCCCGCGCCCGTCCGGGTCACCCCGAAGGCGGCGAGGCCCAGGCCCTGCGCGCCTGCTATCGCTATCTGCGCGACTGTTTCGCGAAATAGCCAAGCCTGTTAACGCCCGATTTGGCTTCGGCGTTTACAAACGACGACTGACCCGCGTGAACCGCCGAGCCCTCGTATTGTCCGACGCCCTCGACCTGATCCCGCCCGGCCCGCCTCTGATCCTTAGGGACGGGGATCGGATCGTGCTGGCCGAACAGGCTCTGGAGGGTCTGATGCGGGCCGAGGCCTATCGCCGGACCGAACCCATGCATTGCCGTGTTCCCGTCGCCGACATCGTTTCGGACGCCGAGCAGCGCACGGATCAGCTGCTGTACGGCGAAGCCTTTGACGTCCTGCACCGTCAGGGCGACCGCGTCTGGGGTCGTGCGCGTCGCGACGGCGTGGTCGGCTGGGTGGCCCTCGACGCCCTTTCTCCCGGCGCGCCCCTGGCCCGACGCCGCGTGGCCTCCGCCACCGCAGCCTTGCCGCTGAACGCTTTGGTGAGCGAGGCCGCCGAGGGACTGAGCGAGAGCGACCTTCGACCCGTCGGCGATTTCGAGCGCGAGCCGGTCGCCGTGGCCGAACGCCTGCTGGGCCGCCCCCATGCGCTCGGCGCGCGCTCCTCGTTCGAGACCGACTGTTCAGGCCTGGTGCAACAGGCGTTGCTGGCCTGCGGCCTGCCCGGTCCGCGTCGCTCCGACGCCCAGGCCGATCTCGGTCGTCCCATCGCCCGAGACGCCGCCCAGCGCGGCGATCTGGTCGTCTGGATGACGCCGAACCGCGACCACGACTGGACCGGCCACTCGGCCATCATGGTCGACGCCGATCAGGTCATCCACGCCACCGGCGCCCACGGCGGCGTGGTCATCGAAGCCCTGGCCGAGGTCGAGGCCCGCCTGACCGGCGAAGGCTTCGACTCGGCGGTTTTCCGGCGGATCTAGGTTCTCAATCCTCCCCTGCGCAGCGGGGGAGGATCAGAGGCCCAAACGCAGAAAAGGCGACCCGAAGGCCGCCTTTCCCGTCGTCTTGAATGTCTGACGCTTACGCCGTCGGGGCGCTGGTCGCGGCCGGCGGGGCGGCCGGGGTCGCCTGGGTCGTGGCCGGAGCCGCGCCCTCGGCCGCCGGAGCGGCCTCCGTGGCGGCGGCGCCTTCAGCAGCCGGAGCCGCGCCGTCAGCGGCCGGAGCCGCAGCAGCACCGGGTTGACGCGCCGGGTCCGAGGCCGGGATGGCGAAGCCACCCGAACCCTGCGTCCGCAGCCATGCGATCAGGTTGATGCGGGTCTTCTCGTCGCGGATGCCGGCGAAGGACATCTTGGTGCCGGGAACATAACGGCCCGGCGCGGTCAGGAAGGCGTCGATCTGGTCATAGCCCCAGGTCGGCGCCTCGGCCTTGTGCTTGGCCATGGCGTCCGAATAGGCGAAGCCCGCGCGGTGCATGGCGGGACCGCCGATGACGCCGAACAGGTTGGGACCGATTCCGTCGGCGCCGCCCGAGTTGGCGGTGTGGCAGGCCTGGCAGCGCGCGAAGGCGGCTTCACCGGCGGCCAGGTCGGCGGTCGGCAGGACCGTGCCCCAGTCGATCGGCAGGGCGGCCGGTTCGGCGCCCGCGGCTTCGTCCGGCGCGTCCACGAAGTAGCCCATCTTCTCAGGCTGCTTGGTGTGATAGACCATGCCAGACACCTGCTGGACCACCAGGATGACAAAGGCGGTGCCCAGGCACGCGCCCATAATCTTGTTCCACTTCAGATCGCCGCTCATGCGCGTCGTCGCTTCCCGTATCTAATGAGCCCCCCCACCACGGAAGCGGTGTCAGGCATATTCTTGCGTGGGCGTCTCTTACACGCTAGCGCGACCTTCGCAACCGGCCCGGGCGCTTCCGGGCGTCACAGGACGCGTCAGACTGATGAATCCGCTGATATTGATACCCGCTCGCATGGCGGCGACCCGCTTGCCGAACAAGCCGCTGGCCGATATCGGCGGCAAGCAGATGATCGTGCGCGCCTGGGAACAGGCGGCCCTGTCCGGGTTTCGCGTCGCCGTGGCGGCGGGCGATCCCGAGATCGTCGAGGTTGTAGAGGCGGCCGGCGGCCTGGCCGTCCTGACCGATCCGGCCCTGCCTAGCGGTTCGGACCGCATCCGCGCGGCGGTGGAGGCGGTCGATCCCGACGCCGCCCATGACATCGTCATCAACATCCAGGGCGACATGCCCTTCGCCTCACCCGATCTGGCCCGCGCCTGCGCCGATCTGCTGGCCCGCGAATCAGCCTGCGACATCGCCACCCTGGTGGCGGCCGAGGCCGACGCCTCCGACCGCGCCAACCCCGACGTGGTCAAGGCGGTTCTGGCCCTGCCCGAAGGCGAGACGAGCGGCCGCGCCCTCTACTTCACCCGCTCGACGCTCTACGGGGACGGCCCCGTCTGGCGCCACGTCGGCATCTACGGCTATCGCCGCGAGGCCCTGATGCGCTTCTGCGCCGCGCCCCCGTCGCCGCTGGAGAAGCGCGAAAAGCTGGAGCAGCTGCGCGCCCTGGAAATGGATTTGCAGATCTGGGCCTCGGTCATCGACGAGGCGCCGCTGTCGGTCGACAACCCGTCGGATCTGGAGGCGGCGCGGGCTCTGGCCTGACCGGCCCCGAACGCCTATCTTCGTCCCATGATCGACGACCTCTACAGCGTGCGCATTCTGTCGCTGGCGGCCAACCTGCCGCACAGCGGACGGCTGGCTGCGCCGGAGGGCAGCGCCGAGCGCGTCGCCAAGCTGTGCGGGTCGAAGGCGACCGTGGACGTGATCCTCGACGATGAAGGTCGCATCAGCGACTTCGGCCAGGCGGTGAGGGCCTGCGCCCTGGGGCAGGCGGCGGCGGGCGTGGTGGGCGAAAGCATCCTCGGCGCCTCGGCAGCGGAGATCCTCGAGGCCCGCGACGCCATGCTGGCCATGCTGAAATCCGGCGGCGAGGGCCCGGTCGGGCGCTTTGAAGGTCTGAGGGTGCTGAAGCAGGTCGCCGACTATCCGGCCCGGCACGCCTCGACCATGGTGGCGCTGGAAGCCACGCTCGACGCCGTGAACCAGGCGCTGGAAAAGCACCACAGCGATACGCGAACTCGTCTCGCCGGCGCGGCCTGAGGCGTCGTCCGGTTGATCCCCCTGCGATGAAGAGGGATAAGCACGGCGACCCGAAACAGAGCCCCCGGCGAAGGGACAGATGTCTCTCTACGAACGCAGCGTCCGCGCGGCCCATCGGGGCTATAAGGTGACGCTGTCCCCCTTCTTCGGCCAGTCGTGCCGGTTCCTGCCGACCTGTTCGGACTATGGGCGCGACGCGCTGCTCCAGCATGGTCCGGTTCGGGGGGGATGGCTCACTGTGCGCCGTCTCTGTAAATGCCATCCCTTCGGCGGTTCGGGCTATGATCCCGTGCCGCCCGCCAAGATCGAAAAAGAACGACCGTCATGATCGAACTGAAATTCCCCGACGGCGCCGTGCGTCAGTATCCGGCCGGCTCGACGGGCCGCGACGTGGCCGCCGCCATCTCGCCCTCGCTGGCCAAGAAGGCGGCCCTGGTCGTCTGGAATGGCGAGCAGCGCGACCTGGACCGCGTCATCGACGGCGACGGCGACTTCCGCCTGCTGATGCGCGACGATCCCGAGGCGCTGGAGACCATCCGCCACGACGCCGCCCACGTCCTGGCCCAGGCGGTGCAGGAGCTGTTCCCCGGCACCCAGGTCACCATCGGCCCGGCGATCGAGGACGGCTTCTATTACGACTTCGCCCGCGACGAGCCTTTCTCGACCGACGACTTCGCCAAGATCGAAAAGAAGATGGGCGAGATCATCGACCGGGGCGCCCCGCTGGAGCGTCAGGTCTGGGACCGCGAGACGGCCATCGCCCACTTTGAATCCGTCGGCGAGACCTACAAGGCCGAGCTGATCCGCGACCTGCCGGGCACGGAAACCATCACCGTCTACAAGCAGGGCGACTGGGCCGACCTGTGCCGGGGGCCGCACTTCCCGACCACCAAGTTCGTCGGCAAGGCCTTCAAGCTGACCAAGCTGGCCGGCGCCTATTGGCGCGGCGATTCCTCGCGCGCCCAGTTGCAGCGCATCTACGGCACCGCCTGGGCGACCAAGGAGGACCTGGACGCCTATCTGCTGCGCATCGAGGAGGCCGAGAAGCGCGACCACCGCAAGCTGGGCCGCGCCATGGAGCTCTTCCATATGCAGGAAGAGGGCCGCGGCATGGTCTTCTGGCATCCCAAGGGCTGGGTCCTGTGGCGCGTGCTGGAGGCCTATATGCGCCGCCGTCTGGACGCCGCGGGCTATGTCGAGGTCAAGACGCCCCAGGTTCTGGACCGCAAGTTCTGGGAGGCCTCGGGCCACTGGGAGAAGTATCGTCCCAATATGTTCGTCTGCGAGACGGTGGAGGGCGAGACCCTTTCCCTGAAGCCGATGAACTGCCCCGGCCACGTGCAGATCTTCGACCAGGGCCAGCGTTCCTATCGCGAACTGCCGCTGCGCATGGCCGAGTTCGGCGCCTGCCACCGCTATGAGCCGTCGGGTTCGCTGCACGGCCTGATGCGGGTGCGCGGCTTCACCCAGGACGACGCCCACATCTTCTGCCGCGAAGACCAGATCGTCGACGAGACGGCCGAGTTCATCAAGCTGGCGCAATCGGTCCACGCCGACCTCGGCATGGAGACCGCCTATATCAACCTGGCCACCCGTCCCGAGGTCCGCGCCGGGTCGGATGAATTCTGGGACAAGGCCGAGGCCCAGATGGCCGAGGCCGCCCGTCACGCCGGGGTCGATGTGGTGATCGCCGAGGGCGACGGCGCCTTCTACGCGCCCAAGCTGGACTTCATCGTCAAGGACGCCATCGGCCGTGAATGGACCTGCGGCACGATCCAGCTGGACTATGTCCTGCCGGACCGTCTGGACGCGACCTACATCGCCGAAGACGGCCAGAAGCACCGCCCGGTCATGCTGCACCGCGCGATCCTGGGCTCGTTCGAGCGCTTCATCGGCATCATGATCGAGAACTACGCCGGGGCCTTCCCGCTGTGGCTGGCGCCGACCCAGGCCGTGGTGGCCACCATCACCTCGGACGCCGACGGCTATGCCGAGGAAGTGGCGGCCAAGTTCCGGGCAGCCGGCCTGCGCGTCGAGACCGACCTGCGCAACGAGAAGATCAACTACAAGATCCGCGAGCACTCGGTCGCCAAGGTGCCCGCCATCGCCGTCGTCGGCCGCAAGGAGGCCGAGGAAGGCAAGGTCGCCATCCGCCGCCTGGGCAGCCAGGCCCAGACCATCGTCACCGTCGAGGAGGCCATCGCCATCCTGACCGACGAGGCCCTGGCGCCGGACCTGAAGCGGATTCGCGACGGTCACGCCTGAACATGAGAACGCCCCGGTCGAAAGGCCGGGGCGTTTTTCTTTAGCCCTCTGAGATCACTGCGCCGTCAGGCCCCCGTCGATCTTGAACTCGGCCCCGGTCACGAACTTGGACTCGTCCGAGGCCAGATACAGAACGCAGTAGGCCACGTCGTCAGGCTCCCCTATGCGCTTCAGCGGGATGCCGCGCGCCAGCTTCTCGTGCGCCGTGGTCTCGTCGCCGCCGGCCATGGCGACGAAGGGATCGAGGATCGGCGTCTTGATGAAGACCGGGTGGACCGAGTTGGCGCGGACGTTCCAGCCCGCCTTGGCGCACTCCAGCGCCACCGTCTTGGTGTAGAGCCAGACCGCCGCCTTGGTGGCGTTATAGGCGCCCATGCCCGGTGCCGCGGCCAACCCCGCGATCGACGAGATGTTGACGATCGAGCCCGCGCCCGAGGCCCGCAGATGCGGCATGGCGTGCTTGCAGCCCAGCATGACGGACTCGAGATTGACCGCCTGCACCAGCCGCCAGTTGTCCAGCGTGTCCTGCTCGGCCCAGACCAGCTTGCCGCCGATGCCGGCGTTGTTCACCAGGATCGACAGGCCGCCCATGTCCTCGGCGGCGGCGGCGACCACGCGGACCCAGTCGTCCTCGCGCGTCACGTCGTGCTCATAGGCGAAGGCGGCGCCGGGATGGTCGGCGTTGATGGCTTCGGCCAGAGCCCGCGCGCCGTTCAGGTCGCGGTCGGAGACGGCGACCTTGGCGCCTTCCTTGACCAGCATCCGCGCCATGGCCTGACCCAGACCGCCCGCCGCCCCGGTGATGAGGGCGGCCTTGCCGACGACGCGCCCAGAACGGGGGGCCGTCATTCGACCTGACCTTTGACCGCCTCGTCGATGAAGCGGGCCATCGCCACGTCCCGATCCGTCACCCCGCCCGCGTCGTGGGTGGTCAGCAGCACCTCGACCCGGTTGTAGACGTTCGACCATTCGGGATGGTGATCCGCCTTGTCCGCCAGCAGGGCCACGCGGGTCATGAAGCCGAAAGCGGCGTTGAAGTCGGCGAACTTCAACGACCGCGCGATAGCCGGGCGCGGGTCGTCGGCGCGGCGCCAGTCGGGCAGGTCCTGAAGCACGGCGTTGACGTCGAGGGCGGCGGTCATGGGCGTCTCCTTGATTTTGTTCAGGCGTATCGCGGCCCCGAGGAGGCGACAAGCCGTGACGCTGCGTCAGCCTGTCGATGTTCTGCGACGCTTCCCCGGATGACGCAGCGCGCGTGAGGCGTTACACCCCCTGTCATGACCCAGGCCGATCCCTCTTCCCCCTCTGGCAAGACCTCCTCCTTCGGCTTCCGCGACGTGGACGCGAAGGAAAAGGTCCAGATGGTGCGCGGCGTCTTCAACTCCGTCGCGTCCAACTACGACCTGATGAACGACCTGATGAGCGCGGGCGTGCACCGCCTGTGGAAGGACGCCACGGCGGCCAAGCTGAACGCCCGGCCCGGCGAGGTCATCCTCGACATGGCCGGGGGCACCGGCGACATGGCGCGGCGCTATTCCAAGATGGCGCGCGCGGCGCAGGCGCGGCGCGGCGGCGAGGACGCCACCATCATCGTCATGGACTACAACGCCGAGATGATCCTGAACGGGGTGGCCAAGGGCGGCGAGCCCGAGATGGCCTGGGGCGTCGGCGACGCCATGAACCTGCCCTTCCCCGACGCCTGTCTAGACGCCTATTCGATCAGCTTCGGCATCCGCAACGTGTCGGACGTGGCCGGCGCGCTGAAGGAAGCGCGCCGCGCGCTGAAGCCGGGCGGACGCTTCATCTGCCTGGAGTTCTCGCGGCCCACGACCGAGGCCCTGCGCAAGGCCTATGACGCCTGGTCCTTCCACGCCATTCCGCGCATCGGCGAATGGGTCGCCAAGGACCGCGACAGCTATCAGTATCTGGTCGAGAGCATCCGCCGCTTCCCCGACCAAGCCACCTTCAAGCGGATGATCGAGGAGGCCGGGTTCGGCCGCGTCAGCGTCACCAACCTGTCGGGCGGGATCGCGGCCATCCATCACGGGTGGGCGATCTGAGCCGGCTGTCCGTCAAGACCCCGCCGCCCGCGCCGACGCCGGAACCCGTCCGCGATCCGCTGGGCGCGACGCTCCGCCTGATCGGCTGGGGCTGGGTGCTGGCGCGTCATGACGCCCTCATCCCGCGCGAGGCGACCCACCTGCTGCCCGTCTGGGCCCGTCCATTCGCGGGCGCCGTGCAGATGCTGGCCAGCAAGAAGCACCACGCCGGTCGACCTGGCCAGCGCGTGGGGCAAGCCTTCGAGCACCTGGGCCCCGTGGCCATCAAGCTGGGTCAGGTCCTGGCCACCCGCGCCGACATCTTCGGCATCCAGTTCGCCCAGGATCTGGGCCGGCTGAAGGACAAGCTGCCGCCCTTCCCGCTGTCCGAAGCCCGCGCCGAGATCGAGCGCTCGCTGGGACGTCCGGTCGAGAGTCTGTTCCGCGATCTGGGCGAGCCGGTCGCCGCTGCGTCCCTGGCCCAGGCGCACCCCGCCTGGCTCGCCGACGGACGCAAGGTGGCGGTCAAGGTGCTGCGGCCCGGCGTCGAGCGCCGCGTGGCGCGCGGGCTGGATTCCATGCGTCTGGGCGCCAAGCTGGTGGAGAAGTTCGTCGCGCCCGCCCGGCGGCTGGAGCCCCAGGCCTTTGTCGAGATCATCGCCCGCTCGCTCCAGCTTGAACTGGACATGCGGCTGGAGGCGGCCGCCGCCTCGGAACTGGCCGAGGTCATGGGCAAGGACGGCTATATGTCCGCCCCCGCCATCGTCTGGGACGGGGTGGGCAAGCGGGTGCTGACGCTGGAGTGGGCCCCCGGCCTGCCGATGACCGATCCGGCGCTGGAGGCCCTGCCCGGCCTCGACAAGGACGCCCTGGCCGACAAGGTGGTGCGCGCCTTCCTGATCCAGGCCCTGGACCACGGCGTCTTCCACGCCGACCTGCACGAGGGCAATCTGTTCGCCGACGCTCCGGACAAGGTGACGGCCATCGACTTCGGCATCGTCGGGCGGTTGGGCCCGGCGGAACGCCGCTACCTGGCCGAGATCCTGTGGGGCTTCATCAGTCGCGACTACGACCGCATCAGCCGGGTCCACTTCGAGGCCGGATACGTGCCGCCGCACCATTCGGTCGACACCTTCGCCCAGGCCCTGCGCGCCGTCGGCGAGCCGGTGATCGGGCGTCAGGCCAGCCAGGTGTCGATGGGCCGCCTGCTGGGCCAGTTGTTCGAGATCACCGCCCTGTTCGACATGCACCTGAGGCCCGAACTGGTGCTGCTGCAAAAGACCATGGTCTCGGTCGAAGGTGTCGCGCGGCGTCTCAATCCCGACCACGACCTGTGGGAGGCGGCCAAGCCCGTGGTCGAGCGCTGGATCAAGCGCGAACTGGGTCCGCAGGCCCAGATCCGGGAGACGGTGGAAGAAGCCTTGGCCACGCTGAAGGCCTTGTCGCATCTGGCGCAGAACCCGCCGTCGTCTCAGACGTTGGTGATCGAGAAGGCCGGAACCCGGCCCTGGGTGGTCGCCGCCGTCACAGTCGCCGTCTGTGCGTCGGTCGCCGCCTTGGTCCTGACACTCTGGCCGATGATCGTCGCCTGACGTTTCTTCGGAGCTCGCCGCCTATGAAGACCTTGACCCTCGCCGCCATGCTGGGCGTGAGCCTGTTCGCCCTGCCGGTCGCGGCGCAGACGACCCCGCCCGGCCCGACCGACGGGACGGCGGCGGCGACCCTGCCCCACGCCTTTGGCGAGCCCGCAGCGCCCGCGCGCCCGGCGGCGGCGGCGGTCGCGGAAGCCCCGGACATCGCCCGCTCCGAACAGGCCCTGCGCGCGGCCATCGCCTCCTTCCAATCCGGCAATGTCGACTATTCGGTCTTCAGCGACGATCTGGCGGCCCAGATCCGCGAACAGGCGACGACCGTCACCCCGATGGTGCAGCAGTTCGGCGCCCTGAAGACCATCGACCATGTCGGCCAGCAGGACGGCGCCGACCTGTTCCGGGTGGTGTTCGAGAAGCAGGCCACTGACTGGGTCATCGCCTTCGACGATCAGAATCAGATCGCCGCCCTGCTGTTCCGCCCGGCGCGCGACTGAAACCCGCGACTAATCCAGCGACGGCTTGCCGCGCCCGCTCTTTATGGTCGAGCGGGTCGACTTGCCTTTCAGCCGCCGCTCCTTGGAGGCGCGCGTCGGACGGGTCGGCACGCGATAGACGGGCTTGATCGAGGCCTCGGCCACCATCTCGTCCAGCCGCGCCATGGCGTCGGCCTTGTTGCGTTCCTGGGTGCGGAAACGGACGGCGGTGATCAGAATGACCCCGTCCAAGGTCAACCGACTGCCCGCCAGCTTCATCAGCCGCGCCTTCACCGGCTCGGTCAGGCTGGGCGAGTTCTTGACGTCGAACCGCATCTGCACGGCAGTTGAGACCTTGTTGACGTTCTGGCCGCCCGGACCGCCGGAGCGGAAGAAGCGGAACTCCAGCTCGTCCTCGGGAATGCGGCTCACGGCGCGGCTTTCCGTGCACGGACGACCGCCGTGTCCAGGGCCTGAAGGAAGCGCGAACGGTCGGCGTTGGAGAAGGGCGGCGGGCCGCTGGTCGCCACGCCCATGGAACGCAGGTGCTCGCCCACCATGCGCCCGGCCAGGGCCGAGCCGATGGAATCGGGCGTAAAGGGCTGGCCGTTCGACTTCAGCGCCTGGGCGCCGGATTTCAGGCAGCGGTCAGCCAGGGGAATGTCGGCGGTGATGACGATGTCGCCGGTCGCGGCGCGCTCGGCGATCCAGTCGTCGGCCACGTCAGGCCCGGCGTCGACCACCACCTGCTCGATCAGCGGTTCGCGCGGGACATTGATCCAGGCGTTCGACACCACGAAGACCTTGAGCCCGTAGCGACGGCCTACGCGATAGACCTCCTCCTTCACGGGGCAGGCGTCGGCGTCGATGTAGAGGGTGGTGGGCATGAGCCCCTTCTACCCGGCCTGAGCCGCATACGAAAAGGGCGCCGGTCCTGCGACCGACGCCCCCGTCTTCGATTGTTCGCTCTTACCGCGGATAGGCCACCGGCATGGCCCCTTCGCCGCCGGTGCGGTAGCGGTCGCGCAGCAGCAGGTTGCGGGCTTGCAGCGGCTGCTCCACCCCGTCAATGAAGACCGCCGAGGGCTGGCTCAACGGCTCCAGCGGGTCGCCGGACCAGACCACCACGTCGCCCGCCGCGCCCGGCTTCAGCTCGCCGAACTGGCCGTCGAAGCCGAAGATGCGGGCCGGGTTGACCGTGATCGCCTGGATCGCCGCCGCAAACGGCAGGCCGTGAGAGACGGCGTTGCCGGCGTTGTAGCGGATGTCGCGGGCGCGGTGGGTCGATCCCTCATTGCCCTTGATGGCGATGACCACGCCCGCCGCGTTCAGCGCCGCGGCGTTCTGCATCCGCGCCGCCCGCATTTCGAAATTGCCGGGCAGGTTGGTGATCGGGTGCAGCAGGACCGGGACCTTGGCGGCGGCGATCTCCTCGGCAACCAGCCAGCCTTCGGCGGCGCCGTCGAGGATGACCCTGACGCCTTCTTCGCGGGCCAGACGCAGGACCTGCTGGATGTCCGCAGCGCGGTTGACGCTGACGATCAGCGGCATGGCGCCGTTGGCCACCGGGATCAGGGCCTCAAGGTCGGCGCGCGACAGCGACAGGTCGCGCAGCGCGGCCCGATCATAGGCGGCCTTGTTGCGAGCGTAGAGGCGGACCTCGGCCAGGGTCTCCTTGAACAGGACGAACTCGGCCCCGCGAGCGCCGCCGGCGACGCTCTTTCCGGCCTCGCCGAAGGGGGCGACCATGGCCACGCGCGGCTTCACCAGAATGTCGGCGCCGCCCAGCTTGATGACCGCCGCCTGACCCGCGAACAGGCCCGGCGACTGATAGCCGCCGTGACCGGCGCCCGCGAAGTCGCTGTCGTCGTGGCTGTGGCCCCCGCCCGAGCCCGCGTGCTGGGGCGTGACCACGGCGCGGGTGACGCCGCCGAGACGCGCCACCGGCAGGGTGAAGGACCAGGGGTCCAGGCCGTAGGACAGGTCGAAAGCGGCGCTCAGGGTGTTGGCGTTGTTCGACAGGTCGTTGGAGCCGCGCACCGAGCCGACTTCCGAACCGCCGAGGCCGGAGTCCACGGCGACGAAGCCAGGGGTCACGATCTGGCCGCGGGCGTCGATGGTGCGCAGCCCGGCGGGGGCCGCGCCGGTTCCGACCGAGACGACCCGGCCGTTGCGGACGACGACCGTGCCGTTCTCGATCACCGAGGTTCCGGTCAGGACGCGACCGCCGGTGATGGCGACGTCCTGGGCCGCTGCGGGACCGACGAGAGCAAGCGCTGCAACAGCGCCCGCGAGAATAGTCTGGATACGCATGGTTCAGCGAGCTCCCTGGGCGACGCCGGCGGCGGCCTGGCCGAAGCCGGGCTGACCCAGTTCGAAATCGGATACGGGCTGGTAGGCGGGGTTGGCGCGGTCAAAGGCCAGACCGCCGTCGATGAAGACCTGATCGGCGCGGGCGTAGACCGAGAAGGGATCGGCGCTCCAGATCACCACGTCGGCGCGCTTGCCGGGCTCCAGCGAGCCGGTCTCCTTGTCGATGCCGATGGAGCGGGCGGCGTTCAGGGTGATCCAGCTGATGGCGTGCTCTTCGGAAATGTTCATCCCGGCGCGACGACCGGCCGACAGGGCGGCGGCGGCTTCCTGATTGAGACGCTGGGTCAGTTCGGCGTCGTCGGAGTGGATGACGGCGCAGGAGCCCTCGGGCGCGTCGGTCAGGGCGGCGTTCTCCTCGATGCCGTCCAGGGCCTCCATCTTGAAGCCCCACCAGCCGGTCCACATGGCGGCGCAGACGCCTTCACGGGCCAGCATCGGCGCGATCTTGTAGGCCTCGACCGCGTGGTGGAAGGTGGTGACCTTGTAGCCGAACTCCTTGGCCACATCGAGCATGACCGCCATCTCATCGGCGCGGTAGCAGTGGTTCTGGATCAGGATCGACCCGTCCAGAACGCCTGCCAGGGTCTCAAGCTGCAGGTTGCGGGTCGGGGGCGTGCCCTGCCCCGTCTCGCGCCACTTGTCCCACTTCTCCTTGTAGTCGCGAGCCGAGATGAATGCGGCGCGATAGCCGGCGACATTGCCCATGCCGGTGGCGGGCGACTGGTTGCGGCCGCCATAGACGCGGCTGGGGTTCTCGCCGCAGGCCATCTTCAGGCCGTAGGGGGCGTTGGGGAACTTCATCCCCTGCATGGTGACGGAGGGGACGTTGCGCACGGTCACGCCACGACCGCCGAACAGGTTGGCCGAGCCTGGCAGGATCTGGAGCGTCGTCACCCCGCCGGCGCGGGCGGTGTTGAAGCCGGGATCCTGAGGCCAGATCGAATGCTCGGCCCAGACCTGGGCCGTGTTCGGATTGGTGGCCTCGTTGCCGTCGCTCATGCCCATGACGCCGGGCGAGGGATAGACGCCGAGGTGGCTGTGGATGTCGATGATGCCGGGCGTGACGTAGCGGCCGCGGGCGTCGACCACCTTGTGGCCGCCCGGGACCGGAGTGTCGGCGCCGCCGACGGCGGCGATGCGGCCGTCGGTGATCACCACCACGCCGCCTTCGATCTTCTGACCGGCGCCGGTCAGGACCGTGGCCCCGACCAGGGCCAGGTTTTCACGCGGCAGACCGCGATAGGTCGAGGGATAGGGGTCCGCATTGGCCCAGCCGTCCAGGCCGGGGGCCATGGTGCGGTCCCTGGACGACGACGTCGACGCCGTCTCGGTCCTGGGCTTGGCGTCGCCGGTCGTGGCGCAGGCCGACAGGGCCAGGGCGCCGAGCGCGCAGGTGAGGACAGCGAGGCTTGGGCCCCGCAGACGGTTAAGCAACATGGGCGAGCCCCCCTCGCGCCCGCAGACAGCGGGCAAACAATGGGACGGCATACAAAGGAGGTTCAGCCTCGCCGTAAAGGGGAAATGTCAGCTACCGGACAAGCGGTCGCGGACCTCGGCCTCGCTGAGGCCCTCGACCTCGATCATCTTCAGCCGAGACTGCCCACCGCGCGCCAGGGTCACGTCGCGCTTGGCCACGCCCAGGGCCTTGGCCAGAAAGGCGGTCAGGGCGGCGTTGGCCTCGCCCTCGACCGGCTGGGCGCGCACCCGGACCTTGAGCACGGGGCGGCCGTCGGCGTCCACGTCCCAGCCGTCGATGCGGTCGGCGGCAGCGCGGGGCGTCAGCTTGATGGCGAGGCGGGCGGTCATGAGGCCTGTTTGGCCCAACTGAGCGCCTGCTCCAAGGCTCCGTCATTCTCCGGCAAGCCGCGCAGCGGAGCGAGACCGGGGAACCCAGCGGCGCCCGCAGGGCGAAAGACCCACGCGCCGCGCTTGCTGAAAGATCGCCTTCGGCGCCGCTGGGTCCCCCGGTCTCGCTCCGCTCGCCGGAGGATGACGAAAGGGGATGCGTCGTCCATACACCCCAAAGAAAACGCGCCGGATGGTTTCCCATCCGACGCGCTTCGATGTTCAGCTTGTGACTGCCCTTAACCGAGGGCGGCCATCAGTTCCGGCACGGCGGTCTTGTAGTCGGCGACCAGGCCGTAGTCGGCGATCTGGAAAATCGGGGCGTCGGCGTCCTTGTTGATGGCGACGATGACCTTGGAGTCCTTCATGCCGGCCAGGTGCTGGATGGCGCCCGAGATGCCGATGGCGATGTAGAGGGCCGGGGCCACGACCTTGCCGGTCTGACCGACCTGATAGTCGTTGGGGGCGTAGCCCGCGTCGACGGCGGCGCGGCTGGCGCCGATGGCGGCGCCCAGCTTGTCGGCCAGGGGCTCCATGACGGCGTGGAACTCGTCAGCCGAACCCAGGGCGCGGCCTCCGGAGACGATGATCTTGGCGGCGCCCAGCTCGGGGCGGTCCGACTTGACCATTTCCTCGGAGACGAAAGCGGTCCTGGGCGCTTCACCGGCGGCGACGCTCTCGACCGAGGCCGAGCCGCCTCCGGCGGCGGCGGCGAAGGCTGTCGGACGCACGGTGATGACCTTCTTGGCGTCGGCCGACTGGACGGTTTCCAGGGCGTTGCCGGCGTAGATCGGACGCACGAAGGTATCGGCCGAGACGACCTCGACGATGTCCGAGATCGGGGCGACGTCCAGCTTGGCGGCCAGTCGCGGGGCGAAGTTCTTGCCGTCCGTGGTGGCGGGCGACAGGATGGCGTCGTAGCCAGCGGCCAGCGGCAGGACGGTGGCTTCGACCGCCTCGGCCAGGCCGTGGGCCACGGCGTCGCCCTCGGCCAGCAGGACCTTGCGCACGCCGGAAATCTTGGCGGCGGCGGCGGCCACGGCTTGCGCGCCCTTGCCGAGCACCAGAACATCCACGTCGGACGACAGGGCCAGAGCCGCCGTCACCGTCTTGTGGGTGGTGTCGCGAACGATCGCGCCGTCGTGGTCGGCGATGACGAGAACGGCCATTACAGAACCCCTGCGTCTTTGAGCTTGGAAACCAGTTCGGCCGCGTCGGCGACCTTGACGCCCGCCGAACGCTTCGGCGGCTCCGTCACCTTGAGGACCTTCAGGCGATCCGCGACATCGACGCCGTAGTCGGCGACCGCCTTGACCGCGATCTCCTTCTTCTTGGCCTTCATGATGTTGGGCAGGCTGGCGTAGCGCGGGGTGTTGAGGCGCAGGTCCACGGTGACCACGGCCGGCAGGGTCGCCGCCACGGTCTGCAGACCGCCGTCGACTTCACGCGTCACGGTCGCCTTGCCGTCGCCGATCACCAGCTTGCCGGCGAAGGTGGCTTGCGGCCAGTCCAGCAGGGCGGCCAGCATCTGACCCACGGCGTTGTTGTCGCCGTCGATGGACTGCTTGCCCATCAGGACCAGGTCGGGCTTCTCCTCGTCGACCACCGCCTTCAGCAGCTTGGCGACGGCCAGCGGCTCCAGGTCGGCGTCCGACTGGATCAGGACGCCGCGATCGGCGCCCATGGCCAGGGCCGTGCGCAGGGTTTCCTGGGCCTGGGTCACGCCGATGGAGACCACGACGATTTCCGTCGCCGTGCCCGCCGCGTGATGCTCCTTGCCTTCCTTGAGGCGCACGGCCTCTTCGACGGCGATCTCGTCGAAGGGGTTCATGCTCATCTTGACGTTGGCCAGATCGACGCCGGTCTGGTCCGCCTTGACGCGGGCCTTGACGTTATAGTCGATCACCCGTTTCACCGGGACGAGTACCTTCATGAGCCTATCCACTTGGTCATCGAAATACGGCCCGAGGGATTGGACCGGGGAAACCGGCCTGTCAACGTAACGCTACGTGAACTCTGTTCGTGTCTGCGACCCAATTTTGAACTATGAGACCTGCATGAAACGCTTTCTCACGAACCGCCGCCTCGGCATCCTCTTTTTCAGCCTGTTCGGGTTGATGGTTGCGGGCGTCTTCGTGTTCCAGCACTACTGGATGGAGCCGGGCGACCGCTGCGAGGCCCAGGGCAAGTGGTATGACATGGAAAGCCGCATCTGCGCCCAGCCCATATCGATCGCGGAAATCACCGGCCGTCCCATCGGCGTCACCCGCGCCGAGGCCTCAGCCGAAAAGAACAAGGAACTGGTCGAGATCGAAGACCAGTTGAACGCAGAGAAGCGGGCGCGCGCCGCCGCAACCGAGGCCGAACGCGCCCGCGTCGCGGCCATACGCCAGCAATAATTTTAAACGGCGTCATCCCGACCGGGCCCCGCTTGCGCGCGCTCCCGGATCGGCCTGACAGCCGTCCAGAATGACGGAACGGTCGGTGTCGGACTTCAGCGAGTCGCGCCAGGCTTCCACAAGACGTCGGCGGCGCCGTTGGCGTTGGCCCGGCGGGCGGCGACGAAGAGGTGGTCGGACAGGCGGTTCAGGTAACGGACCGCGTCCGCGTTCACCTGCTCGCCCGATTCCATCAGACGAATGGCGTCGCGCTCGGCGCGGCGGCAGACCGTGCGCGCCAGGTGCAGATGGGCCGACAGGGGCGATCCGCCTGACAGGATGAAGCTGTCCAGCGGCTTCAGGCTCTCGTTCATCCAGTCGATTTCGGTCTCGATGCGCTCGACCTGCGAGGCGAGGATACGCAGCGCCTCCCATTTCGGCGCCGGGTCCAGCGGCGTGGCCAGGTCGGCCCCCAGATCGAACAGCTCGTTCTGGATACGGCCCAGCATGGCGTCGATACGATCGTTCTGGCCGCTGTTCAGACGAGCCACGCCGATGACGGCGTTCAACTCATCAACCGTTCCATAGGCCTCGACCCGCAGGTCGGTCTTGGACACCGGCGCGCCCGAGGCCAGACGGGTCTGCCCGCCGTCGCCGGTGCGCGTGTAGATCTTGTTCAGCGTGACCATGCTGTTCGCCCCTCAGCTTGCTTGTCGTCTCAGCCGCCATGCGTGGATTTCCACCACATCCCGCCCATCAGCAGCAATACCGCCACGGCCTGCAGAACCACACGCAGACGCATCAGCTTGTTGGAGTTGGAACGGGCGAAATCGCCGCCGCGATAAAGCGTGAAGACCCCGAAACCCAGGGTGATGGCGACGGCCGCAATGGCGACGAGGATCAGGATGTCGAAGATTTCCATGACCGCCTTCTAGGCTCCGCTTAGGGCCTGCGCCAGCATCCACGAAGCTATGGTCGAAAAAGCCGCTATTGCGACCTATTCGCACACCCCCATTGCCACGCCCACGCCATTGCTGTTGAGAGGCGCTCGCAAACAATCGGGGCTTACATGACTTCCTTCACCGTCTCTCGTCGCTCGACCCTGCTGGCCGCCTCTGCGCTGGCCGTTCTCGCCACGGGTCAGGCCGCTTGGGCGGAGGAGGTGATTATCGACCAGACCCAGACGACCGCCGTCGCCGACGTCGTCGTCACCGCCTCTGGCTTCGAGCAGCGCATCACACAGGCCCCGGCCTCGATCAGCGTCCTGACGCGCCGGCAGCTGGAAAGCGAGCGCCACCAGAGCCTGGCCGAGGCCCTGGCCAATATCGAGGGCGTTGATGTCGGCGCCTCGGCGGGTAAGACGGGCGGCCTGAACATCTCCATCCGCGGCATGCCGTCGGACTATACCCTGATCCTCATCGACGGTCGCCGCCAGAACGCCGCCGGTTCCATCACTCCGAACGGCTTCGGCGAGACCACGACCAGCTTCATTCCGCCGATGTCGGCCATCGAGCGCATCGAAGTGGTGCGCGGTCCGGTCTCGACTCTCTATGGTTCTGACGCCATGGGCGGCGTGGTCAACATCATCACCCGCAAGGTGGGCGACGTCTGGAGCGGCGCCTTCAGCGCCAACGCCACCTTCCAGGAAGACTCCAGCTTCGGAAACATGCACGGCGGCGACTTCTACGCCACCGGCCCGCTGGTGAAGGACCTGCTCGGCATGGCGCTGCGCGGCCGCTATCAGACCCGCGACGCCTCCGACCTGAGCTACGACAACGACGCCGGAACAGAAGTCGGCGTGTCCAAGCGCGGCCCCTCGCCGGTCGAGAACGAGATCTGGTCGCTGGGCGGTCGTCTGACCCTGACGCCGCACGCCGACCACGACCTGATGCTGGACTATGACGTCACGCGTCAATGGTACGACAACTCGGCCGCCCAACTCGGCACCCTGGGCACCTCCGGCTACGGCCCTGAGATGGAGTTCAATCAGGAAGAGTTGGTGCTCTCGCACAACTGGCGTCTGAGCTTCGGTGAGATGCAGTCCAGCCTGTCGCGCAACGAGCGCGAGACCCTGGGCCGCATCCTGCCGTCCAATGTGCCGGGCGGCGGCATGGCCGGCGACCCGCGCACCCTGACGGCGACCAACACCGTCTTCGACACCAAGCTGTTCTCGCGCTGGAAGAACCACACCTTCACCGTCGGCGGCCAGTACTGGGACGCCGAGATGGTCGACGGCGTAGCCCCCGCTCCCTACGAGCACCAGCAATGGGCTCTGTTTGCCGAGGATGAGTGGCGCTTCACCGACACCTTGGCCCTGACCCTGGGCGCCCGCTACGACGAGCACAACATCTTCGGCGACCACATCAGCCCGCGCGCCTATCTGGTATGGAACGCCACGCCGCAGTGGACCCTGAAGGGCGGCGTCAGCCAGGGCTTCAAGACCCCGCGTCTGGACCAGATCGCGCCCGGCATCACCGGCTTCACCGGCCAAGGGACGCGCCCGACCATTGGCACGCCGACGCTGCAGCCGGAAACTTCAACCTCGACCGAGCTGGCCGCCTTCTACGACAACCAGGACAATTTCCGCGCCAGCGTGACGCTGTTCCGCAACAGCTTCGACGACAAGATCGCCACTGGCCAGCCGCTGAACAACTGCTCGTTCGGCCTGACGCGCCCGCAGTATGACGCCGGCCAGCAGGCCCTTCCGGACTGCGCCGACTATGGCTTCTGGCCCAACGTCGAAACCTTCTCCCAGACAGTGAACATCGACGAGGCGGAGACCCAGGGCTTCGAGGCCTCGTTCCGCTGGAATCTGGCCGAGGCCTGGAGCCTGACCGGCAACTACACCTACACCGACACCGAGATCAAAAGCGGCGACGACGTCGGCCTGCCCCTGTCGGACACGCCCCGGCACATCCTCAACAGCAGCCTGCGCTGGAACGCCACGGACCGCCTGAACCTGTGGCTGCGCGGCGAATACCGCAGCGAGCGCTATCGCAGCGAGGACAGCGCCACCAGCCGCGCCAAGGCGACCTGGGGCGACTACAAGGCCTATGAGGTCTTCCACCTGGGCGGATCGTACAAGGTCAATGACGCCGTTACGATCAACGGGGCTATCTACAACCTGCTCGACAAGGACTTCGTCTCCTACGGCTCCTACGTCAGCAATGTGAACACCAACGCCATCGCCTACACCAACCTCTACGCCAACAATCAGGAGCCGCGTCGTCTCTGGCTGTCGGTGACGACCACCTTCTGACCTTCTTCTTCCTCCCCAAACTCAAAAGGGCCGTCTCGGCGGAGGCGGCCCTCTTTCTTTGCCAGCTAAGCCGTTAGTCATCTTTGACGGGCAGTCTCATCCGCATGAGTGATCGCGCCGTCCGCAATCTGGAACACCTGCGCCGCAGCGCCTCGACGGCGCGCGTGCTGAACCTGCTCAAGGTCTATGACGAGCATGGCGAGACCGACGACTGGCACGACCGCCCCATGTTCCGCACGCCGGCGCTGAACACCTCGCTAATCATCAAGCACCGGCTGCGCCGCAACGAAACCGACTCCTTTCCCGGTCGCCGCCAGGTGGCGACCAAGGTGGTCGTGCCGATCGACAGCACGGACCTGAAGACCGGAGGCCGCTTCGTCTTCGTCAACCAGATCGGCTTCGAGCGCGCGATGCAGGAGGCGTTCGGCATCGCCGCCGACCACCCGGACCTGAAGACCCTGCGGCTGATGGACCAACTGCCGTCGCTCGACCCCTTCCTGCTGCGCGAACAACTGAGGCGCGGCGATGTCGATGCAGCCCCCTGCTATTTCGCGCTCAGCGAGGCCGATCTCGAGAAGATGCTGGCCTTCGTCCAGAGCGAGATCGAGCCCCTCGTCACCCTCAGCATGGGCGGCGACGTGGCCGCGGTCGGCTCGACCGCGCGCATGGCCTCCAAGATTCTGTCTAACGCTCCGGGCGACCGGCTGGAGGCCCTGCGCGCCACCTTGCGGCTGGAGCCCGAGCAGTATCAGGAGGGTGTCTTCTGCTGGAAGGGTTTCCTCTACTACAAGTGGGCCCTGGCCAGCCTGATGGCCGACATCGTCCACGTCGCCGACGAGGTGGGAAGCGTCAAACCGGTTGGCCCCAGCGATCGCGCCGCCAAGGAATACATCGACCGGGGGCGCAGCGTCCTGCGAGGCCGGATCATGAAGACCTGCGAAGAGGTCAGCCGCACCCTGCGCTACTACGACGACGCCTATGCCGGGCTGACGCGCGAGGGCAAGCCCCTGGCCTTCCGCGACTTCCTGCTGGAGGCGCCGGCCCTGTTCGCGCGGCTGGGCGACCAGCTGGGCGCCGTGCAGCACATCGTCAGCTTCTGGCGCTTCCGTTTCGGCCCCAAGGCGCCGCCGGTCGGGGTCGACGAACTGATCGACATCTTCATGGACTTCGAGACCGGACTGATGGGTCGCGAGACCGGCGCCTACGACCCCCGCGACGCGGCTTAGGGCTTTCACCCCGGAACCAAAGAAAAACCCCGCGTCGGCGACGACGCGGGGCTTCTGCATTCAGACCTTCAGCAGGTCCTAATAGCGGTAGTGTTCCGGCTTGAACGGCCCCTCGGTCGGGACCGAGATGTAGTCGGCCTGTTCCTGCGACAGCTTGGTCAGCTTGGCGCCCAGCTTGGCCAGGTGGAGGAAGGCGACCTTCTCATCCAGATGCTTGGGCAGGGTATAGACCTGGTTCTGATAGGACTTGGCGTTGGTCCACAGTTCGATCTGAGCCAGGGTCTGGTTGGTGAACGAGGCCGACATCACGAAGGACGGGTGACCCGTGGCGTTGCCCAGGTTCACCAGACGGCCTTCCGACAGCAGGATGATCTTCTTGCCGTCCGGGAACTCGACGTGGTGGACCTGATCCTTGATCTTGTCCCACTTGAAGTTCTTCAGGCCCGCGACCTGAATTTCCGAGTCGAAGTGGCCGATGTTGCAGACGATGGCGTTGTTGCGCATCGCCCGCATGTGCTCGAGGCGGATGACGTCCTTGTTGCCCGTCGTGGTGACGAAGATGTCGGCCTTGTCGGCGACGTCTTCCAGGGTCTGGACCTCATAGCCTTCCATGGCGGCCTGCAGGGCGCAGATCGGGTCGATCTCGGTGACGATGACGCGGGCGCCGCCGTTGCGCAGCGATGCGGCCGAACCCTTGCCCACGTCGCCGTAGCCGCAGACCACGGCGACCTTGCCCGACAGCATGACGTCGGTGCCGCGACGGATGGCGTCGACCAGCGATTCACGGCAGCCGTAGAGGTTGTCGAACTTGGACTTGGTGACGCTGTCGTTGACGTTGATGGCCGGGAACGGCAACTCGCCGCGCTCGGCCATCTGATACAGGCGGTGAACGCCCGTGGTCGTCTCTTCCGACACGCCGCCGATGGCGTCGCGGATGGCCGAGTAGAAGCCGGGCTTCTCGGCGATGTAGCGCTTCATGACGGAGAAGAGGGCTTCTTCTTCCTCGTTCTGCGGGTTCGACAGGACCGAGATGTCCTTCTCGGCCTTGGGGCCAAGCACGCAGAGCAGGGTGGCGTCGCCGCCGTCGTCGAGGATCAGGTTGGGATAGCCGCCGTCAGCCCATTCGAAGATCTTGTGGGCGTAGTCCCAGTATTCCACCAGGGTCTCGCCCTTGGTGGCGAAGACCGGCGTGCCGTTGGCGGCGATGGCGGCGGCGGCGTGGTCCTGGGTCGAGAAGATGTTGCACGAGGCCCAGCGCACTTCGGCGCCCAGGGCTTCCAGCGTCTGGATCAGAACTGCGGTCTGGATGGTCATGTGCAGGCTGCCGGCGATGCGGGCGCCCTTCAGCGGCTGGGCGGCGCCGAACTCGTCGCGCAGCGCCATCAGGCCCGGCATTTCAGTTTCGGCGATGGCGATTTCCTTGTTGCCGAAATCGGCCAGGGAAATGTCGCGAACGATGTAGTCGGTCATGAGGGGTTCTCGCGGCGAGGATTTTCAAGGCGCCGCTATAGCGCGCCCGGCCGCTCGGGGCAATCAACCCATAAGGATGTCTTTATATGACAAAAGCACTCCGCCTTGCGGCTGCCTAAGGGATTCTACGCAGCCGCCTCTTAAGGCCCGCAATACCCCCAAGGTTCAAAGGGATAAACGGGCGCGCTCCCCTGCGCTCGGTAGCGTTGCATAGAGAATCTCGGACATGGCGGGCGAAGACATCGAACATCGCATGAAATTCATGGGCCTGGGTCCGGCTTCGGCCGGCTATCGCGCCATGAGCCCCCTGCTGCGCCGCGAAACGCCGATCGCCCTGGCCGCCTTCTACGACCGGGTGCGGGCCGAGCCGCTCACCCGACGCTTCTTCCGCGAAGAGGCGCACATCGCCGCCGCCAGCAAGGCGCAGGAGCGCCACTGGGACGCCATCATCGACGGCCGCGCCGACGAGGACTACGCCAAGTCCGTGCGCACCATCGGCCATGTCCACGCCCGCATCGGCCTGGAGCCGCGCTGGTACATCGGCGGCTACAGCGTCATCCTGGCCCACCTGACCCGCGCCATCGCCGAGCGCCCCCGCAAGTTCTGGGCCAACAAGCGCGAGCACGACCGCGTCACCGCCGAAGCCGTCGCCGAGCTGACCCAGCGGGTCATGCTGGACATGGACCTGGCCATCTCCATCTACCTCGACGTCCTGCAAGAGCAGCGCGACAAGGTTCAGGCCGCTCATGACGAGGCCGAGGCGCGTCAGACCGAGGTGGTCCGCGCCCTGGGCGCCGCCCTGCACGACCTGGCCGAGAACGACCTGTCGACCACCATCCCCGGCGTCTTCCCCGAACAGTACCGCAGCCTGCAGAACGACTTCCACGCCGCCACCCGCGCCCTGCGCACCGCCGTGCGCGCCGTGGCCGACAGCGTCCAGAGCCTGAGCGCCGGCTCCAACCAGCTCGCCACCGCCTCCGAAGACCTGGCAAGCCGCACAGAGCGTCAGGCCGCCAACCTGGAGCGCACGGTCAACGAGGCCGACGCCATCGCCCGCGCCGTGGCCTCGACCGCCGACAACGCCCGCCAGACCGCCGAAGCCCTCGCCGCCGCCCGCGTCGACGTCGAGGAAAGCAGCCAGGTGGTCGGCGAGGCGGTTTCCGCCATCCACGCCATCGCCGAGTCCTCGACCGGCATCGCCCGCTTCACCAGCCTGATCGACGAGATCGCCTTCCAGACCAATCTGCTGGCCCTGAACGCGGGGGTCGAGGCCGCGCGCGCCGGCGACGCCGGTCGCGGCTTCGCCGTCGTGGCCCAGGAAGTCCGCGCCCTGGCGCAGCGCTCGTCGGAAGCGTCTGGCGAAATCCGCACCCTGATCTCCACCTCCTCGGCCCAGGTGGCGCGCGGCGTCGATCTGGTCGAACGCACCGGCGAGGCGCTGGAGCGGATCGGCAGCCGGGTCGTGGCCATCGACGGCCTGGCCGGCGGCATCGCCGGTTCGGCCCAGGAACAGGCCGAGGGCCTGGCCCGCGTTCGCCGCACCATGGGCGAGATGGACGACATCACCCAGCAGAACGCGGCCATGACCGAGGAAGCCACCGCCGCCGCCCGCCAGCTGGCCACCGAGGCCGTCAGTCTGAATCAGCAGGTCGGCCGCTTCCGTCTGGACCGCGGCGCCGGAGGGCCGCACCTGCGCGCTGTCAGCTAGACAGCGAAAACGGCGCCGGGCGCAAGACGAGGCGCCCATCCGGCGAACGCCGTCGTCCGACTTCCGGCTTGGCCGCGCCGTCGCGTGCGGTTAAGCCGTCGGCCATGGCTGACGACGCATCGATCCGACCCGCCCGCGATCTCTCGATCCCCCGCCACGACTGGACGCTGGAGGAGGTCGAGGCCCTGTTCGCCCGCCCCTTCATGGAGCTGGTGTTCGAGGCGGCGACGGTGCACCGGCGCACCTTCGACCCCAGCGAGGTGCAGAAGTCCCAGCTGCTGTCGGTCAAGACCGGCGGCTGCGCCGAGAACTGCGGCTACTGCTCGCAGTCGGCCAGCTTCAAGACCGGCCTCAAGGCCGAGAAGCTGATGGAGCCCACAGCCGTCATCGCCGAGGCCATGGCGGCCAAGGCCGGCGGGGCCAGCCGCTTCTGCATGGGCGCCGCCTGGCGCGAGTTGAAGGATCGCGACACGCCCAAGCTGGCGGCCATGATCTCGGGCGTGAAAGCGCTGGGTCTGGAGACCTGCGCCACGCTCGGCATGCTGAACGCCGACCAGGCGAAACAGCTGAAGGACGCCGGCCTCGACTACTACAACCACAACCTCGACACCGGGCCTGAGTATTACGCCGAGGTGGTGACCACCCGTTCCTATCAGGACCGGCTGGAGACCCTGCAGCACGTCCGCGACGCGGGCATGAACACCTGCTGCGGCGGCATCGTCGGCATGGGCGAGAAGCGCCGCGACCGCGCCGGCCTGCTGCACGCCCTGGCCACCCTGCCCGCCCATCCCGACAGCCTGCCGGTCAACGCCCTGGTCCCCGTCGGCGGCACGCCCCTGGGCGAGCGCGTGCTGAAGGAGGGCGAGATCGACCCGATCGAGTTCGTCCGCACCGTGGCCGTCGCCCGTCTGGTCTGCCCCCGGTCCATGGTCCGCCTGTCGGCTGGCCGCGAGGGCATGACGCCGGAGATGCAGGCCCTGTGCTTCCTGGCCGGCGCCAACTCCATCTTCGTCGGCGGCAAGCTTTTGACCACGCCGAACCCGGAAGAGGACGACGACGCCAAGCTGTTCGCCCTGCTGGACCTCAAGCCCATGCCGCTGAGGGGCGAAGCCCGCGCCTAGGCGCTGCGGTTCAGGGGGATGACCTCCCCCGCCTTCTCGGCCTCGACCGCTGGGCGGGCCACGACGATGGGCAGACGCAAGGTCACGGCGGTGCCCTCGCCCGGCGTGCTGTCGAGGCTCATCGCCCCCTGATGCAGTTCGGCCAGGGCGCGGACCAGGGACAGACCCAGGCCGGCGCCCTGCGCCCTCTGCTCGGCGCCGCCCGCCTGTTCATAGGGACGCCCCAGACGCGCCAGATCCTCGGGCGCGACCCCGATGCCGGTATCGGCCACGGTCAGTTCCAGCATGGCGCCCAGAGCCTCGGCGGAAACGGTGACGGCGCCGCCCGAGGGCGTGAACTTCACCGCATTGGACAGAAGGTTCAGCAGCATCTGCTTCACGGCGCGGCGGTCGGCAGCGACGTGCACGGCCTCGGGCGGGAGGACGGCGGCCAGATCGACGCCCTTGTCATCGGCCTGCACCCGCACCAGAGCCAGGGCGGCTGAAACCGTCTCGCGCACGTCGAAGGTCTCGATATTCAGGTCGTAGCGGTCAGCCTCGATCCGGCTGACGTCCAGCACGTCGTTGATCAGGGCCAGCAGATGTCCCCCCGCCTTGTGAATGGCGTCGGCATAATCGGCGTAGCGCGCCGGCACCGGGCCGAACAACTGCTGGCGCATGATGTCCGAGAAACCGATCACGGCGTTCAGCGGGGTGCGCAGTTCGTGGCTCATGTGGGCGAGGAAGCGCGTCTTGCCCGCGCTCTGGGCTTCGGCCTCCAGACGGGCGGCGTCCAGACCTTCCTCGCGCGCGTGTTGCAGGGTGGCGTCCAGGGCCACGGCGATCAGGCGCGGCGCTTCATTGGTCTTGGTCGCCTGACGACGCAGCACCAGAAGGATACGGCGGTCCAGCGCCAGGCGCGGAGCGAAGCGGACCTGGGCCTCAGCCCCGGCGGCGGCGCGGGCCAGGGCGGCCTGAACCGCCGGGCGGTCGGGTGCATGGACCGACGCTATCAGTCCCTCGTCGAACAGAGGATCGACAGGCAAGGCCCCCGGGGCCGCGCCATAGGCCGCCAGGGGCGCACCCGAGGCGTCCAGAACCAGGGTCAGACCCGGCTGACCGGCCAGCACCGCCTCGACCTGGGCCACCGCCCCTTCGACCGCGGCCAGCCGACGGGCCTGGGCCCCGGCGCTGAGGCGGAAGGCTAGGGCCGCCGCCCCGAGCGTCAACAACGCCGCGACCGTGGCCATGCCGGGCGCGGCGGGCGGGACCCCCTTCACCCCCGTCGCCGCCAGACCGACGACCGCCGCCGCTCCGGCGCCCAGCAGGCCAAAGGGCGCCCAGCGCGACGATCCCAGGGCCACGGCGGCGGCCAGAGGCATGAAGACGAAGCCGCCCAGCGGCCCGATCAGCCCCCCCGACAGCCCGGACGCCGCCACCGCCGCCAGACCCCAGGCCGCCAGCAGGGCCGCCCGGATCGTCCGCCCGTCGCGCGCCAGGAGCACCAGCCCCAGCAGGCCCGGCGTGGCCATAGCCAGGGCCGCCGAAGCGTCGAGACCTGCGGCCGCTCCCCCCCGGCCCAGCCAGTCGCCGGCCAAAGCCGTCAACCCGACCGCCGCCGCCCAGCCCGCATGCCAGGCGGCCACGGCGGCGCCCTCCCGCGCATCGGGCGAACGGATCGGCTCGAACAGGGCGGGCGGCGGCTTCAATCCGGGCCTTTGAGGCAGTTGATTCAACAGCGTAGTCTAGACCCCGACCAAGGCCGACCAAAGGCCGCTCGCCTTCCGGGCGATTGTCTCAAAACGGCGCAGGCGCGGATCGCCCCGGGAGCGGGACGGTTGTCGTGCGGGGCGTCCGGGCCTATGTCGGCGGCCATGATCTCGACCGACGCCGCCCCCGCCCTGACCCTCGACGACACCCTGGCCGAACTGGTCGAGGAGTTCGACCTGCTGGGCGACTGGGAAGGACGGATCGAATACGTCATCGACCTGGGCAAGGGCCTCGCCCCCCTGCCCGAGGAGGCCCGCGTCGAGGCGAACAAGGTGCCGGGCTGCGCCGCCCAGGTCTGGCTGTCGACCCGCCGCGCCGACGGTCGGCTGTTCTTCGACGCCGATAGCGACAGCGCCCTGTCAAAGGGCAATATCGCCCTGCTTCTGAAACTATATTCCGGCCGCCTTCCCGACGAGATCCTGGCCTTTGACGCCCGCGCTGCGCTGGACCGCCTGGGCCTGCCCGCCGCTTTGACCCGCCAGCGCGCCAACGGTCTGAACAGCATGGTCGGCCGGATTCGCGAGGCGGCGGGCCAAGGCTGATCCACAGCCCACGCTTTTGCCCTCGAACACAAAAACCGACGTTGTCCACAAGGCCTAACATTTGATGGCGACGACCGGCGTCCGACGGTGGCCCAATGCGCGCATGGAACCCTTGGGGGAAGCTGATCGCGCGATGGATGTGCTGTGGCGAGGCCTTTACGGCCAGCCGCTGCCGATCCGCGGCGCGGCGGCCCTGGCCCTCAAGGTCATCATCATGAGTGAGAGGCACAGATGGAAAGCCGTAGCCGCCGCAGACGCTCAGCCTGGACCCTCTCGCCCTTCGAGGGCCTGCTTCTGATCCTGGCCACCGCCTCGTTCGTCGGGGCCTGGCTGTCGGCCGTGCTGATCTAGCCCCTACCGGCCCGGGCGACGCGTCATGGCCGAAGCCGGGGCCAGTTGCAGGCCGCGCGCCTCCAGCCCTGCCGTCCAGCGGGCGGCGGCTTCGACGGTGACGGGGTAGGAGAAGCCGGCCCCAAGCGCTGCGCCGCGCGTTTTGGCGGCGGCTTCCAGGGCGTTGAGCTGACCCATGATGGCGGCGGGGCTCTGCGTCTCGTCGATGATGCGGTCGGCGCTGGCGCGGGCGAAGGCGCCGGGCTTCCTGCGCATCGAGCCGTCGTCGAGGAAGGCCACGCCGCGCTGACGCAGCACGCCCAGCATGGCGCCCATGCCCTCGTCCGACGCCGCGAAGCGATCGCCCAGATAGTTGGTCACACCGAAATAGCCGGTGGCGCGGCCCAGCAGCCAGTCAAGCTTGGCCTCGACGTCGTCGGCGCCGCCGCTGGACAATAGGGTGTAGGGGCCAGGGTCGTTTTCGGGATAGCCGGTCGGCTCCATCGGCAACTCGATCATCACCTCATGGCCCTGGGCCCGGGCCATGTCGATCCAGGCCTGAAGCCCTTCGGCGTATGGCACGAAGCTGAGCGTCACCTCGGCGGGCAGACGCTCGATAGCCGCGCGAGTGGTGACGGCGTTCAGGCCCAGGCCGCCGACGACCAGAGCCACCATGGGCTTGCCGTTCGAGCGGAAGGGGCGGGCATAGGCCTGGGCCGGGACGCGGCCGTCGGGCGCGATGCGCGGCAGGGGGCCGTTGGGGCCGGGCGAGAACAGGCCCGCGATCGGGGCCTTGGGCAGAGGGTTGGAGGGCGCGCGCACCGGGGCGGCGATGGCCGAACCGCCCGCCACGCTGGCGCCGTCCGGCAAGGTGATCAGGGCCTCGCTCCCGGCGGCGCCATTGGGGTCCAGCAAAGCGGGATCGACGCCGGCCATGTCCTGATAGAGATCGAGGCCGCTCATGGCGAAGGCGTCGGCGCCGGTCGGGACAGGGTCCGCCGCCGCGGCGGGACGCTCCAGCGCCGCGTGGGCCGAGGGCGCACCCGCGCGCGGATCGCCCATGACGGCGACAAACAGGGCCCCGGCAGCCAGAACGAAGACGCCCGCAGCGGCCACGGCGACCGGCGGCTTCTTCAGGGCTACGACGACGGTGTCGAGGTTCAGACGCGAACGATCCTCCGGCGGCAGACCGGCGGCGGCGGCGAGGGCGGACTGGCGCTTGGCGAACATGGACAGGGCGGCGCTCGAACGACAGGGGCGGGAACTGGAGAACCACACGACGTGGCGCTCCTCGAGCCTCACTTATCCCCAGCGCCGGTTAAGAAACCCTAACGCGCCGTTCACCACGTCGCCCTCGCGCCCCTGGACCGGGCCGACCGGCGTCAGTCCGGCGTCGCATCGTCCGGCTTGGGTTCATCCACCTCGGCCGTTTCGACCGGCTTGGAGCCCGGCGCGGTGACCACGACGTCGGCGGGCGCGGCGGCCAGCTTGGACAGGTCGCCGCCGGCGCGCAGCACGTCGAGGGCGCGTTGCAGCTGGTAATCCTTGGCCTTGTCGAAGTCCTTGCCCGGCGCTTCGTTGGGGGTATGGGCCCCCTTGCGCTCGGCCCCGATGGAAGCGTCCAGCGCCGTGGCGTAGGCGGCTTCCGAATAGATGAAGCTGGAGCGCGAGACGATGCGGGCCTCGGCCTCGGAACGGGCGACTTCCAGGTCCGGCTCGATGCCGATCTTCTGGATCGACCGGCCCGAGGGCGTGAAATAGCGCGCCGTGGTGATCGACAGGGCGCCGTCGGCCCCGCCGCGCAGCGGAATGACGGTCTGCACCGAGCCCTTGCCGAAGCTGGTGAGGCCGACGACCGTCGCTCGCTCCTGGTCCTTCAGGGCGCCGGCGACGATCTCGGACGCCGAAGCGGAACCATAGTTGATCAGGACCACGACCGGCAGACCGCCGGTCAGGTCGCCCGGCTTGGCGGCGTAGCGTTCGATATCGTCGGGCTTGCGGCCGCGCTGGCTGACGATCTCGCCGCGTTCCAGGAAGGTGTCGGACACGTCGATGGCCGCCGTCAGCAGGCCCCCGCCGTTGTTGCGCAGATCCAGGACATAGCCCTTGATGCCGGGCTTCTCGCGCTTCAGCCGCTCGATGGTCTCGGTCAGTTCGCGGCCGGTGTTCTCGTTGAAGGTCGAGATGCGCAGATAGCCGAAGTCGCCCTCCAGACGGCCGGTGACGGATTCGACCTTGATGACCTCGCGGGTCAGCTTGACCTCGCGCGGCTCCTCGCCGTCGCGCAGGAAGGTGACGGTGACGCTTTCCCCGATGGCGCCGCGCAGTTTCTCAGACACCTCGGACACGCTCAGGCCAGCGGCATTCTGACCGTCGATGGCGCTGATGACGTCGCCCGCCTGAACGCCCGCGCGACCGGCGGGGCTGTCGTCCATCGGCGAGATGACCTTCACCAGACCGCCCTCGGAGGTGATGGTCAGGCCGACGCCGGAATACTCGCCCGTGGTCCGCTCGCGCAGGTCGCCATAGGACTTGGGCGGCAGGTAGTTGGAGTGCGGATCCAGCGCCGTCATCATCCCCGACAGCGCGGCCTCGATCAGTTTCTTGTTGTCGACCGGCACCACATAGGCCTGCTCGACGATGCCCAGGACGTCGCCGAACATCTGGAGCATCCGGAAGGTCTCGTTGCGCGGGGTCTGGCTGGCGACAGCCGCCGCCGATCCGCCCAGAGCCAGGGCGGCGCAACCGATGAGAAGCAGTTTACGCATTCGGTGTCTTTCCATCGGACCCGCGCGGGCTCCGGTCGTCCAGGGAGGCGCAGGCGTTCACACGCCGACGTCAGATCAGCCGATACAATCAGCCTCGGCGCGGATTTGAAAGGACTTTCGCGCGTTTGCGGCCGCTACTGCAGCCAGGGCGCGGGGTCGATGGGGCGTTCGTCGCGGCGCAGCTCGAAATAGGCCTCGCCGTCCTCGCCCGTCCGGCCCAGGGCCTGACCGTCGGCGACCCGCTGGCCGGTGTCCACCGACAACTGATCCAGCCCGGCCACGACCACGCGCCAACCGGGGCCGAGGTCCAGAATGACCACCTCGCCCCATTCCTTCAGCGGCCCGGCGTAGGCGACGCGCGCGGCGGCGGGAGCGGCGATGACCTCGTGGCTGGAACGCCAGCGCCAGCCGCTGGAGCCGCCGCCGAAGCGCTGCGACGGCGTGCCCTGCACGGGCGATGTCAGGCGGCTGCGCCCGGCGGGCAGACGGGCGGCGGGGGCCTCGGCCACGGCGTCGGCGATGACCGGGGCCTGGCCGCCCAGTTCGCGGATGCGGGCCTCCAGCGCGCGGGTGGCGCGCTCTGCGCGCGCGGCCTCGGCGCGCAGGACGGCGCGCAGGGCGACCTTGCGGGCCGACAGGCTTTCGATCTCGGCGCGGCGGTCGCCCTGGGCGCTCTCGACGGTGAACAGGCGCTCGCTGGACAGGGCGGCCAGGCGGCGAATGCGGATCACCTCGGCCTGACGCTCGACCAGAGCCTTGGCGCGGCTTTGCAACTCGGGCGTCATGGCGCGGATCAGGATGGAGGCGCGCACCGTGTCCACCGCCTGATCCGCAGGGATCAGCAGGGGCGGCGGCGGCTTGCGGCTCATCATCTGCAGGGCCGACAGCAGACGCCCCTGCCCGGCCCGCTCGCGGGACAGGGAGGCGACCAGAGCGGCCTCGCGGTCGCCCAGTTCCTTCAGCCGGGCGCGCTGGGATTCCATCTGAACATCATCCTGGGCCTCGGCCCGGCGCAGCTCGGCCAGTTGCCGGTCCAGATCGACGACCTCGTCCCCGGCGGCGGCGGCCTCGGCGCGCAGACGGCGGGCGCGGGCAGTCTCGTCGCGGTACTCGGCCTGGAGCCGGGTCAGTTCAGGATTGGGCGCAGCCGCGCGCTGGCTCGACGCCGGGCCCGCCAGCATCAAGGCCAACACCGACGACACAAGAAGAAGCCCCGCCCCCCGGTGCATCAGTCGCGGTGATAGGGGGAGCCGGACAGGATAGTCACGGCGCGGTACAGCTGTTCCGCCAGCATGGCCCGAGCCAGGGCGTGGGGCCAGGTCTGGGGCCCGAAAGCCAGGGTCGAACGGGCGGCGCGGCGCACGCTCTCGTCCAGACCGTCAGCCCCGCCGATGGCGAAGACCAGACGCCGCTCGCCCTGATCGCGCAGGGCGGCGATGTTGTCAGCAAAGGCGCGGGACGAATAGGTCTTGCCGCGTTCGTCGCAGGCGATCAGGTGCGCGCCCTCGGCGGCCGCGAGGATCAGCTCGGCCTCGGGGCCCTTGCCCGACTTGCGGGGTTCGAGATCGAGAAGCTCCAGCGGGCCGAGCCCCAACGGACGACCCGCAAGGGTCGCCCGTCGGGCATAGTCGTCGGCCAGAGCGGCCTCGGGACCGCGGCCCGGCTTGCCGATGGCCGCGATCGCCAGCTTCATGGGGTCAGCTCAGTCCGAGGATCAGGCGGCGCCGGCGCCGCGGTGCGCGCTGTCGACGGCCCAGATCTTCTCGATATTGTAGAAGGTGCGCACTTCGGGGCGGAACAGGTGGACGATGACGTCGCCGGCGTCCAGCAGCACCCAGTCACAGTGGGGCAGGCCCTCGACCTTGACCTTGCCCAGACCCATTTCCTTGAACAGGCGCAGCAGGTGGTCGGCCAGGGCGCCGACGTGACGGTTCGACCGCCCCGAAGCCACGATCATGGCGTCGGACATCGGGCTTTTGCCCCGCAGGTCGATCAGGACCATGTCGAGGGCTTTGTCTTCATCGAGCTTGGCGATGACAGCGCGTTCCAGATCGGTCAGGCCAACCGGAAGCGGGGCTTGATCGCCGAAACTGGGACCGCCTTCGGTCTGACCGTCTTCGGAATGGACGGAATCCATCGGGTCCATTTCGTGGGCCGCGTTGGAAACGGCGGCGTCTTGCGCATCGTGCGCGGGCGAGGGGGTCAGCGGAGGGCTCCGGGGAGATTACTAAAGCGGCAACCTAGCACATCTCGCCGGAAAGGTCACCCACCGCCGGGAATCGGCGCCTCGCCCCGACGAATCGCCGAGGAAGAGCGGGGATTCAGCGGCGCCGTCAAATAAGTCCAGGCCGGCGCCTGCAGGCTGGGCAGCAGCCCGGCCTGGGCCGCCGGAATGCGGAAACGGGCGAAGCGGGCGGCGGCGGGCGCGGTACGACTGTCCAACTGGCTGCCCGGCCGCGCCACCACGGCGACGGGCATCAGCCGCATGATGTCGGTCCAGCCCCGCCAGCGATGGAAGCTGGCCAGATTGTCCGACCCCATCAGCCAGACGAACTTCACCCCCGGATAGCGGGCCGTCAGCACCCGCACCGTATCGATGGTCCAGCGCGTGCCGACGCGGGTCTCGAAATCCGAGACGATCATGGCGGGTCCGACCGTGGCGGCGGCGGCGCGGGCCGAGGCCAGGCGCTCGGAAAGCGGCGCGGTCTCGTGGCTGGATTTCAGCGGGTTCTGCGGCGAGACCAGCCAGACCACCCGGTCCAGACCCAGACGCCGCATCGCCGTCTCGGCCACATGGGCGTGGCCGTCGTGGGCCGGATTGAAGGAGCCGCCGAACAGGCCGACCTTCATGCCCGGATGCAGGTCCAGCCCGTCGCGCAGGGCGCCGGGTCGAGGGCCGAAGCCTTTCGGCGCGGGACCGGCGTGGAAGAAGGACAAGGGCGGCTCTTTGGCGGCGTCGATGAGAGGGCGGACTTATGCTCACCCGCGCCCTAACACGCGGCGACGCCCCTGTCTCGCTTCAGCAGACGGACGAAAGCCCTAGAACTCTTTCCAGCTGGAGCCCGGATCGCGTTCGCCCGGCTGGGCCAACTGCTGCCCCCAGGTCACGACCATCAGGGCCTTGTGGCTGCGGATCTTGTACTGGCCGATCATGGGGGCGACGGCGCCGAGCGGCAGGCCGGTGCGGCCGTCATAGAGGAAGCCGGAAAACTCGGCCACGCCCATGCGGTCGCGGTTGGAATAGATCGACAGTTCCGGGATGGAGACGACGTTCAGCGTCTCGTTGATCGGCACCCGCATGTCGGGGATGCCGAAGACCCGGCGCATCTGCTCCAGCGACAGGGCGCCGGCGCGGACCTCGAAGATGGCGTCGGCGCTATCGCGGTCGCGGCTGATGGCGTAGCCCGCGTCCGACAGGGCGGCGCGGATGGCGCTGAGCGCATAGCGGGCGTTCTCGGCCTGGAAATAGGTCTCGTCGATGAAGACCCGCGCGCCTTGCGGGATCGGCAGGGTCAGTCCCTCGACGGCCCGGTCGGCGGCGCGGTTGACCAGCAGCATGTCGGTCGCCGTCCGCGCCGGATTGGTCTCGGTCACCGAGGCGCAACCGGCCAGGACGGCGGTCGCGGCCAGCAGGACGGTCAGACGCGCCGTCGTCAAATCACCAGGCCCCGACGTTGGGCATGGAGGCCCAGGGCTCGGCCGGCGCCAGACGCGCGCCGCCTTGCAGCAGTTCGATCGAAATGCCGTCAGGCGAACGGATGAAGGCCATGTGGCCGTCGCGCGGCGGACGGTTGATCACCACCCCGCCGTCCATCAGGCGCTGGCAGGCGGCGTAGATGTCGTCGACCTCGAAGGCCAGGTGGCCGAAGTTGCGGCCGCCCTGATAGTCCTCGGGGTCCCAGTTGAAGGTCAGCTCGACCTCAGGCGACTTATCGGTCTCGGCCCGCGTCTGGTCCTGGGGCGCGGCCAGATAGATCAGGCTGAAGCGCCCGGCCTCGCTGTCCATCCGGCGCGTCTGCACCAGACCCAGCAGGTCGCGATAGAAGTGCAGCGACGCCTCCAGGTCCTTCACCCGGACCATGGTGTGCAGATAGCGCATGGCTCAGTGAGCCTCGGGCGGGCGGGCCGCCGGGTCCAGGTATTCGTTCTCGGGGTGCGAATGGGCCGACAGGACGAAGCGGCGGTCGCAGTAGCCGCACTCGACGAAGTCGTCTTCCCCCATCTCCAGATAGACCAGGGGGTGGCCGAGAACGCCGCCGCCGTCGCAGGCGACGCGCTTGGACGAGACCACGATCTCTTCGGGGGCGGGGATGACGGCGTCGGTATGGCGGGGAGGCATGGGTCCGGTCCGGGTCTGGAAGGCGTGCGCCGTTCCTAGAAGGACCGGACCCTTTGGTCAAACTTCCGAAGGGCGCGGCGAGCGGCGGAACAGCTTGTCCAGCATGGCCTTGCGCTTCTTGAAGAGGGTCAGGCCGAGGCAGCCGGCGCCGACCCACAGGCCGATCTCGCCGATCAGGGCGGCGACGGCGGCCAGCAGGGCCGCATAGGTCATGTCCAGATAGTCCAGCTTGCCCGCCAGCAGGGCCAGCCCCATGCCGGTGTAGCCGACGGCGCAGACGCCGAGGGCGGCGAAGCCGATCAGGCGGGTCTTGGTCAGAGGCTTCTTCATCTGGACTGGCAGGGCGGTCATCAGCGTCTCTCCATCAAGGCAGGTTGTCTTTATGACAAGGAACCTAGACACGACAGAAAGTCACGTCAAGCATCATTTACATAAAGACGTACGCACTTGTCTAACACGACCACAACAGCGCCTTGGCGAACCGCCCTTCGCCCCCTACCTATGCCGCACGCTTCCGCCGTCCGAGTGAACGCCCGCATGACCGAGACCCCTGCCCTGCCCGTCAACGCCATCGAGGTGCGGGGCCTGAAGAAGACCTATGCGGGCAACAAGAAGTCGCCGGCCAAGACGGCACTGCGCGGCGTCGACCTGACGGTGCCGCGCGGCTCGATGTTTGGGCTGCTAGGCCCCAACGGCGCCGGCAAGTCGACCCTGATCAACATCATCGCCGGGGTGGTGAACAAGTCCGAGGGCACGGTCCGCATCTGGGACCGCGACATCGACCATGAGGCGCGCGACGCCCGCTCGGCCCTGGGCGTGGTGCCGCAGGAGATCGTCGCCGACGTCTTCTTCACCCCGCGCGAGGCGCTCGAGGTCCAGGCCGGTTTCTACGGCGTGCCCGCCGACCAGCGCCGCTCGGACGAACTGCTCGCGGCGCTGGGCCTGTCGGACAAGGCCAACGCCTATGTCCGCGCCCTGTCCGGCGGCATGAAGCGCCGCCTGATGGTGGCAAAGGCCCTGGTGCACAATCCGCCCGTCCTGATCCTGGACGAGCCGACCGCGGGCGTGGACGTCGAGCTGCGTCGCCAGCTGTGGGAATACATCCGCAAGATCAACGAGGAAGGCGTCACCGTCATCCTGACCACCCATTACCTCGAAGAAGCCCAGGAGCTCTGCGACACCATCGCCATCATCAACCGGGGCGAGGTCGTGGCCTGCGAGCCGACGCAGACCCTGCTGAAGCGACTGGACACCCGCAACGTCGTGGTGACGCCGGAGACGCCACAAGAGGTCCCGCCGGCCCTGGCCGGCTTCACCGTCGCGCCCCGGGCCAACGGCGCTTTCGTCGTCACCTATCGCACCGGCGAGTCCAGCGTCGAGCAGGTGCTGATGGCGGTTCGCGCTGCAGGTGTGAAGATCAAGGACATCGCCACCGAGGACCCGGACCTGGAAGACGTCTTCCTGGCCATGACCTACGGCGACGCCAGCCGGCCCAGCCCGACGCAGGACTGAAACCCCCCAATCCTCCCCTGCGTAGCGGGATCAAGGCGAGCGACAGCGTCAGACCACCATCACCGTCCCGAGTAGCAGCTTGGCCCCGGCCTTGCCCAGCACCCGGTCCGTGGCCGCCTGCAAGGCGCGGCTCAGCCATTCGACGTCCGGCGGGGCGCCCGGCAGGATGCGTTCGCCGGCCAGCCGCACCACCTCGTTATAGGCGGCGCTGAGGCGGGGCCGGGACTGATCGGCGCGCAGGCGCAGCGCCTGGTCCGCAACATCGACCCCGACCTCGACCGTCATCACGCCCCGGCGACCGTCGCGACGCAGGATGGTGGCCGTGGCCGTCGGCAGCGGAATATAGGCGTTGGCCGGCGCGCCGCCGCCCTCGCTCTTGCCGGAAGCCTCGGCCTCGGCGGCAACGAGGGCAGTGCTTAGGGCCGCAAGGCCGATCAATGCGCGACGATCCATGTCCATCTCCTAGGCCCCGCCCGCTTAAGGCCCGGTTACGGCTGGCGGCGCGTCTCGCCCCGGCGTAGTCGTGACAAATGACCCAGAGCGATCTCTCCGCCTATCGTCCCAACGTCGGGGTGGTGCTGTTCAACCCCGCCGGACAGGTCTGGCTGGGCCGCCGGGCCAAAACGCCCGAGCCGTGGAACTGGCAGTTCCCGCAGGGCGGCGTCGATGAGGGCGAAGACCTGGAAGCCGCCGCCCTGCGCGAACTACAGGAAGAGACCGGCGTCCGCTCGGTCGAGCTGTTGGGCCGCACCGGCGGCTGGATCGTCTATGACTTCCCCCAGGGCATGGGCGGGCCGAAATCCTGGAAAGGCTTCAAGGGCCAGAAGCAGGTCTGGTTCGCCTTCCGTTTCACCGGCGAGGACTCAGAGTTCGACCTCGCCGCCCACGGCGAGCCCGAGTTCGAGGCCTGGCGCTGGGGCGCGCTGGAGGAGGCCCCCGACCTGATCGTGCCCTTCAAGCGCGAGGTCTATCAGCAGGTGGTGGCGGCGTTCGAGGATCTGCCGAAGAGCTGAGGCCGCCCCTTCCTACCGCCCATCCCGGCGTCCGCCGGGATGAGCAGCGTACCTGTGTCGATGACACGAAAAAGGCCCCCCGCCGAAGCGAGGGGCCCTGATCTTGTCGAAACCGGAGAAGGCTTAGCCCTCGACGATTTCCGAGGCTTCTTCGGCCAGGATGCTGAGACCCTCGCCGTTGACGTCGGCGAAGCCGCCCTTGACCGCGAACTGACGACGCGCCGCGCCTTCGTAAACGGTCACCACGCCTTCGCGCAGGGTGGTCATGAAGGGCGCGTGGCCGGGCAGGACGCCGAAGTCGCCCTCGACGCCCGGCGCATCGACCTGATCGACCGAACCCGCGAAGATTTCGCGTTCCGGGGCGACGAGGGAGAAGTTCAGCTTACCGGCCATGGATCAGACTTCCGCAGCCATCTTGGCGGCCTTCTCGACGACTTCCTCGATGGCGCCGACCATGTAGAAGGCGGCTTCCGGCAGGTGGTCGTATTCGCCGTCGCAGATGGCCTTGAACGAGCGGATGGTGTCCTTCAGCTCGACGAACTTGCCCGGCGAGTTGGTGAACTGCTCGGCCACGAAGAAGGGCTGCGACAGGAAGCGCTGGATCTTGCGAGCGCGCGAGACGACCAGCTTGTCGTCTTCCGACAGCTCGTCCATGCCCAGGATGGCGATGATGTCCTTCAGCGCCTTGTACTGCTGCAGGGTTTCCTGAACGCGGCGGGCGACGGTGTAGTGCTCTTCACCGATGACCAGCGGGTCCATGATGCGCGAGGTCGAGTCGAGCGGGTCCACGGCCGGGAAGATGGCCTGGGCCGCGATGTCGCGGTTCAGAACGGTCGTCGCGTCCAAGTGAGCGAACGAGGCGGCGGGCGCCGGGTCGGTCAGGTCGTCGGCGGGAACGTAGATGGCCTGGACCGAGGTGATCGAGCCCTTCTTGGTCGAGGTGATGCGCTCTTGCAGGTTGCCCATCTCGGTGGCCAGCGTCGGCTGATAGCCCACGGCCGAGGGGATGCGGCCCAGCAGAGCCGACACTTCCGAACCGGCTTGGGTGAAGCGGAAGATGTTGTCGACGAACAGCAGCACGTCCTTGCCTTCTTCGTCGCGGAAGTATTCTGCGATCGACAGGCCGGTCAGGGCGACGCGGGCGCGGGCGCCGGGGGGCTCGTTCATCTGGCCGTAAACCAGGGCGCACTTGGAGCCTTCGGTCGAACCGTTGTTCTTGGCCGGGTCCACGTTCACGTTGGACTCGATCATCTCGTGATACAGGTCGTTGCCTTCGCGGGTGCGTTCACCCACGCCGGCCAGAACCGAGTAACCGCCGTAAGCCTTGGCGATGTTGTTGATCAGTTCCTGCATGGTCACGGTCTTGCCGACGCCGGCGCCGCCGAACAGGCCGGTCTTGCCGCCCTTGGTGTAGGGGCAGATCAGGTCGATGACCTTGATGCCCGTGACCAGGATTTCCGACGAGGTCGACTGCTCTTCGAAGGTCGGAGCCTCGCGGTGGATCGGACGGTATTCCGTGGTCTTGATCGGACCGGCTTCGTCGATCGGCTGGCCGACGACGTTCATGATGCGGCCGAGCGTGCCCGGGCCGACCGGCGCCATGATCGACTTGCCGGTGTCCACGACGGGCTGACCGCGGGTCAGGCCTTCGGTGGTGTCCATCGAGATGGCGCGGACCATGTTCTCACCCAGGTGCTGGGCGACTTCGAGAACCAGGGTGAAGGGCTGGCCCGTCTTCTGGTCGACGTTCTGGGTTTCCAGCGCGTTCAGGATCGCCGGCAGGGCGCCGGTGAACTCGATGTCGACGACGGCGCCGATGACCTGGGCGATCTTGCCCGAGCCAGCGACGGCGGCGACTGCGGCCTTCTTGGGAGCAGCCGGCTTCTTGGCTGCGGTTTTCTTCGGGGCGGTGGTGTCGGTCATCGTGCGTGTCCGTATCGGAATGTCTGGCAGGTCGGGATCAGAGCGCTTCGGCGCCGGCGATGATCTCGATCAGCTCGGTTGTGATCTGGGCCTGGCGTTTGCGGTTGTACTGGAGCGTGAGGCTGTTGATGAGGTCGCCCGCATTGCGCGTAGCGTTGTCCATCGCGGCCATTTGCGCGCCGAAGAAACCGGCCTGGTTTTCGTAGAGAGCGGCCAGAATCTGCGTCGTCAGATTGCGCGGCAACAGGGTCTCGAGGATTTCCTCTTCCGAGGGCTCATACTCATAGACCGCGCCGTTCAGGTCGATCGGCGCCGCGTCGCCGGCCACGACGGCCGGGATCAGCTGGTTCGCGGTCGGGACCTGGGCGATGACCGACTGGAACTTGCTGTAGAAGAGAGTGACCACGTCGGCCTGACCGTCTTCAAAGCTCTCGGCGATCAGTTCGGCGATCGGTTGGGCGGCCGGCAGGCCCAGGACCTTGTGCTCGCTCAGCTCGAAGGACTTGACCACCTTGTCGCCGAACAGGCGCGTCAGGGGATCGCGCGACTTCTTGCCGACGGCGATGACGCGAACGTCCTTGCCCTGGGCGATCAGGCTGTTGATCCGGTCGCGGGCGGCGCGGACGACGTTGGACGAGAAGCCCCCCGCCAGACCCTTGTCCGCCGTGGCGACCACGATCAGGTGACGCTGGTCGGCGCCGGTGCCGGCCAGCAGTTTCGGTGCGCTGTCGCCCGAGACGCCGGCGGCCAGATTGGCGATGACCGAGGCCATCCGCGTGGCATAGGGGCGGGCGTTTTCCGCCTGCTCCTGCGCACGCTTCAGCTTGGCCGCTGCGACCATCTGCATGGCCTTCGTGATCTTCTGCGTCGCTTTGACGCTTCCGATCCGATTGCGCATTTCCTTGAGGCTGGCCATCCGGCGCTACTCTCGCTCTCTGGTCAGTTCTTACGCGAAGGTCTTGGCGAAGGCGGCCAGGACGTCCTTGAGCTCGGCTTCCAGTTCCGGCGTCAGAGCCTTCTTGGTGCGGATGCCTTCCAGCAGCGACGCGTGGTTCGAGTGAACGCGGGCCAGCAGCTCGCTTTCAAAGCGGCCGATGTCCGACACGGCCACGTTGTCGAGGTAGCCGCGCGTGCCGGCGTAGATCGAGACGACCTGTTCTTCGACGGCCAGCGGCGAGTACTGCGGCTGCTTCAGCAGCTCGGTCAGGCGAGCGCCGCGCGCCAGCAGCTTCTGGGTCGAGGCGTCCAGGTCCGAGCCGAACTTCGCGAAGGCGGCCATTTCACGGTACTGGGCCAGCTCGCCCTTGATCGAACCGGCGACCTGTTTCATCGCCTTGATCTGGGCCGAGGAGCCGACGCGCGACACCGAGATGCCGACGTTCACGGCCGGACGGATGCCCTGGTAGAAGAGGTCCGATTCCAGGAAGATCTGGCCGTCGGTGATCGAGATCACGTTGGTCGGGATGTAGGCCGAGACGTCGTTGGCCTGGGTTTCGATGATCGGCAGCGCCGTCATGGAGCCCGAACCATTGTCCTCGTTCAGCTTGGCCGAACGCTCCAGCAGGCGGCTGTGCAGGTAGAAGACGTCGCCCGGGTAGGCTTCACGGCCGGGCGGACGGCGCAGCAGCAGCGACATCTGGCGATAGGCGACGGCCTGCTTGGAAAGGTCATCGTACACGATCAGGGCGTGCATGCCGTTGTCGCGGAAGAACTCGCCCATGGCGGTGCCGGCGAACGGGGCCAGGAACTGCAGCGGGGCCGGTTCCGAAGCCGTGGCGGCGACGACGATGGTGTATTCCAGAGCGCCGGACTCTTCGAGGGTCTTGACGATCTGGGCGACCGTCGAGCGCTTCTGGCCGATGGCGACGTAGATGCAGTACAGCTTGGCCGACTCGTCGGTCGAAGCGTTGATCTTCTTCTGGTTCAGGATGGTGTCGATGGCGATGGCGGTCTTGCCGACCTGACGGTCGCCAATGATCAGCTCGCGCTGGCCGCGCCCCACGGGGATCAGGGTGTCGATCGCCTTCTGGCCGGTCTGCATCGGCTCATGAACCGATTTACGCGGGATGATGCCCGGGGCCTTAACATCGACGCGGCGACGCTCGGTGAACTGGATCGGGCCCTTGCCGTCGATCGGCTCGCCCAGCGGGTTGACGACGCGGCCCAGCAGGCCCTTGCCGACCGGCACGTCCACGATCTCGCCCAGACGGCGGACTTCGTCGCCCTCGGCGATCTGCGCATCGGCGCCGAAGATCACGGCGCCGACGTTGTCGCGCTCGAGGTTCAGGGCCATGCCCTTCACGCCGGCCTTGGGGAATTCGACCATTTCACCGGCCTGGACGTTGTCCAGACCATGAATGCGGGCGATGCCGTCGCCGACCGACAGCACTTGGCCGACGTCGGAAACGTCGGCTTCAACGCCGAAGTTGGCGATCTGCGACTTGAGGATGGCCGAGATTTCGGCGGCGCGGATGTCCATGGTGGGCTCTCTGGCTTTCGTCTTCGGTGCGGGCCGTCAGGCGCGCTGCATTCTTGTTCTGGCGCGCGCTTACGCGCGCTTGAGGGCAAACTTCATCTGGTCGAGCTTGGTCTTCAGCGAGGCGTCGAACAGCTTCGACCCCACCTTGACCTTCAGGCCGCCCAGGATCGACGGATCGACGCGGGCGGTCAGTTCGGGATCGCGACCCAGCGACGCGCGCAGGGCCGACTGAATGTTCTTGGTCTGGGCCGCCGACAGCGGCATTGCCGAAACCACCTCAGCCGCGACGACGCCGGTCTTGGCAGCGTAAAGAGCGGCGAAGCTGGCGATCACGCCCGGCAGGTCGCGAGCGCGGCCGTTTTCAGCCAGCAGGCCGAGGAACTTCCTGGTGGTGGCGTTGAACTTCGCCTTGTCGGCGATGGCCGACAGGCCCCTGACCTGGTCTTCGGCCGAGATGACCGGCGACTGGGCCAGGCGACGCAGGTCCGCGCTGTCCAGCCAGGCGGCCTTCAGCGAGGCCAGATCGCCGCGCACGGCGTCGAGCGCCCCCGTCTCTTGCGAGAGGTCGAACAGAGCCTGAGCATACCGTTCGCCGACTTCCGTCGTTCTGAAATCGTCCGCCACGTAATAAAGGTCCGCGATTTGAAGCGTTTGGGTCGAGTCCGGCGGCGATCTCCCGCGCCAGACAAGGGCTTGATTTGCATGTAGAAAGCAAGCTTGGGACACATCTGTTGATGCATCCTTCGCTAAAGCCGCGCGGCTGATAGCATGCAAGGTCCCGGGTCGCAACCGACGGGAACGGAACGATAAGGTCGCACCCGCGCTCTTTTGACGGACGCCAGACCTCCGGGACCGGGCCGGGTGCGACGACATCGCCGCCCGCAAACGCTTGATGCAACCTCACGGTCCCGTTACCGCTTATGGCTATCATCACATTCTGGAACCCCGATGCTTGAAAGCATAACTCCCCTGCTGAGCGATCCGGCCGCCTGGGCGGCTCTTGTGACCCTTGTGGTCATGGAGGTCGTGCTCGGCATCGACAACCTGATCTTCATCTCGATCCTGTCGAACAAACTGCCGCCCGAGCATCGTCAGCGGACGCGCCGCATCGGCATCGGTCTGGCCCTGATCATGCGTCTGGGCCTGCTGGCCGCCATCGGCTGGATTGTCGGCCTGACGGCGCCGGTCTTCGACCTGGGCTTCCACGGCGAGAGCTTCGACACCGCCTTCAGCTGGCGCGACCTGATCCTGATCGCCGGCGGTCTGTTCCTGGTGTGGAAAGCCACCAAAGAAATCCACCACGCCGTCGACGTCACCCCGTCGAACGACATGCTGGAGAAGGACAAGAAGGACGTCGTCATCAACAATGTCGGCGCCGCCATCGTCCAGATCATCCTGCTGGACCTGGTGTTCTCGGTCGACTCCATCCTGACCGCCGTGGGCATGACCGATCACGTGCCGATCATGATGGTGGCCGTGGTCATCGCCGTCATCGTCATGCTGCTGGCCTCGGACCCCCTGGCTGACTTCATCGACAAGAACCCGACCATCGTCATGCTGGCCCTGGGCTTCCTGCTGATGATCGGCGCGGTGCTGATCGCCGACGGCTTCGGCGTCCACGTGCCCAAGGGCTACATCTACGCCGCCATGGCCTTCTCGGCCCTGGTCGAGGTGCTGAACATGTGGTCGCGCAATGCGCAGATCAAAAAGAACCGCGCCGCAGAAGCCGCCCAGCGCGCGCTGAACAAGGCCGAAACCGCCGAGCCCGGCGTCTGATCGTGCGTTACTGGCCGGTTCTGGCGATGCTTCTGCTGGCGCTTCCCGCGTCGGCGGGGGCGCAGTCGTCGGGGCCGGCCGCCTCTTCTGCTCCCGCCGCGCCCGACACCCGACCGCCCGTCTATGGCTATGAGGTGGTGCGGACCTTCCCCCACGACCCGACCGCCTTCACCCAAGGCCTGGTCATTCGCGACGGCGTGCTGCTGGAAAGCACAGGCCGCGCCCCGTCCAGCGTCCGCCGCGTGCGGCTGGAGGACGGGGTCGTGCTGCAAAAACGCGCGCTGGATGCTGAATATTTCGGCGAGGGCCTGACCGAGATCGACGGCCGCCTCATCACCCTGACCTGGAACAACGGCGTCGGCTTCGTCTGGAACGCCGGCGACCTGAAGCCCATTGCCCGCTTCGACTATGCGGGCGAAGGCTGGGGCCTGACCCACGACGGGACACGGTTGATCCTGTCGGACGGCTCGCCCGCCTTGCGCTTCTTCGATCCCGCCACCTTCGCCGAGACGGGCCGCGTCCCCGTCACCTTGAACGGGCGCCCGGTGCGTCAGCTGAACGAGCTGGAATGGATCGACGGCGAGGTCTGGGCCAATGTCTGGCAGACGAATTACATCGTCCGCATCGACCCGGCCTCGGGCCATGTGGTCGGGATCATCGACCTGACCGGCCTGCTGCCGGAGGGAACGATCAAGGACCCGAACGACGACGTCCTGAACGGCATCGCCTGGGACGCGGCAACCCGCCGCCTGTTCGTCACCGGCAAGAACTGGCCCAGCCTGTTCGAGATACGGCTGACGGGGCCAAAGTAAGCCTTCCCTCTCCCGGCGGGAGAGGGCTTGAGCGCCCGCAAGCGTAGCGAGCGGCTGCGCGAAAGGGTGAGGGCTGACCCTGCCTTCTCCCATCGAGAGAAGGAAGGGCATTCTACAGGAAACTGTAGGGATCCACGTCCACCGTCAGCCGCACCGAGGCCGGGACCTTCACCCGCGCCAGCCAGGCGCGCAGGAAGGCCTGCAGGTTCACATCGCGGTCGGCCCGGACCAGCAGCCGCTTGCGGCGCCGCCCGCGCACCAGGGCCAGGGGCGCGTCGGCGGGGCCATAGACCTCCAGCCGCTCGGCGTTGGGGATGGCCTCGGCCAGGTCGCGGGCGACCTTCTCGACCGCCATGGCGTTTTCGCTGGACAGGATGATCGCCGCCAGACGGCCGTGCGGCGGCAGCGACGCCGCCTCGCGCTCGCCCATCTCGGCCTCGACGAAGGCGTCGCGGTCGCCTGCCGCAAGCGCCATCAGCACCGGGTGTTCGGGCGTCCAGGTCTGCAACAGGGCGCGGCCCGGCTTGTCCGCCCGCCCCGCCCGGCCCGTCGCCTGGGCCAGCAACTGATAGGTCCGTTCCGCCGCGCGCAGGTCGCCGCCGCGCAGCCCCAGATCGGCGTCCACCACCCCCACCAGGGTCAGGCGCGGGAAGTTGTGGCCCTTGGCGGCGGCCTGGGTGGCCACCAGAATGTCGATCTCGCCCTCGGCCATCGACTGGATCAGGGCGCGGGCCGAAGCCCCGTCCGGCACGGTGTCGGAGCTGAAGATGGCCGTGCGGGCCTCAGGGAAGAGCCGCCGCACCTCCTCCTCGACCCGCTCGACGCCCGGCCCGACCGGGACCAGCGAATCCTCGGCCCCGCACGATGGGCAGAGCTTGGGCTTCATCATCGAAAAGCCGGTCAGGTGGCAGACCAGCCGCCCGGTGTAGCGATGCTCGACCAGCCACGAATCCGTATCCGGCGCCGTCAGTCGATGCCCGCAGGCGCGGCACAAGACGACGGGCGCATAGCCGCGCCGGTTGAGGAAGAGCAGGCTCTGCTCGCCACGCGCAAAGGTCTCGCCGATAGCCTCGCGCAGCGGCTGCGACAGCCAGGTCTGCGGGTCGGGCGGACAGGTGCGCAGGTCCACCAGCTCGATATCCGGCAGGACCGCCGCCCCGTGCCGCGCCGCCAGTTTCAGCCAGCCATAGCGGCCTTGCCGGGCGTTCCACAGGGTCTCCAGCGACGGGGTGGCCGAGGCCAGAACCACGGTCGCGCCCTCGATGCGGCTGCGGGCCACGGCCAGATCGCGGCCATGATAGACCAGACCTTCTTCCTGCTTGAACGAGCCGTCGTGCTCCTCGTCCACCACCACCAGCCTCAGGTTGGCGTAGGGCAGGAAAAGGGCCGAGCGCGCCCCGACCACGATGTTGCAGCGCCCGGCGACCACCGCCTCCCACACCTGACGGCGGCGCGGCGGGGTCACGCCCGAATGCCATTCGGCCGGGGCCGCGCCAAAGCGGGCGGTGATGCGCTCGATCAGGGCCTGGGTCAGGGCGATTTCCGGCAGCAGGATCAGCACCTGCGCCTTCGGGTCGGCCCGCAGCGCCCGCGCCGCCGCCTCCAGATAGGCCTCGGTCTTGCCCGATCCCGTCACCCCGTCCAGCAGGAAGGGGGCGAAGCCGCCCGCAGCCACGGCGTCGGCGATGGCCGTGGCGGAGGCCGCCTGATCCGGGTTCAGGGTCGCAGGCGCATGGTCGGGATCTGGGGCGTCGAAGGCGGCGACGGCCTCGATCTCGATGACCGTCAGCACCCCCTCGTCGATCAGTCCCTTGACCACGCCCGCCGAGACATTGGCCGAGCGCGCCAGATCAGCCGCCGCCATCGTCTTCTGGCCCAGAGCCTCCAGCACCGCCGTCCGCGTCGCCGTGGGGCGGGCGGGGCTGCGTCCTTCGACCCGCTTGACCCGTCGCTCGGGTCGAGGCCGGGGGGCGCGCAGCCCCTTCAAGGCCGTCGCCGCCATCTCGCCCGGCGGGCTCAGCGTCCAGCGCGCGGCCCACTCGACGAAGGTCAGCGTCCGTTCCGGCAGGCGGTGCTCGCTCAGCACCTGATCAATCGCCTTCAGCCGTCGGTTCGAGCCGGTCGTCTCGAACACCTCGGCCACAACACCCCGGATCAGGCGGGGCCCCAGCGGCACATTGACCTGATCGCCGCGCACAGCCGTCAGCCCCTCCGGGACCTCGTAATCGAAGGCCTCGGGCACAGGCAGGGGAATGAGGACGGAGGCGACTTTCACCGCGCGTCCCAAAGGGCTAGCATCCCAGGCATGAAACTCTTTCTCGACACCGCCGACGTCGCCGTCATCAAGGACATGCTGCCCACCGGGATGGTGGACGGCGTCACCACCAATCCGTCGCTGATCGCCAAGTCGGGTCGGAACATCGCCGAGGTCATCGCTGAGATTTGCGCCCTCGTCGAGGGGCCGATTTCCGCCGAGGCCGTGGCGACCGATTTCGAGACCATGGTGAAGGAGGGGGACAAGCTGGCCGCCATCGCCCCGAACGTGGTCGTCAAACTGCCCCTGACCTGGGACGGGCTGCGCGCCACGCGGGCCTTTGCGGACAAGGGGATCAAGACCAACGTGACCCTGTGCTTCTCCGCCGCCCAGGCCATGCTGGCCGCCAAGGCGGGCGCCACCTTCATTTCGCCCTTCGTCGGTCGTCTGGAAGACGTCGGCGCCGACGGCGTGGGCCTGCTGGAGGAAATCCGCGCCCTCTACGACATCCATGATTTCGACACCCAGATCCTGGCCGCGTCCTTGCGCAACCCTGACCACGTCACCGCCGCCGCCATCGCCGGCGCCGACGCCGCCACCCTGCCTGCGGACACTTTCAAGGCCTTGGTAAAGCACCCGTTAACCGACAAGGGGCTTGATGCCTTCTTGGCGGACTGGGGCAAGACCGGTCAGTCCATTCTGTAAATCCCGACCCGGAAAGAGGTCCGCTTGAGCACTTCCCTGGACCTCTCTCCTGACGCCGCCGAGGGCCTTCACTGGCCCGAGGTGCGGGCTTGGCTGAACGCCCACCCCGATCGTCTGCTGGACGACCGCACCCTTCTGGAAGAACTGGGCCTGCGCGCCACCGGCCGCAACGTGGTCGATTTCGGTCGCGCGGCCCTGACCCGGCTGGAAGCCGTGGTCCAGCGCGAGGCCGGCGCCCGCAAACAGATCGAAGAGATCGCCCGCGCCAACTTCGCCGCCCAGACCCAGACCCACGTCTCGGCCCTGGACCTGATGGAGGCGACCAGCCACGCCGAGCTGTCGCGCCAGCTGGACGCCACTTCGCAGGCTCGCTTCGGTCTGGCCGGGGGCGCCATCGCCATCGAGAAACCCGGCGCCACGCCCTTCGGCTGGAAGTCGCTGGAGCCGGGCCGCGTCGATGCGCTTCTGGGCGACGACGGTCTGGAATGGCTCGGCCCCAACTTCACGGGCCTGGACCTGTTCGGCCCCGCCGAGGGCGAGGTGAAGTCCGTGGCCCTGGTGCGCATGAGCCTGCATCTGCCCGGCGCGGAGGGCGCCCGTCCGGCCCTGTGCGCCTTCGGCTCGCATGAGGACGACGGCTTCACCCCGGCCATGGGCTGCGAACTGGTGGCCTTCATCACCCGCGTGGTGGAACGCATGGCCGAGCGATGGCCGACGCAGGCCTGACCTCAGATCAGGCCCTCCTCGCCTGGCTCGAGCATCTGGCGCACGAGCGTCGCCTGTCGCCGCGCACGCTGGAGGCCTATGGCCACATAGGCCGGCTCTACGTGGCCTTTCTGGAGCGCCATCGCGGCGGGCCTCAGACCCTGGCTGATCTCGGCGCTGTCACCGCCGCCGAGGTCCGCGCCCATCTGGCCGAACGCCGCAGCGGAGACCGCCCTCTGAACGCGCGTTCGCTGAGCCAGACGCTGGCGGCCATTCGCGGCTTTCACGCCTTCCTCGACCGGCGCTGCGGCGTAGCTGCGCCGCAACTGGCCCTGGTGCGCGGCCCGCGCGTCAAGCCGTCCCTGCCCCGCCCGGTCACCGAGGATCAGGCCAAGGGCCTGCTGCACGAACCCGAGGCCGATCCCGACACAGCCCCGTGGGAGGCCGCGCGCGACCGCGCCGTCCTGACCCTGCTCTACGGCTGCGGCCTGCGCATTTCCGAGGCCCTGTCGCTGAAGCGGTCGGACGCCCCCCTGCCCGACGCCCTGCGGATCACTGGCAAGGGCGGCAAGATGCGACTGGCCCCGGTCCTGCCCCAGGTGCGCGAGGCCGTGGACGCCTATCTGGCGCTGCAACCCTTCGTCCTCGAGGCGGATCAGCCCCTGTTCCGCGCTAAACGCGGCGGGCCCTTAAGCCCGCGTCACGTCCAGGCCACGGTCCAGCGGCTGCGCGGTCGTCTGGGCCTGCCCGCCTCGGCCACGCCCCACGCCCTACGCCACAGCTTCGCCACCCACCTGCTGGGGGCCGGGGCCGACCTGCGTTCGATCCAGGAACTGCTGGGCCACGCCAGCCTCTCGACCACCCAGAAATACACCCAGGTCGACGCCGCCCGCCTGCTGGCCGCCTATGCGGACGCGCACCCGCGCGGCTAGATGGCCTTGACCGCCCCGCCGTCCACCCGGATCAGCGCCCCCGTGACATAGCCCGCCAGCGGACTGGCCATGAAGGCGGCGACCGCGCCGAACTCCTCCGTCGTGCCGATGCGGCCCGCCGGGATGGACTTGACGGATTCCGCGCGCGCCTCGGCGGGCTCGACGCCCGTGGCGGCGGCGCGAGCGGCGTCCAGACGCTCGATGCGCGGGGTGTCGATGCGCCCAGGCAACAGGGTGTTGACCGTCACCCCATTGGCCGCGACCTCGCCGGCCAGGGTCTTGGCCCAGGCCGCCACCGAGGCGCGCAGGGTGTTGGACACGCCCAGCGTCCCGACCGGCTCGATCACGGTGATGGAGGCGACGTTCAGGATGCGTCCCCAGCCCATGGCCCGCATCCCCGGCAGCACCCGGTCGGTCAGACGAAAGACCGACAGCACCATGGACTCGAAATGATCGCGCCAGACCGACGGGTCCAGCCCATTGACGCCCGAAGGCGGCGGCCCGCCGGTGTTGTTCAGCAGAATCTCGATCGGCCCGCCCAACGCCGCCTCGGCCACATCCACCGCCTTCAGCAGCCCTTCATGGTCGGCCAGATCTGCGGGGGCGATCACCGCCATGCCCGGCCCCATGGCGTTCAGTTCATCGGCCACCGCCTGAAGCTTGACCGCATCGCGCGACAGCAGGGCCACATGCGCGCCCTCGGCCACCAATGCCTTCGCCACAGCGTGTCCCAGGCCGCTGGAGCCGCCGCAGATCAGCGCGCGCTTGCCGGTGAGTCGAAGGTCCATGATTTAAACGCTCCTAGAGAGAGTACAGATTCTGACCTGGGGACTGACGACGTCGTTTTCGAGGCCTCTCACGCCTCGGATAACCTCAAAAAACACTGTTCACCACAAACAACCCCAACTAAGCCTCGGCGGAGGAGATGAAATTCTATGTCAGCTTTAACCTTCGCAATCCAAGCCCTGCTTCTTGTCAGCGGGCAGGCCGTCGATCAACCGACCGATGACTGGGACTTCGCCGTCGACCCAACGCGCAAGCTGACCGTGGCCTCAGTCGCCTACGCGGAAGGTTCAACCCTTTTTGCGGCCTGCCTTAACGACTCCCTGACGGTCGGCGTGAGAGGCTTGCCCACGCCATCGGTCTCCACCCGCTGGTTTGAGAGACGCTTCGACGACGACCGCACGGAAGCCTCCTTTTGGGAAGCGTCCGACACGGGGAACGCCCTGGTCAGCGGCGCCTCCGTGCGTGTCGCACGGTCGCTCCGAAACGGCGGAAAGCTTGTTTTGAACAGCGCACCTGACGGAGAGGTTCCGATCCACCTCGCGTTCGATTTACCGACGCAGTCCGCCAATCTGGATCGGGTGCTTGCCGCCTGCGGGCGTCCTCTGGAAAGCCCTCTCGACATAGCCCCTCCGCTCGGCAATTTGCTCCAACAAACGCCGGCAATCCGGCCTTTGACGTCTGTTCGCTATTCGTCCTACCAGGTTGAGCTTGACTGCATCGTCGCGGATGGTCGCCTTTCCGCCTGTCGTTCAGAGCATCAGCGACCGGCTGACAGCGCCTTGGGCATCGCAGTTGCGCGCGACGCCAACGGAGTCAGCGTCAAGGTCAGCGACCCGATCGCCGCCGAGGGTCGTTGGGTACAGATCCTCGTCACAGGCAGCCGGCGCATGCATTAGGCCCCCAACGAAAACGGCGCGCCCCTTGCGGAGCGCGCCGTGGTGCGTTCGGGCTGAGGGCCGAAGTTTAGGCCTGCATCGCCCAGCCTTCGACGGCCATGGCCGCCTGGCGGACCGCTTCCGAGCGGGTCGGGTGGGAGTGGCAGGTGCGGGCGATGTCTTCCGACGAGCCGCCGAAGGCCATGGCGATGCAGGCCTCGCCGATCAGTTCGCCGGCCGAGGGGCCGTAGATGTGGACGCCCAGGACCTTGTCGGTGGTCGCGTCGGCCAGAACCTTCACGAAGCCCTCGGTCTCGTGGTTGATCTTGGCGCGGCTGTTGGCGGCGAAGGGGAACTTGCCCTTCTTGAAGGCGACGCCTGCGGCCTTCAGCTGCTCTTCGTTCTTGCCGACCCAGGCCACTTCGGGGCCGGTGTAGATGACGCTGGGGACCAGGTCGTAGTCGACGTGACCGGCCTTGCCCGCGATGGTTTCGATGACGGCCACGGCGTCTTCCTCGGCCTTGTGCGCCAGCATGGGGCCATAGGTGACGTCGCCGATGACCCAGACGCCGGGCGCCGTGGTCTTGAAGTGATTGTTGGGGATGACGCCGCGCTTGTCGGTTTCGATGCCGACCGTCTCCAGGCCCAGGCCGGCGGTGTAGGGACGGCGGCCGATGGCCACCAGAACCACGTCGCCTTTGAGCGTCTCAGCCGCGCCGCCGGCGGCCGGCTCGATCGTCAGCTCGACGCCGTCCTTGGTCGAGGTCGCGCCGGTGACTTTCGTGCCCATGCGGAAGGTCATGCCCTGCTTGGTCAGGCCGCGCTGGAAGGCGGTGGCGACCTCGGCGTCCATGCCGGCGCCGACCTTGTCGAGGAACTCGACCACGGTCACCTGGGCGCCCAGACGACGCCAGACCGAACCCAGCTCCAGACCGATGACGCCCGCGCCGATGACGATCAGGTTCTTGGGCACCTTGGGCAGGAAGAGGGCGCCGGTCGAGTCGATGACCTTGCCGTCCTCGAAGGCGACGCCCGGCAGCGGGGTCGGCTCGGAGCCGGTGGCGATGACGATGTTCTTCGCGTCATAGGTGGTCTTGGCGCCGTCAGCGGCCTCGACCTCGACCTTGCCCGGACCGGCGATCCGACCGCGGCCCTTGAGCCAGACGACCTTGTTCTTCTTCATCAGGAACTCGATGCCCTTGGTCAGGGCTTCGACGCTGTCGTCCTTGGCCTTGTGCATCTGAGCCAGGTTCAGCTTGGGCTTGACCTCGATGCCGATGCCGGCGAATTCAGTGTTGGCGGCCTCATACAGTTCCGAGGCGTGCAGCAGGGCCTTGGACGGCATGCAGCCGACGTTCAGGCAGGTGCCGCCGAGCGTGGCGCGCATTTCGATGATGGCGACCTTCAGGCCCAGCTGGCCGGCGCGAATGGCGGCGTTGTAGCCGCCCGGCCCGCCGCCGATGATCACTACGTCGTAGGTCTGGGGAGCGGCGTCGGCCATGGATATCCTCTGTCGGTCTGGCGCTGGGAAGGAGCGGCGCGGACACTAGCGCCGACCCCGGCGGGGTCAACCGCCAGGCTCCATATAGGCCGTGATCCACGCCGGGGCCATGCCGACGAAAGCCAAAGGCGCTCCCGACGCTGAAACGCCAAAGGGCCGAGCGTCGCCGCCCGGCCCTCCGCAGATCGGTTGGAACGCGATCAGTACTTGAAGCGCACGCCGACGAAGGCGTTGTAGCCGAACTTCTCGTACTCATAGGTTCGCTGACGCGTGCCGAAATATTTGATCCCGGCGGAGTCGGTCAGGTTCTTGGCCTCGCCGAACACCTCGAAGCCGTTGCCGAAGTCGTAGCTGGCGGTGAAGTCCAGTTGCTCGCGGCCCTCGACATAGAGGTCCAGACCCGCATCGTCAGCGTTGATCTCTTCGAGGTAGTCGCTGCGCTTGGTGTAGGACAGACGGGCCGAGAAGCCGCCCATCTCGTAGAAGAGAGCCGCGTTGTAGTTGGTGTCCGACTGGCCCGGCAGGGCGAAGGTGTCGCGACCGCCATAGCTTTGGGCCGTCTTGATCTCGGCGTCCGTGACCGTGAAGTTGGCGAAGACGCCGAAGCCGGACATCCAGCCCGGCAGGAAGCCGAACTTCTGCTGCCAGTTCAGCTCCAGCCCCATCAGATGGCCGTCAGGCGCGTTGATCGGGGTCTCGTAGGAGTCGGTGGCCGGGTCCGGCTCGCCGACGACTGGACGTTCGATCTCGTAGTTCAGGATGTAGCGATAATCGGTCAGGTCCTTGTAGAAGACGTTGGCCGAGATCACGCCCAGCGAGGCGAAGTAGTATTCCAGACCAGCGTCGAAGTTATTCGACAGGGTCGGCTGCAGATCCGGATTGCCGATCTCGTAGGAAATATCCAGGCCGTCCGTTTCCTCGACCCGGCGCGGCACGATCTGGCTGAACTCCGGACGCGAGATCGAGCGTGTCAGGGCGACACGACCGATCAGATTGTCGCTGAAGGCGTGGCGGACGGTCAGGTTGGGGAAGAATTCGGTGTCGTCGCGGCTGACCTTGACCGGCGTGACCGTCGTGGGATCGTCTTCGTCGAAGTCGACGACGCTCAGGGCCATGCCGTCGAACTTGGTCTGCTCGACACGCAGGCCGAGCGTGATGTTGGTGGTGCCGATGTCAAAGCGCGCCTGACCGTAACCGGCCAGGATGTCTTCCTGGGCCGTGTAGTCCGCGGTCAGAGAGTCGGGCATCCGGCGCGGCGAGGCGGCCTTGGCGGCGGCCAGATAGGCATCGACCAGGCCTTTGTCGTACTGGTTGCCTAGGTGATAGCCGAAGTTACGGCCCTGCTCGTCGCCCCACATCGAGGCCAGGGTTCCGGGGCTGACCGCGCTGGAGCGGTTGCGCTGACGCTCTTCGTCGGCGTCGACCTCGCGGGTGGCGTACTTCAGGCCGAACTTCCAGGCGACGTCGCGACCGGCGAACTGGCTGGGGATTTCGATATTGGTGCGGAAGGCGACGTCTTCCTGCTGGGTGGTGTTCGAGCGGAAGGTGTTCTCGCGGAACGAGAAGTTGCCGGGCGTGGCGAAGAAGCCGGTCGCGGCGTCGCCGAAGATCGGGCTGTTCGGCCCGTAGAAGTAGGTCGGGGCGTAGTGGTTGCCGGTGTCGTAGCCCAGCGTCGTCGCATTGGAGCGATAGACCAGTTCGTCGCGGTGCGGATAGGTCTGCTCGCTGTTGGCCCACGACAGGTCAGCGTCCCAGATCATGCCGTTGTCGAAGGTGTGCTCGCCGCCCAGGACCAGGGTGGTGATCTGGTTGTTCTGGGTGCGGTGACGCAGGCCGCGATAGATGCGGGCGCCGGTATAGCTCGCCGTCGTGTCCGTGGCGCCGGCTTGCAGCGCACCGTCGGCGTAACCCAGGATCAGGGTGTTGCGGTACTCGTTGTCCTCGAAGTCAGCATAGGAACCGCGGACGTACAGGCGGGTCTGGTCCGACGGACGCCATTCCAGGGCGCCAGTCAGGGCCTGACGGGTGCGCTGGGTCTCATACTGCTTGAACAGGGTCTCCTCGATCACATAGGAGCTGCCGCCCTCGACCCAGGCGTTCTCGATGTTCTCAGGGCGACGGTTGGTCTCGGAATAGCTGAGCGACAACAGTGCGCCGAAGGTCTGGTTGGCGCCGAAGACGTTCGACACCGTGGCCCCGGCGCGCGTGTCATTGCCGCCGTAGTCGTTGTAGCTGCCGCCGGCGTAGCCGCTGAGCGCCAGACGGCGGGTGTCGAAGGGCGAGCGCGTCTTGATGTTGACCGCGCCGGCGATCGAGTCGGCGTCCTGGCTGGGCAGCAGCGACTTGGAAACTTCGATGTTGGCGACGATGTCGCTGGGCAGGGTGTCCAGGTCGACCGCGCGGGTGCCCGGATCGACCGCCGGGACGGTCACGCCGTCCACCGAGACGGCCGTGAAGGCCGAGGGGGCGCCGCGCACGTTGATGTAGCGGCCCTCGCCCTGATCGCGCTGGATGGCGATGCCGGGGACGCGTTGCAGTGACTCGGCGACGTTGGGATCCGGGTAGCGGCCGATGGCGTCGGATGACAGGACGTTGATGGTGCCGTCGGCGTTCTTCTGCTGGTTCAGCGAACGGGCGATGCCGTCGGTGATGACGCCCGTCACCACCACGTCGGCGACCGTGGTCGCCTCGCCGCCGCCCATCGTCACCGTGACTGAGGTCAGGCGGCCCGGCGTCGCCATGACCGTCTGGCTGGCCGAAGGCAGGCCGATGTAGCGCACGTCCAGTTCGACCTGGCCGGAAACGCCGGTCAGGATGAACTCGCCCTGGGTGTTGCTGACCACGCGGCGGCCCGTGCCGCGCTCGACGATCTCGGCGCCCGGCAGGGGCGCGCCCTCGGCATTGACCACGCGGCCGATCACGCCGTCGCCGGCCGGTTCGACCACGGCGCTAGGTGCAACATCGGCGGCCTGGGCCGCAACGGCGAAGGTCAGCGGCAGGACAGCCGCGCTCAGCAGAAGGCGAAGTTTCATGTCAGTCATCCCCGTTCGCCGGGGCGCGTCGCGCTCCGGTCCATGGCGGGGCTGGCTAACGGCGTGCGGCGACGTGGCCGCGACGGTTTCGCGAAAAGGAATCTGCGAACGGACCACAGAGTCGCGACAAACCCTCCTGAAACGAAGCGATTGTCGTTCGGACGAGATCCGTTTGTCATGCGATTGTAAGGGACCAGAACGCGAAACAGGGCCCGATCTTGCGATCGGACCCCGTGTTTCCGGTCTCGACATGGAGCGGGCGAGGCGATTCGAACGCCCGACCCCAACCTTGGCAAGGTTGTGCTCTACCACTGAGCTACGCCCGCACTCCGTAGGGAACAGTGTGCTGCGCCCCGTCGAGGAGGGGCTTTTAGCCGACCCTTCTCGGACCGCGCAACCCCCTTTTTGGATTTTCCGACAATCCGCTGCTTTTTTTCGAATAGTTCTGGAATTTCAAACGAAAGCGGCCCCCGCAACACCTCCGAAGGAAGCGCCGCGAGGGCCGCTGAAATCAGCCTCCACGGATCAATCCGCGCTCGGTCTTCGCTCTAGCAGCGAGCCGCCGCGCGGCGAGCGTTAGCGGCCTTCACGCCTCGCTTAGCGCGGCGCCAGCCTGATAGCCCCGTCCAGACGGATGCACTCGCCGTTGATATAGACGTTCTCGGCCAGATGCAGAGCCAGGGACGCATAGTCGGCCGGGGTGCCGAGGCGGCTGGGGAAGGGAATGGCGGCGGCCAGGCTGTCCTGAACCTTCTGGTCCATGCCGGCCATCATCGGCGTCCACATGATGCCAGGCAGGATGGTGTTCACCCGCACCCCGTCCTGGGCCAGATCGCGCGCGACCGGCAGGGTCATGGCGTAGACGCCGCCCTTGGAGGCCGAATAGGCGGCCTGGCCGATCTGGCCGTCCTGGGCCGCGACGCTGGCGGTGTTGATGATCAGGCCGCGCTCGCCGTCGGCCATCGGCTCGGCCTGAACCATGCCCAGCGCCGACTGCGACAGGACGCGGAAGGTGCCGAACAGGTTGATCGTGACGGTGCGCTCGAAGGAGGCCATGTCGTGGGCGCGGACCTCGCCGGTGTCGCGCTTGCGGCTGACGGTCTTCTGGCCGGTGGCGATGCCGGCGCAGTTGACGGTCAGGCGCTCCTGGCCGTGGGCGGCGCGGGCCTTGACGAAGCCGGCGGCGACGCTCTCGTCCGAGGTCACGTCCACCTTGCAGAAGACGCCGCCGATCTCCTTGGCGATCTCCTCGCCGCGCTCTTCGTTCAGGTCGAACAGGGCGACCTTGACGCCCTTGGCCCCCAGCGCTCGCGCCGTGCCCTCGCCCAGGCCCGAAGCCCCGCCCGTCACCACCGCCGCAATCGAACCGTCGAGTTTCATGAAGATCGTCCCTATATTCTTTGAACCGAGTGTCTGCGCGAGGATTTAGCGGCCATGACCGCCAAAGCCAAACCTGCTTCCCCTGCCGACGCCATCGATCCCGAGAAGGCGTTGGTCCCAACGGTGCAGAGGGTCAATGAGATGCGCGTCAGAAAGGGCTTCTGGCCCAAGATCCGCAGCACAGCCACCCGCATTCCCTTCGCGGGCCAAGCCCTGGCCGCCTGGTATGCGACGCAGGACCCGAAGACCCCGCTGGCGGCCAAGGGGATCATGTTCGGCGCGCTGGCCTATTTCGTCATGCCGGTGGACGCCATTCCCGACATCTTCGCCGGCATCGGCTTCACCGATGACGCGGCGGTGATCGCCGCCGTCCTGGCCACGCTCGGCGCCCATGTGAAACGCAAGCACCACGAACAGGCCGAGGCCGCCCTGAAGCGGGTCCGCGACGACGCCGAGAGCTAGCGCTCCAGCGGCTTTGCCCGCCACCAGCCTGTGACCGAATAGCGCGGCCCGCCCGCGAAGGGCGCCACGGTCGAGACCGCGTGCATCTGGGGCACGGCGAAGACGTTCAGGGCGCCGAAGCTGGGGACGAAGGTCTCTGTGATGTCGCCGCCCTCGTCGAGAAATTGCAGCAAGCCGCCCCACTCCGCCCGCCAGCCGGGCGATAGATTCAACACATAGGCGTAGAGCCGCTCGGTCTTCGGATTGGCGTCGCTGTGCCGGTTGAGGAAATGCCCCGGCAGATAGCGGGTCACCTGGCCGTCGGAAAAGGCGATGCGGTCGTCGCCCGTCAGACGCCGGGCGAAGTCCAGAAAGGCCTCGGTATTGAACAGGTCCAGCAGGTCGAACAGGATCTGGGGCGTGGCTGCCCCCGCCTCGCGCGCCGGACCCAGCCGCAGGCGGTCGAACAGGAACTGCAGCCCCTCGGTCGCCCCGCCATAGGCCTGCCGGTTCACATGGGCCTGGTCCTCGGGCGAAGAGGCGTCCAGCGTCGCCACCGGGATGTCCGCCCCCAGCGGGTTGAGGAAGGTGCGGACCCAGGGCTGATCGGGCGCGAGGACCGCCGCGTGCAGGGCCTCGGCCCCGTCGCCGAACAGGCCGGGCACGCGGGTGCGGCCGGTGCGGGCCAGTCGCTCGGCGGCGACGGCGAAGTCCGCCTCGTCCACCGCCAGTTTCAGCGCCGGATCGAGAAGAGAGCTCATTCGTCGGTCGTCACGACGATCTTGCCCATGGCCGTCCGGCCGCCCAGGGCCTTGATGGCCTCGTGCGCCTCCTCCAGCGGATAGGTGCGGCTGACGCGCGGCTTGATCTTGCCGTCCTTCCACAGCTGCATCAGCTCGGCCATGTTGGCGGCGTGGGCCGCCGGATCACGCGCCACCGCCGCGCCCCAGAAGACCCCGATGACCGAGACCGACTTCAGCAGGGTCAGGTTCAGCGGCAGGGAGGGAATCCCCGCCGGGAAGCCGACCACCAGATAGCGGCCGTTCCAGTCCATGGCCCGCAGGGCCGGCTCGGCGTAGTCGCCGCCGACCGCGTCATAGACCACGTCGGCGCCGTCGCGGCCGGTGGCCAGCTTCAGCTCGCCCGACAGCGACTTCTGCGCCGCCTTGTCCATCGGCCCGGACGGATAGATCAGGCCGTTGTCGGCCCCCAGTTCCAGCGCAAACTCCACCTTGTCGTTGGTCGAGGCGGCGGCGACGACGCGCGCCCCCATGGCCTTGCCCAGTTCGACGGCGGCGGCGCCCACGCCCCCGGCCGCGCCCAGCACCAGCAGGGTCTCGCCTGGCTGCAGGTTCGCCCGGTCCTTCAGGGCGTAGTAGCTGGTGCCATAGGTCATGGTCAGGGCGGCGGCTTCCTCGAAGCTCATGCCGTCGGGCATGGGGATCAGGCTGGAGGCCGGCACGGCCAGACGCTCGACCAGACCGCCCCAGCCGGGCACGGCGATGACTCGGTCGCCCTTGAACACGCCTTTGACGCCCTCGCCCACGGCATCGACCACGCCCGCCACCTCGGCGCCGGGCGAGAAGGGGCGCTCGGGTTTGAACTGGTACTTGTCTTCGATGATGAGCGTGTCGGGGTAGTTGATCCCCACGGCCTTGACCTCGATCACCACCTCGCCCGCCCTGGGCGTGGGGTCCATGACCTCCTCGACGACGAGAGCTTCAGGGCCGCCGACGGCCTTGGACAGGACTGCGCGCATACTGGTTTCTTCCGTCATCCCCCGTCGGGCCATGGCGCCGACACGATTGCGACGCTAATCAGCGCGCGGCCCGATGCAAAGAGGCCGAACAGACTTTCAGGAGACGACCATGGCGCGAACCGCCCTCATCCTCCACGGCGGCGCCGGCGCCCGGCGCGAGCGCAACTACGACGCCGAGGTGGTTCACATGCGCCAGGTGGTCGAGGCGATGAAGGCGCGGCTGGACGCCGGGGCCTCCGCCGTGGACGTGGCGGTCGAGGCCGTGGTCATGCTGGAAGACTCCGGCCTCTATGTCGCCGGTCGCGGCGCCTCGCCCAACCTGGCCGGGGCCTATGAGCTGGACGCCAGCCTGATGGACGGCGCGAGCGGCAAGGCCGGGGCCGTGGCCGCCCTGCAAGGCTTCCGCAACCCGGTCGTCGCCGCCCGCGCCGTCATGGACCGCACCCCTCACGTCATGCTGGCCGGCGAAGGCGCCGCCCTGTTCGCCCATGATCAGGGGCTGGAGCCTATCGGCGACGAAGCCGCCTGGTTCACCCAGGCCGGTCAAGGCGAGGACAACCACCCGCCGGGCACGCTCAGCCACGGCACCGTCGGCTGCTGCGTGCTGGACAGCCAGGGCCGCCTGGCCGCCGCCACCTCGACGGCGGGCGTGTTCGGCAAGATGCCGGGCCGCGTCGGCGACACCCCCATCCCCGCCGCCGGCACCTGGGCCGACGACCACGCCGCCGTCTCCTGCACCGGCCAGGGCGAGTATTTCATCCGCGTCGCCGCCGCCGCCCGCACCGCCTTCGGCGCGGCCGCCGGTCAGACCCTGGCGCAGTCTTCGCAAGCCGTCATCGACCGCATCGGCGGCCTGGGCGGAGACGGCGGAATGATCGCGCTGGACCGCGACGGCAATATCGCCGCCCCCTACAACAGCCAGGGCATGAAGCGGGCCTGGCTGACCACGGACGGCGAGATCGGGGTTCAGGTCTTCGACCAGCCCACCTGAGACCCGACCCGCCGCGCTTCATTACAGAGCCGTAAGGTGCGCGGCGGGTTTCCGCCCTGATAGGGTCCGGTCGACCTGCCCCCGGCGCGGCCGGCGGGCGACCGGAACCCGACGCCCATGAAGACCCGCCTGATCCTGACCGCTTGCGCCTCGGCCCTGCTGCTGGGCCTGCCCGCCGCCGCCTTCGCCGAAAGCGCTGCGCCCGCCGTCACCACCGCCGCCCAGGGCGGCGTCGCCGTGCCGCCGCTGGGCTTCGCCAAGCGGACACTGGCCAACGGCATGGAGGTCTACACCGCCCGCGACGCCTCGACCTCGAACGTCACTGTGCAGGTCTGGTATCGCGTCGGCTCCAAGGATGATCCGGCGGGCCGTTCGGGCTTCGCCCACCTGTTCGAACACCTGCTGTTCAAGTCGACCAAGAACATGCCGTCGGAGACGTTCGACCGGCTGACCGAGGACGTCGGCGGCATGAACAACGCCTTCACCGCCGACGACGTCACCGCTTATTACGAGGTGGTCCCCGCCAACCACCTGCAGCGCATCCTCTTCGCCGAGGCTGACCGCATGGGCTCGCTGGTGGTCGATGAGCCGACCTTCGTCTCCGAGCGCGATGTGGTGAAGGAGGAATATCGCCAGCGGATCCTCGCCAGCCCCTATGGCCGCCTGTTCGGCCTGTTCACGCCCGAGACCATCTATCAGGACCACCCCTATCGCCGCCCCGGCATCGGCTCGATCGAGGAACTGAACGCCTCGACGCTGGACGACGTGCTGCGCTTCCACGCCACCTACTACCGGCCCGACAACGCCATGCTGATCGTGGCCGGCAACTTCGATCAGGCGCAACTGGACGCATGGGTGGACGAGTATTTCGCCCCGCTGAAGCGCCCGGCGACGCCCATGCCGGTCAATGATGTGAAAGAGCCGGAGCCGACCGGGCCGCGCACCGCCACCTATTATGCGCCGAACGTGCCCCTGCCCGCCGTGGTTCTGGCCTGGAACACCGTGGCCTATCGCGACGCCGACCGCGCCGCCCTGACCGTGCTGGACGGGGTGCTGTCCACCGGCGAATCCAGCCGCCTCTATCGCTCGCTGGTCTATGATCAGCAGATCGCCGCCCAGATCGGTTCCAACCCCGACTTCGCCCAGCAGGCCGGCAACCTGACCGCCTACGCCATCATGGCCGACGGCCAGACGGTGGACACCGGCAAGGCCGCGCTGGAGGCCGAGATAGCCCGCCTGCGCGACACGCCGATCACCGCGGCCGAACTGAGCGAGGCCAAGAACGAGCTGGTCGCCAACGCCCTGCGCGGCCGCGAGAGCATCGACGACCGCGCCACCACCCTGGGCATGGCCCTGATCATGACCGGCGACGCGACCGCCGCCGACCGCGAGATCGCCGAGATCCAGGCCGTCACCGCCGCCGACGTGCAGCGCGTGGCCCGCCGCTACCTGACCCCCCAGCGTCAGATCACCATCAACTACCTGCCCGCCGACGAGGCCCATCCGGCCAGCGTGCAGAAGATGAACGTGGACGCCCCCGTCACCGTGGCCGAACTGGCCCCCGCCGGTCCGGTCGCCGTCCTGCTGCCCGAAGCCGAGCGCGCCCGCCTGCCCCAGCCGGGCGCAGAAGTCGCCCCCGCCACGCCCGCGGTGGCCGACTTCCGCCTGGCCAACGGGATGCGGGTTCTGGTCGCCCCGACCGAGGGCCTGCCCCTGGTCTCGGCCCGCCTGAACTTCAACGCCGGTTCGGCCAATGATCCGGCGGGCAAGCCCGGCGTCGCCTCCATGACCGCCGGCCTTCTGACCCAGGGCACGACCACCAAGTCGGCGCCCGAAATCGCCACCGCCATCGAACAGCTGGGCGCCAATATCGGTGCCGGTTCGGGCGCGGACTTCTCCAATGTCTACGCCAATGCGCCCAAGGACGTGTTCGGTCGCTCGCTGGCCCTGATGGCCGATCTGGTCCGCAACCCGGCCTTCGCGGCCGAGGAGCTGGAGCGTCAGCAGTCGCAGACCCTGGACGGCCTGCGCGTCGCCCTCAGCCAGCCCGGCTCCATTGCGGGCCAGTCGGTCGGCCGCGTCATCTACGGCGACGCCCCTTACGGCGCGCCCGGCGGCGGCACCCTGACCAGCGTCCCGGCCATCACGCGGGACGACGTGGCGGCCTTCCACACCGCTCGCTATCGCCCGTCGCAGGCCACCATCGTCTTCTCGGGCGCCGTGACCCCCGCCGAGGCCCGCGACCTGGCGCAGGCCGCCTTCGGCGACTGGCGCGATCCGGCCCAGCCCACGCCCGCCCCGGTCGCCAAGGCGGGTCAGACCCTGCCCACCCGCGTCGTCGTCATCGACCAGCCGGGCGCCGGCCAAGCCGCCGTCACCGCCGCCATCCGCGGCGTCAAGCGCACCGACGCCGACTACTTCCCGCTGACCCTGGGCAACACCCTGCTGGGCGGCGGCTTCTCGTCGCGCCTCAATCAGGAAATCCGCATCAAGCGCGGCCTGTCCTACGGCGCCCGCTCCTCGGTCGGCGCCCAGCAGGACGTCGGCGTCTTCACCGCCTCGACCCAGACCAAGAACGAGACGGCGATCGAGGTGGCCGACCTGATCCTGGCCGAAGTCGGCAAGCTGGGCGCGACCCCGGCGACCGAAGCCGAACTGGCCCCGCGCCGCGCCGCGCTGATCGGCGGCTTCGGCCGTTCGCTGGAGACGGTGGACGGTCTGGGCGGTCTGGTCGCCAACCTGGCGCTCTACGACCTGCCGATGAGCGATCTGGCCGACTACGCCGGCCGCGTCCGCGCCGTCACCCCGCAGCAGGTCGAGGCCGCCTTCGCCGAGCACCTGCCCACAGATCAGGCCAGCCTGGTCATCGTCGGCGACGCCTCGAAGTTCATCGACGGCCTGCGGGCCAGATACCCGAACGTCGAGGTCATCCCCCTGACCGACCTGAACCTGAACAGCGCCACGCTGAAGTAGCGGAAGCCTCAATCCTCCCCTGTCGCATCGTGACGGGGGAGGATGAAGCACGGATCAGGCTGTCAGGCAGACCACCTGGGCCACGCGCAGGTCGCGCCGCAACCGGTCCGAGACCTTGCCGTAGTTGTCGGTCGTGACCGCCTCGCCCAAGGCCTTTTCATCGGCGCGCTGCTCGCCGCGAATGGCGGGGGCGAAGGTGTCGGGCGCCGTGGTGTAGATCAGCCCCCGGCGCGGCGCCTCGGCGATAGTCACGCCCAGAACCCGACCGCGACCGTCCAGCACGGGCGCGCCGGACAGGCCCGACAGCGTCCCCGTCAGACCCTTGGTGCGCCCGGCCTCGGCCCAGGCCAGCACCGGTTCGTCGCGCTCGCCGCGGCCCCGAATGCGCAAGGTCTCCCGGCCCAGAAGGCGCGAGGCGACCTCGCCCGGATGCCCTTGCGGGAACCCGGGGTGAAAGGCGCGCTGGCCCTTTCGCAACGGCGTCTGCGTCGCGACCGGCAGGGCGGGCGGCCCGCCCTCGGTCAGCAACAGAGCCACATCGGCGCGTTCGGCCAGCCGCACATCAGCGGCCAGAGCCCGCCCGCCGCCGATCACCAGGGCCGGACGCGGACAGCCCTCGACCACATGGCGCGCCGTAACCCAGCGACCGTCGCCGGCGATGGAGAAGGCGGTGCCGGACGAGGGCTGAAAAGGGGCGTCAGGCGCAAATACCGTTACGGACGGATCAAAGGGCGTGACCGGTCCCAGCAGGGCGCCGTGGGCCTCGTCGTCCTCGAGCGCATGGGGAGCGTCCGCTTTTTCCCGCCGCCCCAGCGAGACGATCAGCAGGGCGCCGATCACCGCCGCATAGATGGTCCAGTCCGGAAGATGCGGGAAACGCATGGCCTCAGCCCGTCAGGGCCGCAGCCAGGATCAGGGCGGTGGCCAGCTTGGCCCCCGCCAGCACCACGGCGGCGGACACCTCGCCCTTTTCAATGCGCTGCGGCAGGCCGGTCAGCAACAGGTCAACGACGCGGAAGGCCAGCAACTGCAGCACCACCGTCGCCACGCCCCAGATGGCGATGTCGCGGATCGAGGTCGAGATCGACAGCGAGGTGGCCAGTGGAATGGCCAGACCGACCAATACCCCGACAAAGGCCACGGCGGCGGCGGGATTGCCCTGACGGATCAGCGCCACCTCGCGCCACGGCGTCAGCAGGGCATAGACCGTCGCCCCCATGGCCAGCAGGCCGAAGGTGACGATCAGGTGCAACAGAAGGATGGGAAAGCCGGTGGCGAAGGCCTGGACCTCGGGACTCGACAGGACGCTGGGCAAAGACGACGAGTCCATGATGTGCGAGCCCGCAGCCCCCTGCTGAAAACGGAACGAAAGCAAAACAAGCCTTGCCCGATCCCCCGCCCCTTCCGCAAGGGCGCCGGAGCCACACCCGATCAGGAAAACGGCGTTACGTCGCCAGCAGCGACATCATGCCGCCGCGGCGTCGCCTGCATTCCCCGCGCGCTCGGCCTTGATCCGCGCCGAGGCCCTCTGCTTCTCGCTCTCGGACTTCAGCTGACCGCAGGCGGCCAGGATGTCGCGACCGCGCGGGGTGCGGATGGGCGAGGCGAAGCCGGCCTTGTTCAGAATGGCGGCGAAGCGTTCGATCGTCTTCCAGTCCGAGCACTCATAGTCGGTGCCGGGCCAGGGGTTGAACGGGATCAGGTTGACCTTGGCCGGAATGCCTTCGATCAGCTTGACTAGGGCGCGAGCCTCTTCGGGGCTGTCGTTGACGCCCTTCAGCATGACGTATTCGAACGTCACCCGGCGCGCATTGGACAGGCCCGGATAGGCGCGGATGCCGGCCATCAGCTGGTCCAGCGGATACTTCTTGTTCAGCGGCACCAGGACGTCGCGCAGGGCGTCGTTGGTGGCGTGCAGGCTGATCGCCAGCATGGCCTGGGTGCGCGTACCCAGCGCGTCCAGTTGCGGCACGACGCCCGAGGTGGACACCGTCATCCGTCGCCGCGACAGAGAGATGCCCTCGGGGTCCGAGATGATGTCGATGGCGTCCGACACGTGGTCGAGATTGTAGAGCGGCTCCCCCATGCCCATGAAGACGATGTTGGACAGGCGGCGATCCTCGCTGGGCGAGGGCCATTCATTCAGATCGTCACGGCAGACCTGGACCTGGGCCACGATCTCGGCGGCGGTCAGGTTGCGGACCAGCTTCTGCGTGCCGGTGTGGCAGAAGGTGCAGTTCAGGGTGCAGCCGACCTGGGACGAGACGCACAGGGCGCCGGCCCGACCCACGTCGGGAATATAGACAGCCTCGACCTCGATGCCCGGCGCGGTGCGGATCAGGTATTTGCGGGTGCCGTCTTTCGACACCTGACGCTCGACGATCTCGGGACGGGCCAGGGTGAAGACCTCGGCAAGGGCCGCACGGGTTTCCTTGCCGATGTCGCTCATCAGATTGAAGTCGGTGACGCCGTAGTGATGAATCCAGCGCCAGATCTGGCTGGCGCGCATCTTGGCCTTGGCCGGCAGGCAGATGTCCGCGTCGATCAGGGCCTGGCGCAAGCCCGCGCGCGTCAGACCGGCGAGGTTGACGGGGGCTTTAACTGCGGCGGAAGCACGCGAAAGGTCGAGCGTGATGCTCAAGGCTGGATATCCTGCGGCGGGGGTGAAGGCGCGACGTGTAGCACAGATGGGGCCTCTTGTCGCCTCCAGCCGGTCCTGCGGGGTTGAACCCTGTCGCCGCAGTCGCTAGACGGGCCGCGTTGGGGAGTAGCTTCCGGCGTCTGTCAGCCGGGATCGCGTCAACACACTTGCCTCCCCAGGGGGCATGGCGCGATCAGCGGATACCCGTCCGCCTAGCGAGACCAGCACGATCCGGGGGCCGAGCCGGCCTGCGCCCGGACGTGCTGTCACGCGCCCGGCTGAATGTATCGTTCATGACCCCTGTCGCCATCGCCATCCTGTCGCTCAGCATGTCCGCTGACGCCTTCGCCGCCGCCATCGGACGGGGCGCGCAGCACCGTCCCACCCTGCCGCAAGCCCTACGCTCGGGCCTGGTGTTCGGCGTCATTGAGGCCATCACCCCGCTGATCGGCTTCGCCCTGGGCGTCGCCGCGGCCAGCTTCGTCGCCGCCATCGACCACTGGATCGCCTTCGGCCTGCTGGGCGCGGTCGGCGGCAAGATGATCTGGGAGGCGTTGAAGCCCGCGGACGAGAACGAGGAAGCCGCCGAGGCCAAGGAGGCCGTGTCGCGCGGCCTGGTCGCCCTGGTCGCCACCGCCGTCGGCACCTCGATCGACGCGGGCGCCGTCGGCGTGGGCCTGGCCCTGCTGGGCGAGAACATCTGGCTGATCGCCGCCTGCATCGGCCTGACCACCTTCGCCCTGGCCACGCTCGGCCTGCTGATCGGCAAGGTGGCGGGCACGCGACTGGGCAAGATCGTCGAGCTGATCGGCGGCGTCGCCCTGATCGCCCTGGGCCTCAAGATTCTGCTGGAGCACCTGGGCCTGGCGGCTTTCTGAGGCGGGGCTTGCATCGACCATGGGACTGACGGAACGTCCGCTCTCGGCTAACCGTTAAGCCGTCAGTCGCAAGGAGACCTCGTCATGCGCGCCGCCCCTCAAGCCCTCATTGTCCTCGCCGCCCTCGCCCTCGGAGCCTGCGCCACCGGCAACCCGCAGCCGACCTACCAGCAGGAATACGACACGCTGAACGCCCAGTGCGTCGAACGCGGCGGAATCCTGTCGCCGAGCGGCCTGACAAGCGGCCGGGCCCAGACCGACTATGTATGCAAGATCACCGGCGGCGCGTCGCGCATCCCCTGACCCAACCCAGGGGTCAAGGGGGCCGGCCGTCAGGCCGGACAGGCCTTGGCTTGCAAGCCGGCGTCGATGTCGGCGAGACGCGCCTGCACGGCGCGATCCGCATCCGCCCGGGCTGTCGAATAGAGTTCGGGCCGCTCGGCGCGCCCCCCGGCGGCCAGGTTCGCGATCTGACGTTGGGTCCCCACAGCCGCGTCGTGCTCCCGGCGCAGGTCGGCGCAGTCCATGCCCCGCGTCACATCCGCGGACCATGCCGGCAGGACCGGATAGCGCGTGACGCTGCACCCCGACACCAACACGCACGCCGCAGCTACCGCGACCAGAACAGGTTTAAACATGGACGTCCCCAAAGCCTTGCTGCAGCCTTGTTGCCCGGTTCAGGGCGCCTGACGCCAGTTAAACTCTTGTAAGCGTCACACGGGGGCCATCAGTCCAGGCAACCGGTGCGTTGGCATGTGTCTGGAAGGAGATCCGTGGTGGTTGGAGGCGGGATCGAACCGCCGACCTGTGGGTTATGAATCCACCGCTCTAACCATCTGAGCTACCCAACCCCTTGCGGGAACCCGCGCAAGGTCTTGACGACCGGTAGCGCGAGAGGCGTGCGTATATCGCCGCCTTCGACCGGGTTCAAGCCGCTTGAGCACGGAAATCGCACGGGACGATCGGTCGCGGGCGGATTCGGCTCGCGCAGGGAACGGCGAGGCTTCATTCTGGATTGCAGCAGACACCCCTTCAGGAGAGCCCCATGCGCCCGATTATCCTCGCCGCGTCCGCCTCGCTTCTCGTCCTCGCCGCCGCCTGCGGGGCCAACGGCCAGGATGAGCCCTCGGCGCCGGGCGCCCCGGTCGAGACCCGCCCCGCCAACAACCCCGACCAGAAGCCCGCCTTCGAGGGCCAGACCCGCGCGCCCGGCGTCCAGACGGCCGGAACGCTTCGCAACGAGACGATCGTTTCGGGCCTCGTCCACCCCTGGGGCCTTGCTGCCTTGCCGGACGGCCAGTGGCTGGTGACGGAAAAGCCGGGCCGGATGCGGGTCGTTTCAGCTCAAGGCCAGGTCGGCGCGCCCCTCGCGGGCCTGCCGGCAGTCTCCGCACGCGGCCAGGGCGGACTGCTTGACGTCATACTCAGCCCGACCTTCGCTCAGGATCGAATGATCTACTGGAGCTACGCCGAGCCGCGGGAAGGCGGCAACGCCACCTCGGTCGCGCGCGGCCGCCTGTCGGACGACCTGACGAAGGTCGAGAACGTCCAGGTCATCTTCCGCGCCCTGCCTGTCTATGACGGCGACAAGCACTTCGGCTCGTCGCTGGCCTTCGCGCCGGACGGCAAGCTGTTCATCACCCTGGGCGAGCGCTCCGACAAGCCGATGCGGCCCCAGGCCCAGGATCTGGGCTCGCACATGGGCAAGACCATCCGCATCAACGCCGACGGCGGCATCCCCGCCGACAACCCCTTCGTCGGCCAGGCGGGCGCGAAACCCGAGATCTGGTCCCTGGGCCACCGCAACATGCAGGGGATCGCGGTCCAGCCCGGAACGGGCGCGATCTGGACCGTCGAACACGGCACGCGCGGCGGCGACGAGATCAATCTGGATCAGGCCGGCAAGAACTACGGCTGGCCGGGCGTCGCCTATGGCGTCGAATACAGCGGCCAGGCCATCCCTGACGCCGTCACGGCCAAAGAGGGCACGGAGCAGCCTGTCTATTACTGGGACCCGGTCATCGCGCCGGGCGGCATGACCTTCTACAGTGGCGCCATGTTCCCCGGCTGGAACGGCAACCTGCTGGTCACGGGCCTGGGCGGCAAGCACCTCGCTCGTCTGGTGCTGGAGAACAACCGGGTCGTCGGCGAAGAGCGGCTGCTGACCGGGCTGAACGAACGCATCCGCGACGTGGCCGTCGCCGCTGACGGATCGGTCTGGGTCATCACCGACGAAGAAGACGGCAAGCTGATCAGGCTCGCCGTCTCTCAGTAGGGCCTGATTACGCGGGAGGTCAGCGCGCCTCCCGCATCTCCATCGCCGCCGATGGCTTGTCGTCGCGCATCATCGGCTCGTCGGCCATGGCGAAAGCGTTGTCGTCGCCGTGGAAGGTATGGGTCTCGGCCGGAATTTCCGGGTGCCCCTTCAACTGGGCCATGGCGCTCTTCTTGCGCTCCCGCATCTTGTCGGCCAAGGCGTCCATATCCAGACCGGCGGCGCGGGCCTGGCTGAACAGGCCCTCGGAGCGCATCTCTTCTTCCTTGACGTGGTGCTCGATCATCTCGGACAGCACCTTGACCTTGGCGTCGTAGAAGGCCTCGTCCGGGCCGCCCGCCTCAATGTCGTTGATCAACACCTTGGCGGCGTCATGCTCGACATAGGCCTCGTTCAGCATGTCGTCCTCGATCTGCCCGCGACAGGCTGGGTAGAAGACCTCTTCCTCGATGATAGTGTGGACCTTCAGTTCGAGGCAGGCCTGCTCCGCCAGGGTCTTCTTGCGGTCCTTGCCCCGGGCCTTCTCGAAGCTGGCGAAAATCTCCTCCACCTTGCGGTGGTCGGCCTTCAGCATGGCGATGGCGTCCATCTCTTCATAGCTCTGGGTCACGGCGGTTCTCCCGGTTGATGGTCCCTAGGAAGACGAACGGCCGTGCAGTCGTTCCCACAGCCCAGCTAGCTGAGAGACGTTCGCGACAGAAGCTCACGCCGGTTGTTACTTGACGTTGACGTAAACGTAGGGTTTCTGACCCCCAAGTTTCAATTCCAGACCCGTCCCTCAAGCAGCGAGGCGCCGCGCGCCGAGCGACAGGGACCCTAGAAGCAAGAGAGACACTTCATGGCCGACGCCTACATCTACGACGCCGTGCGCACCCCGCGCGGCAAGGGCAAGAAGGACGGCTCCCTGCACGAGATCACCGCCCTGTCGCTGGCCAGCCAGGTGCTGCAGGCCCTGCGCGACCGGAACGATCTGGACACCTCGAAGGTCGACGACGTCATCCTCGGCTGCGTCTCGCCAGTGGGCGAGCAGGGCGCCGACATCGCCCGCACCGCCGTGCTGAACGCCGGCTGGGCCCAGACCACGGCGGGCGTTCAGGTCAACCGCTTCTGCGCCTCGGGTCTGGAAGCCGTGAACATGGCCGCTGCGAAAGTGAAGTCCGGCGAGGCCGACTTCGCCGTCGGTGGCGGCGTCGAGGCCATGAGCCGCGTGCCGATGGGCTCGGACGGCGGCGCCTGGCCGGTCGATCCGTCCAGCGCCTTCCCCACCTATTTCGTGCCGCAAGGCGTCTCGGCCGACATGATCGCCACCAAGTGGGGCTTCAGCCGCGCCGACGTGGACGCCTATTCGGTCGAAAGCCACAAGCGTTCGGCCCAGAGCTGGGCCGAGGGCCGCTTCAGCAAGTCGGTCATCCCGGTGCTGGATCAGCTGGGTCTGGTGCGCCTCGACCGTGACGAAACCATTCGTCCGACCACGGACATGCAGACGCTCGGCGCCCTGAACCCCTCCTTCGCCATGATGGGCGAGATGGCCTTCGACAGCGTCATCAACCAGCGCTACCCCGAGGTCGAGCGCGTCAACCACGTCCACACCCCCGGCAACTCCTCGGGCATCGTCGACGGTTCGGCGGGCGTCCTGATCGGCTCGCTGGAAGCCGGCAAGGCCCTGGGCCTGAAGCCGCGCGCCAAGATCCGCGGCGCCGCCTCGATCGGCTCGGAGCCGTCGATCATGCTGACCGGCCCGGAGTTCGTGACGAACAAGCTGCTGGGTCGCCTGGGCATGAAGTCGACCGACATCGACCTCTATGAGCTGAACGAGGCCTTCGCCGCCGTCGTCCTGCGCTTCATGCAGGCGCTCGACATCCCGCACGACAAGATCAACGTCTGCGGCGGCGCCATCGCCATGGGCCACCCTCTGGGCGCCACGGGCGCCATGATTACCGGCGTGGTGCTGGACGAGCTGGAACGCTCGGACAAGGAAACCGCCCTCATCACCCTGTGCATCGGCGGCGGCATGGGCACCGCCACCGTCATCGAACGCGTCTGATCGGGAGCGACTGACCATGGAAAACTTCAAGATCGACGTCGACGCCGACGGTATCGCCCTGATCACCTTCGACGTCCCCGGACGCTCGATGAACACCCTGACCTCGTCCGTCATGGCCGAGATTCCGCAACTGGTGGAACGCATCAAGACCGATGACGCCGTCAAGGGCGCGGTCCTGACCTCGGGCAAGGCCTCGGGCTTCTGCGCCGGCGCCGACCTGGGCGACATCGCCGGCGGCATGATCGGCGGCGCCAGCCTGCAAGACGCCTATGACGCGGGCTGGAAAATGAACGGCGCCCTGCGCGCGCTTGAAACCTGCGGCAAGCCGGTGGCGGCGGCCATCAACGGCCTGGCGCTGGGCGGCGGCCTCGAACTCACCCTCGCCTGCCACTATCGCGTGGTCGAGAACGACAACAGGATCCAGCTGGGCCTGCCCGAGATCAAGGTCGGCCTCTTCCCCGGCGGCGGCGGCACCCAGCGCCTGACGCGCCTGATCGGCGTGCAGCCGGCCATGATGGCCATGACAGAGGGCAAGTCCTTCCGTCCCAACGACGCCAAGGGCGCGGGCATCGTCCACGAGGTGGTCGAAAAGGGTCAGTCGGTCGAGGCCGCCAAGGCCTGGATCAAGGCCGGCGGCAAGGCCGTCCAGCCGTGGGACGACAAGGGCTTCAAACTGCCCGGCGGCGGCCCCTACCACCCGGCGGGCATCCAGAACTTCCTGGTCGGCAACGCCATGATCCGCAAGCAGACCTATGGCAACTATCCCGCCGCCACCAACCTGATGAAGGCCGTCTATGAGGGCGTTCAGGTGCCGATGGACGCGGCGCTCCGCATCGAAACCCGCTACTTCATCAAGACCCTGATGACGCCGCAGGCCCAGGGCATGATCCGCAGCCTCTTCCTGTCCAAGCAGGATCTGGACAAGGGCGCCGTGCGTCCGGCGGGCGTGCCCAAGTCGGACGCCAAGAAGGTCGCGGTCCTGGGCGCCGGCATGATGGGCGCGGGCGTGGCCTATGTGCAGGTCATGGCCGGCATCGAGACGGTCCTGATCGACCAGACCCAGGAAGCCGCCGACAAGGGCAAGGCCCATGTCGAGGAACTGCTGAAGAAGCGCCTGTCGCGCGGCCAGATGACCCAGGAGAAGTTCGACGCCACCCTAGCTCTCGTCACCGCCACCACCGACTATGATCACATCAAGGGCTCGGACCTTGTCATCGAGGCCGTGTTCGAAAACCGCGAGATCAAGGCCGACGTGACCAAGCGCGCCGAGGCCCAGTTGGCTGAAGGCGCCGTCTTCGGCTCCAACACCTCAACCCTGCCGATCAGCGGCCTGGCCGAGGCCTCCGTCCGCCCCGAGGACTTCATCGGCATCCACTTCTTCTCGCCCGTCGACAAGATGATGCTGGTCGAGATCATCATGGGCGAAAAGACCGGCCAGACGGCGCTGGCCAAGGCGCTGGACTATGTGCTGAAGATCAAGAAGACCCCGATCGTCGTCAACGACAGCCGCGGCTTCTACACCTCGCGCTGCTTCGCCACCTATGTGGCCGAAGGCCTGGCCATGCTCGAGGAGGGCTATGCTCCGGCCCTGATCGACAACATCGGCCGCATGACCGGCATGCCGCGCGGCCCGCTGGAAATGCACGACGACGTGGCGCTGGACCTGTCGGTCAAGGTCGCCAAGCAGACCCAGGCCGACCTGGGCGACGCCTATGTGCCGCTGCCCGGCGCCCATATCGTGCAGAAGATGGTCGAGGACCTGGGCCGCTACGGCCGCAAGAACGGCAAGGGCTTCTACGACTACGATACCAAGCCCAAGACCCTGTGGGCGGGCCTGTCCGATCTGGCCCCGGTCACGATCAACGACTCGACGCCCGAGCTGGTCGAGGATCAGAAGAACCGCCTGCTGTATCGTCAGGCCATTGAGGTCGCCCACTGCTGGGAAGAGGGCGTCATCGACGACCCGCGCGAGGCCGACGTCGGCGCCATCCTGGCCTGGGGCTTCGCGCCCTGGACCGGCGGCCCGATCACCTTCATCGACCAGACCGGCCTCAAGGCCTTCGTGGCCAAGGCCGACGACTACGCCGCCCGCTACGGCGACCGCTTCCAGGTCCCCCAACTGCTGCGCGACATGGCCGCCAAGAACGAGACCTTCTACGGCCGCTTCGCCCCGGAGAAGAAGGCGGCCTGATCAGGCTTCCACAACTGAACGGAAAGGGCGGCTCGCAAGAGCCGCCCTTTTCTTTGGGCGCTCCCATTCAATCCCGCTCATCCCGGCGGACGCCGGGATGAGCGGGATTGAGGATTAACCCCTACCTGCTCCTGAACACCCGCGACGCCGCATAGCCCGTCAGCGCCGCCAGCAACACGCACAACACGCCGTAGGACCAGGGCCGCCGGTGAGCGAACTCATAGATGTCGCGCTCCAGCCCCACCTTCTCGACCGTCAGGGTCAGGTTGGACACCGACACCGGCGCCCCCTCCTGAAACAGCCAGACCTCGGCGTAGTACTTGCCGGTCGGGGCCACGGTCGGCAGCTCGACCTCGGCGCGGAACAGGCCCTTGTCGACGAACTGCACCCCGTCGGGATCGGTATTGTAGAGGGCCGCCGCCTCCTTCAGCCGGATCACGGCGCGGCGCCAGTCGAGGTAGTTCTCGCCCAGACGACTGACCACCACGTCGCGCACGCCGTAACGGGTGACGGTGCGGCTTTCCTGCGGGGCGTCGATGCGCAGGTGATCGACGCCGACGCCGAGGCGGCGCAACTGACCAAAGTCGGCCACGTCCGACAAGGGCCGGGTCGAGGCGGTCATGTAAAAGCCCGGCGCGCCCTCGAACAGGACCGGACGGCTGTTCAGCCAGACACCCATGTTGCGGGTCTTCTTGACCAGACGCACCGGGGCGTCGGGGCCGCGCACCACCACCACCACGTCGGCGGGAATGTCGGTCGGATTGAACACCGCGCCATACAGAACGATGGAGGCGCCGCGGAAGCTGGAGTCGACCTTGACCTGGGCGTCGGTCAGGGCGGCGGCGACGCGCACCTCGCCTTCGGTCGCGACCGAGCGTTCGATGGCTCCCGGCGCGACCATGGGCGCGGGTTCGGGCGGCAGGGCCTGGAACATCAGTCTCCCACCCCCGGCGCCAGAAGGAACAGATCACTGGGCCGCACGAACAGCTCCAGCCCCATCTGGATGCCGACCAGAAGCACGATCAGGCCGAGCGCCGCGCGCATCTCCTCCGCCCGGAACCGACCCGACAGCTTCGCCCCGAACTGTGCGCCGACGACCCCGCCCAGCAGCAAGATGGTCGACAGGACGATGTCCACCGTCTGATTGCGCCCGGCTTGCAGGATGGTAGTGACGGCCGTGGTGATAATGATCTGGAACAGGCTGGTGCCCACCACGACGCTGGCCCGCATGCGCAGCACATAGAGCATGGCCGGCACCAGGATGAAGCCGCCGCCCACCCCCATGATGGCCGAGAGGATGCCTGCGAAGACGCCCAGGCCGAAGGGCGGAATGGCGCTGATATAGAGACCCGAGCGGGGAAAGCGCATCCGGAACGGCAGGCCGTACAGCCACATGGGGCGACGACGCTCCTTGCGCGGCGGGGTCTCGCCCCGCACCCGGTGCAGGATCTGCGTCAGGCTCTCGTACAGCATCATGCTGCCGATCAGGCCCAGGAAGACCAGATAGGAGACGGCCACGACCAGATCGGCCTGACCCAGCAGTCGCAGGTAGCGGAACATCTCGACGCCCGCGAGCGCGCCGAGCGCCCCGCCCACGGCCATGATGCCGCCGATGCGGTAGTCGACCGCCTTCATGCCTGAATAGCGGATCACGCCCGAGGTCGAGGAGGCGACGACGTGGCTGGCTTGGCTGGCGACGGCCACGGTCGGGGGAATGCCCATGAAGACGAGGACGGGCGCCATCAGGAAGCCGCCGCCGATGCCGAACAGGCCCGAGACAAAGCCGACCAGCGCGCCCAGCAGAACCAGGAACGGCCAGTTCACCGAAACCTCGGCGATCGGCAGGTAAATATCCACGGCACGCGCCTTCGGCTGGAAGGGAACGCAGAACTGCGCCGGAAAGGCGACTAAGGCTTCTGGTCTTAGCGAGGGCCGCGACGAACCGCCACCCCCGCCGCCGTTTCGACGCGTTTCGCTATGCCACCGGCTCGACCGTAAAGGCGTCCGCCGCCTCGCGCGCCACGCGACGCGTCTCGGCTGAGGTCACGGGCGTCAGCCGCTGCACCGCCGCCAGCGCCTGCTGGTCGCCGCGCCGGGCCGCGATCATGTACCATTTGAAGGCCTCGGTCGCATTGGCGGCCACGCCGACGTCGCCCTTCTCGTAGAGATAGGCGACATTGTACTGGCTATCGACGCGCCCTGCCTCGGCGGCCTTCTTGAGCCAGATCAGGGCCTCGGCCCGGTTCTGGGCTCCGCCTTCGCCATCGAACAGTTGCATGCCGTAGTAGTGCATGGCGCGGGGCTCGCCGCCCTCGGCCGCGCGCCGCGCCCAGGCGCGCGCCTCGACCGGATCGGGGGTCAGGCCGGCGCCGCCTTCCTGATAGAGGGCGGCCAGACGCATCTGCGCCGGGCCGTAGCCCAGGTTGGCCGCGCGCTTCAGCGGCTCCAGTCCGCTGTCGTCGCCGCTGTCGATCAGGTGCACCGCGCGCGTGAACAGAGCCGCGCCCTCGGTCGCCGCCACGTCGGGCGACGGCACGGCCTCGGTCGGGGTGGCGCTCAGCGCCACGGCGGCGATCGGCGCCGGGTCTGTCTGCGAGCTCGGAACCGCACCGCCCGTCAGCGTCGCCATGTCGGGCAGGACCAGGCCCGAACCCTCCGCCAGTTGCAGCGAGGCGTAGCCGCCGCCGGTCGCCAGGGCGGCCACCGCCATAGCCCCCAGGGCCTTGCGCATGGTCGAGCCTTCTCGGCTGGCCTGCTTGTCCAGACGCTCCTGCAGCTTGGACTTGCCGCCGCGTTTCAGGCCGAAGCCCGTGCGCGGGACGTCGTCGGCGCTGGACATGGCGGCGCGCGCCGCATCCAGGGTGTCGCGGGTCGAGGCGCGCCCGGCGGCGGCCCCGGCCTTGAGCGCGTCCGGATCGATGAAGTCGATCTCGGCCGAGAAGCCGTCGTCGCTTTGATCCTCGCCCGGACCATCGACCAGCGGCGGCAGCCCGGCGAAGCTTTCCGTCCTGGACGCGTCCTCGACCTGAAACTCGTCCCGCACGTCGCCCGCTGCGACGCCGTCGAAATCATCGGCGATGAAGTCGCTGACCGCGAAGCCCGGCTCGACAAAGACCGACGCCTCTTCCTTCACCAGGTCGGGCGAGACGGCGCCGAAACGGGCGAGGTCGGGGCTGGAACCGAACGGAGTCGTCGGCGCGGCCTCTGCGTCGTGGGCCGAAGCAAAGACGTTCAGTTCGGCGTCCAGAGGATCGGCGAAGACCGGCTCGGGATCGCGCACCGTCGGCGACGGGAAGGGCGCGGCGTCCAACACCCCGCCCAAAGTGTCGTCGGACCAGATATCGTCGGCGAAGGCGGCGGCGCGCCAGTCGCCGCTCGGGCTGTCCGCCGGGCTCCACGGCGCGGCCTCGGGGCTTTCCAGCGGGATATCGCGGCGCACGGCGCGCGCGCCACGCTGTTCGATGCTTTCGCGAGCCTCGGCCAGCAGGCGCGCGGTGCGCTCCTCGCTCTGACGCATCCGCTCGCCCAGCTCGCCCGAGGCGCGGTCGTAGCGTTGCTCGATCTTGTCGGTGTTCTCGGCCAGGCGGCGGCCGATGTCGTCCAGGGCCTGGGCCGAGCGACGTTCCGACTGGGCGATGCGCTCGGACAGACGATCCGAGATGCGGGTGATCTCGCCACCCAGTCGCTCCAGCGCCAGGGCGTGCTGATCGTCGGACCGGGTCAGGCGCTGATCCACGGCCTGGGCGTGACGCTGCATCTCGCGATCCAGCTTCTCGTTCAGCGCCTGCCCGAGAGCTTCCACGTCCGCCGCCGCGCCGCCGGCCTCAACCTTCTCGACGCGCACGTTCAGGTTCTGGGCGATGCGCAGGACCTCGCGGCCCATGGCCTCGACGGCGTCGGCCGAGCGCTGCTCGGAGGCGCGGGTCTGATCCCCGATCGCCGCCAGGGCCCGCTCGATGCGGTCCACGCGGCCTTCGGTTTCGACCACGTCAAGACGACGCATCATCTCGACTCGACTGCCCTCGACCTGACGGGTCAAGGTCTCGGCCAGCTTCTCGAAGCGCGTGGCTTCGCGGCTGTGCTCAGGCTCGACGCGGCCCTCGGCGTCGCGCAGACGCAGGTCCAGCGCCGCGAAGGACCGTTCCAGCCCCTTCAGGGCCTCGGAGGTGCGCGCCTGAGCCTCGTCCAGACGTTGTCCCACCTGGGCGAGAACATCCGTGCCCGGTCCGGGGCCGGCGGCCTGCTCGACCGCCTCCATGCGCGCGCGCAGGTCGCCGATGGTGGTACGCTGACGCTCGTCCAGATCAAACAGGCGGCTGGACAAGGTCCCCAGGGCGGCGTCCAGACGGGCGAAGCCCTCCTCGCTTTTGGGGCCGGCTTCCTGCTCGAAGCGGCGCAGTCGCTTGTGGCCCTCGCGCAGTTCATCGGCGATGTCGTCGATGCGGCGGGCGTAGCCCAGGCCGATCTCGTCCTGTTTTTCAAGACGGCGCACCAGACCGGCCACGGCCTGATCGACGCCCTGGATGGCGACGGTCGAGTGCCGCTCGACGGCTTCCAGACGGTCGGCGATGACTTCCAGAGACGCCCCCAGGCGCGCGGACCGGTCGTCCTCGCGACCATAGACATCGTCCAGACGACGCGAGCGGCTGCGGCGGTCATAGGGGTCGGGAATGGGCGTGCGGCGCGGCAGGGGCGTGACGTCCTCGTCCTCGTCCGGCTCGTCCATAATCATGGAATTCAGCCATTCGCCCAGGGTCATGCCCGAGCGACGCGCAAGGTCCTTGGCGATCTCGCGAGCCTTGGGGTCGATCCCCTTCACGCTCCACGGCGCTGCTGCGCTCACTGATTCGCCTCCCGAGCCTTTGTGGGACGCTACCGCTCCAGATCAAGCGTGTAAACGTATCGTTAACCGCAACATCTGGCGCCGCGGCGAACGAATCACCGGCAACGCTTGATCGCGACACAGCGCTTTTCGCGCCGACATGGTTAACGTCGCGTTTAGATTCATCTTCTGGCGGCTTTCCGCCTTGCGAAGCGGCGCCGCAAACGCCAACTGCCCTCGCCATGAGCCCTTCCCTGACCTTGATCCTGCTGGCCGTCTCGACCGCCGTCGCCGTCTTATCCGGCTGGCGCGGGGCCCGCCCGCCGGACCTGTCGAAGGGGCCGCGCATGATGCCGTGGCGGTTCATCATGCTGGTCGCGGGGGCGTTGACCTTCCTGCTGCTGATCCACCTGGCCTCGCTCCTGAGCGGCCGCACCTTCCCGGTCTGACGGAACGGGACGGCCCTCCGACGGTTCTTCTGCCTCACGCAAGAGCAAGGAGACGCCGGATGAGCCATGATCTCACCTCCGCAGAGGCCGAAGCCGAATTCTGGAAAAGCCTGAAGCACAGCAACACGGGCATGCTGGGCCTGGACCGGCCCGGCTATCATAGCCAGCCGATGACCGCCTTCCGCGAGGAAGAGACCGGGACGATCTGGTTCTTCACCCGGAACGACACCGACCTGGCGCGCGATGTCGCCACGTCCGGCCAGTCCGCCATGTTCAGCTATGGCTCCAAGGACCAGAAGGTCTGGGCCTGCGTCCACGGCGAACTGTCGGTGCATGGCCGGGACCGGGCGATCATCGACCGTCACTGGAACCCGGTGCTCGCCGCCTGGTATCCGGGCGGCAAGGACGATCCCAACCTGACCATCCTGCGCTTCGACGCCGACGACGGCCGGGTCTGGGTCAGCGACGGCGGCCTGTTCAAATTCGCCTATGAGATCGCCAAGGCCAATGCGACCAAGACCCTGCCCGACGCCGGCGGCGTGGCCGACGTCAATCTGCAATAGGTCAGGACGGAGCGGCGGGCGCTGCTTCAGTCACAGACGGCGCCCGCCGGCCCTCAAGCAGCGCGAAGCGCGTTAGGGCCAAAAAGGAATGAGCAGGCGAGTTTCACTCGCCGGCGAAACACCAGGCCAGCACCGCCTTCTGGGCGTGAATGCGGTTCTCGGCCTCGTCCCAGATCAGGGATTGGGGTCCGTCGATGACGGCGTCCGTCACCTCCTCGCCCCGGTGCGCCGGCAGGCAGTGCAGGAAGACGGCGTCGGCGTTGGCCAACTCCATCAGGGCCTCATCGACCTGATAGGGCTCAAACGCCGCCAGGCGTGCCTCGTAATCCTGATCGCCCATCGACACCCAGGTGTCGGTCACGACCACGTCGGCGCCGACCACCGCCTCGCGCGGGTCGCTGGTCAGGTGAACGTGAGCCCCGCCCTTTTCCAGATCGCGCAGGTCGGGGTGGTATTCCGCCGGACAGGCGACGTTCAGGCGGAAGCCGAACTTGGCCGCCGCGTGCATGAAGCTGTGGCAGACATTGTTGCCGTCCCCGACCCAGGCGATGGTCTTGCCCTCGATCGGGCCCAGATGCTCCTCGATCGTCAGCAGGTCGGCCAGGATCTGGCACGGGTGGCTGCGGTCGGTCAGGCCGTTGACCACCGGCACCGTCGAGACGCGGGCGAAGCGCTCGACGTCCTCATGGTTGTTGGCGCGGATCATCACCGCATCGACCATGCGCGACAGGACCTTGGCCGTGTCCTCGACCGGCTCGCCGCGGCCCAGCTGCATGTCGGCGGCGGTGGCGATAATGGCCGAGCCGCCCAGCTGGCGAATGGCCGCGTCGAAGCTGAAACGGGTGCGCGTCGAATTCTTCTCGAAGATCATGGCCAGGACGCGGTCCTTGCCCGGCGCGTCGGCGTCGGCACGCCCCTTCGGCCAGCCCTTGCGCGCCTTCTTGCGGGCGTGGGCGTCGTCCAGGATGTCGCGCAGGTCGGCCGAGTCCAGCCGGTGAATGTCGAGGAAGTGGCGGACCATCGTCAGTTCTCGTTCAGGGGGACTATTTCAGCCCCGATAATGTAGCGGCTATCGCAAAGTTCGTAGTGGGCGATGTCCTGACCGACCTGCAACTTCCTGGGATCACCATCGAAGGCTCCAGATCGCCAGACGACTCGCACTCGCCCCGAGGGGATCGGCTGGAGTTGCGCCGCTTCGGTTCGGACAATCTGGATACAGCCCTGCAGTGCGCTAGCGTCTCGCTGAGCCTCAGTTGCATAGAGCCGCAACCCCGGTTTCGCGACGAGGTAGCCCTCCGGCGACACCGTAGAGACCGCAGCCGTCGCACACCCGCCCAGAAGCAAGGCGGCAAGCAAGCCGGCTGCGGCCCTCTTCATCAGGCCGTCAGCTTGGTGCGGGCGAACTCGCACGCCGTTTCGAACTTTTCGACGGCTTCGCGGGCCTCTTCGAGGGTGATGTTCAGCGGCGGCAGGATGCGGACCAGGTTATCGCCGCCGCCGGCGACCAGCAGTTTGGCCTCGTCGCGAGCCCAGCCCATGAAGTCGCGGTTGTTGGGGACCAGCTTGACGCCCACCAGCAGACCCTTGCCGCGCACCTCGACGATCACATCGGGGAAGCGTTCGGCCAGGCCGTGAAGCTGCTGCTTCAGATAGCCGGCGACCTCGTTGACGTTGGCGATGATCACGTCAGACGACACCTCGGCGAAGGCGGCCTGACCGACGGCCATGGCCAGGGGATTGCCGCCGAAGGTCGAGCCGTGGGTGCCGACCGTCATGCCCTTGGCCGCCTCGGCCGTCGACAGGCAGGCGCCGATGGGGAAGCCGCCGCCCAGGGCCTTGGCGATGGCCATGATGTCCGGGGTCATGCCGGCCCATTCGTGGGCCCACAGCTTGCCGGTCCGGCCCATGCCGCACTGGACTTCGTCGAAGATGATCAGGACGCCGTACTGATCAGCCATGTCACGCATCCAGCGCAGGTCGGCGTCCGGCGTGGCGCGGCAGCCGCCCTCGCCCTGGACCGGCTCCAGGATGATGGCCGCCGTGGTCGGGTTTTCGAACGCGGCCTTCAGCGCGTCCTTGTCGCCCCAGGTCAGTTGATGGAAGCCTTCCATCCTGGGCCCGAAGCCCTCGGTGTAGCTGGGGTTGGCGGCGGCGTTGATCGCGCCATAGGTGCGGCCGTGGAAGGAGCCGTCGAAGCCGTAGATGTCGATGCGTTCCGGCTGGCCGTTGGCCGAGTGGAACTTACGCGCCGTCTTCAGCGCGCACTCGACCGCTTCCGTGCCCGAGTTGGTGAAGAAGACCACGTCGGCGAACGACTTCTGGCACAGGGCGTCGGCCAGGGCGTCCTGCCCCGGAATCTTGAAGATGTTGGAGACGTGCCACAGCTTCTCGGCCTGATCCTTGACCGCCTGCACCAGCTTGGGGTTGGCGTGGCCGAGGGCATTGGTCGAGATGCCGGAGACGCAGTCCAGATACTCGGTCCCGTCCGTCGCCCACAGGCGGACGCCCTGGCCGCGCTCCACTTCCAGCGGCGCGCGATTGTAGACACCCATCAGATGACCGGACACAGGCAGACTCCATAAAGCGAGACGGCCCCGACGCACCTGCGACGGGACCGCTTCAAAAAAGGGTGAGGGACTTGTCGGGCGCTATTTGCCCATAGTCAACACCGCGACGACCGCTGTCAGCGCAGTTGCGCGTCCAGCTTCTGGATCAGGGCCGCATAGGTGGCGCCGGCGGCGGCGATGGTCGCGCCTTCGACAGCCTCGATGGCGTCGTCCCTGGAGTGGATGACGCGGAAGACCTGCGGGACAAAGCCCTCGGCCAGACCGTTTTCCTTGCCGCCGTTGAAGGCCAGCCACATCTGGTGGGCGCCGACCTGATCCTGGAAGCCCAGCGACACCACCGGCGCGCCCGCCGCCGAGAAGGCGCGGTCATCCGACGGCGGATACTCGGGGAAGCCGACGCATTGCATCGCCCGCTCGGCGCACAGTTCCTGGGTGGCGCGGGTGACGAAGGCCGACTGCGGCCCGTTGTTCTGGCCGTACATCAGGGTGTCGCCATAGGCGGCGACGTCCGAGTTCACCACGGCGGCGACATTGGCGACGCCGTGCGCCTCGATCCACTTCCTGGCGCCGATCAGGCCCAGCTCTTCCTGATCGAAGAAGATGACGCGGACCCGGTGGGTCAGCGGCTTGTCTCGCAGGAGCTTGGCCGCCTCGATCAGGGCCACGACCGAGCCGGCGTTGTCGACCACGCCCTGAGACATGGTCCCGTCGCGCAGCTTCACCGCGTCATAGTGGGCGGTCAGCAGGATTTCCTTCGGACCGTCGCCGATGGTGACGACGACGTTCGAGCCCTGCATCGGCCCGGCGCGACCGCCGCCCTCGAAGGTCTCGACGGTCGGGCTGAAGCCCGCGGCGCGCAGCTGGTCCAGCAGGACATTCATCCGCTCGGCGTTGGACGGCTGCACATAAGCGGCGACCTGGGCCTTCAAGGCCTCGGCGTCTTGAGCGGCCGCAGGCATGGACAGAAGCGCGGCGGCGGCGACGGCCGAGGCGAGAACGGATCGAAACAGCATGAAGGACCTCCCTACCCCCTCCCCAGGGGGCGTTCAGGCCTGACTAAAGGCTCAGCTCTTCAGGCGCCAGCCCGAGCGGAACACCAGCCAGCAGGCCGCGCCCATCAGCACGGTCAGCACGGCGCTCATGATGACGCCGATCATCAGATTGCCCTCGGCATGACCGATGAAGCCGGCCCGGAAGCCGTCGATCAGGTAGAAGAAGGGGTTGAAGCGGCTGATGCTGGCGAAGGGCTCGGGCAGGCTGTCGATCAGGTAGAAGGTGCCCGACAGGAAGGTCATTGGCATGACCACGAAGTTCTGCACCGCCGAAAGATGGTCGAACTTCTCGGACCACAGACCCGCCAGCACGCCGGTCATCCCCATCAGCAGGGAGGCGATCAGGCCGAACCAGACGATCAGGGCGATATTGGCCACGCCAAGCTTGGCGAAGGGCATGACGCACAGCGCCGTCACCAGACCCACCGCCACGCCGCGCGTCGCCGCGCCCAGGGTGAAGCCGATGGTCAGCTCCAGCGGGCTGAGCGGCGGCGTCAGGAAGTCTGTGGCCGTGCCCATGATCTTGGCCTGGATCAGGCTGGAGGAGGCGTTGGCGAAGGCGTTCTGAAGAATGGCCATCATGATCAGGCCGGGGGCCACGAACTCGGCGAAGGGTGTGCCGTGCAGCGGCGGCCGCGCGCCCTTCAGCGCCACCACGAAGACCATCATGTAGAGCAGGGTCGTCACCACCGGGGCCGCCACCGTCTGGGCGCCCACCTTCCAGAAACGGCGCACTTCGCGCAGGTAAAGCGTGCGCAAGCCCACCCAGTTGATGCCGTCGTAGCGACGCGGCTGGGGCAGGCCGGAGGGGCGAGTAGAGGCGAGATCGGTCTTCATGGAGGCCCAGATGCGCCCGCTAAGCTGGTTTCGCAAGGCGCCCGACGTTCGATGAAGGGGCGCAAAACTGATTCAAAACGGGACGTTAACCACACTACATCTGGTTTCTGTGGACAGCTGAATTGCCACATCTTGCGTGTTTTAAGGGCTGCTTTACGATTAGTAGCAGGTCGAGGCGGGGAAATTCGTCGGCGACCCAAGATATTGAATCCGATCCCCGGGAGGGTGGCCATGACCACAGCTAGCTGGACTGAAGACCGCGTCGGCGCGCTGAAGAAGCTCTGGCTGGAAGGCCAGTCGGCAAGCCAGATCGCCAAGACCCTCGGCGGCGGCGTGACCCGCAACGCCGTGATCGGCAAGGTGCACCGCCTGGGCCTGTCGGGCCGCGCCGCGCCGTCGCAACCGGCCCGCACCACCTTCCGCGCCGCCGCCCGTCCGCGCCCCGCCGCGCCGGCCGCTCCGGTCCAGGCCCCCTCGGCTCCGCGCCGCATCGAGGCCGCCGCCCCGCGTCCGGTCATGGCCGTTCAGCCCTCGGCTCCCGCCCCCATGCCGGAACTGCCCGGCACGGCCACGGTGATGACCCTGGGCGCCCACATGTGCAAATGGCCGATCGGCGACCCCTCGTCGCGCGAGTTCAGCTTCTGCGGCCGCCGCGCCACGGAAAACGTCTATTGCGGCGAACACGCCCGCGTCGCCTACCAACCGCAAGTCCGCCGCGGCGCGTCCAAGGACGGCGCCACCGAGCTGGCGCGCAGCCTGCGGCGCTATATCTAAGCGTTAAGAGCGCTATCGCTCGCGACGCGGTCGCTCGCTGCTTGAGCGGCATTTTTGGGCGCTATCGCTCGCCGCGCGGCGGCTCGCTGCTTGAGCGCGTCGCGAAGCGCCAGGCCGCGTCGGGTCGAAAAGGCGGAGCCTTTTGACCGCGGCCCAACAAGAAACTGATTTCGTTCGGCTCGCCGGATGAAATCAGGGGGCTGCGGTTCATCCGGGTTGACGCAGCCCTATCGCCCTCGCCTCGCGGCGGGGGTTTTTCTTTGGGTGAGATGCGACACCCTCTCCTCCCCCGTTCTACGGGGGAGGGGGACCGCGAAGCGGTGGAGGGGGCGGATACATCCGCCGCCTTCAGCCCCGAACACCCTGCGCTCCATCTTTCAACGAAGACGCCTCGATCTCGCCCCCTCCACCATGCTGCGCATGGTCCCCCTCCCCCGCTTCGCAGGGAAGGATCGGCAAGAAGCCGCCTAGTTCAGCACCCGCCGCGTGTCCGGCACGTCCAGACTAAAGGCCGGGATGGCCGCCTCGAACATCCGCCCGTCGACATCTGTCATGTAGTAGGCGCCGACCATGGAGCCCGAGGGCGCGCCCAGGGGACAACCCGAAGCGTAGGAATAGCTGTCCCCCGCCTCGATCACCGGCTGCTCGCCCACCACGCCCTGACCGCGCACCTCTTCCACATGGCCGTAGGCGTCGGTGATGGTCCAGCGCCGCGCCACCAGTTGCACCGGCGCGCCGGTCAGGTTGACGATCTCGATCTGATAGGCCCAGACCCAGCGCCCCGCCGCCGGGTCAGATTGGGCCGCCAGATAGGTGGGGCGGACGCGAACGACGACGCCTTCGGTTTCGGCGGTATAGGCAGGAGGGGCGTGCATGCGCTATATGCAGCCCGCCGACCTCGGGGTTCAACCCGTCTGGCGCATCGGATGTCGCATTCCGAAGCGAGACAGGCGGAAAAATCCGTGTGAGACAGGACGGCATGAGCATCTTCGAGATTCCCGCCCAGCCCGGCATTCTGCCCTATCAGAGCATCGAGACCCTGATCGCCACAGGCGCGATCCGGTCCGACACCCCCTTCGATCATGATCAGGTGCAGCCGGCCAGCCTGGACCTGCGTCTGTCGAACCAGGCCTGGCGCGTGCGCGCCTCCTTCCTGCCCGGTCAGCGCAAGGTCGAGGACCGCATCGCTGACGTGGCCATGCACACGGTCGACCTGTCGGGCGGCGTGGTGCTGGAAAAGGGCTGCGTCTATATCGCCCGCCTGCAGGAGCGTCTGACCCTGCCGCGGGGCCTGAACGCCCGCGCCAACCCCAAGAGCTCGACCGGCCGCGTGGACGTCTTCGTCCGCCTGCTGACCGACAAGGGCGGCAGCTTCGACGACGTGGACGAGGGCTATGACGGCCCCCTCTATCTCGAGATCGCGCCCCAGACCTTCTCCATCCTGGTCAAGCCGGGCACGCGCCTGAACCAGCTGCGCCTCAAGGCCGGCGAACCGCCGAAACTCGAGACCCGCAGCGTCGGCGTCGATCTGCAGGCGGGCGATCAGGGCGTCGTCGGCTTCCGCGGCCGTCGCCACGCCGGGGTGGTCAACATGGACCACATCGACGGCCATGACCCGCGCGACTTCTGGGAGCCGCTGACGCTGCGTCGCGGCGAACTGCTGCTGGATCCGGGCGAGTTCTACATCCTGGCCTCGCGCGAAGCGGTCGAGATCCCGGTCGATCAGGCCGCCGAGATGACCCCGATCGACCCCTCGGTCGGCGAGTTCCGCGTCCACTACGCCGGCTTCTTCGACCCCGGCTTCGGCACGGATGAAGCCCATGGCGCGGGCTCCAAGGGCGTGTTGGAGGTCCGCACCCACGACACCCCCTTCCTGCTGGAACACGGCCAGATCGTCGCCCGGCTGGTCTATGAGCCCCTGACGGAACGCCCGTCGCGCCTCTATGGCGAAGGCGGCAGCCACTATCAGAGCCAGGGGCTCAAGCTGTCGAAACACTTCCGCCCCTGGGGGTAAACTCGGCTCTCCTCCCCATTCCATGGGGAGGGGGACCACGAAGTGGTGGAGGGGGCGACGCAAACGTCAGCCGTCGAGTCGCCCCCTCCGTCACGTCGCCTAAGGCGCCGCGCCACCTCCCCATGGAATGGGGAGGAAAACATAGGCCTCAGGTCAGCCGGTTCGCCTTCCTCAGGCTGGGAAAGACCCTGGCCCAGATGCCGGTGGCGGCTAGGGCGCCGACGCCGCCGAACACCGCCGCGCCCACGGGGCCGAGCAGCCGCACCATGACCCCCGAATAGGCCTCGCCCAGTTCATTGGAGGCGCCGATGAACAGCATGGACACCGACGACACCCGCCCGCGCATATGGTCCGGCGTGGCCAGCTGGATCAGGGTCTGGCGGATGTTGACGCTGATCATGTCCGCCCCGCCGCCGATGAACAGGGCCAGGGCGCTGAGCCAGACCCAGTGCGACAGACCAAAGGTCAGCGTCGACAGCCCGAACACCGCCACCGCTGCGAACATCCAGCGCCCGCCGTGCTTCACGATGGGGAAGCGGCTCAGATAAAGCGCCACCAGCAGGGCCCCGACCCCGAACGAGGCCCGCAACAGGCCAAAGCCCTGCGGCCCCACATGCAGGATGTCGCGCGCAAAGATCGGCGTCAGCAGAGCCACGCTCGCCAGCAGAACCACCACCAGATCCAGCGAGATGGCGCCCAGCACGATCTTGGTCTTCCAGACATAGGACAGCCCCTCCTTGACCAGAGCCAGCGGCCCCTCGCCCGTCTCGACGAACTTCGGCTTGCCCGAGGTGCGGATCAGCAGGAAGCAGGCGATGGCGACGAAGAAGAGCGCCATAGCCGAGGCGTAGGCCCAGGGCACCGCAAAGCCGACGATGACCCCGCCCAAGGCTGGACCGGCGATGGCCCCGGTCTGGAAGGCGATGGACTGGGCCGCGATGGCCGGCGGCAGGGCCTTGCGCCCCACCACCATCGGCAAGAAAGCCTGACTGGCAGGCGCGAGGAAGGCGCGCGCCGCGCCGAACACGGCGGCCACGGCCAGCAGCCCCCACAGCGGCGGCGCCCCGTGCAGGGCCATGGCGAGGAAGGCCAGGGCGCACAGGCTCTCGACCACGATGGACAGGGTCACAGTGTGCTTGCGGTCGCGCCGGTCGGCCATGGCCCCGGCGGGCAGTGTGAAGGCCAGCAGCGGCAGGAACTGGCACAGCCCCACCAGCCCCAGATAGAGGCTGGCCTCGGCGATCGGATGGTCCCGGCGGGCGATCTCATAGACCTGCCACAACAGGGCCGACGACTGGATCTGGATGCCCAGAACCGCCGCCACACGACCAACCCACAACAGGCGGAAATCGCGAATGCCCCAAGGGCTGGACGGGCCGCCGTCATGAGACTCGGGCGGCAAGGGCGGCTGGGGCGGGACCGTCGGGGCGGTGTCGATACTGTCTGTGGTCACGTTCTTCTGGGCGTCTTCGGATAGGGGGTTCCGTCGCGATGGAAGTAGCGGTCGGCGCCCTTGGGGAGGATCATATCGATATCGGGATAGTCGCAGGCGTCTTCGGTCGGGCGGCGACTGCCGACCTCCAGCAGGACCGCCTCACGGTCGCTGCGGTTCTCGATCTTGTGGCCGTTCGGCACGCCCGCCTTGAAGCCGGCGCAGTCGCCGGCGGCCAGCACCGTCTCGCCGTCGTCCTCGATCAGGACAACCTCGCCCTCGACCACCCAGACGAACTCGTCCTCGGCCGTGTGCCAATGGCGCTGACTGGACCAGGCCCCGGCGGGCAGGCGCAGCAGGTTGACCCCGAACTGGTCCAGACCGACCGCGTCGCCCAGCCGCCAGCGACGGCGTGACTTGCACGGAGCGGCGAATTCTTCGGGGTAGCCGGTCCCGTGGCCGGTCGGCGCAGTTTCGATGTCGATCTTCGGCACGGTTTCGGGCCTTCTCGCGGATGCGGGATATGCCTAAAGCATAGAGCCCATGAGCGCCGCATCACATTCCGTCATCGATCCTGTCGAACTGACCCGCGACCTGATCCGCATTCCCTCCATCACCCCCGCCGACGAAGGGGCGATGGACGTGCTGGAACGCACCCTGACCGGCCTGGGCTTCACCTGCCGCCGCATGGTGTTCGAGGGACCAACCGGCGTGGGTCATGACGCCCGCATCGAGAACCTCTACGCCCGGCGCGGCGCGGCCTCGCCCAACCTCTGCTTCGCGGGCCACACCGACGTGGTGCCGACCGGCGACGTCGCCGCCTGGACCGCCGCCCCGTTCGAGGGCGAGACCCGCGACGGCATCCTGTACGGACGCGGCGCCGTGGACATGAAGGGCGGCATCGCCGCCTGGGTCGCCGCCGTCTCGCGGATCCTGTCGGAAGGCGAAGTCCCCGCCTCCCTCTCCTTCCTGATCACCGGCGACGAGGAAGGCCCGGCCCTGCACGGCACCAAGCGCGTGGTCGAGGCCCTGATGGCCGAGGGCGAGGTCATCGACGCCTGCGTGGTCGGCGAGCCCTCCTCGGCACACCACCTCGGCGACATGATCAAGGTCGGGCGGCGCGGCTCGCTCAACACCTGGATCACGGTCCACGGCAAACAGGGCCACGTCGCCTATCCCGACCGCGCCGCCAACCCGGCCCCGGTCGTGGCGAAATTGCTGGCCCGCCTCGACGCCCACGTGCTGGATGAAGGCTTCCCGGAGTTCCCGCCGTCCAACCTCGAAATCACCACCATCGACGTGGGCAATCCGGCGACCAACATCATCCCGGCGGAGGCGAAGGCGCGGCTCAACATCCGCTTCAACCCGACCCACACGGGCGACAGCCTGATCGACTGGCTGAACCGTGAGGCGGGCCTTGTTCAAGCCGAGACCGGCCTGCGCATCGAACTGGAGCATATGTGCTCGGGCGAGGCCTTCCTGACCGAGCCGGGCGTCTTCGTCACGGCGGTGCAGGACGCGGTGGAGGCGAGTCTGGGCCGCCGCCCCGAGGCCTCGACCACCGGCGGCACCTCGGACGCCCGCTTCATCCGCGCCCTGTGCCCGGTGCTGGAGCTGGGCCTGGTCGGCCAGACCATGCACCAGATCGACGAGCGCGTGCCCGAGGCCGAACTGCGCGCCCTGACCGACGCCTATCAGGCGGTGATCGCCACGGTGTTCGAGCGACTGGAGAAATAATTCGACGGGCCGTGTCACAGGCGGGCGGCCTGTCTCGTCATAGAGGCGACGCGCAATCAGGCGCTGAGGAGAGATGACATGACCCCGCGTATCGCCAGCCCCTTCAAAGCCGCCCCCGACGCCTATCAGGCCATGATCAAGCTGGAGCAGACCATTGCGAACAGCGGTCTGGAACACAGCCTGCTGGAACTGCTGAAGACCCGCGTCTCGCAGATCAATGGCTGCGCCTTCTGCCTGCATATGCACACCGCCGACGCCCGCAAGGCCGGCGAGAGCGAGGTCCGGCTGCATCTGCTGGCCGCCTGGCGCGAGTCCTCGCTCTACACCCCGCGCGAGCGCGCCGCCCTGACCTGGGCCGAGAGCCTGACCCGGATCGAACAGACCCAGGCCCCGGACGCCGATTATGAAGCCCTGAAGGCCGAGTTCACCGAGAGCGAACAGGTCAACCTGACCTTCGCCATCGGGGCGATCAATGTGTGGAACCGGCTGGCGGTCGGCTTCCGTCTGGCCCATCCGGCGGAACCGGCGCGTGTCGCGGCCTGACCCCGCCACCGACGTCTTCGAGGCGCACCGGCCCCGGCTGGCGCGCCTCGCCTATCGTATGCTGGGTTCGCTGGCCGAGGCCGAGGACGTGGTGCAGGAGGCCTGGCTCCGCTGGAGCCGCGTCGATCCCGCCGAGATCCGCGAACCCGCCGCCTGGCTGACGCGGACCACGACGCGGCTGGCGCTGGACCTGCTGAAATCGGCCCGCGCCCGACGCGAGACCTATGTCGGATCATGGCTGCCCGAGCCCCTGATCACCGGCCCGGAGGCGGACGCCGAGACCTTCGCCGACGACCTGACCCTGTCGCTGATGACGGCCATGGAGCGGCTGTCGCCGCTGGAGCGCGCCGCCTTCCTGTTGCACGACGTGTTCGAGGTCGGCTTCGACGAGGTGGCGGCGACGCTGGAACGCGATCCCGCCTCGGTGCGCCAGTTGGCCAGCCGCGCCCGCCGCCATGTGCAGGAGGCGCGTCCCCGCTACGCCGTCGAACCCGAGGAGGGCGAACGGATCGCCCGCGCCTTCTTCGACGCCTCGCGATCCGGCGACCTGACGGCCCTGGGCGCCCTGCTGGCGGAAGGCGCGACCCTGAGCGCCGACGGCGGCGGCAAGGTCATCGCCTTCCACAACCCGATCCACGGCGCCCGCAAGCTGCTGCGCCTGTTCGCCGGGCTGAACCGCAAATACGGCGCCGAGGCCTATGAGATGATCCGGCCCATGTGGATCGACGGCCTGCCCGGCTATGTCAGCCTGGAGCGCGGTCGGGTGTTGCAGACGACGGCCCTGGCCATCGAGGACGGGCGCATCGTCGACATCTTCATCACCCGCAACCCGGACAAGCTGGTCCGCGTCGCCGCCCTGCTGGACCTGTCCGGCCGCGAGGCGGCGAACTAGGCTTCGCCCGCCGCTTCCAGACGGGCGATGCGGCGGTCCATGTCGGCGACCTGATCCTTGAGCCGCTGGGCCTCCGACTTCATGTCGACGGGCGTGCCGTCGTCGTAGGTGATTTGCGCGCCCTTCTCGATCAGCTCAAGGCGATAAATGGCGGTGACGCGTGTCGCCTTGAAGCGTTCCAGTTCGCTTTCCCTGTCGAGGGCCATCAGACCGCCGCCACGACGATGATCTCGACCAGGTATTCGGGCGAGGCGAGCTTGCCTTCGCTTGTGGCGCGGGCCGGCGGGTTGGCCTTGTCGACCCAGGCGTCCCAAACCGCGTTCATGGCGTCGAAGTCGGCGATGTCGGCCAGCCAGATGGTGGCCATCAGGATCTTGGACTTGTCAGTGCCCGCCTGGGCCAGCAGGGCGTCGATCTCGGCCAGCGTCGTCTTGGTTTGGGCCGTGACGTCGTCGCCCGGCTCGCCGACCTGACCGGCGAGATAGACGGTGTTTCCGTGGATAACGGCCTCGCTCATGCGAGCGCCGGGCTGGATGCGGGTGATCATGAGTAGGGCTCCTGAAATCGGGCCCCCGGCTTACCCCAGCCACATCTCCATCGCCAGCAGGGCGGCGCCGAAGACCGTCGCGAATGAAATGCAGAAGAAGACCGCTTCCCGCACGCGGCTGCGCGCGGGACGCAGCGGCGCGGTGGACGGCAGATTGATCGGCAGGCGCGACATCGGCGGACCCTCGTCAGGAAGGGTGAGGATGCGCCCCCATGCTTACGCCTTGATAAACAGAAACAATCAGTTTTCCGGGACCTTTTGTGAACTTCCTGTGGCGCGGCCTGAGACTGCTTGCGCCCGCCCGCGCGAACGCCGATCTTCAGACCTCATGAGCAAGACGCCCAAGTCCTTCAAAATATCCAAGACGCGCTGGAGCGAGGTGGTTCTGGTGTGCCGCAAATGCTCCAAGAAGCTGGACGGCGGCTTTGGTCCCGACGGAGACAAGACGCTGAAGAAGGCCCTTCGGCGCTATCTGCACGCCGGCAAGGGCCGAAAGGCCGACCTGGCGGTCGTCGGCGCCGACTGTTTTGATGTCTGTCCCAAGGATGCGGTGGTGGCGGTCAACGCCCGTCGACCCGAGGAATTGCTGATCGTGCCGGCGGGGGCCGACCTGTTCGAGGTCAAGGCCAGACTGGGTCTGGACGACGGACGTCGCCTTAAACCGCCGTCGCCCGCCGCCGATCCGGGCGGTGATCCTGTCGAGACGACTTCCTAAAGTCGAAAAGCCGTGTCAGAGGCAAATCCATGGACACGACCCGTATCGAGAAGCGTATCGGCGTGCGCGCGCCGTCGGACCGCATCTGGGAGATTCTGTCGGATCTCGAGAACTGGCACGCCTGGAACCCCTATGAGACAGGGGTCACCGGGGCCCTGGCCTTTGGCGCAAGCATCAGCCTGACCGAGGCCCTGCCCGGCATGGCAGAACGTCAGGTTCAGGCCCGCCTCGGCGACTGGCAGCCCTATTCGCAGTTGGTCTGGGCGGAAAGGCGCGGCTTCATGTTCAACGCCATCCGCTATTACGAGATCGAGGAGCTGGAGCGCGGCAACTGCATCGTCTCCAACGGCGCCATCTTCTCGGGCCTGAGGGGCGAGCTGTTCCACGACAAGCACCGCAAGACGATCCGCAGCGCCTATGAGGATATCAGCGAGGCCCTGAGGCACGCCGCCGAGGGCTGACGGTCCGGGAGCCGATTATCCGCCGCCGTTGGCCTTCATCATATCCGTAATGTTGATGATCGCCGGTCCCAGGATCACGATGAACAGCACCGGTAGGAAGAAGATGATCATCGGCACGGTCAGCTTCGCCGGCAGAGCCGCGGCCTTCTTCTCGGCGGCGGACAGGCGCAGGTCGCGGTTTTCCTTGGCCATCACCCGCAGGGCGCTGCCCAGCGGCGTGCCGTAGGTCTCGGCCTGGGTCATGGCCGTGGCCACCGACTTGATGCCGGGATGGTTCGTCCGCTTGGCCATGCCCTCGTAGGCCATGCGGCGCTCGGGCAGATAGGACAGCTCAGCCGACAAGAGGCTCAGTTCCTCGGCCAGTTCGATTGACTGACTGCCGACTTCCTGGCTGACCTTCTGTATGGCCGCTTCGATCGACATGCCGGACTCGACGCAGATCAGCAGCAGGTCCAGCGAGTCGGGGAAGGCGGCGACGATCGACTGACGTCGCTGTGAAATCCGGTTCGAGACATAGATGTTGGGAGCGTAGAAGCCCGCCGCGAACGCCGCCCCGACAATGCCCAGGATCATGGTCGGCGGCTGGCCGAAGTCATTGACGACCAGCAGATACAAAGCCACCAGCCCGCCGAAAAGGAAGGGCATGGTGAAGCGGAAGAAGTAGAAGGCGTTCAGCGGCTTGGGCCCGCGCCAGCCCGCCTGGATCATGTTCTCGGCGACCTTGGGATCTTCCAGGAGCTTGACCAGGTTCAGGCGTTCGACCACCCGCTTCTTGAAGCCCTCGTCGCTGTGGCGAAGGCTGGCGCCGACGCCGGCGCCGCCCGCATTCATCGCCTGCCGCGATCGACGGCGCAGTTCCTCGCGCCGCTCGGCCACGGCCTGCATCCGCTTGGTCAGGGGCGCGCCGCCGGAATAGGAGCCGAGCAGGGTCAGAACGCTGGCGAAGACGGCGAGGCCGACCCCGATGCTGAGCAGGTTCTGAACATCGGTGATGAATTGAATGAAGCCGTTCATGCGCCCGCCTGCCTCAATACTTGAACGAGATCATGCGCTTCATCGTGAAGACGCCCATCGCCATCCAGACCGCCGATATCAACAGCAGGAACTGACCGCGCGGATCTGTGAACAGCAGCCCCATGTAGCCGGGGCTGGACAGGCTCACCATGATCATCACCACCGGCGGCAGGGAAGCGATGATTCCAGCCGAGGCCACCGCCTCGGACGACAGAGCCTTGATCTTCTCGCCCATCAGGCGTCTGGCGCGCAGCACCGTCGTCAGATTGCTCAGCGCCTCGGCCAGGTTGCCGCCGCTCTTCTGCTGGATGGCGATGACGATGGCGAAGAAGTTCAGCTCCGGCGTCGGCATCCGCTCGTACATCTTGTCCAGCGCCTGGCTGAGCGACAGCCCCACGCCCATGCTCTCGACCAGACGCTGGAACTCGCCCGCCAGCGGCTGGGGGCTCTCGCGGGCGATGATCTTGAAGCAGTCATGGACCGGCAGACCGGTCTTGATGCCGCGCACCAGGATATCGACCGCATCGGCGAAGGCCATGGAGAACTGTTTCATCCGCTTCTTGCCCAGGAAGCCGACGATCCAGCGCGGCAGGCCCAGCCCCAGGGCCAGCCCGACGCCCAGAGCCAGAAGGATATGCAGCCCCGCCACCAGGGCGATCAGGAAACCGACGCCCCCGACGACGACGCTGATGATGATGAAGGTGCGCAGGCTCATGGACAGACCGGCCTGCTTCAGCTTGGCCGCCACGGTCATACGCGCCTTGCGCTCGTTCCGCTCCACTTCCTGAAGTTGACTCAGAATCTGCTTGCGCCGGGCCTCCGGCGTATTGGCCACGACGGCGGCGTTGCGCTTGGCCGCCGTGGCCTCACGCGCCCCGCCGATGGCCTTGGCGCGTTTGACGGCCTGACCCGAGGCGTCGTCCCCGCTGACTAGAACCCAGCCCAGGCCGCCGATGGTGATGAAGGCCAGAAACGCCGCAAGAATGGGAAGCATCAGGCCCTACTCCGCCGCGTCCAGAGCTTCAGCCAGTTCACGCTCCAGCCCGTAGTAGCGGGCGCGGTCCCAGAAGCGGGGCCGGGCGATGCCGGTCGAACGGTGACGCCCGGTGATCTTGCCGTGCGCGTCCTCTCCGGTGATCTCATAGACGAACAGATCCTGGGTCACGATGACGTCGCCTTCCAGCCCCACCACCTCGGTGATGTGGGTGATGCGGCGCGAGCCGTCGCGCAGGCGCGCGGCCTGAATGATGACGTCGACCGAGCCGACGATCATCTCGCGGATGGTCTTGGACGGCAGGCCGTAGCCGCCCATGGTGATCATCGACTCCATCCGGCTGATGGCCTCGCGCGGGGAGTTGGCGTGCAGGGTGCCCATGGAGCCGTCGTGGCCGGTGTTCATCGCCTGCAACAGGTCGAAGGCCTCGGGGCCGCGCACCTCGCCCACGATGATGCGTTCGGGGCGCATCCGCAGACAGTTCTTGACCAGATCGCGCATGGTGATCTGGCCCTGGCCTTCCAGGTTCGGCGGACGGGTTTCCAGGCGCACCACGTGCGGCTGCTGCAGTTGCAGTTCGGCGGCGTCCTCGCAGGTGATGACGCGCTCGGTCGGGTCGATGAAGGCCGTCAGGGTGTTGAGCAGGGTCGTCTTGCCCGACCCCGTGCCGCCCGAGATGACCAGGTTGCATCGCGCCGCGCCGATGACGCCCAGGACGCGCGCGCCCTCGGGACTGATGGAGGCGTACTCCACCAGGTTCTTCATCGTCAGCTTGTCTTTTTTGAACTTACGAATGGTCAGCGTGGGGCCGTCGATGGCCAGGGGCGGGGCGATGACGTTGACGCGCGACCCGTCCGGCAGGCGGGCGTCGCAGATCGGGCTCGATTCATCGACCCGGCGGCCGACCTGGCTCACGATCCGCTGGCAGATGTTCATCAACTGGGTGTTGTCGCGGAAGCGGACGTTGGTCAGCTGCACCTTGCCGCTGACTTCGATGAAGACCCGCCCGGCGCCGTTGACCATGATGTCGGCGATGTCGTCGCGGGCCAGCAGCGGCTCCAGCGGGCCATAGCCCAGGACGTCGTTGACGATGTCCTGAACCAGGTGCTCCTGCTCGGCCACCGACATGGAGACGTTCTTGATCGCCACCAGTTCGGAGACGATGTCGCGGATTTCCTCCGAGGCCGCCTTCTGATCCAGCTGCGCCAGCTGGGCCAGGTCGATGGTGTTCATCAGGGCGTTGAAGATGGTGGTCTTCGTGGCGTGATAATAGTCGGACTGCTCGCGGACGATCTCGGCGACCGCCTGGGCCTTCTTCAGCTGTTCCAGACCGGCGGTGGCGCGCGGTCCCTTGGCCGGACCGCCCGGCGTCGGCGCAGGGACCTCGGCGCGGGGGCGCGCGGCCAGGGCGTCCAGGCGGTCGGCGGCGTCCGACGGCAGGCGCGCCGCGGCTTCCAGTTCCTCGATGGGAAAGGCGTCGACGGCGTCCAGCCCATGCGTCTGCGCCGCCGGCTGAGGCGCCGGGGCGGGTCGGGGCGCGACCGCGACCCCGGGCTGGGCTGAACGCTTGCCGAACATGACCTAGCGCTTCTTCTTCAACAGGCCGGCGAACAGGGAGACGCCTTTCGACGACCCTGCCTCGGCCTTGCCGCGCGGCGCAGCCGCGACCGGCAGTTCGCGCCGGGACACGATCTGAGCCAGAGTCTGGAAGGCCTCAGCGGCCTTGGACTTGGCCCCGGCGTCGACGATCATCTGGCCATTGTTGGCCGCCGAACCGAAAACCTTGGCGTCGAAGGGAATGATCAGACTGGGGTGGACGCCCAGGGCGGCGCCGAAATCCTTTGCAGGGATTTCCGGGCGGCCCGGCACGCCGACCTGGTTCAACACCAGACGCGGCGGGGCGTCGTTGGGCCGGCCCTGCTTGATCAGGTCGATCATGTTCTTGGCGTTGCGCAGGGAGGCCAGATCGGGCGTGGCCACGATCACCACTTCGTCGGCCGAGATCAGGGTCTTGCGCATCCAGCCCGACCAGAGGTGGGGCAGGTCCAGCACCACGAAGGGCGCCGTCGAACGGATTCGGCTGGTCACCTCCTCGAAGGCGTCCGGCTGAATGTCCCAGTCGCCGTCCAGTGTGGCGGGCGCGGCGAACAGGCTCAGCTTGTCGGTGCAGCGGACCATCATCCGGTCCAGCAGGGTCGCGTCCAGGCGATCCGGCTGGCTCAGGGCGTCGGCGACGCCGCCCAGCGGGTCCTGATTGAAGTCCAGCCCGGCGGTGCCGAACGGCAGATCATAGTCGACGATGACGGTGTTGACGCCGATCCGTTCGCTCATGGCGTAGGCGGTGTTGTGAGCCACGGCCGAGGCCCCGGCCCCGCCGCGCGCCCCGACGAAGGCGATGGACCGGCCGACGAAGGGTTGCGCCGGGTCAGCGAACAGGCCGCCGATAGCCGAGATCAGTTGCAGCGGCTGGACCGGCGCCACCAGATACTCGCTCACCCCCCGCCGCATCAGTTCGCGGAACAACAGGATGTCGTTGGTCGCGCCGATGACCACCACCTTGGTGCCCGCGTCGCAGACCTCGGCCAGCTGGTCGATCTCCCAAAGCAGGGTCTGCGGGTCCTTCAGGCACTCGACCACGATCAGCGGCGGGGTCGGCTCGGCCTGATAGGCCTCGATCGCCGCCGCGACGCCGCCGACGCGGATCTGGGTGGTGGCGCGCGACATGCGTCGATCCTGGCCCGCCCGCTCGGCGGCGGCCAGGGTGTCCTGGCGCTCGGCGAAGACGTGGACGGCGATGCGCGGGATCGACACCTCGACCGTATCGCCGGCGGCGACGGGTAGGCCCGCCTCAGGAAAGGCGGGCGCCAAAGGCGAAACCGCGGCCGGCGCAGCGACCGCCGCCAGAGGAAGAAATGCAGCCGCAGCCGCCTCGGTCGTCTCGACCAGGCGTCCGACGGGGTTGTAGGCGTCGTCAGCCCCAGCCGCCTCGGCCGTCGGCGGATCAAGGGCCTCGATCACGCTTTCGACCGTGTCGGGCCGGGCGTCAAACGTCGCTGCGTCCAGCGAGCGAGGCGCGGCGTCGATGAAGTCGTCGTCGAGATCGAAACCGTCCAGAGCGTCGAACTCCTGAGTGGCGAAGGATTGGGTCATGAGGATCAATTCACCGCGTTGGAGACGCGTGATTGGGAAATCAACTCTTCCCGCTGGGCGGCGGTTCGCTCGCCCTTCCGGTGATCGTCGAACACCACGCTGCGACGACCCGCATCGCTGGGGGTCATGGCGCGCGGCGCGACGATATCGCGCGGGTTGGCGATCTGGGCCGCCAGGTTGGCGTTGACCGCACAACCGAAATTCGACGCCGACTGATTATCGCCCGTGCGGCCGAGACTGCCCCATGCGGTTCCGCATTGCGGCACGACGGCGCGAACTGTCTCAAATCCGACCAGGACCGGGGCGCGAGGGTCCGGCCCGGCGTAGCTGATCAGACGAATACGATGATCGGGAGCGCCCGCCGCGACCAGCGCGGTCTTGACGTTCCAGGCCATCTGGATCGCCGCCGGATCGTCGCCGGCCGGAGCTTCGACCACCAGTGTCGGCGCGCCCTCGATGGCGAAGCGGTTGACAAGGTCGTTCACGGCCGCCTGCTGATTGGCCGACAGACCCGTTTCATGAACGGCCAGCGCGATGCGATCCAGGCCCGGCTCGACCTGAAGACTGTAGCGCGAGAGCGGCGTCAGCGGCGGTTCACCGCCCAGACTGGCGGGACCGCCCATGCAGCCGGCCAGGGTCATGGCGGCCAGGCCCAGAGCCGCGCTCTTGGACAAAAGGGAGGGGGCGGAACGGGTCATGGCGTTCACTCGATCACATAGCCGACCGGCCCCTGCCATCCCGCGCCCGTCCGGGCGGAGGGGGCGGGCGAGCCATAGGCCTGATTCAGTTGGCCGAAGAAGATGGTCTGGGCGTCGCTGGCGATGCGCAGGCCGTCGGCGGGCGTCTGCATCCGGCCCGGCGCGGTCGGGTTGACCACATAGGCCTCGACGATCACCACCAGTTCGGTCTCGCCCATCAGATAGTCGCGCGAGCGGAACAACTGGCCCAGCACCGGCAGGTTGGTCGCGCCCGGCAGTCCGTCGACGGTCTGGCGCGTCGATTCCTGCAACAGGCCGGCGATCATCATGGATCCGCCCGACGGCAGTTCGACGGTGTTCTCGCTGCGGCGGACCGACAGGCCGGGAAGGGAAACCGCCGAGGGGGTGCCGGCGCCGATGGTCAGCCCCCCCTGTGGCGTCAACTCGGACACCTCGACCTTGACCTGCAACGAAATACGGCCCTCGGACAGGACGAGCGGGCGGAAGCTGAGGCCGACGCCGAAGGGTTTGTAGGCGACGGTGATCTGGCCGTTCTGATCGCGTCCGGCCGGGACCGGGAACTCGCCGCCCGCCAGGAAGCTGGCGGCCTCGCCGTTGACCGAGGTCAGGTTGGGTTCTGCAAGGGTGCGGACCAGCCCGACCCGCTCAAAGGCCTTGATCGTGGCATTGCCCTTGTTCAGGCCGTCCGAACCCGGTCCGGTTCCGGGTTGGGCCGTGTCCCAGTTCGACGGGTCGCCCGGCGCGCCGCCGTTCACCGTGACGTTGCACAGACTCCCGGCCGGGAAGCCGGCGCCGCAGGGCGCCTGCATCTGATAGTTCTTGGTGGTGTCGCGCGACACGCCGCCGCTGACGCCGCCCAGGAGGCTGCCGTTCACGCCCCAGGTCGCGACATTGCCCAGCATCCACTGGGTGTCGCCGATGCGGCCGAGCACGGCTTCGGTGTCGAAGCCCAATTGCTTGATGGCGCTGCGCTGCACCTCTACCACACGGACGCGCAGGGTCACCTGATCCGAGCCGGCGACGCTGATCATGTTCATGACCTTGTCCGGGCTGGCGACAAAGGCGCGCGCGACCTGAACCGCGCGGTCGGCCTCCGCCGGACTGGAAGCCGTGCCGGTCAGGATGATGCTGTCGTTGACGGCTTCGGCGCGCACATCAGCGCCCGGCGCGACGCGGGTCAGGGTGTCCTGAAGCGCGCTCGTCCCGGCGTCCACGCGGACGCGCAGAGCCAGTATGGTGCGCCCGGCGGCATCCAGGAAGATGGCGTCTGTCTCGCCCCCGGCCAGACCGATGACCGTGATCCGGCGCGGCGAGTGCAGCATGGCCTCGGCCACGCGGGGATTGGAGACGATGACGTCGCGCGCGTCCGCCGGAAGATCTACCGCAAAGGAGGTCCCGCGCGGCAGGTTGACCATCCGCGGCGTCGAGGCGACGACCTGGGCCTGAGCGGCCAAGGGCGCGGACGCGACCGCGCCGAGGCCCAGAAGCGAAACGCAGGCCAGGGCGATCATACGGTTCATGGCGGGCTTTCTCATCGAACGACCACAGCCTCTGCCTGTCCTTCGCGATAGACGCGCACGACCTTGGCGGCGGCCTCGCTGCGACGCGTCGCGGCGGCGGTCCGGCCCGACGGACCGGCCGTGTCGGCATAGGATCGCAGCACCAGCGACAGGTCGCCCTCGGACTTGGCCAACGCCAGGATCTCCGCGTCGGGGCCGCTGATTTCCAGGGTGGCGGTGGCGCCGACCACAGCCAGAGCGTCGTCGGCGGCGCGGGTCGTCTGGTCAATGGCGAGAACCTTGACGTTCTGCATGACGGTGGCGGTGATGAAGCGGGCGGCCTCTGCGCCAGGCCCCTTGACCTCACGGGTCAGCAGGACGTCGGCGCGGTCGCCGGGCAGAATGAAGCCGCCCGCGGCGGTCTCGACCGACACCCGGATGGCCATGGCCCTCATGCCGGGCTCCAGATAGGCGGCCATGTAGCCGCTGTCGCCGGCGCGCACGATCTTGCGGGCGACGATGGGCTCTCCGGCGAGGATGGGTTCGCGAACGACAGCGCCGATATAGGCGGCCTTGGCGCCGCCGGTGCTCAGCGCGGTCGCGGCGCTCGCGGCGGCCTCTGCGGCCTTCTTGACCTTTTCGGCCTTGTCATCGGCGGGTTTGGCGTCGGCGGCGGCCTCAGGCGCAGCGCCGCCGGGAATGGACACGCTGCCGTCAGTGATGAAGACGGGATTGACCTCGGCCACCGGCCAGTCCTTCCAGGACAGGTCGCCATCGGTCAGGCGTTTGCCGGGCTCCAGATCCCTGGCGGCGACCAGGACCTTGGCCATGGGTGGAGCCTCGACAGCCACGGCGACGGCGGTCGGCTTGCCGGAGGAGCCCATGGCGCGGACCACCAGGGCCAGACCGATGGCGGCAACGGCCGCGATGCAGATGACGGCGATCTTGGCGGGTTTCATCGACGGTCTCCGGCAGGCGCGGCGACGCGGATTCGGTCCTTCGCCCCCTGCCGTTAACGATAGTGGCCTCTTTCTGTTAACGCCTCCCTAAGCCGCGCGTGGGCCGCAAGGGGCGAGATCAGCCGCTGATGAAGGTCCTCACGAGGGGGCTGGCCGGGTAGGCCAGAAGGGCGCCGACCGCGATCGCCACGCCATAGGGGACGTCGCCCTTGGGCTCCAGCAGACGCCCGACCCAGGCCGGTCCGTTCACGGTATAGAATTGCAGATGGGCGCGCGCCAGGATCAGCACCAGACACAAACCGCCGCCCGCCATGGCTGTGAACAGCAGGAAAGGCAGGGCGCCTTGCAGGCCCAGCCAAAGCATGACGGCCGCGAGGAGTTTGGCGTCGCCGCCGCCCAGCCAGCGCAGGGCGAACATCGCCGCGCCGACGCACAGAGCGGCGAAGGCCAGCCCCACCGACAGGCCCACCACCGTCAACGGCAGGCCCAGGGCCAGGGCCGCCGGAAAGAAGCCGAGGATCAACAGACCCGAGAGCCAGTTGGGAATCTTCATCGTGATCAGGTCGTGCAGACCGGCGACGACCACCAGAACCGGCATGACGCCGAGCAGGGCAAGGGAAAGTTCGGTCATGACCGGATCATGACGCCCGAACTTTAAGACCGGGTTTCTTCAGAACGACGTCCCGGCAAAGAAAATGGCCGGGCGTTTCCGCCCGGCCACCTCAGATCAGATTAAGAACTGGCGTTCTTAGCCTTCGCCGCCACCTTCGCCGCCGCCAGCGCCTGCGCCGCCAATGGCGTCGGCGATGCCCGAGAACTTGGTCGACAGCTGGTCGCCGATCAGGCCGATGCCGGCGATGATGATGACAGCCATCAGGGCGGCGATCAGACCATATTCAATGGCCGTGGCGCCGGATTCGTCGTTAGCGAAGTTCTTGATGAAGTTACGCATGATGTGTCTTCCTTGTTTTCTAAGCGAGCAACAGTTCCACTACCAGGGTCACCGGCTTTGCCCGCTTGACCCCCGTTTGCATGACGAAGATGCGCCAACGATCCTTAAGTTCGAGTAAAACGAAACACACCTCTCAGACTTATTGTTGGTTACTGCGAATTTACTATAACGTCGCCCTGTATCGAACAGCTCTCAGCCCTTCAGGAAATCTTGATCTTTAAAGGCGAACTTGCCTCCTGGCGCTCGCGCGCGCGCCCTTCACGCCACCGGAGCCGTTCGCCCATGCCCCGCCCCTTCATCCTCCGATCCATCGCCCTGGCGACTGCGGGCCTGGTCGCCGGGATCGCCTCGAGCACCCTGGCCCAGACCCGCCCCCTGAACGTCGAAATCGACAGCGCCACCCGGGTTCAATTGCGCGCCCCCGCCAGCTCGGTCATCGTGGCCAACCCCCGGATCGCCGACGTCACCGTGGTCGACGCCAACACCCTGTTCATCACCGGCAAGGGTTATGGCGTCACCGATGTCGTGGCCGTGGACGCCCTCGGCCGCGCCCTGTTCCAGACCCAGATCGTCGTCAGCGCCGGCTCGACGGGGAACGTGCGGGTCTGGCGCGGGGGCGACGCCACCGACATGGCCTGCGGCGCCAGTTGTTCGCCCAGCGTCCGCAGCGCCTCGGCGCCCTGATCCATGGCGCGTCCATGCCGTCGCGACAGGGGACATCCGTCGTTCGCACGGCGGCTGCTGCGCGCCCGCGAGGGCTCGACGGCGGTAGAGTTCGCCTTCGTCGCCCTGCCCTTCTTCATGCTGCTGTTCGCCATTCTGGAGATCGGGCTGATCCTAGTGCTCGACGCCCTGGTCGAGACCGCGGTGACGGACACCGGGCGCCTGGTCCGCACAGGTCAGGCCCAGATGCAGGCCGTCACGGAAGAGGAGATGATGGAGAAGTTCTGCGCCCAGATGAGCGTCTTCTCCGGCGACTGTTCATCGCGCGCCTTCATGGACGTGCGAGTGGTCAATGGTTTCAGCAACCCGCTGGATGAAACCGACCCCATGTTCACGGGCGTCTTCAACTCCGGCCTGACCGAATTCCAGCCTGGCAAGCCGGGCGACCGCATCATGGTGCGCGTCTGGTACGAGCATCCGATCGTCACTCCCTTCCTGGCCCAGGCCCTTTCAAGGTCCGGCGCCGGCAAGGTGATGCTGACGACGACCATGGCCTTCCAGAACGAGCCCTATCAATGATCCGGCGCCTCCTCTTCCTGTCGGGCCGGCTCGTCGTCCGGCTGATCGACGACCGGCGCGGCGTCTCGGCGGTCGAGTTCGCCTTGCTGGCCCCCGTCATGATCCTGATCTATTTCGGCCTGACGCAGTTCAGTCTGGCCTACATGGCCGAACGGCGGGCCAGCCACACCGCCGCGATGATCGCCGATCTGGTGGCCCAGAGCGGCAAGACCAGCGTCAAGGATCTCGAGAGCGTGTCCGCTATCGGCCAGATGCTCATGAAGCCCTTTTCGGCCACCCCTCTGACGACGCGGATTTCAAGCGTCACCATGGACGACAGAGGCCGGGCCTGGGTGGACTGGAGCTACACCAGCAACAGCGGGGTCCTGCAGCCGCTGAGCAAGGCCGATCCGATCACGGACCTGCCGCCCGGCCTTGCCGGCGACAAGGAAAGCCTGATCATCGGTGAAACCCGCTATGCGTATGAACCCGCGTTCAAGGACATGATGCCCGCCCTGACCACGTTCGGGCGAAAATACTACCTGCGCCCACGCACGGTGAACCAGGTGGTCTGCACCGACTGCTAGACGCCGGTCGGCGCTCCGATCAGCGCCTCCCTCAGCGCCCTGATCTTGGCCTCCGTCTCCTCGCGTTCGGCGCGGGGGAGGCTGTCGGCCACGATGCCGGCCCCGGCCAGGGCGTGAAACCGCCAACGCGCCTCGCTCAGTTCGAACGACGCCGTCCGGATCAGGACAGAGGCCGTCAGGCTCTCGTCGCCGGCCAGCCCCAGGCCGAACAGAGAGCCGCACCACGGTCCGCGCGGCGCCTCGTGCCCGGCGATGACCTTCATGGCCTGATGCTTGGGCGCCCCGGTGATCGAGCCCGGCGGAAAAGTCGCCTCCAGCACCTCGGCGGCGCCGACGCCGGGCCGCGCGGTCGCCGCGACGGTGGACACCAGATGGTGCACGGTGGGGTGGCTCTCGACCTCGAACAGCCGCTCGACCCGCACTGATCCGGGCGCAGCCGCCCGGGCCAGGTCGTTGCGCATCAAGTCGACGATCATCAGGTTCTCGGCCCGGTCCTTGGCGCTGGCGGCGAGGGCGGCGGCCAGATCGGCGTCGCGCGCCGGATCGGCGTCCCTCGGACGCGTGCCCTTGATCGGACGGGTCTCGATGCGGCCTGACGCGGGATCAAAGGTCAGGAACAGCTCCGGCGAGTTGGACACCAGCGCCCGCCGGCCCAGCCGCCAGAAGGCGCCATAAGCCGCGCCGCGCTCCGCCGACAGCCGCAGAAAGACCTCGAACGGGTCGCGCCCAGCCTCCAACCGCCCGCCCCAGGCGCGCGCGATATTGGCCTGAAACAGCTCGCCCGCGCCGATGCGCGCCACGACATCGGCCACGGCGGCCTCATAGGCTTCGGACGGCGCCTCGCCGGTAAAGGCGTCGGCGGGCGCGGTCGGGATCGGCAGCGTCACCGCCCCGACCAGCCAGTCTGCTGCACGGCGGCCTTGAGCCGCGGCCTCGGCGGCGTCCGCGCCCCGCCCCACGGCCCGCACTTCGCCCGCCGCATGATCAAAGGCCAGCAGGGCCGGATAGCGGGCCAGCATCAGGTCGGGCCAGACCTCGGCCCGCGCGCCCGTCGCTGGCCGCGCCCCGGCGTCATAGCTCATCAGCCCGACCACGCCGCCGCCTGAAAACTCAGGGTCGCGCAGAGCCTCGAACGGCGCCGCGTCATTGACCGCGCCGACTCGCACCCGGTCCGGCTCGCAGCCGACGAATGACCAGCGTCCGCCATGCGCGCTCGGATCGCCCGCCCCGGCCAGAAGCGCCAGCGCCCCGTCGCGCCGGTTCAGCCCCGCCGCCACCGCCAGAGGCTCGCTCCAGCCCAGCCGCGCGACATGGACGACCGGCAGGCTCATGCCGCCAGCCGCGCCCGGATGCCTTCGGCCAGGGTGTCATCCACGCCCAGCGCCTGCTCCAGATAGGCCCGCAACGAACCGTGCCGCGCGGCGATCTCGGCGAAGGCTCCGTCCAGATAGTCGGCCTCGACGCCGAGGAAGGCGACCACCGCCCCGTGCGAGGCCGGACGCCCCGTCATCTCGGTCAGCTTCTTCGCAATGCCCTCGGCCCGGCCCTCCAGATCGACGGCCGCATTGGTCAGCAGATAGTCGTTGATCAGGTCGTCGCGCGACACGCCCAGCAGACTGTGAGTCAGGGCCGCCAGCAGCCCGGTGCGGTCCTTGCCCGCGGCGCAGTGGATCAGGACGGGTCCGTCGCCCACGGCCAGAGTGCGGAAATAGCGGCTGAACAGGTCAATGTGAGCCGCCTCGAATGGCAGGCGGCGATAGGTGTCGGTCATGAAGGCGCGCCCGGAATCCTCGGTCAGGTCGGCGCTCTTCAGGAAGGTGATGTGCGGGGCCTCGCCGCCGTCGTCGTGGGCGCTCTCGATCACCCGGCCGACCCAGCCTGAGGGCCGCCGCGACGGCTGATCGCGCCGTTCGCTGGGGCGACGCAGGTCCACCACCGTCGCGATGTTCAACTGCGCCAACTGCGCCAGATCGGCCTCGGTCGCCCGGGCCTGATGCGCCGAGCGGTACAGGCGTCCGCGAGCCACACGCGCCCCCGCTACGGCATAGCCGCCATAGTCGCGGAAATTATCGATGGCCTGAAAGGGCGGAAGGCGGTCGCTCATGACCGCCTTCTTTAGACTATTCACGCGCCAAGGCTAACGGGCGCCGACCAGACCGGACATGGCGTCCAGATAGGCGACGAAGGCGTCGCGTCCCGCCTCGGTCATGGTCGCCCGCGTCAGAGGCTTGCGGCCCTGAAAGCTCTTGGCGACCTCGACGAAGCCCGCCTCTTCCAGCTTTCTCAAGTGCACCGACAGATTGCCGTCGGTGGCCTGCAGCCGGGTCTTCAGCTCGTTGAAGTCCGCCGTCCCGACGCCCGACAGATAGGCCATGATCCCCAGACGCACCCGGCCGTGGATGACCTCGTCGATGCGGCCGATGTCGAAACCTTCAGCCGTGTCCGAGCCCATCAGATCACCTCCGACGGTTCCTGGCGCACCAGCAGGACGCCGGGAAGGAGCGCGAACAGGAAGAGACCCGCCGCATAACCCAGCCACATCAACGAGCTGCCGCTCAGGAAGGCGATCAGGGGCGCGGCGATCCAGCAGGCGACGGCCAGCCTCCACTGCCATTTCTGGTCGCTCATCGTCGCCGACACCGCCCAGCCCGAACCATAGAGGGCGAAGATCAGCGAGGGGAAGATCAGGGACGGTACGGCGCTCTGCGTCTTCCAACTGATCACCGCCATCGACAGCGACATGACGAAGACGCCCAGACCGACCCCCATCCAGCCAGCCCCGGCGGCGCGATTGGCCGCCGATTGCGCGCCCGGCTTGTGACCAGTCCGCCGGATCTGCCAGATCAGGACGCCGAAGAAAGCCAGCATGGCTCCGCCCCACAAGATCGCATAGGCGACGGGCGGCACGGCGATGATTCCGGCGTCGACGCCATAGGCCGCCAGGGACGCCAGACCGAAGATCAGACCGGCGGAAATCAGGATCGACCCGCCCAGCAGCGGGGCTCGCCGCCCCTCCTGGGCGAGGGCCTTCATATAGGCGATGTCGTCGTGGACGGATTGGACCTGGTCGCGTGTCATGGCGTCTCTCCCTGCCTGTTGACCCGACAGTGTGCCAAGAGCTTTATGTTGTAAAGTTCTTTTTGTGAGACGCGCTTCACAACCCGTTCTAGGCCTTGGCCATGCGCGTCGCCTTCCATCACATCGCCTATCAGCCCCTGGCCGTCTGCAACGCCCTGTCGATGGCGCGACTGGAAGCGACCGTGCGCCGCGCGGGCCTCAAACCCGGCGCCGCCGTCATGGACATCGGCTGCGCCTATGGCGAGGTGTCGATGCGTCTGGCCCGCGCCTTCGACGTCCGCGTCACGGCGGTCGAACTGGACCCGGTGATGGCCGAGGGCGCCGAGGCGCGCGTCCGGGCGGCGGGCCTGACCGACCAGATCAACCTGCGGCGCGAGACCTCGGCGGCGGCGCTGGCGGCCCTGCCCGCCTTCGACCTGATCGTCGCCATCGGTTCGACCGAACCGGCGGGCAAGGGCCTGCGGGACCCCGCCGCCGTCTTCGCCGCCGTGGCCGAGCACCTGACGCCCGGCGGCGCCCTCCTGTGGGGCGACCTGTTCTGGAAAGAGGAACCGCCCGCGCCCTTGCGCCAACTGGTCGAGACGGGCGGCTATTACGTCAGCCACGAAGAATGGCAGGACGCCGCCCGCGCTGCAGGGCTGACGATCGTCTCGGCCGAGATCAGCGACGCGACCGAATGGGCGACCTATCGCACGGCGATGGAAACGGCCATCGCCACATGGCTGGACGCTCACCCCGACCACGCCGACGCCCCGTCGGTGGCGGCGACGGCGCACCGCATCAAGATGATGCTCGACTTCGGCGCCCCCTACCTCGGCTTCGGCCTCTACCTGTTCCACAAGGGCTGACGCGCAACGAAAAGGGCGCCCGGAGAAATCCCCGAGCGCCCTCCATGAAAACCGCCCTTGCGCTCAAGCAGCGAGCCGCCGCGCGGCGAGCGATAGCGCCCCTCTCTTCTTACCTGAAAGGCGGCTCGTCGAAGGCGCGCAGCTTGCGGGAATGCAGCCTGGAGCCCTCGACCCGCAGCAGGTCCACCGCCTGGATGCCGATCTGAAGGTGCTCCGAGATCGAGCCTTCGTAGAAGCGGTTGGCCTGACCCGGCAGCTTGATCTCGCCGTGCAGCGGCTTGTCCGAGACGCACAGCAGGGTCCCGTAGGGCACGCGGAAACGATAGCCCTGGGCGGCGATGGTGGCGCTCTCCATGTCGATGGCGACGGCGCGGCTCTGATTGAAACGCAGGGCCGACTTGGAATAGCGCAGCTCCCAGTTGCGGTCGTCGGTGGTGACGACGGTGCCGGTGCGCAGCCGCTTCTTGACCTCTTCGCCCGGCGCGCCCGAGACCAGCTTGGTCGCGTCATAGAGGGCGCGCTGCACCTCGGCGATCGACGGGATCGGGATGTCGGCGGGCAGGACCGCGTCCAGCACGTGGTCGTCACGCAGATAGGCGTGGGCCAGGACGTAGTCGCCTATGGTCTGGCTGGCGCGGAGGCCGCCGCAGTGACCGATCATCATCCAGGCGTGCGGACGGGTGACGGCCAGGTGGTCGCAGATGGTCTTGGCGTTCGACGGCCCGACCCCGATGTTGACCAGGGTGATGCCCTGACCGTCGGCCCGCGTCAGGTGGTAGGCGGGCATCTGATGGCGGCGCCAGGCGGCGTCCATGATGGCGCGTTCCGGATCGGGGGTCTCGCGGTCGATGATCACGCCGCCGGCGCACGACAGGGTCTGATAGACGCTGGTCGGATCGGCCAACTGGGCGCAGGCCCAGCGCACGAATTCATCGACATAGCGGTGATAGTTGGTGAACAGGACATAGGACTGCACGTCCTCGACCGGCGTGCCGGTATAGTGACGCAGGCGGGCCAGCGAGAAGTCGGTGCGCAGACCGTCGAACTGGGCCAGGGGGAAGTCCTCGCCCGGCGCGAACAGGCCGTCCGAAATCTCGTCGCCGATGTGAGCCAGATCCGTGGTCGGGAACCAGCGCGCGATCGAGGCCGTCATGGTGCTGTCCAGCGCCACGCCGGAGCCGTCCAGCACATAGGGGAAGGGGATTTCCTGATCCGACGGCTCGACGCTCAGGGTCGCGCCGTACTCGGCCACCAGCAGGCTCAATTGCTCCAGCAGATAATCGCGGTACAGGTCGGGGCGGGTGACGGTCGTCGTATAGACGCCGGGGCGCGACAGACGGGCGAAGGCCCGCGTCTCCAGGTCCTGCGGACGGTCGCCGAACCAGCTGACCGTCAGTCGCGGATAGGCGAACAGGCCGGCGGCCCGGGCTTCGGGATCGGCGCGCTCGCCGGTCTCGAGGAAGCGCTTCACTGCGGCTCGCAGATTGGCGACGGATTGATTGTAGAGGGTTTCGAGGCGGTCCAGCGCCGCCTGGGGGGTCATCTTGTCTGTCATGACTTCCTCTAGCCGAAAACCGTGACCGTGGCGAGACGGGGGAAACACAGGGACACGACTGTTGACCGCGGGCGGCGGTTGGCGTTCCGCTATCGCTCAGGAGAACGCCCATGTCCCGACAGCTGATTTCGGTCGCCGCCGCCTTGCTGATGCTGACCGCCGCGCCCGCCCTCGCCGAGGTCAAATCGGCTGCGCCCGGCGGCTTCGAGGTCGGCGGCACGGTCGCGATCAAGGCCCCGACCGCCCGCGTCTGGGCCGTGCTGACCGCGCCCGACGCCTGGTGGAGCCGCGACCACCACCGCTGGTTCAAGACCTCGACCCTGTCGCTGGACCTGTCGCCCGGCGGCTGCTGGTGCGAGCGGGCGGCGGACGGCCGCGTCTCGCGCCATCTGGAGACGGTGCTGGTCGAGCCGGGATCGAAGCTGGTGCTGCGCGGCGGCCTCGGCCCCTTGCAGGGTCAGGGCGCGAGCGGCGGGCTGACGTTCGAGATCAAGGCCGAAGGCGAGGGCAGTCTCCTGACCTGGACCTACATCGTCGGCGGCTATACGCCGGGCGGACTGGAGGCCTGGGCCGCGCCGGTCGACGGCGTCCTGTCGGGGCAGCTGGCCAATCTGAAGGCCCGAGCCGAGGCCGGTTAGGCCAGTTCGCGGCGGAAGAAGCCGACCACGTCGTCCAGAACGGGCGCCTTCTTCCTGAACAGGGGCGAGAAGGTCGCGATCAGGTCGGCGTGGTTCAGCCCTGGATAGAGACGCGCCTCCGAGCGCCCGCCGACCGCCCGCATCCGGTCGTTGAGGATGGTCGTGTCCTCAGCGTGGACCACCGTGTCGGCGGTTCCGTGCCCCAGCCACAGCGGCGGGGCGTCGGCGCGCGCAAAGGTCACAGGCTGGGTCAGGGTCGGATCGGGCGCCCGGCCAAAGGCGTTCTGCGACGCCGCCACGTCGAACGGCAGAAAGTCATAGGGGCCCGCCAGCCCCGCCGCCGCCCGGATCAGATCGGGCCGATCCACGGCGGCCATGTAGCGGCGATCCAGCGCGATCATCATGGCCAGATGAGCGCCCGCCGAATGCCCCAGCACGCCCAGGCGCCCGGCGTCGCCGCCATAGGTCGCGGCCAGTTCGCCGACCCTCCCCGTCGCCGCCGCGGCGTCCTCGATGAAGCTCGGGAAGCGCACCTGGGGCACGACCCGATAGTCCGGCACGAAGACGACAAAGCCGCGCGCCGCCAGCGCCTGGGCCGCCCAGCCATAGACGTCCTTCGACCCTGAATCCCAACCGCCGCCATAGAAGAAGACCAGCACGGGCAGGTCCGCCGCGCCCGCAGGCGCATAGACGTCCATCGTCTGACGCGGATCATCGCCATAGCGGAGGCCAGAGACGACCTTGGCCGCGCCCCGGTCGCGCGGCCCCAGGGTGTTGAACAGCGACAGCGGCGAACAGGCCGCCGCCAGTCCCCCCATCAGGGCGGCGAATGCGGGGGCGAACAGGCCTCTACGGGTCAATGGAGCTCCTGAGGAGGGGAGAGGAATGACCTTCTACGCATGAAGGCGCCGTTCGGCCCAATGCAGAGCCGCAACGGGGTCGAACGTCACACTTCACTCACTGATTTGTCGCATAATATTTACATTCTAGAAATTGAGCGCATAATTCGATCTGAGTCCGGAGCGAATTCCGGCCAAGGGAGGATATCGCATGCGCCTGTCCGTCGCCGTCGTCTCGGCCCTGCTGCTCGCCGGAGCCGCGCCCGCCCTGGCCCAGACGCCCGCCCAAAGTCCGCACCGTCAGCCCCAGCCGACGCGCGTCTCGACCGCCCAGCCCCAACGCGTGGTGCTGATCTGCGAGAGCGACGCCGCCACCCGCAGCGCCTTCACTCGCCAATACGGCGCGGAGCCGGTCTTCCTGACCGCCCGCGAAGCCGCCGAGGCCAGGGCGAATGGCCAGGCCTGGACCACCCCGCGCTGTATGACCGAACGCGAGCATGGCCGCTACCTTCAACTTACCCAGGCCTACGCCGCACGCTAAGCCCCGGTTTCGGAACGACAAAGGGCGCGGCCATTGCTGGCCGCGCCCTTCTTCGTGAGTCAGCCGTTCGGCCCTATTTGGCCAAATACTTGTCCAGCCAGCCGAAGACCTCATTGTGCCATTGCAGGCTGTTGGCCGGCTTCAGCACCCAGTGGTTCTCATTGGGGAAGAAGACCAGTCGGCTGTCGATGCCGCGCCGTTGCAGGGCGGTGAAGGTCGACAGGCCCTGGGCCGTCGGGATGCGGTAGTCGAGGTCGCCCTGGACCACGAGCATCGGCGTCTTCCAGTTCTGGACATGGTTGGCCGGGTTGAACTTCTGATAGCCCTCCGGATTTTCCCACGGCGTGCCGCCGTATTCCCACTCGGTGAACCACAGCTCCTCGGTCGAATAGCCCATGCCGAAGGTGTCGAAGACGCCGTCATGGTTGACCAGGCATTTGAAGGCGTCGGACCAGTTGCCGGCGATCCAGTTGATCATGTAGCCGCCGTAGGAGGCGCCGAGCGCGCAAGCGTTGTTCCCGTCGAGGAAGCTGTACTTCTCCTGAGCGGCAGCCCAGCCCTTTTGCAGGTCTTCAAGCGGACGGTCGCCCCAGTGCTGGCTGATGGCGTCAGTGAACTCCTGACCGTAGCCGGTCGAGCCGTGGAAATCGATCATCACCACCGCATAGCCCGCGCCCGCATAGGTCTCGGGGTTCCAGCGGTAGGACCAGCCGTTGCTGAACGAACCCTGCGGTCCGCCGTGGATCAGGAAGGCGACCGGATATTTCTGGCCCTCCACATAGTTCGCGGGCTTGATGACGAAGCCGTGCACCGTCTCATCGTTCCAGCCGGGGAAGCTGAACTGCTCGAACTGACCGAAGGCCTTCTCAGCCAGCTGCGGGTTCACATTGGTCAGACGACGCGGCATTTCCCGACCGCGCCAGGTCTTGAAATAGAGGTCGGCGGGCGAGGTCAGGCTGTCCAGAGCATAGACGAAGCCCGAGGGCGTCTGGCCAAAGGCGCCGACATGGCCTTCGCCGGTCAGCGGCTGGACCGATCCGTTGCGCGCATCGATGGCGAACAGGCGGGTCTGACCGACGTCGCCGGCCGTGGTGTAGAGGGTCTTGCCGTCTTTCGACCATTGCAGACCGTCGGCCGAACGATCCCAGTTGGCGGCGATCTGGCGCGTCTGGCCGGTGGCCACGTCGCGCAGGAAGATCGAATACTTGTCGGCCTCGAAGCCCGGACGGGCCATGGCGCGATAGGCCAGGGTCTGGCCGTCCGGCGAGAAGACCGGGCCGGTGTCCCAGGCCGGGTTGGACTCGGTCAGATTGGTCAGCTGGCCGGGCCCCGAAACCGCCACGCTATATAGGTCGAAATTGGTGCTCCATGGCTCGCTCTTGCCGGCTTTGCGGGCCGAGAAGACCAGGGACTGGCCGTCGGGGGCGAAGGTGAACTCGCTCTCGTCGCCGAAGGGCTTGGAGGGGGTGTCGCCGTCAAAGCCTTTCGTCACCCAGACCGGCTCGCCGCCGGCCTTGCCGTCCGCGCCGATGGTCTGGACGAAGAGGTGGTTCTGGGTGTGGTCGCTCCAGGTGTCCCAGTGGCGCACGAACATCCGGTCATAGACCTGACCCGTCGACTTGACCTCGGCGGCGGCCTTGGCGCGCTCGACCGAGGCGTTCAGATCGCCCGCTTCAGGATAGACGGCCAGGGACACGGCCACCGCGTCGCCCGCCGCATTGACCCGGTATGCGTTCACGTCGGTCGGCAGACTGGTGACCTGGGTCGCCGTCGCGCCCTTGTCGCCCGACACCCAGACCTGGTTCGACCCCGAACGGCTCGACAGGAAGTAGAGCTTGCCGTCGGCGCCCCAGCGGGCGGTGTTGGCACCGCCCTCGGAAATGGCCAGCTTCTGCGCCTCGCCCTCGCCCTTCAGGCTCAGGATGTAGAGGGCGCTGGACCGCTTGTTGGCCGCCACGTCGGTCTGGGTCAGCGAATAGACCACCCAGTCGCCGTCCGGCGACACCTGCGGATCGCCCAGGCGATTGGCCGAGATCATGTCCTGATAGGTGAAGGCGTTGGACGCCGCCGGCGCAGCAGCAGCGGCGGGCGCGGGCGCCTCGGCCAGGGCCGGCAGGGCCGAAGCCGTCAGCAGGGCCACGGCGCTGAGGCCGCTCAGAAGGTGGGGCAGATGACGCATGAGCGATGATCCTCTCGGGCTTCGCGAAATTCTTGGCCGCAGGCGTAGCACCGGCGACGCTGGCGTCAAACCCGCGAGGATGGTCACGACCGCTTGCCGCCGTCGCCGGGACCGGCGACAAGCAGGGGCATGAGTCCTGCTTCCCCTCATATCGTCGACGTGCTGATCGCCGAGCGCGCCCCGCGCCTGACGCGGTCTCCTGCCTGGCCGTTGGTCCGCCCCGCCCTCTACGGCCTGCTGGACTACGCCAAGGCCCGGCGCATGGCCGACGCCATCGGCCCAATGGGCGGGCGTCAGGCGCTGGACTATGTCTCCGAGCTGCTGGCGCTGACGGTCCAGACGCAGAACCTGAACCGCCTGCCCGCCAAGGGGCGCTGCCTGGTCATCTGCAACCACCCGACCGGCATCGCCGACGGCCTGGCCGTGCACGACGCCCTGCGCACCGTGCGCGACGACCTGATCTATTTCGCCAACGCCGACGCCCTGCGGGTGTCGCCCCGCCTGTCGGAAACCGTGGTCCCGGTCGAATGGGTCACGGCCAAGCGCACCCGCGAGAAGACCCGCGCCACGCTGCAATCGGCGAAAGACGCCTTTGAGGCCGAGCGTTGCGTCGTCATGTTTCCCGCCGGCCGTCTGGCCCGCGTCGATGAACAAGGCCGCCTGACCGACCCCGAATGGGCCACGACCGCCGCCTCGCTGGCGCGCAAGTACGCGGCCCCCGTGGTCCCGATCCATGTCGCCGGGCCGACCAGCCGCCTGTTCCACATGTTCGACCGCTTCTCGCAGGAACTGCGCGACATCACCCTCTTCCACGAACTGCTGAACAAGCAGGGGCGGGAGTTCGACCTCAGCGTCGGTCTGCCCATTGCGTCCGCGCGGCTGGACGTGGACGCCGCCCGCGCTACCGAGGCGCTCAAGACCTTTGTCGAGCGCACCCTGCCCGCCGACCCCGACGCGGTGTTCGCATGACGACCTTCATTCTCGACGACGCCGAGGCCACGACCCGTCTGGGCCAGGCCATCGCCCCCCTGCTGGAAGCCGGCGAAGCCGTCCTGCTCTACGGTCCGCTCGGCATGGGCAAATCGACCTTGGCGCGCGGCCTGATCCGCGCCCTGACCTCGCCCGACGAGGACGTGCCCAGCCCGACCTTCACCCTGGTCCAGTTCTACGAGAGCAATCCGGCGATCGCCCATTTCGACCTCTATCGTCTCAGCCGTCCCGAAGAAGCCTTTGAGATCGGTCTGGACGAGGCGCTGGACGAGGGCTGCGCCCTGATCGAATGGCCCGAACGGCTCGGCGAGGACCCCGGCCACATGCTCGGCCCCGACCGGCTGATCATCACCATCGCCGAAGATGGCGAGGGCCGCCTTGCGACCGTATCTGGCGCAGGCGCGTGGGAAGCGAAACTGAAGGAAGTCCATGTCTGACCGCGAAGCCCTCCGTCTCGGTTTTCTGCGCTCGGCCGGTCTGGCCGAGGCCGCCCGCGCCCCCCTGCCCGGCGACGCCTCGACGCGCCGCTACGAGCGCCTGACCACGGCCTCCGGCGCTGCGCTGATGCTGATGGATCAGGCCCCCGCCGCCGAGAGTCGGCCCTGCGATCCGTCGTGGACGCCGGAACAGCGCCATGCCCATGGCTGGAACGCCGTCGCCCGCCTGTCCGCCGGCCGCATCGAAGCCTATGCCGCCGTCGCCGCCTACCTGAAGTCGCTGGGCCTGTCCGCGCCCGACATCGTCGCTGTCGACGCCCCGAACGGCCTGGCTGTGATCGAGGATTTCGGCGACGCCCTGTTCGCCAACGTGATCGCTGAAGGCGCCGAGGAAGCCCCCCTTTATCGCGCCGCCGTCGAGGCCCTGGCTGTCCTGCACGCCGCGCCGACGCCTGAGATCCTGACCGGCGCGGCGGGCGACTGGCCCCTGCTGACCTATGACCAGACGGCGCTGCAAGGCGGGGCTGATCTCTTCATCGAATGGCTGCCGAACCTGATCCCGTCGCTCAGCTTCAATGATGACGCCATCGCCGAATGGCGCGCCGTCTGGGCCCCGATCACGGCGGCGGGCGAGGCCGGCGCCGCCGTCATGGCCCATCGCGACTACCACGCCGAAAACCTGATCCGGCTGGACGGCAAGACCGGCGCCGCCTCGGTCGGCCTGATCGACTTCCAGGACGCGGTGAAGGCCCACCCGTCGTGGGACCTCCACTCCCTGCTGCAGGACGCCCGCCGCGACGTCTCGCCCGAGCTGGAAGCGCTCGCTCTCGACCATTACTTCGCCCTGCGGCCCGAAACCGACCGCGGGGTCTTCATGGCGTCCTACAATGGTCTGGCGGCGCTGAACGAGGCCCGCATCCTCGGCATCTTCGCCCGTCTGATCGCCCGCGACGGCAAGCCGAAATACGCCGCCTTCATGCCCCGCATGTGGGCCCACCTGAACACCAACCTGAAGGCGCCGGGGCTCGAAGCCGTCGCCGGCTGGATGGACCGCCACGTGCCCGAGGATCTCCGTCGATGAGCGCCCCCAAGACCGCCATGGTCCTCGCCGCCGGGCTCGGCACGCGGATGCGGCCCCTGACCAACGACCGCCCCAAGGCCCTGGTCGAAGTCGGCGGCCGCGCCCTGATCGACCACGTCCTCGACCGGCTGGCCTACGCCGGCGTCACCAAGGCCGTGGTCAACGTCCACTGGTTCGCCGACCGACTGGAAAGCCATCTGGCCGCCCGCACCCGCCCCGCCATCACCATCTCCGACGAGCGCGCCGAACTGCTGGAAACCGGCGGCGGCTTGAAGAAGGCGCAGCCCTTGCTGGGCGACGATCCCGTCTTCGTGGCCAATATCGACAGCGTCTGGATCGACCGGGGCGATGCTCTGGGCGACCTGATCCGCCTGTGGGACCCGGAGCGCATGGACGCCGCCCTGCTGCTGGCCCGACGCGAGGCCTCCATCGGCTTCGAGGGCGGCGGCGACTTCTTCCTCGGCGACGACGGCCGTCTGACCTTCCGGGGCGAGGCGGCCCACGCGCCTTACGCCTATATGGGCGTCCACATCACCCGCCCCGGTTACGCCGACCAAGGCCCCGACGGCCCCTTCTCGCTCAGTCCCCTGTGGCGCGCTTCCGCCGCCGCAGGCCGCCTGTTCGGCTGCGTGCTGGACGGCGACTGGATGCACGTCGGCGACCCTCAGGCCCGCGACGAAGCCGAAGCGCGGCTGAAAGACGAGAACTGACCATGTCGGGGGGCCGCTTCGATCCGTTCGCCGGAACCGGGCCGCGCTGGCGCGCCGTGCCCGCCTGGCGGCCCTTCCTCGAAGACCTGGCGGCGGGGGTGCTGGACTGGCTGGGCGATCAGACGCCCGAGACCCTGACCGACGCCACCATCCTGCTGCCCAACCGCCGCGCCGCCCGCGCCTTCTCCTCGGCCCTGGGCAAGCTGGCCGGCGACCGTCCCGTCCTGCTGCCTCAGGTCCGCCCGCTCGGCGATCTGGAAGAGGACGAACCGCCCTTCGCCCCCGGCGAACTGGGTCTGGACCTGCCCCCCGCCATCGCCCCCCTGACGCGCCGTTTCGAGATGGCGCGGATGATCGTCGAAGAGTTCGAGCCGGGCCTGAAACCCCTGCGCGCCCTCGAAATGGCCGATGCCCTGGGCGGCTTCCTCGATTCTTGCCAGTTGGAAGAAGTCCAGGACCTGTCGCGCATCGCCGGGCTGGCCGAACAGGACCTGGCCGCCCACTGGCAGGACAGCGCCCGCTTCCTAGGCCTCGCTGTCGAGGCCTGGCCCAGGCGACTGGCCGCGCTCGGCCTGGTCGATTCCGCCTGGCGCCGCGCCGCCCTGCTGCGCCGTCTGGCCGAAGCCTGGGACGCCCGCCCGCCGCAACAGCCCGTCATCGCCGCCGGTTCGACCGGCACCGTCCCCGCCGCCGCCGACGTCCTGGCCGCCGTGGCGCGGGCGCCCCAGGGCGTGGTCGTCCTGCCCGGCCTCGACCTCGACCTAGCCGACGACGTCTGGGACCGCATCGACGACCAGCACCCGCAGGCCGCGCTGAAGGCCCTGTTGCTGCGCGCCGACATCTCGCGCGATCAGGCCCGCCCCTGGTTCAAGCCTGCCGTCGAGCCCCGCATCGAGGCGCGCGGTCTGGCCCGCCAGCGCCTGATCAACGAGGCCCTGCGCCCCGCCGAGGCCACTGACGACTGGCGCGCAGAGATCGCCCGCCTGCGCGCCGACGCCGCCGAGGCGGGGCAAGCCGCCGATCCCATCAACGAGGGCCTGAAGGGCCTGTCCGTCCTCTCCGTCCGCGCCGAGGAAGAGGCCGCGACCGCCATCGCCCTGCTGATGCGCGAGACCCTGGAACGGCCCGGCGAGACCTGCGCCCTGGTCACGCCCGATCTGGACCTGTCGCGCCGCGTCGAGGCCCGGCTGGCCCGCTGGAACATCATCCCCGACGCCTCGACCGGCGCCCCCCTGTCGCGGATGAGCGCAGGCGTCCTGGTCGACCTCTGCGCCCGCTTCATCGAGACGCCGCTCAAGCCGCAGACCCTGCTGGCCCTGATCAAGCATCCCCTGACCCGGCTGGACCTCGAGGACACATCCCTGGCCGACGCCGCCTCGGCGCTGGAAGAACACGTCCTGCGCGGGCCGCGTCCGCGCGACTGGGCCGAGATCCAGACCCGCCTGAACAAGGCCGCCGAACCCGGTCGCGGCGGACAGCCCCTGCCCGAATGGAAGGCCGCCCGCCTGTCCGGCGCCCGCGCCCTAGCCGCGCGGCTGGAGACGCTCGCCGCCGAGGCCCTGTCCACGTTCGTCCCGACCGCCGCCCCCGCCGCCGCCGCCCACGCCCTGACCGCCCTGATCGAGGCGCTCGCGGGCCAGAACGCCTGGGCCGGTCCCGACGGCGAGGCCGCCGCCTCGCTGCTGTCGGCCCTGATCGACGGCGGCGGGTCGCTGGGAGCCGTCAGCCGCGCCGACTTCGCCGCCCTGGTCACCGGCCTGCTGGGCGAAGAGACGGTGCGTACCGGCGGCGCCACCCACCCCCGCCTGCGCATTCTGGGGGCCATCGAGGCCCGCCTGACCCGCGCCGACCGCATGATCCTGGCCGGGCTGGAGGAAGGCGTCTGGCCCCGCCCCGCCCCGGTCGATCCCTTCCTGTCGCGCCCGATGCGCAAGGCCCTGGGCCTGCCCACGCCCGAGCGGCGTCTGGGTCAGACGGCGCAGGACTTTGTGCAGGCCGCCTGCGCCGACGAAGCCATCCTGATCCATTGCGAACGGCGCGGCGGCCAGCCCGCCGTGCGCTCGCGCTGGCTGTGGCGGCTGGAGATGCTGACGCGCGGCGCCGACGCCCCCGCCACGCCGGTCGCCATTCCCCGGCCCGAGGGTCTGGCCGACTGGACCCGCGCCCTGGACGCCCCGCCGCCCGGCGCCGCCCGCTTCGCCCCCCGCCCCATGCCTCGCCCGCCGGTCGATCGCCGACCGCGCAGCCTCTATGTCACCCGCATCGAACGCTGGGTGCGCGACCCCTACGCCATCTACGCCCAGTGGGTGCTCGGCCTGAACATCATGGACCGCCCCGGCGCCTCGGCCGAGGCGATGGCGCGCGGCAACGCCGTGCACAAGGCCATCGAGCGCATGACCCTGATGTGGCCCCACGTCCTGCCCGAAGACTGCGAAGATCAGATCGAGCAACTGCTGATCGAGGAGCTGACCGCCCACGGCTTTGAAGACGCCGCCATGGCCCGCGAGACGCCGCTGGCGCGCAACTGCGCCCGCTGGCTGGCCGGGTTCGAGGCCGGGCGCCGGGCGCGCGGCGTCAATCTCCTGATCGAGCAGCAGGGGACCATGACCTTTGACGCCCCCGCAGGCCCCTTCACCATGAAGGCCTATGCCGACCGCATCGAGGTGGGCGCCAGCGGCGCTGCCATCATGGACTTCAAGACCGGCGGCGTGCCGTCCGGCAAGCAGGTCAAGGCGGGCTTTGCGCCCCAGTTGACCCTGACCGCCGCCATCCTTGCCGACGGCGGCTTTGCGGACACCAACGGCCCCGTCCCCGCCGACGAACTGACCTATGTCCGCATCGTCGGCCGCAAGAAGGCGGGCGAGGTGGCGGTGCGCGCCTCTGGTTCCGAAGCGGCGGCTCTGGGCGAGGCCGCGCTGGAGGGGCTGAAGAAACGGGTCGCCCGCTTTGATGACCCGGACACCCCCTACGTCTCCTGGGCCGCGCCCCAGTTCATGGGCAACTACGGCGGCAACTACGACCATCTGGCCCGCGTCTGGGAATGGCACGTCGTCGGCGGCGAAGAAGGCGACAGCGAATGAACATCGCCACTCCGCAGATGCGCCCTGATCCGCAGATCCGCGCCGCCGATCCCGCCCTGTCGGTCTTCGTCACCGCCAACGCCGGGTCGGGCAAGACCACCACCCTGGTCAGCCGCGTGGCCCGGCTGCTGCTGGGCGGGGCCGGGGCCTCGGCCATCCTGTGCGTCACCTACACCAAGGCCGCCGCCGCCGAGATGCAGGCCCGCCTGTTCGAGACCCTGGGCAAGTGGGCGGTCATGGACGACGCCGCCCTGTCCGCCGAACTGGCCAAACTGGACGCCAGCGATCCCGCCGGCCTCAACCCGGCCCGCCTGTCCGAGGCGCGCCGCCTGTTCGCCCGCGCGCTGGAAACGCCGGGCGGGCTGAAGATCCAGACCATCCACGCCTTCTGCGAAAAGCTGCTGCGCCGTTTCCCAATCGAGGCGGGCGTCTCGCCGCGCTTCACCGTGCTGGAAAACGAAGCCGCCATCGCCCTCAGCCACGCCGCGCGCGAGGAACTGGCCCGCGCCGCGCTGCGCGATCCTGACGGTCCGGTGGGTCACGCCTACAGCCATTTCGCTGTCGAGCTGGACTGGGGCCGGTTCGAGAGCCTGCTGGCCATGATCGAGGCCCGGCGCGCCGACCTGACCGACTATGTCGCCCGCGTCGGCGACGGCTCCGCCCCCGGCCCGCACGTCCTGACTGGCGCCGACCCCGACCAGACGCCGGATGAGATCGAGGCCGACTTCATCCGCTGGCTGGACCGGGGCGAGGTCCGCCGCATGGCCGAGCTGATGGCGACCGGCGGCAAGACCGACAAGGACCGCGCCGCCGAGCTGATCCACGCCCTGGATCATGAGTGGAGCTTCCACGGCCTCGGTCCGGTTTTCCTCACCGGCTCAGGATCGCCACGCAAGTCGATGGCCACCAAGCAGGCCCCGCCCGACGCGGGCGGCTGGCTGAGCGATCTGCAGGACAAGTATCTGGCCACGCTGGACGTGGTGCGCGCCGCCAAGGTCGCCGCCGACACCATCAAGCTGCTGACGCTGGCCGTGGCCCACGCCGCCTTCTACGAGGCGGCCAAGGCCGAGCGCGGGGCGCTGGATTTCTCGGACCTGGTGGCCAAGACCGTCGACCTGCTGACCCAACGCTCGACCGCCGCCTGGGTGCTGTACAAGCTGGACGGCGGCATCGACCACGTCCTGATCGACGAGGCTCAGGACACCGCGCCCGAGCAATGGGCCATCATGCGCGCCCTGACCGGCGAGTTCTTCTCGGGCGAGCAAACCGACCGCACCGTCTTCGCCGTGGGCGACGAAAAGCAGTCGATCTACTCCTTCCAGGGCGCCCGACCGGAACGGCTGCGTCAGGAAGCTCAAGTCTATGACGCCCTGATCACCGCTTCCGGTTCCGCCTTCGAGGGCGTGCCGCTGGAGACCTCCTACCGCTCGACCGAGGACGTGCTGGCCTTTGTTGATCACGCCTTCGCCGATCCCGAACGGACCCGCGCCCTGGTCGGCGAGGCGGGCGACATCCCGCGCCACCTGCCCGCCCGCGTCGGCCAGCGCGGCAGCGTCGACCTGTGGCCCCTGTTCATGGACGAGGCCCCGCCCGAGCGCGACGCCTGGGACGATCCCGTCGATCAGGAAGGCGTCGCCGGCGCCCGCAAGCGCATGGCCGCCGCCCTGGCGCAGGAGATCAAGCGTCAGGTCGAGACCGGCGCCACCGTCTATGACCGCAACACGCGCCAGCCCCGCGCCAGCGGCTACGGCGACTTCCTCATCCTGGTGCGCCGCCGCGACGCCACGTTTGAAGAGATCATCCGCGCCCTGAAGAGCGCGGGGGTGCCCGTCGCCGGGGCCGACCGACTGAAACTGTCGAGCCACATCGTCTTTGACGACCTGAAGGCTCTGGCCCGGTTCGCCCTCTTCCCCGGCGACGACCTGTCGCTGGCCGAGGTGCTGCGCAGCCCCTTCTGCGACGTGGACGAGGCCTCCCTCTATGGCCTAGCCGGGCGCGAGAAGCGTCAGGGTCTGTGGCGCGAACTGAAGAGCCGCGCCGATGAACGCCCCGAATGGCGCCGCGCGCTGGAGCTGGGCCTGACCGCGCGCGCGGCGCGCGACCACGACCCCTTCGCCTTCTTCTCCACCCTGCTGAACCGGGTGGACGACACCGGCGTCTCGGGCCGCGCCCGCGTGCTGACGCGGCTGGGGCGCGAGGCCGAGGAAGCCATCGATGAGACCCTCAATCAGGTCCTGGCCGCCGAGAACCGCGGCGGGACCGATCTCGAAACCTGTCTCGCCCTGCTGGAAGCCGCCGACGTCGAGGTGAAGCGCGAACTGGAGGGCCCGCGCGGCGAGGTCCGCGTCATGACCGTCCACGGCGCCAAGGGGCTGGAGGCGCCCGTCGTCATCCTGCCCGACACGACGATGAAAGCGAAGGCCCAGGGCCCGAGCCTGATGCCCGTCGCGCTGGACGCCATCGGCATGGGCGACGGCGAGGCCTGGCTGATGTGCCCCGGCTCGTCGAAGGAAGACTGCGCCGCCTCCGAAGCCGCCCGCGTCGCGCGCGAGGCCCGCGTCAGCGACGAATCCCTCCGCCTGCTCTACGTCGCCCTGACCCGCGCCCGCGACCGCGTCATCGTCATGGGGCGAGGCTCCAAGAAGGCTCCCGAAGCCGGCGACTGGTGGTCGGTGATCGAAGAGACCTTCAACCGTCTCGGCGACGAGGTGCGCACGCTGGACAACAATGTCCGCCGCTACGGCGTCGATCTCGACGTCCTGCCCGCCGTCACAGCCAGCGCCGAGACCCGCCCCGAGGCCCCCGACTGGGCGCGCCAGTCACCCGCCCGCGACGCCGCCGCCCGCTTCGCCTCGCCGTCGCAGATGCAGGAGCAGAAGCGCATCCCGGCGCCGTCTCCGCTCGCTCGTGGCGAAGGTCCCGGCGCCGGGCTCGGCCGCTTCCGGCGCGGCGACCTGATCCACCGCCTGCTGGAACGCCTGCCCGACATCGCCGCGCCCGACCGTCCCGACGCCGCCGCCCGGATGCTGGCGCGCGAGCGCGACCTGTCGGGCGAGCAGCGCGCCGAGATGATCGGCGCCGCCTTCGCCGTGCTGGACGACGCGCAGTTTGCGCCCGTCTTCGGCGCAGGCTCCCGCGCCGAGGTCGCCCTGACCGGCTCCTCGCCCGACCTGCCCCCGGGCGTCTCCATCTCGGGGCGCATTGACCGGCTGGTGGTCACGCCCGAACGCGTCCTGGTGGTCGACTTCAAGTCCAACCGCCCGGCCCCCGATCAGGTCGAGGACGCCGACCCGGCCTATGTCCTGCAAATGGCGGTCTATACGGCGGTGCTGCGTCGCCTCTACCCCGACCGCGCGGTCGAAGCCGCCCTGGTCTGGACCGACGGACCCAGGCTGATGGCCGTGCCGCAAGGCCTGATGGACGAGGCGCTTTCAAATGCGCGTTGATTTGTGCGGGATTCGCTCCCACATCTCCCCCTGAACGCTGAACCGATCCTCAGCGCGCCACTCATTCGGTGCTCAAGCAGCGAGGCCCCGCGGGCCGAGCGTTAGCACCCCTAAAAGGAGAGCCATTCATGGCGACTGTCAAAGTCACCGACGAAAGCTTCGACGCCGACGTCCTGAAATCCTCGACCCCCGTCCTGGTGGACTTCTGGGCCGAGTGGTGCGGCCCCTGCAAGCAGATCGGCCCGGCGCTGGAACAGATCGCCGACGAACTGTCGGGCAAGGTGACGATCGCCAAGATCAACATCGACGACAGCCCCATGACCCCGTCCAAGATGGGCGTCAAAGGCATCCCGACCCTGATGCTGTTCAAGGACGGCCAGCTGGCCTCGATGAAGGTCGGCGCCATGCCCAAGGGCAAGATCGTCGAATGGCTGGCCGAGGCCGGCGTCAAGGCCGACTGACGAGCTTCGCCTTCGAAGGCTGACGAGGCGGCGCATCGCAAGGTGCGCCGCCTTTTGCCTTTCTTCCGTCATCCTCCGGCGAGCGCAGCGAGACCGGGGGACCCAGCGGCGCCCGAAGGACGAAAGACCCTGCGCTGCGCCTGCCCCCTGAAGATCGCCTTCGGCGCCGCTGGGTCCCCCGGTCAGCGCCGCTTCGCGGCTTGCCGGAGGATGACGAAAGGAGGGGTGGCATCACCCCCGCAGCTCTCGCCGCAGCACCTTGCCCACCGGCGTCTTGGGCAGGGGCTCGGACCGGAACTCAACCAAGCGCGGCACCTTGTAAGCGGTCAGTTGCCCACGACAGTGGGCGATCAGCATCTCCGCCGTCAGCTCGGGCGAACGCGGCACGACGACGATCTTGATCCGCTCGCCCTGCACCGGATCGGGCACGCCGACCGCCGCCACCTCCTCGACCAGCGGATGGCTGGCCACCACGTCCTCGATCTCTCCCGGATAGACGTTGAAGCCCGAGATCAGGATCATGTCCTTGATCCGGTCCACCAGCCGCACCCGGCCATTGGCCTGCATCACCCCGACGTCGCCGGTGGCCAGCCAGCCGTCGGCCGAAATCGCCTTGGCCGTCTCGTCCGGCCTTTGCCAGTAGCCCAGCATGACCTGGGGCCCGCGCACGCACAGCTCGCCCGGCTCGTCGATCCCGGCCCAGGTTCCGTTCTCGCGCCGCATCCGCACCTCAGTCGAGGGCACCGGCAGACCCACCGTCCCGTCAAACCCCATGCGTTCCGGGTGCGCCAGATCAACCTGGCCGATGCAGACCACCGGCGAGGTCTCGGTCAGGCCGTAGCCGTCGACCAGAGGCGCGCCCGTCACCGCCTCCCATTCCTCGGCCACCACCTTCTGCGTCGCCATGCCCCCGGCGATGGTCAGCTTCAGGTCCGAGAAGTCGCGATTGCGGAACGCCTCGGTCTTCAACAGGCTGGAAAACAGGGTGTTCAGCCCCGTCATGCCGACGAAGCGCTCCTTCCTCAGTATCCATTCCACACGTTTTGAATCGCGCGGATTGGCGATCAGGATGTTGCGTCCCCCCGCCCCGGTGAACATCATCAGGTTCGCCGTCAGGGAGAAGATATGATAGAGCGGCAGCATGGTGACGTTGCCGACGACCTCGCCCTGATCGATCTGATCCAGCACCCAGGCGCGGCCCTGCAGCGTATTGGCCAGAATGTTGCGGTGGGTCAGCATGGCCCCCTTGGCCACCCCCGAGGTGCCCCCGGTATATTGCAGGAAGGCCAAGTCCTCCGGCTTGGTTTCGACCGGCTTCAAGGTCAGACGCCGCGCCCGCCGCATCAGGGCTTTCCAGCGATGCGCGTCCGGCAGACGCCAGGCCGGGACGAGCTTCTGCACATGGCGCATCATGGCGCTGACGGCCACGCCCTTCAGGCCCGGCATCATGTCGCCCATCGCCGTGACGACGACGTGGTGCACTTGCGTCCCTTCGCGCGCCTGCTCCAGCGTGCGGGCGAACATGTCCATCACCACGATGGCGACCGCCCCGCTGTCCTTCAGCTGATGCTGCAACTCGCGCGGCGTGTAGAGCGGGTTGACGTTGACCACCACGGCGCCGGCGAACAGGACTCCGAACAGGGCGGTCGGATACTGCAGGCCGTTGGGCATCATCAGCGCCACCCGGTCGCCGGGCTGGACCCCGACCGACTGCAGCCAGGCCCCGAAGGCCTTGGCCGCGCTCAGCACATGGCCATAGGTCAGGGCCGTGCCCAGGCTGACATAGCCGGGCCGCTCGGCGAAGCGGCGCGAGTCCGCCTCGAACATCTGCTGCACCGAGGTCCAGCGCGCCAGCTCGTCCTCGATGCAGGCCGGCACCCCCGCGCGGTAATGAGCGGTCCAGAACCGCTCGGCCCACAGCCGGTCCGCCTCGGCGGAAGCAGCGCTCTCGACAGCCAGATCGCTCATTTCTCCACCACCGCCACCACGCCCTGACCGCCCGCCGCGCAGATCGAGATCAGGCCGCGCCCGCCGCCGCGCCGGTCGATCATGGTCGCCAGATTGGCCAAGATGCGCCCACCCGTGGCCGCGAAGGGATGCCCCGCCGCCAGCGAGCCGCCGTTGACGTTCAGCCGGCTCATGTCGATGGCTCCCGGCGCCCGCTCCAGTCCCAGACGGGTGCGGGCATAGTCCTCGTCCTGCCAGGCCTTCAGGGTGCACAGCACCTGAGCCGCGAAGGCCTCGTGGATTTCATAGAGGTCGAATTCCTGCAAGCTGAGCCCCAGCCTGGCCAGCATCCGCGGCACGGCGTAGGCGGGCGCCATCAGCAGCCCCTCGTCGCCCTTGACGAAGTCCACCGCCGCCGTCTCGCCGGTGCGCAGATAGGCCAGAACCGGCAGGCCGCGCGCCTTCGCCCACTCCTCGCTGGCCAGCAGCACGGTCGAGGCACCGTCGGTCAGGGGCGTCGAGTTGGCCGCCGTCAGCGTGCCGCCCACTCGGTCAAACACCGGCTTCATCGTCGCCAGCTTGGCCGGATCGATGTCGGGCCTCAGGTTGTTGTCGCGCTCCAGCCCCCGGAAGGGCGTGACCAGATCGTCGAACAGCCCCGCCTCCCAGGCGGCGGCGGCGTTGCGATGGCTGGCCACGGCCAGGGCGTCCTGATCTTCGCGCGCAATGCCCCAGCGCTTGGCCATCTGCTCGCAGCTCTCGCCCATCGACAGGCCGGTGCGCGGCTCGGCGTTGCGCGGCGGCTCGGGCTTGAAGGGCGCGCTCAGACCGGCCCCCAGCAGGGCCTTGATCCGCCCGCCTGTGGTCTTCTCGCGATTGGCGGCCAGCAGGGCCTTACGGAACTTCTCATTGAGCCCGATCGGCGCGTCCGAGGTGGTGTCCACCCCGCCCGCGATCCCGACCTCGATCTGGCCCAGGGCGATCTTGTTGGCCACGAGAATGGCCGCCTCCAACCCGGTGCCGCAGGCCTGACTGACGTCATAGGTCGGAGTGTCGTGGCCGATGGTGGTGTCCAGCAGGCTCTCGCGGGTCAGGGCGATGTCGCGCGACAGCTTCAGCACCGCCCCCGCCGCCACCTCGCCCAGCCGCAGGCCGTGCAGGTCGTAGCGGTCGGCCAGACCTTGCAGCGCCGCCGTCAGCATCTCCTGATTGGAGGCCTCGGCATAGGCGGTGTTGGACCGCGCAAAGGGAATGCGGTTGCCGCCCAGAATGGCGACCCGGCGCGGCGCAGAAGCGGTCAGCATGCAAGACTATCCTCAGGCGAAAGGGTCAAGCGACCCCGCAGATGCGCGCGCGCCCCCGTAGCGTCGCGCACCTCGAAATCACGGCTCGGCCCAGTTGGACCGGCGTAGAGCCCCGCCTTTCCCGGCAGGAAGAGCGGCGCGCGGAAGGCGACCTCGACCTCGGCGGCGTCCAGCGGCACAGGCGGCGACAGGGCGGCGACGGCCCGCGCCTTGGTCCACATGCCGTGGGCGATGGCCCGACGAAACCCGAACAGCCGCGCCCCCACGGCCGAGGTGTGGATCGGATTGGCGTCGCCGGAGACGCGGGCGTAGCGGCGGCCCAGATCGGCTGGAAGGGTCCAGGTCTCGACCAGCCGGTCGGCCGCCTCGCCCGTCAGGACCGGCGCCGGATCGCCCCGTCCGGGACACCCCAGCCGCAGATAGACACTCGTTCCTTGCCACACCGTCGCGCCGTCGCACGTCGCCGTGGTCTCCAGCGTAAAGGCTTGCCCCTTGTCGTGGGCCAGGAATCGCCCGGCCTTCGCCGTCAGCGTCAGCCGGTCGCCGATGTTCAACCGCGCATGCTGGCGGATGCGGTTGTGCAGATGCACCAGCCCCATGGCCGGATAGGGAAAGTCCGCCCCCAGCATCAGCCGCATCTGCAGCGAAAAGGCCAGGATATGCGGCCAGGTGATCGGCACGCCCTGCTCGGGCGCAAAGCCGCACAGCCGGGCGTAGGCGCCGACAGCCTCGGCCTCCAGCCCGACCTCACGCTGCAAGACGCGCTGCGGCAGGACCGCCTCGCCCGGCCTGGCGCGCACCATGCCCCGCAGCGCCCCGCCGGCCACGGCGGCGCCAGACAGAGGCGCGTCGAACCGCTCTATCGCCGCCGTCATGCGCCCAGCAGGCTCTGACCGCAGACCCGCACCACCTGTCCATTGACCCCGCCCGAGGCCGGATCGGCCAGCCAGGCGATGGTCTCGGCCACGTCCGTCGGATGCCCGCCCTGCCCCATGCTGTTCATCCGCCGGCCGGCTTCGCGGATGGCGAAGGGAATGGCGGCGGTCATCTGGGTCTCGATGAAGCCGGGGGCCACGGCGTTGATGGTGAGCCCCTGCTCCGCCAGCTGCGGGGCCAGCCGCCGCACCGCCCCGATCCAGGCCGCCTTCGACAGGGCGTAGTTGCTCTGGCCCATGTTGCCGGCGATGCCGCTCAGCGACGACACGGCGACGATGCGGCCATTGGCGCGCATCCCCCCGCCCTCGACCAGGGCGCGGGTGATGGTCAGCGGCGCCGTCAGATTGACCGCCATGACGGCGTCCCACTCGCGCGGCTCCATGCGGGCGATGGTGCGGTCGCGAGTGATGCCCGCATTGTGGATCACCACGTCATAGCCGCCGCGCGCCCGGGCATCGGCCAGCAGGGTCGCGGCGGCGTCCGGCGCCGTGATGTCCAGCGCCAGCGTGTCCACGCCCAGCTCGGCCTTCAGAGCCGACAACCCCTCCGCCGCCCCCGCCACGTCCAGGGCGACTACCTGCGCCCCCTCGGCCACGAACAGGCGGGTGATGGCCTCGCCGATGCCGCGCGAGGCGCCGGTGACCAGCACGCGCCGTCCCTTATGACCCGTCCCCGGTTCGCTGGTCGCGACCGGCACGACCACCCGGATCGGCTGGCCCGAGACATAGGCCGAGCGCGCTGACAGCAGGAAACCCAGCGTACTGTCGGCGGCGTCTTCCGCCCCCGGCGCGACGTACAGCATATGGACGCCGATGCTGCGCCGCGCTTCCTTGGCCAGCGAGCGGACAAAGCCCTCCAGCCCACGCTGGATCGCCTCGCCTTCGGCGTCGGCCGTCAGCTCAGGCGGGGTTCCGATCACCACGATGCGGCCATGCTCGGCCACCGAACGGATGGCCTGATGGAAGAAGCGATAGAGGCCCTGGGCCGAGATCGCATCGGTACAGCCAGAGGCGTCGAACACCAGCCCGCCGTAACGCACGTCAGGCGACCATTCGGCGTGCAGCGTCTGCCCCGCCGCCCTGGCCAGCTTCTCCAACGTCGCCGCCATGCGTCCCCCGCCATCGGGACCGATCAGCAGAGGTCCGACCACGCCCGCCCCCGCCTCGGCCCGGCGTTGCAGCGGCGTCGGGCGCGGCAGGCCCAGGGCCCCGGTCAGCCAGCCGCCGACGCCCGAGTTGGCGAAGTCCAGATACCGGTCGCTCATCAGGCCGCCTTCCTGGTCGTCTTGCGGGTCGCGGCCTCGGCCGCCTGCCGCCGCTCCAGCCCGGCGGCGATGTCGAAGTCGGCGGGGAAGTCGTCCACTTGGATCGCCTGATCGGCATAGGCGGCGAAGCGGGCGATGACGGCGCGTTCGTCGGCGCTGATCAGGTCAAGTTCTTCGGCCCGGGCGGCCCAGCCGTTCAGCAGGGTCAGGTTCTGCGGGGCGCGGGCGATGCGACCCGAACGAATGGCGTCCTTCAAGCGGCGTTCGATAGCCTCGACCTGGGGATAGAGGTCAAAGGCGACGAGGGTCGCGGCGATGGGATCGACCTCGATCCGCGCCGTCCACGACCCGGCGACCAGGCGGTCGCGCGCCGGTCCATGCTGCTGGATCAGACCGGCGATGGCGGCGGCGCAGGCGTCGTCCGGTCCCGAGGCCTTCAGCCCGAACGGCGCCCCGACCAGTTTCAGGAACAGGGCCGCGCCTCGGTTCGGGTGGTTGGCCAGCAGGTCGCGCCACGCCGTCCCCGCCCGCGCCAGAGCGTCCTGCGCCGCCCAGTGGACGAAGGGCAGGTCTTCGCTCGGACGGCCCTCGTCCTCGAACCGCTTCAGCACGCTGGACAGGATGAAGAGCTGGGACAGGATGTCGCCCATCCGCCCGGTCATGGCGCCCTTGCGCTTCAACGCCCCGCCGACCGTGGCCATCGACAGGTCCGACGCCAGGGCCAGCAGGGTCGAGAACCGGGTGGCCGCGCGATAGTAACGCCTCAGCCGGGGCGCCGCTCCGCCCGGCGCGGCGATCAGCAAACCGCCGGTCAGGCTGAAGGTCAGGGCCCGCGCCATATTACGGAACAGGAAGCCGACATAGCCGAACAGGGCCGCATCAAAGATCTTCAGCTCGCCGGCGCCCGCTGACCGCATCAGGGTCAGGACATAGGGATGGCAGCGGATGGCGCCCTGACCATAGATGATCAGGGTCCGGGTCATGATGTTGGCGCCCTCGACCGTGATGGCGACCGGGATCTGCTGATAGGCGCGAGCCAGGAAGTTGCCCGGCCCCATGCAGACGCCCTTGCCGCCGACGACGTCCATGCCGTCATTGATGATGAGGCGGGCGCGCTCGGTGACATGATACTTGGCGATGGCCGAGACGACCGAGGGCTTCTCGCCCTGGTCCAGCGCCGCCGCCGCCAGACGCCGCACGGCGTCCGTGGCGTAGAGATGCCCCGCCATCCGGGCCAGGGCCTCCTGCACGCCCTCGAAGGCGCCGATGGGCTGGTTGAACTGACGACGGATGGCCACGTAGGCCCCGACCATGCCCACGGCCAGCTTGGACATGCCGACATTGGACGACGGCAGGGAGATGGCCCGGCCCGCGGCCAGACACTCCATCAGCATCCGCCAGCCCGTCCCGACCTGCTCGCGCCCGCCGATGACCATGTCCATCGGCACGAAGACGTCGTCGCCCGTGGTCGGCCCGTTCTGGAAGACCGCGTTCAGCGGCCAGTGACGGCGCCCGATCTCGACCCCCGGATGGTCCCGCGGGATCAGGACGCAGGTGATGCCCGGCTCGGCCTCGCCGCCCAGCAGGCCGTCGGGGTCCAGGGCGCGAAACGCCAGACCCAGCACCGTCGCGACCGGGGCCAAGGTGATGTAGCGCTTGCGCCAGCTGATGCGGAAACCCAGGGTCTCCACGCCGTTCCACATCCCCTTGCAGACCACGCCCACATCGGTGATCGAGGCGGCGTCGGACCCGGCATAGGGGTTGGTCAGGGCGAAGCAGGGGATGTCCTCGCCGCAGGCCAGACGCGGCAGATAGTGGTTCTTCTGCGCTTCGGTGCCGTAGTGCAGCAGCAGCTCCGCAGGGCCCAGCGAATTGGGCACCATGACCGAGACCGCCGCCGCCGAGCAGCGCGTCGACAGCTTCTGGATCACCTGGCTGTGGCCATAGGCCGAGAAGCCCAGCCCGCCGTAGGCCTTGGGGATGATCATCCCCAAGAAGCCCTTGTCCTTGGCGTAGGCCCAGGCCTCGGGCGACAGGTCCTGCCAGACCGAGGTGGTCTCCCAGTCGTTGGCCAGGTCGCACAGATGCTCGGCCTCGTTGTCGAGGAAGCTCTGTTCCTCGGGCGTCAGCACCGGCGCCGGGGTGGCCAGCAGCCGCTTCCAGTCCGGCTTGCCCGCGAATAGCTCGGCGTCCCACCATACGCCGCCGGCCTCGACCGCCGCCTGTTCGGTCGGGCTCATCTTCGGCATGATCCGGCGGAAGCCCGCCATGGCCGTGCGCGACAGGACGGCGCGGCGCAGAGCCGGAACGCTCAGCAGCAAGAGCACCGGCGCGGCCACCGCCGCCATGATCGCCGCCGTCGTCGGCGCGATCAGTTCCGCCCCCCAGCCCGCCGCAATCCAGGCGGCGGCGGCGGCGCTCCAGATCGTCATCCGCGCCTGCACAAATGTCAGGAGAAAGCCCCCCAAGGCCAGTGCGCCAATCCAGATCAGCATGGTCGGTCTTCCCCTCGCCGACACGGTCCCCCGTCGGCCTCTCGCGTTACAGTCGTCGGTCGTCAGCGGGCGGCGGCGTCAGCGCGCCCGCATCCAGGTCTGGGTCCGGCACAGCATCCGGGCGATGCAGCCCCGCACCGCCAGCCGGTCGGGCTCGACCAGGGTCAGCGTCCCTGTCGCCGCCCCCTGACCGCTGTCCGGGTCGTAGAGCGGCCCCGCATTCCACACGCGCGGCCCGCCGGACGCCGCCCGCAACACCGTCAGCCCCTTGACCGGGCGCGACCGCAGGGCCGGGTCGCGATTACGCACATCGCGCTGATCCGGGTTGGCGCGCAGGGCGGCGGCGTCCACCACCTTGGCGCACAGAGCCGCGCCGCAACGCTCGATGGCGACGACGCCGTTCTGGGCCGGCGTGCGCCAGCGCCCCAGCAGGGCCTCGTCCTGCGCCACGGCGGGCGAGGCGAGCGAGGCCGCAGCAACGGCCCCCAGAACCCATATGCCTCGCCTCATCCCTTACCGCCCTGATAGGCGTTGCGGACCGAAGGCGGCACGCGCTGATAGACGGTGGGGGTCGCGATCTTCAGACGCCGCCGCGCCACATCCAGCGGCTCGGCGAACAGCCTCTCATAGTCCTCGCCCGGCAGCCAGGCGGCGCGGCGACCGTCGCGCCACGCCTGGAAGACGGCCCGCGCGCACGGATAGCCCGTGCGGGCGCGCATGAACTGGACGGCGATACCCGAGGCGATCAGACCGAAGCCGGCGCTGCGCGTCTGCGGCAGCGAAAACGCCACCAGACAGGCCTCGCCCAGAGCGTCCGCCTCATAGCCGGTCAGCACGTGCCAGATGTCGTGGACGTCGCGCATCCGTCGCGCGAACCAGGCGCGCGGGTGGGCCGCCTCGATCTCGCTGTCGGCGATCTTGCGGCTTTCGTCGGCCAGACCGTAGGCGGAGAAGTTCTGGGCGTCGATGAAGTTCCGATAGGCGGCCCCCACCGTGCCCTGGTCGAACTGCTCCAGCCACGCCCTGTCCTGAAGAAGGTCCGCCAGCTCCTGTCGGCGATAGGCCTGCACCCCGCCCTCCGGCGTTTCCAGCAGACGCCCGTAGCCCCAATCCGGCGAGCGGCCCGACAGGGCGTTCATGATTTCAAACACCTGTTCGGTGTCGTCCTTGTCCGCCACCAGACGGCGCATGGCGCGCAGCGCACGGACGGGTTGCACGCGCGAAGCCGTCAGTTGTGACGGTCGGCGCGACTGGTCGAACGAGGACGCAAAAGCGGAAAGAGTCGATGCGGCTTGCACTTGCGGGTTCCTTTGCGGAAGCCTAGAACGAGTAACTATCTACATGAATGTCATTTACAGATATGTCAATTGCCACGCTCGAAAAACCGCGCCGTCGCCGTCGTTCGCCTGAAGAGGCCCGTCGCGAGGCCGTGGTCTCGGCCCGCGCCCTGCTTTTGTCGGGCGGCCCCACGGCGGTGACCCTGTCGGCGGTGGCGGCGGATATCGGCGTGACCCACGCCAACCTCATCCACCATTTCGGTTCGGCCGCCGGCCTGCAGTCCGCCCTGATGGGGTCGATGGTCGACGATCTGAATCAGGCCCTAGACGCCGCCGTGACGCGCCTGCGCACCGACGACGGCGCACCGATGGAGTTGATCAACGCCGTCTTCGACGCCTTCGCCGAGGGCGGGGCCGGGCGACTGGCGGCCTGGATCGCCATGTCCGGCGATCTAAGCCATCTGGAGCCGGTGCGCGACGCGGTGAACAACCTGGTCAAGGCCATCATCGAGAAGCTGGGCGAGACGGACGAGGCGCGTGAACGCATTGGCTCGGCGGTCCTGTTCATCGCCCTCAGCGCCTTCGGCGAAGCCCTGATCGGCCCGCCGCTGCGCGCCATGCTGGACCAGCCCGACGACGCCGGGCGCAAGGTGGTGGCCAGCCTGCTGCCCCGCTTCATCAAGAAGCCGGCGGCCGAAGCCTGAGCCACGGCCCCTTGATGCAGCCCATTGCATAATGGCGCGGGCCGGATACTAGTTATGCAACTGATTGCATAACAGGCCGCTCATGCCCTATCCCGAACTGCTCAAGCCGCTCGACCTCGGCTTCACCACGCTGAAGAACCGGGTGCTGATGGGGTCGATGCACGTCGGGCTGGAGGAGGTCGAGCACGGCTTCGAACGCATGGCCGCCTTCTACGCCGAGCGGGCGCGGGGCGAGGTCGGTCTGATCGTCACCGGCGGCATCTCGCCCAACGAACGCGGCCGCCCCATGCCCTGGGGCGCCAAGCTGAACACCGAGGAGGAGGCTGAACATCACCGCCTCGTCACCGCCGCCGTCCACGCCGAGGGCGGCAAGATCGCCCTGCAGATCCTTCATTTCGGCCGCTACGCCTACCACCCCGACCTGGTAGCACCCTCGGCCATCCAGGCCCCGATCACCCCCTTCGCCCCCCACGCCCTGACCGGCGAGGAGGTCGAGCAGACCATCGCAGACTTTGTGCGCTGCGCCGCCCTGGCCCAGTCCGCCGGCTATGACGGCGTCGAGGTCATGGGCTCCGAGGGCTATCTGATCAACGAGTTCATCGCCGCCCGCACCAATCAGCGCGACGACGAATGGGGCGGATCCTACGAGAACCGCATCCGCCTGCCGCTCGAGATCGTGCGTCGCACGCGCGAGAAAGTCGGCCCCAACTTCATCATCATCTACCGCCTGTCGATGCTCGATCTGGTCGAGGGCGGCTCGACCGCCGACGAAGTGGTGCAACTGGCCAAGGCCATCGAGGCGGCGGGCGCCACCATCCTCAACACCGGCATCGGCTGGCACGAAGCCCGCATCCCGACCATCGCCACCAGCGTGCCGCGCGCCGCTTTCGCCTGGGTGACGAAACGCCTCAAGGGCGAGGTCTCCATCCCCCTGGTCGCCACCAACCGCATCAATACGCCCGAGGTGGCCGAGGGCCTGCTGGCCGAGGGCTATTGCGACATGGTGTCGATGGCCCGCCCCCTGCTGGCCGACCCCGCCTTTGTGCAGAAGGCGCGCGAGAACCGCGCCGACGAGATCAACACCTGCATCGGCTGCAACCAGGCCTGCCTCGACCATACGTTTGCGGGCAAGATCACCTCCTGCCTGGTCAATCCGCGCGCCTGTCACGAGACCGAACTGGTCATCGCCCCGACCGAAACGCCCCGCAAAATCGCCGTCGTCGGCGCCGGTCCCGCAGGGCTCAGCTTCGCCGTCACGGCGGCCGAACGCGGCCACGACGTCACCCTGATCGAGGCCTCCGGCGCGGTCGGCGGTCAGTTCAACATCGCCCGTAAGATCCCCGGCAAGGAGGAGTTCGGCGAGACCCTGCGCTACTTCCGCAAACAGCTGGAGCTGACCGGGGTCACCGTCCGCCTCAACACCCGCGCCGAGGCCAACGCTCTGGCCGACGAGGGCTTTGACGACATCATCCTAGCCACCGGCGTGACCCCGCGCACGTCCGAGATCGACGGGATCGAGCACGCCAAGACCCTGTCCTACCTCGACGTCCTGCGCGACGAGGTCCCGGTCGGCAAGACCGTGGCCGTCATCGGCGCGGGCGGCATCGGTCACGACGTCAGCGAGTATCTGGTCGAACGGCATGAGCCGCCGTCCATCGACCGCTTCTTCCGCACCTGGGGCGTCGATCCTGACTACAAGACCGCCGGGGGCCGCACCGCGCCGCAGGTCGAACCGGCCGAGCGTCAGGTCTTCCTGATGCAGCGCTCGACCGGCAAGGTCGGCGAGCGTCTGGGCCGCACCACCGGCTGGATCCACCGCGCCGCGCTGAAGATGCACGGCGTCGTCACCGCTAGCGGCGTCGCCTACAATCGCATCGACGACGAGGGCCTTCACGTCACCGTCGACGGCGCCGAAAAGACCCTGCCCGTCGATCACGTGGTCATCTGCGCCGGGCAGGAGCCCCTACGCGACCTGCACGACGGCCTGATCGCGCGCGGCTGTTCGGTCCACCTGATCGGCGGAGCCGATGTGGCCGCCGAACTGGACGCCAAGCGCGCCATCGACCAGGGCGTGCGCCTGGCCGCCGTCCTCTAACGGAGACAAAGCTCATGACGCCGACCCTGCAACCCGCCGCCGCCGCTTCGCTCGCAAAGTGGCACGACATGGTCACAGCCCAGGACCTGGGGAGCTTGCGCGCCATCACCCATCCCGAGGCCGTCTTCCGCTCGCCGGTGGCCCACAAGGCCTATCACAGCGCCGAGGCCGTGGTTCTGGCCGTCAGCACCGCCGCCGGCGTCTTCTCCGACTTCGCCTACCACCGCGAAGCCGCCACCGCCGACGGCCTCAGCGTGGTGCTGGAGTTCAGCGCGAGGGTCGCAGACAAGAGCGTCAAGGGCATCGACTTCATCCGCTTCGACGAAGACGGCCGGATCGTCGATTTCGAGGTCATGATGCGGCCGCTGAGCGGGGTTCAGGCCATGGCCGAGGAAATGGGCCAACGCCTCGGCGCCATCCTGCCCGCCTTCAAAACCCAGGACTGAGCCGGCTCAGGCCGGCCAGGTCTCCGGGCTGGCGCCCAGCACCTCGCCAGCCAGATAGAGAGAGCCGCAGATGACGATGCGGCCTGCGCCCAGCGCCAGGGCCCGATCCAGAGCCTCGTCCACCGAGGCCGACGCCATCGCGCCGAAACCGCGTCCCTGCGCCACGGCGGCCAAGGCCGCCGGATCGGCGGCGGCCCCTTCGAAGCCGACAGTGAAGACCTGGGCCTCGATGCCCTTCAGCGCCTCGAAGAAGCCGCCCGCGTCCTTGTTGGCCAGCATGGCGACGATCAGGGCCAGAGGCCGCGGCGCCCGCGCCTGACGCTCGGTCAGGGTCCGGGCCATGGCCCGTCCGGCGTGGGGGTTGTGCCCCCCGTCCAGCCACAGCTCGGCGTCCGCCGCCTGCGCTTTCTCGGCATAGGGCCCGGCGGTCAGCCGCTGCATCCGCGCCGGCCAGCGCACCGATTTCAGCCCCTCGGCGATGGCGGCCTCGGGCAGGTCCAACTCAAGCGCTGCGGCCACCGCCACCCCGGCGTTGTCGAACTGGTGCGGGCCGCTCAGCGCCGGGGCCGGCAGGTCGAGGAAGCGTTCCTGATCCTGATAGACCAGCCCGCCACGCTCGGCCCAGGCGTCGAAATCCACCCCCATGACGGTCAGGGGCGAATGGACCTCGGCGGCGCGGCGTTCGATCACCGCCATGACGGCCTCGGACTGACGGGCGATGACGCCGCGCGCTCCGGACTTGAGGATGCCCGCCTTCTCGCGGGCCACGCCCTCGATCTTGTCGCCCAGGAACTCGGCGTGATCCAGATCGACCGGGGTGATGACGCTCAGCAGCGGCCGGTCAATGACGTTGGTGGCGTCCAGTAGCCCACCCAGACCCACCTCGATAATGGCCAGGTCGGCGGGAGTCTCGCTCATGGCCACAAAGGCGGCGGCTGTCGTGCTTTCGAACACCGTGGCCTCGCCCGACACGGCTTCAATCCGGTCCAGCACGGCGTTCAACGCCTCGTCGCTGATCAGGGTCCCGGCCAGCCGAATCCGCTCGTTGAAGCGCACCAGATGCGGCGAGGTATAAGCGTGAACCCGCAGGCCCGCCGCTTCCGCAATGGCGCGGATAAGCGACACGGTCGAACCTTTGCCGTTGGTGCCGGCGACATGGACCACCGGGGGCAGCTGATCCTGCGGATCGCCCAGCGCCGCGCACAGCGCCCGCATCCGGTCCAGCGACAGGTCGATGCGCTGGGGATGGCGAGCCAGAAGGCGCTGCGAGATGGGGTCCATGAGAGGCTTTAAGCCGCCTTGCGCTTGCCGCCCATCAGCATGGACATGATCTGGCCCAGCGTCGTCGGCAGATCGCCGCGCGCCACCACCTTGTCGACCATGCCCTTGCCCTGCAGATACTCGGCGCGCTGGAAGCCCGGCGGCAGTTTCTCCCGGATGGTGGTCTCGATCACGCGCGGACCGGCGAAGCCGATCAGGGCGTTCGGCTCGGCCAGGTGCACGTCGCCCAGCATGGCGTAGGAGGCGGTCACGCCCCCCGTGGTCGGGTCGGTCAGGACGACGATATAGGGTAGCTGCGCCGCCTTCACCTCCTGCACCGCCAGGGTGGTGCGGGCCATCTGCATCAGGCTCAGGGTGCCTTCCTGCATCCGCGCGCCGCCGGCGGCGGTGAAGCAGACGAAGGGCACGCCGCGCTTCACAGCTTCACGCGCCGCGGCGACGAAGGCCTCGCCCGCCGCCATGCCCAGCGACCCGCCCATGAAGGTGAAGTCCTGGACGATGACGACCGCGGCCACCCCGTCGATCTTGCCAAAGCCGATGGCCATGGTGTCCTTGCGGCCCGCCGCCTTGCGCGCCGCCGACAGGCGCTCGCGATAGGGCTTGCCGTCCGAGAACTTCAGCGGGTCTTCCGGCACGTCCGGCGTGTCGATGCTCTCGAACTTGCCGTCGTCGAAGGTAGCCTTCAGGCGCGTCGGCGCATTGATGCGCATATGGCGGCCCGACGGCGTGACCCACAGGGCCGCCTCCAGGTCCGAGCGGAACAGCATCTCGCCGCTGTCCGGGTCCTTGACCCACAGGTTGTCGGGCGTGTCGCGCCGGCTGACGATCTTGCGCACGCCGGGAGCGAAGCGGGACAGCCAGCCGCCGCGCGGCTTGTTCTCAGGATTCTTGTCGACCATGAGCGCGCCTTTAAACGGTTTCCGTCACGGAAGCACTAGTTCTGGCGGTGCGAACCGCATCTGCCAGGGCCTTCACCCGGGCCAGAACGCGGGGCACGGCCGGTTCGTTCGCTGCGAGCGCGGCGGCGACTTCATCGACGAAGACCGACCCCGCCACCACCGCATCGGCCACGCGGGCGATCTCGGCGGCGCGCTCGGGCGTCTTGACGCCGAAACCGACAGCGACCGGCAGGTTCGCCGCCTTGCGCAGGCGCTCGACGGCGGGGGCGACGTCAGCCGCCACGGCCTCCTTGACCCCGGTCACGCCCGCGACCGAGACGTAATAGACAAAGCCCGAGGTGCCGCGCGCGATGACCTGCAGACGCTCGTCGTCCGAGGTCGGCGTGGCCAGACGGATCAGCGACACAGCCTGGGCGTCCAGAGCCGCAGCCAGAGGTCCGGCTTCTTCCGGCGGGCAGTCCACCACGATCAGACCGTCCACCCCCGCCGCCGCCGCGTCGCGCGCGAAGGCCTCGTAGCCGTAGCTTTCGACCGGATTCAGATAGCCCATCAGGATGATCGGGGTGGCGTCGTCGCCCGCCCGGAAGTCAACCACAAGATCGAGCGTGCCGCGCAGGGTCATCCCCGCCGCCAGCCCGCGCAGGGCCGCGCGCTGGATCGGCGGCCCCTCGGCCATGGGGTCCGAAAAGGCCAGACCCAGTTCGATCAGGTCCGCCCCCGCGCCGGGCAGGCCGCGCAGAATCTCCAGCGCCTCGTCCCGGCTGGGATCGCCCGTCATGACATAGGGAATGAAGCCGGCCCGGCCCTCGGCCTTCAGCGCGGCGAAACGGGCGTCGATGCGTGCAGTCGTCACTGGGGCGTCGCTCCTGCCGCCGACACAGGCTGACCGGCGCAGACATCGCCGGGGATGGTGGCGAAGCCGAGGTAGCCGGGCGCGGTCGCCTCGGCCGGCTTGGACTCATCATAGAAGGCGATCATCTGCATCCCGTCGCAGCCGCCGGCTTCGCGGCGCTTGACCAGGATGACGCGGTTGTCGTCACCGTCGGCAGGCAGCCAGCCATCCTTCTCGAACTGGGCCAGATAGGCGTCGGCGAGGCCGCCCACCTGCTCCAGCGGAGCCGTGACGCAGAAGGCCGGGCTGCGGACCAGACCGCCGCAGTCGGGCGAGACCACGGCCGGGGCCAGGACCGGCACGCCGGTCGCCGCCGCGCCGGGACCGACGGTCGGCGCCGCAGCCTGCGCCGGAGCGGCGGCGGCCGCGGCCTGGGTCTTGGCCATGGTCAGGGTCGGCGACGCCAGCACGGCCAGGGCCGCGATCAGAAGGCTATTCATGTTCAAAGCTCCACGCCCAGGTGTTTGGCCACGGTGAAAATATCCTTGTCGCCCCGGCCCGACAGGACCAGGACGACGTCGCCGCCCCTGCCCACGTCCTTGGCGATCTCGCCTATGCGCGCCAGAGCGTGCGAGGGCTCCAGCGCCGGGATGATACCTTCCAGCTTGGACAGCATCTGGAAAGCCTCCAGCGCCTCGTCGTCGGTGGCCGACAGGTATTCGCCGCGCCCCAGATCATTGAGCCAGGCGTGCTCCGGCCCGATGCCCGGATAGTCCAGACCGGCCGAAATGGAGTGGCCCTCCAGAATCTGCCCGTCGGCGTCCTGCAACAGATAGGTGCGGTTACCGTGCAGCACGCCGGGACGGCCGCCCTTCAGGCTGGCGGCGTGTTCAGGGGTGTCCAGACCATGACCCGCCGCCTCGACGCCGACAAGGCGCACGCCCTCGTCCTCGATAAAGGGGTGCATGGCGCCGATGGCGTTGGAGCCGCCGCCGATACAGGCCACCACCGCGTCGGGCAGACGACCGATCTGGCCCAGCGACTGGCGCTTGATCTCCTTGCCGATCACCGACTGGAAGTCGCGCACCATGGCCGGATAGGGGGCCGGGCCCGCCGCCGTGCCGATGATGTAATAGGTGTCCTCGACGTTCGTGACCCAGTCACGCATCGCCTCGTTCATGGCGTCCTTCAGCGTCGCCGCCCCGGCGGTGACGGCCGCGACCTCGGCCCCCATCAGCTTCATGCGGAAGACGTTGGGCTGCTGCCGCTCGACGTCGACCGCGCCCATGTAAACCGTGCAGGGCAGGCCGAAACGGGCGCAGACGGTGGCCGAGGCCACGCCGTGCTGACCGGCGCCGGTCTCGGCGATGATCCGCGTCTTGCCCATGCGACGAGCCAGCAGGATCTGGCCCATGCAGTTGTTGATCTTGTGCGCGCCCGTGTGGTTCAGGTCCTCGCGCTTCAGCCAGATCTTGGCCCCGCCGAAGTGGTCGGTCAGGCGCTCGGCGAAATAGAGCGGGCTTTCGCGACCGACATAGTGGGTCAGGAAATCGTCCAGTTCGGCCTGGAAGCTCGGGTCGGCCTTGGCCGCCTCATAGGCCGCATTCAACTCGTGAATCAGCGGCATCAGGGTTTCGGGCACGAAGCGGCCGCCATAGGGACCGAAGCGGCCCTCGGCGTCAGGCCAGGCGTAGGAATTAGGAAGATTTGCGTTCACGAGCGGCAGTCTTTCGCGAGAAGGCGACGAAATCAGGACCGGGATACGGCCTCGAGGAAGGCGCGGATCAGGTCCGCGTCCTTAACACCGGGTTCGCTTTCGACGCCAGAGGAGACATCAACCAAAGACGCCCCCGAAATCCGCACCGCGTCGGTGACATTTTGCGGATCCAGCCCCCCTGCCAGGAACCAGTGTGCCGGCAACGCCCGGTTCTGCATCAGCGACCAGTCAAACATGGCCCCCACCCCGCCGGGTAGGACCGAGCCCTCGGGCGGCTTGGCGTCGAACAACAGATGATCGGCCACGCCCGCCCAATCGGGCACGCTGGCGAAGTCGGCCTCGCTGCGGATCGGCAGGGCCTTGATGATCCCCGCCCCCGTCAACCGCCGCACCTCGGCCGCGCGCTGCGGCGTCTCATGACCATGCAGCTGGATCAGGTCCGGCCGCAGGATCAGCCCCACCTCGGTCAGCAGGGCGTCGTCGGGATCGACCAGCACCGCCACGATCTTGGCCCGCTTGCGCGCTCGGTCGAACAGGGTCGCGGCGTGCAGCGGCGGGATATGGCGCGGGCTTTTCTCGAACACCACCGCCCCGACAAAGGCCGCGCCGCCGGAAAGCGCCGCGTCCAGCGTCTCGGGCGTCGTCAGTCCGCAGATCTTGGCCAGAGTCGTAGGCTGGGTCATGGGAGGGAGGTGCGCGAGAGCGGGCGCGGGGTCAAGAACCTTCCCTCCCGCTCATCCCGGCGGACGCCGGGACCCAGTGAGAGCCTCACCCGCGACGCTTGCCGCCAAAGCACTGGACCCCGGCGTCCGCCGGGGTGAGCGGAGATTTATACCTAGGCGAAGATCAGCTCGATCTCTTCCGGGCTCAGCAGCTTCCACTCCCCCGGCGCCAGATCATCCGGCAGGACCAGCCCGCCCAGCCGCTCGCGGTGCAGGGCCTCGACGTGGTTGCCCGCCGCGGCGAACATCCGGCGCACCTGATGATAGCGCCCCTCGGTCACGGTCAGCAGGGCCTCGGTCGGCGACACCACCTCAAGGATGGCGGGCGACAACGGCTTGTCCTCGCCCTCCAGCACCAGATCGCCCGAGGCGAACAGCGCCCCCTCGGTCCCGGTCAGGGGCCGCGCCAGGGTGGCGCGATAGACCTTGGCCACATGGCGCTTGGGGCTGATCACCCGGTGCAGCAGGTCGCCGTCGTCGGTCAGCAGCAACAGGCCGGTCGTCTGTTTGTCCAACCGCCCGATGGTCGAGATGGCCGGGTCGCGCCGCTTCCACCGATCCGGCAGGATGTCATAGACCAGCGCCCCGTCTTCCTTGCGCGAACAGGTCATGCCCAGCGGCTTGTTCAGCAGCATGACCAGTCCCTGAACCGGGTCCAGCGGCTCGCCGTCGATCTCCATCCGGCTCGGCAGGTCGGGCGTCACCGGAATGCGTTTCGACACATCGGTCAGATCGGCGCCGTCCAGCACGATGCCGCCCGCCTTGCCCATCCGCGCCATCTCGGCCCGCGAGCCATAGCCCATGGAGCCCAAGAGCTTATCCACGCGGCTCGTGGGAGTTTTGGCGGCCACTTACTTCACCGCCTCAAAAATCTTGTAGCCGCCCTTGTCGAGCAGCGGCTTCACCCGCTTGAAGGTCGCGTTCAGTTCGGCTTCATAGGGAAGGTGCCGGTTGGCCACCAGCCACAGCACGCCGCCGGTCTTCAGCAGGGCGGCCGCTTGACGGATGAAGTTCTGACCCAGACGCCGGTCTTCCGTCCCCCCGTCGTGGAAGGGCGGATTGCTGACGATGAAGTTCAACTCGCCCTCGGTCGGCAGGGTGCGCACATCGGCCCACTCGAAGGCGACGCGCGGGTCCTCGACGTTCTTCTTCGCCGCCGCGATGGCGCGCCGGTCGATGTCGATCAGACGAAGCGACGTCACCGCCGGCGAGCGCAAGGCCACCAACGACAGGGCCCCGAAGCCGCAGCCCAGATCGGCGCCCGCGCCCTTCAGCGGCGGCATGACCCCGGCCAGCAGGGCCGTGCCCGGATCGACGCGGTCCCAGGCGAAGACGCCCGGCTGCGACCAGGCCTCCAGTCCCTCGACCTGACGCAGGCTGCCCGCCGCGATGGCCGCATCCAGACCCTCGATGGTCTCAGGCCGGGTGACGATGCAGCGGCGATGGTGGGCCTTGGCCGTCTCGCCTACCTCCAGGCCGAAATCCTTCAGCTCCTTGCCCAGACGCGAGCCGCCCTTGCTCTTGTGCGCCATGACGTCGAGGCGTCCGCCGACCTTCAGCGCCCGCAGCGCCATGGCCAGGGTATAGCGCCGCTCGACCACGCCGGGCGGGGCGTAGATCATCGCCTCGTCCACCGAACCGGGGGCGAGGTCTTCCAGCGCGGTCGCGTCGGGGATCAGGGGCGAGGTCTGCACCGCAGCGGTCGGAACGTCGAACACCGCCGGCGGGCGGCCATAAAGGATCGTGGTCATGGGGCGGGCCTATAACGCTTTCCTCCCTGTTCGCGAAGCGAATGGGGAGGGGGACCACGAAGTGGTGGAGGGGGCGGCACAGCGGCCAGACGTGGAGACGCCCCCTCCGTCACGGTCGCTGCGCGTCCGCGCCACCTCCCCATTGCTGCGCAACAGGGAGGAGAAGCGGGTGACACCCCGGAACAGATCAGGCACAACCCGCCGATGCTCGCTGACCCCCGCCGTTCCGCCTCCCCCGCCACGCTTGACCTGAGCGACGCGCGCGAGGTTCTGGGCCGGGTCTGGGGCCATGCCGATTTCCGCGGTCTGCAGTCCCAGGTCGTGGCCGAGGTTCTGGCCGGCCGCGATGTCATGGCTGTGCTGCCGACCGGCGGCGGCAAGAGCGTCTGCTATCAGATCCCGGCCATGCTGCGCTCCGGCGTCGGCTTGGTGGTGTCGCCGCTGATCGCCCTGATGACCGATCAGGTCGAGGCCCTGAAGCAGCAGGGCGTGGCCGCCGCCCGCCTCGATTCCGGCGTGCCGATGGATGAACGCTCCGCCATCTGGCGCGCCGCCCGCTCCGGCGAACTGGACCTGCTCTACGTCTCGCCCGAAGGCCTGGCCGCCGGCTCCATGCTGGAGCGCCTGTCCGAGATCGACCTCAGCCTGATCGCCATCGACGAGGCCCACTGCGTCTCCCAGTGGGGCCACGACTTCCGCCCCGACTATCGCTCGCTGGGCCGTCTGGCCGAGATCTTCCCCGGCGTGCCGCGCATCGCCGTCACCGCCACCGCCGACGCCCGCACCCGCGACGACATCCTGGCCTCGCTGCGCCTCGGCGAGGCCCGCGTCTTCGTCGACAGCTTCGCCCGTCCCAACCTGCAGCTCTCGGCCGAGCGCAAGATCAATGGTTCGCGCGCCCGCACCGACGCCGCTGTGGTCGAACTGGTGCGCGAACGTCGTGGCAAGTCCGGCGTCGTCTATTGCGGCAGCCGCGACGGTTGCGAGCGCGTGGCCCAGACCCTGCGCGACGCCGGGACTAACGCCATCGCCTATCACGCCGGCTTCGACGCCAAGGACCGCGACAAGCGGCTGGAACGTTTCCTGGCCGAGGACGGCGCCGTCATGGTCGCCACCATCGCCTTCGGCATGGGGGTGGACAAGCCCGACGTCCGCTTCGTCATCCACGCCGATCCGCCCGGTTCGCTGGAAGCCTACTGGCAGGAGATCGGCCGCGCCGGACGCGACGGCGAACCGGCCGAGGGCATCACCCTCTACGGCCCCTCCGACATCGCCTGGTCCCTGCGCCGCCTCGAAGGCCGGCCGATGGCCGAAGAGGTCAAGCAGGTCCAGACGCGCAAGGTGCGCCAGTTGTTCGCCATGCTGGACGGCGCCGTCTGCCGGCCCCAGGCGGTGCGCCGCTACTTCGGCGAGCAGGACGCCCAGCCGTGCGGCGTCTGCGACATCTGCGGCGACCCGCCGGCGACGTTCGACGCCGTGGTCCCCGCGCAAAAGGCGCTCGCGGCGGTGCAGCGCCTCGGCGAACGCTTTGGCCGGACCCGCGTCGTCGACCACCTGCTGGGCAAGACCAAGGACGTCCAGAACTGGGAAGCAAACCTGTCCACCTGGAGCATCGGCGCCGACCTGTCGCTGACCGCCTGGCGCGACGTCATCGACCACCTGCTGTTCGAAGGCCTGCTGGTTGAGGACCCGAACGAGGGCAAGCCCATCATCCAGTTGGGCGATCCCGAAGCCGTCCGCGCCGTCTATCGCGGCGAGCGCCCGATCCAGGTGCGCAAGGCCCCCGTGCGCGTGGTCGAGGCCGAACGCCCGCGTCGCAACGCCGGCCGCAACCTGGCCGCCGAGGCGCTGGATACCGACGTCCGCGCCCGTTTCGAGGTCCTGCGCGCCTGGCGCCGCGACCGCGCCGCCGAGCAGCACGTTCCGCCCTATGTCATCTTCCAGGACAAGACCCTGGTCGAGATCGCCCTCAGCGAGCCCCGCAACCTCGACGCCCTGGGCCGCATCTCCGGCGTCGGCGCCGGCAAGCTGGAACGTTACGGCAAGGGCGTGCTGGAGGCCCTGGCCGCGGCGATCTGATCCGCCTTCCATGACCAAAGCTTAACTGGCGCGCCCCGCCTCGCCCTGCCACCCCTTCGCCCGACAGTGGTAGGGGAAGCGGAAACATGAAGCGGATTCTGGCGACGGGCGCGGCCTGTCTGGCGATGGCGAGCGCGGTGCAAGCACAGGCGCAGGAACCGGCGGCCGAGGCACCCAGGCCCATGGACCTGCCGCGCGACTGGTCGGCGACCCTGGTTCAGGACGCGACTGGCCTGCACGACATCATGATCGACAGCCACCCCGGCGTGCACGACAGCCTCAACCCGGCCTTCAAGCCCCGGCTGGAGGAAGGCCTGACTGTCGCGCTTGAGCGGGCCAGGACCACGACCGACGCGGGCGGCTGGTGGTGGGCCCTGCGCGCCTATGTCGCCGGCTTCGAGGACGGCCACGTCGGCATCGGCATGACCCAGTCCGACTACGGCTTCCCCACGCGCTGGCCGGGTTTCCTGACCGTCTATCGCGGCGCCGATCAGGTGGTGGCCGACCGGGACGAGACCGACGCCGCCACGCCCCCTCTGGGCGCCAAACTGATCGACTGCGACGGCGTGGCCGCCGAGGCCCTGGCCGAGCAGCGCATCGGCCAGTTTCGCGGCCGCTGGTTCCTGGAGGCCCAGCGCGTCCTCTTCGGCGACTGGCAGTTCCTCAGCGCCCGGAACCCGTGGATCGGCGAAATGCGCCAGTGTGCTTTCGAGATCGACGGCGCGGCCAGGACCTACGCCCTGAACTGGCGCGCCACGCCCGACGACCTCGGCGCCCGCCGCACCAGACTGGCCCAGCGCGCCTGGCCCGACTTCGGGTTGAAGCATTTCGACGACGGCGGCTTCTGGATTTCGACGCCCTCGTTCAACGGCGACCCCTCCGGCGAGACCCATGCCGAGCTGACCGCCCTGATCGCCGACATGAAGACCAGGCAGGCGGCTCTGCGTCTGGCCCCCTACGTCGTGCTGGACCTGCGCGGCAACGGCGGCGGCTCCTCGCACTGGAGCCAGTTGATGGCTCAGGTCCTGTGGGGCGACGACTGGATGGCGGCCCATCCCGAACCCGCCATCGAAGCCGTCGAATGGCGCGCCTCGGACGGCAATATCGCCCAGATTTCCGAGTTCCTGGGTCAATTGCGCGCTTCAAACAGCTCGCCCGAATACATCGCCTGGGCCGAGGACGCCGTGAACGGCATGAAGGCGGCGCAGGCCGCAGGTCAGCCCTACTGGCGCAGCGCCAACGAGGCGCCGCCCGAAGACGCCGTCCCGCCGCCGCCCGCGCTGCAACTGATGGCGGGCCGGGTCTATGTCCTGACTGATTCCAGTTGCGGCTCGGCCTGCCTCGACGCGGTCGATCTGTGGAAGACCGCGGGGGCGCTTCAGGTCGGCCGCGAGACCTCCGCCGACACCGTCTATATGGAGATCCGCGAAGCCGCCCTGCCTAGCGGCCTGGCCCGGATCGCCGTGCCGATGAAGGTCTATCGCGGCCGGGCGCGCGGCAATAACGAACCGCAGCGCCCCCGGTATGTCATTGACGGCGACATGAGCGACGCCGCCGCCCTGCTAGCCTCGATCCGCCGGCTTCAGCCGGACTGAAGCCTTAACGCAGGAAGCGCTCCACCGCCGCCTGGAAGCGGCGCGGCTGGTCGATCATGACCATGTGCTCGGCGCCTTCGATCCGCTCGAAGGCGGCCGGACGCGGCAGGGAGCGGTAGCCGGCGCGGAACAGGCCGTCGATGTGGCTGCGCGGGCTGCGGTCGTCGGCGCTCCAGCCATAGACGACGGTAACGGGGGCGGTGATCGCGGGCAGGCGCGCGCGCAGGTCCACCGTCATCACCTCATAAAGGCCTTGCGCCAGGGTTCGTCGGTCGCCGCCCTGCCAGCCCAGGGTGCCGAACAGGCTGTCGGCGGCGCCGCCCATATCGGCGCCCATGGCCCCGGCCTGGGTCTTCAGCGCCTCGTCGCCGAACAGCAGCAGGCCCTGATAGGCCAGCCGCGCCAAGGGCTCGACATCGCCGGTCGTGGCGCCCGCGCTGATCAGGGACGGGAAGAAGGGCGAGGCGTCCACCACCATGACCCGCCCCACGCGCGGCCCGGCGTCGGCGGCGACCCTGAGCGCGATCTGGCCGCCCATGGAATGACCGATGACCGCCGGCCGCTCCAGCCCCTTTTCCGCGATGTAGCGCCGGATTTCTGTCGCCGCCGGGCCGCCGATCAGGCCCTCGACGTTGCCGGCCGGGGCCACGTCGCCAAATCCGCGCACCGTGACCAGATGCAGGCGATAGCGTCCCTCCAGCGCGCTGGCGGTCCGCGCCCAGACCGCCGAGGTCGAGGCCAGGCCGGGGATCAGAATGACATCCGGGCCCGCCCCCCGGGTCTCGACCACGATCCGGTCGGAGACGAAGGCCGGGAGGCGCGTAGTGGCGGGCGCTGCGGGCGCTGCGGCCCAGACCGCCGTCGCCGGAAAACTGAGGGCCGCGGCAAGGATCAACAAAAATCGTCTCATGAGGCGAGCCTAGGCAGGGATAACGACAATTCCTCGACAATCCGCACCAGTTGAATTTTCATCCGTACGGGTGTGAAGTCCGCCCAGCCTGGGGAGGAATCCATGAACTATCTTGTCGCCGCACCTGTTCTTCTGGTCGCGTCCACACTGACTTTCGGCCTGGCCGCCGCCGAGGAATGGAACGGGGTATCGTCCAGCGCGCGCTACGCCTATCTCGCCGACGTCGCCAGCATCACCACGGCCAACGACGAGACCACGATCAATCTCGCCCGTGTGCCGGTTCAGGGCGCCGCCGGCGACCTTAGCCACAAGGTCGACGCCTACGTCTTCCGCTGCGCGGCCGGCCAGGCCCGCATCGTTCAAGAGACCGAGTTCGGGGCCGACGGCGCTGTGGCCGACACCTTCGCCGACCCTGACGCCGCCTGGGACGACATTCCGGCCAACAGCCTGGTCGCCTACGTCAAGGGCATCGCCTGCGACGGGCAGCGATCGGCGGATCGCACCGCTGCCTCGATCAAAGCCTTCGTCGACGGCGGGCGCGGCAAGTAAGACCGACCGGTCATGAAAAAGCCGGGCACGCCCCGCGCCCGGCTTTTCTTCTTCATGGTCCGAGTCATAATTAGCGAGAATTGCTCGCTTGATATGACTCAGCTTTCACCTGCCCAACTCATTATTTTTGGGAATTCCGAATCAGAATTTTCCAGAATAATTTTGAGCGCTAATCACAATTAGCGGGAATGCAGATCCCTGGATCACAATTTTCGGGAATGTTGACGATAACCGTCTTTAGCTGGTTCGAAACGCCGGCGAAGGTAGGCGCGGGGGGGCGAGGCTATCTGTTCCCCAACAGACGGTCCCAAATTGATCGTTTGCGAGTCAGAACTTTGGTTTCAATCGTCGCGGGCTCGGCACGTGGCACAGGCTTCTGAACCGCCACTGCCTCTCCGTAGTGCCGGCGGCGCAGTGCTTCGTCATTTTCCCGGACCTTGGTCACGTCGGATTTGCTGAACGATCCGGCGTCAATGACCCGGCTGTTTCGGATCACGTAGTGAGACTGGCAGGCGAAGCTCCAGTTTCCCACCGAAGGGTGCAGGCTGATTGTTTCGCCGTCAAACGTGAGTATCCATTTGTGCGGCTTGATCGGCGTAACCACCTTCATTCCGCAGCCGCAAAGGCAGTTATGGATCGCGGTGGCAAACGGGATTGATATGTAGACCGTTCCCTCTTCGCGCTCGGCGGGAACAGCCTCAACAAACTCGTGCTTGACGGTCTTGTGGCGGATCATGCCTCGTCCTCGTTGTTCGTCTCGTTCCGTCCGATCGAAAAGGTGCTGTAGTGTTCACCGCTTTGGTCTGCATAAACGTCGAACACCTTTTTGAAACGGATCACAGCGAGCGCGGCATTCATCGCATTAAGTTCAGCGATTTGAATGTTCTTGTCGTACTCGTTCTTAACTCCACCATCCGAGAATGGCATGCGTTCGCTCAGGTGGTCGATCTTTGCTGACGTGCCGGTTGTGACCCTCAGAGTGCCACCTAGCCGGTCATTTTTCAGATAAACCCCCATGCCCACGTCGATAAACGGGATTCCTCGCGCCGCCAGGCGCTCGACTGCTAGTCTTTTGACGTCACCAGCCTCCATGGCCAGGAACACGAAGTCCATGGAGTCCAGATCATCGAGATGTGTCTCTGCAAAGAACTCTCGGTGGGGCGTGATACCGCGCCGCATGCGCCCGTACTGGCGAGCGAAATAGTCGACCTTGAGAAGCTTCTCCTCAAGGTCAGCCCCCGATGCGGCCCCTGGAGCTCTGAATGCGTTGTGCTGCAGGAACACGTCGCCGTCGTAGATATGGATTTCAGCCACGGGTGTCTTCGCCACGAAGTCGAGGATGTAACCGCCCGTTCCTCCGAGACCAAGTATCGCGATCCGCTTGCCCTCGAGCTTCTTGGTTACGCTGGTGATCTCGGCGCGGCTGGACGCAGTGTCGAAATAGTTGAAGATGGAATCTTCGTCTGTCGCTGCGAGGTGGGGATAGGTTAGCGCAGAGGCATCCGGCTCAATTTCGCGCGCTGGTCCACTGAGACGGGACACGTAGGCTTTGAACTTCTCATAAAAGTTCGGATAGCGGTCGAGAGGTTTGGGCTTGGCCGAAAAATTGAATTTGGCCTCCACCTCACCCGCGCGCGCGTTACTTTGGCCTAGCCGGATTTCCTCGATGGGACGACCGTCAGCATAGCAGGGATACTCTCCTGCGAAATGCGCGACATGATCGTCCGGCGGCTGGGCGACATCATTCGCAGCGTGAAAGGGAGCGAGCAGTACGCCCCGAAGCACCAATCGCTGGGCATTTACGTAGGGGACGTCGCGGACGACTACGTAGCCGTCCACAACGCTGACGTTGAAGCCCTCGTCTCGGAGGCGCTTCAAGTCCGGGCTACGATCGATCGGTCGCTGTGACATCGAAGCTCATCTCGTTCTTGATCTTCACCGACTGGCCGGCCTTCAAGCTACCCTTGGGATTCTGCTTCGGGCCCTTCCCGTAATCGATGGTGATCAGGATGTTCGGGCCTGACGGCGGCGGGTTGAAAGCCAAGCCCACCAACGCTTCAAAGCTGATGCGGCGCCCCGTGACCTGGTGCGGTTCGGTGTTGATGTAGATCGTGGTGGTCGCCCGCGTCGTACGGAGACGTTCGGCCCCGCGTTCAATCAGGTCGACCCACGCGCCTTCGTTGAGGACGTGATCTGGGGTATCGTCGCGCTCAAGCACGAAGTCCTTGTCTTCGGCGACGCCAGAAACGTTGCGAAGTTCGTCTTCGGTGATCTTTGCGCCACCCCATTCGTAGCCGATTTCGTCCACGGTGAAGCTAAACAGACGATCAGATTTCCATGCGAGGAAATCTTCCGTTCCGGCTTCGGTCAGATCGACCGGGTCATCTAGGCCCACGGACGAAGTCCCGGGACGATTAACCCGAACCAGAATGTAGTCACTGGGCGGGGTCAGGCCGGCAATCACGCGGATGTCGCGGCCCTTCTGGGTACCGTCAGCGGTGCGATAGCCAACGCCGTTGACGGTGAAGGCGAACTTATGGCCGGAGCGCTCCGGCGGGCTTCCCTCAGGGGACATTTCAAACTCCTTCCAACTTGTCGGTTTCCCGATCTGCGTATAGATTAATCGAACGATCCGTTTTCGTAAAGCTAAAACGTACGGAACGTCTGATATGTATGTACAACGAGTTTGTGGAGGCCACGTGGCGATTGGGGATCGACTGAAGGAGCTCAGGCTGAAGAAGGGGCAGTCCCTGCAGCAGGTGGCGGATGCCATCGGCGCATCGAAAGCCCATATCTGGGAGCTGGAAAGCAATCGCAGCAAAAACCCGTCTCTTGACCTGCTTCAGAAGCTTTCAGGCCACTTCCAGACCACGGTTTCATTCCTGATCGACGAGCCTGCCGGAGAGCTCAGCAGAGCCGAGCAGTTCTTCCGGAAGAACAGCTCTACATTGTCGAACATGACCGACGAAGATTTTGATATTTTCGAAAAGCTGATTGGCAGGATTACGGACAGTGACCGGAAGTGAACCCGCCATCGACATGATGGAGCTGGCTGATTTGGCTCAGCCCAGCAAGCTTGCGTGGGAAATCCACCGGCAACTGAGACTTCAGTACGGGAAGGTTCCGCCACGCGTGCCCCTTGAGGGCATAGCTCAGGCCGTTGGGATCGTGGCGATCGACGAGTTCGAGACCGATCGGTTTGAGGGCACTCTGGTTATCCATGAGGGCAAGGGGGCGATCGGCTTAAGGAAAGGTCTCGTTCGCGGGCGACGGAACTTCACGCTTGGCCATGAGCTCGGCCACTTCCTGAATCCTTGGCACCATGGTGTGCGGTCCAAGTTCGAATGCAGCAAATCGGCGATTAAGGCGCAAAGGGCGGCCGGCTTCGCGCAACGGCCACCCTTGGAGCGCATCGAGGTCGAGGCCAATGAATTTTCCGCGGCGCTTCTGGTTCCTGTGCCCGAATTTAGAGAGCGACGGAAAACGCTCGGTGCCGATGTGGACCTGGCTCACATCCGAGCCTTGGCTCAACACTTCGATGTTTCTCAAGAGTTCATGGCCCGGCTTTATGTGGATCAAGCGGACGTCAAGATTGCCGTCATCCACTCCCAGAAGGGCGTCGTGAAAAACCTCACGATTCCGGCGGGCTTTCCGTATCTTGGGCTAAGTCGTGGAGCGCTGATCCCGCGAGCAAGCCTCACGCATGAGTTTCGTCGACTTCATGGGGAGGGAACAGTGTCGATGCTTCGTGACCTTCCCACGTCGTCTTGGCTGGAGGAACGGGGCAGTGTCACCGGCCTGTACGAGCAAGTGATGCTCCAGCGGGAGGGTTGGGCGACCACGCTCCTCATGGTCGACGAGGACGACGATGAGGACGAAGCCGATGACAGAAACTGGAACCGGCGAAATCTAGCCCGGTAGATCTTAAGCGTACTGAAAGCACCCTCTTCCGCCCGACAAGGGTGAGAGTTCGCCTGAGCCGCTGGACGGGCACTCTGGTCAGCTTCTCTTCGCGTCAGAACAAGCTGCTTTGTTCTGATAGCGCACCCGTCGCGGTAACCCATCGAGTCAGCAAATCGTCCCGATCGAACGACCCTCGATCCCAGAGCCCGTGAACAGGGCGCCGCCCCTCCCACACCGGTTTGACCTGGAGGCGGGCGAGATTCCTCGCAACCGACCCGACCGACAACCCGAGCTCCGAAGCCAGTTTAGGCGTGAACACATAGCGATCGTGGAAGGCTTGAACGTCAGAGCTTCTAACGGTCAGGATTTTACCTGTAACCGATCTTGAGATGGCTTTTACATAGCCGCTATCGACAGCGGCGCGGAGACTGCTGCTGTTGGTACCGAGCTCAGCGGTGGCTTCGATCACCGCTACCGCACCGGCGTCAACCGGCCGCTGGATACTCCTAGGAATTGCGCAGCCTCTGCAGGAGTTAGCAGTGACGCGAAATGACGGCGCAGCACCTCGACACCGTCCGCGCGGATTTCAACATTTCTCGGGCAAGCGCCTTAACCGTTGGGGAAGCGGGCATCGACAAAACCAGCAGGCGGTGGCGATCAGCAGTCATTGTCAGCCCCCCTAGAAGCTTGACCTCATCTGGGTGGCCACACCCTGCAGCAGACTCTCCAGGCGGGAGAAGTCGAACTCTTCCAAGCTCATGTCGGCTGGGATCGTCAACTCCGCCTTAACTGAGGCCATGTCGGTGTCACTCACCGTGTCGTCGTGGCGTTCGATCACGTGCTTGCGGCCCTCGAACTGCACGCGATGTTGAACGGCGTCGAGCATGGGAGACATGCGGCGCGCCATCTTTCGGATGATCGCGGAGTTCTCTTCCTCACGAAAACGTTCGACGACGGGGTAAGTCGGAAGCAAGGGCTGGCTCCAGTGTGCTCCACAGACTCTCCGAGCCGGTTCTTAACTGCAAGGCTTAACTGGCCGTCCACCGTGGCGCTCAGGTGCCTGACCAGTCCTCTTCCTCCCGTTCGAAATGGTCGCGCTCCCACTTTCCCAGATCGAGGGTGTATTGAGAGTCCTCAAAATCCGTGGGCGTCAGCGTCGAGGCGTTGAACGTGAGCTCGAACTTGAAGTTCTCGTCGGCCTCGACGCCGTCTCCTCTCGCGACGTCGGAGTTAGATCCCCACTGGAGCCCCACGTCGACGGAACCGGTCACCTCGAATCGAAGCCTATCCGGCGCAGCCTGATGGACCTTTACATCGCCGACCCAGACCCCCTCGATCGAGTGGTGCGTAGCGAGTTCATCGACGGCTGCGATCGTATCGAAGATGAAGGTGCTGAACGCCTCATCAGTGATCTCCTCAGCGAGGGCGTCGATGATCGCGGACCGCGCGTCCTCGGCGGCAGCGATGACCGTCTGGAGCGCCTCCAGGGATGCGCGGACGAGCTCGAGAACCTCGCATTCTTCGTGGACGTGAGTGCCCTCCCGGACGTGGACGCGCTTCGATAGCTCCCGCAGCGCCGCCGTACCCGTTTTGACCGGACCGTCGATGTCGACCGGCAGTCGCTCGCGAACGAAAGCGGGATCTAGGCCGGCGCGAGCCCAGTAGGCGAACCGCTGGGCCTGGGTCGGTCGGCCCTGGCCTTCCTCGAGTTCGAAGTCAGGCGTGTCCGCGACCGCTACGTCCGGCGCATTCGCATGCAGGGACATGCTGATCACCTCACGCATGGCCGAGGCAAAGAAATTGCCTCTCAGCGGGATGTCTAGCAGCGCTACCGCCATCGCGCCGTCCAAGGCGACCTGCGCGAACCCGCTCGGAAGATGGGGCTTAAGCTCGTCGGCCAGGGCGGCCAGCTGAGGCCATTCGGGCGAAGAGGTCATGGGGATCTCCGTGAGCGAAACCCTGAAGTTTTCAGGGGTGATCATGCTTCTGTCCGAGTGACTCCTAGATAGCATTGCCATTTATAGATAGCAATGATACTTATTTGAGATGGATATCGCCACTCTCACAGCTGAGAGGTTCACTCAAGCCGACGTGCTCGACGTGACCCGACTCCGGAAGGCCGTGCTGCAGACCTGGGTGAACCGAGGCGTGGTCGCTCTGGGCGAGCAGAACCCCGGGACCGGCCGCCGCCGCCTCTATTCGCCCCTTGAAATTGTGAAGCTCGCGCTGATGCGACGCGTCGCTGACCTTGGCCTCGAGCTGTCCATAGGTCGCGATCTAGCCGGCGAAGCCGAACGGATGCTACTGAGCGGAAAGCCCCCGAGCTGGAACGAGCATCTGTCGATGCGGCCGACGGCGGCGCGGGCGGACAAAAGCCCGGCATCGATCATCGCTTCGGCTGGCTACAGCCTCCTAGCGCTCCGCTACAACGCCACTGTCGGCGACGCTTTCGAAATGCGCGTCGCACACTTCACCGAGCCTTTGGAGAGTGTGTTCGGCCGCCGGGACCGAACTGGCGGTGACGAGAGGCCCATGAACCCGCAGCGCAGGGAGGAGTTCGCCCGGAGGGGCATCTTCGCCGAACCGGTCGTGATCTTCCCGTTCGGCGAGATCGTGAATGGCACGCTTTTGCAAGTCGAGGCGATGCTGGATAGCTCCGGAGGTGCCGCCACCCGCCGCAACCGCGCACAAAGCGAAGACGACGATGTCGGCTAGGCGGTCCGCAGAGCAGCTCCGACAGGAGCGTGAGACCTTCGATCAAGCGCGTGCGCATGACCGTCTGTGGTTCACCCTCAGCCTGGCGATCGGATACGTCGCCATTGTCCTGATGATCGGCGTGGCCGCCGTCGCGGCTTGGGTCGTGCTGCACCCCGAACGATATGAACCGGAGGTTCTGGCAGTCGCAGCGGCAACGCTTCTGGTGGATTTGGTCAGTTTGGTTGCGACGGTGTTTCGATTGGTTCTGCAACCGGGGAGCGCCCGGCCTCTACAGCCCGTCACACGGTCGGATACCTAGCTGCCCGCTAGCGAGCACCGGCAAGCCTATGCCTGCGTGGACGACCGGGAACCGCTCGATAGTAGCGGCCACTACCCGCGTCACGGACATGAATAGCATTCTCCAGCTTCTACGGCTTCGAGGTTCTCAGAAGGCGTGGCGCTCCCACAAAGGGGAGTACGCGACGGCTGCTCCGGCGATGATCGCAAGGAATTGCGTTCAAGCCGACGTCGCCTAAGAGAATTTCAGACGAGCCGCTAACGCAGAAGGGCCAGCGACTGCTGGCCCTTGACGTCTTCAGATCGGGCGCGAAGGAGCCCGCACAAATCGAGCTCATGCCCGATCGCCGCGCTAGGTTGGATCACGGACGATTCCCAAGAATTGGGGAGAAAATTCCCGCAAATTATGGGTCAATTCCCGTTAATTGTGACCCGGACCACTTCATGAACGCCGTCAGACGTCGACGGCGGCGTCCAGGGCGTTTTCCTGGATGAACTCGCGGCGGGGCTCCACCACGTCGCCCATCAGCTTGGCGAACAGGTCGTCGGCGTCGTCGCCGTGTTCGACCTTAACCTGCAACAGGGTGCGGGCGTTGACGTCCAGGGTCGTCTCCCACAGCTGCTCGGGGTTCATCTCGCCCAGACCCTTGTAGCGCTGGATGGCCATGCCCTTCTTGCCGGCGTCCAGCACGGCGTTCAGCAGGTCCAGAGGCCCGCGGATCGTCGTCGACTTGTCCTTGCGGCGATAGACGCCAGGCTGATCAAACAGGCCCTCGAAGGCAGAGGCGCGTTCGGCCAGACGCCGCGCGTCCAGCGAGCGGCCCAGCTGTTCGTCCAGGACGATGGTCTCGGTCACGGCGCGACGGACGCGGCTGAACATGACCCCGCCCTGCTCGGCGCGCGCGCCCGACCACGGGCCGTCGCCTTCCTCGGCATAGAGGTTCAGGCGGTCGGCGGCGCTGGCGGCGCGGGCCTCCAGCTCGACGCCGCCCTCGGTGAACAGGCCGGCCAGAGCCCCCTGTTCGATGGCGAAGGCGGGCGCGCGGGCGGCCAGACGATCAACCAGAGCCTTGAAGGCCTTGGCTTCGCGCACCAGGGCCTGCAGGTCCAGACCCATGCGGCGCTCGCCGCCCGACAGGTCCAGTTCGGCGTCGGCGCAGCCTTCCTCGATCAGATAGGCGTCCATCTCCGCCTGGTCCTTGACGTAGCGGTGCTGCTTGCCCTTCGACACCTTATAGAGCGGCGGCTGGGCGATATAGACGTGACCGCGTTCGATCAGCTCCGGCATCTGACGATAGAAGAAGGTCAGCAGCAGGGTGCGGATGTGGGCGCCGTCGACGTCGGCGTCGGCCATCAGGATGATCTTGTGATAGCGCAGCTTGTCGGCGTTGAAGTCGTCGCGGCCGATGCCGGTGCCCAGCGCCAGGATCAGGGTGCCGATCAGTTCCGACGACAGCATCCGGTCAAAGCGCGCGCGCTCGACGTTCAGAATCTTGCCGCGCAGGGGCAGGACGGCCTGGTTCTCGCGGTTACGCGCCTGCTTGGCCGAGCCGCCTGCAGAATCGCCCTCGACGATGAAGAGTTCGGACTTGGCCGGATCACGTTCCTGACAGTCGGCCAGCTTGCCGGGCAGGGAACTGATCTCCAGCGCCGACTTGCGCCGCGTCAGGTCGCGCGCCTTGCGGGCGGCTTCACGCGCCGAGGCGGCTTCGATGATCTTGGACACGATCATCTTGGCTTCGACCGGATGTTCCTCGAACCATTGCGACAGGCCTTCGGAGCAGAGATTTTCGACCGCCGGGCGAACCTCAGAGGAAACCAGCTTGTCCTTGGTCTGCGAGCTGAACTTGGGGTCCGGCACCTTGACCGACAGGACGCACGTCAGGCCTTCGCGGGCGTCCTCGCCGGTCGGCGCGACCTTCTCCTTCTTGGCCAGGCCCGAGCTCTCGATATAGGCGCCCATGACGCGGGTCAGGCTGGCGCGGAAGGCCGACAGGTGGGTGCCCCCATCCCGCTGCGGGATGTTGTTGGTGAAGCACAACATGGTCTCGTGGTAGCTGTCGTTCCACCACAGGGCCAGGTCCAGCTCGATGCCGTCCTTCTGGCCGCGAATGACGATGACGTCCTTCAGGATCGGCGTCTTGGACTTGTCGAGGTGGCGCACGAAGGCTTCGACGCCGCCCTCATAGTGCAGCATGATCTCGATCGGCTCGGCGCCGCGATGATCCGACAGCTTGATGACCACGCCCGAGTTCAAGAAGGCCAGCTCGCGCAGGCGGTGCTCCAGCGTCTTCAGGTCGAAGTCGATGTGGCTGAAGGTGGTGACCGACGGATAGAAGGTGACCTCGGTGCCGGTCAGCAGACGGCCCTTGTCCTCGCGCATTGGCGCGTCGCCGACGACCGCCAGCGAACGCACAGTGTCGCCGCGTTCGAAACGGACGGTGTGCTTCTTGCCATCGCGATAGACGACCAGCTCCAGCCAGTCGGACAGGGCGTTGACCACGGACACGCCCACGCCGTGCAGACCGCCGGACACCTTGTAGGAGTTCTGGTCGAACTTACCGCCGGCGTGCAGCTGGGTCATGATGACCTCGGCGGCGGAAATGCCTTCCTCGGCGTGGATGGCGGTCGGGATGCCGCGGCCGTTGTCGGTCACGGTGACCGAACCGTCCTCGTTCAGAGTGACCGTGACCAGGTCGGCGTGACCGGCCAGCGCCTCGTCGATGGCGTTGTCGACCACCTCATAGACCATGTGGTGCAGGCCTGAGCCGTCGTCGGTGTCGCCGATATACATGCCGGGGCGCTTGCGCACCGCGTCCAGGCCTTTGAGAACCTTGATGGAATCAGCGCCGTATTCCGGCGAGGCGTCAGTCTGATCGGTCATGAAAACGTCGACTCAGGGTCCGCGGACGGACAGGGAAAAGACGGCGTATCCGCCGTCCGCGTCAGGTCGCAATTCACCGCGCCCCAACGTCCACAACATATAGGAAATTGGGAGAGAAAAGCGAGCCTTTAGGGTCAGATGGACAGGCCGCCGCCCTCCACGGTCACGAACTGCGCCCGCCCCTCCAGCGCGGCGAACAAACTGCGCTCGGTGCCGGTCATGAAGGCCTGCAACTGCAGCGCCTCGATCTCGTCGAACAGGGCGGCGCGGCGCACCTCGTCGAGGTGGGCCGGGGCCTCATCCAGCAGCAGGACCGGCTGGGCTTTCTGGCCCGCCAGCCGCCCGACCTGGGCCAGGATCAGGTTCAGCACCAGGGCCTTCTGCTCGCCCGAAGACCCCTCGGCGGCGGGCCGGTTCTTCTCGCGGTGCAGGGCGGTCAGGTCCGAACGATGCGGCCCGAACAGCGAACGTCCCGCCGCCGCATCACGCCCCCGCGCCCGCACAAAGCCCTCGCCCAGCATGCCCACGACGTCGGCTTCGTCCGCGCCCGCCGACGCCATCGCCTCGGCCTCGCCAGTCAGGCCCAGGTCGGCCTGGGGAAAGGGCCGATCGCCGCGCGCGTCGATGCCGGCTTGCAGCGCCGTCAGGGCCCGCGTCCGCGCCGTGGCCGCCCGCGCCCCGGCCTCGGACAGCCGCGCCTCCAGCGCATCCAGCCACAGGGGATCGGCGGGACGTCCTTCCGCCCCGTCGGTCAACAGCCGCAACCGCTCTCTCAACGCCTTTTCATAGGCCGAAACCGTCGCCGCATGATCCGGGTCAGCCGCGAACACCAGGCGGTCAAAGAACCTCAGCCGCGCCGCCCGCGCATCGGAAAACAGCCGATCCTGCTCGGGCGTGGCCCAGACCGGCCGCAGATGGTCCAGCAGCCGCCCCGGCGGGGCCGTCTCGCCGTCGATGCGGACGATGCGCCTTGCAGCCCCCGGCGTCTGCACCCCGGTGCCCAGACGCACCTCTTCGCCCGCCTCGTCCAGCGTGACCATGACCGCCCAGGCCCGGCCGACGGCCTCGCCCGGCTCGCGCCGCCCCATCTCCTGCGCCGTCGCCCCGCGCAGACCCTTGCCGGGCGTCAGCAGGCTGATCGCCTCCAGCAGATTGGTCTTGCCCGCCCCGTTCGGCCCATGCAGCACCACGGCCCCGCCGGAAACCGGCAGGCTGGCGCTCGCATAGGAACGGAAGTCGGTGAGGGCGAGGGAGGTGATCATGCGTGGGGCAGCAGATACACCGATTTGGAATCTAAACGTCCCCTAAGAAACCCGCTCACCCCGGCGGACGCCGGGGTCCAGTGAGAGCCAGACACGCCGCGCTTGAATTCAAAGGACTGGATCCCGGCGTCCGCCGGGATGAGCGGAGGATTTGGTTCAGCCCACACCTTCAAAGCAAGGTCGGAAGCAGATCATCCCAGCCCGGGTTCACCCGCTCGATCAGGTCGAGTTTCCACGCCCGCCGCCATTCCTTGATCTGGCGCTCACGGCGAAACGCCCCGTCGCGCGTTCCGTGGCATTCAAATCAGACCAAACGAGAAACCCCATACTTGGCCGTGAAGCCGCCACGCAGCTTCTCGCGATGCTCGACGACCCGGTATAGAGGACGCCGTTGCGACGACCGGCCAGGATGTAGGTTTAGAAATACATCCAACCTCCCGGCCCGGCGCTCACTTTTTCTGCGGGGCTTAAACCCGCAGCGGCATCAGCACGTACTGTACACCCACGTCGGCCGGGTCGAGCACCAGGGTCGGGCTGGCCGGGTCGGCGAATTTGAAGTGGGCGGTTTCGCCGGTGATCTGGCCGGCGACGTCCAGCAGGTAGCGGGCGTTGAAGCCGATCTCGAACGGTTCCTCGGAATAGCCGATCTCGACCTCTTCCTCGGCCTGACCCGCTTCCATGTTGCGGACGGTCAGCTTCACCCGGTCGTTGTCGAAGGCCAGCTTCACCGAGCGACTCTTCTCAGCCGAGATGGTGGCCACGCGGTCGACGGCCTTGGCGAACAGGGCGTTGTCGATGTCGGCCTGCTTGTCGTTGCCCTTGGGGATCACGCGCAGATAGTCGGGGAAGGCGCCGTCGATGACCTTGGAGGTCAGGCTGGCGTGGCCGAACTCGAAACGGATCTTCTGGGCCGAGACCTGGATCTCAACGGGGCCGCTTCCGTCGTCCAGCAGGCGGCGAACCTGATCCACCGTCTTGCGCGGCACGATGACGCCGGGGCCGCCCGCCGCGCCTTCCGGCGCCGGGGTCTCCGCCAGGGCCAGGCGGTGGCCGTCGGTGGCCACGGCGCGCAGCAGCGGAATGCCGCCGTCGGCGACCGTGTGCAGATAGAGGCCGTTCAGATAATAGCGCGTCTCCTCGGTCGAGACGGCGAAGCGGGTCTTGTCGATCAGCCGCGCCAGGTCTTCCTTGGGCAGGGAATAGCGCGCGCCCGAGGTTTCCGTGGACATGACCGGGAAGTCGCCGGCCGGCAGCACCGGCAGGTTGAAGCGCGAACGCCCGGCCGAGATCACCAGACGCGGATCGTCGCCCGAGTAGGTCAGCGAGACCTCGGCGCCGTCCGGCAGCTTCTTGACGATTTCGTACAGGGTGTGGGCCGAGGCCGTGATCTGGCCCTCGACGTTCACCTGGGCCTCGGCCTCGTCCACCATCTCCATGTCGAGATCGGTGGCGGCGAAGGCCAGCCGGTCGCGTCCGGCGCTCAACAGCACGTTCGACAGGATCGGAATGGTGTTGCGGCGCTCGACCACGCTCTGAACGTGCCCGAGGGCTTTCAGGAGCGCGGAACGTTCGATGGTCAGCTGCATGTGGTCTCGCCCGGGCCGCGACGCCTTCATCAGCGTCGCCGTAAGGATGGTCGGGAACACTAGCGCATTGAGCGGCGGGGGCAACGGGGGGCCGACATCCTGCGACGTCTGCCCCCGCTATCCACAGGCCGGCGGTGGAGTTTTAGCCGCGCAGCTTGCGCGTCGCTTCCCTTTTATCCGCGCAGCTTGCGCGTCAGGGCTTCCACGTCCCGCGCGATCTGCTCTTCCTTCGGCATCAGCTCTTCGATCTTGCGCACGCCGTGCAGGACGGTCGTGTGATCGCGCCCGCCGAAGCGACGGCCGATGTCGGGATAGGAGCGGGTCGTGTGCTGCTTGCACAGGTACATGGCGATCTGGCGCGGGCGGGCGATGGCGCGGGTGCGGCGCTCGCTCAGCAGATCGGCTTGCTTCAGGTTGAAGTGGTCGGCGACCGTCTTCTGGATCTCATCCACAGTGATGCGACGCTCGGGCCCGCCGCGCAGGGCGACGCCCAGCAGGCTCTGCGCCTCGTCCACGCCCAGGCTCGACAGGCGGGCGCCGGCGACGGCGGCCAGGGTGTTCACGGCGCCTTCCAGCTCCCGCATCGAGCCGGGGGTGCGGTCCACCAGATGTTCCAGCACGTCGACGCGGGCCTCGCCCGAGACAACGCCCAGCCTGGCCAGGGCGTTCAGACGCGACTGGGCCACGGCGATCTTCAGACTGCGGTCGGCGGCTTCGACCGGGCAGGTCAGGCCGGCGGCCAGATGGCTGCGCAGGCGCGGCTCGACATCGGTTAGGGCCGTCGGCGCCCGGTCGGCCGACAGGACGATGCGTTTGCCGTCCTCGATCAGCGAGGTCAGGGTGTTGAGCAGTTCTTCCTGGGTGCTCGTCTTGCCGCCGACGAACTGGACGTCGTCCAGCAGCAGCATGTCGGCCGAGCGCAGACTTTCCTTGAAGGCGGCGGTCGAGCGGTCCTGCATGGCGCGCACGAAGGTCGAGAGGAAACGCTCGGCGGTCAGATAGACCACCTTGGCGTCGGGGCGCAGGCGCTGCGCCTCCCAGGCGATGGCGTTCAGCAGGTGGGTCTTGCCGTAGCCGTAGGGGCCGCAGAAGAAGACCGGGTTGAAGTGGCCGTCGGCCCAGCTGGCGACCTGTTTGGCGATGGCCAGGGCGAAGGCGTTGCCCTGCCCCTCGACGAAACTGTCGAAGTTCAGGCGCTCCTGCAGGCCCGCGGCGCGGACGGCGCGGGCGCCGTCGGTCGAGGGGGCGAAGGCGGAGGCGGCCATGGCCGAGATCGGCGCTGGAGCCGACACGCCGCCGACCGAGGCCAGGCGCGGAGCCTCGCCGGCGGGGAAGGCGGTGGCCGGGGCGGGCGAGCCCACCTCAGCGCGGCAACGGACGTCCAGACGGCGCGACAGGCCGTCCAGGCCCAACCACAGCTCGTTCATGCGACGCAGGGCGTTCTTGCGCACCCAATCCCGCGCATAGGCGGTCGGCGTCACCAGGATCAGATTGCCCGAAGCGTCCAGCCGCACGGCCGACGGCGCGATGTAGCTGCTGAACGGACCGTCGCCGATCTCGGTCTTCAGACGGCCCGCCGCCTCAGTCCAGATACGGTCCGGATCCGTCATGCCCGTCATCGCGCCCCCCAAATTCGTCAAAACACACCCGCCAAGAGTTAGAACCACCGAACGAACACACGTCGAAGGCGACTGCCGGGACGACTTCTCCTGTCCCGAAAAGCCGAGGCTTCGCAGGTGGGGTCATACTCACGGACAGACGTCTCCCGCCGGCGGAAACCATTGATTTCCCCCGTCTTCATCCGGATTGGGATGGAAGTGCGTTACAGGCCAAAACTTACCCGCCGCACGGCGGAGATCAACGCTGATTCGAGTCGAGATTCGCACTTAAATTGTTTGACTCCGGCAAACCTCGGCAGCGCTTGGGAAAATGGCCGTTTCGCCCCATTTTCGAGCGCCGGATTCTTGCGGAGACTTAGCGCCAGACAGCAAGACGGCGAGGGAGCTTGCGCCTCCTCGCCGTTGAAATCGTTAAATTTTCTTGCGACAACCCTGTTACGGGTCATCCGAACGCCTCAGATGACGTCGTTTGACAAGGCTGTGAAAGCCCGTCCGCGACGCCGTCTAAATCAGGCGGCCGACAGCTTCTTCAGCTGGGCGGCCAGGCGCGAAACCTTGCGCGAGCCGGTGTTCTTGTGAACCACGCCCTTGGACACGGCGCGCATCAGTTCCGACTGAGCCGTGATGAAGGCGCTCTTGGCGGCTTCGACGTCTCCGCCCGTCAGGGCTTCCTGGAACTTGCGCAGGTAGGTGCGAACGCGGGTACGGCGGGCCTTGTTTACTTCGGTCCGCGCTTCGATCTTGCGGATCGCCTTGCGGGCGCCTGCATTGTTGGCCATCGGGTAAAACCTTCGAACGAAAACGCCGCAGATCAGGTCCACGGCGAGGAAATCTCAAGAGCGGGCGGCTATAGCGGAAAGGCTCCGGCCGGTCAACGCGACCCGGCCGGAATTGAATCAGGGCCTGGGTTTGGGCCTGTTCTCAGCGCCCTGTGAAGGCGGGTTTGCGCTTCTCGACAAAGGCCGCCATCCCCTCCTTCTGGTCCTCGAAAGCGAACAGGGAGTGGAACAGGCGGCGCTCGAACACCACCCCTTGTGTCAGGGTCGTCTCGAAGGCGGCGTTGACCAGCTCCTTGTTGGCCATGACCGCCAGGATCGACTGGCCGGCGATCTTGGCCGCCGCCGCGCGGGCCTCGTCCAGCAGGGCGTCCGACGCCACCACGCGCGAGACCAGGCCGGCGCGCTCGGCCTCGGCGGCGTCCATCATCCGCGCCGTCAGGCACATGTCCATGGCCTTGGCCTTGCCCACGGCGCGGGTCAGGCGCTGCGAGCCGCCGATGCCCGGCGCCACGCCCAGGTTGATCTCGGGCTGGCCGAACCTGGCCGTCTCCGAGGCGATGATGAAGTCGCACAGCATGGCCAACTCGCAGCCGCCGCCCAGCGCATAGCCCGACACCGCCGCGATGATCGGCTTGCGGAAGCTGGCCACCCGGTCATGGGCGCGGGCGAAGAAGTTGCCGCGATACATGTCGGCATAGGCCTGATCCGCCATCTCCTTGATGTCGGCGCCGGCGGCGAAGGCCTTGACCGAGCCGGTCAGGACAATGCAGCGCACGCTGTCATCGTCGGCCACGCTCTCGAGAAAGTCGCCCAGTTCGCCGGTCAGGGTGGTGTTCAGCGCGTTCAGCGCTTCGGGCCGGTTCAGCGTGACGACCGCATAGCCCTCGGCGTGGCGTTCGATCAGCAGGGTGGAATAGGCGTCGGCCATCAGGCGCTCCTCACTATATCTGTTCGCAGGAGGTCTAGCGCCTCAACCCTCCCACTGGAACACCTCGCCGATCTCGACGCCGAAGACCTGGGCGATGCGGAAGGCGGCCTCCAGGCTGGGCGAATACTTGCCCTGCTCCATAGCCACGATGGTCTGGCGCGTCATGCCGATGCGCGCGGCCAGATCGGCCTGGGTCATCTCATTGGCGTGAAAGCGCAGCTCGCGGATGCGGTTCCTGATAGGCGGCGGCGCCTTGCCCATCACCGACCCCGCTTCAACAGGGCCAGGCACAGGGCCCAGCGCGCCAGTTCCGACAGCATGATGCAGCCCAGCACCGCATTGGCTAGCACCACCAGCCCATTGCCGGGGATCATCCACCGCGCCAACCCTTCGGGCTTCACGCTGCCCCAGAAGCCGACGCCATAGGCGACTGAAGCCACCGTCACCAGCAGGCCGATCAGCAGCATCAGCGACACATGGCTGGCCTGCAGCGTCGCCAGCCCCTCGCGCTCGTCCCGCGCCCGGCGCTCGGCCTTGGACGTGGTCAGCATGGCCAGGGCCGTCAGCCCCGTCTCCAGCACCACCACCGCGATCAGGCCGAGAATGAACAGCCCGCCCATGTCGGCGGCGAAGTCGGCCTCTTTCAGCCCGCCCGCCCACACCCGTTCAAAGAATGTCCAGCCATAGGCGCCCCAGACCGCCAGCCCGGCGATGATGGCCACCCACAGATGCTTCTCGCGAAACGTCATGACGCGCTCCTCATCCGTCGCGGCCTCAGCCGACGCGGCGCAGCAGGGTGATCTGGGTGGCGTGACGCACCACCTCGGACAGGGCCAGGGCGAAGATCACCCCGTTGGCCGCCAGCAGCATGGCCGGCGCCAGCGCCTCCGCGCCCAGCAGATCCGGGTGCTTGCGCGCATAGACATAGGCGAAGGCCGCCAGTCCGCCGAGCACCGCGCTCAGGGTCAGAAAGGCCGCCTGACTCGCCCGCAAAGCCACGCCCTGCTCGCGCTCGTCGACCACCGCCAGTTCCGCCTTCGACGACGTCACCGCCGCCAGAATGGAAAAGCCCACATGGGCCGCCACGCTGAAGCCGATGCAGACCCCCATGGTCCACAGCACCAGATCCTGCGTCAGCAGGCCGTCCGCCGCCCTCAGCCCCAGCCGCACGAAATAGAAACTCCACACCGCCGAGGTGGTCAGCAGCACGCCCCACGACAGTTTTTCCCTGAATGACATCAGCCGCCTCCTCCTTGATACCAAGCGATGAGGCGATGTCGCACGGCGCAGACATCATGTCTATAATTTTTTACATCACGTCCGATTTACCGGACACGTCACGTCTTCTGGCAGACCGGGCAGAAGAAGGTCGAGCGCCCGCCCTGAACGATGCGCTTGATGATCCCGCCGCAGCCTTCCGTTCGGCACGGCTCGCCCTCGCGGCCATAGACGTCGAAGCGATGCTGGAAATACCCCTGCCCGCCCTCGACATTGGCGAAGTCCTTCAGCGTCGAGCCGCCCGCCGTAATGGCGTCGGCCAGGACGTTCCTCACTTCGGTCGCCAGGCGCTCCAGCCGGGGCCGGCTGATCTTGCCCGCCGGGGTCAGGGGCGAGATGCGCGCCCGATAGAGCGCCTCGCAGACATAGATATTGCCCAGCCCCGCCACGTTCCTCTGGTCCAGCAGCGAGACCTTGATGTTCTGCGCCTTGCCCGCGAAGACCTCGGCCAGATGGGCGGCCGAAAAGCCGTTGCCCAAGGGCTCCGGCCCCAGCCCTGAAAACCAGGCATGGCCATCGACCGCCTCGGTCGGGATCAGCCCCATGAAGCCAAAGCGCCGCGCGTCGGCATAGCCCAGCCGCGTCAAAACCCCGCTCCGTTCGGCCGTCAGGCTCATGTGCTCGTGCTTGCCCGCGACCGGCGCATCCGTCTCGAACACCCCCGGCGCCACGCCCTCCAGGGTGAACCGCCCGGTCATGCCCAGATGCGTCACCCAGGTCTCGCCGGTCGACAGCGGGAACAGCAGATACTTGGCCCTCCGATCCAGCCGCAGCACCGTCGCCCCGTCCAGCCGCTCAATGAAGCGATCAGGAAAGGGAAAGCGCAGATCCGGCCGGTTCTGACGCGCCGCCGTCAGCCGCGCCCCCTCCAGCACCGGCTCCAGACCACGCCGCACGGTTTCGACTTCGGGTAATTCAGGCATGGCGCACATCTAGTCCTTCTCCCCTTGCGGGAGAAGGAAACAGTGCACGCATCTCGCCCCGCCAATCCCCGAAAATCAGCAGGGTTGGCCGTCGCCAGCCCCCATCTGCTCACCTCACCCTCGACCTGCCCCATCCTTCCCTCGTCCCGTCGCAAGGGAGGGCTCGCTCGGCCGGCGAACCGAAGCGGCGGCGGGAGCGGAGAGAACGGGGGTCTTGTCGAGCCGTTCGTCCTCCGTCGCGCGCGCTGGGCAAGGGAGCACCCAGCGGAAGATGGCGACGGATCGGGCGGGCGGTTCAGGATGCTTCGCGGGCGATGAAACGGGGCGAACGCCTCGCTTGTCGTTCCGTGGTCTCAAGTAGCTCGAAGGGCGATAGACCGCAGCATCATGCCAAGACGTCGATGGGGCCTGGAGACGGGGCGTTCGACCCGCCCGCCAGAGAGGTCTCGGTCAGGGTCGCGGGGGGTTACGCGGACCGTTCCAGGACTGCACGCCGGTGCAGCCTGCCCGTCATGGGCGCCGGGGGTAGCCGCAAAGAACGGCGCCTGCCCCGAGCTCATGTCTAACTCTCCGCGCGGGGCGTCGGCCTTCGTCGAAACGGTAAATCTTATCCACTCCGGGCGAAGCCCCGGCGCCCCGCCCAGCCTCCCACCGCCCGCTGTTCAGCGAGACGGACGCCGGCGTTCGCGCCGCGACCTGTTGTCACGGTCGCGCTTTCGGGATTACCTCCGCGCGACAACGGAAAGAACCCCGCATGACAGACAGCCCCCCCAGCACCGGCAAACGCATCGAACTGACCATCCGCGCCCTGATCCTGGGCTGCTTGCTGGCGGCGGTGTTTACGGCGGCCAACACCTATCTGGGCCTGAAGGTCGGCCTGACCTTCGCCTCGGCCATTCCGGCGGCGGTCATCTCGATGGCCCTGCTGCGCGCCTTCAAGGGCTCGACCATCTGGGAGAATATGACGGTTCAGACCGTCGCCTCGGTCGGCGGCGCCATGAGCTCGATCATCTTCGTCCTGCCCGGCCTGGTCATGATCGGCTGGTGGATGAACTTCCCCTTCTGGGAGTCGGTGGCCATCTGCGTGCTCGGCGGGGTGCTGGGCGTGACCTTCTCCATCCCGCTGCGCCGGACGCTCGTGGTTCAGGGCGACCTGCCCTACCCCGAGGGCGTCGCCGCCGCCGAGGTTCTGAAGGTCGGTTCGCCCGGCGCCCATGAATCCGCCGAAGCCGTGCGCGAAAACCGCTCGGGCCTGTTCGTCGTGATCGGCAGCGCCATCGCCTCGGCCTTCTTCGCCTTCCTGGCTGCGGCCCGCGTCTTCGCCGCCGAGACCACCGCCTTCCTGCGCCTGCCCGCCGCGCTCGGCGGCGGCGCCACCGGCGTCGGCTTCTCCATGCAGTTCGCCCTGCTGGGCGCCGGTCACCTGATCGGTCTGGCCGTCGGCCTGACCCAGCTGTTCGGCCTGATCCTGGCCTGGCTGATCTTCGTTCCCATCCTGACCTCGCCCGAGTTCGTGGCCTGGGCTGCGGCCCACGGCGTGCCCTCCATCGCCGCCAGCCTGCCCGCCGGCGCCCCGGCCGAGGAACTGGCCATGACCGTCTGGGCCAAGGAAGTCCGCTTCATCGGCGCCGGCGTCATCGGCGTGGCCGCCCTGTGGACCCTGTTCAAACTGGCCAAGCCCCTGGTCGCCGGTCTGGCCTCGGCCCTGGCCGCCCAATCCAAACGCGCCCACGGCGAGGTTCTGGATCGCACCGAACAGGACATCCCGATCAAGTTCGTCGGCCTGCTGTCGCTCGCCGCCCTGGTCGGCATCGCCGTCCTGCTGGCCGTCTTCGCCCAGGGCACGGCCCTGGCCGGCTCCACCCCGCTGCTGGTCGTCGGCGGCCTGATCTATGTCGTGGTCATCGGCTTCGCCGTGGCCGCCATCTGCGGCTACATGGCCGGCCTGATCGGTTCGTCGAACAGCCCCGTCTCCGGCGTCGGCATCCTGGCCATCATCATCGCCTCCCTGCTGATGCTGGGGGTCATGGCCATCGCCGGCGTGCCCGCCGATCCCTCGATCATCGCCTTCGCCCTGATCGTCACCGCCGTGGTCTTCGCCGTGGCCGTCATCTCCAACGACAACCTGCAGGACCTCAAGACCGGCCAGTTGGTCGAAGCCACGCCCTGGCGTCAGCAGACGGCCCTGCTGGTCGGCGTCGTCGCCGGCGCCCTGGTCATTCCCTTCGTGCTGGACATGATGAACCAGGCCTTCGGCTTCGAAGGCGGCCCGCCCGCCATCGTCGAGGGCTCGCAGACCCTGGCCGCCCCGCAAGCCACCCTGATCTCGGCCCTGGCCAAGGGCGTCATCAGCGGCGAGCTGCGCTGGGACCTGATCGGCATCGGCGCCCTGGTCGGCGTCGGCGTCATCATCCTCGACATCGTCCTGCGCCGCGCGACCAAGGACAAGGTCAAGCTGCCGCCCCTGGCCGCCGGCATCGGCGTCTATCTGCCGGCCGCCGTCACCACCATGCTGGTCGTCGGCGCCGTCTGCGGCTGGGCCTATGAGAAGTGGATCGCCACGACCCGCTTCGCCGACGTCGGCCGACGCATGGGCGTGCTGCTGGCCTCGGGCCTGATCGTGGGCGAGAGCCTGTTCGGCGTCTTCACCGCCGCCGTCATCGTCAGCACCCGCAACGAAGCGCCGTTCGCGCTTCTGCCCAAGGACACCGCCTGGCCCGCCATGTGGGCTGGTCTGGTCGCCTTCGCGGTCCTGACCTTCGCCCTCTATTCCTGGATCCGCAGCCGCTCGGCCAAGGTCTAGAACCTCTAAAGCGCGGAAGCGAAAGCTTCCGCGGCCCGGCTGGGTCGCCGCTCGCGGTGGCGCAGCAGATGAAACGGCCGCTCGGGCAGATCGAGCGGCAGCCGAACCAGCCGCCCCGCCTCGATCAGAGGCTGGGCGGCCAGTTCCGAGATCGCCGTCACCAGCCCCCCCGCCGCCACCGCCGACAGAATGGCCTCGTTGGACGGCAGGGTCAGAACGGCCCGAAGGCTCCCCGCGACGCCGCGCGGCAAGGCCGCCTCGAACTCGCTGCGCGTCCCCGACCCCTCTTCGCGCAAGGCCCAGTCCAGCCCCTTCAGCTCCGCCGCCGACAGGGGCTCGTCCCGCTCCGCCAGCGGATGCCCCGGCGCCGCCACCACCACCAGCCGGTCGGCGTCGATGCGCACCTTCTCGACCCTTGAAGCCTCGAACGCCCCCTCGATCAACCCCAGCTCCGCCTCGCCCGCCAGCACCGCCTCGATCACCCGGTGCGTGTTGCCGATGTCTAGATGCAGGTCGATCGTCGGATAGCGCCGCGCAAAGGCGGCCATGCGCGGCGGCAGCCAGTAGGCGGCGATGGTCTGGCTGGCGAACAGGCGCACCGAACCCCGCTTCAGACCCGCCAGGTCGTCCAGCACCCGCTCCGCCGCCTCGGCCTGGGCCAGAACGGCGCGGGCCTCGGGCAGGAAGGCCGCGCCCGCCGCGTTCAGCACCAGCCCGCGACCCACCCGGTCGAACAGCCGGGTCCCGTGCCGCGCCTCCAGCGCCGCCACCGCCGCGCTGACCGCCGACTGGGTCAGGTTCAGCGCCTCGGCCGCCCGCGTCATGTGCAGACGCTCGGCCACGGCGACAAAGATACGGAGCTGTTCCAGCGTCATGTTCAATCAATCGCTTTTATCGATCATTAAATCCAGAGCAATCCGTTGGATCGATCAGAGACCGGAGCAGATGATGCAACGTCATGACGACCGCTCATCCCTCCGTCTCCGACCACGACCGGACCAGCGCCCTGCCGGCCCCGCTGCGCGGCGTCGCGCGCCTGCTGCCCGGCGTCCTGCTGAGCGCCGGGGTCGGCGCGGTCGCCTTCGGCGTGCAAATGATCGAGACCTCGCTGTTCGGCCACCCCTGGATCGAGGGCCTGGTCATCGCCATCCTGATGGGCGCGGGCCTGCGCCTGGTCTGGACTCCGTCCGGCGTATGGACACCGGGCATCCAGTTCAGCTCCAAGACCCTGCTGGAGGTCGCCGTCGCCCTGCTGGGCGCCACCGTCTCGGGGGCCGCCGTCATGGCGCTCGGCCCCGTCCTGCTGCTCGCCATCGTGGGCGTGGTCGTTCTGGCCATCATCGGCGGCTACGCCCTGGGTCGCGCCTTCGGCCTGCCGCCGGCCATGGCGCTTCTGGTCGCCTGCGGCAACGCCATCTGCGGCAATTCCGCTATCGCCACCGTGGCCCCGGTCATTGAAGCCGAGGGCGAGGACGTGGCCGCCGCCATCGGCTTCACCGCCGTGCTCGGCATCGCCGTGGTCCTGCTGGTTCCCGTCGTTGGGGCGCTCATGGGCTTTGACGCGGCAAAGGTCGGCGTCCTGGCCGGTTTGACCGTCTACGCCGTGCCCCAGGTCCTGGCCGCCGCCGCCCCCGCCGGGCTGCTGGCCGTCCAGACCGGCGCCGTGGTCAAGCTGGTGCGCGTCCTGATGCTGGGCCCCATCTGCCTGGTCCTGGGCCTGCTGCGTTCCGGCAAGATGGACGGCAAGGTGGAAGCCAAGGGCCCCAAACTGCACCACATGGCCCCCTGGTTCATCGTCGTCTTCCTGTTCCTGATGGGTCTGCGCTCGGCGGGCCTGATCCCCGAGGTCGTTCTGCAGCCGCTGCAGGCCGGCGTCACGGCCATGACCCTGATCGCCATGGCCGGGCTGGGCCTGATGGTCGATCCGCGCGCCGTCGTCCGGGCCGGGCCGCGCGTGGCCGCCGCGGCGGCGCTTTCAGCCCTGCTGATCGGAGGCTTTGCGCTGGCGACCATCGTGCTCATTTTACCCGCCTGACGCACAATCGAACCGCCCCGCTGGTCTTTCCGACGATAGGGCTGTAAGAGGCGCCGCTTCCTTCCTGCTTTCCGCATCTTGCAGCGGCCCGGACTTCCGTGGCCGAACACAGTCCGCCCGAGCCCGAAATGAACCTTCGTAACGTCGCTATCATCGCCCACGTCGACCATGGCAAGACCACCATGGTTGACCAGCTGCTGGCTCAGTCTGGCGTCTTCCGAGCCAACGAGGCGACCACCGAGCGCGCCATGGACTCCGGCGACCAGGAAAAAGAACGCGGCATCACCATCCTGGCCAAGTGCACCTCGGTGCTGTGGAACGGCAAGGCTGGCGAAACCCGCATCAACATCATCGACACCCCCGGCCACGCCGACTTTGGCGGTGAAGTCGAGCGCATCCTGGGCATGGTGGACGGCTGCGTCATCCTGGTCGACGCCGAAGAGGGCGTCATGCCCCAGACCAAGTTCGTGCTGACCAAGGCCCTGAAGATGGGCCTGCGCCCGATCCTGTGCATCAACAAGGTCGACCGCGCTCACGCCGATCCCGACCGCGTCCACAACGAAACCTTCGACCTGTTCGCCGCCATCGGCGCGACGGACGAGCAACTGGACTTCCCGCACATCTACGCCTCGGGCCGTTCGGGCTGGGCGACGCTGGACCTGAACGTCCCCAACGATAACCTGCACCCCCTGTTCGACCTGATCGTCGACCACGTGCCGGCGCCCAAGGTGCAGGAAAACAAAGACAAACCGTTCCAGATGCTGAACGTGCTGATCGAAAGCGATCCCTTCCTGGGCCGCCTGCTGACCGGCCGCATCCAGAGCGGCAAGGCCGTTCCCGGCATGGCCATCCACGCTCTGGACCGCGACGGCAAGGAAATCGAGCGCGGCCGCATCACCAAGGTTCTGGCCTTCCGCGGCCTGAAGCGTCAGGCCCTGGACGAGGGTTCGGAAGCGGGCGACATCGTCGCCATCGCCGGCATGTCCAAGGCCACCGTGGCCGACACCCTGTGCGCCATGGAAGTCGTCGACGCCCTGCCGGCCCAGCCGATCGACCCGCCCACCATCTCGATGACCGTCTCGGTCAACGACAGCCCGCTGGCCGGCCGCGAAGGCGACAAGGTCCAGTCGCGCGTCATCCGCGACCGCCTGCTGAAGGAAGCCGAAGCCAACGTCGCCATCCGCGTCACCACGACCGAAGGCGGCGACGCCTATGAAGTGGCCGGTCGCGGCGAACTGCAGCTGGGCGTTCTGATCGAGAACATGCGTCGCGAAGGCTTCGAGGTCTCGATCTCGCGTCCGCGCGTGGTCTTCAAGACCGGCGAGAACGGCGAGAAGCTGGAGCCGATCGAAGACGTCATGGTCGACGTCGACGACGAGTTCTCGGGCATCGTCATCGAGAAGCTGTCGGCGCGTAAGGCCGAAATGACCGACATGGGGCCCTCGGGCGCCGGCAAGACCCGCATCCAGCTGAAATGCCCCTCGCGTTCGCTGATCGGCTATCAGGGCGAGTTCCTGACCGACACGCGCGGTTCGGGCGTGCTGAACCGCGTCTTCAGCCACTATGAGCCGCACAAGGGCGCCATCGAGGGCCGTCTGAAGGGCGTGCTGATCTCGAACTCTGACGGTGAAACCGCCGCCTTCGCCCTGTGGAACCTGGAAGACCGCGGCATCATGTTCGTCGGCGCCGGCGAAAAGACCTACCAGGGCATGATCATCGGCGAGAACAGCCGTTGGGACGACCTGGACGTCAACCCGATCAAGGGCAAGCAACTGACCAACGTCCGCGCCTCGGGCAAGGACGAGTCGGTTCGCCTGACCCCGCCGCGTCAGATGTCGCTGGAACAGGCCATCGCCTACATCGAGGAAGACGAGCTGGTCGAGGTCACGCCCAAGTCGATCCGCCTGCGCAAGGCCATCCTGAACCCCTCGTTCCGCAAGAAGCGCTCCAAGCCGGAATAGGGCTGACGACCCGACCAAACGAAGAAGGCGATCCTCGCGGGTCGCCTTTTTTGTTGAGCATCTTGCTTGGGCCTACCGCCCTCCGGGCCTGCTTGAACTCCCTTCTCCCTCTTCCACAGGAAGACGAACACAACAGGCTCCTACTTCTTCAGCCCCAGCAGACCCAGCCAGCCGCCGCTGGTCAGCAGGGCCACGTCGAGCAGGGCCAAAGCCAGAGGCGTGGAGGTCGAGGCGGCGATGAACTTGGGCCGCCAACCGGGCCCGAACTTGGACTTGTAGGCGCGCAAGCCCTGGAAACCGTAAACCGCGCCACCCTCCTCGAAGACCAGGGCGCCCACGCGGGCGAAGACGGGGGCAAGACGCCGATCCTCCAGTCCCGCCAGGGGCGCCATGCCCAGGTCGAAGCGCTTGAAGTTCTCGGCCCGCGCCCACTGGGCCGTGCGCGTGAACAGATAATCCATCACGCCATGCGGGCCTGCCGGATCGTGGCGCATAAGGTCGATCATCACCTCCTCGCCGCGCGCGCCGACCAGCAGGTTGGCGAAGGCGACGATCTGACCTTCATGGCGCGCCACCGCGACGGGCGAGAGATCCAGATAGGCGATGTCGAACCGCCCCAGGGAGAAGGCCTTTTCCGAGCCGTTGTGGTGATCCAGCCAGGCATCCGACACGGCGCGCAACTCGGCCTCCAGCGGCCGGGCGGCGCCGGGGGCCAGGACCTCGAAGGTGGTGCCCTCGCGTTCGGCCCGATTCACGGCGGTGCGCAGGTTCTGCTTGCCCTTGCCCTCGGTCGAGAAATGTTCGGCGTCGATCACCGCCGCCTCGCCGACCTTGCGCACGGCCAGGCCCAAGGTCGCCAGATCGGCCAGCATGCCCTCGCCGACCGAATAGAAGACCGGCGCGCCGCCGTAGCTGTCCGCCATTTCGGCGAAGGCCCAAAGCAGTTCCAGCCGCTCTTCCTTCAGCCCGGCCGCCTCGCCCATGGCGATCCAGCGCCGCCCCCGCACGCGATAGGCGATGAAGCTGCGGCCCGATGGACTGAACAGCAGGGCCTTGTCGCCCAGCAGGGCCAAACCGGCCTCTGGCGTCGCCGTATCGGCCTCGGCCAAAGCGATGCGGGCGCGCTCGACCTCGGCGGGACCCGCCGGACCGTGGCTGCGCGCGCCGGGCGCTGTCAGCAGGGAGCGCACAGCCACCGCAAGGGTCAGGACGGCCAGTACCGCGCCCGCGCGGAGAAAGCCCGACGCCTGCTTGTCGGTCAGGAAGGTCCACCACAGCTCATCCGTATAAGCCGTATCGCGATAGGCGAAGAAGCCCAGCCACAACATGGCTGCAACGGCGGCGGCCAGCATCAGCAGCCATCCCGGTCGCAGCGGCTCGCCCAGACGCGAGCGACGATTGAAGGCCGCCCGGCACGGCAGCAGCAAGATGGCGACGAGGGTCAGCTCCGCCGCCTCCTCCCAGTCCAGGCCCTTCATCAGGGAGAAGACCGCGCCCAGCATCAGGCCGAACAGGGCGGCGTAATAGGCGCCCCGACGCCGGCGCCACAGGCCCGCCGACACCAGCAGCAGCAGGAAGCCCGTCACGCTGGCCGCAAAATGGGACAGATCGATCAGCAGGGGGGCCGAGATGCGGTCCAGGGCCTGAAGCCGTCCGCTGAAGGCGGGCGTCACCGCCGACAGCAGCATGATCGCGCCCAGGATGAATGAGGCCACGGCGAAAATCTGCGGCGTCAGCTCATAGGCCAGCCCGCCGAGACGCTGCGCCAGCCGCCTGGCTCCACCCTGCAGTTTCTTCGTCGTCATTCGTCCTCTTGGCGGCCCATCCGGGCGTCATCTCGGGGGTTCAGCCCCTCATAAAGCAGGAATCGGCCGTTTGCGGCGCTGAAAAGGTCATTTCTGGGCGAGTGAAACAATCTGAAATCTAGCGAGTTCACCTTTTCGCGAGCGCCAGACTCGCCCAACCGGAGTGACCTCATGATCCGCAAAACCGCCCTGCTGACCGGCATCGCCGGCGCCTTCCTCATCGCCGCCCCTGTGTTCGCCCAGGACGCCACGACGGCGCAGACGCCAGAACCGGCTACCGCTGAGGCGCCTGCGGCACAACCCCAAAGCCTGACCCTGACGCCCGGCGCGACGGTCAAGAGCGCCGATGGTTCCGAGCTCGGCAAGCTGGTCGGCGCCCAGAACGGCGCCTCCGGCCAGGAACTGACCGTGCGCGGCGCTGACGGTTCGGTCCGTCCGGTGCCGGTGGCCGGCATCCGCCAGGACGGCGACGCTATCGTCGTCAATGCCACCCTGTCCGACTTCCAGGCTGCAGCCCCCGTCGCCGGCGAAGCGCCTGCCGCCACGCCGCCCGTCGATTCCACGGACGCGCCTGCTGAGCCGACCGAGCCGACCGAGCCGCCGGCGGCTGACGAACCCACCGCCTGATTCTCAGAGCCGGTATAAGTTAAAGGGGCGGCCTGTCGGGCCGCCCCTTTTGTTGTTCAGCCTTCGGCCTATGCCTGATCAGGCCCGCTTCTTCACCAGGCCCAGCAGGAACAGCAGAACCACGGCGCCGATGGTGGCGACAATGATGCCCACGATCCAGTTGCCGGCCGCATCCACCCCCAGCAGGTTGTTGGCCAGGAAGCCGCCGATCAGGGCGCCGATGACGCCGACGATCAGATTGGTCAGAAGACCATGGCTGCGCTTCATGATCTTTTCCGCCAGCCAGCCGGCGATAATGCCGATGATGATCCAGGCGATGAATCCAAATCCACTCATGATGACCCTCCCTTAAAGTCAGGCTTGATGCCGTGACCCTAATGCGCTGCGCGCGCGTGGGTTGCCTCAACCGCATCAAGCTTCGCCGTTCGTGTTCCAGGCGAAATCGGCATGGCCCTTGCGGCGCGAACTCCGAGCCGTGCCGATCCGGTACAGCACAGACCGTCAGAGGGAGGGGCCGTCATGGCCGCCGAAATCGATCTTCACCTGGGCCGCCGCCTGCGTCGCCGTCGACGCCTGCTTGGTCTGACCCAGCAGCAATTGGCCGTTCAGGTCGGAGTGCGCTTCCAGCAGGTCCAGAAGTACGAATGCGGGGCCAACCGCATCTCGGCCGCCCGTCTGTGGGAACTGGCCGAGGCCCTGGAGACGCCCGTCAGCTACTTCTACGACGGTCTCGGCGAGAGCGCCGACCGTCCGGTCATCACCGCCGCCGAACCCTTCCACCGCGACGACAGCAAGGCGGCCTGACGCTTCCCTCGTCCAGACCTCTCGCTCCCGACCGACGGGCGGTGTATCAGCCCGGCATGACCGAGCTGGAAGCCTTCGCCGTCGAACTGTCGCAAGCGGCCGCGCGCACCGCCCTGCCCTATTTCCGCGGCGACAACGCCGAGGAGAACAAGGCCGGGCCCGGCGCCTTTGACCCCGTCACCGAGGCCGACCGCGCGTCCGAGGCCGCCATCCGCCGCCTGATCGCCGCGCGCTATCCCGACCACGGCGTCATCGGCGAGGAATACGGCGAAGATCGCCCCGACGCCGACCACGTCTGGGTGCTCGACCCCATCGACGGCACCCGCGCCTTCATCGCCGGCCTGCCCCTGTGGACCACGCTGATCGCACTACGTCATGAGGGGGCGCCAGTGATTGGCGCCATCGGCCAACCCTATCTGGGCGAGATCTTCCTCGGCGGCCCCTCGGGCGCCCGCCTGCTCCGCGGCGGGACCGAGACCGCGCTGAAAACCCGCGCCTGCCCCGCTCTGTCCGACGCCCTGATCGCCACCACCGACCCCGACATCTTCGTCGGCGCCGACCGCGAGGCTTGGACGCGGCTGCGCGCCTCGGCCCGCCTGGCGCGTCTGGGCTGCGACGCCTACGCCTACGCCATGGTGGCGGCGGGCCGCATCGACCTGGTGGCCGAAACCGAACTGAAGGTCTGGGACTGGTCCGCCCTCCAGCCGGTCATCGAGGCGGCGGGCGGGCGCGTCACCGGCTGGTCGGGCCAGGCGCCGGACGGCGACGGTCGCATCCTGGCCGTCGGAGACGCCGCCCTGACCGATCAGGCCCTGGCGGTGCTGAACGCCTAGGCTGCGCCCTTGTCCGACGCCGCCGTCGCCGCTTGGCCCTCCGCCGGGGCGACATAGTCCGCCAGGGCGTCGAACTCATCCAGGAAGACGCCGCGCAACGGGTCCGCCTCCATCATGACCTCATGCAGCGCGCCCGCCACTTCGACGTAGCGGCCTCGTCCCAGGCGGCGCGCCGCCCAGCGGTTGGTCTGCTTCCAGACCTTGTCGTCCTCGGACGCCTGAACCACGCACACCGGGATCTTGACCGACTTCAAGGCGCGCGGCTTCAATGATCGCTCGCCGGCGTCCAGCGCAAAGGCCAGCCAGCCCCAGGTCGGGCCTCCGATAGCCAGATGCGGGCAGGCGTAGAGTTGCTGACGCCACAGGTCGTAGCGGTTCTGATCCGACGTCAGGGCGTCCTTCTCGAAGGTGTGATCGAACGGGTCGTCGGGATTATCCAGCACATAGTCGCCCGCCTTGCCGTGACGCAGATTCCAGCGCACCGCCAGCTTGACCGACCACATCGACCGTTTGCCGGTCTTGATGCGCAGCATGGGGCTGGACAGGATCGCCCCGGCGAAACGGTTCTCGCCCGCCTCCAGCGACAGCAGATTCAGCGCCCCGCCCATGGAGTGGCCGACCATGATCCAGGGCTTGGGGGCCTTGGCCTCATAGGCGTCCAGCAGGCGGGCGTAGTCGTCCAGAAACTCCTCGACCGCACGAGCATGGCCGCGCAGCCGGTCAGGCAGCAACCGCGCCGACAGACCCTGGCCGCGCCAGTCGTGGGCCAGGACGCAGAAGCCGCGCGCCAGGAAGTTGCCGATGACCTCGAAATACTTCTCGATCGGCTCGGTGCGGCCGGGACTCAGCGCCACCGTGCCGCGCGGCGTCTTGGCCACCATGCTCGACGGGGTCCACAGGGCGGCGCGCAGGCGAAGCCCGCCCGCGCCGCGGAACCAGTCGCCCTCTCCGCCGGGGGGAGAGGCGGCGCCGGGGACCCCCATCAGGGGGGCATGAGCGGCGAAGGCGGTGGCGCGGTTCACTCGGGCTTCCTGAACTTCAAGGTCATGCGATCGCTCTCGCCGATCGCGTCATACTTGGTGCGGTCAAACTCGGGATTGGCCGGCTGGCCCATGGGCGCGGTCAGACGGATGGGCGCCAGGGTGTCGGCGCCGAAGGGGTGGTCCTTGGTGTCCGCCGGATTGGCGTTGATTTCGGAGGCCTCAACGAAGACGAAACCGGCCTCGGCGGCCAGTTGCTTGACGAAGGCTTCCTGCACATAGCCGTTGGCGGCGGCAGGGTCCTGGTCTTCGTCCGGCTGCAGCCGGTGCTGCTCGACGCCGAGCACGCCGCCCGGGCGCAAGGCGGCGTAGGCGTCGGCGAAGGCTTTCTCGGCCAGACCCGCCGCCATCCAGGCGTGGATGTAACGCATGAACAGAACCAGATCGGCGGTCCCGGCGGGCGCTACCGGCCCGGTCCCTGGACCAAAGGCGCTGAACTGGACCTGACCATAGAGCTTCTTGTCCGCCTCAAGTCTGGCTTTGAGGGCGTTGTTGATGGCGATCTGGGCCGGGTCCGCCGCGGGACCCTCGGCGAAACCCGCCAGATAGAGCGATCCCCCGCCCTTATTCAGATACGGCGCCAGGATCTCGATGTACCAGCCGCTGCCGGGCCAGAAGTCGACCACGGTCATCCTGGGCTGCAAGCCGAAGAAACGCAGGGTCTCGATCGGATGGCGCCAGACGTCGCGCGCCTTGTCCGTCGCCGAGCGCCACGGACCGGCGACAGCCCATTCCAGCGAGCCTTCCGGCGGTCCCGCCGGGACAGCGGGCGTCTCAGGGGCGGCTTTGTCTTCCTTCTTGCCGCAGGCGGCCAGACCGGCGAAGGCGGCCATACAGGCGCCCGCCAGGACCGCGCGTCGCGTCGATCGCTCAGCCATGCACGCCTCCCTGCATAAGGATCATCATGGGCGTGGGCTTAAGGCGGTTCTCCACCAGCGTCAAAATCGCAAACTGCATCAGTTTGCGGTCTGGGGCTTGCGGAAGCGCAGGGTCATGCGGTCGCTCTCGCCGATGGCGTCAAAGGCGGCGCGCTCCTCCGCCGTCAGAGTGCGCCCGGCCCGTTCCGACGTGCGGACCGGAGGCAGGGTCCAGACGCCGAACGGATGATCGCGGGCGTCCCTGGCGTTGGCGTTCAGCTCGCTGCGCGCCTCCAGCTCGAACCCGGCCCGGCGCGCGGCGTGGATGACGTAGCTTTCCGGCACATAGCCGGTCGAGGCGACATCGGCGACGTTGAGCCCCTCGACGCTGCGGTGCTGTTCGACCGCCAGGACGCCGCCCGGCTTCAGCGCCTTGAAGAAGGCCGCCAGATGCGGATCGGTCCGACCGTCGCGCGACCAGTTGTGGAAGGCGCGCGCCACCACCACCATGTCGGCGGTCCCGTCCTCGACGCCCATGCCTTCGGTCGGCTTGCTGACGGGGACGTAACGACCGCCCGTGGCCGCAGCATAGGGCTCCAGGATGTTGCGCCACCAACCGGCGCGGCCGGGCTCGATCTCGACCACCGTCAGGCCGGGCTGCAGACCCCAGAAGGTCAGGGTCTCGAACGGATGGCGCTGACTGTCACGGGCGCGATCGGCCTCGGGGCGCGTGGTCGAGGCGATAGCGGCCTGAAGCGCAGCGTCTTCCTCGAGCCTGGGCATCTCCATCGACAGACCCTGACGGTGTTGCAGAGCCGGCGCCTCCGCCGGGGCGCTTTGCGCCCATGCCGGCGAAGAAAGGGCGGGCGAGGCGAGCGCAGCCGTCGCAAGGGCGGCGAGGACGAGAGGTCGCATGGGGGCTCCGGTCGGTCCTGAAGGAAACAATCCGTAACCCTTACGGCGCTTCGCGGCCTCGGCAAGGCGCGGATTGGACCAAGCGACGATTTCGCGCGGCCCTTTTCCTTCGAGGCGCTGCCGGGCCGCCCCCTTGCGCCCGCAAAAAGGCCGCCTAACTCTTCATCCGAGAGCGCCGATCCCGGGCTCTCCAGACCTGACGGGGCCGATTTCGGACCGCCGGGACTGAAACCCTCCGCCGTCCGGGGCAAAATCGCCGGGCGGTTCAACCTTGCTGAATGTCAGAAGGATGACCCATGCGTACCTATGATTTCTCGCCGCTGTACCGTTCCGCCGTCGGTTTCGATCGTCTGGCCCGCCAGCTGGAAAGCGCCGCGCGGTCCAGCCAGGAAAACGGCTGGCCTCCCTACAACATCGAGACGACCGGCGAGAACGCCTATCGCATCGAAATCGCCGTCGCCGGCTTCTCGCCCGACGAGTTGAACATCGAGGCCAAGGAAAACTCGCTGACCGTCACCGGCAAGAAGGCCGCCAACGACGATGCCTCGGTCCAGAAAACCTATCTGCACCGCGGCCTGGCCGAGCGCGACTTCGAGCGCCGCTTCCAGTTGGCTGATTATGTGGTGGTCAAGGGCGCCGATCTGGCCAACGGCCTGCTGACCATCGACCTGCAACGCGAATTGCCCGAGGCCCTCAAGCCCCGCCGCATCGAGATCGCGACCGGCAAGCCCCTCATCGAGGGCAAGACGGACAAGGCGAAGAAGGCCGCCTAAGCGCGGTTGACGTCTGACAACAGGAAGGGGCGGCGTTCGCGTCGCCCCTTTTTCGTGCGCCCTATTACGCCGCCGCCGCCTTCAGATCCGCCGGGTCCAGCCCCCGCGCGCCGCCGGTCTGGGCGCCGGTAAAGTCGGCCTGCTTGACCTGGGCGCCGTGCATGACGGCGCGGCTGAGGTCCGCCCCCTTCAGCACCGCCCGGCGCAGGTCGGCGCCCGACAGGTCCGCCCCGCGCAGGATGGCGCCCGACAGATCGGCGGGCAGCAGTCGGTCCGCACCCAGCATCAAGGGCCCCAACTGCGCCTCGCGCAGGTCTGAGCCGTTCAGCTTGGCCCGGCCCAGCCGCGCCCCGCGCAGGTCGGCCCGGCGCAGGTTGGCCGAGCGCAGGTCGGCGCCCTCCAGTTGCGCGCCCTGAAGCTGCACCCCCTCCATATCCAGACCGTAGAAGACCGCCCCCTTGGCCGACAGGGCCGTCAGGTTCAGGCCGCGAATGGACTCCAGCGGGCGCAGGTCGACCCCGTCGAACACCGAGGGCTGGCCCTCGGCCCCGCCCGTCTCGCACCACTGGGCGTGGTCGCGCAGCATCTCGGCGGCGGGCATGCGGCTGACGGATTCGCCCGCCGGGCGGTTATCGGTCAAAGCCCCTTCCATATTGGCCCCGTCGGTGCGCCACATGGCGGCCTTAACCCCCACCAGGATGGCGTCGGTCAGGTCTGCACCCGACAGGTCAGCCCCTGAAAGGTCCGCCCCCGCCAGATCGGCACCGGTGAAATTGGCCTGCTTCAGATTGGCCCGGACCAGCTTGCAGTCCTTCATGATGGCGTCGGTGAAGTCGGCGGCGATGGCCACCATGCCGGTCATGCGCGAGCGTTGCAGGTTGGCGCCGACCAGGCTGGCGCCCTGGGCCTGGGTGTCGCCGCGCTTCTGCGCCTCGATGACGCGGAAGCCCAGTTTGCCGTCGGCCGCCGCGATCGTGCCTTCGCGCAGGTCCGCCTCGAACAGGTCAGCGCCCGACAGGTCGGCCCCACGCAGACAGGCGCCGCGCAGATCGGCCCGGCGCAGACTGGCCTCGGTCAGATTGATGTCCTGCATGTCCGCGCCGAAGAAGTTGGCGTTGTCCAGCTTGCACCCGGACAGGTCGCAGTTATGGAGACGAGCGGCGGCGAAGTCGGCGTCGGCCAGGTTGCGGCCGCGCAGGACCAGACCCGACAGGTCCATCCAGGCGAAGACGGCGCGCGCGCCGCCCGGCTTGGCTTGCCACAACCGGTCATGCTTGGCGCAGATCAGATCGACCTCGGCCTGGGTCGGTTTCTTGCGGACAGGGTCGGCGACGTCGCTCATGACGCCAACATGACTTACGGCCATTAAGGAAGCTTTGCAGAAACAGGCGTTTCCAACCGAAGTTACACGGTCAGCAGGCCCTGTTCGCGCAGGGCGTCCGCCAGTTCGCCTTCATTGGTCCAGAGCCGGGTGTAGCCCGCCTCGCCCAGCCGGTTGAGTTCGGTCGTCAGGTCGGCGCGCGGCGCGGCGACGAAGCGGCCGTCGAAACCCTTGCCGCCCTCGCTGACGCGGACCATGGGGCGACCGGTCTCGAGCCGGTGCAGGAAGCCCTCGCACAGCACGGCGGCGTCTTCCGCCAGCAGACCCGTCTCGACCGTCAACCCCGACTGGCGCAGACGCTCTGTGCCGCGCCCCGAAGCGAAGGGCGAGGGGTCCAGTGCGGCGATCACCACCCGTTCGACCCCGGCCTCGGCCAGGAAGTGGGCGCAGGACTTGCGCCCCGACGACCGCGCGCCGCACGGCTCCAGGGTGACATAGGCGGTGGCGCCCTTCACGGCCTCGCCGGCGGCGGGCACCGCCTGCTCCTCGGCGTGAGGGCGTCCGCCCGGCGCGGTGGCGGCTTCCGACAGCACGACCCCGTCCTTGACCAGGACGCAGCCGACCGCCGGATTGGGCCAGGTCTCGCCCATGCTGGCTAGCGCCAGATCAATGGCGCGCCGCATGTGGACGGCGTCGTCCTTTGCCGAAGTCGTCATGCGATGGCAGGCAGGGCTTGCGCCCGGCTTTCGTCCAGATAGCGAGCGGCGACCGGCTCCAGGTCCGCGTCCAGATCGATCTCCAGCGGGTTGCCGGTCGGGATCTCGACGCCGACGATCTGGTCGTCCGGCACCGCGAAAAGCAGTTTGACGATGGCGCGCAAGCTATTGCCGTGGGCGGCGATCAGCACGTCCTCGCCGGCCTTCAGGCGCGGCGCGATCTCGGCGTCCCAATAGGGCTGCACCCGGTCCAGGGTGGTCTTCAGGCTCTCGGTGTCGGGAATGGCCTTGCCCTCGTAGCGGGGATCGGCGTCGAAATCGAACTCGCCGCCGGGCGCCAGCGGCGGCGGCGGCACGTCATAGCTGCGGCGCCAGACCTTGACCTGGTCCTCACCGTGTTTGGCGGCGGTCTCAGCCTTGTCCAGGCCGGTCAGGCCGCCGTAGTGGCGCTCGTTCAGGCGCCAGTCCTCGACCACCGGCACGTCCTTCAGACCCGCCGCGTCCAGCGCCAGGGCGCCGGTGCGTTTGGCCCGCGTCAGGACCGAGGTGAACATGACGGCGGGCTTGAACCCGGCCTCAGCGATCAGCTCGCCGCCGCGCCGCGCCTGGGCCTCGCCCTCGGCGGTCAGGTCGACGTCGACCCAGCCGGTGAAGCGGTTTTCCAGGTTCCACTGGCTCTGGCCGTGGCGCAGCAGGATCAGGCGGGGCATGGGCGTCTCCGTATCGTCGTCCTTCGCGTAGGCCGGGGACGCGGGGGTGGTCAAGGTTTGACCGCCGCTAACGCCAATGCAGCCCCACGCCTCGCCGCGCGTTGTTGGCCTCTCGGGGGACGCCCGCTATACCGCGACGCTAGGGGCGGGCGGTTCATTCTCCCGCCCATAGACGTTCAGGAAGACCCATGCCGAAACCGCGCCAGGACATCCGCCCCAATACGGCGGAGTATGAAACCACCGCCCTGGTCAAGCCGACGGGCTTCCGCGAGTACGACGCGCGCTGGATTCTGGAAAAAGAGATCAACCTTCTGGGCATTCAGGCCCTGGGTCTGGGCCTGGCCACCTATGCGCACGAGATCGGCGTGCGCCCGCGCATCGCCGTCGGCCATGACTTCCGCTCCTATTCCCTGTCGGTGAAACAGGCCTTGATCCTCGGCCTGCTGGAAGGCGGCATGGAGGTGGTCGATATCGGCCTGGCCCTGTCGCCCATGGCCTATTACGCCCAGTTCGCCCTGGACTGCCCCTGCGTCGCCATGGTCACGGCCAGCCACAACGAAAACGGCTGGACCGGGGTCAAGATGGGCGCCCAGGCGCCGCTGACCTTCGGCCCCGACGAGATCGGCCGCTTGAAAGAGATCGTCCTGAGCGGCGAGGGCGTGGCCCGTCCCGGCGGCCGCGTCGAACGCGTCGAGGGCTTCCGCGAGCAATACATCAAGGATGTCGCGTCCAAGGTGAAGCTGACCCGTCCGCTCAAGGTCGTCGCCGCCTGCGGCAACGGCACCGCCGGCGCCTTCGCCCCAGAAGCCCTGCGCCTGATGGGCGCCGAGGTGATCGAGATGGACACCGAACTCGACTGGACCTTCCCCAAGTATAATCCGAACCCGGAAGACCACGTCATGCTGGTCGCGATGGCGCAAAAGGTGAAGGAAACCGGCGCCGACCTGGCCCTGGGCTTCGACGGCGACGGCGACCGCTGCGGCGTAGTGGACGACACCGGCGAGGAGATCTTCGCCGACAAGATCGGCCTGATGCTGGCCCGCGACCTGTCGGCCCTGCACCCCAACGCCACCTTCGTCGTCGATGTGAAGTCGACGGGCCTCTACAAGACCGACGCGGTGCTCAAGGCCAACGGCGCGACCACCGTCTACTGGAAGACCGGCCACTCCTACATCAAGCGCAAGACCGCCGAACTGGGCGCCCTGGCCGGGTTCGAAAAGTCCGGTCACTTCTTCCTGTCGGGCGATCTGGGCCACGGCTATGACGACGGTCTGGTCGCCGCCGGCGCCGTCCTGGCCATGCTGGACCGCAACCCCGGCAAGTCGTTGTCGGAGCTGAAGTCGGCCCTGCCCGACGCCTGGACTTCGCTGACCATGTCGCCGCATTGCGACGACGAGTTGAAGTACAACGTCCTGGCCAGGATCGTGAAGGAATACGAGGACCTGGCGGCCGCTGGCGGCTCCATCCTGGGCCGCAAGATCGTCGAGGCCATCACCGTCAACGGCGTGCGCGTCCACCTGGAGGACGGCTCCTGGGTCCTGGTCCGCGCCTCCTCCAACAAGCCGGAGCTGGTGGTGGTGGTCGAGAGCATGCGCTCCGCCGACGACATGCGCGACCTGTTCAGGAAAGAGGTCAAGCCGCGCCTCGCCGCCCATCCCGAAATCGGCGCCTTCAATCAGGAAATCTGAGCTGGATTTGACGAAGGCTGCGGGCGCGGGCGAGGTGAGACGATGAACGACGCCTCCTCCCTGCCCGTGGTCATTGTCGGCAGCGGCTTTTCCGGCGCCATGCTGGCGGCCCGGCTGGCCGAGCGCGGACAGGCGTCGATCCTGATCGAGCGCAGCGACGCCTTCGGTCCGGGCGTCGCCTACGCCACGCAGAATGACGCGCACCGGCTGAACGTCCGCGCCGGGCGCATGAGCGCCACGACGGACCAGCCCAGCGACTTCATCGACTGGCTGAGGGCGCATCATCCCGACCGGGCCGATCCCGACGGCTTCGCGCCGCGCCGCCTCTACGGCCTCTATGTCCGCGACCGGCTGAGCGCGACCGAGATCGCCCATCCCGGCCTGATCCGCCGCGTGAACGGCGCCGTCTTCGCCGTAGAGCGCCAGTCCGTGATCCTTTCCACGGGAGAGCGGATCGAGGGGCGCGCCGTCGTCCTGGCCACCGGCAACCCGGCGCCGCGCACCACCCCGGCTGGCGAAGGCGGGCGCGTCGTCGCCAACCCCTGGACGCCCGACGCCCTGACGCCCATCCGCCGCGACGACGATGTCCTGATCCTCGGCGCTGGCCTGACCATGGTCGATGTCCTGCTGACGCTTTCCAGCCAGGGCTGGTGCGGCCGGGCGACGGCGGTGTCGCGGCGCGGCCTCCTGCCCCGGGCGCACGGACCACATCACGACGCGCCGATCGACCTGCCCCCCGAGGCCCTGAGCGGTCCGCTGTCCATGCGTCTGGCGGTCGCGCGGCGGCTGGCGCAAACCCACGGCTGGCGCCGGCTCATGGAGGGCTATCGCCCGATCACGCTTGACCTGTGGCGTACGGCGACCGAGGCCGAACGCGCCCGCTTCCTGCGCCATCTGCGCCCCTGGTGGGACGTTCACCGCCACCGCATCGCCCCCGAGATCGCCACCGAACTGGACCGGCTGATCGCCGAGCACCGCCTGACCGTCCGCGCCGGGCGCATCCGCAATGTCGAGGCCTCCGCCGAGGCCGCCGCCCTGCATCTGACCACGCGTGATGGGCCGCAGACCCTGTGCGCGCCCTGGCTGATCGACTGCACCGGCCCCGGTCACGACGCCACGACCGCGCCCCTGACCGCTAGCTTAATCGCCGAGGGACGCGCCCGTCTGGCCGTCTCAGGTCTGGGCCTCGATCTCGACGAGGCCGGACGCGTCCTGCACGCCGACGGAACGCCGGACCCGGACCTCTACGTACTTGGACCGCCCGCCCGCGCCACCTTCTGGGAAACCATCGCTGTGCCGGACATCCGCCAGCGCATCGAGGCCCTGGCCGCCCGCCTGACGGCCTGATCCGGCCAACCATCCGGTGGACGAAACTTCCACCAATCGGGGCCTTTTCCTCAGCAACCGGGCGGCTAGCGGGCGCTTCTTGGGTCGGCTATCACCGGGTCAGGAGAGGAACTACAAAAATGAACCGTCACCGCACCCGCGTGCTTGGGGGCCGCACCCTCGCGCCTGAAACCCTGATGATGGGCTATGGCTATGACCCTGCCCTGTCTGAGGGCGCGATCAAGGCGCCCCTGTTCCAGTCGTCCACCTTCGTCTTCAAGTCGGCCGAGGACGGCAAGCGCTTCTTCGAGGTCGCCTATGGCCTGCGCCAGCGCGACCCGGACGAGGCGCTCGGCCTGATCTATTCCCGCATCAACAACCCCAACCTCGAGATTCTCGAGGATCGCCTCGCGGTCTGGGACAAGGCCGACAAGGCCCTGGTCTTCTCGACCGGGATGGCCGCCATCTCGACGGCCATGCTCGCTCTGGTTCGTCCCGGCGACGTTATCCTCTATACGGCCCCGGCCTATGGCGGCACCGAATACCTGTTCGACCGCATCCTGCCCCGCTACGGGGTCAAGGCGATCAGCGTGCCCGCCGCCGAGGGCGCCGGCGCCCTTGACGCCGCCATGGTCGCGGCCGCCGCCGAGGCCAAGACCACCGGCGGGCGCCTCGCCGCCGTCTATCTGGAAACCCCGGCCAACCCGACCAACCAGTTGGTCGACATCGCCCGCGCCGTGGCCGGAGCGAAGGCCGTGGATCAGGCAGAGCGCCCGATCATGGCCGTCGACAACACCTTCCTCGGCCCCCTGTGGCAGAGCCCCCTGGAGCTGGGGGCCGACCTCGTCATCTACTCCCTGACCAAGTATGTCGGCGGCCATTCCGACCTGATCGCGGGCGGCTGCATGGGCGGGGCCGAGCTGATGGCGCGCGTGGGCGAGATGCGCACCATCTGCGGCACCAACACCGATCCGCACACGGCCTGGCTGCTGCTGCGTAGCCTGGAGACCCTGCACGTCCGCATGGAGCGGGCCCAGGAAAACGCCCTGATCCTGGCCGAACGCCTGCGCGCCGATCCGCGCGTCAGCGCCGTCCTGACCGCCGGCGGCCCGGACGCCTCGCCGGAGCAGCAGGCCATTTTCGAGGCCCAGTGCAAGGGTTCGGGTTCGACCTTCTCGTTGGAGCTTCCCGGCGGCGAGGCCGAGGCCTTCCGCATGCTGAACGCCCTGCGGCTGTTCAAGCTGGCCGTCAGCCTGGGCGGCGCCGAGAGCCTGGCCTCGCACCCGTCCAGCATGACCCACTCGGACTATACGCCCGAGGCCAAGGCGCGCAGCGGCATCGGCGACAACCTGGTGCGGCTGTCGGTCGGCATCGAGAACGTCGAGGACCTGTGGGCCGACCTGCAACAGGCCCTGGCCGCGATCTAAGGATGCAGGCGGGCGCCGTTCGCGGCGCCCGCCGACCTTTACTGACCCGCCGCCTTCACCGCCGCCGAGACTTCGGCGACCACGCGTTTGACCAGGGCCTCGTCGTCGCCCTCGGCCATGACGCGGATCAGTTTTTCGGTGCCGGACGGACGCACCAGCAGACGGCCCGCGCCGTTCAGGGCGGCTTCAGCCTCGGCCATGGCCGCCTTGACCCTGGCGTCCTCCAGCGGTTTTCCGGCCGTGTAGCGCACGTTCTGCAGCAGTTGCGGCACCGGCTCGAACTGCCGCGCCAGCTCGCTCATCGGCACGCCGGTCTCGACCAGAACCGCCAGCACCTGCAAGGCGGCCATCAGGCCGTCGCCGGTCGTGGCGTAGTCCTTCAGGATGATATGACCCGACTGTTCGCCGCCGATATTGAAGCCGCCCGCGCGCATCCGCTCCATGACGTAGCGGTCGCCCACCTTGGTCCGTTCCAGCGTCAGGCCCTCGGCCTTCAGCTTCCGCTCCAGCCCCAGGTTGGACATGACGGTCGCGACCACGCCGCCGCCGTTCAGCCGCCCCTTGCGGGCCCAGGCCAGACCGACCAGCGCCATGATCTGGTCGCCGTCGACCACATGGCCCTTCTCGTCGCAGATGATGACCCGGTCGGCGTCGCCGTCCAGCGCAATGCCGATGTCGCAGCGATACCGTTTGACCGCCTCCGACACTGTGGCCGGATGGGTTGAGCCGCAGTCGGCGTTGATGTTCACCCCGTTGGGCTCGACGCCGACGGGGAAGACCTCAGCACCCAGTTCATAGAGGGTGGTCGGGGCGACGCGGTAGCCGGCGCCGTTGGCGCAGTCGATGGCGACGCGCAGCCCCTTGAGGCTGAGCTTCTTGGGGAAGGCCGACTTGGCGATCTCGATATAGCGCGGCGGGGCGTCGTCGATGCGCTTGACCCGGCCCAGCTTGTTCGAGGGCGCCAGGTCCTGATCCAGGGCCTCGTCCATCATGGCCTCGATCTTCAGCTCGATCTCGTCCGACAGCTTGTAGCCGTCCGGCCCGAACAGCTTGATGCCGTTGTCGGCATAGTCGTTGTGCGAGGCCGAGATCATGATGCCCAGATCGGCGCGCATCGACCGCGTCATCATGGCCACGCCCGGCGTCGGCAGAGGGCCGAAGGTGCGCACGTCCATGCCCACGCTGGCCAGACCCGCCACCAGGGCCGGCTCGATCATATAGCCGGACAGGCGGGTGTCCTTGCCGATCACCACCAGATGGCGGCGGTCGTCGTCGGTGCGGAACATCTTGCCCGCCGCCAGACCCACCCGCAACGCCACCTCGGCCGTCATCGGATGGGTGTTGGCGCGACCACGAATGCCGTCTGTGCCGAAGTATTTTCTCTCGCCCAAGGGCGTCGTCCTTCGCTGGCGGCGCCGGAGGATTTGCAAAGAAACCTTCCGAAACCCATTTTTTGATGTCGCCTGCCTTCGCTTCCCCTAGACGCAAGATCACAGGGCGAGACGGGCGGAACCCTCTCGCTTACCCCTTACGGCGGCTACGCGCAAAGCGTGACCGCTTCGCCCCTTCACCGGAGCAGACCTCATGTGCGGCATCATCGGCATTACGGGCGCAGGCGCCGTCGTTCCCCGTCTGGTCGACAGCCTGAAACGGCTGGAGTACCGCGGCTATGACTCCGCCGGGATCGCGGCCATTGTCGACGGCCGCATCGAACGCCGCCGCGCCAAGGGCAAGATCCGCGAACTGGAAGCCGTGCTGGCGGCCGAGCCGCTGACCGGGACCATCGGCATCGGCCACACCCGTTGGGCCACCCACGGCGCCCCGACCACGACCAATGCCCACCCGCATAAGGCTGGCCGCGTCTGCCTGGTCCACAACGGCATCATCGAGAATTTCGCCGAGCTGAAGGCCGAGCTGGAGGCCGAGGGCCGCGTCTTCGAGAGCCAGACCGACACCGAGGTCGTCGCCCACCTGCTGGACCACAAGCTGACAGCGGGCCTGGCCCCGCTCGACGCCTTCAAGGCTGCGCTGGACCGCCTGACCGGCGCCTATGCCCTCGCCGTCCTGATCGAGGGCGAGGACGAGCTGATCCTGGGCGCGCGTCGCGGCAGCCCCCTGGTCGTCGGCTGGGGCGAGGGCGAGATGTACCTGGGCTCGGACGCCCTGGCCGTCGGCCCCTTCACCCAGAAGATCTCCTATCTGGAAGAGGGCGACTATGTCGCCATGACCCGTTCAGGCGCCCAGATGTTCGACGCGGCGGGCCGCCCCGCCGACCGCGCGATCGTGCAGGTCTCGGCCTCCTCGGCCCTGGTCGAGAAGGGCGAATACCGCCACTTCATGGAAAAGGAAGTCCACGAACAGCCTGACAGCGTCCAGCACACCCTGTCGGAATATCTCGACCTGGTGAGCGGCACCGCCAAGACCCAGGGCGTGGACTTCGCCGCCGTCGACCGCCTCCAGATCATCGCCTGCGGCACCGCCTTCTACGCCGGCCAGATCGGCAAATACGCCTTCGAGAAGTATGCGGGCCTGCCCTGCGACGTGGAAATCGCCTCGGAGTTCCGCTACCGCAGCCCGGCCGTGTCCAAGGGGACGCTGGCCGTCGCCGTCAGCCAGTCGGGCGAGACCGCCGACACCCTGGCCAGCCTGACCTGGTGCAAGGCGCAAGGGTTGAAGACCGCCGCCGTCGTCAACGTCCACACCTCGTCGATGGCGCGCGAGGCCGAGGTCCTGTGGCCGACCCACGCCGGACCGGAAATCGGCGTCGCCTCGACCAAGGCCTTCACCGCCCAGGTCTCGGCCCTGCTGGCGCTCGCCGTCGCGGCGGGCGTGGCGCGCGGCAAGATCACCCCCGCGCGAGAGGCTGAACTGGTCAAGGCCCTGTTCGAGGCCCCGCGCCTGATCGCCGAGGCCCTGCAGATGGACAGCCAGATCCGCACCATCGCCCTCGACCTGGCCAAGGCGACCGACGTGCTCTTCCTCGGCCGGGGGGCCATGTTCCCCCTGGCCATGGAGGGCGCGCTGAAGCTGAAGGAGATCAGCTATATCCACGCCGAGGGTTACGCCGCCGGCGAGCTGAAGCACGGCCCCATCGCCCTGGTAGACGAAAAGACCCCGATCATCGCCCTGGCCCCGCTGGACGAGGTCTATGAGAAGACCGCCTCCAACCTGCAGGAGGTCGCCGCCCGCGGCGGTCCCGTGGTCATGATCGCCCCGGCTGCGGCACCCGCCCCGCACGGCGCCGGCATCCGCCGTGTCGACGCCCCCGACTGCCACCCGCTGATCGCGCCTCTGGTCTATGCCGTGCCGGTGCAACTTCTGGCCTATTACACGGCGGTTCAGAAGGGCACGGACGTGGATCAGCCCCGCAACCTGGCCAAGTCGGTGACGGTGGAGTGATCGGGAAAGCCCTCTCTCTCAAGAGAAAGAGGGATGACGATGCTCATCTAGCAGGATGGTCAAATCCGCTCTGACCCCGCCCGCCGTCATATGGCGCGTGACCCGCTCAAAGGCCTGGATGAAGACGGCCAGTTCCGCGCGGCGTTCGGCCGGCAGGTCGGCGGGCGACAACCCTCTCAGTTCTGCCTCCTGCTCGCAGCGCCAGTCCAGCACGGCGTCGAAGCTGGGCGCTTTCAAGAACAGGATAGCGTCAAAGCGGGCGGACAACGCGGCGTAGGAACCGGTCAGTTCGGCGTTGACCGTCCGCCGCCACGTCCCCTGCTCGTCCCGCTCGCGCTCAAGCCCATTGATCGGCTCGCCCAGCTCACCTTCCGTCTGCGCCCTCGCGCCGAGACACCAGCCGTCGACCAGCACAGCCGAGGGGCGGCCCGCGAACAGGGGCCATTGCGTCTCCGGGCGGCGGTCATCGGTCAGCTTGTCAAAGGCGGGAAGGGCTGTGCGGCTGTCGGGACCGGCGGCGCGCAGGGCTTCCACCGTCGCCTCCAGCAGCCCCAGGTCGTGCGTCCCCGGCGGACCGCGCACGGCGAACAGGGGATGGACCGCCCTGCCCTTGGCCTCGCGCTCGGCCAGGGTCAGATAGACATCGTCCAGCGACAGATGCGCTGCGCCGCAGCGTTCGGCGGCGGCGCGGGCCAGCGTGGTCTTGCCGCTGCCTTGCGCCCCGGCGATCCCGATCAGCGGGACGTGGCCGGGCCGCGCATGGGCGTTGATGAGGGCCCTGACCGCGTCCAGCAGCCGGGCGTCGATCATCTCAGTGCTGGCTTTGCGGCAGGCGCACGATCAGGCCGTCCAGGTCGTCGCTGACGCGGATCTGGCAGGACAGGCGGCTGTTCGGCTGCACGTTTTCGGCGAAGTCGAGCATGGACTCCTCCATGGCCGAGGGGCGGCCGGTCTCGGCGGCGAAGTTCTCGTCCACATAGACGTGGCAGGTGGCGCAAGCGCAGGCACCGCCGCAGTCGGCGTCGATGCCCGGCACATTGTTGCGGATCGCGCCCTCCATGACGCTGAGGCCGTTCTTGACCTCGACCGTGTGCTCGGTCCCGTCGTGCTCGATATAGGTGATCTTGGCCATGCAGGCGTCTTAGCCCAGGCCGCGCGGGAGGCAAGCCCCGGCGGACGGCGGGCATGAAAAACCCCCGGAGCCTGACGGCGCCGGGGGCTGTTCGGGTCGGCAAGCCCGAAGGCTTAGGCCGCCGCGCGCTTGCGGTTCGGCGCGACCATCAGCTTCTTGGTCTCGGCGATCGCCTTGGCCGGGTTCAGCCCCTTGGGGCAGACCTGGGCGCAGTTCATGATCGTGTGGCAGCGATACAGCTTGAAGGGGTCCTCGAGGTCGTCGAGGCGCTTCTGGGTCGCGTCGTCGCGGCTGTCCGAGATCCAGCGGTAGGACTGCAGCAGGGCCGCCGGGCCGAGGTACTCTTCCTGGTTCCACCAGTAGCTGGGGCAGGACGTCGAGCAGCAGGCGCACAGGATGCACTCGTACAGGCCGTCCAGCTTCTCGCGGTCGGCGGGCGACTGCAGACGCTCGGTCTCCGGGTCCGGCTCGTCCGACTGGAGGTAGGGCTGGATCGAGTCGTACTGGGCGTAGAACAGCGACAGGTCCGTCACCAGGTCCTTGACCACCGGCTGGTGAGGCAGGGGGGCGATGGTGATGTTGTGCGACGAGCACTCGTCCATGCCCTTGGTGCAGGCCAGGGTGTTGCGACCGTCGATGTTCATCGAGCACGAGCCGCAGATGCCTTCACGGCACGAGCGACGGAAGGACAACGTCGGGTCGATCTCGTTCTTGATGTGGATCAGGGCGTCCAGAAGCATGGGGCCGTGATCGTCGGACGAGACCTCGAAGCTGTCCCAGCGCGGATCGGAATCCGTTTCCGGGTCGTAGCGATAGACCTTGTAGGTCTTGACGTTCCTGGCGCCGGCCGGGGCCTTGTGGACCTTGCCGGTCGTGGGCTTGGAGCCGCGCGGGAGAGTGAGCTGAACCATCTGCGGGACTCCCTTAGTAAACCCGAGCCTTGGGCTCGATGTAGGCCACGTCGTCGGTCATCGTGTATTTGTGGACCGGGCGGTAGTCGATCTGAACGCCTTCGCCCGGACGCTTCCACGCCAGGGTGTGCTTCATCCAGTTGACGTCGTCGCGATCGGGGAAGTCCTCGCGGGCGTGAGCGCCGCGCGATTCCGTGCGGTTGGCCGCGCCTTCGATGGTCACCAGGGCCTGGGCGATCAGGTTGTCGTATTCCAGGGTCTCGATCAGGTCCGTGTTCCAGATCAGGCCGCGATCCGTGGTCTTGATGTCGGCGCCGGCGGCGTCGATGGCGCGCAGCTTGGCGACGCCTTCGTCCAGGGTCTTGCCGGTGCGGAAGACGGCGGCGTCGGACTGCATGGCGCGCTGCATTTCAAGACGGAGCTTGGCGGTCGGGGTCGAGCCCGCGGCGTTGCGGAAGCGGTCGAGGCGGGCCAGGTGCTCGTCGGTCTGAGCCTTGGAGGCCGAGGGCACGGCCGACGCCTTGTCCACCACTTCACCGCAGCGCAGGCCGACGGCGCGGCCGAACACCACCAGGTCGGTCAGGGAGTTGGAGCCCAGGCGGTTGGCCCCGTGCACCGAGACGCAGCCCGCCTCGCCCACGGCCATCAGGCCCGGCACCACGCTGTCGGGGTTGCCGTCGCGCAGGGTCAGGACCTCGCCGTGGTAGTTCGTCGGGATGCCGCCCATGTTGTAGTGGACGGTCGGCAGGACCGGGATCGGCTCCTTGGTCACGTCGACGCCGGCGAAGATCTTGGCCGATTCCGAGATGCCCGGCAGACGCTGGTGCAGGATCTTGGGATCCAGGTGGTCCAGGTGCAGGAAGATGTGGTCCTTGTTCGGACCCACGCCGCGACCTTCGCGGATTTCGATGGTCATGGAGCGCGAAACCATGTCGCGCGGGGCCAGGTCCTTCACGGTCGGCGCATAGCGCTCCATGAAGCGCTCGCCTTCGGAGTTGGTCAGATAGCCGCCTTCACCGCGTGCGCCCTCGGTGATCAGGCAGCCGGCGCCATAGATGCCGGTCGGGTGGAACTGCACGAATTCCATGTCCTGCAGCGGCAGGCCGGCGCGCAGCACCATGGCGTTGCCGTCGCCGGTGCAGGTGTGGGCCGAGGTAGCCGAGAAGTAGGCGCGGCCGTAACCGCCGGTCGCCAGCACCACCATCTTGGCGCGGAACTGGTGCATCTGGCCGGTGTCGAGCTGAAGCGCGGTGACGCCGGTGCAGGCGCCGTCCTGCATGATCAGGTCCAGGGCGAAGTATTCGACGAAGAACTTCACTTCCCGACGAACCGACTGGCCGTACAGGGTGTGCAGGATGGCGTGGCCGGTGCGGTCGGCGGCGGCGCAGGTGCGCTGCACCGGGCCTTCGCCGAAGTTGCGGGTCATGCCGCCGAAGGCGCGCTGGTAGATCTTGCCTTCTTCGGTGCGGCTGAAGGGCACGCCCCAGTGTTCCAGCTCGTAGACGGCCTTGGGCGCATTACGGACCAGGTATTCGATGGCGTCCTGGTCGCCCAGCCAGTCCGACCCCTTGACGGTGTCGTACATGTGCCACTGCCAGCTGTCCTCGCCCATATTGCCCAGCGAGGCCGAGATGCCGCCCTGGGCGGCCACGGTGTGCGAGCGGGTGGGGAAGACCTTGGTGACGCAGGCGACCTTCAGGCCCTGCTGGGCGGCGCCGAGGGCCGCACGCAGGCCCGAACCGCCCGCGCCGACGACGACGACGTCGTATTCGTGATCGATAAGCTCGTAAGCAGCCATGGCGGGATCAGACTCCGGCGGGCAGCGGGGCGGAGCCCATCGCCACACGCACGATGAAGAAGATGCTGGCGGCGGCCAGCACGAGGAAGACGAGGTTCGACAGGTTGATCAGGGTCGTCCGGGCCGAAGGGCTCGGGACGTAGTCCTCGATGATCACCTTCCAGGCCAGGCTGGCGAACAGGAAGAAGACGATGGCGGTCAGGCCCAGCAGGCCGGCGTTCAGCGCATTGTCGAACCAGGCGATCACGGCCTCATAGCCGGCGCCCGCCAGGGTGAAGCCCGACGACAGGGCCCACAGGCCCAGCGGCATCAGGGCCAGCAGGGCCAGCTTTTCGATCTTCCACTCGCCGGCGCCGTGGCGCTCGGAGATCTTCACATGGTTCTTGAACTTGGGGGCGGCGCTCACAGCGAAACCTTTCCGGCGGCGAACAGGACGACCCAGAACAGCACGGTCACGACCAGAGGGCCCCACACCGCGATATTGGCCATCAGATTGGCGGACTTCAGATCAAGGCCCTTGCCGGCGTCGTTGATCAGGTGGCGCGTCCCGTTCAGCAGGAAGGAGAACAGCACCAGCGACAGGCCGAACCAGATGAAGAGGCCGAACGGCGAGGACGAGCAGGCCAGAACCTTGGCGTAGGCTTCAGGTCCGGCGGCGACGGCCGCGACCCAGCCCAACAGCAGGACAGCGCCGACGGTCGCCGCGCCGATGGTGACGCGGAACAGGATGGAGGCCGTCATGGTCACGTGCCACCGCCAGACGTCGGTGAAAGGCGACATCGGCGCGACGTGGCCGTTGGGATGACGGACGTAGCGGCCAGTGGGGTCGCCCGCACCCTGGGGAAGGTTCGACATGCGAATGGTTCTCAAAAAACCTGTGGAAAAACAGGTCCGGTTGCAGTGCGATAGGCTTTAGTGACCGCAAAGGCCGGGTGTCAACGAACCGGGGCGGATAAGCGCTGCGGATCGCGATTTCCTGATCAGGCCCCGCGAATCGCTCGCAATAGGGCGTCGCGATCGGCCTTTGACAGGGGCAGGGCGCCGGGGCGCCCCCAGATGGGATCGGGCCACAGGCCGTCGTCGCGGCGGCGCCCGACGACATGGACATGCAGCTGGCGGGTGACGTTTCCGAGGGCCGCCGTGTTCAGCTTGTCGACGGGGCGGCCCGCCGCCTGAGTCAGAGTGCGCACGACCTCGCCCGCCCGCACCACCTCTTCCATCAGGGCCGCGCGCTGATCGCGGTTCAGGTCATCCAGCTCGACCGCCCCGTCCACGCGAGGCAGCAGGATCAGCCAGGGAAAGCGGGCGTCGTCCTGCAGCCGCACCTGGCACAGGGGCCAGTCGATGGCGAAGACGGACCCGGCCTCGAAGGCAGGATCGGCTGTGAATTCAGTCATGTCAGATGCTCGTCCTCGAACCAGCGCAGGCGATAGGCGTTCATCGCCGTCGTCGCCAGCCGCGTCGTCAGCCGCCAGTTGACCACGGCCCCGACGGGCGCGCCGATGACCGGGATCAGTTGCGCCAACTTGGCCAGGTCGATGTAGTCGCGGTACTCCAGCTGGAACTTGCGCCAGTCGAAGTCCTCGATCCGCTCAGGCTGGTGCAGCCCCTTACCCGCCGCCTCCAGCGCGGCCAGGGCTTCGGGCCGATGCCGGGCGCTGGAAAAGGCCATCTGGAAGATGCGCAGCAGGAAAAGCCGCTCGCCCAGGCTCTTGCCTGAGTGGCCGTACAGGGCGCCGATCTCGGCCAGCAGCTTGATCTTGATGGCCAGCAGGGCCGGAAAGTCCGCCGCCGCCAGCAGGAAGCCCCCCGCTCCCGCCACCCCGCCCTCGACGCTGGCCGTGGTGCGGTAGAAGTCCACGCGGGTCTGGATCAGCTCTTCGCGCTTGCGAAGGCTGCCGTGCAGCAGGGGCCTGGCCGTGGTCCAGTCGGCGCCGGTCATGATGCCCCGCGTCGTCAACTCGACGCCCGAGGTGACGATCTGGTGCACTCGTTCAGGAATGATCCGATTGATCCGGTCCTGCGTCGCCCGCGTGGCCATGTCCCACAGGCCCGGCCGGCGCAGTTGGCGGTCGCGCCAGACCTCGGCCTCCGCGAGGACGCGCGCCTCGTACTGTCGATCGTCTTCCGCAGCGGTCATGAAGCCTCTCTCGCCAGGCGACCCTCGCAGGGGACGACCAAAGGCGCAACGCCCGACGCTTGCTCCCGCTCCGCTGCGGGTCTAGACCGCCCGCCATCGAGTACCGTTTCGCACACGCAACATCGACTGGAGAGACCTCTATGGCTCGCGCGAAGATCGCCCTTATCGGCGCCGGAATGATCGGCGGAACCCTGGCCCACGTGGCTGCGCGCGAAGCGCTGGGCGACGTCATCCTGTTCGACATCGCCGAAGGCACGCCGCAAGGCAAAGCCCTCGACATCGCCGAGGCCTCGGCCGTCTTCGGTCAGGACGTGGCCCTGAAGGGCGCCAACGACTACGCCGACATCGCAGGCGCCGACGTCTGCATCGTCACCGCCGGCGTGCCGCGCAAGCCGGGCATGAGCCGCGACGACCTGATCGGCATCAACCTGAAGGTCATGAAGGCCGTCGGCGAGGGCATCAAGCAGCACGCCCCCAACGCCTTCGTCATCTGCATCACCAACCCGCTCGACGCCATGGTCTGGGCCCTGCAGAAGTTCTCGGGTCTGCCCAAGGAGAAGGTCGTCGGCATGGCCGGCGTGCTGGACTCGGCGCGCTTCGCCTACTTCCTGGCTGAAAAGACCGGCGTCTCGGTGCAGGACATCCACGCCTGGACCCTGGGCGGTCATGGCGACGACATGGTGCCGATGGTGCGCCACTCGACCGTCGGCGGCCTGCCGCTGCCGGACGCCGTCGCCGCCGGCTTCCTGTCGCAAGCCGACCTAGACGCCATCGTCGAGCGCACCCGCAAGGGCGGCGGCGAGATCGTGGCCCTGCTGAAGACCGGCTCGGCCTTCTACGCCCCGGCTGAATCCGCCATCGCCATGGCCAAGTCCTACCTGCTGGATCAGAAGCGCGTCCTGCCCTGCGCCGTCTGGCTGTCGGGCGAATACGGCCTGTCCGACCTCTACGTCGGCGTCCCGGCCCTGATCGGCGCCGCCGGCGTCGAGAAGATCGTCGAGTTCACCACCAACGACGACGAAAAGGCCATGTTCGCCAAGTCGGTCGAGTCCGTGAACGGCCTGATCCAGGCTTGTAAAGACATCGAGCCTTCGCTGGCTTAAGGGCGCTAACGCGAGCCGCGCGGCGGCTCGCTGCTTGAGCGCTAGGCGTATGAAATACGAAGGGGTCGTGTCGAAAGGCGCGGCCCTTTTTCGTGCGCCATCCTTTGAACCCGCTCATCCCGGCGGACGCCGGGATCCAGCGCTTTGGCTACAAACGCTGGGCCAGGGTCAAGGCGCCCGTTTCCACCGGCACATTTGAGGCTCTAACTGGATCCCGGCGTCCGCCGGGATGAGCGGGTGAGGGAATGGGCCGTGTCAGGCGTGAACCGCCTCTTCCGCCTCATCGTCGTCGCCCCTCTGCTCCAGCCACGACGCGCTGCGCATCTCGTTCAGGCGCGACACCGTTCGTTCGAACTCGAAGGCGCCGACGCCCTCGGCGTAGAGGGCTTCGGGCTCGGCCTCGGCCAGGACTACCAGCCGCGTCTTTGCCTCGTAGAGGGCGTCGATCAGCGTCACCAGACGCCGGGCCTCATGATGGTTGGCCGGGCTCAAGGTCGGCACGTCGGACAGGAAGAGGGTATGGAAGCGCCGGGCGACGGCCAGATAGTCCTGCGGCCCCAGCGGCGATCCGCACAGCTCGCTGAAACTGGCCCGCGCCATACCGCCGACCGTGCGCTGGACCCGGACCTGACGGCCCAGCACCGGCAGGGCCGCGGGCTCCTCGGGCTCACCGCCCTTGAGGTCCGACCACAGGGTCTCGAAGCCGGAACGCGCCGCGTCATCCAGCGGCGCGAACCAGACCTTGGCCCCGGCCATCCGATCCAGGCGGAAGTCGCGCGCCCCCGCCGTCTCCACCACCTCGCAACGTTCCCGCAGGATGTCGATGAAGGGCAGGAAGAGCTGGCGGTTGATGCCGTTCTTGTAGAGGTCTTCCGGCGCGCGGTTCGAGGTGATGGCCAGCACCACCCGCTTCTCGAACAGGGCGTCGAACAGCCGGCCCAGGATCATGGCGTCGGCGATGTCGGTGACTTGAAGTTCGTCAAAGCACAGCAGCCGGGCTTCAGAGGCGATCAGGGCCGCGATCGGCGGGATGGGATCGTCGCCCTTATGCGTGCCGAACACCGCCTTGCGGGTCCGCGCGTCGCCCTCGCGCCACTGTTTCACCAGGACGTGGATACGGGCCATGAAGGCGTGGAAGTGGGCGCGCACCTTCTTCTGCTCCGGCGTGGCCGAATAGAAGAGGTCCATCAGCATCGACTTGCCGCGCCCCGGCGGTCCCCAGATGTAGATTCCCTTCACCTCGGGCGGACGGCCGAACAGACCCTTCTTCGCCAGGTCCGCCTCCAGCCGTTCCAGCGCGGTCAGCAGCTCCAGTTGTTTCGGATCGGGGGCGATGACGCCCTCTTCGACGCGGATGTCGTAGGCGTTGCGGATACGAGAAGTCATGATCAGCGGCATAGCCCCAAGGGCCCGATCAGGAAAGGCGGAGCGGTTTCATGCCTTCTGACGCAGGAATTTGGTGAAAACCGGTTGCTTCGCGCCCGCGAAAGACCCAAATGCAGAACCGCTTTTCTCCCCAGCGCCCCTTCTAAGGATATTCTGATCATGGGCTATCGCGTCGCCGTCGTTGGCGCCACCGGCAATGTCGGTCGCGAGATGATGAACATCATCGAGGAACTGAACTTCCCCGTCGACAAGATGCACGCGATCGCCTCACGAAAATCCAAAGGCGTGGAAGTGGCCTTCGGCGACAAGACGCTGAAGTGCGAGGATCTTGAGCAGTTCGACTTCTCGACCGTCGACCTCGTCCTGATGAGCGCCGGCGGCAAGGTGTCCAAGGAATGGTCGGAGAAGATCGGCAAGGCCGGTCCCATCGTCATCGACAACTCCTCGGCCTTCCGCATGGACCCCGACGTGCCGCTGATCGTGCCGGAGGTGAACCCCGACGCGGTCAAGCTGGCGCGCAAGAAGAACATCGTCGCCAACCCCAACTGCTCGACCGCCCAGCTGGTCGTGGCGCTCAAGCCCCTGCATGACGCGGCCAAGGCCAAGCGCGTCGTCGTCTCGACCTATCAATCCGTGTCGGGCGCCGGCAAGGAAGGCATGGACGAGCTGTGGAACCAGACCAAGGCCATCTACGGCCTGGGCGACGCCACGCCGAAGAAATTCCCCAAGCAGATCGCCTTCAACGTCATCCCCTACATCGGCGCCTTCAACGAGGACGGCTACACCGATGAAGAAGCCAAGATGTGGGACGAGACCCACAAGATGATCGACCCGTCGATCAAGCTGACCGTGACCTGCGTGCGCGTGCCGGTCTTCGTCGGCCACTCGGAATCGGTGACGGTCGAGTTCGATCGCCCGATCGAGCCGGACGAGGCCCGCGAAATCCTGCGCGAGGCGCCCGGCGTACTGGTCATCGATAAGCTGGAGCACGACGGCTACATCACTCCCGTCGACGCCGCCGGCGAGCACGCCGTCTATGTCAGCCGCATCCGCAAGGACCCGACCGTCGAGAACGGCCTGTCCTTCTGGGTGGTGTCGGACAACCTGCGCAAGGGCGCGGCTCTGAACGCCGTGCAGATCGCCCAGCTGCTGGATGAAACCGGGACCATCACCCCGTCCAGCGGCTATCGCAGCCTGGCTGTCTAAATAAAGGGGGCCTAACGCCCCGCGCGCGGCGCGGGGCTGCTAGAGGCCCTGTCGTATCCTGCCCAAGCCTTCGTCGTGCGCAGCGCGGCGGAGGCCGAAAGGTCCGCCCTGTGACCGCGTCCCCCGCCGCCAACTCGTCCGAAGCCCGCACCGCCCTGGCGGCCGGGACGCTCTGCTATCTGCTCTGGGGCTTCATCCCCCTAGTCTTTCAGCAGATGGCGCATCAGGGCGCCGACGCCTGGGAGATCATGGGCCACCGCGCGGTCTGGGGCGTGCTGTGGTCGCTGCTGCTGGTCCTGATCGCCCGCCAGTGGAGCCAGGTCGTCGCCGTCTTCCGCCAGCCGAAAGTGCTGGGTTGGCTGGCCCTGTCGGCGGTGCTGATCGCCACCAACTGGACCACCTATGTCATCGCCGTGAACAACGGCCGGACCCTGGACGCCTCGCTCGGCTACTACCTCAACCCCCTGCTCAACATGGCCGCCGGGGCCTGGCTGTTCCGGGAACGGATCGACCGCTTCGGCGCCGCCGCCATCGGCCTGGCCGCCGTCGGCGTGGTGCTTCAGGCCGTGGCCCTCGGCCACGCCCCCTGGGTGTCCCTGCTGCTGGCCTTCAGCTTCGCCGGCTATGGCATCATCCGAAAGCGGGTCTCGGTCGACGCCCAGACCGGCCTCTTCATGGAATGCCTGCTGCTGGCCGCGCCGGGTCTGGCCTGGGTCATCTTCATCGAGACGACGGGACAGGGCCATTTCACCGCCTCCCCCGCCGCGACCCTGTGGCTGCTGTTCGCCGGTCCCGCCACGGTCATCCCCCTCGCCCTCTTCGCCTGGGCGGCGCGGCGCATGCCCCTGTCCAGCATGGGCTTCCTGCAATTCCTGGCCCCGACCATCGTCTTCTTCATCGGCATGATCCAGGGCGAGGCGCTGGGGACCCTGCGCATCGCCTCCTTCGCCTTCATCTGGCTGGGCGCGGGCGTCTTCGCCGTCGGCGCCGTGCTCAAGGTGCGCCGCGCCAGCCGCACCGCGGAGACCATCGTCGCCCCTGAGCCAGGCCTGCTCGATGATCCCGCTGAGGACCGCATGGCGGCGCTGGACGACGAAACGCCGTCTTCGCGTTGAGGTCCCGGGCGGTTCCAGCCTAGAAGGGATGATGATCCGCGCCCGCCCTCTCGCCGTCCTTGCCCGTTCCTTCGTCATGGCCGTGGTCTTGGCCGCCGGCTCTTCCGCCTGCGCCCAGAGCGTGGGCATGCAGGGGGGCGGCGATGAAGTCATCCGCACGGCCCGGAGCGAGGCCCCCGCCGCCTCGACCCCGCCGGTCGTCGTGCCGACCACGGCCGAGACCTTCGACGCCGTCAGCAACACCCTGGACGCCGCCGCCGAGGCCTGGTCATCGGGCGACGTCGAAGCCGTCATGGCCACCTACGTCGCCGACGAGCCCCTGCTGGTTTTCCTCGGCGACACCCCGATCAAGGGCCCGGACGCCGTCCGCGCCGCGCTGACCGCCCGCGCCGCACAGCCCGGCGGCCTGGGCCAGATGACCTATGAGTGGTTCGAGACCCTGCAATTCGACGTCAACACCACGGTGGTTTCGGGCCGCGTCGTCCTGCGCCGCGACGGCAAGATCCATCGCGGCCTGTTCACCCGCGTCCTGCGCCGGACCGAAGACGGCTGGCGCATCGTCCACGACCAGCTGGCCTGGGGCCCCGACGCCTGAGGCTGTCGCTGGGACCTTGCGCCTGTCGTCAGGCGTCGATCTCAACAAATTCCAGCGATTGCCGCCTTTCAAGACCTTTCAGAGCGCCCTGCCCCCGGCGTGGAGCAGACTAGGGACGGTCTTTGATATCCCCATCCGCCCCAGACCGCTCCGCAGGTCTCCGGCCTTCCCCGCTCCACCATCACCCGGGACGACCCGAACGGATGATCCGGGCTCAGCAGCCCCAAGGGCATGGGCCGCCTCGGCCCCTCATTGCACCAATTGCACTGTTTTTTCGCTGCACGGTGCAACGCCCGCGCTCTACAGCGCCGCGTAAAGCGCCTCGACCAACCGCAGGGCGCGCGGGTCGCCGATCAGGTGCGGCGACTGGCGCGTCATGACATAGGCGGCCGAGACCCGCGCGGCGGGATCGGCCAGGGCCATCGAACCGCCCCATCCGCAATGGCCGACCGCCTCGGGGTTCGGCCCGAAGACGTTCAGGCCTTGGTTGCGCGTAAAACCCGCCGCCCAGCTCATGACATAGGGCAGGACCCTGTCCTGACCATGGATGCGCTCGCGCGTCGCCTGGCTCAGCGTCTCCGCCGACAGCAGCGTCTGCCCGTCCAGCGTCCCGCCCGTGGCGATCAGCGACATCATGCGCGCCAGATCCTTCGCCGTGGCGTGCAGGTTGGCCGAGGGGATTTCCGCCGTGCGCCACTCGGCCGAGCCGCGCCCGCCGGGTGCCGAGCCACGGTCGAGGAAGGCGGCCTTCTTGACCGGGTCGACGGGGCCGAGGTCCGGAGCGGCGGCGGGCTTCCTCAACTGGGCTACACGGCCATGCTCGCTCTCGGGCAGGCCGATCCACAGGTCCAGATCGAAGGGCGCCGCAAAGTCCTCGCGCAGGGCCGTGCCCATGCTGCGTCCGTCGGCGAGGCGGAACAGTTCGCCGGCCAGATAGCCGATGGTGATGGGGTGATAGCCCGAGGCCGTGCCCGGCTCCCACAGGGGCGTCTGGGCCGCCAGTCGATCCAGAACCGCCTGCCGGTCGAACCAGATGGCCGGCTCCACACCCTCGGCGAAGCCCGGCAGGCCCGACTGATGGCTCATCAATTGGCCCACGGTCAGATGGTCCTTGCCCGCCGCCCCGAAAGCGGGCCAGTGGGCCGCGACCCGGTCCTCATAGGACAGAAGACCCTTATCCACGCAGCGCGCGATCATCAGGGCCATGACCGCCTTGCCGGTCGAGAAGACGGGAACCAGGGTGTCCTCGGCGAACGGCTTGTTCCCTGCCAGATCGGCCGAGCCGGCCCACAGGTCCACGGCGACCTCGCCGTTGATAGTGACGGAGAAGCGCGCCGCCAGCTCGTTCAGCCCCTCGGGCGCCTCGACGAAGTTGGCGGCGAAGGCGTCCTTCACCGCGTTGAAACGGGCGGGGCAGAGGCCGTGGATTTCGGGTCGGTCGGTCATGGGAGGCGGTCTAGCGCGTCAGGGCGGCGGGGTCACGGCTTGCGGGCGTCTGCCGAGGCGTTGCGCGCCGCCGCGAACTCGTCGCCCGGCTTCCACGCGGGCCAGTCGCGCGAGTTGGCCAGGGCGGAACCGACCTCATACAGCAGTTGAACATCGGCGGCGGCGGCGTCCATCTTCCACTCCGGCGTCCATTCGTCCGTGGGCTGATGATAGCGGTTTGCGACATAATCGCGGCTGGCGGCGTTATGGCCGGTGAAGCCGGCGGCGGCGAACAGGGCGGGCACGCCCTTTCTCGCCAGCGGGAAGTGGTCCGAGCGATAGAAGGCCCCGGCCTGGGGAGCCGGATCGGGGATCAGGCGGCGCCCTTCTCGCCCGGCGAAGACGGCCAGCCGGTCGTCCAGATCATTCTTGCCCGCGCCGATGACGACGATGTCGGGGTCGATCTCAGTGCCCGGCAGCAGGCTGTCCATATTGATGTTGGCCACAGTCGTCTCCAGCGGCCAGACCGGGTTGGCGGCGTAGTATTCGGCCCCCAGCAGCCCTGTCTCCTCGGCCGCCCAGCTGACGAAGACGGTCGAGCGTTCGGGGCGGGGCCCCTCGGCGAACAGACGGGCCAGTTCCAGCACCGCAGCGACGCCCGTCGCGTTGTCGACGGCGCCGTTATAGATGTCGTCTCCGTTCTTGGGCGTGGCGCGGCCATAGGCGTCCCAGTGGGCGCCGAACATGACGGTCTCGTCCGGGTGGGTCGTGCCCGGTAGGCGGGCGATGACGTTGCGCGTCTCGACCCGGTCGGCGGTCTGGCCGAAGTCGATGGACATGGTCACACCGTCCAGCGTGACCGGTTGGAACTCGGGCGTGCGCGCCTGATCCTTTAGCGCCGCGAAGTCGAGGCCGGCGTCCTGGAACAGCTTCTCGGCCACCGCGCCCTGGATCCAGCCCTGGGCCGCCACGCGCTCCTTGTCGGGGTCGGCGCGGACGATGTCGAACTTGGGCGCGGTCGAGGAGTTCTGCAGCGTCGACCAGGGATAGCCCGCCCCCGCCGTGTCGTGAATGACCAGGACACCCGCCGCGCCCTGCGCCGCCGCCTCCTGGAATTTGTAGGTCCAGCGGCCGTAGAAGGTCATGGCCTGACCATCGAACTGACCCGCCACCGGATGCCCCTCCGGGGCGCCGAAATCGGGATCGTTGACCAGAACCAGCATGATCTTGCCGCGCAGATCGACGCCCTTGTAGTCGTCCCAGCCGCGCTCGGGCGCATCGACTCCATAGCCGACGAACACCAGGGGCGCGTCGGTCAGAGTGATGTGATCCACCGGCCGGTCGGACGAGACGATGACGTCCGTGGCGCGGTTTAGGGCTGTCGTCTGACCCTTGCTGGACACGCTGATGGTCGCTGGGCCGTCCTGCTTGGTGCGGCTGACCTGGGCCACCTGAACCCAGGACCCATCAGGCCCGCCGGGCTCCAGCCCGAGGGCCTGAAACTGAGCCGACAGCCAGGCGATGGTCTTGTCTTCGCCGGGCGTGACAGGGGCGCGGCCCTCGAACTCGTCCGACGCCAGCACACGCGTCGCCTCGCTGAGCCGGACGGGATCGACCCGGCCAGCTGGCGCTGTCTGGGCGAGGACCGAGGTCGAGGTCATCAGCGCGGCCATCAGGCCAAGGGCGGCGGCGGAACGGGACATCGACATGAAACGCACTCGGTCAGCTTAAGGAGGCCGCCACGCTGCCCCCTCGCAGGGCCCCTGTCGACCCCGCCTTGGTCGATCAGCGCGTCTTGAGCCAGTCCGTCGCGCCTTGCGCCGCCACAACGCCGGAGGCAAAGGCGGCCTGGAGCAGATAGCCGCCGGTCGGGGCCTCCCAGTCCAGCATCTCGCCGGCGACGAAGACGCCGGGCTTGGCCTTGAGCATCAGCCGGTCGTCCACGGCGTCCAGCGTGACGCCGCCGGCGGAGGAGATGGCGCGGGACAGGCCCTGCACCCCGGTCAGGGTCAGGGTCACGCCCTTTATGCGCGCCGCCAGCGGGCCAGGTTCGGTCGGCAGGGGGCCGCCTTCGCGCAGCAGGGCGATGGCGGCGGGGTCGAGGTGGACGATCTTGCGCAGCCAGTTGGACAGGCTCTCCTTGCCGCGCGGCTTCAATAGTTTCTGGGTCAGGGCGGGGCGGCTGAGGTCGGGCCGCAGGTCAAGCGTCAGCTCGGCGGAACCGTCGCGCTCAATGGCGTCGCGCAGACCCGCCGACAGGGCGTAGACGCCGCCGCCCTCGACGCCATAGGCGGCGATCATGGCCTCGCCGCGCACCGTGCGCCCGGCGTGGGTCAGGGCGATTCCCTTGATCGGCTGACCGGCGAAGCGGTCGCGCAACAGGGGCGACCAGATCACGTCAAAGCCGACATTGGAGGGTCGGAAGGGAGCGACGGCGACGCCCGCTTCCGCCAGCCAGGGCGTCCAGGCCGCGTCGGAGCCCAGCCTGGCCCAGCTGGCCCCGCCCAGCGCCAGCACGACGGCGTCGGGGCGCTCGGTCCGTTCGCCCTCGGGCGTGTCGAAGCTGAGGGCGCCGTCCTTCCAGCCGGTCCAGCGTGAGCGGGTGCGGATATCAACGCCCAGCCCCTCCAGCCGGCCCAGCCAGGCCCGCAGCAGGGGCGAGGCCTTCATCGCCCGGGGGAAGACGCGGCCCGAGGAACCGACGAAGGTTTCCTGGCTCAAGCCCTCGGCCCAGGCAGTCAGGTCGGCAGGCGAGAAGGGCTTCAGCCATTCGGCGACCCGCTCACGGGCCGGGGCGTCGTAGCGGTCGAGGAAGGGCGCCAGCGGCTCCGAATGGGTCAGGTTCAATCCGCCGCGCCCGGCCATCAGGAACTTGCGGCCGACGGAGGGCATCCGCTCATGCACGGTGACGCGCAGGCCCGCCGAGGCCAGGCGTTCGGCGGCCATCAACCCGGCGGGGCCGGCGCCGATCACGGTGACTGTGGAAGGGGCGGAGGAGGAAGCGTCGGTCATCGGCTCTTCTAGACCGGAACGTCCGCGAACGGCATACGCTCTGTCATCATGAGCGTCGCCTTCACCCGAGAAGAAGATCTGGAAGCCACGGCCGCCGACTTGGTGGACCGCCCGATCTCGCCCCATCCCAACCATGTCACGCCCGAGGGCCTGGCCATGATCGAAGCTGAGCTGACCTCGGCGCGGGCGGCCTATTCTGGGGCGCAGGTCAAGGGCGCTATTGAGGCCGACCGCACCGCCATGGCCCGCGCCACGCGCGACCTGCGCTACTGGTCGTCGCGGCGCGCCTCGGCGCAACTGCTGGAGACGAAGCCGGACGGGCGAGTGCGCTTTGGCGGCTCGGTCGCCATCGAACGCGAGGACGGGCGCACCCAGACCTGGCGCATTGTCGGCGAGGACGAGGCCGATCCGGGGAAAGGCTCGGTCAGCCACGTCTCGCCCCTGGCCCGCGCCCTGATGGGCAAGCGGGTCGGCGACGAGGCGACCGTGGCGGGCCAGTCGGTCGAGATCGTCGCCGTCGATTAGTGCGGCTTAGAAGCCGCCGGTCCCCTTCTCTTTCGCCACCGGCTGGAAGTCGCGCACGAAGCGTTCCAGCAGGCGGACGCTGAAGCCCGCAGAGCCGGCCGGCTTGACGTCGCTGGCGGCGCCGTAAGCCATGTTGGCGATGTCCAGATGGGCCCAGGGCGTCTCGGGTCGGGCGAAATAGCCGATGAAGTGAGCGCCGGTGCCTGCCCCCGCGCCGCCCTCGCCCGAGTTCTTGATGTCAGCGATGGGGCTGCTGGTCGCCGCGACGTAGGAGGGGTGCAGCGGCAGGCGCCACAGACGCTCGCCCGTCGCGTCGCCCGCCGTCTTCAACTGCTCGGCCAGGGCGTCGTGCCGGCTGAACAGGCCGGCGTAGTCATTGCCGAGCGCCCCGCCGACCGAGCCGGTCAGGGTGGCCACGTCGACGATGGCGGCGGGGTTCAGGCGCGTGTCGGCCCAGACCACGGCGTCGGCCAGAACCACACGGCCCTCGGCGTCGGTCGAGATGACCTCGATGGTCTTGCCGTTCATGGCGGTCAGGACGTCGCCGGGACGAATGGCGTTCCCGTCGGGCATGTTCTCGGCCAGAGCAGCGACGGCGGCCACGTCGACCGGCGCGCCTGCCTTGGCCAGGGCCAGGACGGCGCCGACGACGCTGGCGGCGCCCGACATGTCCATCTTCATATTGCCCATATTGGCGCCCGGCTTGATCGAGATGCCGCCGGAATCGAAGGTGATGCCCTTGCCCAGCAGGGCGACCGGGCCGGCGTCGGGCGCGCCCTGGCCGCGATAGCGCACCACCAGCAGGCGCGGCGGGCGCGCGGAGCCCTGGCCGACGCCCAGCAGCGAGCCCATGCCGAGGCGCTGCATGGCGGGCACATCCAGCACCTCGATCTCGACGCCGGGCACGCCGGCGAAGGCGGCGCGGGCGCGCTCGACGAAGCTCTCGGGATAGATGACGTTGGCGGGTTCGTTGGAGATGTCGCGGGTCCAGGTCATGGCCTCGACCAGAGCCGCGCCGCGGCGCGAGGCGGCCTGAACAGCGACGGCGTCATCGGCGACGAGGAGGATGGCGCCCGGCGCGGCAGCGTCGCGGCCCGTGCTGCGGTGCAGGTCCGAGCGGTACTGGCCGAGGCCAAGGCCGGTCGCCAGTTCGGCGGCGCTGTCGGCGGACAGGCCAGCGGTCAGGACGGTCATTTCACCCGGCTGGGCGATCAGGGCGCGGCCGGCGACGATCCCGGCGGTCTGGACGTCGGCGGGCTTGGCGTCCGCAGGCAGGCCGACGACCAGGATGCGGTCCCAGCCGCCGACGCCGTGCAGGCTGAGCGTCTGGCGCGCCTTGTAGTCGAAGCGGGCGGCGGTCAGAGCGGCGGCCACGGCGTCACGCACGGCGGGGCTCAGGGCAGCGCCGCGCGTGGCCAGATCGCCTTCGGCGCCCAGCGGCATGACCAGGGCGCCCGAGGCCTGGCCGGGCATGGCGGCGAAGGTCACAGCGCGCTGCACGGCCGGGGCGGCGCGGGGCGTCAGGGCGGCGGGCGCTTCGGCGCTGGCCGCCGCGCGGCGCGATTGCGCCTCGGCGGGCAGGGCGACGGTCAGGCTGACGGCGGCCAATGCGGTGGCGGCGGCGAAGGTCTGGAATTGGCTGGTGCGGCGCATCGGTCGGAGCCCCCTCGGTGTCGATGATGCAGCCTTTATGGCCAGGGTCGCAGGAGCGGCGCAAACCGTTCCGGCGATGGAGGACCTGACCGCGACGCCGTGTCGCGGCGCGGCGGTCGACGGGTCAGGCGGTGGCGCGGCGGGGGCGCAGCTTCGGCGCGGGCGCCGCGACGGGCTTGTTCGCTGCAGGCGTAGAAGCTTTGCGGGCGTCCAGCAGGGCGCCGATCCAACCCCACGCGGGTTCCTTATGGGTGCGGTGAACGTCTTCCATCGGTCGTCCTCCTTTCGTGATGCCTGAATATGCAGTTGACGCGGGGCGCTTACAAACGAGACGATGGGGTTCACGCATAAGGCTTGCTTATGACTGACGTCCTGTCCCGCATTCCCGTCGACGCCCTAAGGGTGTTCGAAACCGCCGCGCGCCTGCTCAGCTTCACCCGCGCCGCCGAGGCCCTGGGCATGAGCCAGGCGGCGGTCAGCTGGCGCATCCGCGACCTGGAGCAGAGGCTGGATCGCGCCCTGTTCGTGCGCGGGACGCGGCAGGTGTCGCTGACACCCGAGGGCGAGCGGCTGGCCACGGCGGCGATCGAGGCCATGACCCTGTTGCGGCGCGCCGTGGCCGACGTGGTCGAGGCCGATCAGGGCGTCCTGGCCATCACCACCCTGCAGACCCTGGCGACCCAGTGGCTGGCGACGCGGCTGGGGTCGTTCCAACTCGACAACCCCGATCTGGCGGTGCGGGTGGACACCAGTCCGACCCTGTCCATGCTGGGCGCCGACGGGCTGGACGTGGCCCTGCGGTTCGGCTCGGGTCAGTGGGCGGGGCTGGAGAGCCGCTTCCTGATGCCCGCCGTCTTCACCCCCCTGTGCAGCCCGGCCATGCGCGACCGGCTGAATCTTCAGACGCCCGCCGACCTGAAGCGCGCCCATCTGGTCGGCGAGCCGCGCGAATGGGCCGCCTGGTTCGCCGCCGCCCAGGTCTCGCCCGCCGATGCGGCCCCGCCGCCGCGTCTGACCGCCGACAACCAGGCCATGGAGGTGGCGGCGGCCCTGGGCGATCAGGGCGTGGCCCTGGGCTCGCCCATTCTCTATGCACGCGAGATCGAACGGGGGCTGCTGGTCCGCCCCTTCGATCAGACGGTCGCCTTGGCCGAGGGCTACTGGATCTGCTACCCGCCCGCCCGTCGCCTGACCCCCAAGATCGCCCGCTTCCGCGACTGGCTGCTCGACACGGCGCGGGAGGACCCGGCGGTGGTTGAAGGCGCGCGGCTGGCGGGACGGCAGGTGGGGGAGGTTGGTGTATGACGCCTCTCCCTCCCCTTCATGGGGAGGGAGGTCGGAGCGAAGCGTAGACCGGGTGGGGAGGGCGAGGCGATACAAAGCGCAACGTCTGATTTGCTTTGCCGCCCCCACCCGGCTTCGGCCTGACGGCCTCAGCCACCCTCCCCATGAAGGGGAGGGAGAGGCGCGGCGCATAGGAAAAGGGCGGGACCTTTCGATCCCGCCCTTCCTTGGTTCTAGCCTTGGTCAGCTTGGACTTAGAAGTCCATGCCACCCATGCCGCCCATGCCGCCCATGTCGGGGGCGCCAGCGCCGCCCTTCTTGGGAGCGTCGGCGATAGCGGCTTCCGTCGTGATCATGATGCCGGCGACCGAGGCGGCCGACTTCAGAGCCGAACGCACGACCTTGGCCGGATCGATCACGCCCATCTGGACGAGGTCGCCGTACTCTTCGGTCTGGGCGTTGAAGCCGAACGAAGCGTCGCTCGAGTCCATGACCTTGCCGACCACGATCGAGCCTTCGACGCCCGAGTTTTCCGAGATCTGACGGATCGGAGCCTGCAGGGCGCGACGGACGATGGCGATGCCGGCGTTCTGATCGGCGTTGGCGCCCTTCAGATCGATCAGCTTCTTCGAGGCTTGCAGCAGGGCCACGCCGCCGCCCGGGACGATGCCTTCATCGGCAGCGGCGCGGGTTGCGTTCAGGGCGTCGTCGACGCGGTCCTTCTTTTCCTTCACTTCGACTTCGGTCGAGCCGCCGACGCGCAGGACGGCGACGCCGCCGGCCAGCTTGGCCAGACGCTCTTGCAGTTTTTCCTTGTCGTAGTCCGAGGTGGTGTCCTCGATCTGACGCTTGATCTGGCCGACGCGGGCTTCGATGCCCTCCTTCTCGCCAGCGCCTTCGACGATGGTGGTGTCGTCCTTGGTGATCTGGACCTTCTTGGCCTTGCCGAGCATGTCGAGCGTGACCGTCTCAAGCTTGATGCCGAGGTCTTCCGAGATGACCTGGCCGCCCGTCAGGATGGCGATGTCTTCCAGCATGGCCTTGCGGCGGTCGCCGAAGCCCGGAGCCTTGACGGCGGCGACGCGCAGGCCGCCGCGCAGCTTGTTGACCACCAGGGTGGCCAGGGCTTCGCCTTCGATGTCCTCGGCGATGATCAGCAGGGGACGGCCCGACTGAACCACGGCTTCCAGCACCGGCAGCATGGGCTGCAGCGAGGTCAGCTTCTTCTCGTGGAGCAGGATGAGGGGCTCTTCGAGGGCGACCTCCATCTTGTCCGCGTTGGTGATGAAGTAGGGCGACAGGTAGCCGCGGTCGAACTGCATGCCTTCGACGATGTCGACGGTGGTTTCAGCCGTCTTGGCTTCTTCGACCGTGATGACGCCTTCGTTGCCGACCTTGGCCATGGCCAGGGCGATCAGTTCGCCGATTTCAGCGTCGCCGTTGGCCGAGATGGTGCCGACCTGGGCGATTTCGGAATTGTTGGAGACCGGCTTCGAGATAGCCTTCACTTCGTCCAGGGCCACGGCGACGGCCTGGTCGATGCCGCGCTTCAGGTCCATCGGGTTCATACCGGCGGCAACGGCCTTCAGGCCCTCTTGCACGATGGCCTGGGCCAGAACGGTGGCGGTGGTGGTGCCGTCGCCCGCGTTGTCGTTCGCCTTTGAGGCGACTTCACGGATCATCTGGGCGCCCATGTTCTCGAAGGCGTCTTCCAGCTCGATTTCCTTGGCGACCGAGACGCCGTCCTTGGTCGAGCGCGGGGCGCCGAAGGACTTCTGGATCACGACGTTGCGGCCCTTCGGACCCAGGGTCACCTTGACGGCGTCAGCCAGGACGTTGACGCCCTTCAGCATCTTGTCGCGGGCGTCAGTGTTGAACTTTACGATCTTAGCAGCCATGAGCCTGCTCCTATCTAAATGTTTTTATTGAAAGAATTCTACGACGATGGGCGGCGATTAAGCCAGCACGCCCAGGATGTCGGATTCCTTCATGATGATCAGGTCGTCGCCTTCGATCTTCACTTCCGTGCCCGACCACTTGCCGAACAGGATGCGGTCGCCAACGGCGACGTCCAGAGCGACGAACTCGCCGTCTTCGTCACGGACGCCCTTACCGACGGCGATCACTTCGCCTTCTTGCGGCTTTTCCTTGGCCGTGTCGGGGATGATGATCCCGCCCTTGGTGGTGGTAGCTTCTTCAACGCGCTTGACCAGCACGCGGTCGCCGAGAGGACGAAACGCCATCTGATGATCTCCCAATAGGTGTCGATTAAGCCCCGGAACCTGCGGCTTTTGGCAGCCGCCCTCCCCGAGTGCTAACGCGACGGGAGTTAGGGGCGCGCTCCCGCACCGTCAAGGGCGAAGCGCGTCGATTTCCAGCCGCGGAGATGACCCGAATATGAACGAGCCCCCTTGGGGGCGTTCAGCGGGCGCGACCTAAAAGGGGGACAACGGATCAACCGGCTTTGAAAGGAGCCCCGCCATGAAGACCATTTCCAAGATCGGCGTCGGCGCCATCGCCCTGACCATGCTGGCGACCACCCCTGCCGCCGCCCAGTCCTATCGCGACCGCGATCGCGACAACACCGGCCGCGACGCCGTGCTCGGCGCCGTCGTAGGCGGCGTGGCGGGCGCTCTGATCGGCCAGGGCGACGGCCGCTATATCGCCGGCGGCGCCCTGGCCGGCGCGGCCCTGGGGGCTGTGGCCTCGTCCGACAACGACCGCGACCGATGCGACTACTACCGCGGCGGCCGCTGCTATCGGAACCAGAGCCAGTGGGATCGTGACTATTACAACGGTCGCTATCAGGGCCGAGACAACGGCGGCTACTATCGCGACGGCCGCTACTGGCGGAACCAGGGCGAGTGGCGCAGCCATCAGAACCGCCGCGACCGCGACTATCGCTACGACCGCCGCTGGTAGGTCTCGGCGCTTAACGAATGAAGGCCCGGCGGCGACGCCGGGCCTTTTCGCGTCCTGGATGGGCCGAGGCTGACGCGCTGGTTCGGTCAGGCCATCAGTCGGGTCAGCAGGGCCGCGGTCGAGGGGTCAAGCCCGGGGGAAGGGGCGCCGGCCGCCGCGTCCTCGAGCACGGCCCTGGCCAGAACCTTGCCCAGCTCGACGCCCCATTGGTCGAAGCTGTTAATGTCCCAGACCACCCCCTCGACGAAGGTCTTGTGCTCATAAAGGGCGATCAGGGCGCCGAGCGTCCGGGGTGTCAGCTGGTCCATGACGATGGCGGTCGAGGGCCGGTTGCCGGGGAAGGCCTTGTGCGGAGCCAGACGGTCAGCCTCGGGTTCGGATGCGCCGTCGGCGATCAGCTCGGCATGGGCCTGGACTTCGGTCTTGCCCTGCATCAACGCCTGACCCTGGGCCAGGGCGTTGGCCCACAAGGGGCTTTCCGACGTCTGACCATCCGTCGAGGCGACGATGACGAACTCGGCCGGGACGACCTGCGGCCCCTGATGGATCTGCTGGAAGAAGGCGTGCTGGCCGTTAGTGCCGGGCTCTCCGAAAACGACGGGGCAGGTCTGACGCCCGACCGGCGCCCCGTCGCGGCGCACCCGCTTGCCGTTGGACTCCATCTCCAGCTGTTGCAGGAAGGCGGGCAGGCGGCGCAGGGCATGGGCGTAGGGGGCGACGGTGCGCGCCGGGCGATGCAGGCCGTCCACATTATAAATTTGGGCCAGAGCCAGCAGGACCGGGGCGTTGGCCTCCAGCGGGGCTTCGAGGAAGTGCCGGTCCAGTTCGGCGGCGCCGTCGAGGAAGCCCCGGAAGATGTCCCAGCCCAGGCCGATGACGCAGGACAGGCTGACCGCCGACCACAGGGAGTAGCGGCCGCCGACCCAGTCCCGGAAAGCGAAGGTGCGACCGCAGCCGAAGGCCGCCGCCCTTTCCGGCGCGGCGGTGACGCCGATAAAGTGCCGGTCCCTGCCGTCGGTCGGCAAGGCGGCGGCCAGCCAGGCCTTGGCGGCCTCGGCGTTGGCCAGGGTCTCCTGGGTGGTGAAGGTCTTGGAGACGACGATCACCAGGGTGGTTTCCGGGTCCAGCCCGGTCAGGGCCTCGGCCATGTCGCGCGGATCGACATTGGCGACGAAGCGGACATCGATGGCCGGGTCGAGCGGGCGCAAGGCGTCCCAGATCAGGCGCGGTCCCAGGTCCGATCCGCCGATCCCTATATGGACCACGGCCTGGAAAGGCCGCCCGGTCGCGCCGGTCTCGATGCGGGAACGCACGGCGTGGGCGTAGTCGCGCATCTGGCTGCGCACCTGATCGACCTCGGCTGACACGGGCTCGCCGAGGGCGTGGAAATCGGCGCCGGCGCGCGCGCGCAGAGCCGGATGCAGCACCGCCCGGCCCTCGGTGGAATTGATCGCCTCGCCATTGAACAGGGCGGCGCGGCGGCCCTCGACGTCGGCGGCGCGCGCCAGATCCAGCGCGGCGTCGAGGCCCGCGCGGGTCCAGCTCTGCTTGGACAAGTCCAGATGCAGATCTGCGGCGTCCACCGTCAGGCGCGAGAGGCGGTCGGGATCGGCGGCGAACTGGTCGAGGATGCGGGCGTCGGCGTCGCGACGGGCGACGGCCTCCAGTTCGGTCCAGGCGGCGTGCGGCATCCTCGTCTCCCCCTCGTTCCGTCCCAAAAAGGCTGGTACGGCGCTTGCAAGCTCATGTTTACGGCTCAGGCCGAGAAGAGTTCAATCAATGACCGGGTCAACATGGGTTTCCGACGGAACCTGACCCGGCCGCCAGTGAAGGGATCCCCCATGTCCTGCGGAATCATCCTCGCCGCCGCCCTGCTGCTCAGCGACCCGTCCGTGGCTGAAGCTGCGGCCCTGCCGGCGGTCGCCGCCGACGCGCCCGTCTCGGTGGCGCATGAGCCCCTGTTCGCCGATCTGGTGGCGCGCTCGGGTTCGCTGAAGGCCATCGTCGACGGCTGGGTCGCCTCCGGCGAGGCGGATGCCGACGGCTTCCTGAGCGGCGGCGCCTTCGCCGGCTTCAAGACCCAGGCGGCCGATCTGGCCGCCCGCGACCTGCAGGGCCATTTGGTGCTCAAGGAACGCGGCACCGACAACGACCTGAAATGCATCCTGCGGGGCATCTCGGAAGACATGCCCAGAAAGGTCGCCGCGGTCGAAACGGCTCCCAACGCCGCCGAACGCAAGGTCGCGCTGGAAGAACTGGCCTATCTGCTCAACGACAACGTCGAGGTCATCACCTCGCCGCCTCACCCGGCGGCGTAGCCGCCTGGTGAGGCTTTCTTTTTTGGGCCTACCGGCCTTCGGCCTGCTTGAGGCCCGCTCTTGAGGGGCCTACCGGTCTTCGGCCTGCTTGAGGCCTGCTCCTAAATAACGTCATCCCGGCCGAAGCGGAGCGGAGAGCCGGGACCGCCCAAGGCGCCGGCCTGGCTCAGCCCGCTGCTGAACCGAGAGCCTCGATGAGGACGCCTTCGGTCAGCAGTTGCGGCAGGATGCGCGGCTCGGGCCGGCCCGGCGTGTAGAGGAGGTAGAGCGGCACGCCCGAGCGGCCGTGGCGCTCCAGTTCCGCGGTGATAGCGTCGTCGCGACGAGTCCAGTCGGCGACCAGATAGACGGCGTCGTGGACCTTCAACGTCTCGGCGGTGCGGCGCGAACTCAGGGCCGCGCCCTCGTTGATCTTGCAGGTGACGCACCAGTCGGCGGTGAAGTTGACCAGGACCGGCCGGCCCTCGGCCAGAGCGGTCTGCACTGCCTCGGGCGACCAGGGTTGCGAGGCCAGGGGACCGGAAGGTTCGGTTGAGGCGGGACCCGTGCGCGGGGCGCTGCGGGCGGCGATCCCGGCGAGTCCGAGGGCAAGCACCAGCACGCCCAGCGCGGCGAGGCCGGGCAGGAGGCCGCCTTGACCCAGGGTGCGCGCGGCCTGGAAGCGCCCGGCCAGCCACAGGCCCAGCGCCAGCATCAAGCCGGCGGCGAACAGAAGCGCCAAGGCATCGCCGCCGGTCTGGCGGGCGAAGACCCAGACCAGCCACAGGGCGGCGCCGTACATGGGGAAGGCCAGCAGGTTGCGGAGCCCCTCCATCCACGGGCCGGGGCGCGGCAGGCGGGCCAGCAAGCCGGGACTGAGGCTGATCAGGACGTAGGGCAGGGCCAGACCGAGGCCGAGCATGAGGAAGACCGCAAGCGCCATCGGCCAGGGCATCAAGAGGGCGGCCCCCAGGGCGAAGGCCATGAAGGGGGCGGTGCAGGGCGCGGCCACCACCACGGCCAGAACTCCGGTGAAGAAGGCGCCGACCGCGCCGGGCAGGCGCGACAGGGGGCCGGCGCCCGCGCCTTGCAGACCGGCGCCGATATGGAAGACGCCCGACAGATTCAACGCCACGGCCAGCATCAGCAGGGCCAGACCGGCGACTACGCCCGGCGACTGCAGCTGGAAGCCCCAGCCGAGCGCCTGTCCCCCGGCGCGCAGGGCCAGCAGCGCCCCGGCCAGGATCAGGAAGGTCGCCAGCACGCCCGCCAGAAAGGCGAGGCCGTCGCGACGCGCCTCGGCCGGATAATGGGCGGATCGGCTGAGGGAAGCCGCCTTCATCGCCAGAATGGGGAAGACGCAGGGCATGAGGTTGAGGATCAGGCCGCCGAGCAAGGCGAACAGCGCGGCCTGAGCGAAGGCGTTCAGGTCGGCGGGACGTCTTGTCGCCGTCTCGCCGCTGGCCAAGGCGCCGGCGCCGGTCGCGCCGGGCAGGGCGGGGCCGGACGTGGCCGAAATCTCCCAGGCGCCCAGGTCGGTGGCGAGGACGCCGGCGACAGGTCCTTTCAGGACGCCGGCGGAATCGCGTCCGGCGGCGACGGACAGGGTCAGGCCCTCGGGTCCGCGCTGGCCGGTCTGGACGGCGGCGTGGTCGAGAATCCCGCCCTCAAAGGGATAGAAGTAGGCCCATCGCGGCGCGGTGCCCGCCAGAGGTCCGCCGGTCGCGGTCAGGGTCAGTCGGCCGTCGGCGATCCCGGCACGGGCCTCGATGCCGGCGGGGCGGGGAGCGGACTGAACCGCCGACAGGATGGCCGCGCCGTGGCGCGGGTCCAGGGGGGCGGGCCCGTCCTGAACCCTGAGGTCCAGCGCGAGGTCGAGGTCTTCTGGCACGCACATCTGGTCGCTGCAGACGAAGAAATGAGCGACTGTTTTCAGCCGCAACGTCTGGCCGGGGCGGGCGTCGGCGGGGATGTCGATCGGAACCGGCAGGAAGACGGCGTCGGAATAGCCGTAGTTCATCAGGCTCTGCAGCCGCTGACGCTCAGGCAGGGGCCAGACGATCTCGCCGGCCCTGACCCCGGCGGGCAGGGTCCAGTCCAGGGTGGTAGGGCCGCCGGAATCCCCCTGGTTGCGCCAATAGGTGTGCCAGCCGGGCTGAATTTTCTGGCGCACGGCGACGATGGCGGTCGAGCCGGGAGCTGCCCAGGCGCTCATCGGGACCAGTTCCGCCTCGATCCGCTCCGTGCGCTGCGGCCCCGCGACGGACGACGCCGCGCCCGCCCTCAAGGCGTCTTCCAGGGCGGACGGCGCGGCGACGGCCGAGGCGGCGAGGGTCAGCCAGACGAGAAAGGCGGCGAAAAGACGCAAGGGACGGCACCGGACGAAGGGGAGAGGCGGCGCGACCTTAGCCGCCGCGTGCGCTCCCAGCCACCGTCTCGCAACGGGGGGACCCTCTGACGCAGCCCGCGCAGGTCAGCGCCGGGGCGCCGCCTCGATCAGGACTTCGGTGCGGCGGCGCAGGGGATCGTTGACGCCATTGACCACCGCGCCGTCGGCGCCGGCGGCGGCGACCTCAAAAGCCGGAGCGGGCAGGCCGACCTCGGACAGGGCCTCGGCCACCGATCGGGCGCGGCGCTCGGACAGGGACTGGTTGGCGGCCGCCGTGCCGCTGCGGGCGTCGGCCAGGCCCAGGACCCGGACGCGGGTCACGTTGCAGCCCTGCAACTGGGCGGCGGTCAGGCGAACAGCCTCTCGCGCGACGGGAGTCAGGCGAGCCTGATCCTGATCGAAATAGACCTCGAACCGTTTGGCGGCGCAGGCGGCGACATCGCTGACCAGATCGCTGCGCTTCTTGTAGAGGCCGGACGTGGCGCACCCGGCCAGCAGAGCCACAGTCAGGCCGCCGACGACGATCAGGAGGATCGGTTTCATGAAAAGCCCCTCGGAAGACGCCCAGCCCCGGGCGTAAAAACAGACTCAGCAAAACAGAAAGGGCGGTCCGCCTTCGCGAACCGCCCTTGAAACCTGACCCGAAAAACGTTCGGGCGCCAGCGTTGTCTTAGTAGCGGCGCTGGCCGTTTTCCCAGTAGCACTCGGTCTGGCGGTTATCATAGCAGTAGTAATACCGGCCCTGATTGTCGCGGTAACGCTGCTGGTTGTTGCGGTCCTGATTGGAGCCGCGGATAGCGCCCGCCGCGCCGCCGGCCAGGGCGCCGATGGCGGCGCCGGTCGCGGCGTTGCCGCCGCCGACGTTGTTGCCGATGATGGCGCCGGCGACGGCGCCGATGCCGGCGCCGATGGCGCCTTGACGCACGGTCTCGTTATTGTTGCCGCCGTAATACGGGTCACTGGCGCAGGCGGTGACCAGAAGGCCTGCGCCGGCGATGGCGATAATCGCCTTGTTCATGGGTCTGTCCTTCAGCTCGGGGTTGCTCCCCTGAGCGCAATCAACGCCGTGCCAAGGCGACGGTTCCGGGTCAGAGGCGCCAAGCTTCACATTATTTTGCTCGCCCGATCGGCTGAGGCGGAACCGGGCCGGAAACGAGGCGTTCGCCGCCCATGACCGACGCCGCCGCGCCCGCCGATCCCGCTCTTGCGCCCCAACTAACACCGCACGCGCCGATGCAGAGGGTGACGATTCTGGTCAATCCCCTGTCGGGCGGGGTCGGCCCCCAGGCGGCGGCTGAGGCCGAGGCCATCCTGTCGACCTATGCGCTCGAGGCGACCGTGATCACGCTGGAAGGCCCCCGGATCACGGATCAGATCGGTGAAGCTCTGGCGTCCAAGCCGGATGTGCTGTTCGTGCTGGCCGGCGACGGCACCGCGCGGTCGGTGGCGACCCGGGCCGGAGCCAGGGGGCCGCTGATCGCGCCCCTGCCCGGCGGCACCATGAACATGCTGCCCAAGGCCCTCTACGGCACCGGCGACTGGAAGCTGGCGCTCAAGCGGGCGCTGGAAGAGGGCGCGCCCCAGGCCGTCTCGGGCGGTGAGGTCGAGGGCGAGGCCTTTTATTGCGCCGCCATCTTCGGATCCCCGGCCCTGTGGGCCCCGGCACGCGAGGCGATGCGCACAGGCAAGCTGAAACTGGCCTGGATGTACGGTCGGCGTGCACTGAAACGGGCCTTCAGCGGCTCGATTCGCTTCAGCCTGGACGGCGGCGCCCGGCGGCGGGCCGAGGCCCTGGTGCTGATCAGTCCGATGATCTCCAAGGCCATGGACGAGCCGGTCGGGCTGGAAGCGGCGGCGATGACCACATCGGACGCGGCCCAGGCCTTCGCCCTGGCGGCGCGCGCCCTGTTCGACGACTGGCGCCATGATCCCAATGTCACGACCCAGCCGGCGCGCAAGATCGCGGTCCTGGCGCGGTCGAAGATTCCGGCGGTGATCGACGGCGAGCCCATGCTGCTGGGGCGCGAGGCGCGCATCCGCTTCCTGCCGCGCGCCTTCATGGCCCTGGCCCCCCTGCCGCCGGCCGCCGAGGACAGCGTCTGATGGGGCGGGTGCTGCAGTTCTCCGACGTGCATTTCGGCTGCGAGCATGTGCACGCCGTGGCCGCCGCGCTCGACTACGCTCACGCGACCCCGCACGATCTGGTGCTGATCACCGGCGACATCACCCAGCAGGGCTTTCCCAAGGAGTTCGCGGCGGCGGGAGAATGGATCCGCGCCATGCCTCAGCCGGTCTTCGTCACCGTGGGCAATCACGACGTCCCCTACTGGGACGTCATGGCTCGGCTGTTCTGGCCGTGGCGCGCCTTCGAGCAGGCGACCGGCCATCCGGCCCACGACCATGAGTTCTGCCGGGACAATCTGATGGTGCGGGGGGTGACGACGGCGCGCGGCTGGCAGGCGCGGCCTAACTGGTCCAAGGGCGTCATCGACCTGGACCAGACACGACGCGCGGCCGAAGCCTTGCGCAACGCCCCGATCGGCGCCCTGCGGATTCTGGCCTGTCATCACCCGCTGATCGAGATGATCGGCGCCCCGATGACCGGCGAGGTCAAGCGCGGCGACAAGGCGGCCCTGATCTTCGCCGAGGCGGGGGTGGATCTGATCACCACGGGCCATGTCCACGTGCCCTTCGCCCTGGGCATCGACCTGTCGGATCGCTGTTCCTACGCCATCGGCTGCGGGACCCTGTCGCATCGCGAGCGCGGGGCGCCGCCCAGCTTCAACCGGATCGAGTGGGATGCGCACGAGATCGTCGTGACGGCGGTGGTCTGGACCGGCCAGCGGTTTGAGGATCATCAGACCTGGCGTCTGCCGCGGCGTCAGGACACGCGCCGGATCGAGACGGCGCCCGATCCGGTCATGCCGGGCGAAATGGAAGCCGCCGTCGTCTGAGCGGCCATGAAAAAGGCCCCGGCGGATCACCGGGGCCTTTTTGCTGACAGCGCCTGAGCGGCGTCAGATTCGCGGACCGCGCCCCCTCATGCCGCCGACAACCAGCGAGACGACGAAGAGAATAACCGCAATAATGGCGATGAACTTGGCGATCTCGAACGACATGCCCGAGATACCGCCGAAGCCGAGGACTGCCGCAACCAGGGCGACAATAAAGAAAATGATGGCCCAGCGAAGCATGGACGACCCTCCGAAACGTTGTTGACAGGAGCAGAACCACCGACCCCTCCCGTCGATCGTCCCGCTTGCCATAACAACGCCCCGAAGGCTTGACCGTTCCGCTTTTTATCGCCGACGCGGGCGGCTCTTTTCAGTAAAGGCGGCGGCGACCATGGTGGCCAGCGCCGGGTTGCGCAGGAAGATCCAGCCGCCGGCCAAGGCCGCCGCCGCGCCCAGGATAGGGCGCTGCTGGAACAGGTGCAGGGCGCGCATGCCCAGGCCTTCCGGCTCATAGTCCTCTTCTTCGTCCTCGCCCTGCGCCCGGCGGACAAAGACCAGGGCGACGATCAGGGCGATGAGCGCAAAGAGGGCCGAGGTGATGGCCGCCGCCGCCAGAGGCAGGACGACCAGCGCCAGCAGATAATAGACCGTGGCCCCCAGGGCGACCATGGCCACGAAGCCCGCGCCGGCCGCGATGAAGGTCGCGACCGCGCGATTGACCAGCCCCCGCCCCAGCATCAGCGGCGACGACCGGCGAGCAGCAGGCCCAGCACCACGCCGACGCCCAGGGCGATGGCGGTGGACTGCACCGGACGTTCCTGCACGCGCTCGACGACATAGCGCTGGGCTTCCTCGAAGCGCTCGGCGGCGTCGTCGTAGTATTCACGGCCGCGCACGCGGGCGTCGGCGTAATAGCCGCGGGCCTTTTCGCGCAATTCCTCGCCCTGCTCGCGCAGGCGGGCTTCGGCGTCAGCGGCCTTGGCCTTCAGGCGCTGCGTTTCCTCGCGTGCGCCGGTCTTCAGATCCTCCTTGAGGGTCTTCAGGTCGTTCTTGATGTCTTCCCGAGCCTTGGTGGTGGCCATGATGCGCGCTCCGCTGAGTTTGTAAGCTTGACGATTAAATAGAGAACCCCCGCCCCGAACGCCACACCGACGACCAAGGTTCCTGCAAGGCCGCAGGCCAAGGCGTGGCGCAACGCCTTCTGGCGTCGCTCAAGAGCTCGTCCTAGAACAACGTCATGACCCAATGGCTGTTCCCGCCCGCGCCCACGCCCTCGCTTCCTATCGTCGGCGGACCGCGACGCTTTCCTGTCCGGCGCGTTCTGTGCGTCGGCCAGAACTACGCCGCCCATGCGCGTGAAATGGGCGCGGATCCGAACAAGCCCGCCCCCTTCTTCTTTTCCAAGCCCGCCGACGCCCTGGTCGTGGACGGGGCCGATCCGACCTATCCCTCGGCGACGGCCAACCTGCATCACGAGGTGGAGTTGGTCGTCGCCGTGGGCGAGGGCGGCGTCATCGCCGGCTGGGCCGTCGGCGTCGATCTGACGCGGCGCGATCTGCAAGCGGACGCCAAGGCCAAGGGGCGGCCGTGGGAGGCGGGCAAGGCGTTTGACCAGTCAGCCCCCTGCGGCGCCCTGACGCTCGGCGCCCTGCCTGACCGCGACGCCGTCATCGAATTGAAGGTCAACGGCGAGACGCGCCAGTCGGGCCGTCTGTCCGACATGATCTGGGACCCGGCGGGCGTTCTGGCCCAGGCGAACGCGTTGTGGACCGTGCAGCCCGGCGACCTGATCTTCACCGGCACGCCCGAGGGCGTCGGGCCTCTGGTTCCGGGCGACCGGGTCGAGGCGAGCATCGACGGTCTGGCTCCGCTTAGCTTCACGGTGCAGCCATGATCCTGCACGGCTACTGGCGCTCGGGCACCAGCTATCGCACCCGCATCGCCCTCAATCTGAAGGGGCTGGCCTATCAGACGGCGCCGGTCGATCTGCGCACGGGCGAACAGAAGTCGGACGCCTATCTTGCGCTGAATCCGCAGGGGCTGGTCCCGGCGCTGGAGACCGACGACGATCTGGTCCTGACCCAGAGCCCGGCCATTCTGGAGTGGCTGGAGGAAACGCACCCCTCCCCCGCCCTGCTGCCGTCGATCGCCCCTGATCGCGCCGTGGTGCGGGCCATGGCGGCCCTGATCGGCTGCGACATCCATCCGCTGAACAATCTGCGGGTGCTAAAGGCGGTGCGCGATCTCGGCGCCGATCAGGCCGGGGTGGACGCCTGGGCCGGGCGCTGGATCACGGACGGCTTCGCGGCGCTGGAGGCCCTGGTCGTGCGTCACGGCGAGGGCTGGTGCTTCAGCGGCGCCCCGACATTCGCGGACTGCTACCTTATCCCGCAAATTTATTCGGCGCGGCGTTTCAACGTCGATCTGACCGCATTTCCGCGCCTGCTGGAGATCGAGAAGCGGGCGGACCTGCATCCGGCCTTCATCGCGGCGCATCCTGATAATCAGCCGGATGCGGATTAAGCCTGTTCGTTCACCAACGGCATTGATTTCAGTCAATCTCCCTTAAGCTTTGGCGCGGAATATCGGCGTCGTGAGATTCGCCGTCCCGCCCTCTCCAGCCGACCGGCTCGCCATCGCTGTGGTGACTGAGCCCGAACGGTCCCGACCGCTGCCCCCCGGCCAGCGGGAAGACGCCATGCGCCATCTGCTGCAAACGGCGGGCGACGCGGGCGTCGGTCTGGTCGCGACCCGGCCCGAGGGCGACGTCGAGCGTCTGCTGGGTCAGGCCTGGCCCTTCCCCTCGCCCTTCCGCGTCACCGCGCGCACCGTGCCCCTGGCCGACGGTCTGGACCGGGTCGAGGCCCGCGCCCGGCGTTCGCTGGAGCGCATGGGCCTGCCGCGCGGCGACGCCGTCCTGGTGCAGAACGCTTCTGATCTGGCCGGGGCCGAAGGCCGCGCCCTGTGGGCCCGCCTGACCGCGCTCAAGGAACGCGGCGTCTTCCGCAAGATCGGCTTCGTCGCCACGGTCGAGGACGGCCCGGCCCTGCTGGCCCGTCGCTTCCAGCCCGACGTGGTGCAGCTTGCCTGCAATATTCTGGACCAGCGCGCCGCACGCGGCGGCATCATCGAGACCCTGGCCGCCCAGGGCGTCGAGGTGCATCTGGCTTCGGTGTTCGCCCAGGGCCTGCTGTTCGCCAACCGTGACAGCCTGCCGCCGGAACTGGCGGATCACGGCATGGCCCTATCGCGCACGCGCCGGCGTCTGGCCGAGGCGCGGGTCGATCCTATGCAGGCGGCCCTGGCCTATGCCCTCAATCTGCCCGGCGTGGCCTCGGTGATCGCCAGCGTGGCCTCGGCGGCTGAACTGCGCGCCATCGTCGCCGCCTCGCACGCGGCCAAGCCCGACATCGACTGGGACGCCCTGGCCCTGGACGAGGCTCCCGCCGCCGTCGCCTCGCGCCTGCGTCTGCACGTCAGCAACGCCGCCTGATCCACAGCCGCGGCGGTTTTCATCGCCGTCCTGTGCATGACCCTCGCCGATCCCGCTTGAGGCGAAGGGTGCGATCCGTCACCCTGACGGACAATGAACGCGCCCATCGCCCATCCCCCGCAAGCCGATCTGAAGCCCGACGCCAAGGCGGATTCGGGCACGACGCCGGTCATGGCGCAATTCCTGGCGGCCAAGGCCGATCAGCCGGACGCCATCCTGTTCTTCCGCATGGGCGACTTCTACGAGTTGTTCTTCGACGACGCGGTGAAGGCGGCGGCGGCCCTGGGCATCACCCTGACCAAGCGCGGCAAGCATCAGGGCGAGGACATTCCCATGGCCGGGGTGCCGGTCCATGCGCTGGACGGCTATCTGGCGCGGCTGATCCGCATGGGCTTCAAGGTCGCCATCTGCGAGCAGTTGGAAGCTCCCGCCGAGGCCAAGAAGCGCGGTCACAAGGCGGTAGTGCATCGCGGGGTGGTGCGGGTGGTGACGCCCGGCACCCTGACCGAGGACAGCCTTCTGGACGCGCGCGGGGCCAATCGTCTGGCCGCCGTGGCGATCCGCAAGGGCCGGGCCGCCGTGGCCGTGGTCGAACTGTCGGCGGGGGCGGTGGACTCGGTGGCCTGCGACCTCGGCGATCTGGGCGCGGCGCTGGCGGCGTTCCGGCCGTCGGAGGTTCTGGTGCCCGACCGCCTGTTCTCGGACGAGACGCTGAAAGGCGCGCTGGACGGCTCCGGCGGCGTGGTTCAGGCCATGCCGCAAGCCCTGGCGGAGCCGGTGGGCGCGCGCGACCGGGTGCAGCGGCTCTACGGCGTCTCGGCCCTGGACGGCTTCGGTGCCTTCGAGGAGGCCGAGGTTTCGGCCCTGGGCCTGATCGCCGCTTATCTGGAGACGACCCAGGCCGGCAAGATCCCCGCCCTGGCCCCGCCGCGCCGTTCGGGCGAGAGCGGGTTTCTGGCCATCGACCCGGCGACGCGGTTGAGCCTTGAGATCGACCGGACCCAGAGGGGCGAGCGCGACGGAAGCCTACTTCACTGCATCGACCGCAGCGTGACGTCTGGCGGGGCGCGGGCGCTGGCGGAACGCATCTCGCGGCCCTTGCGCGATCCGGCGGCGATCAACGCCGGGCTGGACGCGGTGGAATGGCTGCTGGAGCGGCGCGATCTGCGGCGCGATCTGAGGGATGGGCTGCGCTCATCGGCGGACGTGGCGCGCGCCACCTCGCGACTGGCGCTGGGACGCGGCGGGCCGCGCGATCTGGGGGCGATCCGTTCGGGTCTGACGACGGCGCAGGGGCTGGCCGGTCTGTTCGCCGCCGCGACGCGCGATCCCCTGGCGGGGCCGCCCGCGCGGGTGCTGGCCTGTCTCGACCGGCTGACGCTGGACGCCGAACTGTCGCATCTGCTGGCTGATCTGGGCGACGGCCTGATCGAGGAGCCGCCCCATCTGGCGCGCGACGGCGGCTTCGTGAACCCCGGCCACAGGCCCGAACTGGACGCCGCCCGCACCCTGCGCGACGACAGCCGCCGCGTGGTCGCCGATCTGGAAGCCCGCGCCGTGGCCGAGAGCGGCGTAGCCTTCAAGGTGCGCCACAACGCCGTGCTGGGCTATTTCCTCGAAGCCTCCGCGAAAGCCGCCGAGGGCCTGTTGCGCGCGGGACCCGACAGCCCCTTCATCCACCGACAGACCCTGGCAAATCAGGTGCGCTTCACCACGGTCGAGCTGTCGGAACTGGACGCCAAGATCAGCCAGGCCGGGCATCGCGCCCTGGCCATGGAGGGCGAGACCTTCGAAGCCTGGCGGCGCGAAGTCGCGCGGCTAGCCGGGCCGTTGCAGGGCGTGGCCGAGGCCCTGGCCGAACTGGACGCCCATGCGGCGCTGGCGGAATGGGCCGAAGAGATCAGCGCCGTGCGTCCCGTGGTCGACGACAGCCTCTGCTTCGACGTCGAGGCAGGACGCCACCCGGTGGTCGAGGCGGCGGTGACGGCGCAAGGCGATCCCTATACCCCCAACAACTGCCGCCTGGCTGGGGATGGTCAGGGCGCCTCGCGCCTGTCGATCGTGACGGGTCCCAACATGGCCGGTAAGTCAACCTTCCTGCGCCAAAACGCCCTGCTGGTGGTGCTGGCCCAGGCCGGCGCCTTTATCCCGGCGCGCGCCATGCGGCTGGGCGTTGTGGACCGGCTGTTCAGCCGGGTCGGGGCCGGCGACGATCTGGCTCGCGGCCGCTCCACCTTCATGATGGAGATGGTCGAGACCGCCGCCATCCTGACCCAGGCCACGCCGCACAGCTTTGTCGTCCTGGACGAGATCGGGCGCGGCACGGCCACCTATGACGGTCTGGCCATCGCCTGGGCCACCGCCGAGGCCCTGCACGAGACCAATCGCGCCCGCACCCTGTTCGCCACCCACTATCACGAGCTGGCGCGGCTGGAGGAGCGGCTGGATCACGTCTGCAACCTGTCGATGAAGGCGCGCGAGTGGAACGGCGATCTGGTCTTCCTGCACGAGGCGGCGCCCGGCGCGGCGGACCGCTCCTATGGGGTGCAGGTGGCCAAGCTGGCGGGGGTGCCGAGCGCCGTCGTGGGCCGCGCCCGCGAGGTGCTGGAACGGCTGGAGAGCGAAAAGGCGGCGGCGGCGCGTCTGGACGACTTGCCCCTGTTCGCCGCCGTGGCCGAACCGGCGCCGGCGCCTATGAGCTCGGCGCTGGACGACGCCATGGCCGGCATCGATCCCGACGAGCTGACCCCGCGCGAGGCGCTGGAGGCGCTGTATCGGCTGAAGAATTTGGCGAAGGCCTGAAGTCCGCTCATCCGGCGGACGCCGGGATGAGCGGAAAGGAAGGGGCGTGTTATGACTTTGGACGTGACCCCTTCAACCCCTCTTGATCCGCGTTTGATTCAGGCCGCCTCGGCGCCCGATGCGCGCGCCGCCGTCACCGCCGTTCTGCGCGAAAGCTTCGCGGTCGACCGCGCCCGCGTGGCCCGGCGACTGGAGGGCGGGATCGACGGGGCCGAGGCGGCGCGGCTCTACGCCGCCGCCGCCGACGCCATGCTCGCCAGCCTGTGGCGGGTGGCGACCGAGATCCTGTATCCGGCGCCGCAGGACCGGCTGAGCCTGCTGGCGGTCGGCGGTTACGGCCGCGGCGTGCTGGCGCCCTTTTCCGATCTCGACCTGTTGTTCCTGCGTCCTGGACAGACGGCCAGCGCCCGCGCCGAAGCGGTGATCGCGTTCGTCCATTACGTCCTGTGGGATCTGGGGCTGAAGGTCGGTTCGGCCTCGCGGTCGGTCGGCGAAACCCTGGATCTGGCCCGCAGCGACATGACGGTGCGCACCACCCTGCTGGAGACGCGTGTGCTGGCGGGGGACGCCGCTCTCGGCGCCAATCTGCTGCGGCGGTTCCGCGCCGAGGTGGCCAAGGCCGACCCTCGCCCCTTCATCGCCGCGAAGATGGAGGAGCGCGACGTTCGGCTGCAGAAGACCGGCGCCGTGCGTTATCGCGTCGAGCCCAACATCAAGGACGGCAAGGGCGGGCTCCGCGACCTGAACACCCTGTTCTGGATCGCCCGGTCCCTGGCGCCGGACAGTGAACGGGGACAGGCGGCGCTGGAAGGCCTGCTGAGCGCGCGCGAGCTGCGCAGCTTTCGCGAGGCCATCGGCTTTCTGTGGAGCGTGCGCATCCATCTGCATCTGACGGCGGGCCGGGCGGAAGAGAAGCTGACCTTCGACTACCAGCCCGAGATTGCCCGTCGCATGGGCTGGCGCGGGCGCGGCGACGAGCTGGCGGTCGAGCGCTTCATGCGCCGCTATTTCCAGGTGGCGCGCGAGGTCGGCGCCCTGACCCGCGCCGTCTCGGCCCAGTTGGAGTCTCGACAGCAGAAGAAGGCGCAAGGCCTGGCGCGCGGCCTGTCGCGGCTGATCCCCCGCCGGCGCGCCAAGCTGGCCTTCGACGGCCTGGCCATCGAGGGCGGGCGTCTGACGGTGACGGGCGGTTCGGTCTTCGCCCATGATCCGGTGCGGCTGCTGCTGCTGTTCGTCGAGGCGGACCGGCTGGATCTGGACCTACACCCGGACGCCTTCGCCGCCGTGATCCGCGCCCTGTCGCTGGTGACGCCGGCCCTGCGGCGCGACCCGCGTGCGGCCGAGGCCTTGCTGACGGTGCTGGCCCATGGCCAGAGGCCCTACCGTGTCCTGTCGATCATGAACGAGACGGGTCTGCTGGGCCGGTTCCTGCCCGAATGGGGCCGGATCGTCGGCCAGACCCAGTTCAACATGTACCATGCCTATACGGTGGACGAGCACACGCTACAGGCCGTGGGCGTCATCAACGACATCGCGCGCGGCAAGCTGGAGGCCGATCACCCGGCCTCGACCGCCATCATCCCCCGCATCGCCGACATCGAGGTGTTGATGCTGGCCATGCTGCTGCACGACGTGGGCAAGGGCGGCGACCGGGGGCAACTGGAGGACGGGGCCATCGCCGCGCGCCGGGCCTGCGAACGGCTGGGCGTCGATCCCCGCCGGATCGAGCTGGTGGTCTGGCTGGTGCGCCATCACCTGCTGATGAGCGACTATGCCCAGAAGCGCGACGTGTCCGACCCCTCGACGGTGCGGGCGTTTGCGGAGGCCGTGGGCGACCCGGAGCGTTTGCGGATGCTGATGGTCCTGACTGTGGCCGACATCCGCGCCGTGGGGCCGGGGGTGTGGAACGGCTGGAAGGGCCAGCTGATGCGCGCCCTGTTCGAGGCCACCGAGGCCCTGTTCCGCGGCGACGCCGTGACGCGCGAGGACCCGCTGATCGACCACCCGGCCCTGGTTGAACGCGCCCGGCGCGAAGGGGCGGCGGTGGAGGCCCTGCCGCCGGATACCTTGCTGGAATCCACGGCGCGGGTGGCAGTGGCGGCGGTGGACCGGCCCGGCCTGTTCGCCGATCTGGCGGCGACCCTTGCCAAAGCCGGGGCCGACGTGGTCGGGGCGCGCCTGGCCACCGCCGAGGACGGCACGGCGCTGGACGTGTTCGAGCTTCAGGACGGAGCGGGCGAGGCCTATGGCCGGCGCGAGCCGCGTCGACTGGCCATCCTGGTCAAGGCGCTGGAGCGGGCGGCGCAGAAGGGGGCGCGGGCCTCGGCGGTCGAGACGCCGCGCGTCAGCGCGCGCCGCGCCGTGTTCGAGGTCCGCCCGGTGGTCCGCATCGACATGGAGGCCGGAACCAGCGCCGTAGTGGTCGAGGTTTCGGGCGCCGACCGGCCCGGCCTGCTGGCCGATCTGGCGCGGACGATTTCAGAGCATGGCTATTCAACCCGCTCGGCCCACGTGGCCAGCTTCGGCGAGCGGGCGGTGGACGGCTTCTACATCACCGACGCCGACGGTCGTAAGCCGAGCGACGCGGCCAGGCTGGCGGCCCTGAAGACCGCGCTGATCGCCGTTCTGGACCGCGCGCCGCAGGGTCCTGCGGGGCGCCGCATCGTGCCGGTGCGCGCCAGCGTGCGCGACGTCTCCGATCTGGAAGGCGAGGTCGGGCGCAAGCCCGTATCCAGCGGGTCGCGGGCGCGCTAAGGCGATGGTCGGGCGAGCGCAGGAACAGCCGTGAACGACAAGACCGATCCCATCGAGCCGGCGGCCCCGGTTTCATCAGCGAATGCTACGGTGGAGCCGATCGTTCAGCCGCCCGCCGCCTCGACGACCCTTGACGGCAAGGCCCCCAGGGGCGGCGGCGTCATGCGCTCCTCGGCCATCTTCAGCGCCATGACCCTGCTCAGCCGTCTGGCCGGGTTCGCCCGCGACGTGGTGATCTCGGCGGCGCTTGGGGCCTCGGCGGGACCGGCGGCGGACGCCTACAACACCGCCCTGAACTTCCCCAACCTGTTCCGCCGCATCTTCGCCGAAGGGGCTTTCGCCGCCGCCTTCGTGCCGGCCTACGCCAAGACGCTGAAGACGGAAGGGCAGGCCGTGGCCGATCAGGTCGCCACCGACGCTCTGGCCGCCGTCGCCGCCGTCACCGTGGTCCTGACCATCCTGGCCCAGCTGACCATGCCGTGGCTGATGACGGTCATCAACATCGGCTTCCTGGACGATCCGGCGCGCTTCAAGCTGGCCGTGATCCTGACCCAGATCACCATGCCCTACCTGCCCTGCATGGCTGTGGCCTCGCTGCTCAGCGGGGTGCTGAACGCGCGAGGGCGCTTCATCGTTTCGGGCGCCTATCCCATCCTGCTGAACCTGATCATGCTGGCCGCCGTCATCCCGGCCAAGGGCGACCAGGTCGGCGCCGCCTATGCCGCGTCGTGGGGCGTGGCCGTGGCCGGCGTGGCCCAGGCCGGGCTGTGCTGGTGGGCGGCGCGCAAGGCCGGCGCCAACATCCGCCTGACCCTGCCGAAACTGACCCCGGCGGTGAAGGCCATCATCATCACCGCCATTCCGGCCGCCATCGGCAACTCGGCGACCCAGATCAATGTCTTCATCTCGGGCAACCTGTCCAGCTTCGTGGCGGGCGGGCGGACCTGGCTGGCGACGGCGGACCGCCTGTACCAGCTGCCGCTGGGTCTGGTCGGGGTGGCCATCGGCATCGCCCTGCTGCCCAAGCTGTCGGCGGCGGTGGCGTCCAAGGATCACGGCCAGCAGCAGGCCTCGATGGACGAGGCCGTGGCCCTGTCCATGGCCCTGACCCTGCCGGCGGCGGCGGCCTTGATGGCCATGCCCTATTTCCTGATCGACGCCCTGTTTACGCGCGGCGCCTTCCTGCAGGTCGACGCCGTCAACACGGCCCAGGCTCTGTTCCAGTTCGGCTGGGGCGTGCCGGCCTTCGTCCTGATCCGCATCCTGGCCCCGGCCTTCTTCGCGCGCGGCGACACACGTCGGCCGATGGCTTTCGCCCTTGTGTCGGTAGCGGTGAACGCCGCCCTGGCCATCGGCCTGTTCAATCTCGGCATGGGCATAGCCGGGATCGCGGCGGCGGTGAGCGCGGCGGCGTGGACCAACGCCCTGCTGCTGGGCGCGACCCTGTGGCGCCGCGGTCATTACCGGCCCAGCCCGGCGGCGGCCTCGCGGCTGGCGCGCATCCTGCTGGCCAGCATCGGCCTGGGTCTGGTCGTCGGCCTCGCCTCCTGGGCGCGGCCCCTGTTGCAGGGGCCGGTCGAGGCCCTGCTGAGTGCGCTCGGCACGGATCACGGGGCCAAGGAACTGACTCTGCTGGTCGTCGTGGCGGCGGGCGGTCTGACCTATGTGGCCCTAGCCTTCGCCACCCGCGCGATCACGGTCGCCGAGATCAAGGGCCTGATCCGCAAGGGCCGGTAAGCTTGCCCTTGGCCGCTTGAGGCGATAAGCGCGAGGGCATGGCTCTATCGGGACACCCTTTCGTCGCCCGTCGATGGCGCGGCTGACTGTTCACCGCCTGCCTCCGCACGCCTGCGTGTGCGCCGAATATCAGCCTTTATGCTTCCCGAGAAAATCCCATGACTGACCAGACCCCGGCTCCCGTCGCCCCGGCTTATGCAGGCCCGCGTCGCATCCTGTCCGGCATTCAGGCCTCCGGCGCCCTGCACCTGGGCAACTACCTGGGCGCGCTGAAGCGCTTCACCGAACTTCAGGACACGGGCGCGCCCCTGTTCGTCTTCGTCGCCGACATGCACGCCATCACCGTCTGGCAGGACCCCGCCAAGCTGGCGGCTCAGACGCGCGAGATCGCGGCGGCCTATCTGGCGGCGGGTCTGGACCCGGCCAAGGCCACCATCTTCCCGCAGTCGGCGGTGCCGGCCCATGCCGAGCTGGCCTGGATCTTCAACTGCGTCGCCCGTCTCGGCTGGCTGGACCGGATGACCCAGTTCAAGGAGAAGTCGGGCAAGCACAAGGAACGCTCCAGCGTCGGCCTCTACACCTATCCGGTGCTGCAGGCGGCGGACATCCTGCTCTACAAGGCGACCGAGGTGCCGGTCGGCGAGGACCAGAAGCAGCATCTGGAACTGACCCGCGACATCGCCGCCAAGTTCAACAACGACTTCGGCGCGCCGGGCTTCTTCCCGCAGCCGGAGCCGTTGATCCAGGGACCGGGCACGCGCGTCATGAGCCTGCGTGACGGCGCCGCCAAGATGAGCAAATCCGATCCCTCGGACCTGTCGCGCATCAACCTGACCGACGACGCCGACACCATCGCCGCCAAGATCAAGAAGGCCAAGTCGGACATGGATGTCCTGCCCGACACGCTTGAGGGTCTGGACGGACGGCCAGAGGCCAAGAACCTGGTGGCCATCTACGCCGCTCTGTCGGACACGACGCGCGAGGCCGTTCTGGCCGAGTTCGGCGGTCAGGGCTTTGGGTCCTTCAAGCCCAAGCTGGCCGAGCTGGCCGTCACGTCGATGGCTCCGGTCACCGCCGAGATGCGCCGCCTGATGGCCGATCCGGCCGAGATCGACCGCGCTCTGGCCGTGGGCGCCGAGCGCGCGCGTGAAGTGGCCCAGCCGGTGGTGGACGAGGTCAAGAAGATCGTCGGCTTCTGGCAGGGCTGATCGGCCGTTTTCGGACGTGACGACCCCGCGGCGGGTTTCGCGTCCGGGCGTTCGCGCCTAGATCATCCGGCTATGAACCATCCTCTTGATCGGGCGGTCTTTAACGCCCTGAGCACGCGCCTATCGCGGTTCACCACGCCCGATTCCGGGGCCGCCGCCGTGCGGCTCGACCCCGAGGTCGGCGTCTTTCTGGCGGCGGCGGATGGCAGCGCCGCCAGCCGCGAGGCCATGGGCGTCCTGGCCCGGCGCTACCCCGGCGCGGGACTGGTCGAGCGCGAGGACGGGCCGATGGCCGGGGTCCTGCCCGAGTGCGTGCCGGTCGCGGCCCAGGTCGCCCTGGTGCAGATGACGGCGACGGCCCTTACCCCCGTCGGGCCGACCGCGCGGCTGGACGGCGTGATCGAGGTGCTGGGCGAGGCCGACGCCCCCGCCATGCTAGCCCTGGCTGTCCTGACAAAGCCCGGTCCCTTTCGCTCAAAGACCCGCGAACTGGGTCCCTTTGTCGGGATCAAACGGGATGGCGAACTGGTGGCCATGGCGGGGCGGCGGCTGCGCGTCGACGGCTTTACCGAGCTGAGCGGGGTCTGCACCCACCCGGATCATCGCGGTCAGGGCTACGCCGCCGTCCTGTCCCGCCTTGTGGTCGATGAAATTCTGGCGTCGGGAGAGGCGGCCTTCCTGCATGCCTTCGCCGATCATGAGACGACCATCGCCTTCTATCGGGGTCTGGGATTTCAGACGCGGGCGCGCATGACCTATACTTCGCTGGGCGAGGTCTAGGAGGACAGCATGAGCGGACACGGCGCGACGGTGGAATGGACGCGGGGCGAACAGGCTTTCGTCGATAAGCGATACAGCCGCGCCCATGTCTGGCGCTTCGACGGCGGGGCCGTGGTGCCCGGCTCCTCGTCGCCCGCGGGCGTGCCGGTCCCCATGTCGGACCCGGCGGGGGTGGACCCGGAGGAGGCCATGATCGCCTCCCTGTCCAGCTGTCACATGCTGTGGTTCCTGGCCTTCGCCGCCAACGCCGGTCTGGTGGTTGACCGCTATCTGGACGACGCCTCGGGCGAGTTGGACAAGAACGAAGCGGGCAAGCGCTATCTGGCCCGCGTCGCTCTCAACCCGGTGACGAGCTTCTCGGGCCGTCAGCCCGATCAGGCCGAGCTGGACGCCTTGCACCACGCCGCGCACGAGCACTGCGACATGGCCCATTCGGTGCGGTCCGAGATCACCGTCACGGCCCGCATCGGCTGAAAGCTCAGGCCGTCTCCTCCTCGATCAGCGAGCGGAAGGCGGCATGGGCGGCCAGCATGCCGTCCGTCGTCGCCAGGGTGATATTGCTGGCCGGTCGCGCCAGATCGCCGGCGGCGAAGACGCCCGGCTGGCTGGTCTGCTGCTGGGCGTCGACCTTGACGATGCGCCCCACGGGACTGTCGGTCATCTCGCAGCCCAGGCTTTCCGCGAAGCCGCTGGACTGACGCACCTGGGCGCCCACGAAGATGGCCTTCAGCGGAACGAACCGCCCGTCCGTCAGTCGTGCGCCGGTCAGGGTGGGCGCCTCGCCCTCCAGCCGTTCGATGGGCGTGGGCTCGATCGTGACGCCGCGACGGGCCAGCAAGCGAGCGTCGCCCTCGCCTAGACCGGCGGCGTCCATAAACAAGACGACCTGGCCCCATTCGGCGACGATCATTGCATACTGGACCGCATGATCGCCGCGTCCGAGGACGCCGATCGGGCCTCCGCCGATCTCATAGCCGTGGCACCAGGGACAATGCAGGGCCGTGCGACCCCAGCGTTCCTTCACCCCGGGGATGGCGGGCAGGACGTCCTCGACGCCGTGGGCCAGAATCAGGCGGCGGCCCAGGGTCTTCGTCCCGTCGGCGAAGGCTACCGAGAAGCCGCCGTCGATGCGCGTTGCTTCGACCGCCTCGGCCATGCGGAAGGCGGCGGTGGGATAGGCCGCGACCTGGGCGCGGGCGACGGCAGCGATCTCTGACCCCGGACGACCGTCGTTGCTGAGGACGCCGTGAGCGCGGGCGGCGAAGCGGTTCCTCGGACGGTTGTCGTCGATCACCAGAACCCGGCGTCGGGCGCGCACCAGTTGCAGGGCGGCTGACAGGCCGGCGTAGGAGCCGCCGATGACGACGGCGTCATGGGGCATCGGATTGTCTCGCATGGGCATGGAACAGGTCTCTTTTGGGATGGGCGGCCAGCCGGCGCGAGAAATCCGCCGCCAGATCGGCCAGGGTGATGGATTCGAGGCGCGCCGCCAGCAGGGCGCGCGCGGCGGCGTAGGTATCGACCAGGGCGTCGTTGACGGCGGCCTCGATCAGGCAGCCTTCGACCTCGACCGGGGGCGCTTCGGGCAGCAGGCCGGGCTCACCCAGGGCGGCGTGGACTTGGCCCAGGGTGACGGCGTTCAGCGGGCGGGCCAGCCGCCAGCCGCCGCCGTGGCCTTTCTCGGACACCACCAATCCTTGTTCACGCAGACCGGCCATGGTGCGACGGACGACGACGGGATTGGTCGACAGGCATGTCGCCAGCATATCGGAGGTCATGGGCCGGCCATGACGCTGCTCATGCTCGGCCATATGCAGCAGGGCGTGGAGGATGTTGGACAGGCGGGAGTCGCGCTTCATGTAACTTCAATTGTTACGTGATGGTTCGTACGTCAAGACGGGCCGCCAATTTTGTTTTTCAGACCTCGGGCGCCACGTCCTTCAGGAAGGCGGTGAAGCGGCGCAGGGCCTCCAGCGTCAGCTCGGCGTCGTGGCGCATGGGGCCGTTGCTGGTCGGTTCGTCAAAGGCGTGGGTGCCCTCGGCGATCCAGCTTTCGACCTCGGAGCCGCAGTCGCGGATCATGGCGTTGACCCGCTCGGCGTTCGACACCGTGGTCAGGTGGTCGCGTTTGGCCGTCATGGCCAGAACGCGCGGGCAGTGCCGCCATGGCTTCATCCGGTTGAAGGCCCAGGCGCCGATATAGGGATAGGCCAGCCAGACCGCCTTGACCCCCGACAGGTCGCAATCGCCGGGATTGGCCACGCCGAGACGGCCCGGCAGCGGGTCCTCGCTCATCATCTCCATGATCGACCAGCCGCCATGACTCCAGCCGGCCAGCGACAGCATGGTCGGATCGACGTCGGGGCGTTGCGATATGCCGTGGATGGCGGCCAGCAGATCGCCCGCGCGCTCATAGCCGCGCAGCACCAGTCCGGTGCAAACCGTCGTCAGGGTGAAGGCCCGGTTCCAGCCGCGCGGGCCGTAGGAATCGACGATGAAGGCGCGCCAGCCCGCCGCCTTGGCCGCCTCGGCGTAGCGGGGCAGGTGGTCGCGCAGGCCGCCGCAGCCGTGAAAAAGAAGGACCGCCGGACGCGGCCGGTCGTCGTCGGGGCCGACCACGGTCGTATGCGGTTGGAGCATGGCCCAGCGGGCGTCGAGCGTATCCATCAGCCCAGCTTAGAGATTCAGGATTTTGAAGAAAGGGGTCTTGCAGTTTCGATATATCGATATATCTCCGCACCAGTTCGATATATCTAAGTGAAGGACGAGAGAACGATATGAGAGGATCCAAGGGGATCGAAAATACAGGTCACGGCTTCGGGCGCGGCCATCACGGCGCCCACGGAATGGGCCTCGACCATGATCATGGTCGGGGCGGTCACGGCCGGCACATGCGCCCGGAAGACGGGCGCGGCTCCGGCATGGGCGGCGAAGGCCGGATGCGCGGCGAGCGCCACGGGCGGCGTGGCGGCGGCGGACGGATGTTCGAGCACGGCGCCCTGCGTTGGGTGCTGCTGTCGATGATCGCCGACAAGCCGAGCCACGGCTATGAACTGATCAAGGGGATCGAAAGCCGCATGGGCGGGACCTACGCCCCCAGCCCCGGCGTCATCTACCCCAGCCTGTCCCTGCTGGAGGACATGGGCGCGGTCAGCGTCGCGGCCGAGGGCGGCAAGAAACGCTATGCGATCACCGCCGAGGGCCGCCGTCTGCTGGAAGAGAACGCCGGGGCTCTGGCCCACATCGACATGAAGATGAAGGCTTTGCGGGGACGGCCCGACCGCCCTGCCCGCATCGCTCAGGCTATCGAGGCTCTGCGCACCGCGACGCATCAACGCCTGACCCAGGAGCCGCCGCTGACCGAGGCCCAGGTCGAAGCCATCGCCGACCTGCTTGAGGCCGCCGCCGAAAAGGTGCGTCAGGCATGACCGAGACTCATCTGCGCCAGCCGCGCCGGGTGCGGCACGAGCTGAAGTTCCGCCGCGCCCGCGTCGAGACCGTCGAACAGCTGACGCCGGTGCTGAAGCGCATCGTCCTGAGCGACGAGGAACTGGAGGGCTTCTTCAGTCCCGGCTTCGACGACCATGTGAAGATCTTTCCGACCCCGCGCGGTCAGCCGGTGGTCTTGCCGACCGCGGGGCCGGACGGGCCGGTTTTCGCCGAGCCGAAACCTGTGGCGCGCGACTACACCCCGCGCGCCTTTGATGCGGCCAACCGGCGGCTGACCATCGACTTCGCGGTCGGTCACGGGGGCCCGGCCACGGCCTGGGCCGAGGATGCCCGGGTCGGGGACGAACTGGGACTGGGCGGCCCGCGCGGCTCCTTCCTGATCCCCACCAGTTTTTCGCAGCACCTGCTGGTCGGCGACGAGGCGGCCATTCCCGCCATCGCCCGGCGGCTGGAAGAACTGCCGGCCGGGACGCGGGCTGTCGCCTGCATCGAGGTCAATGATCCGGCGAGCGAACTGGACCTGCCCACCGCCGCAGATGTCGAGATCGTCTGGGTCCACCGCAAGGGCGGGCCGCGTGGTCGGGGCGAGGCTCTGACGACGGCGGCGGTCGCGGCGGCGAAAAGGATCGACCCGGCCGACGCCTATGTATGGGTCGCCTGCGAGTCCACGGTTGCGCGGTCGATGCGTTCGGCCCTTCTGGCGGCCCGACTGTTCAATCCGAAGTGGATGAAGGTCGCCGGCTACTGGCGTCTGGGCCGAGCCGCTTCGCACGAGGTGATCGAGGACTGAGCCAAGCCTCAGACGTGGAAAGGGCGCTGCCGACGACCGGCAGCGCCCTCTTCTTTGCGCTCAAGCAGCGGGCGACCGTGTCGCCGGCGTTAGCGCCCTTCCTGCCTAGTGCCGGAAGACGCGCACGCCGGTGAAGGCCATGGCGATGTTGTTCTCGTCGGCGGCGGCGATGACCTCGGCGTCACGCATGGAGCCGCCCGGCTGGATCACCGCCGTGGCGCCAGCGGCGATGGCTTCCAGCAGGCCGTCGGCGAAGGGGAAGAAGGCTTCGGAGGCGCAAGCCGAACCTTGCGCCAGCGAATGGGCCAGACCCTTGGCCTCGCCGGCTTCCCTGGCGCGGATGGCGGCGATGCGGGCGCTGTCGCGGCGGTTCATCTGGCCCGCGCCGATGCCTGCGGTCTGACCGTCCTTGGCGTAGACGATGGCGTTGGACTTGACGTGCTTGGCCACGGTGAAGGCGAACAGCATGTCCTGAATCTCGGTCGGCGTCGGCTGGCGGCGCGTGACGATCTTCAGGTCTTCCGGCTTGATCAGCGAGCGGTCGCGCGACTGCACCAGGAAGCCGCCGGCCACCGAGCGGAAGACCTCGCCCGCGCCGTGCGGGTCAGGCAGGCCGTCGGTGATCAGCAGGCGCAGGTTCTTCTTGTCGGCGAAGACGGCCTTGGCCTCTTCATCCGCGCCGGGGGCGATGACGACCTCGGTGAAGATGCCGGTGATGGCGCGGGCGTCCTCAGCCGTAAGCGGGCGGTTGACGGCGATGACGCCGCCGAAGGCCGAGACCGCATCGCATTCCAGGGCGCGGGCGTAGGCTTCCGACAGATCCTTGCCGACAGCCACGCCGCAGGGGTTGGCGTGCTTGACGATGACGCAGGCCGGCGCCTCGAACTCGGCCACCAGTTCATAGGCGGCGTCGGCGTCGGCGATGTTGTTGTAGCCCAGCTCCTTGCCCTGGACCTGGGTGGCGTAGGCCACCCCCGGACGGCGCTCGCCGGTGCGGTAGAAGGCGCCGGTCTGATGCGGGTTTTCGCCGTATCGCAGGGTCTGGGCCAGCGAACCGGCGATCGACTTGCGGGCCGGGGCGGCGTCGTTCAGCTGACCCGCGAACCAGGACGAGACGGCGGCGTCGTAGGCGGCGGTGCGGGCGAAGGCGCGGGCGGCCAGCTGCTTGCGCAGGCTGAGCGAAGTCGAGCCGTCTGCCTTCAGCGCCTCGACGATCTGGCCGATGCTCTCGGCGTCGACGGCGACGGCGACGTGGCCGTGGTTCTTGGAACCCGAACGGATCATGGCCGGACCGCCGATGTCGATGTTCTCGATAGCGGCTTCAAAACCGCCGCCCTGCTCAACCGTCTTTTCGAAGGGATAGAGGTCGATCCAGACGATATCGATGGCGCCGATAGCGTGCTCGGTCATGGCGGCAGCGTGAGCCGGGGCGTTCCTCACGCCCAGCAGGCCGCCGTGCACGACCGGATGGAGCGTCTTGACTCGACCGTCCATCATTTCCGGGAAGCCGGTCAGATCGGCCACATCCTTGACCGGCAGGCCATAGCCCGCGATCGCCGCCTTGGTGCCGCCGGTCGAGACCAGTTCGACGCCGAGGCCGGCCAGGGTGCGCGCGACCTCCTCCAGCCCCGCCTTGTCCGACAAGGAAATCAGGGCGCGGACAGGTTTGATCGCGTCCGGGGCGGGCGGAAAGTCGGGAGCGGCGGGCATGGGCGGCGTCCGTTAACAGCTGGGGCGGGGAGATGGCGGGCGCTCTAGCACCATCGGGGCGCGGCGTCAGCCCGCACCGCCTATTTCCCTCGCGGAGCCTAGTGCGGATCGCCCGCCGCGCCGGCGGGGCTCAGCTTCCAGCGGATCTTGGTGTCGGCGTCGGTGCGGGCGGAGCCGCGGACGACGATCTGGAGGCTGCGCCGGGTCAGCCCCTCGTCGACGTGGACGGCGGGTTCGATGGCCACGTCGGGGCCGTCGCTGCGGAACCACCAGCCGCGACCCGAATGGCCGCGGAGCAGGATGGAGCGGCGGTCGCGGGCCAGCGAGGCCTGAACCCCCGGCTCCAGCTGGAAGCGCAGGGCGTAGGGGGCGGCGATGGCGCGGGTCACGTCGGGGCGGCCTTCGGGCGGATGCAGGCGTTCCTCGGCGCGCAGTTCGTCGAGGCGCTGATCCAGATAGAGGCGGCGCTGATGCATCAGGCCATAGAGCGGCATCCAGCCGTCGTGCTCGACCTCGAGCCAGACGGCGCCGTCGCCCTCGCGATGGTCGCGGCTGACGTGCAGGGTCGGGCCGATCAGGCGCGGACCCAGAAGCTCGGATTTCCAGCCCGAAAGCGGCTCGCCCAAGGGCTGTTCGCCCAGGGTCAGCGTCGAGGCGCCCGGCGTCAGGCGCAGGGCCTGCCGATCCAGGGCGCGCGGGGTCCATCCGGCCGAGGTGAACAGGCGGTCGCGGCCGCAGACGACTTCGAGCGCCGCCGGTTGGCCGCAGGCGGCGGCCGACCAGGCGCCGCGCGCCGGAGCCTCGACATCGACCATGACGGTCAGCAGGGGGCTGGAGATGCGCACCAGTCCGCCGACGGCGCCGCTGGACGGCGGGGCGGGCGTGTCGTCATGGGTGCGGGCGGCGGCGACGCGTTCAGGCGTGGATGGTCCGCCGCCCTGGAAGGCGGCGAGGCGACCGTCGGGCAGGGTCAGGACGCGCAAGGCCGTGGTCAGGCGCGAGATGGCGGCGGCGACCGGCTCGGGCGTCGGCTCGGACAGCTGGGCCAGGGCGTCGTCGAGGGTCAGCAGGTCGAGCAGCAGCTCCAGACCCATTTCCGGGGCGCGGGCGGCGTGACAGCCGTCGATGGCCACGGTGGTTTCCAGCGCGCCGGGCAGGCGTTTCAGGGCGGCGCTGCGAATGCCGGCCCCGGCCTTGCCGGCCAGGGCGCAGCCGGCGATGGCGGCGGCGGTCAGGCGCTCGGCCCGGCCCATCAGGCCGCCGGGCGGGCGCAGCAGCTGGCGGGCTTGCCGCGCCAGAATGTCGGTCAGGCGCAGGCGCTCGGCCTCGGTCGCCACCCCGGCCAGACGCCGCCCGGCGCAGGCCAATTGATAGGTGCGGCGCGCCAGAATGTCGGGGTCCCACGAGAAGGGCGACCAGCGATTGAACAGGTCGTCCCAAGCGAGGGTCAGCGCCAAAGCCTCACGCAGGCCGCGATCGCCGTGGGCCATCATCTCGGGCATCCAGGCGAAGGCGTGCAGTTCGACGGCGAAGGCGCGGCTGGGGGTGGGGCGGTTCCACAGGTCGGCGGGGCCCTCGGCGTCGAGGCTGAGCCCGGCCAGGGTGAAGCGGCCCGACAGCAGGGGGCGCGGGGCCTCTTCGCGCAAGGGGCGGAAGTCGCGGGGGCTGACGGCGAACCCGTCGGCGCGGGCGCCCTTCAGCGTCATGGCGTAGCCGGGCAGGCCGTAGAGCTCGATCCACAGCTGGCGCGCGGCCAGCTGCCCGGCGACGGCGGCCCAGAGCGCCGGGTCGGCCTTGGGACCGCCCGCCGCGCGCACCGGGGTGCGGACCGGGGCGCCCTTCAGGCCGGGGATATGGCCTTCGGTCAGGCCGCCTTCTGTTTCGCGCGGGGCGAAGGGGCCGAGGGGGCTCACGCGGCGGCGGCTTTCAGGGCCTGGATGTTGGCGGCGTAGGCGTCCGGCCCGCCCTTGAAGACGAAGGAGCCGGCGACGAGGGCGTCGGCCCCGGCGGACAGGCAAGCCCCGGCGTTGGCGGCGACGACGCCGCCGTCGACCTGCAGATGGGCTCTGGAGCCGGCGCGGTCGAGGATGGCGCGAGCGCGCTCGATCTTCTTCAGCGAGGACTCGATGAATTTCTGACCGCCGAAGCCCGGGTTGACCGACATGATCAGCACCAGGTCGACCAGGTCGACGGCCTCTTCCAGCACGCTCAGCGGCGTGGCCGGGTTGAAGACCAGACCGGCCCTGGCGCCCAGCTGACGGATCTGGCCGAGGGTCCGGTGGACGTGCGGACCGCTTTCGGGGTGGACGCTCATGATGTCGGCGCCCGCCGCGCGATAGGCTTCCAGCCAGTTGTCGACCGGGGCCACCATCAGGTGGACGTCGAAGGGCAGACTGGTGTGGGGACGCAGCGCCTTCACCACGTCCGGGCCGATGGTCAGGTTGGGCACGAAGTGGCCGTCCATGACGTCGACGTGGATCCAGTCGGCGCCTGCGGCCTCCAGCGCGCGGACCTCTTCGCCCAGCCTGGCGAAGTCGCTGGCGAGGATGGAGGGGCAGATCAGCGGGGCGCTTGCGGCGGCGGTCTGGGTCATGGTTCTGCGACTTACGGCCATGACGCGCGGGGGGCAAGCCGGGCCGCTGACGCAGGGCGGTGCGGCGACCCGCCGACAGGGTGTTCGTTGACGCTTCGCGAACGGTCGGCGGTGGTCGTTGGCGAAGGCTGGGCGGTCGCGGACGCAAGGTCGCTGGCGGGATGAGGCGGGGCGAGAGAGGAAGGTGCGACTTCTCCGCCACGCCATCAAGGACACCCTTCATGCTCCGCTTTCTCGCCGTCGCCGCCGTTCTGGTCTTCGCCTCTCCCGCCCTGGCGCAATCCGCTTCTTCGGCCGCAGACGACCGCCTGACCCTGACCTTCGACACGGGCGCCGAGACCGGCGCGGTCCTGATCGCCCTCTACGACAGCGAGGCCGCCTATGAGGGCGGACAGCCGGCGCAGGTCGCGCAGGTCGACGTGGCGGCGGGGCAGCGCGAGGCCGTGTTCGACCTGCCTGCCGGCGCCTATGGGATGAAGGCCTTCCACGACGTCAACGGCAATGGGAAGATGGACACCAACCCGTTCGGCATGCCGACCGAACCCTTCGCCTTCTCCAACAATGCGGTCGGCAATATGGGCCCGGCGAAATGGGACCGCGTCCGTTTCGAGGTGTCGGGCGCCACGGCCCAGACCATCCGCATCCGCTAATCGCCCGAGCTCGAAGAGACCGCCATGACCCCGACCCGCCGCACCCTGTTCATGGGCGCCGCCGCGCTCGCCGCCGCCCGCGTTCTGACCCCCGATCGGGCCTATGCCGCGCAGGCGATGGCTGCGACCGCCGACTGGGCCCTGGCCACCGCCGACGTCGAGGGCGACGTGGCTCCGCGCGCCCTGCGCCTGGTCCACGGCCGGGCGCCGGCCGGGTTGTCGGGCAGTCTCTATCGCAACGGCCCGGCCAAGTTCCGTCGCCCCGGCGGCTCGTCCCAGCACTGGTTCGACGGCGACGGCCTGATCCGCCGCTGGCGGGTCGAGGACGGTCAGGCGACGCTGGCCGCGCGTTTCGCCGACACACCCAAGCGGCGTCAGGAGGCCGAGGTCGGCGCCATGCTGATGCCCGGCTTCGGCACGGTGGCGGACCCACGCGCCAGGATCGGCTCGCCCGACGACGCCAGCCCGGCCAACACCTCGGTTCACCGGGTCGGCGGCAAGCTGTGGGCGCTGTGGGAGGCGGGCTCGCCATTGGCCATGGACCCCGAGACCCTGGCGACCGAGGACTTCGTGACGCTCCGCCCCGACCTGAAGGGGATGCCCTTCCTGGCCCATCCGCGCATCGAGCCGGACGGTCGCATCTGGAACCTGGGGATCAACGGAAAGCAGGCCATGGTCTGGCGCCTGGCCGCGGACGGGGGACTGGAGGACGCCGAAGTGATCGCCCTGCCGCGCGCCAGCTATATCCACGACTTCAGCGCCACCGCGAAGTCTCTGGTCATCGTGCTGCAGCCCTGGGTGCATGCGCGCAACATCATGCCGATCTCGGCGGCGTTTGAGTGGACGCCGCAGGCCGGGACGCAAGTGCTGGTGATCGACAAGGCGGACCTGACGCAGCGCCGGATCTATGAGCTGCCGCCTTTCGGCTTCTTCCACGCGGGCGACGCCTGGGAGGAGGCGGACGGGACGATCCGCCTCGACCTGTGCGCCCACAAGGACATGAATTTCGCCGCGCGCGGCGCCCATGAGGTGCTGAACGGCGTCCCCCTCGGCCACGACCCGGCCGAACTGGCCATGGTGGTGCTGGAGCCGGGCGGGCGCGGGCGGCTGGAGCGGACCGGGGTGGTCGGCGAGTTCCCGCGCAGCGACCCGCGACGCGCCGGGCTGGCGCGTCGTTTCAGCCTGCACACCACGGGCGAGCGCGCCGACCGGCCGCTGGCCTCGGCGGTGGGGGTGACGGATTGGGCCTCAGGCCGCACGCGATCCTTCGACTTCGGCCCCGGCCATGTGACCGACGAAATGGTCTATGTGCCCAAGCCCGGCGGGACGCACGAGGCCGACGCCTGGCTGGTCGGCCCGACCATCAACCTGAAGGCGGGGGTCAGCGAACTGCACGTGCTGGACCTGATGCGCATCGAGGACGGCCCAGTCGCAACGTGGCGCGCCGACGTGGCCCTGCCGGCGGCGTTCCATGGCAACTGGGTGTGAAGTTAGACCTTCGCCGAGTGTGTGCCGTGATCGGTTGAGCTCACCGTCCCTAGCGGACCTTCAGCGGGCGTCTCACCACCAGCCCGCCTCCCTCAGCGCCCGCGCGTAGCGGCGGCTGACCGGAACGACTGCGCCGCCGTCCAGGGTCAGGGCGGCGCGGCCATCGCCGCGGGCGACGGAGGCGACGGCGTCCCGGGCCACCCACCAGCTGCGGTGGGTCTGGGCGCCTTCCAGGCCTTCCAGTTCGATCAGGGCGTCGGCCAGCCGCATCAGGATCAGGTCGGACCCTCGGTCAGTGTGCAGGCGCAGGTAGTGATCCTCGGCCTGGACCGCGATCAGGCGGGCGCCGCGCAATTTGGCGGGCAGGCGGTCGAGGAAGCGGGCGGGCGTCGCGCCGGGCGCGCCGGCATGGGTCTCGACCGGGCGCTCGCGTCCCAGAAAGACGTTCACCGCGCTGACCGTCGCGGTGATCAGGGCGACCGGGGCCAGGAAGTGGATCAGGACCGCCAGCGGGAACAGCCGTCCGCTGAAAAAGAGGCCCGTCGCGGCCCAGACGCCAAGGGTCAGCGGCCCGGTGATGACCGCCGTCAGCGCCGCCGTGACGACCCAGGGACGGGCGTCCTGGTCGATGAAGCGGGTGACGAAGGCCCCGCAGACATGACCCCACAATCCGCCGATCACCAGCATGGGGATCCAGTAGGCTAGCCTTTGCGTCAGCGGGGTGTCGCCCGAGCCGAAGGCGCCGCTGACGGCCAGAAAGCCGCCGGCGACGACGGCCACGATCAGACCGCGCAGGAAGTCGCGGCCCTTGCCGCTCAGCCCTTCAGGCAGGCGCATCAGCCGCTCTGCTTGGAAGCGCATACCGCACGGAAACCGGCGGCGGCGAAGCGCACCATGTAGTCGCAGGCGCTGTCCAGATCGCCGGACTTGCACAGCCCGCCGGACAGCCGGTCCAGACGCCCGGTCTCGCCGAGCGTCAGGGTCAGGGCCCCCGACAGATTGTGATAGGCCCAGTAGAGATCGTTCTCCTCGGCCTCGGGCAGGACCCGCTTGACCAGGTCCAGCAGGCGGCGGATCGCCGGGTCGAAATAGCGGGCCATGGTCTCGCCGCCGAAGGCCGGGTTGGCGTTGGTCTGGGCCACCAGGGCGGCGTAGTGCTTCCACCCCGGTCCGCCCTTCAGCGACCACTGGAACGGCGGGCGCAGGAAGGCCTCGAACAGGCCTTCCAGGGTCATCGTGTCTCCGGCCGCTTCGGCGTAGCGGTCGACGGCTGCGACGCGTTCGCTGTTCCAGACCTCGGCGCGGCGGGTGAAGACGGCGTCGAACAGCTCCTTCTTGGCCCCGAAATAATAATGGACCAGGGCCGTATCCACGCCCGCCTCGCGCGCCACTTCGCGGATGGTGACGCCATAGAAACCGTGCTTGGAGAACAGGTCCTCGGCGGAGTTCAGGATGGCGTCGCGGGTCTCGCCCGCGCCGGCGGTCTTCGTCTTCTTGGGCCGACCGCGACGGGCCGGCGCAGCGACGACGGGCGGCAGGGTCGGGGCGAGGTCGTCGTCAGGTTTCATGCGCGCAAGCTAGTCGTGCTTCGACCCTTAGTGCAACGGCGCCACAGGGGCGGTGGATTTGCGGGCGCCTTCAGCGTGGCCGTTTGACAGGCGGGCGAAAGAGCGGCACGTTCCATGAAAATCATTGAACGCTGAATAAAAGCGTCGATCGGGCTGGAAACAGAGATTGGGATCCAAATGAACAGACTCGTGAAGACCGCCTTGCTGGCGGGCGCCGCCATGGGCGCGATCGCCTCGGCCGCCTATGCGCAGGATGCGCGGGCCCAGGACGCGGAACAGACCTCCAGCGTCGAGGACATCATCGTCACCGCGCGCCGCACCGAAGAGTCGGCGCAGAAGACCCCGCTGGCCCTGACGGCCTTCAGCGGCGAGACGCTGGAGCGCACGGGCGCGCAGCAGGTCACGGACCTGCAAGGCGCGGTGCCGAACCTGAACCTCGTCCAGGGCCGCGGTTCGTCGAACTCGACCAACATCTATATCCGCGGCGTGGGCCAGCCGGACGCGCTGCAGACCTTCGACCCGGCGGTCGGCGTCTATGTCGACGACGTCTACTACAGCCGTATCCGGGGCAGCCAGTTCGACCTGTTGGACCTGGAGCGCGTGGAAATCCTGCGCGGTCCGCAAGGCACCCTCTACGGCAAGAACACCATCGGCGGCGCCATGAAGCTGGTGTCGCGCCGTCCGGGCCAGGAGTTCCGCGCGCGCGCCTCGGCGGCCTATGGCGACTATGACCTGATGGAGTTCCAGGGCGCGGTTTCAGGCCCGGTCACCGACACCCTGGCCCTGGGCCTGTCAGCCCTGCATTCGGAGCGTGGCGGCTATGTCGTCGATCCGGCCACCGGCGCCGAATACAACGACAAGAACACCTCGGCCGCCCGCGCCAGCCTGGCCTGGGACCCGACCGCGACCTTCCGCGTCGATCTGAACGTCGACTATTCAAAGGACGACGCCGGCATGACGGTGGGTCAGGCGCAGAACAGTCTGACCAATCTTTCCGGCCAGATTGCTTTGGCCCTGCCGGCCGTCGCACCGGAATATGATTTCAAGACGCGCACGACGCCGGGCCTCCCGAATGAGACGCGGTTAGAGACCTGGGGCTCGGCCCTGCGCATGACGTGGGACCTGTCTGATCGTCTGACGCTGAAGTCGATCACCAGCTATCGTGAGCTGAACACCGACGACTACATCGACTTCGACGCGACCCAGTTGGAGATTGCCGACGCCCTGGTCGCCGTCGATCAGAAGCAGACCAGCCAGGAGTTCCAGCTGAACTATTCCACCGACCGCCTGACGGCAGTCGGCGGTGTCTATTGGCTCAAGGAAAAGGTCGGTTCTCATCAGGAGAGTTACAACGACGATCTGACCGCGAACCTTCTCTACCCGGCTCCGTTTGATTTCCTCAACGGCACCTACACCTTCACGCGCTTCATCGACGACAAGCTTGAGACCACGTCCAAGGCCATCTTCGGCAATGTCAGTTATGCGGTGACCGACGCTCTGCGGCTGTCGGCAGGCGTGCGATACACGGAAGAGGAGAAGGAATACGACCGCTTCACCTATGTGACGTCCAGTTCGCCCTTCTTGGTGTCCAGCTATGGCTTCGCGCCGCCGACCGGCAAGTGGGAGGACACCTCGATCATGCTGTCGGCCGACTATCAGCTGTCGGACGACGCCATGGTCTATGCCCGCTATGCTCAGGGCTTCAAGTCGGGCGGCTTTAACGGCCGCGCCAACAGCGCAACCGAAGCGACGGCCTATGATCCGGAAACGGCCGACACCTTTGAAGTCGGCGCCAAGACCACCTTCTGGGACCGGCGTCTTCGCCTGAACATCGCCAGCTTCCTGACGAAATACGAAAACTTCCAGGCGCGTGTTTCCGGCGTTGAGAACGACCCCGTCACGGGCATTCCGGTCGGCGTTCTGTCGGTGATCAATGCTGGCGAACTGGACATCTTCGGTTTTGAACTGGAAGGCGTTGTCGTCCCGACCCGCGGCCTGACGCTCGACGCCCAGGTCGGCTTCCTGGACGCCGACTACAAGGAGTTCAACGACGCCCGCTTCACCGCCTTCGGCGGCAGCCGCGCCTTCCAGGACCCGGCCTTCTCGCCCAAGTGGACGGTGCGCGTCGGCGGCCAGTATGAGTGGGCGCTGGACGGTGGTTCTTCGGTGACCTTCGGCGCGGCGGCCAAGTACCGCTCGCGCATGGCCCTGGCGGTGGACAACACCCTGGTCAACACCGACACCGAGATCGCCGGCATGTATCAGGACGCCTACTGGCTCTACGACGCCCGCGTCGTATGGTCGGACGCGGCGGATCGCTACAGCGTCGGCCTGTACGGCCAGAACCTGTCGGACGAGGTCTACAAGACCGACGCCCAGGAGTTCTCCTCCATCGGCAACATCCGCACGGCCTACTACGGCGCGCCGCGCACCTGGATGGTCAAGGTCACGGCCAAGTACTGATTGAACCTCCTCCCTAACGCCTGATCATCTGATCGCGGGCGGTGGTCCGGACCGGACCGCCGCCCTTTTTCTTTGGCGTCGCGCCACGGCGACGCTACCGTCGCCGTCAAACAAGAAACCGCACGCTCGAGGGGGCACGCCATGACCACGTCCGGGGCCGCATCGCCGCAGGAGGCTGCAGAGCAGCCCGTTTCGGCGGGTTATCGCTATTACGTCCTGGCCATCCTGGTCTTCGTCTACATGCTGAACTTCGTGGACCGGCAGATCATCGGCATCCTGGCGGCGCCGCTGAAACAGGAGTTCCAGCTCTCCGACAGTCAGTTCGGCCTGCTGGGCGGGATCGCCTTCGCCTCGGTCTATTCGACCCTGGCCATCCCGCTGGCCTGGCTGGCCGACCGCTCCAGCCGGGTGTGGATCATGACCGGGGCCCTGACGGTCTGGTCGGGCTTCACCGCCCTGTGCGGGATCGCCGGCTCGTTCGGCCAGCTGTTCCTGTTCCGCATGGGCGTCGGGGTCGGCGAGGCCGGCGGGGTGGCCCCGGCCTATTCGCTGATCGCCGACTACTTCCCGCCGAACCAGAGGGCGCGGGCCATGGCCGCTTTCGCCTTCGGCATTCCGCTGGGCACGGCGGGGGGCACCCTGATCGGCGGTCTGCTGGCCGCTCAATATGGATGGCGGACCGCCTTCATCGCCGTGGGCCTGCTCGGCGTCCTCGTGGCGCCGATCCTGCGGCTGACGGTGCGAGACCCGAAGCGCGGCGGCGCGGATGCGGCGGCGGCGCCTGGCGCTGATGTGCCGGCGGCTGCGCCAGTGGTTCCGGCCGACGACGGCCTCGGCCGCAAGGTGGCGCTGGGCGCTTTCGGGATCGCGGGCGGTCTGGCTCTGCTGGCGGGGCTGTCGCTGGCGGGAATGGGCGTGGCCGCGCCCCTGATCCCGGCCTTCGGCGCCGGCCTGTTCGCGGTCATCGGCGTTTCGCTGCTGATCGCCCGGAAGACCGGATCGGTGATCATGCGCAAGCGAAGCTTCTGGCTGCTGGCCTTGGGCGCGGCCTCGTCGTCGGTGTGCGGCTACGGCGTGGCGGGCTGGCTGCCGCTCTTCTTCATGCGCAGCTTCGACCTGACCCTGACGCAGGTTAGCTGGTACTATTCCGGCATCGCCCTGATCGGCGGCCTTCTGGGCATCTGGATGGGCGGTGCGGTGGCGGACAGGCTGGGACGCCGCTCCAAGGGCGCCTATCCCCTGGTGCCGGCGGTGGCTTTCCTGATCTCGGCGCCCTGTTTCATCCTCGCGATGAATTCGCCCTGGCTGATCGGCCTGCTGCCCGGCGGAGGCAGCCCCGCCCTGGCCCTGACCGTGGCCTTCCTCATCTTCCTCATCCCGACAGGGCTGAACCTGGCCTGGCTGGGCCCGGTGACGGCGGCGGTCCAGCATCTGGCCCCGGCGCCGATGCGCTCGACCGCCTCGGCCATCTTCCTGCTGATCAACAACCTGCTGGGGCTGGCGGTCGGCTTCTTCTACTTTGGCTGGATGTCCGACCTGCTGCGCCCGACCTTCGGCGAGGAAAGCCTGCGCTGGGCCATCTATACCGGCATGGGCTTCTATCTGTTGTCCTCGGTCCTCCTGTTCGGGGCCTCGCGCACGCTGAAAAAGGACTGGGCCGACTGAACCCGCGGAACCGGGCTGAGCCGTTCGCGCATAAGAAAAGCCTGGGTGGAGCATAAAAAGAGGAACGGTTGCGTCCGCGAAGGGCCGACGCCTATAAGCGCGACCAAAGTTTCCTTTCCTCCTCCTCCCAGCGGCGCGGATCAGACATGAACATTCACGAGTATCAGGCCAAGCAGGTTCTCAAGGCCTTTGGCGCTCCGGTCGCCGAAGGCGTCGCCATCACCTCGGCCGACCAGGCCGAAGCCGCCGCCAGGCAGTTGCCTGGCCCGCTCTATGTGGTGAAGTCGCAGATCCACGCCGGCGGCCGCGGCAAGGGCAAGTTCAAGGAACTGCCGGCTGACGCCAAGGGCGGCGTGCGCCTGGCCTTCTCGATCGAGGACGTGGTCAAAAACGCCCAGGAAATGCTGGGCAACACCCTGGTCACCGCTCAGACCACGGACGCTGGCAAGCAGGTCAACCGCCTCTACATCGAAGACGGCGCCGACATCTCGCGTGAACTGTATCTGTCGATCCTGGTCGACCGCGCCTACGGCCGCATCGCCTTCGTCGTCTCGACCGAAGGCGGCATGGACATCGAAGCCGTCGCCCACGACACCCCGGAAAAGATCATCACCGTCGTCATCGATCCGACGACCGGCGTGACCGAAGCCGACTGCGCTGCGCTGTCGGACGCGCTGAAGCTGGAAGGCGACGCCCGTGAAGACGGAAAGTCGCTGTTCCCAGCCCTGTATAAAGCCTTCGTCGAGAAGGACATGGCCATGCTGGAAGTGAACCCGCTGATCGTCATGGAAAATGGCCGCCTGCGCGTTCTGGACGCCAAGGTGTCGTTCGACGGCAACGCCCTGTTCCGTCACCCCGACATCAAGGAACTGCGCGACGTCACCGAGGAAGATGCCAAGGAAATCGAAGCCTCGGAATGGGACCTGGCCTACGTGGCGCTGGACGGCAACATCGGCTGCATGGTCAACGGCGCCGGTCTGGCCATGGCGACCATGGACATCATCAAGCTGTACGGCAAGGAGCCGGCCAACTTCTGCGACGTCGGCGGCGGCGCCGGCAAGGACAAGGTCGCGGCGGCCTTCAAGATCATCACCGCTGACCCGGCCGTCCAGGGCATCCTGGTCAACATCTTCGGCGGCATCATGAAGTGCGACGTCATCGCCGAAGGCGTGGTCGCAGCCGTCAAGGAAGTGGGCCTGAAGGTGCCGCTGGTGGTGCGTCTGGAAGGCACCAACGCCGAGCTGGGCAAGAAGATCCTGAACGAGTCCGGCCTGGCCATCACGGCGGCGGACGACCTCGACGACGCCGCCCAGAAGATCGTCGCGGCGGTCGGCTGATGCGAGCGGCGCTCGCCCTGTTTCTGGCTGGTCTGGCGACCTCTGCGTGCGCAGAGTCTCGCCCGGCTCCCGTGACTGTGGCGAGCGTTGTGCGCCAGGCTTGTTTTACCGGCTCCATGGAACGGGATGCATTCCAAACCATGGCCCAAGCTGACGGTTGGGAGCCCTTGCGGTTCAACCCGCCGCCTGGGGTTTCTGACTGGGGAACAGGTTTCGCCAAGGGGAACGTCAAAATCATGCTGACCGGGTCTGACGCCGCCGCGTCGGAAACTCGAGGTGGCAGGCAGATCACCAAGCCGGCTCATCGCACGTGCTCCGTGTTGATTACGGGGCCGGGCGCTGAGTGGCGTGAGGAGATCGAGAGCTTGGCCGCTGAAGGCGGTTTTGCACCTTCCTCTGCCGAGGGCGAGGGGCGTGAGTGGTCAAAAGGCGGCAAGGAGTTGCTGCGTTCGACCTACAGTCCCGCCACCGACATTTTGAATATCACCGTTTACCGCATTGCGGATGCCAGCATCCGTCTCCTGAACACGACCAACGAATAGAGCGCCATGTCCATTCTCGTCGACAAGAACACCAAGATCATCGTGCAAGGCCTGACCGGCAAGACCGGCGGCTTCCACACCGAACAGGCCCTAGCCTACCACGGCACCCAGATGGTCGCCGGCGTGCACCCGACCAAGGGCGGCACGAACTGGACCGGCTCGCACGGCGAAACCCTGCCGATCTACGGCTCGGTCGCTGAAGCCAAGGAACGCACGGGCGCCGACGCCACGGTCATCTACGTCCCGCCGGCAGGCGCCGCCGACGCCATCATCGAAGCCATCGAGGCTGAGATCCCCTTCATCACCTGCATCACCGAAGGCATCCCGGTGCTGGACATGGTGCGCGTCAAGGCTCGCCTGGACCGCTCCAACTCGCGCCTGCTGGGCCCGAACTGCCCCGGCATCCTGACCCCTGACCAGTGCAAGATCGGCATCATGCCGGGCAACATCTTCTCCAAGGGTTCGGTCGGCGTCGTCTCGCGCTCCGGCACCCTGACCTATGAAGCCGTGTTCCAGACCACCAACGCCGGCCTGGGTCAGACCACGGCTGTCGGCATCGGCGGCGACCCGGTCAAGGGCACAGAGTTCATCGACGTGCTGGAAATGTTCCTGGCCGATCCCGAAACCACCTCGATCATCATGATCGGTGAGATCGGCGGCGGCGCCGAAGAAGACGCCGCCCAGTTCCTGATCGACGAAGCCAAGAAGGGCCGCTCCAAGCCCATGGCCGGCTTCATCGCCGGTCGTACGGCTCCGGCCGGCCGCACCATGGGCCACGCCGGCGCCATTGTTTCGGGCGGCAAGGGCGATGCGGAATCCAAGATCGCTGCGATGGAGGCCGCGGGCATCCGCGTCTCGCCGTCGCCGGCGCGTCTGGGTCACACCTTGTTGGAAGTGCTGAAGGGCTAAGCCCTTCAGCTCGGTCGCTAACGCTCGCCGCGCGGCGGCTCGCTGCTTGAGCGAGTTCGCCGCGTCGTCCTCAACGGTGGAACCCGCGATTTGGGGGCGGTGAGAGCGACCGAACGACGTTCCGGGGCGAAATTTCGCGCCCTGTGACCTTTTGAAACGCCTCCGGAATCGTCCGGAGGCGTTTTTTCTTGCGGATTCGACCAATTTCCACCCGCATCGCCCCGCTTCGGTCATGACCAGTAAGGAAACACGGCCTATATGAGCGGCGCCGCTCACCGCGCAGGCGTGCGCGCGCGGCTGAATGTAGGACGACGAGAGAAACATGGCGGACGATGCAGGTCAGCTGAACCAGGTCTTTGCCGAGACCAGCTTCCTCTATGGCGCGAACGCCGCCTTCATTGAGGACCTGCACGAAAAATGGGCTGCGGACCCCGGCTCGGTGTCGGGGGAATGGCGCGCCTTCTTCGACCAGCTGAAGGACAACGCCGACCTGGTGAAGCAGTCGGCCGCCGCCGGTTCCTGGGGCCGCGGCGCCGCCACCGATCCGAGCGAGGACACCGCCGTGTTCGACGGCCGCTGGCCCGCGCCGAAGGCTGATCCCAAGACCGCCGGCAAGCCCGGCCCGCGCCCGGCGGCGCCGGCGGCTGACGCCTCGGGCGCGCTGAGCGCCGCCGATGTGCGCGCCGCCGCCCATGACTCCATCCGCGCCCTGATGCTGATCCGCAGCTACCGCGTGCGCGGCCACCTGCAGGCGACGCTGGACCCGCTGGGTATCGAGCAGCCGATCGAAAACCCCGAGCTGACCCCCGAATTCTACGGCTTCACCGCCGCCGACATGGATCGCCCGATCTTCCTCGACGGCGTCCTTGGCCTGCAGACCGGCAGCGTGCGTCAGGTGCTGGAAATCCTGCGCCGCACCTACTGCGGCAACATCGGCGTGCAGTACATGCATATCGCCGAGCCGGAAGAGAAGTCCTGGCTGCAGCAACGCTTTGAAGGCCCGGACAAGTTCGAGCAGAACGCCTTCACCAGGGAAGGCAAGCTGGCCATCCTGCACAAGCTGATCGAGGCCGAGGGCTTTGAACGCTTCCTGCACAAGCGCTTCCCCGGCACCAAGCGCTTCGGCCTGGACGGCGGCGAGGCCATGGTCCCGGCCCTGGAGCAGGTGATCAAGCGCGGCGGCAACCTGGGCGTTGACGAGATCGTCTTCGGCATGGCCCACCGCGGCCGCCTGAACACGCTCGCCGCCGTCATGGGCAAGCCCTACAAGGCCATCTTCCACGAGTTCCAGGGCGGTTCGACCGTGCCGTCGGACATCGAAGGCTCGGGCGATGTCAAATACCACATGGGCGCCTCGTCGGACCGCGAGTTCGACGGCAACAAGGTCCACCTGTCGCTGACCGCCAACCCGTCGCACCTGGAAATCGTCAACCCGGTCGTCCTGGGCAAGTCCCGCGCCAAGCAGGCCTTCGACATCCGTGAGGCCAACGCCGGCAAGCCCGAGGCCGAATGGGCGCTGGACCGCTCCAAGGTCGTGCCGCTGCTGATCCACGGCGACGCCGCCTTCGCAGGACAGGGCGTGGTGGCCGAGTGCTTCGCCCTGATGGGACTGAAGGGCTACCGCACCGGCGGCACCCTGCACTTCGTCATCAACAACCAGATCGGCTTCACCACCAGCCCGCGCAACTCGCGCTCGTCGCCCTATCCGTCGGATGTGGCGCTGATGGTTCAGGCCCCGATCTTCCACGTCAACGGCGATGACCCCGAAGCGGTCGTCTTCGCCGCCAAGGTGGCGACGGAATACCGTCAGAAGTTCCACAAGGACGTGGTGGTGGACATGTTCTGCTACCGCCGCTTCGGCCACAACGAAGGCGACGATCCCACCTTCACCCAGCCGCTGATGTATTCGAAGATCCGCGCCCAGCCGTCGACGCGCGAGATTTACTCCAAACGTCTGGTCGAGCAGGGCGTGGTGACGCAGGCCGAGGTGGACGCCGAACTGGCGCGCTTCGAGGCCTTCCTCGACGCCGAGTTCGAAGCCGGCAAGTCGTTCGAAGCCAAGAAGGCCGACTGGCTGGACGGCCAGTGGCAGGGTCTGGGCCTGCCCAAGGGCGACGATCAGCAAGTGCTGCGCGGCCAGACCGCCGTCCCGGCTGACAAGCTCAAGGACTATGGCCACCGCCTGACGCAGATCCCCAACAGCGTCGACATCCACAAAACGCTGAAGCGCGTCGTCGAGGCGCGTCGCGAGACCGTCACGACCGGCCAGAACATCGACTGGGCCACCGCCGAGAGCCTGGCCTTCGCCTCGCTGCTGGACGAGGGCTACAACGTCCGCCTGTCGGGTCAGGACTCGGTGCGCGGCACCTTCTCGCAGCGTCACTCGGGCATCACCGACCAGACGACGGAACAGCGCTACATCCCGCTGAACAACCTGCGCGACGGTCAGGCCCACTTCGAGGTCATCGACTCGGCCCTGTCGGAAGAAGCGGTGCTGGGCTTCGAGTACGGCTACTCGCTGGCCGATCCCAATACCCTGACCCTGTGGGAAGGCCAGTTCGGCGACTTCGTCAACGGCGCCCAGGTGGTCATCGACCAGTTCATCTCGTCCGGCGAACGCAAGTGGCTGCGCATGAGCGGCCTGACCATGCTGCTGCCGCACGGCTATGAGGGCCAGGGCCCGGAACACTCCTCGGCCCGCCTTGAGCGCTTCCTGCAGCAGTGCGCCGAAGACAATATGCAGGTCGCCAACTGCACCACCCCGGCCAACTACTTCCACATCCTGCGTCGCCAGATGCACCGGTCGTTCCGCAAGCCGCTGATCCTGATGACGCCCAAGTCGCTGCTGCGTCACAAGAAGGCCGTCTCGACCATCGCCGACATGGCGGAGGGCTCGTCCTTCCACCGCGTGCTGCGCGATGACGCTCAGCTGCGTCCCGAGGTCGCTGGTATCTCGCTGAAGGCCGACAAGGACATCCGCAAGGTCATCGTCTGCTCGGGCAAGGTCTATTACGACCTGCTGGACGCGCGCGAGAAGGCGGGGATCAACGACATCTACATCCTGCGTCTGGAACAGTTCTATCCGTGGCCGATCAAGTCGATCTCGGCGGAACTGGCCCGCTTCCCCAACGCCGACCTGGTGTGGTGTCAGGAAGAGCCCAAGAACATGGGCGGCTGGACCTTCGTCGATCCGTGGATCGAACTGACGCTCGAGAAGATGGATATCAAGGCCAAGCGCGCGCGTTACGTCGGGCGTCCGGCCTCCGCCTCCACGGCGGCCGGCCTGATGAGCCGCCACCTGAAGGAACTCGAGACCTTCCTCGCCGAGGCCATGGCCTGACCGGCCCTGCCTGACCTATAGATACGCCAAGACACAAAAAGACACTGGACCGAACCATGGCCGATATCCTCACCCCCGCCCTCGGTGAATCCGTCAGCGAAGCCTCCATCGCCAAGTGGACCAAGAAGGTCGGCGACGCCGTCCGTAAGGACGAAGTCCTGGTCGAGCTGGAAACCGACAAGGTGTCGCTGGAAGTCGTGGCCCCGGCCGACGGCGTCCTGGCGGCGATCAACGCCGCTGAAGGCGACACCGTCGTTCCCGGCACGGTCCTGGGTTCGGTGAGCGAAGGCGCCTCGGCCCCGGCTGCTGCACCCGCTGCTGCGGCGGCCCCGGCTGCTGCTGCTGCTCCGGCCGCCGCTTCGGCTTCGGTCGAGATCGCCGTCCCGACCATGGGCGAAAGCGTCGCCGAGGGTTCGATCGGCGCCTGGCTGAAGAAGTCGGGCGACACCGTCGCCAAGGACGAGCTGCTGGTCGAGATCGAGACCGACAAGGTCGCGGTGGAAGTCTCGGCCCCGGCCGCCGGCGTCCTGACCATCCTCGCCGACAACGGCGCGACCGTGACCCCGGCTCAGGTCATCGGCTCCATCTCCGCCTCGGGCGCCGCTGCTGCTCCGGCTGCTGCTGCTCCCGCCGCTGCCCCGGCCAACACCGGTTCGGCCCAGGCTCCGGCCTCGGCCCACCTGTCGCCCGCCGTCCAGCGCGTGGTGTCGGAAAACAACCTGAACCCGGCTTCGCTGTCGGCCTCGGGTCCGAAGGGCAACATCACCAAGGCCGACGCCATCGCCGCCATCGGCGCCGCCGCTCCGGCGGCGCCCAAGGCCGCTGCGCCCGCCGCCCCGCGCGCCGACCAGCCGCGCGAAGAGCGGGTGAAGATGACGCGCCTGCGTCAGACCATCGCCCGTCGCCTGAAGGAATCCCAGAACACGGCCGCCCAGCTGACCACCTTCAACGAGGTGGACATGACCAACGTCATGGCCCTGCGCGCCCAGTACAAGGAAGTCTTCGAGAAGCGCCACGGCGTGAAGCTGGGCTTCATGTCCTTCTTCACCAAGGCCGTGGTCCAGGCCCTGCACGAGCTGCCCGCCGTCAACGCCGAGATCGACGGCACGGACATCATCTACAAGAACCACTACGACATCGGCGTGGCCGTCGGCACCGACAAGGGTCTGGTGGTTCCGGTCCTGCGCGACGCCGACACCCTGTCGCTGGCGGGCATCGAAAAGGGCATCGGCGCCCTGGGCAAGGCCGCCCGTGACGGCGCCCTGACCATGGATCAGATGCAGGGCGGCACCTTCACCATCACCAACGGCGGCACCTACGGCTCGCTGATGTCGACGCCGATCCTGAACGCGCCGCAGTCGGGCATCCTGGGCATGCACAACATCGTGCAGCGCCCGATGGCCATCAACGGCGAGGTCAAGATCCGCCCGATGATGTACCTGGCTCTCAGCTACGATCACCGCATCGTCGACGGCAAGGAAGCCGTGACCTTCCTGGTCCGCATCAAGGAACTGCTGGAAGACCCGGCCCGCGCCCTGCTGGACCTGTAAGGTCTGCATAACGCGAACGACTGACGACGGCGGCTCTTTCGGGAGCCGCCGTTTTTTCAATTGGGCCGGGCGTGCTAGCCTCGGCTCATGAGCCTTGTCGAGATCGCCCGCTATCAGGATGTCTATGAGGCCGACCTCGCAGCGGCCTTCCTCGCCTCGCACGGGGTTGAGGTCGATGTGACCGAGCGCTTCCAGACCACGGTTGATCCCCTGATGCAGCGGGCCCTGGGGCTGCGCCTGATGGGGCGGACCGATCAGGCGGACGCGGCCCGCGACCTGCTGGCGCGGGTTACGGCGGGCGAGTTCGCAACGACGGAGGGCGACGATCTAGAGACGATTACGCCGGGGACGCGCGTGGCGGGCACCTTCATGGCCTTGGCGGCCTTCGCCTGCGGCGGCTTCTGGGGCTCCAGCTTGCCGCGCCGGTTCAGGCCAGTCGCCTGGCAGGGCATTTTGATGTCCGTCGCCCTGCTCACAGCGCTGGCGATCCTGCTCTGGGTGGCTGCGGAGCTGGTGCTGAATCCGCCCTGACCTAGGGCTCGGAGCGCAGCCCCCGCAGAATTTCGTCCGTGTCCTGCCCCAGCTTCGGCGGCGGGGCGTCGTAGCGGACGGGGGTCCTGGACAGGCGGATCGGCGAGGCGACGGTGCGGATCGGCGTGGCCAGGTCGGCGCGCGACTGTTCGACGGTCAGGCTGCGATGGAGGGCCTGAGGCTCCTCGAACACCTGGTCGATGGTGTTGACCGGGCCGCAGGGCACGCCCGCCGCCTCCAGCGCCGCCATCAGCCCCTTCATGGTGAATCCCGCCGTCAGGGCCGACAGGGTGGGCGACAGCTCGGCGCGGTGCTGGACCCGCAGGGCGTTAGTGACGAAGCGCGGATCGGCGCCCATGGGTGCGACGCCGAGGGCCTTGGCCAGGGCGCGGAACTGGCCGTCGTTGCCGACGGCGATGACCACCATGCCGTCGGAGCAGGGGAAGGGCTGATAGGGGGCCAGGTTGGGGTGGGCGTTGCCCATCCGCGTCGGGGCGACGCCCGAGACGAAGTAGTTGGTCGCCTGATTGGCCAGCATGGCCGCCTGGACGTCGAACAGGGCGATGTCGATGGACTGGCCCTCGCCGGTGGCGCGGGCGTGCATCAGGGCGGCCAGGATGGCGTTGGAGGCATAGAGGCCGGTGAACAGGTCCACGACCGCCACCCCGACCTTCATCGGCTCGGCCCCCGGCGCCCCGTCCGGCTGGCCGGTGATCGACATCAGCCCGCCCATGGCCTGGATCATGTAGTCGTAACCGGCGCGGTGCGCATCCGGCCCGTCCTGACCGAAGCCGGTGATGGAGCAATAGACGAGGCGAGGATTGACCGCCGATAGGCCGGCGTAGTCGAGGCCGTATTTCTTCAATCCGCCGGTCTTGAAGTTCTCGACCACCACGTCGCAGGTCGCGGCCAGACGACGCACGGCGTCGGCGCCCTCAGGGCTGGCGATGTCCAGTTCGACCGACTTCTTGCCCCGGTTGGCGCACATGAAATAGGCGGCGTCGCCCTTGGCCCCTTCGGTCGTGGTGGTGAAGGGCGGACCCCAGTGGCGGGTGTCGTCGCCCTCGCCCGGACGCTCGATCTTGATCACCTCAGCGCCGAGATCGGCCAGGGTCTGCGTCGCCCAGGGGCCGGCCAGAACGCGGCTGAGGTCGAGAACGCGAACGCCGGAGAGGGGGCCTTGGGTCTGGGTCATGAAGCTTCATACCTCTCCCTCCCCTTCATGGGGAGGGTGGTCGCGTAGCGACCGGGTGGGGAGGGCGCTGTGAACGTACGGTGCGCCTGAACAGCCGAGCGCCCCCACCCGTCTGGCGCTACGCGCCAGCCACCCTCCCCATGAAGGGGAGGGAGAATTCTTATATTTTACAGCCCCACGTCCCAGACCCCGGCGCTCTTCATCCGGCTGTCGCGGGCTTCCTCGGCGCGGCCGCCCATGTCGCGGGCCATGCTGCGAATGGCGTCGGACACGGTGCTCTTGTGCAGGCCGGGCACGACGGCGTGGGTGAAGGCGCAGCCGGCCAGACGGACCAGCTTGAAGCCGAAGCGGGCCGAGGCGACCATGTGTTCGAGATAGGTCTCGCGGACCTCGCGCGGGTGGTCGCGGAACAGGCGGGAAAACGTATTCGACATGGCCGCAACCTAACGCGGTTCGCCGCGGCCCTCTACCCGGTTCAAAAGTTTTGGCCTAAACCGGCCCCTGGAACAGGGGTCGCGTCGTCATGCCCTTTGCGCGTGACGATCAGAGAGCCCCGCATACTCGCGCAGGAAACACCGATGGCCGACGGCTCGCACGCTCCGCAACAGACCTTCCGTTGGGACGACCCGTTCGACCTGCGGGGCCGCCTGACCGACGACGAGCGGATGATCCAGGACGCGGCGCGGTCCTATGCTCGCGAGGCCTTGCTGCCGCGCGTGGTCGAGGCCTTCCGCGACGAGACCTTTGACCGCGCCATCATGACCGAGATGGGCGAGATGGGCTTCCTCGGCGCCATGCTGCCGGAACAATACGGCGGCTCGGAAGCCAGCCACGTCGCCTATGGCCTGATCGCGCGCGAGGTCGAGGCGGTCGACAGCGGCTATCGATCGGCCATGAGCGTCCAGTCCTCGCTGGCCATGTACCCGATCTACGCCTTCGGCTCGGAAGAGCAGAAGATGAAGTTCCTGCCGAAGATGGCCGCAGGCGAACTGATCGGTTGCTTCGGTCTGACCGAGGCCGACGGCGGCTCGGACCCGGCTTCGATGAAGACCAAGGCGGTCAAGGTCGACGGCGGCTATCGCCTGAACGGCGCCAAATACTGGATCACCAACTCGCCGATCAGCGACCTGGCCATCGTCTGGGCCAAACTGGATGACAAGATTCGCGGCTTCATTGTCGAGCGCGACTTCGACGGTTTCACCACGGACAAGATCGGCGACAAGCTGTCGCTACGCGCCTCGATCACGGGCGATATCGGCCTGAATGACGTCTTCGTGCCGGAGGCCAACATCCTGCCGGGCGTCCAGGGTCTGCGCGGGCCGTTCAGCTGCCTGAACAAGGCGCGCTTCGGCATCGCCTGGGGCGCCATGGGCGCCGCCGAGTTCTGCTTCCACGCCAGCCGGGACTATGTCGGCGAGCGGATGCTGTTCGGCCGCCCGCTGTCGTCGCGCCAGCTGGTGCAGAAGAAGCTGGCCGACATGCAGACCGAAATCTTCCTCGGCTTCGAGGGCGCCTACGCCCTGGGACGCCTGCTCGACACTGGCGCCTGGGTGCCCGAGGCCATCAGCCTGATGAAGCGCAACAACTGCGGCAAGGCCCTGGCCGTCGCGCGCGAAGCCCGCGACATGCACGGCGGCGCCGGCATCACCGGCGAACTGCACGTCATGCGCCACGCCATGAACCTGGAAACCGTGAACACCTATGAGGGCGCGCACGACGTTCACGCCCTGATCCTGGGCCGGGCCATCACGGGCGAGAGCGCCTTCTAAAGCTCACGCTTATTGTGACGGTCGAGGCTGTCGTCACGGCGGGTTTCCCGCGCTAGGTTGTGCGCCTGTGAAGGGACCGACCATGACGCGATCCACCCTGCTGGCCTCGACCGGCGCCGCTCTCGTTCTGACCCTTGGCGTCGCCGCGCCCGTCGCTGCAGCCCCGGCGGCGGTTTCGGCGCAGACGCCGAGCGTGGCGGGCCTGCCTTATGACGCGCGACGCGGGGTCTTCACCTTCGCCGCGGGCCTCGACGCCTCTCTGCCCGCCGTGGTGCAGGTGACGACCCTGGGTCAGTCGCGCGGGCCGCGCTCGGACGGCGATCCCAAGCCCTCGCAGGGCGGGTCCGGCGTCATCATCGACGCCGCCAACGGCATCATCGTCACCAACAACCACGTCATCGAGAACGGTCAGAAATTCACCGTCGATCTGATCGACGGCCGCCTGTTCGACGCGGTCCTGATCGGCGCCGACAAGGCCACCGACATCGCCGTGCTGAAGATCGAGGCCAAGGGCCTGTCGCAGGTCCAGACGGTCGATTCCGACACCCTGCGCACCGGAGACCTGGCCTTCGCCGTCGGCTATCCCCTGGGTCTCGACCAGACCCTGACCATGGGCGTCATCTCGGGCCTGAACCGCTCGGGCATGGGCGACGCCATCGAGGACTATATCCAGACCGATGCGGCGGTGAACTCGGGCAACTCGGGCGGGCCCCTGCTGGACAGCCGGGGCCGGCTGATCGGCATCAACACCTCGATCCTGTCCGGGGGCATGGGCGGCGGCAACGACGGCATCGCCTTCGCCGTGCCGACGCGGATCATGATGTTCGTGGTCGACCAGTTGCGCGCTACCGGCGAGGTCAGGCGCGGTCAGATCGGCGTGGCCCTGGGGTCTCTGACAGCCGAACGGGCGCGCGAGATGGGGCTGAATCTCGTGCGCGGGGCTGTCGTCTACGACGCCGCGCCGGGGTCATCCGCCGAGCAGGCGGGGCTGCGTCCCGGCGATGTCATCACTCGCATCCAGAACCGCCCTGTGGCCAACGCCGGCTCGGTCCAGGCCACGGTCGGCATCGCCCGGCCCGGCGCCGTCCTGCCGGTCGTCTATCTGCGCGACGGGCGCGAGGCGACGGCCAGCCTGACGGTCCAATCGTCCGATCCGGCGGCGGTCCGTGTGGGACGCAGCGCGGCCATGGCGCGGGGTCTGACACTCCGCAACAGCGGCGAGGGCGCCGGCGCCCAGGTCACTGTGGTCGAGGGCGGCTCTGTCGCGGCCGTTGCGGGCTTCCAGGCGGGCGACGTGGTGGTCGAGGCAGGCGGCGTCGGCGTAGCAGACATGGCGGTTCTGGCGCGAACGCTGGAAGCCGGAGGCGCGATCGACCTGACGGTGATACGGGACGGGGAGCGGACGATGATCAGCCTGCCGGGCTGATCCAGGCTCCAGACAGCAAAACGCCCGCGTCGCCAGGAGGGGGAGGGGGGCGGTCGCGGGCGTCTCGCTTGGAGGAAGCATCGGCCCGTCGAAGCCCTTAACGGAAAAATCCTGGGGGGCTGGGGGGGCTGTTCAGGATCCGGGACTTCTCCGAACTCCGACAGGCCGATGCTGCCTTTCTGGATGCCGTTCCGGGCGGACGAAGGGCCGAATGGGGGTCTTTTCGTGGCCGAAACTCACAGTTTTTGTTGTCCGACGCCAGGCGTCGAAACGCGGGACCGTCGCTCAGGCAGCGAGGCCCCGCGTGCCGAACGTCAGCGCCCGTTCGTTCTTAGAAGGGAAGAATGTTTCGCTGGCGGCTGTAGCTCATGGTGCCGACATTGGCGCCCAGGCGCAGGCCGACGCCGGTGCGGATCGGGGCCAGGACGATGCCGTCGGCGCGCTGGTAGTTCACGCCCAGGCCGGCGACCAGATAGGCCGAGCCCTCGACGCCGGGGTAGCGGCGATAGAGCATGTCCGGGTGATAGAGGCCGTAAACCAGGGTGAAGACCCGACTGGCGTTGCCGCCGACATCCCAACCGATCGAAATGCCCTGCCAGAAGACTTCCTGAGAGGCCGATAGATCCTTCATGTGCAGGGCGCCACGGCCGTAACGCACGCCGATGGCGGCGGCCCCGGCGGCTTCTTCACCAGCGATATAGGCGGTCGGGCGGTCGCCCTGTTCGGCGAAAATGCGCTCAATGGCCGATCCCATGGCCTCGGCGGCGATGCCCATCTCACGCGACCCGGCGGCGACCAGTTCCTCAAAGGTATAGGCCTGGGCCGTCTGGTCCGAAGCGATCGGATAGTTGGGATCGGTCGGCTGGCGCGTCGAGGCGCAGGCGCCGAGGCCTGCGGGCAGGGCGCCGGCGGCGGCGAGACCAAGGCTGGTGCGGATCAGTTGGCGGCGATGCATGTCGAGGCTCCTGACAGAGGACGGTGCGCCCATCGTCGCGGGCTTGGCCTACCGTCCGTGTCTTTTGCGGCAGCCTTGGGGCTTTAAGGTTAACCGAACCTTGCTTGGCCGTATTCGACGCCGCCCAGCGCGATCAAGGCTTCGTTAGAACGCCCAACCCAACCCGAAACGTCACAGACGTAGCCCCGCGAGCCTCAAGTAGCGCGCAAGCGCGGTAGGCCCAAAAGAAACACTAGGGCGAAGCCCTAGTGCTTGTCGGTCTTGGCCGCGACCCAGTCCATGACCGCGAGCAGGACGCCCGAGGCCACGAAGGTCAGGTGGATGATCACCGCCCACATCAGCCCGGCCTCATCCAGCGGCACGCCCGGCTTGCCTATGTTCATGAAGCTCTTGAGCAGATAGATGGCCGAGATCGCCACGATGGAGGCGATCAGCTTCATCTTCAGGCCCGAGAAGTCGACGGTGCCCATCCACGGCGGACGATCGACGTGGTTCTCGTCCAGATCCAGCTTGGAGACGAAGTTCTCATAGCCGGAATAGATGACGATCAGCAGCAGATTGCCCGCCAGGGACAGGTCCACCAGGCTGAGGATGGCCAGGATGGCGCCGTCCGACTTCATGTGGCCTTCGCCCATGACGAAGGCTTGCGGCACGTAATAGATCAGCTCGCGCACGAAGACGACCAGGAGCATGACCAGGGCCGCCACCAAACCCAGATAGAAGGGGGCCATCAGCCAGCGGGCACGGAACAGGCTGCGTTCGAACTGAACCTCGGCCCAGGGCTTCTTCTCGACCATCCCTAAGTCCTCAGCACCGCGCCGGCCTTGGCGGCGGCGGCGACGACCTTGGCGGTCAGGGCTTCAATCTCGGCCTCGGCCAGGGTGGCGGCGCGCGGCTGGATCTCGACCTCGATGGCGACCGACTTCTGGCCTTCCGGCACGCCCCGGCCGCGATAGACGTCGAAGACGCGCACCTCGGCGATCAGGGCCTTGTCAGCGCCGGCGACGGCGCGGGTCAGGTCGCCCACAGCCTTGGCCTCATCCATCAGGAAGGCGAAGTCGCGCGACAGCGGCATCAGGTTCGGCAGGTCCGCCGCCCCCCTCGCCTTGCCGCCTTTTCCGCGCGGTTCCGGCACGGCGTCGAGGATGACCTCGAAGGCCAGCATGAGGCCGTCGGCGTCCAGAGCCTTGAGCACGCGCGGGTGCAGTTCGCCGAACTCGACGATGACATTCTTGGGCCCCAGTTGCAGCCGGGCCGAGCGGCCGGGATGCCACCAGCTCTGGTTGGACCCTTGCGCCAGTTGCAGAGAGGGGACCGGCGCGCCGATCTCCTCCAGCAGGGCGAACAGGTCGCCCTTGAGGCCGAACAGGGCGTCTTCACCCGCACCGCCCCAATGACGGTCGGGATGGGGCGCGATCAGTCCGGCGATGGCCGTGCGCTGACCGTTCGGCTGGTCGTTCAGATAGACGGGGCCGATCTCGAACAGGGCCGCGTCGGAGTGGCCGCGCGCGGCGTTGCGCGCCGCCGCCTGGATCAGGTTCGGCAGGATCGACGGCCGCATGCAGTCGAGGTCCGCCGCGATAGGATTTTCCAGCACCAGACGCTCATCGCCGCCGCCGAACAGGGCCGCGGTCGACTGCTTGGTGAAGGACCAGGTCACGGCCTCGGCGTAGCCCAGGCTGGCCAGGGCGCGACGGGCGACGCGGACGCGGGCCTGACGCGGGCTGAGCACGCCGCGCGCATGGCGGGCGACCTCGGGCAGGGGCGTGTCGGGCAGGGCGCTGAAGCCTTCGATGCGCGCCACCTCCTCGACCAGATCGGCGCGGCCCTCGACGTCGCGACGCCAAGACGGCGGCGTGACGGTCCAGGGCTCGACCTGATCGGCGCCGCCGGCGGTGATCAGGAAGCCCAGCTGACCCAGGATGGTGCCGATGCGGTCGTCGCTCAGTTCCATGCCGGTCAGGCGCTTCACATAGGCCGGGTCGAAGGCGAAGGGCGCCGGGCTGGCCGGCGGTTCACCGACGAAGACGATCTCGGACGGCTCGCCGCCGCACAGGTCGAGGATAAGGCGGGTGGCCAGTTCCAGACCCGGCGTGACCGAGACCGGATCGACGCCGCGCGCGAAGCGGTACTGTGCGTCGGAATGGATGCCCAGGGTGCGGCCCGTCTGGGCCACGACGATGGGCTCGAACCAGGCGCTCTCGAGGAAGACGTCGGTGGTGGCGTCGTCGCAGCCGGTGCTTTCGCCGCCCATGACGCCGCCCAGACCGATGGGGCGTTCCCCATGGGCGTCGGCGATGACGCAGTCGGCGGCGGAGGCGGCATAGGTCTTGCCATCCAGGGCGATCAGATGCTCGTGCTCGCCGGTTTCCGCAGACGTCAGACCGCCGCGGACGACGATCTCGGTCCCCGACAGCTTGGCCATGTCATAGACGTGCAGGGGCCGTGCGCGATCATAGGCGATCAGGTTGGTGACATCGACCAGGCGGTTGATCGAGCGCAGGCCGATGGCCGTCAGGCGCTTTTGCAGCCAGGCCGGCGACGGGCCGTTCTTGACGCCGCGAATGACGCGACCGGCGAAGACCGGGCACATCCCGGGAGCCTCCAACCGCACCGAGATCGGCGAGGGGAAGGCGCCGCGCACCACGGCGATGTCGAAATGCTTCAGCTTGCCGACACTGGCGGCGGCCAGGTCACGCGCGATGCCGGCGACGCCCAGCCAGTCGGGGCGGTTAGGCGTCACCTCGAAGTCGATGACCGGCTCGGCGCCGAACAGCCCGGCGACCGGGGTCCCGACCGGGATTTCCGGCGGCAGCTCCTGGATGCCGTCGCTCTCGTCAGCCAGCTCCAGCTCCGAAGCCGAGCACAGCATGCCGTGCGAGACCACGCCGCGCACCGGCTTCTCGACCAGGGTCACGCCCAGGCCAGGCACATAGGCGCCGATGGGGGCGTAGATGGTGGTCAGGCCCGGACGCGCGTTCGGGGCGCCGCAGACGATCTCTTTCAGGCCGTCGACGGTCTCGACCTGGCAGACCTGCAGACGGTCGGCGTCAGGATGCCGCGCCGTCGAGAGGATCCTGGCCACGGTGAATGGGGCCAGGACGGCGACGGGGTCGTGGACCTCCTCGACCTCCAGCCCGGCCATGGTCATGGCCTCGGCGATCTGATGGACGTCGGCCTCGGTCTCGAGGTGGTCCTTCAGCCAGGAGAGCGTGAACTTCATTGAGGGGCGCCGCCCAGGGCCGAGACCATTTCGTCGAGGTAGGCCTTGGTTCCCGTGAAGCCAACACCGAGGAAGCGGCAGTTGATGAATTTGCAGTTCTTCAGCGGGATGGCGCCGGTCACGCGTTGCGGCCCGACAGGCTGAAGCAGCAGATTACGCGGATCGCCATGGGCGTCGCCCATGTTGCAGCCGTCGAAGGTGCAGCCGTCCAGCGGGAGCAGCACGGCCGGTCCCTCGATCAGGCATTCGGTAAAGGTCAGATTCTCAATGGTCAGTGAACCGGCGCGGCTGGTCTCCATGAACAGCTGCGGCAGCCAGACGCTGGCCTTGGTGAATTCGGGGCCCGGGCCCAGCAGCTCAAGCGTGATGGGGGCGGCGGTTTGGGTATCGGTCATGATTTAACTTTCGAGGTCAGCTGAGGCCCGACGCTGGGTTCGGCGCGGCGAAGGCGGAGAAGCCGTAGTGCGCCAGCCAGCGCGTATCGGCTTCGAACATGGGGCGCAGGTCAGAGACGCCGTATTTCAGCATGGCCAGGCGATCAACGCCCATGCCGAAGGCGAAACCTTGATACTCGTCCGGATCAATGCCGCAGTTGCGCAGCACGTTCGGGTGAACCATGCCGCAGCCGAGGATCTCCAGCCAGTCGTCGCCCTCGTTCAGGGTCAGCTTGCCGCCCGAACGGTCGCAGCGAATGTCCATCTCGGCCGAGGGCTCGGTGAAGGGGAAGTGGTGCGGGCGGAAGCGGGCGTTGACATCGTCCAGTTCGAAGAAGCGGGCGATGAAGGTTTCCAGCGTCGTCTTCAGATGACCCATGTGGATGTCGCGGTCGATGACCAGACCTTCGATCTGATGGAACATCGGCGTGTGGGTGGCGTCGGAATCCTTACGGAAGGTGCGGCCCGGCGCGATGATGCGGATCGGCGGCTTCTGCGACATCATGGTGCGGACCTGCACCGGGCTGGTGTGGGTGCGCAGCACCTTGCGCTCGCCCGTTTCCGGGTCGGGCTTGAGGAAGAAGGTGTCGTGCATTTCCCGCGCCGGGTGCTTGGGCGGGAAGTTCAGGGCGGTGAAGTTGTGGAAGTCGTCCTCGATGTCCGGGCCTTCGGCCACGGCGAAGCCCATTTCGGCGAACAGGGCGATCATCTCGTCCATGACCTGCATGGTCGGGTGCACCCCGCCCTTGCGCCGCGGACGGCTGGGCAGGGTCAGGTCGACGCGCTCTGCCAGCAAGCGGGCGTCCAGCTCGGCGGCCTCCAGCTCGGCCTTCCTGGCGGCGATGGCGGCGGTGACGCGGTCGCGCAGACCGTTGATGATCGGCCCCTGTTCGCGGCGTTCATCGGGGCTGAGCGCGCCCATGCCTTTCAGCAGGGCGGAGACGGCGCCGGTCTTGCCGAGGGCGGCGACGCGCACCTCTTCGATCGCAGCGACGCTTTCGGCCGCTCCGATGGCGTTGATCAGGTCGAGTTCTAGCTGGGCGAGATCGGTCATGGTCCGCAGCGTCTAGCCCGACACGGCCGTCACGCAAAGCCTTCAGCGTCGATCAGGTCTAGTCCGCGAGGACGAAAGTGACCTTCATGTTGACCCGGTATTCGGCGATCTGGCCGTCGCGGACCACGACCTTCTGGTCCTGGATCCAGGCCCCCTCGACATGGCGCAGGGTCTTGTCGGCCCGGGCTATGCCCTGGGCGACGGCGTCATCGAAGCTGACGGTGGATGATGACGTGATTTCAGTAACGCGGGCGACGGACATCAACAAGGCCTCCTCAATCGCCGGTTCGCCAGTCGAACCCGCTGTCGACCCCAACGCCCGACCCGCCGAAAAGTCAGGCTTGACCATGAAAAACGCCCGCCCCGGAGACCGGGACGGGCGTTTTTGTCTTTTACGCTAGCGCTCGGCTCCTGGAGCCTTGCTGCTTGAGCGCAATCGCGAGATTTTAGGCGGCCAGAGCGGCGCGGACTTTCTCGGCGATGGCCTTGAAGCCGGCTTCGTCGGCGGCGATCGTCGACAGGACCTTTCGGTCGAGCACGATGCCGGCCTTGTCCAGGCCGTGGATGAACTGCGAGTAGGTGAAGCCTTCCAGACGGGCGGCGGCGTTGATGCGCTGGATCCACAGGGCGCGGAACGAACGCTTCTTGTTGCGACGGTCGCGGTAGGCGTACTGGCCGGCGCGATCGACAGCGGCCTTGGCCGTGCGGATGGTGTTCTTGCGGCGGCCGTAGAAGCCCTTGGCCTGCTTAAGAACCTTCTTGTGTTTGGCGTGGGACGTTACGCCCCGTTTGACGCGAGCCATGTCGCTATCCTTTCAAATTCTTACGTAGAGATCAGATCGAAATGCGCGCGCCGATCAGGCGTACGGCATGTAGGACTTGATCTTCTTGGCGTCGGCGTCGGCCATGACCGAGGTGCCGCGGTTCTGGCGGATGTACTTGGAGTTGTGGCTGATCAAGCGGTGACGCTTGCCCGCAACGCCGGCTTTCACCTTGCCAGTTGCCGTGAATTTGAAGCGCTTTTTGGCGCCAGACTTCGTCTTCAGTTTCGGCATTTTCACTCTCTATCTTTTTAGTGGGCTACCGCCCTTTGGGCTACTTGAGCCCGTAGGGTGGAGCTGAAACGAACGGCCCAGGCATGCCTGTTAGCCCGGCTGTTCGGTCGCGAAGGGGCGGCTTTTACGGCGCCGCCCCCTTTAAAGCAAGGCGCCCGGCCCAGACATCTGTCTGAGACCGGGCGGCAAACCGTATCGCGATCGAAGGCTGTTTAGCGCGGCGCCAGGATCATGATCATCTGGCGGCCTTCCATACGCGGGGCGTACTCGACCTTGGCGACCTCGTCGAAGTCAGCCTGGACCTTGTTGAGCAGTTTCATGCCCAGTTCCGGGTGCGCCATTTCACGACCGCGGAAGCGCAGGGTCACCTTGACCTTGTCGCCCTCCTCGAAGAAGCGGTGCATCGACTTGGCCTTGACCTCATAGTCATGGGTGTCGATGTTCGGACGGAGCTTGATTTCCTTGAGCTCGACGACCTTCTGACGCTTGCGCGCCTCGGCCTTCTTCTTCTGCTCCTGGAAACGATGCTTGCCGTAGTCCAGGATCTTGCAGACCGGCGTCTCGGCGTTGCCGACGATCTGGACCAGGTCCAGACCGGCCTCTTCGGCCGCTTCCAGCGCGGACGACAGCGGCATGACGCCCTGTTTCTCACCGTTCTGGTCGATCAGCAGCACGCGCGTAGCGCGGATTTCCTGGTTGATGGGCGGCCCGTCCTTGACGGGCGGCGCTTGCATGGGACGGCGAATGGGCGTCGTTTCCTTATGTGGTCAGAAGAGCAGGCGATAATCCGGCAGGGATTCAGCGCGCGACGAAGGGCGGTGTTCCCGGCGGCGGGAATATGACGATAGAAGCCCCGTAATTCAAGGCTGGTCGGGGTTTGGGCCGCCAATGAAGGCGTCATGCAGCGCCAACACCCCTTCAAAGACGTGATCAACCGTCAGGTCCTCGATGGGGGCGAACTGCCCGCGCGTCTCGTTGGAGGCCACCGTGCGGGTCTTCGAGCCCCACGGTCCATAGAGCCACCACTCGGTCGGGCCGAACAGGCCCAGGGTCGGTCGGCCCAGCGCCGCCGCGACGTGCATCAGGCCGGAGTCATTGCCCACGAACAGGGCGGCGCGGTCGATGGCCGCGGCCGAACACAGGATGTCGCCCTTGCCCACGCAGTCGATGGCGCGGTCGCCGGCCGCCTCCAGCGCCGGGGTCGCGGGCGGGCGGTCGCCGGGTCCACCGACAGGCATGAAGCGCCAGCCGTCGAAGCGCGGCTCGGCCTTCAGCTTCTCGACCAACTGACCCCAGCGGTCGGCCGGCCAGGACTTGCCCGGCTGGTGGGCGATCGGCGCAAGAGCGATGATCGGCCCTGCGCCTGGACCTGCGGCCAGTTGCGGGTCGATGACGTCAGCGGCCTCAGCGCGGGCCTGGGCGTCGAGCCATATTTCCGGGGCCAGCGGCGTAGGCGAGCCCATCAGGCGCGACACCATCTCGACCTTGCGAAGTCCGGTCTCCCAACGGCGATTATAGACGATGCGGCGTCTGGTCGGGATCAGGTACGCCAGGGCCGAGCCGCGAATATCGACGACCAGATCCCACTTCGTGCCGCACACCTGCTTCCACAGATCGACCCAGTGTCCGGCGGCCTTCTTCTTGTCGAGGATGATGACCCGTTCGACATTGGGGGCGGAGCGGAAGAAGGGGGCGGGCGGACGACCGCAGGCCACGGTGATCTGCACCCCCGGCAGCTGGCGCGCGATCTCGCGGATCACGCCGGAAGAGATGACGCAGTCGCCGATCCGGTTCGAGCTGACGAAGAGGGCTTTGGGTGCGGACAAACGGGGCTCTCGCGGCCTGTGAAGACGTTCAGCCTCTGCTAAAGCCATTCCTCACTGAATGACAGTCCGAGGAGCTTTCATGTCCGACCTCCAATCGCTGCAACGCCCCGACGGCGAGAACCTCGCCTTCAAGGCGACCGCGGGCGACGGGCCGACCGTGGTCTGGATCGGCGGCTTCCGTTCGGACATGGAGGGGACCAAGGCGCTGGCGCTGGAAGCGGCGGCGCGCGAACGCGGCTGGAACTATGTGCGCTACGACCACTTCGCCCACGGTCAGTCCTCCGGAGATTGGAAGCAGGCCACCATCGGTCGCTGGCGCGAGGACTCGATCGCCCTGATCGACAGTCTTGAAGGCCCTGTCATTCCGATGGGGTCATCCATGGGCGGCTGGGTGGCCCTGCTGGCGACATTGGCGCGGCCGAACCGGATCAAGGGGCTGGTTCTGGTCAATCCGGCGCAGGACTTCACCGAAAAGCTGATGTGGCCGGGTCTGGCCGACCACGAACGTCAGGCCATCCTGCGCGAGGGCGAGACCGTCATAGCCGAGGAGGGCCTGGGGTCCTACGTCCTGACCCGACGCATGTTCGAAGAGGCGCGCGACTGGCTGCTGCTGGACGGAATCATTGACATCAAGGCGCCGATCCATGTGCTGCAAGGGCGCGCCGACGACGTGGTGCCGTGGCGTCATCAGGTCGAACTGATCGAGCGCCTGAGCGGCGGCGACGTGCGTCTGGAACTGATCGAAGACGGCGACCACCGCCTGTCGAACCCGGCCGATCTGGAACGTCTGGTGGAGGCGGTGGAGGCGATGCGGGACTGACCCCGCACCGCCATTGCGGCGGATCAGGCCATCACAGAATAAACCGGCTCAGGTCGATGTTCTTGGCCAGCTCGCCGACCTTGTCACGCACCATCTCGCCGTCGAAGGTCAGGGTCTGGCCAGACAGGTCAGAGGCCTTGAAACTGGTCTCTTCCAGCACCCGTTCCAGCACGGTCTGGAGCCGGCGTGCGCCGATGTTCTCGACGGTCGAGTTGGCGGCCACGGCGGCGTCGGCCATAGCCTCGACCGCATCATCCGTGAAGACGAGGGTCACGCCCTCGGTTTCCAGCAGGGCCTGGTTCTGGCGGATCAGATTGGCCTCGGGCTCGGTCAGGATGCGCTTGAAGTCATCGCGGGTCAGGGCCTTCAACTCGACCCTGATCGGCAGGCGGCCCTGAAGTTCGGGCAGCAGATCGCTGGGCTTGGCCACGTGGAAGGCGCCCGAGGCGATGAACAGGACGTGGTCTGTCTTCACCGGCCCGTACTTGGTCGAGACCGTCGTGCCCTCGATCAGGGGCAGCAGGTCGCGCTGCACGCCTTCACGTGAAACATCGGCCCCGGAGGCGCCCTGACGCGCCGCCACTTTGTCGATCTCGTCGAGGAAGACGATGCCCTCGTTCTCGGCCAACAAAAGCGCTTCCTTGGTCAGGCTTTCCTGATCCAGCAGCTTGTCGCTTTCCTCGGTGGTCAGCGGGGCCATCGCTTCGGCCACCGTCAGCTTGACCGTCTTGGTGCGCCCGCCCCCCATCTTGCCCAACAGGTCCGACAGGTTCAGCAGACCGACGTTGCCGCCACCGCCCGGCATATCCAGCCCCTGCAGCGGCGAGGTCGTGTCCGCCAGGGCGATCTCGATCTCCTTGTCGTCCAGTTCGCCGGCGCGCAGCTTCTTCCTGAAGGCGTCGCGGGTGGCGGGCTGCGAGCCCGGCCCGACCAGGGCGTCCAGAATCCGCTCCTCGGCCGCGCCTTCGGCTCGCGCCTTGACGCCCGAACGGCGCTTGTCGCGCACCATGACCAGGGCGCTCTCGACCAGGTCGCGCATGATCTGATCCACGTCGCGACCGACATAGCCGACCTCGGTGAACTTGGTGGCCTCGACCTTCAGGAAGGGCGAGCCCGCCAGCTTGGCCAGACGCCGGGCGATCTCGGTCTTGCCGACCCCCGTGGGGCCGATCATCAGGATGTTCTTGGGCGTGACCTCGTCGCGCAGATCCTCAGGCACGCGCTTGCGGCGCCAGCGGTTGCGCAGGGCCACAGCCACGGCGCGTTTGGCGTCGTCCTGACCGACAATGTAGCGGTCCAGTTCGGAGACGATTTCGCGGGGAGACAGGTCGGTCATGGGTCAGACGGTCCAGAAATACTCGGATAGGCGCTCAAGCCGCGTGGCTCCGCGAGCCGCGCGATAGCGCCCTACAAACTCTCGATGGTCAGATTGCCGTTGGTATAGACGCAGATGTCGGCGGCGATCTTCATGGCCTTGCGGGCGATCTGTTCGGCGTCGAGTTCGCTGTTTTCGTCGATCAGGGCGCGGGCGGCGGCCAGAGCGTAGTTGCCGCCGGAGCCCACGGCGGCAACGCCGTATTCCGGCTCCAGCACGTCGCCGACCCCCGTCACCGTCAGGATGGTGTCCTTGTCGGCGACCAGCAGCATGGCCTCCAGCCGACGCAGGTAGCGGTCGGTGCGCCAGTCCTTGGCCAGTTCGACGCAGGCGCGCGCCAGTTGGTCGGGATACTGCTCCAGCTTGGCTTCAAGCCGCTCGATCAGGGTCAGGGCGTCCGCCGTGGCCCCGGCGAAACCGGCCAGAACCTTACCGCCCGCAAGCGTGCGCACCTTGCGCGCGGCCCCCTTGACGATGGTCGGCCCCATCGAGACCTGGCCGTCGCCGGCGATCACGGTGCGGCCGTTCTTGCGCACCGCCAGGATGGTGGTGCCGTGCCAGTCGGGGAAGCTTGAGGTCTGGGTCATGGCGATCAGATGGCGAGGATTGCCCGCCCTCGCAAGACTCCGCTCCGTCGCAGGGCCGCCGCGGCTTCCGATCGGCGCTCTTGGTTTGTTAACCTCGCCCGTGACAAGGGACGCCCTGCTTTGTCTGCATTGTTTTCAGTTCGAGTACCGCCTTGCCCCTGCACCGCATCATCTACGTCAGCGAAGCGGTCGGCGCGGCGGGGACCAGCCTTTTGTCGATCGCGGAGATCCTTGGGGTTTCGGAACGCAACAACCGTCGCGACCACCTGACCGGCGTGCTTCTGGGCCACAACGGACGCTTTCTTCAAGCCGTCGAAGGCGCGCGGACCGACATCGACCGGCTGATGGACCGCCTGCGTCGTGACCCTCGACACGTCAATCTGCGACTTCTTTCCGACCAGCCGATCGCTGCGCGCATGTTCGGCGACTGGGCCATGGGCCAGGCCACAGCGACGCCGGCCATGCTGGACCTGCTGAACGATGAAGACCTGTCGGCCATAAGCCCGGCCAAGGCCGAGGCGGTGCTGGCGGCCACGGCGAAGCGTCTGGCGGAACTGACCTGATCCTGCGGCGCGGGCTGGCGTTCGCGTGACGACGCGCTAGATGTCGGGAGTGAACACGCCCTCCGCCCCCGCCGCCCCTGCCCGCTTCTCCGATGAGGAAGTGGACCGCTATGCGCGCCAGCTGGTGCTGTCCGAAATCGGCGGTCCGGGCCAGCAGGCCCTGAAGCGCGCCCGCGTTCTGATCGTCGGCCTGGGGGGGGTCGGGGCGCCCGCCGCCCTCTATCTGGCCGCCGCGGGCGTGGGGACGCTCGGCTTGATCGACGCTGACGCGGTCGCCCTGTCGAACCTGCAACGCCAAATCATCTTCACCAGCGCCGACGCCGAGCGGCCCAAGGTCGAAGCCGGGGCTGCGCACCTCGCCGCCCTGAACCCCCACGTCGCTGTCGAGCCTTTCATCGAGCGCATGACCCCCGATAATGCGCGGGCCCGGATTGAGGGTTTTGATGTGGTGCTGGACGGCACCGACGACTTCGACACCCGTTTCGCCGTGAACGCCGCCTGCGTGGCGACAGGGACGCCGCTGGTGTCCGGGGCGCTGGGTCGCTGGAGCGGTCAGGTCGGGGTCTTCGCCGGCCGGCCCTGCTATCAATGCCTGGTGCCGGAAAGCCCGCCCGACGCCGAGACCTGCGCCCGCGTCGGCGTGGTCGGCGCCCTGGCCGGCGTCATCGGAGCCATGGCGGCGCTGGAGGCGATCAAGCTGATCACCGGCGCGGGACGGCCGCTGACGGGCCGACTGATGCTCTACGACGGCCTGGCAGGAAGCAGCCGGGTCGCCCGCGTTGCGGCGGATCCGGCCTGCCCGGTATGCGGCTAGGCGAAGACCCGCGTCAGCAGGGCCACGTAGCGCTGCATCAGCTCCTTCTCGACCCTGTCCTCCCAGTCCCCGTGGCCGGCGTCGGGCACTTCGACGTGCTCCACGGTCTTTCCAGCGGCGCGCAGGGCGCGGTTCATGATACGTGACTGAACGATCGGCACGATCTCGTCGTGCACGCCGTGCACCAACAGGACCGGACAGGCGATTTCCGCGACCCGGCGACGCGGGGAGGCCGCTTCCAGCAGGGAGCCGTCGGTGTCGGGATCCCCGATCCGCTTTTTCCAGAAATCGTAGATTTCCTTGGTCGGGGTTTCGTCGTCGCGTTTTTCCGCAGCCAGCATTTCGGGCAGATCAGAAACACCGCAGATCGAAATGGCGGCCTTGTAGAGATCGGGCCTTCGCACGGCGCCCATCAGGGCGGCGTACCCGCCGTAGCTGGTCCCCATGATGGCGATCCGCGCCGCGTCCAGTCCATGGTCGCCCACCACCTGGGCGACGGCGTCCTCGACGTCCTCCTGCATCCGCTCGCCCCAGCGGCGCCAGCCCTGTCTGGCGAAGTCCAGACCATAGCCGCCCGAGCCGCGGAAATTGGGCTGTAGGATCCACCAGCCCTGGGCCGCCAGAATCTGGACCTGGCGGTCGAAACGGCGCTGATCGCGCACTTCCGGTCCGCCGTGCGGCAGGACGATCAGAGGTCCCGGCGCCGCACCGGGGGGAGACGTCAGATAGGCCTGAATTTCAGCACCGTCGCGCGTGCCGACCTTCACCAGCCGGCAGTCGCCCAGGCGCTGGGGGTCCAGCACCCGGCTGGCGCCCATGTTGGTCATGCTTCGCGCCGTCCTGTCATACAGATACCAGGCTCCCGGCTCGCGCGGACCGTTGACATAGGCGATGATCCGACTGCGGTCGGGGCTGAGCTGGACAAGCTGAACGTCGCAGTCGTCATCAAAGAAGCGATTCATGGCGCGGTGGTGCGCCGCCAGGCCGGGCTCGGCGAACTCATACTCCAGGCGATCGCCATAGTAGGCCGCGCCGACATAGCGACGGCGATCGTCGAACAGGCCATGGAGCACGTCACGTCCCGCCCGGGGCTGGATGGGCGGCCCCAGGGCCAGGGTGTGCAGGTTCATCTCGCGGATGCTCAAGACATCCTCGCCCTCGGCCCGCGTGGAGACGAGCACCGTCTCGGGGCGGTCGCCGCCGCCGATCCAGGTGAAATCGGGCGCATCGACGATTCGGGTGCGCCGCACGAACTTCCATCCGCTTTCGCCGGGCGCGCGGGCGTAGAGCGTCTCCATCGTCCGGCGCGGGTTGACGTCGAAGCGCAGGACGGCGACGCCGTTGTGGGTCCGCCAGCCGACAGTGGCGAAGTTGCCGCGCTCCAGACGCTCGGCCTTGCCGGTGTTGGTATTGACCCTGTGCAGGCCCATCACGCCCTCGACCTCCCAGGCCGCCATCAGGACGTGGTCGGGATCATGGGGCAGGAAGTCGATGACGGCGCCCATGTCCCGGGATCGACGCATGCGCGCGGCGTCGGTCTCGAACAACACGACCGGCTCGCCCCCCTCCGTGTCCAGCGAGACGACGCGCCGCGCCGTGATGGTCTGGGCCGCGCCCGGCGTGAGAGAGCCGATCGCCTTGGCGCCAGGCAAGCTCTTCTTGATCACCACCCCGGCCAGCAGGCGTTGCTCGCTGGCCCAGTCCAGCCACTGGACCTTCAAATCGCCGAGTTCGATACGCCGCACCGGCTTTGTCGGCTCGCCCGCGTCGAAGAGCAGGATGAGGCCACGCGGCGCATCAGCCGCGCCATGCTGCTCCAGCACCGCGATGCGAGCGCCGGACGGCGACAGGACGACCGCCCGGGTCTTCGCCTCCGTGAAGAAATCTTCGAGGGGATAAGGGGCCGGCGCCGCTCCGGCCCGGCGCCCGCCGGACAGCAGCGCGACGAGGCCGGCGCCGGCGCCCAGCACGCCACGCCGCGACAGGGCCGCTGCACGACCAATCCTCTGAATTGTCATCTCATCCCCCGTCAGACCTCGCTCTACTGGAGACCTGGCATCGGGCCGTCAAGACATTCAGGTAACAGCGTTCACAGCATGGCCGGGATGACGCGGTCCGGCGGACGGTGGCCGTTCTGGTGAGTCATGATGTTGACGATGACGCGGTCGCCCATGTCCTGGCGGGCCTCGATGGTGGCCGAGCCGAGGTGAGGCAGCAAGACGACATTGGCGCGGCCGATCAGGCCCGGATGCACCGCCGGTTCGTGCTCGAACACATCCAGACCGACGCCGAACAGGGCGCGGCGGTCCAGAGCCTCCACAAGCGCCGCCTCGTCGATCAACTCGCCGCGGGCCGTGTTGACGACGATGGCGTGGGGCTGCAGCCGGGCGATGCGCTCGGCCGACAGCAGGTGGTGCGTGTCCTTCGTTGCCGGGCAGTTCAACGAGATGACGTCCATCCGGGCCAGCATCTGATCCAGGTCGTCCCACCAGGTCGCGCCCAGTTCCTCGGCGATCATGTCCGAGACGGGTTTGCGGTTGTGATAATGGACCTGCATCCCAAAGGCCTTGGCCCGTCGGGCCAGGGCCTGGCCGATGCGGCCCATGCCGACGATGCCCAGACGCTTGCCCCACAGCTTGCGGCCACACATCCAGGTCGGGCTCCAGCCCTCGAACTGACCGGCGGCGACGACATTGGCGCCTTCGACGATCCGGCGGCTGACCGCCATGATCAGGCTCATGGTCAGGTCGGCCGTGTCCTCGGTCAGGACCCCCGGAGTATTGGTGACGATGATCCCGCGGCCCACGGCGGCGTCAATGTCGATATGATCCACGCCCGCGCCGAAGTTGGCGATCATCTTCAACTGATCGCCCGCGCCCGCGATCAGTTCGGCGTCCAGATGGTCGGTGATGGTCGGGACCAGGACCTCGGCGCGTTGCAGGGCGGCGGCCAGGTCGTCGCGCAACATGGGCTTGTCGGTCAGGTTCAGCTCGGCGTCGAACAGTTCGCGCAGACGTATTTCCACCGCGTCCGGCAGGCGTCTGGTTAATACGACCTTAAGCTTGCGAGCGGACATAGGGAGCCTGGGTTTCGACGGGCAAAAGCGCCCGTGCGGGACGTGTGGATCCGGTATCTAGCAAAGCTGTGGTCAGGTTCAAAAAGTTCCGGCGTATCGCCGTCATCGCCGTTGTCCTCGGAGCGGGCGTCTTCGCCGGCGCCAGCGCCCGCATGCCTGATGGCCGCCCCACTCCCACGGGGCTGGAAGTCCCACGCTGGGTCACGCTGAAATCTTCTCAGGTGCGGGCGCGTCAGGGACCAGGCCTGGATTACGAAATCCTGTGGGAGTACCGCGCCGCGGGCCTGCCCGTACAAGTGGTCGCCGAGACCAGGGAATGGCGCAAGATCTGCGACCCCGACGGATCCGTCGCCTGGATTCACCGCACCGTAGCCTCGGGTCGTCGCAGCGTGTTCAACCGATCGGCCGAAGAAATCCTGATCCATTCCGGGCGATCCGCCACCTCGTCGGTGCGGGCGCGCCTGTCGCCCCGCTCCATCGTCTCGCTGGACGAGTGCGAAGAGGGGTGGTGCCGGGTCCGCGCACGCAAAATTCGCGGATGGGTGCCGGAACGCGCGGTGTTTGGAACCCAGGAGCGGGCCCTGTGCAACGCCGCCCGGCCCGCCGGCTCGGGACGCAACTAGACTTCACAACGGTTGAGCGGGCGCGCCGGGTCGTGTAACCCGCCCGCAACACTACCGGAGCGTCATCCTTGAGCCAGTCCCAATATCCGTCGTCGTTCGATCATGAAGGTCTGCTGGCCTCGGGCCGTGGCGAACTGTTCGGTCCGGGCAACGCCCAGCTGCCGGCCCCGCCGATGCTGATGTTCGATCGCATCACCACCATCACCTCGGACGGCGGCGACTACGGCAAGGGCTATGTCGAGGCGGAACTCGACATCAACCCGGACCTCTGGTTCTTCCAGTGCCACTTCATCGGCGATCCGGTCATGCCGGGCTGCCTGGGCCTGGACGCCATGTGGCAGCTGGTCGGCTTCTACCTCGGCTGGATCGGCGGCCCCGGCAAGGGCCGCGCTCTGGGCGTCGGCGAGGTCAAGTTCACCGGCCAGGTGACGCCGGACGTCAAGAAGGTGGTCTATAAGGTTCACCTAAAGCGCGTGATCAACCGCAAGCTGGTCATGGGCATCGCCGACGGCGTGCTCGAGGCCGACGGCGAGGTCATCTACACCTGCGCCGACATGCGCGTCGGTCTGTTCGGCGGCGTGGTAGCGCCGACCGCAGCCTGACCCCATTTAATGCAGACCGCGGTCAACGCGGCGCCTGAAGACTGAATGATAGGAAACACCATGCGGCGTGTCGTCGTCACCGGATTGGGCATCGTCTCCTCCATCGGCACCGGCCAGGACGAGGTCGCGGCCTCCCTGCGCGAAGCGAAATCGGGCGTCCAGCACGCCGCCGACCACGCCAAATACGGCTTCCGCTCACAGGTCTGGGCGCCGCCGTCGCTGGGCGTGACCGCCGAGGACTGGGTGCCCCTGGTGGACCGTCGCGCCGCGCGTTTCCTCGCCAACGGTACGGCCTGGGCGCACATCGCCTTCGAAGAAGCGCTAAAGGACAGCGGCCTGAGCGCCGAAGAGATCAAGGACGAGCGCATCGGCCTGATCGTCGGCGAGGGCGGCCCCTCGACCCAGGTCATCCTGCAGGCGGCCCAGACCACCATCGAAAAGGGCTCGCCCAAGCGCGTCGGCCCCTTCGCCGTGCCCAAGGCCATGGCCAGCGGCCCGTCGGCGGTGCTGGCCACCTGGTTCCAGCTGAAAGGCGTCAACTATTCGATCTCCTCGGCCTGCGCGACCTCGGCCCACTGCATCGGCGCGGCCGCCGAGCAGATCGCCTGGGGCAAGCAGGACGTGGTCTTCGCCGGAGGGTGCGAGGACATCGACTGGTCCATGTCGAACATGTTCGACGCCATGGGCGCCATGTCCTCCAACTTCAACGAGACGCCCTCGGTGGCCTCGCGCGCCTATGACAAAGACCGCGACGGCTTCGTCATCGCCGGCGGCGCCGGCATTGTGGTGCTGGAAGAATACGAACGCGCCGTGGCGCGCGGCGCGACCATCTACGCCGAAGTCACCGGCTACGCCGCCAACTCCGACGGCTACGACATGGTGGCCCCCTCTGGAGAGGGCGCCGAGCGCTGCATGAAGCTGGCGCTCAAGATGGCCGGCGATCCGAAGATCGACTACCTCAACCCGCACGGCACCTCGACCCCGGTCGGCGACGCCAAGGAAATGGGCGCGGTGCGCAACGTCTTCGGCGACGACATGCCGATGATCTCCTCGACCAAGTCGCTGACGGGGCACTCGCTCGGCGCGGCGGGCGCGCAGGAAGCCATCTACTGCCTGCTGATGATGAAGCATGGCTTCGCCGCCGAAAGCGCCCACATCGAGAACCTGGACCCGGAGTTCGAGGGCATGCCCATCCTGCGCGAACGCCACGACGGCGAATTGAAGCACGTCATGTCCAACAGCTTCGGCTTCGGTGGCACCAACGGCACCCTGATCCTGTCGAAGGTTCAGGCCTAGTCGATCAGGGCCTCCAGCCCCTCGCGCCAGGTCGGATAGCGGGGCCGCCAGCCCAGCTCGGCCTTGGCCCGGGCGTTCGAGAGCCGCTTGGAGTCGTTGTAGAAGCGGCGCATGGCGTCCGACACCGACGGGTCGTCCAGGCTGACCTCGGGCGGCAGGGGCAGGCCGAGCCGCCCCGCCGCTCCCGCCATCACCACGTCCGCCGGGGCCGGTTCATCGTCGGCCAGGGTATAGGCGCGGCCCGGATTCGGGCGGGCCATGGAGGCGAAGAAGCCCGCCACGGCGTCCTCGACATGGATTCGGTTGAACACCTGACCCGGCTTCTTCACCAGCCGGGCCGTGCCGTCGCGCAGACGCTCCAGCGGCGAGCGGCCGGGGCCGTAGATGGCCGGGAGGCGGAAGATCTGCACCGTCAGCCCCATGCCGCGCCCGGCGTCCCGCCAGTCCTGCTCGGCCCGCACGCGGCGCGCTCCCTCCAGACTGGCCGCGTTCAGTTCGTCGTCCTCGAAAGCCCATCCCCCTGCCCGATCGCCATAGACGGCGGTGGATGAGACATAGCCGATCCAGTCGGGATAGGCCTGGGCGGCGCTGATCGCCGGGATCAGCGCCTTGAGGCCGGGGCAGCCCGTGCTGTCGGGCGCGGCGGTGATCAGTATGGCCGAGGCCTCAGCGACGGCGGCCCGAAGGGCTTCGGCGTCGGCGGGATCGACTGCGACCACGCCCGCCGCTGTCAGCTCAGCGCGCCGGACCGGATCGCGCGAGGTGGCCAGGGCGCGACCGCCGCGTCGCACAGCCTCGCGCGCCGCCGCAAGTCCCAGATAGCCGCCGCCGAAGACCAGTAGCGAGAGGGCGGCGGGGGCGGGCTGGCTCATGGCGATCCGGTCAGGCGGTTTTGGCGGCGGCGAGCCTTGCAGGCGCGCCTTCGGACTGCAGCGCCTGGGCCCGCTTGCCGTTCCAGCTGGAGACGCAAGGAATCTTCGACCGGTCAGCCCGGTCGGCGTAACGGCGGGCGATGTCGGTCACGTCGGCCATCAGCCCCTCGGCCAGGGTGATCGGCTTCAGCCCCAGATCGCGAAACTGGTCGTTGGCGACGACCAGTTCGTTCTCGTCGGCCTCCTGACGCGGGTTCGGCACATTGTGAACCTCGGCGCCGGTCATGTCGGCCACCATCTGGGCCAGGTCGCGAACGCGGCGGCTCTCGGTCATCTGGTTCAAAATCTTGACCCGCTCGCCGGACTTCGGCGGGTTGTTCAGCGCCAGCTCGACGCAACGCACCGTGTCCTGGATATGGATGAAGGCCCGCGTCTGGCCGCCGGAGCCGTGGACCGTGAGCGGATAGCCGACCGCCGCCTGCATCAGAAAGCGGTTCAGCACCGTGCCGTAGTCGCCGTCATAGTCAAAGCGGTTGATCAGGCGCTCGTCCTGCCTGGTTTCCTCAGTCTGGGCCCCCCAGACGATGCCCTGATGCAGGTCGGTGATCCGCAGGGCGTCGTTGCGAGCATAGAACTGGAACAGCAGGGCGTCCTGGGTCTTGGTCATATGATAGATGCTGCCCGGGTTGGGCGGGAACAGGATCTCCTGCTCGGTCGGGCCGAGGTCGGTGTCCACCGTCACCTTCAGATAGCCCTCGGGGATGCGCAGGCCGGCGGTGGTGTAGCCGTAAACCCCCATGGTTCCCAGATGGGCCAGATGGACGTCGCGCCCGCTCTCCACAATGGCCGCCAGCAAATGGTGGGTGGCGTTGATGTTGTTGTCGACGGTGTAGAGCTTGTGCCGCGCCGACTTCATCGAATAGGGGGCGGCGCGCTGTTCGGCGAAGTGGACGATGCTGTCGGGCGCCCAGTCCCTGATCAGGGCGACCAGACGATCGAACTCCTGACCGACTGTCAGATTGACGAAGTCGATGGATCGGCCCGAGACCTCCTTCCAGGCGGCGATGCGTTCGCCCATGGTGCGGATGGGCGTCAGGGACTGGACCTCCAGCTCATTGTCGATGTTGCGCCGGCTGAGGTTGTCGACGATCAGCACGTCCCAGCCGCGCGCCGACAGGTGCAGGGCCGTGGGCCAGCCGCAGAAGCCGTCGCCGCCAAGAATGATTACACGCATGGGTCGAACCTTCGTCTTCTCTCTTAATGCCTAGCCGAACGCCTGAAGCGGCGAAAGCGCGGCGCGCGGACGGAAAACCGATCTGGTCTGAAGGCCTGAAGGGCCCCTAGAGCAGCGCCGTAATCGCCGCGCGTGTCGCCTCGCCCAGGTCGGGCCGCTTCAGGGCCAGGGCGACATTGGCGCGCAAAAGGCCGATCTTGTCGCCGCAATCGTGGGTGACGCCTTCGTACTCATAGGCGGTGAAGGTCTGCGTCTTCATCAGCCGGTCCATGGCGTCGGTCAGCTGAATCTCGCCGCCGGCGCCGCGCTCCTGGGTCTCCAGCAGGTCGAAGATTTCCGGCTGCAGGATATAGCGACCCGAGATCGACATATTGGACGGGGCCGTGCCCTGTTTGGGCTTCTCGACCATGCCCTTCATGGCGAAGCGGCGGCCATCCTGGGCGGAGGGGTCGATGATGCCGTACTTGTGGGCAGCGGCTTCGGGCACGGCTTCGACGCCGATGACGTTGCCGCCAACCTCGGCGTAGAGGTCCGCCAGCTGTTTCAGGGCGCCGGGCTGCGAGTCGACGATGACGTCGGGCAGGATGACGGCGAAGGGTTCGTGGCCGATGATGTCGCGGGCGCACCAGACGGCGTGGCCCAGACCCTTGGGCTGCATCTGGCGGGTGAAGCTCATCTCGCCGGCGGTGGCCAGCTCGGCGTTCATGGCCTCCAGAATTTCGGTCTTGCCCTTGGCCAGAAGTTGGGCCTCCAGCTCGATCTGGTGGTCGAAATAGTCCTCGATGGCCTGTTTGGCGCGGCCGGTGACGAAGACGATGTGCTCGATCCCCGCCTCGCGCGCCTCTTCCACGATGTAGCTGAGGATGGGCCGATCAACGACGTTCAGCAGCTCCTTCGGCGTGGTCTTGGTGCCAGGCAGGACGCGGGTGCCCAGGCCGGCCACGGGAAGAACCGCCTTGCGAAGGCGCGCGGGAGAAGTCGTCATCAGTCGTCCTGAAACAGCCGTTGGGCGCCTGTCATAGGCGCAAACCGTGACGGTTCCAAACGTGAGCGGGCGCTGCGGGTTGCATCTCAGCGCCTTGCCTTCTCCCCCAAAGGGAGAAGGATGGATGAGTTTAGTCCGCCGGCATGCGGCCGTAGTTGACGGCGATGCGGCCGATCAGACCCTTGACGATCAGGTCAACGGGCGTGCCTTCGCGATAGTCGCCCTCGGCGACGAAGTTGACGCGGTCTTCCGAGATCAGGCGGTGGATCTTGTTGTGGTCGCGCGGGGTGTTGTCGGGGTCGTAGACGGCGATGGAGAAGCCGCCCTTGGTGTGCATCATCTTCATGGTCGGGACGTCGGTGTCACCGTCGCCGAGGAAGATCATCCGGTCGAACGGGATGGGGCGTTCCTCGTCGGGGATGAAGCGGTTGATGCGCTCGTCGTCCCAGTGGTTGTGCACGCCCTTGTTGATGCGGAACAGGTACTGAGTCTTGGTGGTGTAGTTGACGCCGACGGCGGGCCAGACGGCCACCTCCTTGTCGTCATAGGCGTACTTGGACGCGAAAACGTGGGTAAAGGCCTCGGCGATGGGGCAGCCCTGGATCATCTCCTCCAGGCCCGCCGAGATGATGTAGTGCTCGATCTCCAGACCATACTGGGCGCCGAACTCGTTCATGCGGTCGAACCAGGAGCGGTCGCGCAAACCCTCGAACAGGGCCACGTCGCGGCCATGGTCCTGCAGCGTCTGGCGCGTCACCGGCGTGCCCTGATCGCGCGCCGTCTGCAGCATCATCTGCATGTACATCAGGATGCCGTCGCCGTCAGAGGCGATGGTCCGGGGACGGACGGTCTCGTTCCAGAACTGGGACGGCGTCATCCCGATCGAGGGGATGAAGCTGACCTCCTGCATATTGCCCCGCGCCAGGGTGCCGTCGAAATCATAGATGATGGCGGTCTTGAGCAGGGGGCGGGTCGTGTCGGCCATGGGGACGTCCTGAGGGCTTGGAACAGCCCTCTAGCACGAGATCAACGCAAAGATCAGCCCAGCAGCAGTTCAGGGGCCGCCGTCGGAGCCGTGGCCTCGACCGGCAGGTGCAGGATGAAGGCCGCGCCCTTGCCTGGCTCGGACTGGACCTCGGCCCAGCCGCCGTGCAACTCGACCAGGGCCTTGACCAGGGCCAGGGCCACGCCCGGCCCGCCGCGCTCGCGCCGCACGAAGCGGTCGAAGACGTGGGCTTGCAGATGATAGGGGATGCCCCGGCCAGTGTCCTCGACCCGGATGCGGATTTCGCCCGACCCGACCTCGGCGGTCAGGGTCACGGCCCCGCCCTCGGACACGGCGCGACAGGCGTTCTCCAGCAGATGGTCGACGGCCTGGGCGATGCGGCGAGCGTCGGCGCGGACCGGCTTGAGACGCGGCGGGCAGGCGACGGTCAGGACGGCGCCGCGGCCCTCCACCTTGCCACGCACCTTCTCGGCGCAGGCCTCCAGAAGGTCGCAGACGCGCATGTCGCCGAGCGTCAGCTCCATTTCGCCCGCGTCGATCTGGGCCATGTCCAGCACATCGTCGATGGACCGGGCCAGATGGCTGGCGGCGACGCGGATGGCCCCGGCGTGCTGGCGGCTGCGTTCCGGCAGGTCGCCCATGGCTTCCAGCAGCTCGGAATAGCCGACGATGGTGGTCAGCGGCGTGCGCAGCTCATAGGAGACGCTGCCGACGAACTCGCGCTTCAGCGCCTGGCTTTCGGCGAGCGCCGCTTCCTTGGCGGCGAGGGCCTGTTCCAGCTCGCGCCGGGCGGTGACGTCGGAGAAAGCGACCAGGGTGGCGCCGTCGGGCAGGGGACGGGTCTGCCAGGCGACCACGCGGTCGTCGTCGGTGCGGCCTTCGCCCGAGATGGGCACGCGGCTTTCGGGATCGGGGTCGGCGACCCGCGCCTTCAGCCCCAGCCAAAGGGCGGCGTCGTCCAGCACGGGCCGACACAGGGCGGCCACAGCGTCAAAGTCTCCAGCCTCGGCCAGGCGTTCGGCGGATACGCCCCAGAAGCTCTCGAAGGCGTCGTTATGCAGTCGCAGCCGTCCATCCGAGCCAAACACAGCCACAGCGTCGTTCAGCTTGTCCAAAGTCGCCGTCTGGACCTGGATCTGGGCGTTGTAGCGGCTGCGCAGCTGCAGTTCGTCGGTAATGTCCGAAAAGATCAGCAGGATGCCGCCCAACGGATGCGGCTGGCGCACCACGCGCAGGGTGCGGCCATCGGGCAGGGACCAGCTGTCGTCCGGCGAGGCCTCGGCGGCGCCGTAGAATTCCAGCTCGCTGGCCTTCCACCCGGCGTAGTCGATGACCTCGGGCAGCTGGCGCTTCTGGCGCAAGCGGTCCAGCAGTTCGGCGTGGGTCGGGCGCTCGTCCAGCCAGGCCGGGTCGATATTGAACAGAGACTGGAAGGCGGTGTTGTGGAAGGCCAGCCGCTTGGCCGGGCCGAAGATGGCCACGGCGTCAGCCAGATGGTTGAGGGTCTCGTCGTGGGCCTCAACGTGACGGCGCAGGGTGTCGCGCGTCTCCTCGGCCTCGGTCATGTCGATAGCGAAGGCGATGACGGCGCCGCGCCCGCCCGCCAGAGGCTCGGCCAGGATGCGCCAGGCCTTGCGGCGCCCATCCGACGACACCCAGCGGAAGCCGTCCTGACGCGCGTTCAGGCGCGAAGCCTCGGCTACGATGGCGTCGGCGCCGCGATCAAAGCTGAGGCCCTGCTCGTGGGCTTCTGCCAGGGTCTCGGCCCGGACCTCGGTCAGCCAGGCCCTGTTGGCCCAGATCAGCTGCCCGGCCCCGTCGACCACCCAGGTCGGGGCGGGGGAGGCTTCGGCCAGGGCGCCCAAACCGGCGTCGGCGGCGGTTTCGGCCCCGCCCAGTTTCGACAGGCGCAGCCAGGCCGAACCCCCGAGCGCCCGGCCCTCGACCGCCCAGGCGCCGTCGGCGGATTCCAGCAGGGTCTCGAACGGCTCGCCGCGCTGGACCAGCCCCTCCATCTGTCCCGTGTGGGTTTCGTTCAGCGCCCGGACGATGGCCTCGGCCGCCGCCGCGCCTTCGCGACCGGGCGCGAGCACCGCCAGGGCCTCGGGCGCGCCGAACACCGACTGGGCCGCGCCTTCGGGCGTCAGGGCCAGCCGCACGTCGTCGAAGACGTTGAGGGCGCCCTCGCAGGCGGCGGCGTGGGCGCGTTCGCCCGACAGCCAGGCCTCGACCTCGGCCTCGCGCGCGCCCAGACGCTTGCGCAGCCGCCAGGCCCAGGCGCTGATCGCCAGCGCCAGACCCGCTGCGCCCGCAGTGGCCACATAGGCGATGTCGGCCTCGGCCATCCTGTCCCCGGAAAAGTCGTCGATCACGCGGCCAGGGCCGAAGGCCAGGACCGATTCGCGTTTACCATACCCTGATTGCGCAAATTGCGATGCGGCGAGACGACCGATTGCAGCGCCGCCCCGCGGGGTCGATATCCAGATCATGACCCAGACCATGACCCCGACGTGGAACGACCAGTCCGCCCCCTCACTCGACGACTTCGCTCGCCTGGCTGAAGCCGCCTTCGCCGCCCTGCCCCAGGTGTTCCGGCAAGCGGCGGGCGACGTGGTCATCCGCATCGACGACTTCGCCGACGAGGAGACCCTGGCCGAACTGGAGATCGAGGCCCCGTTCGAACTGAGCGGCCTCTATCACGGGGTCCATATCGGCGAGCGCGACGCCATGGGGCCGGCGGCGGAGCCGTCGCGCATTTTCCTCTATCGCCGTCCCATACTCGACGAGTGGTGCGAGCGCGGCGACGTCGGCCTGGCCGAGATCATCGCCCACGTCCTGATCCACGAGATCGGCCACCATCTCGGCCTCGACGACGACCAGATCCACGAGATCGAAGATCAGGACGACTAAACCGGCTGCTCGGCGGCCCACCGGAAACCGGAATCCCGAACAGACCCGGCACGGGTCATGCGGCGTTCGGCCCGATCCGACAGATTGTCTCTGCCGGCGTCTCGACATGGGACAGATTGTCGCACAAAACTACCCGAGGGAGGCGTCAGATGGTCATTAGCGCGCTAGGGGAACTGCTTTGGTGGGCGCATCGCTTTCGGCGATGGCTCATCCTGTCACCGGGCCTCGCCATGGCGGTGGCGGTGACCGCCTTGATCGTGCGCAACCTGCACCACGCCAACCACCTGCTTGACGTTCTGCGCTAGTCGGCGATCCGCTCCAGCCTCGCGGCAAAGAAGCCGTCGACGCCGCCGCGCTCGGCCCATTGCGACGGCAGAATGCGCAGCCAGCCTTCGGGGGTCAGGGCCTCGTCCGGGGCGCCGATCTCGCTGGGGACGGCGGCGACGGTGCGGAAGGCGGGGTTGCGGCGCAGGAAGGCGATCACCTGGGTCTCGCCCTCCTCGCGTTCCAGCGAGCAGACGCAATAGACCAGACGGCCGCCGGGCTTCACCTTCTCGGCGGCGACGTCCAGCAGACGGTGCTGCACGTCGGCCAGCTTGGCGACCTCGGCGGGGCGGGTGGCGCGCAGGACTTCGGGGTTGCGGCGATAGGTGCCGGTGGCGGTGCAGGGGGCGTCCAGCAGGACGGCGTCGAAGGTGCGGTCGTCCTCCCAGTCCTCGGCGGGGACGGCCACGACCTCGACCGGCAGGCCGGTGCGGTCGAAGTTCTGTTTCAGGCGCTTCAGGCGCGCCGCCGAGCGGTCCAGAGCCGTGACCTCGGCGCCGGCGGCGGCCAGTTGCAGGGTCTTGCCGCCAGGCGCAGCGCACATGTCCAGAACCGTCTCGCCGGTCTTGGCGGCCAGCAGGCGGGCGGGGACGGCGGCGGCGGCGTCCTGGACCCACCAGTCGCCGGCCTCGAAGCCGGGCCAGCCGGCCACGTCGCCGCGCTTGCCGGTGCGGACCGTGCCGCCGGGCAGGACCTCGCCCTCAACGTCCTGGGCCAGGGCGTCCAGATCGACGCCGGGCTTGACGCTGAGATCGGTGGCGGGCTCGTCGCGGGTGGCCAAAGCGAGCCCAATCAGATTGGCCTCGCCATAGGTCGCCTTCCAGCGGGCGGCCAGCCAGTCGGGCAGGTTGGATTCCGCCGTGGTCAGGCCGGGACCGTCGCGGTCCACCCCGCGCAGCACGGCGTTGACCAGGTTCTTGTAGGGGCGGGTCTTGGCGTCGCGCTCGGCCAGTTTCACCGCCGTCGAAACGGCGGCGAAGGCGGGGGTGCCCAGGACCAGGGTCTGGGCCAGGGCGACGCGTAGGATGGTGCGCACCGGGGCGGGCGGCGCCTTTTGCAGGCGGCGGTCCAGAATCTGGTCGATCTCGCCCAGACGGCGCAGGGCGGCCATGGCCACGGCGCGGGCGAAGGCCCGGTCGGGGCCCGCCAGATCCTTGGCCGGAGACTGGGACAGGGCCTCGTCCAGACCTGTGCGCTTCTCCAGCGCGGCGTTCAGCAGGATGCCCGCGACCAAGCGAGCCTCGACGCCGATGTCGGCGTGGGGATCATCGGTGACGATCTCGGGCTGGGCCTCGCGACGCGGGCGCGATTTCTCGGCCATGCGGCGACCGCGCGCCGCCGAACTCTTACCCTTGGGCGTACCACCACTCATACGGAAACCTGCGTGCCCAGCTCGACCACGCGGCCGGGCGGGATATGGAAGAAGTCGGTCGGATTGGCGGCGTTGCGCATCAGGAAGATGAACAGCTTGTCCTGCCAGAGAGGCATCCCCTGACGCGCGGAGGCGACCACGGAACGACGGCCCAGGAAGAAGCTGGTCGACATGATGTCGAACTTCAGCCCCTGCTTGCGGCACAGGCCGAGCGCGCGTGGCACGTTCGGCGTCTCCATGAAGCCGTAGGTGATGGTCAGCCGTTTGAAGTCGTCGCTGATCGGCTCCATCGTCACACGCTGACTGTCGGCAACGCGCGGCCGATCGGCGGTGTGGACCGTCAGGATGACGTTCTTCTCGTGCAGCACCTTGTTGTGCTTCAGGTTGTGCATCAGGGCCACCGGCGCGACCTCGGGGTCCGAGGTCAGGAAGATGGCCGTACCCGGCGCCCGGTGCGGCGGACGCGCCTTCAGCATCTCGATCAGGTCATGAAGGGGCAGGCTGTCCTTGCGAGTCTTTTCGGTCAGGATCTGCGTGCCGCGCACCCAGGTCCACATGATCAACACCAGACCGCCGCCCAGCACCAGCGGCATCCAGGCGCCGTCCGGGATCTTGAGCAGGTTCGAGGTCAGGAAGACGCTGTCGATGATCCCGAACGGAACCAGGGTCCCCAGCACCGCCCACATCGGCCACTTCCACTTCTTGGTCACCACCGACCAGGCCATCAGGGTGTTGACCAGCATGGTGCCGGTGACGGCCACGCCATAGGCCGCCGTCAAATTGTGAGACGACTGGAAGGTCAGCAGCAGGAAGAGCACCCCGATCATCAGCAAGCTGTTCACCGCCGGGACATAGATCTGGCCGGCCAGGGTCTCGGAGGTGTTGCGGATGTCGATCCGCGGCAGCAGGCCCAGTTGAACGGCCTGCTGCGTCACCGAGAAGGCGCCGGTGATGACGGCCTGGCTGGCGATGACCGTGGCCGCCGTGGCCAGGACCAGCATGGGCCAGTAGATCATCTGCGGCACCATGTTCCAGAACGGGTTGTCGGCCGCGCCGGGGTTGGCCAGCAGGAAGGCGCCCTGGCCCAGATAGTTGAGCGTCAGGCAGGGCAGGACCACGAACAGCCAGCCCTGACGGATCGGCGCCTTGCCGAAATGGCCCATGTCCGCATAGAGGGCCTCGGCCCCCGTCACGGCCAGGAAGACGCTGCCGAGGATGACGAAGCCGAGGAAGCCGTCCTTAAGCAGCAGCTCGATCCCGTAGAGCGGCGACAAGGCGCGCAGGATGGTGAGGTCGTCAAAGATATGCGTCAGGCCCAGGACGCCGAGGCTGAGGAACCAGACGGCGGTGATGGGACCGAAGAACTTGGCCAGACCGGCGGTGCCGCGCGACTGAACCATGAACAGGGCGATCAGGATGCCCGCCGAGATCGGCAGGATGAAGGGGTCCAGCTCGCCGTTCAGGCCCGGCGCGTCCTTCAGACCCTCGACCGCCGACAGCACCGAGATGGCCGGGGTGATGACGCCGTCGCTGTAGAACAGGGCCGCGCCGCAGACGCCGAGAATAAACAGCCAGGCGCTGCGTCGGCCGACCGCATGCTGGGCCAGGGCCATCAGCGACAGGGTGCCCCCCTCGCCCTTGTTGTCGGCCCGCATCAGGAACATGACGTATTTGAACGTCACCACGATCATCAGGGCCCAGAAGGCCAGAGAGACCACGCCGATGATGGCCAGTTCGCCGCCGACGCCCTTCTGGGCGTGGCCGATGGCCTCGCGCAGGGCGTAGATCGGACTGGTGCCGATGTCGCCGAAGACCACGCCGATGGCGCCCAGGATCAGGGCGCGATGCGTCGCCTTGCCGTGCCCTGCGCCCTGGTGGGGCGGAGGGGGAGTCCCGGCGTTCGGTTGTTCGGAAGCGTTTGCGGCGGCCGTATCGGCGTCGCCACGGGGCGTGTCCCCAGCCATGCATAACCTCCGGGTCGCGCGAAGGGCGCGCCCATCAAGAGCGGCGGGCCTTTAACCGCTTTCCGTCAGCGGTTCAATCGGGCCTCGGTTCCGACCGACGAGCCGCCGACAGAATGCGCCGGTCCGTCTTGGCCTGAACCAGCACTACGACGTTGTCTTCAGAGGCGGAATCGGCCGGAAGAGCAAAAAGAACCGGACGCCCGGTCCAGTCGCCCAGTCGTCGTATTTCGCGCACCACATTGACGTGGCGCACGGCTTGGCCGCGATTGTCGCCCTGTCGAACCTCGACCGTCTGGAGGCCCGGCTGATAGACGACGGCCAGAATCTCGGCCCCGCCGGCGGGCGGGCGACCGGAACCGACGCCGACCCGGTCGCCGGTCTCGCGAAACTCAATCTCGGGCGGATGCAGACGGGCGGCGGCCTCGGCGTCGATGGCGGCCTGAAGCTCGGGCGAGCGGGCGCCCGACAGGTGGCGGCGACCGTCCACCACCACCTGAGGCGTCGAGACGTTCCTCAACTTCAGCGCTTGCCGATAGGCCTGCTGGCGGGCTGCGAACTCCGGCTTGGCGAAGGTGTCGGACCAGCCGAGATAGTCCCAGTAGCCGACGCCATAGGTCAGGGCGATGACGCCCGGCTCATCCGCAAACGCCTCCAGGCTGCGGTTGGCGTCGGGACAGCCGGAACAGCCCTGGGCGGTGAACAACTCGACCACCACCGGCTGAACCGTGGCGTCGCGCTCACGCGGGGGCACGGCCGCAGCGGTCAGCAGACCGACGCCTGCAACCGCGGTCGCGACTATTCCCGCTCTGATCCTGCCCCGTGCCGTCATGGCGGCGATCCTAGTCCCTTGTTCCGTCCACGCCTCTCATAAAACCGTGAAGGCGTTTTTCTTGGCCTACCGCCCTCCGGGCTACTTGAGGCCGCCTTGCTGGGCCTATCGGCCTTCGGGGGACTTGAGGCCGCGCTCAAGCAGGCCGAAGGCCGTTAGCGCACCAAGAACGCCCTCAGTCCATCAACTGCTGGCTGAGATAGACATAGTGCCTGGCCCAGCGGCGGGCGTTGGCGACCGGGTCGGCGTCGTTGGAGTGACCGCCGGCGGTGTCTTCGAAATAGAGGTGATCGTGGCCCTGATCGCCCAGCCGCGCCGCGAACTTGCGGGCGTGGCCGGGGTGGACCCGGTCGTCGCGCGTATTGGTCGTGATGTAGACGCGCGGGTATTTCACCTCGGGCCGCAGCTGCTGATAGGCCGAGTAGCGGGCGATGAACTCGGCGTCGGCGGGGATGCGCGGGTCGCCGTATTCACCGATCCACGAGGCGCCGGCGGGCAGGTCCTGATAGCGCAGCATGTCGATCAGCGGGCTTTCGATCACCACCGCGTTGAACAGTTCCGGGTGCTGGGTGATCGACACGCTCGTCAGGACCCCGCCGTTCGAGCGGCCATAGATACCCAGATGGCGCGAGCTGGTGATCTTGCGCTGCTCCAGATCGCGGGCCACGGCGGCGAAGTCGTCAAAGGCGCGCTGACGGTTTTCACGCAGAGCCGCCTGATGCCAGCCGGGACCGAACTCGCCGCCTCCGCGGATATTGGCCTGAACGAAGACGCCGCCATTCTCGAGCCACAACTTGCCCATCTCAGGCTTGTAGGCGGGCGGGAAGCTGACCTGAAAGCCGCCGTAGCCGAACAGGATGGTAGGGCCCGTCCCGTCCATCGCCAGGTCCTTGGGCCGGGTGACGAAGTAGGGAATTTTCGTCCCGTCGGTCGAGGTCGCCTCGAACTGCTCGACCACATGGGTCGAGGCGTCGAACTTGGCCGGGGCCGACTTCAACTCGGTCAGGACGCCGGTCGAGACCTCGGCCAAGCTGAGCGTCGGCGGCGTCAGGAAGCCCTGGGTCGAGACGAAGACCTGGCCCTTGGCCTTGGAGCTGTCGCCGAGGCCCACGGCGCTGTTGGCGGGGACGGCCAGTTCGGTCACGGTCCAGCCGTTCGCGCTCGGGGTGAAGCGCTTCAGCGTGCCGACGACGTTGTCGGCAATGACGGCGACGATGCTGTCGGAAAAGACCGTCACGTTTTGCAGCGACTGGCGCGGCGAGGGCGTGAAGACGGTCGCCCGCTCGGCGCCGATGGCGATATCCAGCCGGACAGGTCCCAGAACCCCGAGCGGCAGGGACAGCAGGGAACCGGCGGCATAGTCCTGACCGTCGAAGCTCCAGGCCTGATCCGGCGAGAAGATCAGATTGCCGCCCATGACGCCTTCGACAGCGACGCGTTCCGGCAGATTCAGCTTGACCGGCTTGCCGTCCGCCAGACGCCAGATTTCCGAGCGGAAGGTGTCCAGCGGGCGGCTGAACAGGACGGCCTCGACCGCGCCGGCCTTGTCGCGGAAGACCATCGGGCTGACGCCGTAGCCGCCGTCCGACTGCTGGCCGCGATAGACCTCGGTCGCCTGGGCCAGAGGCTGACCGCGCTTCAGGGATTTGACGATGAAGGGATAGCCCGACTCCGTCATGGCGCCCTGGCCGTTCTCTGCGCCGAAGTCGGTGGCGATCAGCAGGGTGTCGCGGTCCAGCCAGGTCAGGCGGTGCTTGCCCTCGGGGATGACGAAGCCGCCCTCCACGAAGGTCTTGGTGGTCAGGTCGAACTCGCGGACGGTCACGGCGTCCTTGCCGCCGTCCGACAGGTTGATCAGGCAGCGGGTCTCGTCCGGCGCCAGGCAGTCGGCGCCCTTGAACACCCAGTCGCGGCCTTCCGCTTTCGACAGGGCGTCGATGTCCAGCAGCGTCTCCCACTGGGGCGCAGAAGTGCGATAGCTGTCCAGCGTCGTGCGGCGCCAGACGCCCTTGGGGTTAGCCGCGTCCTGCCAGAAATTGCCCAGACCCTCGCCCAGGAAGTTGACGCCCGGGATGCGGTCGGTGGCCGTCAGGATGGCCTCAGCCTGCTGGCGGAAGGGCTCGTAGCGGCGGTCGCCGGTCAGAGCGGCCAACGCCTTTTCGTTCGAGGCGGCGACGAAGGCCCTGGCCTCGGCCCCGTCCACCTCTTCCAGCGCCAGATGATCATCGGCGGCCTTGACCCCCTCGGGCGAAAGGTCGCGCGGGAAGTGCGGCGGCGGATTGATCGCGGCGACAGCGGCGGGATCGGCAGGAGCCTGGGCGAGGGCCGGGCCTGCGGCGAGGATCAGCACCGGCAGGGCGGCGGACAGGAACAGGGACTTCATGATTTTCTCCGCTCATCCCCGCGGAGGCGGGGACCCAGAACTTTGGCTCAACCAGCCGCCGCTGTGACGCTCGCTCGTATCCCAGGTCTGAGCGTGAGGCTCAAACCTGGGTCCCCGCCTCCGCGGGGATGAGCGGGGAGGGGTTAGGGCTTCGCTGGTTCGTCCATCAGGCGGCGCGTCAGATAGGTGTATTCGAGCGCGATGCGGCGAGCCGTTTCGCGCAGGTTGGCGCCGGCCGCGTGTCCGCCGTCGGTGTTTTCATAGAAGAGGACCGGATAACCCAACTCCTCCAGGCGCGCCGCCGCCTTGCGGGCGTGACCGGGGTGGACGCGGTCGTCCTTGGTCGAGGTGTGAATAAAGACCTCGGGATAGGGCTGACCCGCCGCCAGACGCTGATAGGGCGAGTATGCCTCGATCCAGGCGCGCTGTTCCGGGATGTCCGGGTTGCCGTATTCACCGATCCACGAGGCGCCGGCCAAGAGCTTGTGGAAGCGCAGCATGTCGAACAGGGGCACCTGGATGACCGCCGCGTTGATCAGGTCCGGGCGCTGGGTCAGCATGGCCCCCATGAAGAGGCCGCCTTGCGAGCCGCCCATGACGCCGAGGTGCGGCTGGCTGGTGATGTTGCGCGCGATCAGGTCCAGGGCCACGGCCTGGAAGTCCTCGTGGGCACGCTGGCGGTTTTCCTGCTGGGCCGCCTGGTGCCATTTCGGACCGAACTCGCCGCCGCCGCGCGTGTTGGCGATGACATAGACGCCGCCGCGCTCCAGCCACAGCTTGCCGACCGTCGGCGAATAACCCGGCAGCAGCGACGACTGGAAGCCGCCGTAGCCATAGAGCAGCGTCGGGTTCGACCCGTCCATGGCCATGGCGTCCTTATGGACGACGAAATAGGGGATCATGGTCCCGTCGGCCGAGCGGGCCTCGAACTGATCCACGCGCATGCCGGTCGCGTCGAACTTGGCAGGCAGAGACTTGGTCAGGGCGACGGCGCCGGTCGAGGCGTCGGCCAGATAGAGGCTGGACGGGTTCAGATAGCCGGTGACGCTGACGAAGATCTTGTCGTCTTGCTCGGAAGCCGAACCGACGCCGACCGAGACGTTCTGCGGCAGGTCCAGACGGGTGCGGCTCCAGTCCACCGGATCATAGACATAGACCGAGCCGCGTACATTTTCATAAAGGGCGACGACCAGCTTGTTGCGGGTGGCGCTGACGCCCTCGACGGCCTCGCGCTCGCCCGGACGGATGACCAGTTGCGCCGGGGTCCTGGGATCGGCCAGCCAGGCTTGCAGGTTCCAGGCGATGACGTCGCCGGTCTTGAATTCCTGACCCGAAGGCGCCGTCCAGTCCTGATCCGTCGTCACCACCATCTGGCCGGCGACCAGGGCGTTGATGTTGGACTTGAGCGGCAGGGCCAGCCGGGTCGTCGTACCGTCGGCGTTCAGGCGCCAGGTTTCACTTTCATAGAAGTTGATGCCCCGGTTCAGCAGCACGGCCTGTACCACGCCATCGGCGTCGCGCAGGGTGTAGCCCGAGACCGAGACGTCGGTCTGCTGGCCGGCGAAGACCTCGACCGCCTGATCGACGCTCTGGCCGCGCTTCATCAGGCGCACGGTGCGCGGATAACCCGAATCCGTCAGCGAGCCCTCGCCGAAGTCGCGCGAGATCAGGACCGTGTCCTTGTCGATCCATGTCACGCCGCCCTTGGATTCCGGCAGGTTGAAGCCGCCGTCCACGAAGGTCTTGGTCACGCTGTCGAACTCGCGGATCGTCACCGCGTCCTTGCCGCCGTCCGAGAGGGACAGCAGGCAGTAGCGTTCCTCGGGCGCCAGGCAGGTCGCGCCCTTATAGACCCAGTTCTTGCCCTCGGCCGCCGACAGGGCGTCGATGTCGAGGATGGTCTCCCAGGTCGGGGCGTCGGTGCGATAGGAGTCCAGCGTCGTGCGGCGCCAGATGCCGCGCACATGCCCGGCGTCCTGCCAGAAGTTGTCGATGTGGCCGTCGTGGGTGAAGCCCGGCGAGGGGATGCGGTCGCGCGACTGGACCAGGTCCAGGGCCTGCTGATGCAGGGCTTCATAACGCGCATCGCCTTGCAGCGTGCCCAGCGAGGTCGCGTTGTGGGCCTTGACCCAGTCCATGGCGCGCTCGCCCTCGACCTCTTCCAGCCAGATATAGGGGTCGGTCGCGTCACTGGTGGCGAAGCCGGGAGCGCTCGAAGCCGCAGCGAGGGTGTCAGACGGATAGGCCATGGCGACAGGTGCGGCTCCGGCGGCGAGAAGAAGGGCGGCGGCGGACGCCAGAGTGCGGATCATGTTTCATTCCCCAACAGAATTCGGCCGGCACCTTGGCGAGGCGCGGCGGCGGCGGCAAGCGGTGGAAATCTTACAAGCCTGTCATCTTTGGTCGCAGGGCGACCAGCGGCGTCTCAGGCGCCGTCGTCGGGAATGCACAGGATCTGGCCGCAGGCCTTGCAGTGGACGGCGTCGGGGTCGTGCTTCTGCAGGCCGCAGGTGGGGCAGGGGAACCTGACCTTGTGCGGGCGGATCAGGGTCTGGGCCAGACGTATGAACAGGGTGATCCCCACCAGCATGACCACGATGGAAATGACCCGTCCCCAGTTGCCCGGCAGGGTGATGTCGCCGAACCCGGTCGTCGTCAGGGTCGCCACTGTGAAATAGAGGGCGTCCAGATAGCCGTGAATATGTTCGGCCCGCCCCCGGAAGGCGGCATAGACAAAACCGGTGACGACGAAGACGAAGGTGACGAGCGCCGCCAGAGCCCGCGTGATCTCCTCCACGCGGGTGTCGTCGAAGCGACGGCCGACCGTGCGCCAGAAGAAGTCGGAATTGAGCAGGGTCCACAGCCGCAACATCCGCAGGAAGCCGAAATTGGCCAGCCAGATCGGGAACAGCAGAGTGGCGAGGACGAACAGGTCGACCCAGACGATCGGCCGCTTCAGCCAGTCCTTGACGTCGGAATAGGCATAGGCCCGCGCCATCAGGTCCAGACCCAGGACAGCGGCGATCAGATAGTCGAGCACATAGAAGGCCCAGCCCGCCTCCTTGAGGATCGGCGCAGCCAGAAAGAAGCCGATGATGGCGATGTCGATGATGATGACCGTCAGGCGGAACTTCACCGCCTTGGGCTGGCTGCCGTGATAGAGATAGCGTAGCCGCGCCCGCAATCTCAGGCGGCCGTGGTCCTGAATGTCAGCCGGTTCGTGCGCCATCGCCGCCAGCGATACATGAACCGGCGAAAAATCCTATATGAAGGCGGACATGACCCAGGCTGCTCGCCCCTATATCCGCATGAACGGCGCCGGAAACGCCTTCATCGTCGTCCAGGCCTTCGAGGAAGGCTTTCACCCGAGCGAGAATCAGGTGCGCGCCCTGGCCGGACCGGCGGCGGGTCTGGGCGGTTTCGACCAATTGATCGGCGTCGAGCCGTCAGAGACGGCGGACGCCTTCATGCGGGTGTGGAACGCCGACGGCTCGATGGTCCAGACCTGCGGCAACGCCCTGCGCTGCGTCGGCTGGCTATTGCTGGAGGCGACCGGCAAGGAAGAGGTGGTCATCGACACCCTGGGCGGGCCGACGACCGCGCGGCGGGCGGGGGGCCACCTGGTTCAGGTTGATATGGGAACGCCCCGTCTGGACTGGACCGAGGTGCCTCTGGCAGAGGAGATGGACACACGCGGCATCGAGCTTCAGGTCGGACCGATCGACGCGCCGCTGCTGCATACGCCCGGCGCGGTCTCGATGGGCAATCCCCACGTCGTTTTCTTCACCGACCAGCAGAACGACGCCTTCGTGCGCGGCTCGGGCTCGCTGATCGAGCATCACCCGCTCTTCCCGGAGGGGGTCAATGTCGGCTTCGCCAAGGTCATCGACCGCGACCATATCCGGCTGCGGGTGTGGGAGCGCGGCGCAGGTCTGACCTTGGCATGCGGCACCGGCGCCTGCGCCGCCCTGGTGGCCACGGCCCGGCGGGGCCTGACCGATCGGAAGGCGACCGTCGTGGTCGATGGCGGCGAACTGGTCATCGACTGGGACGAGGCGACGGGCCACGTCTTCATGACCGGCCCGGTCGAAGTCGAGCGCACGGGACTTCTGCCCACGGGCCCAGGCAATCTGTCCTGACGCAGCGTCAGCGGTTGTCCCGTCACGTCCCACGATCTAGGAACATGGGGCGCCTGCCCTTCCCGAGATCGAAATGCCCGAATTGACCGATAAACAGACCTTCTCCGACGACGACGCTCTGGAGTTCCACAGCGATCCGACGCCGGGCAAGATCTCCATGGCCCCGACCAAGCCGATGGCCACCCAGCGCGACCTGTCGCTGGCCTATTCGCCGGGCGTGGCCGTGCCGGTCCTGGCCATCGCCGCCGATGCGGACAAGGCCTACGACTATACCGCCAAGGGAAACCTGGTCGCCGTCATCTCCAACGGCACGGCCATCCTCGGTCTGGGCAACCTCGGCCACATGGCGTCCAAGCCGGTGATGGAGGGCAAGTCCGTCCTGTTCAAACGCTTCGCCGACGTCGACAGCTTCGATGTCGAAGTGAAGACCACCGACCCGGACGAGTTCGTCACCGTGGTCAAGAACATCGGCGACACCTGGGGCGGCATCAACCTGGAGGACATCAAGTCCCCGGAATGCTTCGAGATCGAGGCCCAACTGCAGGACCTGCTGGACATCCCCGTCTTCCATGACGACCAGCACGGCACGGCCATCATCTCGACCGCCGGTCTGATCAACGCCTGCCATATCGTCGGCAAGAAGCTGGAAGACGTGAAGGTCGTCCTGTCGGGCGCCGGGGCTGCGGGTCTGTCGTCCATCGCCCTGATGAAGGCCGCCGGGGTCAAGGCCGAGAACACCGTCATCTGCGACCGTCAGGGCGTCATCTACAAGGGCCGCGACAACGTCTCGCAATGGCAGGCGGCGCACGCCACCGACACCCCCCTTCGCACGCTCGAAGAAGCCATGGTCGGCGCCGACGTGGTGCTCGGTCTGAGCGCGAAGGGCGCAATCTCCAAGGAAATGGTCGCCTCCATGGCGCCCAATCCGATCATCTTCGCCATGGCCAACCCCGACCCGGAAATCACCCCCGAAGACGTCAAGTCGGTGCGTTCGGACGCCATCATCGCCACCGGCCGCTCGGATTATGTGAACCAGGTCAACAACGTCCTGGCCTTCCCCTACCTGTTCCGCGGCGCCCTGGACGTGCGCGCGCGCCAGATCAATCACGAGATGAAGATCGCCTGCGCCCACGCCCTGGCGGCGCTGGCCCGCGAGGACGTGCCGGACGAGGTCGCCGCCGCCTATCGCGGCCGCAAACTGAAGTTCGGCCCGGAATACATCATTCCGACCCCGTTCGACCCGCGGCTGATCTGGTACATCCCGCCCTTCATCGCCCAGACGGCGATGGAGACGAGCGTGGCGCGCAAGCCGATCGCCGACATGGACGCCTATCGCATCTCGCTGAAGCAAAGGGTCGATCCGTCCGCCGCCCTGATGCAGAAGATTTCCTCGGCCGTGCGCTCGGGACCGCAGCAGCGGGTGGTCTTCGCCGAGGGCGAGGAACAGTCGGTCATCCGCGCCGCCTGGGCCTTCAAGCAAGCCGAGCTGGGCACCCCAATCCTGGTCGGGCGCGAGGACCTGATCCGTCAGAACGCCGCCGAGGCAGGCATGAACTTCGACGAGCTGGGCATCCAGATCGTCAACGCTCGCACCTCGGGCCGCAATGTCGAATACACCGACTGGCTGTACGAGCGCCTGAACCGTCGCGGCTATCTGCGTCGCGACGTGCAGCGCATGATCAATCAGGACCGCAACTACTTCGGCGCCGCCATGGTCGCGCGCGGCGACGCCGACTGCATGGTCACTGGCGTGACCCGCAACTTCAACATGGCCCTGAAGGAAGTCCGCCGCGTCCTCGACGTCACCGACCGCATGATCGGCCTTTCGATCCTGCTGGCCAAGGGCCGCACCCTGTTCGTGGCCGATACCTCGATCCACGAACTGCCCAACGCCGCCGAACTGGCCGAGATCGCCATCAAGGCCGCCGCCACGGTCAAGAAGCTGGGCCGCAAGCCCCGCGTCGCCTTCCTGTCCTACTCGACCTTTGGCGACCCCCCCGGCGATCGCGGCGAGAAGGTGCGCGAAGCCATCCGCATCCTCGACGCCATGGATGTCGACTTCGAATACGAGGGCGAGATGCCGCCCGAGCTGGCCCTGAACCCGGAGGCCCGCGCCAACTATCCCTTCATGCGCCTGACCGGCGACGCCAACGTTCTGGTCATGCCCGCCATCCATTCGGCGGCCATCTCGACCCGTCTGGTGCAGTCGCTGGGCGGCGCCACGGTCATCGGCCCCCTGCTGGTCGGTCTGGAGAAGTCGGTGCAGATCGTGCCCCTGGGCGCCTCGGTCAACGAGATCATGACCGCCGCCACCTTCGCCGCCTACGCCGAGGGCGCGTCGGTCGAGGACTGACGCGATCAGACTTTGGCGCGCCTCTCGCGCTAGATTACTCGGATGGGGCGGCTTCGGCCGCCCCATTTGCGTTTCGGGCTTGCAGCGCCGTCTGCTTGGCCGCGACGACGAAGGCCAGAATGATCGCAAAGACGCCGATCACCGTCGAGTAGAGGAAGAAGACCACATAGCCCGCCCCCAGGGCCGCCGGAGTAACGCCGCTGGTCGCCGCGCCCTGGACCAGAGACCCGGCGGGCAGTCGCGCGAACAGACCCTTGAGCGGAGCGAAGACGCCGCCGACCTCCGCCGCCCGCGCCGAGGCCTCGACGATCCGGCCCGACTGCGAGGCGATCAACTTGCCCGGCAGGGCGTAGAGCGAACTGAACAGGGCGTACTGGGTCGCGGTGAAGCCGATACTGGTCAGGCTGGACATGTAGGCGATCAGGGCCGTGCCCGCGTAGCCCGTGGCCAGGTTGTCCACGCCGATGGCCACAAACAGGGCGCCGATATCCGGCCCCTGGGTCGCCAGCCAGGCGAAGACCAGATTGGACACCGGGCTCATGAAGGCGCCGATGACCATGGTGCGGATCAGGCCCAGACGGGCCACCGACCAACCGCCGACAAAGACGCCGACCGTGGTGGCGATGACGCCGAAGACCTTACGCACCTCGGCCAGCTCGGTCTTGGTGAACCCCAGATCCAGGTAGAAGGGATTCATGATGTTGAGCACGAAATCGGCCAGGCGATAGACGCAGATCAAGGCCAGGATCAGCGTCGCCACCCCGGCGAAGCGAGTGTAGAAATCCTTCAGCGGCTCGCCGAATGATCCCGCCAGATAGGCGCCCGGACGCGTCCGCACCCGGGGAATCGGCCAGCAGGCCAGGATCAGCAGGCCCAGGCCGCCGAACACTGACACGACCTGGAGATAGACGCCCTCCGGCTTGGCGGCCCAGGCGTCGCTGATTGCCGCCTGCCCCTCGGGCGAGAGACCGAACAGGCCGAGCAGGCCGTTGAGCGGTCCGGCCTGGCCGCTGAGACCCGATCCCATGATCAGGGCCGCGACGGCGATGATCCCCAGGCGGACGATCCATTCGACGATCTCCAACCGGGGCCGCGACGGCACGTCGGCGACCGGGATCGGGCGGATCGCATGGGCCTTCTCGCGCGGGGCGAACAGGACGCCGATGACGCCGAAGGCCATCAACCCGGCCATGACGGCGTAGGACAGGTTCCAGTTGTAGAGGTCGGCCAGGACCAAGGGCACGGCGCCGGCGACGATCTGGGCGACGCGGTAGCCCATCTGATAGGCGGCGGCCATGGCCCCGTGGCGGCTGTCGTCCGCGGCCTCGATCCGCCAGGCGTCGATGACGATATCCTGGGTCGCGCCGAAGAAGCCGACCAGAACGGCGAAAGCCGCGACCTGCATCAGCGATGTCGCCGGGTTCAGGCCGGAAATCGACCACAGCCCGAAGATCACCACCGCCTGCGTCACCAGCATCCACGACCGGCGATGGCCCAGATACCGGGTCAGGATCGGAATCCTGGTCCGGTCGATCAGCGGCGCCCAGACGAATTTCAACGAATAGGAAATCGTGGCCAGGGCGAAGAAGCCGATCACCGACAGCGACAGGCCGCTCTCGCGCAGCCAGGCCGACAGGGTGTCGAAGATCAGCAGGTTGGGCAGCCCGGCCGAAAAGCCGAGCAACAGCATGACGAAGACGCGGCGCTCGCCATAGACGGCGAGGCCGGCCAGCCCCTTGGCGGGCGCGGCGGCGGGCGTCTTCGTGTCGGTCATGCAGGTCTCCGGCGGACGCCGCCGGAAACAGGCGGTCGTGGCTACTGAGCGCCGACCTTGGCGCGGTTGCCGACGTTCGTCCAGCGGGTCAGGGCGGCGCGCAGGGCGTCGGCCTCCAGCGGTTTGGTCAGATGGTCGTTCATGCCCGCCTCCAGACAGGCGATGCGGTCCTCGGCGAAGGCGTTGGCGGTCAGGGCCACGATGGGGGTGCGCTCGCCCCGGGCTCTCAGAGCGCGAACGGCGGCGGGACCGTCCATGCGCGGCATGCGCATGTCCATGAAGATCAGGTCGAAGCGCGCCTCCTTCAGCGTCAGCAGGGCCTCGTGACCGTCGGCGGCGGTCTGGACCACGCAGCCCTCGCGCCGCAGCAGGGTCTTTGCCAGGAGGGCGCCGACGGGATTGTCCTCGACCAGCAGGACCCGCAGGCCCTTGAAGGCCACAGGCGTGACGCGGTCGTCGTCCTGAGCCCGCCCGACGGCGACGGTCAGTCCCTTCCTGCGCCCGGAGGCCGCCAGCACCCGCTCGGCCAGCGAAGCCCGACGCAGCGGCTTGATCAGATAGCCGTGGAAGCCCGCCGCCCGGTAGCGATCGACCAGATCGCGCTCGCCGGGCTTGAGCAGGATGATGGCCTCGCCCTGAGACGGCTTGACCATCAGGGCGCCGTCCTCGGCCATGGCGTGGTCGATCAGGGTGACGCCCGCCTGACGCGCGACACGACCGCCCGAGGCCTCGATCTGGGCCGCGGCCGCCTGACGCACGAAGGGATCAGGCGTGCGGACCGCCACGACGACGCCGTCCAGCGGCCGTTCCCGCGGCGCGGCGCCGGCGGCCACGGGGAAGGGCGCCTCGAAGCGGAAGCGGGCGCCGGGGCCGTCAGGGCGGTCGGCGACGGTCACGGTCCCGCCCATGGCCTGGGCCAGACGACGGACCACGGCCAGGCCCAGACCCGCGCCGTCGAAACGCGCGGCGTCGGAAGCGTCGGCGTGGCCGAACTCGTCAAAGATACGGGTTCGCGCCTCTTCCGGCACGCCGGGGCCGGTGTCGTCGACGACGAAGGCCAGACGCGGGCGCGCGGCGGTTCCGCCAGCGCGCTCGACCGTCAGGCGCACCCCGCCCCGGTCGGTGAATTTCACGGCGTTGCCGGCCAGATTGAACAGGACCTGGCGCAGGCGGCCCTCGTCGGCGATGACGTCAGGCGCGTCGGCGGCGACGGACCAGACGATCTCCAGCCCCTTGTCGTGGGCCTTGGGGCTGAGCAGTTCGGCCACGCCGCGCGTCAGGCCCTCCAGATCGACGGGGGCGGGATCGAACTCGAGCGCGCCGGCCTCCAGCCGGGCGAAGTCGAGCAGGTCGTTGACCAGACCCAGCAGGTGCTCCGCCGACTTCTGCGCCGCCTCGGCATAGGCGCGCTGCGCCCCGTCCAGCTTGGTCCGCGACAGCAGGCCCAGCATGCCGATCACCCCGTTCAGAGGGGTGCGCATCTCATGGCTCATCAGCCGCAGGAACTGCTGTTCCGGCGCGTCCGAAGGCGTGGCGGGCGTGATCTCGGTCGTTGCGTGCGTTCTGCGTGCCTGTCCCATGGCGGTCAGTGTAGCGCCCAAGGGTTAAGCGTGGCCGAACAGGGATGTCGGATCTCAGAAGGCCGGCGTCTCGCTACGGTGCGCCGTCTGGCGCTCGAAATCACCCTGGGCCCCGAGCGTCGTGCGGCGATACATCAAGGCCTCGGCGACGTGGCGGCGCAACACCCCGGTCGAGCCGTCCAGATCGGCGATGGTGCGCGCCAGCCTGAGCGTCCGGGTCCAGCCGCGCGCGGTCAGCCCCCCGGCCTCGCCCGCCCGCATCAACAGGGCGCGGCCCGCGTCGTCGGGCGCCGCGAAGCGGTCCAGGGTCTCGCCCGAGGCGCGGGCGTTGATGGCCTGATCGCGGGCCTTCACCGGATCGAAGCCCGCCGCACGGACCCGCTCCTCCTGCTGGGCGCGGGCGGTCGCCACGCGGGCGGCGGCCTCGGCCGTGCCTTCGGCGGGCGGCGGCAGGGCCATGTCGGCGGCGGTGACGGGCGGCGTCTCGACCGTCAGGTCGATGCGGTCGAACATCGGGCCGGAGATGCGGTTCTGATAGTCACGCTGGCAACGCGGAGCCTTGCCACAGGCCCCGCGTCCCGATCCGCCAAGGCCACACCGGCAGGGGTTCATCGCCGCCACCAGCTGGAACCGCGCCGGATAGCGGACATGGGCGTTGGCGCGCGCCACCACGATCTCGCCCGTCTCCAGCGGCTGACGCAGGCTGTCCAGCGCCTGGGCCGCATATTCCGGCAGTTCGTCAAGGAAGAGGACGCCGTTGTGGGCCAGGGACGCCTCGCCCGGCTTGGCCCGCAGCCCGCCTGTAAAATCTCACAGCTGATGCGAATCTTCTGAACCGTCGTCGCCCCCCAAATCCCCGAAGAACTGCACCCAACGCCTCGCAACTGATGCGAATGATTTCAGGAATCTCCAAAATTATGCGACAAGATCAGCCCGTGAAAACGCTTCGTAAAATCCCGCCGGGCCACCGCTCGATTACCGGCGTCATGCCATCGCGGTTCCCAAGCGGGCATCTGCCCTTTGAGTCGAAGTTGGAGATGGACTTCCTCACCCTGTTGCAACTCGACAACCGTATCTTCGATGTCGTCACCCAGCCGACCACCCTGGAGCTGACGGTCGATGGTCAGGCGCGGACTTACACACCCGATGTGCTGGTCTCGTGGCACGGTGCTATGCCGCATCCATTCGCCCATCGGCAGGTGATGTTTGAGGTGAAGCCGTTGAATGTGCTGCGCGAGAAGCAGACGCTTTGGCCCAAGTACCGGGCAGCAAGACGCAACCTGGCGCGACAGGGCATAGGTTTCCGCGTCGTGACCGAACGCTCGATCCGGACACCGCGCCTTGCGAATGCACAGCTAATCGCGCCCGTACTGGTCCAACCGCAGGACATTGAAATGATCACCCGCATCGCTCTGCTGGTTCGGGATCAGGGGCCGAGGCGTCTCGGCGACATTCGGCTGCATCTGGAAGCGGAAGGCGCCATTCGTGGTTCCATCATGGATGCGGCCTACGACATGATCGGTTCGCGCGAACTGAGGTGCAACCTGGACAGCCCTATCACTGACGAGACAGCCGTGACGTGGTGGGGAGACGTAATATTGGAGGAGATATTTGCCAGGACTTAAGCTGGAGGTAGGCGCACAGGTTGCCATCGCCGGGCGGCCGGGGGAGCTGGTCCAAATCCTCGACCTCGACCGCTACGTTGTTCGGTTCAAGAGCGGAGAACTGCTTTCGGTCGGTAGATCGGAGGTCGACGACACCGTGTCGGCCGAGACGCCAAAGCGAGCCTTCGACGATTATACGCCAGAGCAAAAGACCGAGGCGTTCCGCTGGTATGACGCGCTTATGCCGCTTCTTCACGGAAACTTTCGGCGGGGCGAGAAAACCGCCCTGATCGATGCAACAGCCAAAACTCTCGGCGTCAATCGAGCCACAGTGTACCGGCGGCTTGAGAACGGAAATCCAAGCGACCCGATGTCTTACCTCCCCATCGGAGGGCAAGGACGACCAGGCTCACGTTTGGATGAGATCACCGAAGCTCTGATGCAGGAGGTCATCAGAAAACACTACCTCCAGCGCAACCAGCCGACCGCTACAACCGTCTGGACGGAGCATATGCTTCCCGCCTTCAAGGACGCGCGCATTGCACCGCCCGGTCGTGCGACCTTCTTCCGTCGTATCGAGGGCATGGACCCGTTGGTGGTGACTGAGGGTCGCCACGGAAAGCGAGCAGCCCGTGAGGCCAAGAAGCGGCTGATGGGCGCCTATCCGTTCGCAGAAGCACCGCTCAGTTCGGTTCAGATCGACTACTGGCAATATGACATCGAGATCGTCGATGAGGCGACGCGTCAACCAATCGGCCGCCCCTGGCTGGCCATGTGCATCGACACATTCAGCTTCATGCCGACGGGCTACTATCTGTCACTGGATCCGCCCGGTGCCTCAAGCGCCGGCATGGCGATATTCCACTCCATCACCCGCAAGGAGAAGTGGCTCGCGAAGTTGGGCGTGGACATGAACTGGCCCGTCTGGGGCGTCATGAAGATGATCCATGCGGACAACGCCAAAGAGTTTCGCGGCCAGATGATGCAGAGGTTCGTCCGGTACGCCCAGACGAAGCTCGTGAACCGCAAGGTCAAGACTCCGCGCTACGGCCCCCACATCGAGCGGTACTTCGGCAAGCTCGCCCACAGCGTGAAGCACCTTCCCGGCGCCACGGGATCAAACATCACGGAACGGGCGAAGAAGCTCGACCCTCGCAAGACGGCAAGCCTGACGCTCAACGAACTTGAGCTCTACCTCCTGAGCGTCATCAAGGAGCACATCCACACGCCCCGCAAAGAGCTAGGCATGTCTCCGCTGGAGAAGTGGAAATCCTTCTTCTTCGACCGGGAAACCGGCCGTCAAATCCAGAAGCTCCCTGCCGAAGCGGATGACCTCGCCAGGATGCGTAAGGAGCTTCTGCCGATCACGACGCGCAAGCTCCAGCATTATGGCATCCAGTGGGACGGCCTGCACTATGACTCCGAGGCGCTGGTCGTGATCCGTCAGCGTCACGCCAAGACGCCGGAAAAGGACTTCATCGTCCGCCGTGACCCTCGCGATCTATCGGAGGTTTATGTCTGGGACGAGGACGGCAAGGTCTACCTTACCGTCCCGCTACGTAATCCTAGGGGCGTAGCTATGAACATCTGGGAGCACCGGGCGGCGAAAAAAGAGGCTCAGGAGAAGGGCAACCCCCGGCCGGATGAGAACGACATTTTCGACGCTCACAGGGAGCGAACCGAACGCAATGCTCGCGTCACGGCGGCAAGGAAAGAAACGCTCCGTATCCGCCGCGCCAATCAACAGAAGAAGGAGCACGCCGTCAGCAAACAGCGGCAGAAGGCTGTTATCGAGGCCGCTCAGCCCAATCCGAAGCCTTCCCCCGCGGTAATCTCCAGCATCCCGCTTCGGTCGATGCCGCCTGTCGTGCAGACGACGAACGACGATGATGTTTTTGATGATCTCGATAGCTGATGACTGACGTTCAACCCGACGAAGGCGTCCATCTGACGGAGAGGACGAGGACGTACCTCGCCACGCCGGGCGAGGGTCGCATCCTCGATAATTGGGAGGCGATCTGGATTGGCCACCATGACGCCAAGCTGGTTCATGCCCGGCTGGACCGGATGCTCAAGACCCCCCCGTCAGACCGCCCAAAGAACCTGCTGGTGTTCGGAGAATCCAACGTCGGTAAATCGACCATCCTCAAGCGATGGGCCAAGGCCACGAACGAGAAGGCCGCCGCCACCGCCGAGGCCCAGGATCCCGAAACGATGGGAGAGTGGGCCGTCGTGCCGGTAGTGAGGGTTCAGACCCCGCCAAAGGGTGACGAAGGTCGCCTGTACGACAACATTCTTCGGGCGATGGGCTTCCCCTTGCCTATCAGCTACTCGCCGTCGGCCAAATGCCAGACCGTGCTCAAGCTGCTGGCGAACAATCAGACCAAGATCCTGATGCTCGACGAGTTTCATAATGCGCTGTCGGGCCGGTTCGATCAGCGGCTCCATTTCAACGTCGTCATCAAGAACCTGACGAATGAGGCGGGCATTCCTCTCGTCGTCGCCGGCGTCGAAACCGTCGAGCTGGTGTTCCGCAAGGAGGACCAGCTTCATCGTCGATTCACGCGGATCAAGCTGGAGGCGTGGCGCGATAACGAGGATTGGCGCAAGCTGCTTCGCAGCTTCGAGCGCCTGATCCCTCTCAAGCACCCGTCATTTTTGGCTCAGCCCGAAATGGCGACAACGCTGTATGAGGTGTCCAGTGGTCGAATAGGCGATCTTTCCGACGTGCTGAGAGAGGCCGCGATCCAAGCCATCCTCTCAGGCGAAGAACGGATCACTCCAGACATGATCCAGGCCCTCTAGACCGATGTCAGCGGCGTCGTCATGACCGGCGTCGCATTCCAGCCTTATACGCCCTGGCCGTTTCGTGGGCGGCCTCGACCTGACGAGCTGTTCTCGTCGTGGTTCCTGCGCGCGGCGCACGCCATGACGATAAAGCCCTATGCGCTGGGCCATATCTCCTGGCGGTCAACCCCTCCGCCGCTCACGCGCGACATCGATGGGTGCGCAGACGACAATGTCATCGCCACGATGGCGAGGGCCACGGTCACACCTCTGGAGCAAGCTCGTCGAACCCTTCTATCAGCCTATGAGGGGTACCTTTTTGAGAAGCACCAGCCCCTCGGCCGCACGACCTGGATACTGCCGATAGGCGTGCGCGCGCGGCGGCGACACCACCCTGGCCTCCAGTTTTGTCCCGCCTGTATGGAAGCGCGTCCCTACTTCCGGTGCCTGTGGCGCGTTGGCTGGGCCACCGTATGCGTCGCGCATCGGCTCCGGCTGCTGGACCGATGCTCCCAATGCTCATCGGTTCTGTCGCCTTTTCAGGCGTCTGATCCATTCATTTGCCATCAATGCAGAGTGGCTTTCGCTGACAACGAGAGACGCCCGGCCAGCGACTTGTCCGTGAACTTCCAAACCCAACAGGAGAAGTTCCTGGCTGACGGGTGGGCTCAGCTCGGCAATAGCGCTTTCCCATACTCTGTTCAGTATTTTCAGACCGTGCGTCATGTCGCGCGGGTGATCGCGAAAGGCCCTCGTGCGGCAGGTTTTCGAGCCGCAATCACGTCGCGATGGGGTGGCGACGATGCGCCATTTGGACACTCGCTACTGCGCGAAGCCGAGGGATTGGAGGTCGATGACCGCTACCGCCTTTTCGATCTTGTGGCTCGGGGAATGCACGCCTGGCCAGACAGATTTGTCGAAGCCGCAAAGGCAGCGAAGCTTTGGCAGTCCTGGGCCGTCCGTGACGACCCCCGCCCTCCGTTCGCCTATGCTGATCTCGTGTCCTCGCAGTTGGCCCGGCCCAGCTACAGCCCGTCCGTTGAGGAAGTGCGCAGCGCCGTCGCCTATCTGCGACGCCAGAACCCAGGCTTCACCCGAAGAGATCTGATCCGGCTGCTGGGTGACAGCGAAAGCATCGCCATCGTGTTTAGGCAGGAACGCCGCAGACGGCGTAAACTTCTCATGGCCGCCGCCAGACGTTCCCTGACCTAATCATCCGCCTCAGCCGGGCGCCTGCCTTCATTGAGTGCTGAGATAGCGCCCACCAAATATACGCCGTAGGCGGACAGGTCGTTGAACCATGTGCCGTTGCGCCTCAACTTGACCGTTGGGTATTCCCCCGTCGCCTGACGCCAGACCCCGCGCTCAGCAGCATTCGTAGCTAGGATTGTCTCTATGGCTGGGTATGTCAGCTCCCTATGCAGAGGCGTGAATAGCAGTCCCAAAGCATGACCCTCTGTCGCTTCCTGGCGTTCCGCGTCGATGACATAGACATTGCCGCCCTCTGTGGCCACGCGCATCACCAGAGCACGGCGCAGACGGCCGCCACGGCGGACGATCGACCAAGTCAGCGGACGGCCGCGGGCGTCGGGTGGGTAGCGATATAACCCATCCATTGGATCGGCTCCGCAGCCGAAAGGCGGCGATATGACCCCGCAGGGCCAGTTCCGCTTGCCGGCAATCCGTTCAAGGGCGTTGCGCGTGGCTGTCAGTAGACTATCTGCTGCGCGAGGCTCATCGTCGAAATCGACGACAGAACTCTGGAAGGAGACGCCCACCGCGCCCTTTCTACCGGCAGGCCAGTAGGTCGATCCCATTTCGACGTGCTCGTCATCCTCGTCTTCAATCACCACTGTCGATTGCCGGCCGGTCGCATCCGTCACGATGTGTTCCAATTCAAACCCAGACTCATGGCTCGTGTGCCCGCCGTTCAGCGCCGTCGTCGTCAAGTTCGATGCGGGCGCGCGTTGAGGGTCTATCCTGAGTTGCTCCTGAACCGTGTCAGCCGATTTTACGGAGACGAACCGACGCTTCTCTCCCTCCTCCAGTTCGCCCGCCGCGCCGGGCACCTCGACAGTGATTTTTTGGAACGGCAGCAAGGGGGCTTTGATCGAGCGGATGCGCGTGATCAATCGACGTCGACTAGGCTCGCGGTTTGGATTTTCGCTCGTGACACGCGTCCAAGCCGTATCGACCGTCCATTGCGTCGGTTCGTCGAAGGGGAAGATGGTGGTCGGGAACAGCGGGTGCCGGTCTCTCAATGCGTTCTGCTTCGATGCGAAGATCTGCATGAAGGCAGTACGCATCCTGTCATTGGTCAGAATGCGGGCAATGGTTTCCGCTTCTCGACGATGCAGAGTGCGATGCGCCTTGATCCGGATCACTTCGGGGTCGGACGGATCGCGGCCACTGGCGTTGATATCGAAGATCATCCGACGGTCCGTCGGCCAGAGTTCGACGCCGCCCTCAATGGCCAATCGCAAGAAGTCAGTCGTTGGCCCGAACACGGCGCGGATCAGTTCAACCGCCGGGACGAAGTAGGTTTGGTCGCCAGTCCTGATACGCCAGGTTGGCGCGGCCCGGACACCCGTGAGTGGATAGACTGAGCGTTCACCGGGTTCCCAAACGACTTCCCCGAGTTTGTTCGTCGGCCAACCGTCGAGCGCCGGGACGTCGATGACGACCGTCTCGATCCGATCATTGACGGCTGCTGACGCTCCATTGATCCAGTGGCTTCCGATAGGCAGGCCGGCCACATCGCCAAGCGGTCGATAAAGCTCGTGGGTCTTCGGCGGCGTGGAGCTTCGGCGCCAACCCGCTTCGGCCATGAGCAGGTTTATGCCCTGTCCCATCTGGGATGTTCTCAGCTCGCCATACATGATGACTTCCCAAGGCTGATCATCTTTCGGGAAGGCGGCAAAGCTGTGTTCGATGGAGGGGGAAATCTGGTTACGCAAAGCTGGAATCAATCACGCTATCACTCGGAAAAATACTCGGACGAGCCCACGCCCTTTAATGTGCACGACGGCAGCCGAGCCCTCTACCGGCAAGGCCAGATACTCAATCATCCAGCTACAGCAGAACTGGATTTGGGGTTGGCCAATCGCTTTTCCACGCGACTCTTCGAGCCGCCACAACGATAGAAAAATATGACCCGAGAGTATTTCGACAGACACCTAACGTTCGCTCTATTCCATGACGGCCGCGCTACAGAAAGCTCGGAGAGATCATCAATCTACGAAGTATAAAGCCAGAGCGAAACCGCATGCGACCAAAAATGACGGAATCAAGAATTACTCTTATACTGCTTTCATGATGGAAAAAATCGTTGTCAAAATCAGAATGCGAACATGTTTAGCTTGCTAAATTTTGAAAAATTTCATAGTATTACTAGGAAATAGCTGCCCACTAGGAAAATAGCGACCGGCTATTTTCTGCCCACTAGGACGTAGAAGAAGTCATGCCTACTTCGCTCTCGCCGCTCTGGCCCCCTGCGTTGCCGCCCGTCACCGACGAAGATCTTGCGCCGCTGCCTACTGCGACGATGGCCGAGTGGCTTGCTGGACGTGAGCCGGCCCACCTTTCGACGAATACGGGCTCGCCGCTCGCCGCGTTTCAAAGTTGGCGCAACTTCAAGGAAGCTTTTGCTCCCGAGTTGATCGGACAAGCCTTCGAGGAGACCTCGGCCGCGCTAGGGCGCGATATCAGGCGAAGCGTGGACCCGTTTGGGGGGTCGGGAACGACCGCTCTTTCCAGTCAGTTTCTCGGGGTCGATCCGACCACGGTAGAGGTCAATCCATACCTTGCAGACCTGATCGAGGCGAAGCTCGCGACATATGACGTGGACGAGCTGCTGAAGGACTACTGCTATGTGATCGCCAATTTTGAGGATGTGGAGGTTGACCATTTCCCAGGCGCGCCGGCGACCTTCGTCGAGCCGGGCGTTCGCGGCAGGTACATTTTCAATCTAGGCGTCGCCGGTCGTATTGCCGGGTTGCGGCGAGCCATCATGGAACTTCCGAACGAAGCAAGTCGTCGCCTCCTGCGGGTACTCCTGGCGTCGATCGCCATTGAGGTCAGCAACGTCGTTGTCAGTGGGAAAGGTCGTCGATACCGCCGAGGCTGGGAAGCGCGCCTCACGACGGCGAGTCACGTCAGCGCTATGTTCGACGATGCGTTCGCCCGCGCGGCCTATGATATTCGCCGCTTCCGTGTTCGCAGTTGCCTATCCTACGATCTCAAACGAGGGGACGCGCGACTGCTCACTCCGAACGAGGGTGATTACGACGTAGCGATTTTCTCTCCGCCGTACCCAAACAGCTTTGACTACACGGACGTTTACAACGTCGAACTATGGGTTGGCGGCTACCTAAACAGCAAGCAAAGCAACACGGACCTCCGCAAACAGACCCTGAGAAGCCACGTCCAGATCCGGCGGCCATACGATACAACCGAACTGGTCTCGCCGACCTTGGACCGGGTCTATGGCGAGTTGGATCAGGTTCGGAACGATCTTTGGAATACGACCATCCCCGACATGGTGCGAGCCTACTTCGACGACATGAATCAAATCATCACCCGCCTCGGAACGGCGCTGGTCGATGGCGGGCGCGCATATCTGGTCGTGGGCGACAGCCGTTATCAGGGCGTCCAAGTTCCGGTCGCGGACGTCCTGATCGAACTGGCCGCCGCCGCCGGCTTCGAAAAGGTCGCCGACGAACCGTTCCGCTCAATGCGAGCTTCGCCGCAGCAAGGTGGCAAGCTGGAGCTTCTGGAGACTTTGATCACGCTTCGACGAGCTTAGCACCCTCTAGCGGAACGTTGGCCTTGCGCCAGCTATCCGATGACCGATGCAAATACCAACGCCACAGATGGACTTCCTGGGCCGCGGCGTCATCACGAATGGACGCAAACACTTCATCATCAGTGAGGTTCTGCTTGCGCATGTCGTAACAGCAGAGGGCTGCACGGTTGGCATGGATCGCATCCTTGTATGATATTGCTTGGCGAAGCCCCTTCTCTAAAGCTTCCTTGACCGACGACGCCGGAACAGGGTCGCCTGCCGTCGTCTTGTCCGTCAGCGCTTTTAGCTCGATCACCCAGATCTTCTTCACGACGCGCTGACCGTTGAGGTCTGTGAGCTTGGCGTAGATCGATATGTCCAGCCTGCCGTCGGCGTTAGGGATCTCAGGTCCAGTCTCCAGAGGGTGGATTTTCCCGCGTAGGAAAGTGATCAGCTTTCCTTGAATTCGCTCTTCGGGCTTCTCCGCCGGCCATCCGCTCGCCGCCTTCTCCCAAACCTTTTGGCCGTGACCCTCGCTGATCCGTTGCGGCGTTCGCATACGCTGATCGTAGAACTGATCCAGTATCTCCTTCAGCTCAGTCGCCGTGATCTCGTGGCTAGACAGATATACAAGTTCGACATCCTCCGGGTTTGAAACACCGGAACGGAAGAACATGGCTTTCGGCTTATCGCCTCGCCAGTCCACTATGAATGCTGGAAGACCATCGAGGCCATGAGCTTCGAGTGTCGAGAAGATATGCTCGTCTGGCACGATCTCCAAGGCATGAGCGTGCGTCAACGCGGTGTTCGAAATTAGCACCTGTTGAGAAATGGCATCCTCCCCATTTCCGAGCATTGGAATTGGCTTGGTCTTTCGATCCTTCACATCATCCTTGATCGCCAGGCTGCGGAGAAAGACCGAAACTCCTTTAGCCTCTCCCTTCTCAAATCGCCCTTCAACCAGTTGAGCAACCCGCCCAACGAAACGCTCGATTGGCGACGACCCCGCTTCCGGGGACGCGCCAACCTCCTTCGCGACGACCTCAATCTGACTGACGTCAATGCCCCCAAAGTCAGCCATTGACCCTCCGCTTGAGCAAACGGACGTACAGGTCGAGCCTCTGTGCCGGCGTGTAGTGCAACCCCTCGGGCGCGAAAGCCTGGAAGGCCTCTGTGACGTTGAAGGATGGATTGGTCTTGGAGCCCTCACCTGCGAACTTCACGACCCGATCCGTCGAGATCGATGGATTCGTCCAGGCAGCATCTGCAATGGCGGCGTCGTCGCGGAGGCCGGGCTCAATCTCGACGAATGCGAAGGCGATCTCGTTCAGGAATGCCGCCGTCCTGCGTTCGTCCGGGAAGGCATCGATGACGTCCAGTATCGGCGCTGCGTATCGGCCGGCGAGCCGGAAAGAAGCGCTCAACTTGTCGCCTACCTCCTCATCCGCCTGGATCGAATCCACGACCACAAGGCCGAGCCCGATGCAGTTATCGAGTTCACTCTCGAAGCGGATCGACCGCGGCCCTTCCTCCGTCTTCAACACCGAGCCCTCGACGGGCACGATATCCCATACAGGGCTCAACACATTGCTGAGATAGACGACCGATTGAAGGTCGCGGTTGGAAATGGGGGTGGCGCCGGCGTTCTCCAACGCCGCGAGGGTTTGAAGCACTCGGACCCGAATGGCGCAGGCCAGATTGTCTTCGGACACACCAAGGGCCATTAGGTCGGCCTCCGCAGCATGATCTCATCGACCTTGCGAAGGTAGTCGTTCTTTAGCTGGTTTAGCGCCGCCGTCGGAACCGCCTGATCGAGCAAATTGATGACACGTGAACGCGGGTTCGGTGCGTAGTTCCGAAGGGTATTCGGAATAAAGCCGCCCTCGACGATGTTGGACGCGAGAACGACGCTCTTACCTGGCTGAGACGCGAAGCTTGCAAACAGGTCGCCGGCCCGCTCAGCAAAAACGGCGTCCACCGAACCTTCCGGCCCATCGATCGCCAACGTGCCAGCGGCACCGCCCAACACGTCGATCAATGCCATCCGGAAGATCAAATCCAGATACTCTCGCTGAGATAGCGAGACCTGTTCGATCCGCCTACGGACGAACTGTCCTTGGCTGGCTCCCGAGGTCATGTCGATTTCGAAGGCCGGAAACAGGAACGTCTTGCCCTGTTGACCGATACGGGTTTCGCGCGGGGCGTAGATGAGCCTGACCCGTTCGGCGAAGAACGGCTTGGCGACGGCGTTAAACCGATCCTCCAGGGCAACCCGGATTTGCTCTGTAGCTTCCTTGAGCCCCGCGATCAGAGACTCGATTTGCTCTTCGGCAAGTTCCCGTTCTTGACGGAAAATGGTCACCTGTTCGCGTAGCGCCGCCAGGCGACGTTCTTCCTCTTCCAGCGCAGCAGCATCCTCCAAGGGAAGCTGTCGGCGCAGGACCCGGATCTGGCCGGAGAACGTCTGAGCCTCCTCCCGCAATTGGGATAGACGACTTTCCTTTGCCGCAACCTGGCTGCGAAGTGCGGTATGCGTCGTCGCCACCTCGTCCAGCAACTCCTTCGCAGACAGGAGGCGGACATAGGCTTCATCAGCAGCATCGCGGATGTCTTCGACAGGCTGGGTCAACGCCGGCGACGTATGTCGACCGTTGCCGCAAACCGGGCACCGGTTCTTTGCCAAGCGGTCACGAAGTTCCGTCGCCGCAATCGTCGCATCCTGCTCACAGACCATGCAAATTTTGTCTGTCAGCAATCGGAGAAACACATACTGCTCAGTTGGAGGGACCCCCTCAAATGCAGCTTTCAGCGCGTCGTACTTGAGTTTTTCATATTCCCGGCTGGTGTCATCTACGTCGCGCTCAGCCCGCTTGACCTCAAGGAGGGCGTCATCGCGCTGTTCTTCAAGCGTCTCGATCTCAGCGACGAGCTTGGCCTCACCTTTCAATGCCTCATCATAGCCCGCCTGCGCTGCGGCGAGCCTGGCTTTGGTGGAGTGAGCTTGGCGGGTCTTTTTCGCCTCGGTTTCCCGACGCTTGATAACCTTGGCGATCCCTGCGTTCAGGTTTCTCGCCGCCGAGTCAGCAGAGATGATTTCGCCTTCACGTTGGCGCAGCTCGGCCGAAGTGTCTGGGGTTAGAATACCTCTGAACAACTCGAACTGAGCGGCCAGATCCCAAATCAGCGGCATCCGCTGCTCTGGGAAGAATGTCACATAGTCGAAGACACGCACCGCATCCTCGAATTGAGCCAGATTCATCAACCTTGCTACGGTGGCGCGATAATCGGCCTCGGTAGTCAGAACTCTCGATTGTCCATTCTCTTTCACCTTGGCCTCAATCAAGGCCAGTGAGGCAAGGTCGCGGGTCACGATGAGCGTGTTGTCGCCCAAAGACACGGTCAATGTACCGTGGGCGCCACGAGCGTCGTCCTGGACCCGAACGGCGAAGAACCGACTTGGCATGGCCGTCAGGTCAGCCCGCTCACCGGCAAATCCTGCTTCCCGCAAGCGCACGGCGCCTGTGAGGAGATAACGCATCATAAGGAGGAGCGTACTCTTGCCCAGCCCGTTGACGCCGAGGATCATCCACGCGCCGTCATCGAGGTTCAGCTCCATGACGTGATCGCCACAGGGACCAGGATAGAGTGGGAAGCCTCTCACACTCAGATGACTGAGCAGGGGGAAGCGGATCATGACAAAGCCCCGGCCTTCTGGCCGCCGGCACAGACTTCAAACATCGATTCCCCCCGACTGACCGCTAGATGTGGTCGCTCGCCCACCGATTGCTTAGATCGTGTCGGAGTTAAAAATCAAGAATCGGTTGAGAGAAGACTAGCGAAATCAATCGGGGATTGATTTCAGTCTGTTTTTCTTATCACCGCATGCCACGCTGCGTCCAAAAACGGAGTGCGCGGTGCGTCCCATGCTGAACGTGGCGTCGCCAGGCTCCACGTCCCAGAGCGCTCTCGCGTCGATGTGCGCCGACGAGACGCTATGCGGGCACTCGGCGCTCCAGGCGGAAACGACGTAGCCACCTTAGAGAGACGTCTTGGCAGAACAACTAGACGGAGGCCTAGCCTAGCCATAACGTGGATCGATGATTGACGCCCTGCAAACGTCTCGGACCGGCACCTTTTTCGTCTTGTCGCGCACGCCAACTAACGAGGAAGTCGTCGCTATGTTCGACGCTGTGCGCGCGTCTCAACGCAACGCCCAGGATGACCTTTTCCGCCATGTTCGAGTGATGGACGGCGACGTCCATTGGTCCGCAATCGCCTTCACCTACGAGCGGCGCCCCGCGTTCTTTCCGGATCAAAATGCGATCTGGGACGTGGTTTGCGGTTTTCTGTTATTGGTTGAGTACGACGGCCACGCTGCGGTATTCCGCTCCCGGCTCGATCTCACGGCACCCTTCAAATCGGCACACTTGGCCAAGGTTTCTCCGGACCGGGTCAACGTTGCTATCGCGCGCCCAGAGGCGATCTTCGAAAAGGTCCGTCTAAAACACATGACCCTGTCTCGACAGGCGCTGCGCACCAAGACATTGGAGTCCCGCGACCTGAGCAATGCGGTCGGTCCAGCATCCTCGAGCCGTTACGTCGCGCAAGGTTATGCGCTGAGAAGCGACGCCGGCCACTATACCGCGACCCCCAGCACGGGACGAATTGCTCAACGCGCCGATCTAGCCGGCCACAACGACCTGATCGAATACGCCGTGGCGGTGATCGACGAACTGCAGAGCGCGGCTAACCCTCCTGCCACCTTCCTTCAGGCGTTTGCTCGGCCAGTCAGCTTTGATGATCTGGGAGACGTCCAACCCACAGCGTTTGCCGTAGACACCGCCGCGCTCTCTGACGCGATCTATGAGCTGGATGAGATCAGGCTCATTCGCCGGGCGGGCGATGATTGGCTGCCCCTAACGCATGGCGAACGGCAAACACTGCTCGGCGAACTTGGCGCCGTTACGAACATTCGCGGCGACAATCCTCGCCGTGACTTGCTGAACGACGCCGGCGATCAAGTGGGCTGGATTCGGCTAAACAAGGCCCACATCGCTCTGCGAAATCTCTCCTTTCCGAGTTGCGCCGGTGTCGAGGTCGAACGAAGTGAATTCCCACTTGGTGAAGACCCAGACCGCCTTTCGCTCTGCGCCTACCTCGACCGAGAGCGCCAGTTCATCGTTCTCTTCGATGACGTATCCTTGGCCTACATTGACGGCGATCTCTATCAAGACGGCGGTCTCGTCCAAGGCAGCACCAAGCTTTTGTCGCACTTGAAACCAGAGCCCTCCCTGGCGTTCGTCACCAGCGAAAAGGGCGCTTTCTCGGCCGCCCATGTCGCCTTCGACGCGGACTCAAGTTTTGGATCGGTGGCCCAGCATGTTTCGGCCGGCGATCAGGTGCTTGTCTGCGACGATTTGAACGATGAGTGGGCGGACTTCATCGGACTCGACAACACTGGGTCGCCCAAACGCATCACATTCTACCACGCCAAACACGGCGATCTGTCGCTCGGCGCGTCCCCATTCCATATCTCTATCAGTCAGGCGATCAAGAACCTTGGCCGCATGACGCTCCCCGCCGCCGACATTCCAGACAAGATTGCCGTTTGGAACACGACCTACAACAACGGTGGCGCTCGGACACAAATCCCAAGAGTAGTGCGCCACTCGCACGCGCCGTTGCTCGACGACTTCAGCGCCGCTCGACTCGCTCCCGACACCATTCGCCGCGTGATGATCGTCACGTCCTCCCTTAGTCGGCAGGCCGTAGAGCAAGTGCTTGCGGACGTGGCGGCAGGTGGCCGACCGAGTCCTCATTTCGTTCAGCTCTATTGGTTGCTGATGTCGTTCTTCAGCGCTTGCACCGAGGTCAACGCCCACGGCTACATCGTCTGCCAGCCCTAAGATGGCCTCCTAGAGCCTGAGCAACGTTGTCGCGCACTAGGCGAGCGCAGGAAATATCGCAACGAGCCGCTGCGCTATGCGACAAAATCGTTTGCCCGAAACGACGTTGATCACATCGGTGTCTCCGTTATGTTCCGCTCTGGTCGTAAAAGACGTCTGAGGACGTTCGTGCGCCAGTCTCTCATTTTCTTTGAGATTTCGCGTTCTCAGTGAGATTTTACACCGCCGCCGGTCAGGGCGGCCATCGACGCAGAATGGTGCGGCGAGCGGAAGGGTCGGTCGCGGGTCAGGGCGCCGCGCTGGATCAGGCCCGCCACCGACCAGACCATGGAGGTCTCCAGCAGTTCCTGCGGCGTCAGCGGCGGCAAGAGGCCCGGCAGGCGCTGGGCCATCATCGACTTGCCGGAGCCAGGCGGGCCGATGAACAGCAGGTTGTGGCCGCCCGCCGCCGCGATCTCCAAGGCGCGTTTGGCGCTTTCCTGACCCTTGACCTCGCGCAGGTCGGGCACGGCGCCGCCCGCCGTCACCGGGCCGGGCTCGGGCGCGCGCAACACCTGCGTGCCGCGGAAATGATTGATCAGGCCGATCAGGGATCGGGGCGCCAGGATAGCCGTCTCCCCGGCCCAGGCGGCCTCGGGACCATTGGCCTCAGGGCAGATCAGACCCAGCCCCATGGCCCCCGCCGCCATCGCCGCCGGCAGCGTGCCGCCCACCGCCGCGATCTGACCGTCCAGTCCTAGCTCGCCGACCGCCGCCCAGCCGTCCAGCGCATCGGGTGCGATCACCCCCATGGAGGCCAACAGGGCCAAGGCGATGGGCAGGTCGAAATGGCTGCCCTCCTTGGGCAGGTCGGCGGGGGCCAGGTTGGCGATGACCTTCTTGGGCGGCAGGGCCAGGCCGATGCCCGCGAAGGCGCCGCGCACGCGCTCGCGGCTCTCGGCCACCGCCTTGTCCGGCAGGCCGACGATGGCGAAGGCGCCGGCGGGCGTCGCCACCTGCTGCACCTCGACATCGACCCGTCGCGCCTCGACCCCGTCGAAGGCGACCGTCACCACCCGCGCGACCATGTGTTCCCTCCCGTTGCCGGAAGAGAACAAATCACGAACTTAAAAGAACTGCAAGAGCAGCGTTACGCCATCAGCAGAGACCTAGACGGCTTCGCGCTTTTTCTTCTCGATCACGTCCCACATCAGGGCTGTCGCATCGACGCCCGAGAACTTCAGCAACTGCTGGGCGCCGGTGGGCGAGGTGACGTTGATCTCGGTCAGGTAGTCGCCGATCACGTCGATGCCGACGAAGATCAGGCCGCGTTCCTTCAGATAGGGGCCGATGGCGGCGCAGATTTCCAGGTCGCGCGGGGTCAGTTCGACCGGGGCGGCCGTGCCGCCGACGCGCAGGTTGGAGCGGACCTGATCCTTGGCCGGGATGCGGTTGATGGCCCCGACCGGCGCGCCGTCGATCAGGATGATGCGCTTGTCGCCTTTCGACACCGCCGGGATGAATTTCTGGATCACCAGCGGATCGCGTGAGCCGGCGGCGTGGATCTCGATCAGGGCTTCCAGATTGGGATCGTCGGCCTTGAGCCGCACCACGCCCGAACCGGCGGCGCCGTGCAGGGGCTTGAGCACCACGTCGCCGTGGCGGCGGTGGAAGTCCACCAGGGCGACCGGGTCGGAGGACACCAGGGTCGGCGGCTGCAGGCCGGGGAAGAGGGTGGCGATCAACTTCTCGGGCGCCGAGCGGACCTCGGCCGGATTGTTGACCACCAGGGTCTTCGGATGCACGCGCTCCAGCAGATAGGTGGCGGTGACATAGGCCATGTCGAAGGGCGGGTCCTGACGCATCAGGATGACATCGACATCCTCGGCCAGATCAAGGACCACCTCGGGGCCGAAGTCGGCGTGCTCGCCCTGGACCGTGTTCACCCTCACCGGGCGGGCGCGGCAGAACAGACGGCCTTCGTCCAGCGCCAGGGTGCGGAAGTCGTAGATCCACAGCTTGTGGCCGCGCGCCTGACCGGACAGGGCCATCAGGAAGGTGGTGTCGGACTCGACGTTCACCGCCTCGAGCGGGTCCATCTGGATGGCGACTTTGAGCATAAGGGGTCCTTAGTAAGAGGCGCTATCGCTCGCGCCGCGGGCGCTCGCTGCTTGAGCTAGATTTGGTTCGCTATGCTCGCGTCCCGGACGCTCGCGGCTTGAGCGCCGGAGCGCCTTGGCTCCTACTTGAGGGCGCAGAGCACCCGCCGCAAGGCCGCGCTTCAGTTCAGGCGCATCCGCACCCGGTCCATGCTGGCGCGATGGGCATCGGCGGGGCCGTCCACGGCGCGGGCGCGCGACAGGGCCTCCAGAGCGCCGGTCAGGGCTCCCTGCTTTTCGCGCGCGGCGGCGACGTCCAGCCAGGGACGGTGATCCTCGGGGTCCAGCAGGGCGCGACGCAGGGCCGAGCGTTCGGCGCCGTCGTAGTCCTCGATCAGCAGGGCGCGGGCGAACAGGACGTTCTGCAACCGGATCAGGGCCTTGCGGTCGCTGACCGGCGCCATCAGCAGGTCCAGACGGTCGGCCACGTGCGGCGTCAGACCGGCCAGCAGGGCGCGCCGCGTCAGTTCACTGGGCAGGACCAGGCGGCCCTGGCTGAAGGGGTCCAGCGCCACCGGCCCTTCGGGCGTCTCGACCCGCAAGAGGACATGACCGGGGAAGTCCACCGCCGCCGCCTTCAGCCCCGCCCGTCGCGCGGCGTCGAGGTAGAAGACGACGAGCGCGGCCGACAGGCCGCGTCGCCGCTCGGCCACGTCGATGACGTCGGTATTGCCGGGATGCTCGTAGTTCAACAGGTCGCCGTTCAGCCGCAGGTCCGAGGCCATGGTCTCGGCCAGGGCGTCATCGGGGCCTTCGTTGGCGGCGCGTTCCTTGACCCGCTGGGCGGCCTGATCGGCCAGCAGACGGACCGGCTCGGGGTCACGGAAAGGATAGTCGTGAATGGCGCAGGCGATGGCGCATTCGAGCAGCGGAAAGCTGTCGTCCTCGGCGGTTCCCGCCTGGGTCAGAATGAGCTCGGCGTCCTCGCGCGTCACGCGATGTCCGTTCCTGTGGTCGTCACCCCGCGAAGATGACGCGGAAATCGTCCAGGGGCCAGCGCCACCATATCAATCCGCAGGTTCAGGTCCTGAAGCGAGGGCCGGCTGCGGGCCACGGCCTGTCCGGCGGCGGTCAGTCGGCCGTGCTGTTCGGCCCCCAGCGACAGGATGGCTCCCGCGATCGTGCGCCGCCGCTTGACCTCGACCACCGCCAGGATGCGGCCGCGCCGGGCTAGGATGTCGATCTCGCCCCCGCGCCCTTTCAGGCGAAAGGCCAGGATCTGATAGCCCTTGAGCATCAGCCAGACGGCGGCGATCCATTCGGCGGCGTGGCCCTCACGGTGCGACCGTCCGCCCAGCGCTTGACGCCAACCCGACTTTGCCCGTTTTGGGGGCCGAGGCGGCGACAGCGAAGGCCGCAGGCGGGGCTTCACCCCCGGCCCTGCATTTCCAGCGCCCGCTTGTAGAGGGGCTTTCGGGGCAGGTTCAGCGCCTTGGACACCTCGGCGGCGGCCTCGCCCGGCGGCAGGCGGGTCATGGCCTCGGTCAGGGCCGCGTCGGCGTCAGCGGCGCTGGCCACCTCGGCCTCGCCGGGACCGATGACCACGACGATCTCGCCCTTGGGCGCGTCGCAGCGCGGGTCGGCGGCCAGTTCGGCAAGGGTGCCGCGCACGGCCTCCTCATAGAGCTTGGTCAGTTCGCGGGTAACGGCGGCGGGGCGGTCGCCCAGCACCTCGGCCATGTCGGTCAGGCTGTCCTTCAGGCGCGGGCCGCTTTCGAAGAAGACCAGGGTCTGACGCCCGGTGCGCAGCTCTTCCAGCATGGTCTTGCGCGCCCCCGACTTGGGCGGGAGGAAGCCGGCGAACAGGACCCGGTCAGCGGGTTGCCCCGCAAGGCACAGGGCGGCCAACAGGCTGGAAGCGCCGGGAATGGGATGGACCGGCAGACCCGCGTTGATGGCCGCACGAGCCACGACATAGCCGGGGTCCGAGACCAGGGGCGTGCCGGCGTCCGAGACCAGGGCCACGACCTCGCCCGCCTTCAGCCGCTCGACGGCGATCTCGGCCGCGCGGGCCGAGGCATGGTCGTCGCAGCGTTCCAGCTTGGCGCGCAGGCCATAGGCGGTCAGCAGCTTGGCGGTGACGCGGGTGTCCTCGGCCAGAACCAGGTCGGCGGCGGCCAGAACATCCAGCGCCCGCAGCGTCATGTCGCGCAGGTTGCCGATGGGCGTGGCCACCAGATAGAGGCCGGGCGCGACAGAGCGCGCGGGCGGGGCGGTCGGCGGGAAAAGGGAGACGTCTGACATCGGCGCGACCCTGCCAGCCCCGGCCCTTCGGGTCTAGGTCGCGCGCCTAGGTCAGCAGGGCTTTCAGCACGGCGTCGAGCAGGGGCCGGCCCCGCGCCGTGGCGGCGACGCGGCCGTCTCGCAGCCCGAGGAAGCCGTCCGCGATCAGGCCGGCCAGCGGTCCGGTCGTCTTCGACAGGCCGAGCGTGTGGAGCAGCGTCAGCGGCACGCCCTCGACGGTGCGCAGGCCCAGCAGAACCAGCTCCTCGGCGGCGTCTGGAGCGTCCAGCATCTCACGCTCGGCCCAAGGGGCGCCTTTCGCGACGCCCGCCACATAGTCGGCGATGCGGCGATGGGCGACGGTGGCGGTGCGCTGGCCCGCAAGCGTCAACCGCCCATGGGCGCCGGGGCCGAGGCCGAGGTAGTCGCCGCCGCGCCAGACATGCAGATTGTGGGAGGACCGCGCCGCCTCGTCGCGGGCGTGATTGGACACCTCATAGGCCTCAAAGCCTGCCGCCTCGAGCACGGTCTGGGTGGCTTCATAGAGGGCGGCGGCCAGATCCTCGTCGGGGGGCGTCAGCGTCCCGCGCGCGAAGGCCCGGCCAAAGGCGGTCGTCGGCTCTATGGTCAGTTGATAGGGCGAGATGTGCTCAAAGCCGAGGTCCAGCGCTGTGGTCAGCTCCGCCGTCCAGTCGGCGACCGACTGCCTCGGTCGGGCGTAAATCAGGTCGATGGACAGGCGCGGGAAGGCTTGGGCCGCCGTCTGAACCGCGCGCCGGGCCTCCGCCGCCGAATGGTCGCGTCCAAGGAAGGTCAGGGCGGCGTCATCGAACGACTGCACCCCCATCGACAGGCGGTTGATCCCGGCGGCAGCCAGGGCGGCGTAGCGGCCCGCCTCGGCGTCGGTGGGGTTGGCCTCCAGCGTGATCTCTATGTCGCCCGCCGGAGGAAACAGGGCCTTGGCCTGCGCGATCACAGCGGCCACGGCCTGGGGCGGCATCAGGGACGGGGTGCCGCCGCCGAAGAAGATCGAGGCCAGACGGCGCGGGCCGACCAGCAGGCTTTGCGCCTTCATATCCGTCAGGATGGCCTGGACCAGCCCGGCCTGCTCCTCGACCCGGCCCCGGTCGCGCACGACGTTGAAGTCGCAATAGGGGCAGATGCGGGCGCAGTAGGGCCAGTGAACGTAAAGCGCGAGCGAACCTGACAGGATGTCAGTCAATCAGCGCCGCCTTGAGTCGGGCGAAGGCGCGGGCGCGGTGGCTGATGGCGTCCTTCTCGGCGTCTTCCATCTCGGCGAAGGTCTTGTCCGAGCCCTCGGGGCGGAAGATGGGATCATAGCCGTGCCCGCCGTCGCCGCGCGGCGGGAAGACCAGGTCGCCGTCTATGCGCCCTTCGACCACCACGCAGGGGCCGTCGGGCCAGGCCACAGCGAGCGCGGAGGTGAACCAGGCGCGGCGGTCGGTCGAACCGACTTCTTCCAGCCGCACCTCGACCTTCTTCATGGCCAGGGCGAAGTCCTTGCCCGGCCCGGCCCAGCGCGCCGAAAAAATGCCCGGCGCCCCGTCCAGGGCCGCGACGGACAGGCCGGAGTCGTCGGCCAGCGCGACCTCGCCCGAGGCCTCGGCCGCATGGCGGGCCTTCAGCATGGCGTTGCCGACAAAGGTGCTCTCGGTCTCGTCCGGTTCGGGCAGGTTGAGGCTGCCGGCCGTGACGATCCTGTAATTTCCGTCCAGCAGCGCTTCGATCTCGCGCGCCTTGCCCGGATTGTGGGTCGCGGCCACCAGCCGCATCCCCTTGATCAGCTTGAGATTCATGCGGCCACCTTAGCCCCCTGCGATGCATTGCGGAAGTTTAACATCGTTAAACGATATGTAACGTGCTTTTCGACGAGGTCGCCCCTATCTTCAATCTCAAGAACGGGGGTCGCACCGTTCAAACGAAGCGAAAACAGCGCAACGTTCGTCCAGCGACACTACATAAACGCACGAAAATCGTGCAACAACGGAGAGATACGATGCAAGCGATGAAAACCTCGATCTGGATGGACCGCGTCGGCCACGCCTTCTTCAACGCCCTGCTGCTGGCCGCCCTGCCGACCGCCGCCGTCGCCCTGATCATCCAGAGCCTGTGATCCAAGGCTGGATCGCATCGGGGGCTTTGACGATCAGCATGAACACCGCGAAGAATAGCGCCGCGTGAGGGTCTGCCGGACCCCGCGCGGCGATCGCGCCCTGAACCACCCGGCCCGAGACCTGACTTCATGCGCCTCCCGAAACTGCCAGCCATCGGGATAAGAGCGCCACGCCTGCCAGGTGCCAACCTCAAGACCCCCAATCTCAAGACCTTGGGCCCAGGTTCCGTTTCCAGCCTGCTGAAGATCGCGCTGGACGTCGCCTATGTCCTGCTGGCCCTGATCACCGGCGTGCTGCTGCTGCTCTGGGTCGCCTCCATCTTCATTCCCATCGACAACCTGAACGTGACCGTCAGCGACGGCGCCGACGGTCGTCAGATGCCGTTGACCCGCCCCCTGCTGCTGTTCGGCGTCGGGGCCATCACCGCCTATTTCGGCGGCTTCCTGATGATCCTGCGGGGTCTGCGAAAGATTTTCCGCACTCTGACCCTGGGCGATCCCTTCCAGCCCGACAATGTCCGCCGCCTGCGCCAGATCGGCCTGATCCTGGCCATCGTGACCGGCGGCGTCTGGGTGGCGCAGGGCCTGGTGGCCGCCCGTCTGGCTCCCGGCGTCATGGAACCGCAAGGGATCAGCGACCTGCTCACCCCCGTCTTCTCCATCCTGGTCGTCTTCGTCCTGGCGGAGGTCTTCCGCGAAGGCGCGCGCCTGCGCCGCGAATCCGAACTGACGATCTGACCTTGAGACGTTAAGCTGATCCCATGGCCATCCGCGTCCAACTTGACCGAATCCTCGCCGAACGACGCATGTCGCTGACGGAGCTCGCCGACCGCGTCGGCGTGACCGTGGCCAATCTGTCGATCCTCAAGACCGGCAAGGCCCGCGCCGTGCGCTTCTCGACCCTAGACGCCCTGTGCCGCGAGCTGGAGTGCCAGCCGGGCGACCTCCTGGCGCACGAACCTGGACCTGGCTCCGACTTGGGCGACCCCTTCGACGACGCCGAGGACTGAAGTGGCGCGAAAAGGCCCGCCTGCCTCTTCCGACGACGACAAACGCATCTGGGCCCGCGTGACGGGGACGGTGACGCCGCCCGCGCGCCGCAAGGCCGCGCGCGTCACCCCCGGCGCCGTCCTGCCTGATCCTGAAACGACGCCCTTGCCGGCCTCGGCGGCGGCCAAGCCCGCACGCGGCGTCGCGGGCAAGAAGCGCAATGCGCCCGATCAGACGCCGACCTTCGAGGCGCTCGGGATCACGACCCCGGCCAAACCGACGCCCAGCCGCGCCCGGCCCACGCCCGAGGAACTGGAGCCGCGCCGCCAGCGCCGCCTGTCGCGCGAACGCGATCCGATCGAGGCCCGCATCGACCTGCACGGCTTCGGCCGCTTCGAGGCCGAAGATCAGTTGCGCGGCTTCCTGATGGGCTGTCAGGCGCGCGGCCTGCGTTCGGTTCTGGTCATCACCGGTCAGGGACGGCGCGGCGGCGGGATCATCCGCGGCTCGGTGCACGATTGGCTGACCGGACCGCACCTGCGCGGCGTGGTGTCCGGCTTCGCCTCGGCCCACCGCCGCCACGGCGGCGACGGCGCCCTCTATGTCACGCTGAAGCCGCGTTAGCTCTGGGCGTTGCGGATCGCCGCCGCGCCGGCGACTGGGGCGATGACCACCGCGAACAGGACATAGGCGCTCAAAAAGCCCAGGGCCGACAGCGGATCCCCGCCGTCCGCCGCCCGCGTCAGGGCGCCCGCACCGAACACCACCGGCGGAATGAAGAGCGGCAGCACCACCACGGCGATCAGCAGCCCGCCGCGCTTGGCTCCCAAGGCCAGCGCCGCGCCGAGCGCCCCGGTGAAGGCGAAGCCCAGCCCGCCGATGGCCGCCGCCAGCGCCGTCAGACCGATCAGATGGGCCGGTTGGCCCAGGGCCAGGGCCGCGACCGGGGCCGCAAGCGCCAGCGGCAGGCCCGTGGCCAGCCATTGCGCCACAGCCTTGATCGCCACGGTCGCTTCCAGAGGCAGGGGGCCGAGCGCCAGCAGGTCCAGCGCCCCGTCCTCCAGATCGCGCTCGAATAGCCGCTCCAGCGACAGGAGTGACGCCAGGGCCAGGGCCATCCAGCTGGCGCCCGAGGCCGCCGGGGCCAGAACGCGCGGATCGCCCCCCGCCGCCAGCGGCAGGATGGCGGTCAGGCACAGCATGAAGCCGCAGGCCAGCAGAGGCCCGCCGCCGCCGCCCCAGGCCAGCGACAGCTCGCGGCCGAACAGGACGCGGACCGCCCTCAAGGCAGGCCTCCGAGGTCCAGACTGCGCGCCGGGACGGGCAGGGGATCGTGCACCGCCGCCAGGATCATGCCGCCCATCGCCAGATGCGCCGCCATCAGCTCTGCGGCCACCGCGCGCCAACGCTCGTCCAGCGGGGCCAGGGGCTCGTCCAGCAGCCACAGGGCGCGCGGGGCCGCGATCAGCCGCGCCAGCGACAGGCGCCGCTTCTGCCCCGCCGACAGCTTCCTCGTCTCCAGATCCAGCAGGGGCGTCAGCGAAAGCCGGGCGATCGCCGCCTCGCGCGCCGCATCAGTCCCGCCCAGCCACGCCGTCTGAAAGTCGAACTCCTGACGCGCCGTCCGCGTCGGCTTCAGGCCTTCGAGGTGGCCCAGCAGATGGACGCCGTCGCGTCGCGCGGTCTCGGGCTCCAGCGCCTCGCCGTCCAAGCCGGGTCCGGCATTCGGCCCGCCAGAAAATGTGATCGTGCCCGCATCCGGCCGGATGAAGCCCGCTACGGCCCGCAGCAGGCTGGTCTTGCCCGCGCCGTTGGCCCCGGTCAGAGCCACGGCCTCGCCCGCCGAAAGCCGCAACGACAGGCCCTGGAACAGGAGGCGCTCGCCGCGCGACAGGCTCAAAGACTGGATGTCGACCGTCTTCACCATGGCCCCGCCGATTTGCGAACCTCTCTCAATGTCCACGAGGACGTTGTGGATACATGGACGGCTCCCGCGCACAGGACTATACGCGCAAGCGCCGCAGCAGGCTTTCGCCGCGCGCGCCTGGGACCTGTGCGCCCCGGCGTCCAGCGCGCGAAGGCGCAACCGAATTGTCGGGCGGCGTTAGTCAGAGGACCCTCTCCATGCCGTCGATTGACAGCCTCAAGACCCGTCTGGACCTTGCCGTCGGACGCAAGAAGTACGCCTATTACAGCCTTCCCGCCGCCGAGGAAGCCGGTCTGGCCGGGATTTCCCGTCTGCCGCGCTCGATGAAGGTGCTTCTCGAGAACCTGCTGCGCAACGAAGACGGCGTCTCGGTCACCGAAGACGACCTGAAGGCCGTCGCCGCCTGGATCGAGAACAAGGGCTCGGTCGAGCACGAGATCGCCTTCCGTCCGGCCCGCGTCCTGATGCAGGACTTCACCGGCGTTCCCGCCGTCGTCGACCTGGCCGCGATGCGCGACGCCATGGCCAAGCTGGGCGCCGACGCCGCCAAGATCAACCCGCTGGTCCCCGTCGACCTGGTCATCGACCACTCGGTCATGGTCGACCACTTCGGCAACGCCAAGGCCTTCGGCCAGAACGTCGAGCGCGAGTATGAGCGCAACATCGAGCGTTACAACTTCCTGCGCTGGGGTTCGTCGGCCTTCAACAACTTCCGCGTCGTGCCCCCCGGCACCGGCATCTGCCACCAGGTGAACCTGGAGAACCTGGCCCAGACCGTCTGGACCCTGGACGAAGGCAAGAAGACCGTCGCCTATCCCGACACCGTCGTCGGCACTGACAGCCACACCACCATGATCAACGGCCTGGCCGTTCTGGGCTGGGGCGTCGGCGGCATCGAAGCCGAAGCCGCCATGCTGGGCCAGCCGATCCCGATGCTGATCCCGGAAGTCATCGGCTTCAAGCTGACCGGCGCCATGCCGGAAGGCGCGACCGCGACCGACCTGGTCCTGACCGTCACCCAGATGCTGCGCAAGAAGGGCGTCGTCGGCAAGTTCGTCGAGTTCTTCGGTCCCGCCATCGCCGGCATGACCATCGAAGACCAGGCGACCATCGCCAACATGGCCCCGGAATACGGCGCCACCTGCGGCTTCTTCCCGGTCAGCCAAGCCACCATCGACTATCTGACGGCCACGGGCCGCGACAAGGCGCGCGTCGCCCTGGTCGAAGCCTATGCCAAGGCCCAGGGCCTGTGGATCGACGAGACCTCGGAAGACCCGGTCTTCACCGACGTTCTGGAACTGGACATCTCGACGGTCGTGCCGTCGCTGGCCGGTCCCAAGCGCCCGCAGGACCGCGTTGAACTGACCACCGCCGCCCCGGCGTTTGAAACCGCCCTGACCGACGTCTTCGGTCGCGTCAACGACGCCGGCCGCGCCGCTGTCGAAGGCCAGAAGTTCACCGTCGGCGACGGCGACGTGGTCATCGCCGCCATCACGTCCTGCACCAACACCTCGAACCCCAGCGTCCTGATCGCCGCCGGTCTGGTGGCGCGCAAGGCCCATGCCCTGGGCATGAAGGTCAAGCCCTGGGTCAAGACCTCGCTGGCCCCTGGCTCGCAGGTCGTCACCGACTATCTGACCGACGCCGGCCTCCAGAAAGACCTGGACGCCATGGGCTTCAACCTGGTCGGCTATGGCTGCACCACCTGCATCGGCAACTCGGGCCCGCTGGACCCGGCGATCTCGAAGGCGATCAACGACAACGGCCTGGTCGCGACCTCGGTCCTGTCGGGCAACCGCAACTTCGAGGGCCGCGTGAACCCCGACGTCCAGGCCAACTACCTGGCTTCGCCGCCGCTGGTCGTGGCCTACGCCCTGGCTGGTTCGATGCGCATCGACATCACCAAGGACCCGATCGGTCAGGACAAGAAGGGGAATGACGTCTTCCTGAAGGACGTGTGGCCGACCTCGCAAGAGATCGCCGACATCCAGAAGAAGTCCGTCACCCCGGCCATGTTCGCCAAGCGCTACAAGGACGTCTTCAAGGGCGACAAGCACTGGCAGGCCATCAAGGTCACCGGCGGTCAGACCTATGAGTGGGACGACAAGTCGACCTACGTCGCCAACCCGCCCTACTTCGAGGGTCTGTCGATGGAGCCTTCGGCGGTCACCGACATCGTCGAGGCCCGCATCCTGGGCATCTTCGGCGACTCGATCACCACCGACCACATCAGCCCGGCCGGTTCGATCAAGAAGGCCTCGCCCGCCGGCGTCTATCTGACCAACCACGGCGTCGACGCCCTGGACTTCAACAGCTACGGCGCCCGCCGCGGCAACCATGAAGTCATGATGCGCGGCACCTTCGCCAACATCCGCATCCGCAACAAGATCACCCCGGACATCGAGGGCGGCGTCACCAAGCACTTCCCCTCGGAAGACACGATGTCGATCTATGACGCGGCCATGCGTTACCAGTCGGAAGGCCGTCCCCTGGTCGTCTTCGCCGGCAAGGAATACGGCACCGGCTCGTCGCGCGACTGGGCGGCCAAGGGCACCCGCCTGCTGGGCGTCCGCGCCGTCATCGCCGAAAGCTACGAGCGCATCCACCGCTCGAACCTGGTCGGCATGGGCGTGGTTCCGCTGCAGTTCAAGCAGGATGGCTGGGCCAAGCTGGGCCTGACCGGCGAAGAGATCGTCACCATCCGTGGCCTGACCGACGCCAACATCGGCAAGCTGAAGCCGCGTCAGGACCTGTGGGTCGAGATGTTCCGTCCGTCGGACGGCAAGATGGCCCGCTTCCCGGTCCGCTGCCGCATCGATAACCAGACCGAGTTGGACTACTTCAAGTCCGGCGGCGTCATGCCCTACGTCCTGCGCAACCTGGCGCGCGGCGAGGCTGAATAGGTCTCAGGCAGCAGTCTGAAATGAGAAGGCCGGCGGAGCGATCCGCCGGCCTTTTTGTTTGGGCGGCGGACCGATAGGATCATTTAGCCAACGGGCGACCAAGCTGAGGAACTAGAAGCAAATGGTCGATCTCATCAACGAACTGAAGAAATTCGTGGATCGGCAGCTTGCCGCAGAAGACGCTGGTGTCGTGGACTGGTTGGAGGCCCGCGACGAGGCATTTCGTTGGATAGACAAACTCGACGAGGACGATCTTGAGGTGTCGCACGACGTGTTTCTATTTCTGGAGGAAACGCTTCATCGACGCGATCTCAGCTTTGGAAAAATTCGGCGCGAGCAAATGCGAGCGGCCCTTGCCAATGGGACCGCCTTCCCCGGCTAGGCGCCTTCATCCTCGGGCTTGACCCGAGGGATCGGGTCGTCCGCCTGCGCGACGGCGGAAAGGTCGAGCGTGCCGCTACCCCCGATCCTCGGGTCAAGCCCGAGGATGACGACGGTAGAGGGGGGGGCAAACGTGGGGATGGCCTGACGGCCAAAGGGCCGCGGCGCCTCGCCGCCCGCGCGAGTCAGTCCAGTTTGAGCGCTTCGGCCAGGAGGCGCGCTTCGGCCGCGCGGCTGGAGCCGGCGCGCCAGGCGACGACGATCTCTCGGCGGGGGGCGTCGGCGGAGATGGGGCGGACGACGACGCCAGGGTTGTCGGCGAGCCCTGCGGTTACGGCCATCTGCGGCAGGAAGCTGACGCCCAGGCCGGCGGACACCATCTGGACCAGGGTGTGCAGGGAGGTGGCGGCGAAGACGTCCTCGCCGCGCGGGGCCTCGATGTTGACGGCGGCCAGGGCCTGATCGCGCAGACAGTGGCCGTCTTCCAGCAGGATCAGGTCGTCAGACTTCAGCATCCCCTCGGGGATGGGGCCGAGACCGGCCAGGGGGTGGCCGACCGGGGCGGCGGCCAGAATCTCGTCGTCGCCGATGCGGGCGTGGTCGATGCCGGGCGCCTCATAGGGCAGGGCGATGACGGCGGCGTCCAGCTGCCCCGCCTTCAGCCCGGCGATCAGGCGCGGGGTCAGGTCTTCGCGGATGAAGAGGCGCAGGGCCGGGTATTGCTCGCGCAGGCCGGGCAGGGCGCGGGGCAGCAGGAAGGGGGCGACGGTGGGGATGATGCCCAGACGGAACCGGCCGGACAGGGGCTTGCCCGCATTGCGCGCCGCCTCGACCAGGTCCTCGGTGCGGGCCAGGACGTCCTCGGCCCGCTTGACCGCCTCGGCGCCGACAGCGGTCAGTTGCACCGCGCCGCGCGTGCGCTCGACGACGGGCGCGCCCAGGATCTTCTCCAGTTCCTGCACCCCCGCCGACAGGGCCGGCTGGCTGACATGGGCGGCCTCGGCGGCGCGGCTGAAGGAGGCGTGTTCGGCCAGAAGCTTGAGATAGTGGAGCTGTCGCAGGGTGGGGAGCATCCGCCCCACATAGGCGGGCCCTATCGTGTTTTCAAAGACAATCGAAGTCATTGATGAAGGACGCCGCGAGCCGGTCGGCCCGCGGCGTCTCTCGACCTATTTCAAGTCGAACCGGTCGGCGTTCATCACCTTGGTCCAGGCCGCGACGAAGTCCCGGACGAACTTCTCGCCCGCGTCAGCCGAGGCATAGACCTCGGACAGGGCGCGCAGCTGGGCGTTGGAGCCGAAGACCAGGTCGGTGCGGGTGGCGGTCCACAGCTGTTCGCCGGTCAGACGATCCGCGCCGACGAAGGTCTCGTCGCCCTCGCCGTCGACCTGTTTCCAGCCAGTTCTCATGTCCAGCAGGTTGACGAAGAAGTCGTTGGTCAGCTGACCCGGCCGGTCGGTGAAGACGCCGTGCTTTGATCCGCCGTGGTTGGCGCCCAGAACCCGCAAGCCGCCGACCAGCACCGCCATCTGGGGCGCCGTCAGACCCAGGAGTTGCGCCCGGTCGATCAGCAGTTCCTCGGTCGGCACGTTGAAGCGGACCTGCAGATAGTTGCGGAAACCGTCGGCGCGGGGCTCCAGCACCGCAAAGCCGTCCACGTCGGTCTGGTCCTGAGAGGCGTCGGTGCGGCCCGGCGTGAAGGGAACCGCCGCGTCGTGGCCCGCCGCCCGGATCGCCTGTTCGACGCCGACCACGCCGCCGAGGACGATCAGGTCGGCGATGGAGACATTCAGGCTGAGGCCGCCCTTGATGTCCTCATAGACCTTCAGCACCCGCGCCAGCTTCGCAGGTTCATTGACGTCCCAGTCCTTTTGCGGGGCCAGGCGCAGACGCCCGCCATTGGCTCCGCCGCGATGGTCCGAGCCGCGGAAGGTCACAGCCGAGGCCCAGGCCGTCGACACCAGATCGGCGACCGACAGACTGGAGGCTGCGATGATGTCTTTCAAGACCTTCACGTCCGCATCCGACAGCGCCGGTCCGGTGTGGGCCGGGATCGGGTCCTGCCAGATCAGGTCCTCAGCCGGAACGTCCGGGCCGAGATAGCGGGCCTTGGGTCCCATGTCGCGGTGACACAGCTTGAACCAGGCGCGGGCGAAGGCGTCGCCGAAATAGGCCGGGTCGGCGCGGAACCGCTCCATGATCGGGCGATAGACGGGGTCGACCTTGAACGCCATGTCGGCGGTCGTCATCATCGTCGGCACGCGCTTGCCGGGCGTATGGGCCGCCGGCGCCAGGGTTGCCGGCGGATTGCCCACCGGCTGCCACTGCTTGGCGCCCGCCGGGCTGCGGACCAGCTCGTAGTCATGGTCTAGCAGCATGTCGAAATAGGTCATGTCCCAGGTGATCGGCGTGGGGGTCCAGGCGCCCTCGATGCCCGAGGTGATGGTGTCGTCGCCGATGCCGCTGGCGTGACCCGAGATCCAGCCCAGACCCTGTTGGGCGATGTCGGCGCCCTCGGGGCTGATCCCGACCTTGGAGGCGTCGCCGGCGCCGTGGGCCTTGCCGAAGGTGTGGCCGCCTGCGGTCAGGGCAGCCGTCTCCTCGTCGTTCATACCCATGCGGGCGAAGGTCTCGCGGATGTCGCGGGCCGAGGCCAGGGCTTCGGGCACGCCGCCCGGGCCTTCCGGGTTGACGTAGATCAGGCCCATCTGGATGGCGGCCAGGGGGTCTTCCAGGGCCATGCCCTTGTCGGGCTGGATGCGGGTCTGGTTAGCTTCGTCGCCAACCCAGTTCTCTTCCGTGCCCCAGTAGACGTCCTTTTCAGGCTCCCAGACGTCGGCGCGGCCGCCGCCGAAGCCGAAGACCGGCCCGCCCATGCTTTCGATGGCGACATTGCCGGCCAGGATCATCAGGTCGGCCCACGACAGCTTGGCGCCGTACTTCTGCTTGATCGGCCACAGCAGGCGGCGCGCCTTGTCGAGGTTGCCGTTGTCCGGCCAGGAGTTGAGCGGGGCGAAGCGCTGCTGGCCCGCGCCGGCCCCGCCGCGCCCGTCGCCGGTGCGATAGGTGCCGGCCGAGTGCCAGGCCATGCGGATGAAGAAGGGGCCGTAGTGGCCATAGTCCGCCGGCCACCAGGGCTGACTGTCGGTCATCAGAGCCGTCAGGTCGCGCTTCACCGCCGCCAGGTCCAGCGACTTGAAGGCAGCGGCGTAGTCAAAGTCGTCGCCCATCGGGTCGCCGGACTTGCCCTGCTGATGCAGGATGTCCATCGCGATCTGATTGGGCCACCAGTCGCGGTTGGTGCGCCCCAGAAGCGAGCGCAACGCGGCCGGCTCCTTGCTGGGATCGTGGAGAGGGGTGGGGCCGCCTGCTTGTCCGTCCATAACTTTCCTCCTGCCTGGTCGATTATGCGGCGAGCCTACGCCCGGTTCGTCGCTGAAAGAAAATCGATAAACTTTGAGTTGGTCAGCAAGAAAACTTATGGACGCCGCCGATTAGCCGCCCTGGACGGACCACGACACCCATAATCAAAATCTATTCGTGATTGTGAAATCATCGATTTGACTTCCGAGGCCCCACCCCCCATCTGAAGCCCAACGGCGATGCGCCTCCCTGCGTCGCCGCCTGTCTTACATTGTCAGAATGGAGCTCCACTATGCTGGGCGTCGGTCAAAAACTGCCTGAATTCAAGATCACTGGCGTGAAGCCGGGCTTCAACGACCATGAAGAAAACGGCGTCTCCGCGTTTGAAACGCTGACGCAGGACAGCTTCGACGGCAAGTGGAAGGTCATCTTCTTCTACCCGAAGGACTTCACCTTCGTCTGCCCGACCGAAATCGCCGCCTTCGCCAAGCTGGGCAAGGACTTTGAAGACCGCGACACCGTCGTGCTCGGCGGTTCGACCGACAACGAGTTCGTCAAGCTGGCCTGGCGCCGCGACCACGCTGACCTGAACAAGCTGCCGATCTGGCAGTTCGCTGACACCGGCGGCAAGCTGGCCCGCGACTTGGGCATCCTGGACGAAGAAAACGGCGTCGCCCTGCGCGCCACCTTCGTCGTGGACCCGCACAATGTCGTCCAGCACGTCTATGTCACCAACCTGAACGTCGGCCGTTCGCCGGAAGACACGCTGCGCGTCGTCGACGCCCTGCAGACCGACGAACTGTGCGCCTGCAACCGCCCGGTCGGCGGCGAGACCCTGGCCGCTTAAGTACTGGCCCAGGTACGGCCCGGACCGCGTTTGTAGGGTTCGGGCCGCCCCCTCTGGAAGAGGCGGCGGCGGGCGACTGTCGCCGCCTTTTGCTTTTTTTAGGGCGCTATCGTCCTTCGGACTATTTGAGCGCGTTTCGAATACGCTGCCTGAACGCCCTTCCCGCCACCGGCCGCAGTCGGCCCTAATCGGAGTTCTCCCATGTCCATCGACGCCCTGCGCGACCTCATCCCGGCCTACGGCAAAGACATCTCGCTGAACCTGTCCTCGCTGGCCAACGAGACCGTGCTGAACGACCAGCAGAAGTGGGGCTGCTTCCTGGCCTCGGCCCACGCCATCGGCGTCGCCCCGGTCGTCAAGGCCATCGAGGCCCAGGCCGCGGCCGTCCTGTCGCCCGAAGCCCTGACCGCGGCCAAGGCCGCGGCCGCCATCATGGGCATGAACAATATCTACTACCGCTCGCTGCACCTGATGAAGAACAACGAGTACACGACCCTGCCGGCCAAGCTGCGCATGAACGTCATCGCCAACCCCGGCGTCGAGAAGCTGGACTTCGAACTGTGGTCGACCGCCGTCTCGGCCATCAACGGCTGCGGCGCCTGCCTGGACGCCCACGAAGGCGAACTGCGCAAGCACGGCGTGCCCAACCTCCAGGTTCAGGCCGCCCTGCGCATCGGCGCCGTGGTCCACGCCGCCAGCCGCATCGTCGCCTCGGAGACCGCTCTGGCCGGTTGATCCGCTACCGATCACCAGGCAGTCAAAAGGCGCGGAGCGATCCGCGCCTTTTTCGATTCCATTTCAGCCCGTCTCAGCCCTTGCCCGGGCTCTCATGGCCAGTCATTTCCCGCATCATGTCCAGCACCAGCTTTTGCTGGCGCACCGACAGCTGCGGCGCCAAACGGCCGATCTCGATGCTCTGACGGGTGGCGGGAAAGTCGTGGACGAAGGGTTCGGCCTCATCTTCGGCCATGCCCGGGACCGCCGTCGTCAGCCCCTCGAAGAAATAGCCGATGTCGACCTTGAAGAAGCGGGCGATGTCCCAGAGCTTGGAGGCGGAGACGCGGTTGGCGCCCTTCTCGTACTTTTGAATCTGCTGAAAGGTCAGGCCCAGCGCCCGGCCCAGGTCGCTCTGATTATAGCCCAGGGCGATCCGCTTTTCGCAAACGCGCCGACCGACATGACGGTCCACCGGATGCGGACCATCCTCTGCCGAGCCTCTGACCATCGTGCGTTCTCGCCTAAAAACTACGTCCGAACTCAATTACTCAACTGTCCCGAAATGCGACGGATCGCCTGCGGTGTCACGACAATTCGCGCGACGGGCGTGCCGTCGTTTCTCTGACCCTGCTCAGTCGCCTTGCTCCAGCTTCAAGGCTCGAACAACGGCTAGGGCGGTGCGTTGGCGCGCTTCCGGAAGTTGACGCACGACGGCGCCGATCCGCTGGACCAGCGGCGCCGCCGCCTTGGCTGGATATCCGGTCAGGGCCGGGCCCCAATCCTTCTCTCCCATGCCTGCGACGCTATAATCCCTGTCCCGCATAATCTGGAAGGGCAGGCCCTCATAAAGGACCGCGACATCGACGTTCATGGCCTTGCAGAACTGCCAGAGCCGCGCGGCAGGGACACGGTTCTCGCCGCTTTCGTGTCGTCCCCACTGATTGGCGGAAACGCCAAGCTCCTGGCCCATCTGCGCCTGCGTCAGGCCGCGATCCTCACGAAGAGCGCGCAGACGCGCACCCAGGGGTTTGTCGATGTGGCGCGTGCGCTTGAGGTCTTCACGTTCGTCGTCGTCAGCCTCGGTCATGTCCGCCCCTTGCGTCGTCTCCACGGCAGCCCCCCCGCCAGCACGAGGGCCAGCAGAACCCCGAACAGACCGTCGCCCCAGCGGCCATAGAGGGTCGGCGCCGCCGGTTCGGGCAGACGCACGTCGATGACGCCCGCGTGGCCGGGATCCAGCCGCTTGCCCTCCACCACCCGGCCCCAGGGGTCGATCATGGCCGAGACCCCGGTGGGGGTGGCCCGCGCAATGGGCAGACCGGTCTCGATGGCGCGATAGCTGGCCAGGTTCAGGTGCTGACGCGGACCCGAGGTGGCGCCGAACCAGGCGTCGTTGGAGACATTGACGATCCAGGCCGGGCGCGCGTCGCCGCTGGCCGGCGTGAAGCCCGGATAGAGGCTTTCGTAGCAGATCAACGGCTGAACGCGGGGCGCATTGACCAGGCTGATCGGCGCCGGCTTTGCGCCCGCGCTGAAGTCGGCAGGCACATGCACCAGGCTGCGCACGCCGATCTTGCTCATCAACCGGCCCATCGGCAGGTATTCGCCGAAGGGCACCAGACGGTGCTTGTCGTAGATGGCGCCGATGCGCAGGCCCGCCGCGCCTTCGTCGTTCAGGGCGAACAGGCTGTTGTAATAGCGGGCGCCGCCTTCGGCAGAGGCGTCGACCTCGCCGCGGCTGATGCCCATCAGCAGGGTCTGGCCCGTCTGCAAGGCGCCGGCGATGGCCCGGGCGTCGGGCGAGTTGAATACGTCGTTGGCCGTGGCGGGCAGGGCCCCCTCGGGCCAAACCACCACGTCAGGAACCGCCGCGCCCGGCTGGGCTGTCAGGGCCACATAGCGGTCGACGATGGCCTGATAGGCTTCAGGACTCCATTTGGACTCCTGCGGAATGTCGGCCTGAACCAGCCGCACCAGGGTCGGCCCGTCCACCCGCTCGGCCGAGGACAGCCGGAAGGCTCCAAAGGCGAACAGGCCCGCCAGAACGACCACGCCCAGACCCGCCGCGACCAGGCGGTGTCGGCGCGGCCCGGCGTCAACCAGCAAGCCCAGCACCGACACGGCCGCCAGCGTCACAAGCCCGAGACCATAGACGCCCGCCACGGAAGCGAACTGCGACATGGCCGATCCTGCCTGCCAGGCCGCGCCGGTCGGGTTCCAGGGAAAGCCCGTCAGGACATGGCCGCGCAGCCATTCCAGCAGGGCGAACAGGGCGGCGAACAACATTACCCGACGCACGCCTTGCGGCGCGAAGCGACGGTAAAGCGCCGTCGCCGTGCCGAAGAACAAGCCCAGCCCCATGGGCAGAAGGCTGGCGGCGAAGGGGGCCATCCATGCCTGTTCCTTGTTGACCAGGAAGGCCTCGGCCACCCACCAGCAGCCGATGAAGAAGTAGGCGAAGCCGGCCAGCCAGCCGACCCAGAAGCCCCCCTTCACCGTGCGCGACCGTTCGGCCAGCAGCATCAGCAGCGGATAACCCAGCAAACCGGGCAAGACCCCGAACGGCGGATGCGCCAGGGCGGCTCCGGCGCCGGCCAGCAGGGCCAGGGCGATGCGGCCCCAGCGGTTCGTCAGCACGCCCCCCCAAAGGGCTGACAAGCGTTCATTCATGCATCAGTCTCGTGTTCGATGGCGTAGGGATCGGCGACGCCGAGCGCGGCCAGGATCTCGCGCTCCTCGCCCTCCATCTCCTCGGCCTCGGCGTCGTCTTCGTGGTCGCGGCCCAGCAGGTGCAGCACGCCGTGGACGACCAGATGGCTCAGATGATCGGAGAGGGTCTTGCCCTGGGTCTCGGCCTCGGCGGCGCAGTAGGCGAAGCCCAGCACCACGTCGCCCAGATGCGGAAAGGCGCTCTCGGCGGCGGGGAAGGACAGAACGTTGGTCGGCCGGTCCTTGCCACGGAAGCGGGCGTTCAGATCCTGCACCCCCGCGTCATCGGTCAGCAGCACCACAAGGTCGCCTTCGACCGTCCCCAGGGCCGCTGTCGCCGCGCGCAGAACCACGCCCTCGACATCAGGCAGAACCGCCGTCCAGGCCGCGTCCTCGACTTCGATCTCGATCATTCAGTCTTCGTCCTCGAGGTCGGGCGCGGGACGCCCCCGCGCCGCATCAGCGTCATAGGCCCGCACGATGCGCTCGACCATGGCGTGGCGCACCACGTCCTCGGCCTTGAAGGCCTGAACCCCCACCCCCTTCACGTCCTCAAGGATGCGCAGGGCGTGGCGCAGGCCGGAATCGCGCGGGTTCAGCAGGTCGATCTGCGACGGATCGCCGGTGACGACCATGCGGGCGCCCTCGCCGAGGCGGGTGAGCACCATCTTCATCTGCAAGCGCGACGTGTTCTGCGCCTCATCGACGATGATGAAGGCGTGGCTCAGGGTGCGGCCGCGCATGAAGGCGATAGGGGCGGCTTCGATCTCGCCCTTCTCGCGGCGGCGACGCACGTCATCAACGCCGAGAATGTCGTTCAGCGCCTCCCAGATCGGGGCCAGATAGGGGTCGACCTTCTCATTCAGATCGCCCGGCAGGAAGCCCAGCTTCTCGCCCGCCTCGACCGCCGGCCGGGTGATGACCAGGCGGTCCACCTGTCCGCGCCGCAGAAGGCTCGCGCCATAGGCGGCCGCGAGGAAGGTCTTGCCCGTGCCCGCCGGGCCGACGCCGAAAGTCAGCTCGCAACGGCTGAGCAGGTCCAGATAGCGGGCCTGGGCCGCCGTCTTGGGCGCGATGGCGCCGCGCCGACCGACCGGCAGGGCGACAGCGTCTGGCACGACCCGGCCGTGATCCGATCGCGGCTGCGACACGGCGGCGCCCAGGGCCATGCGCACGTCGGCCTCGGTGATCTCGGCCCCTGCATCGGCCCGCTGGGCCAGGGTCTCGACCACGCGTTTGGCCTGGGCCCGGTCCCGCGCCGAGCCGTTGATCGACACCCCGCCGCCCGGCGCCTCGACCAAAACCTTGAAGGCGTCCTCGATCAAGGCGACGTGGCGGCTGTTGGGGCCGATCACGGCCCGCAAGGCTTGATCGCTCAGGGAAAGGAATTCGGACTCTCGGGCCATAGGTTTCCTTTTTGGGGCCCCTAACGCCTCGCTCGCGGAGCGAGGCTGCTTGAGAGGCCGTTTCTTGGGGTCCCTGACGCCTCGTCCGGCGGGGCGAGGCTGATTGAGGGACGCAGAATAATAAGCCGCCTCGTCGGAGGCGTGTCGAGTTAGATAGTGCCTTGATCGACCAACCGCCCGTTCAAACTGTTCTGCGCGCCGCTGACGATCTCGACCGGAACGATCTGGCCCAGCAGATGATCCGCAGCCTCGACGTGGACCGCCTGGAGATAGGGCGAGCGGCCGATGGCCTGACGGTCGTACCGGCCCTTCTTTTCGAACAGGACGTTCAGCGTCTTGCCCGTTTGAGCCGCGTTGAAGGCGGTCTGCTGTTCGAATAGCAGGGCCTGAAGCCGGTGCAGCCGTTCCAGCGCCACGCCTCCCTCGACCTGGCCCGCCATGGTCGCAGCGGGGGTGCCGGGGCGCGGCGAATAGACGAAGCTGAATGCCCCCGCATAGGTCACCTGACGCACCAGATCGAGCGTGTCCTCAAAGTCGCGATCCGTCTCGCCGGGAAAGCCGACAATGAAGTCGCCGGCGATGGCCATGTCGGGCCGCGCCGTGCGGATGCGAGCGATCAGGTCGATGTATTTCTGGCGCCCATGCTTGCGGTTCATCAGCCGCAATACCCGGTCGGACCCGGCCTGCACCGGCAGATGCAGATAGGGCATGAGGGCGTCCAGATCGGCGTGGGCGGCGATCAGGTCGTCGCTCATGTCGTTGGCGTGGCTGGTCGTATAGCGGATGCGGTCCAGACCCGGGATTTCGGCCAGGGCATAGGCCAGCCGCGCCAGTGTCGACGGCTTCCCATCCGGGCCTTCGCCGTCATAGGCGTTGACGTTCTGACCCAAGAGGGTGACCTCGCGCACGCCCCGGTCGGCCAGGGCGCGGGCCTCGGCCAGGACCGCCGCCGCCGGGCGCGACCACTCGGCGCCGCGCGTATAGGGGACGACGCAGAAGGTGCAGAACTTGTCGCACCCTTCCTGCACGGTCAGGAAGGCGGTGGGGCCCTCGCCGCCGCGCGTGGCGATCATCTCGGGGGTCAGGGCGTCGAACTTCTCATGCGGGGCGAAATCGGCGCCGATGCGCTCGCCGCGCGCCCGCGCCGTGCGGGTCAGCCGTTCCGGCAGCTGGTGATAGGCCTGGGGTCCGACCACCAGATCGACCGCCGGCTGGCGCTTCATGATCTCCTCGCCCTCGGCCTGGGCGACGCAGCCTGCCACGGCGATGGTCATGCCGCCGTCGCCGCGCGCGACCTTGCGCTCGCGCATCTGCTTCAGCTTGCCCAGTTCCGAATAGACCTTCTCGGCGGCCCGTTCGCGGATGTGGCAGGTGTTGAGGATGACAAAGTCGGCGCCTTCGGGCGCGTCTGTCGGCGCATAACCCAGCGGGCGCAGGACGTCGGCCATGCGCTCGCTGTCATAGACGTTCATCTGACAGCCGTAGGTCTTGATGAACAGGCGTTTGGGAGCCGCCGCCAGACCTTGGTCCGGGGCTGCGCCTTCCGCCTTTTCGATGGGCTTTTCGAGCGTATCGGTCATGCGCGGCTTATGATCGCCGAAGCCGGCGACGGCAAGGCGAACCGCTGCGCGGGATCAGCCCTCGGTCGGCTCCACGCGCGCGGCATGACGCTTGTAGATCAGGCCTTCGCGCTCGACCGGCTCGGCGCCAGGGATGGCGTGGCCGTAGAGCTCCAGCTTGTGACCGACCAGTTCAAAGCCCAGACGCTTGGCGATCTCGGTCTTCAGGCGCTCGATCTCGGCGTCGAAGAACTCTATGACCTCGCCGGTCTTGGTGTCGATCAAGTGGTCGTGGTGGTCGTCGCCGGCCTCTTCGTAGCGGCTGCGACCGTCGCCGAAGTCGTGCTTCTCGACCACGCCCGCCTCTTCGAACAGGCGCACGGTGCGATAGACGGTGGCGATCGAAATGTGCGGGTCGATGGCCGAGGCGCGGCGATACAGCTCCTCGACGTCAGGGTGATCCTCGGCCTGAGACAGAACGCGGGCGATCACGCGCCGCTGCTCGGTCATACGCATGCCGCGGTCGGCGCAAAGTTTCTCGATCCGTTCCATGCGCCGGAAGATAGGCTGAGCCGCTGACTTATGGAAGCGTCGCGGCGAAGTTGAGAGACAGGACCAGGGCGTCCTCCCGGCTGCCGTCCGCACGGGCATAATATCCGCGCCGACGCCCGGCCTCATGGAAGCCCGCCCGAGCATAGAGGGCGCGGGCGGCGACATTGTCTTCGGCCACTTCCAGGAACATGCGCTCGGCCCCGAGCGCGGCCGCGCGGACCACGGCGGCTTCGACCAGACGGGCGCCCAACCCGCCGCGCCGGGTGGACGGGCGCACCGCCAGGGTCAGGATCTCCGCTTCGTCGGCCACAACCCGGATCAGGATGAAACCGTCGACCTCGGCCAAGACGAAGACGCCGGGCGAAGCGAGCAGGGCCGACAGGCTGGCAGCGTCCCACGGCGTCTCGAACGCCTCGGCGTGGATCGCGGCGAGAGGGGCGACCTCGGTCACAATGTCGCAGACGGACGCGGCTGGCCCGGCCGCCGGCTGGGCGGGGTCGCGTCGGGCGCGCGAAGATAGAGGGGGCGGGGCAGGGCGATCGCCGGATCGACGGCGATGGTCAGACGGGCCAGCGCCTCGGGCGTCGGCGCCGCCATCGGCTGCAACACCGCCTCGGCGAACCGGTCGGGGAAGGTCTCGCCCAACAATGCCGCGCCCGATCCGACCAGGGTCGGGACGGCGCCGGCCGCCGCCTCGAGAATACGATCCGCCGCCGTTTCCAGCGACAGGGCCTCGGCCTCGGCCAGGGGCGCGCCGTCCCGGAAAAGCCGGGCATAGACCTGGCCCCGACGGGCATCGATCACGGCGGCGACCAGTCCGGCGGACGGCGCGCAGGCCGCAAGGGCGTCCAGGGTCGAAACGCCGACGACCGGACGATCCAGCGCCGCCCCCAGACCCAGGGCGAAGGCGATTCCGACGCGCAGGCCCGTAAAGGAGCCCGGCCCCACCGTAACGCCGATCCGGTCCAGGACGTCGAAACCGCCGCCCGCCTCAGCCACCGCGTCGCGAACGAGACCCGCCAGCCGCTCCTGATGCCCCTTTGTCATGAGTTCGGAACGGACAGCCAGGGGCCGATCGTCCTCGACCACCCCGGCCGAACAGGCGCCCAGCGCCGTATCCACGATCAGAACTTTCATCGCGGTCTTACTATCGGGGCGATCAAGCCGACGCCAGCGCCGCGACCACCCGCGTCACCGCCTGACGCAGCGCCGGATCGACGATACGCGGAAACGCCTCGACCAGGACGCGCCCGTCCGCCGTCGCGGTCAAGTCGCGCAAACCCGCCATAGGATCGACCGCGTCGGCTCGCGCGGGAAAGAAATCAGTCACCGAACAGCCCAGCACGGTCGCCACCTGATGCAGGCGCGATGCCGAGACCCGGTTCGCGCCCTTTTCGTACTTCTGCACCTGCTGGAAGCTGACCCCCAGTTGCTCGGCCAGGGCGGTTTGAGACAGGCCGAGGGCCGAGCGGCGGGCGGCCATCCGCAGGCCCACGGCGGCGTCGATATCCTGAGTGCGGCGGTTCATGAACGGCGTCTCCCTGACGATGACGTTAGAAGAGTTTCATGAAGCGAGATGAAACACAACTGTTTCGTTTCATCCCTCATCCAGTCGGGCCACGACGGCCGAGACGGCGCGGGCCTGCCGGCGTGGAATTCGCTCGATCGTCAGCAGGGCGCCGGCGCCGCGCACGACCAACTCCGTCTCATCGGAGCGGACATAGAGCCGCGCGCGCAGAGAACCGTCTTCCAGCTCGATCACGCAGCCCTGATCCCGACGCGGCCAGCGGCCGGGGACGTATTCCAGCACGGTCCCGGCGGCGGCCCAGGGCGCCAGATCGTCGGTCGAAAGCTGCAGCCGTCGCCGTTCGACCGTCGGCGCCGCCTCAAAAGCGCGCCCCCGCGCCTGAAGGCCCCCGGAGCCGGGCCGGGTCTGCGGCGCGGGAGGGACCGAGCTGATCAGCAGCGCCAGATCTTCGGGCGTGGCGTCGAGGGCGGTGGTGAGGCGGCGCTGCACGTCGGGGCGAAACAGGCCAGGACGCTTGCCCGCTTCATAAAGACCCCAGCCCTGGCTGGTCATGCCGATCCTCGCGCCGGCCTCGGCCTGGCTCAAGCCGCGCTCGCGACGCAGGGCCGCCAGAGCTTCACCGAGGGCCCGGCCTTCGGCGCCGGCGTCATGGTCGGAAGTGAAACGGGCCATGCAGCGATCATGCCCCAAGCCAGATCAGGACGATAGTGTTTCATGTGAAACATCAGTCTCGTGGGCCGCGGACTTCTTCGTGGGGCCCGGTCAGAGAGATCCGCCTCCCGACCCGACGCGGCTTCATGCTGGACCGCGGTCGTCGGCCCTGCGGGACCTCCCGACCCGACGCCGCCTGGCGCCTCGTGCTCGCTCAAGCAGCGAACAACCGCGTCGAGAGCGGGGGCGCCCTTGCCTAAATCACCTGCTCGACGCTGGTCACTTCGGGGATGTAGTGACGCATCATCTGCTCGACGCCCGCCTTCAGCGTGGCCGAGGAGGAAGGGCAGCCCGAACAGGCGCCGCGCATCCGCAGACGCAGGATTCCGGTCTCCAGATCGAAATGGTCGAACAGGATGTCGCCGCCGTCCTGGGCCACGGCGGGGCGTATGCGACTGTCGAGCAGACCCTTGATCTCGGCGACGATCTCGCTGTCCTCGTCGGCGTCTTCCGCCATCGCCTCGACCCCGCGCGTCAGCGGCGCGCCCGAGACGAAATGATCCATGATGACCGCCAGGATGGGCGCCTTCATCGCGCTCCAGTCCGGAGCCTGAACCCCGCGCGTCACCGAGACATAGTCGGCGCCGAAGAAGACGCCCTCGACGCCCTCCAGCTCGAACAGGGCCTCCGCCAGGGGCGACCCGGCCGCCTCGTCGATGGTGCGGTATTCCAGAACCCCGTCCGGCGCGACGTCGCGGCCCGGCAGAAATTTCAGAGCATTGGGGTTGGGCGTGGGTTCGGTCTGGATGAACATGAGCGGGAGATGGACCTCGGCGGCGGAGTTCGCAACCCTTCTCCCTCCCCGTTCGAGGAGGGGGGTTGAGGCCACAGGCCGAAACCGGGTGGGGGCGGCTCGACCAAGTGCCGCGTCCCGTATCACCCAGCCCTCCCCACCCGTCTGACGCTTCGCGTCAGCCACCCTCCCCATGAAGGGGAGGGAGAGGCGTCGCGTCGCTCAAGCAGCAAGCCGCCGCGCGGCGAACGATAGCGACCCTAGTTTATGCCAGATCCTCAATATCCGCCTCGGTCAGTTCGCCGGGGACGATCGTCACGGGCAGCTTGCGGCCGGTGAAGGCGCCGCCCTGTTTCAGCACCGCCGAAACCAGGGGGCCCGGGCCCCGCGAGCCCGAACCGGCCGCCAGCACCAGAATCTTGATGTCGGGATCGGCCCCGACCGCCTTGCGGATGGCGCCCTGGGCATCGCCTTCCTCAATCAGGAAGATGGGGGCGGCGCCGGACTTGGCGGCGGCCTCCTCGCCGATGCGGTTCAGCAGGGCCTCGGCTTCCTCGCGCTGCTGGCGGCGGATTTCGTCGCGGACGCCGGACCAGTGCTCGTCCGAACCGCCGGGCAGGGCGCGCAACAGGACGACGCGGCCGCCGGTCGATTTGGCTCGACGGGCGGCATAGCCCAGGGCCGCGCCGAACTCGGGGCTGTCGTCGACGACGACGAGGAACTTCCTGGGCATGGGTCGGGGCCTTGGCGGATCTCAGAACAGCAGCGCCCACCTAACGCCAAGCCGCCCCAAACGCCAAGGCCCGCCCGCCGCGTCGCGAACGACGAAACGAGCGGGCCTCTTCAGGCAGATGTCACGCGACCGCGCTCAAGCAGCGAGCCGCCGCGCGGCGAGCGATAGCGCCCTAAAGAGAGAGCGAGCGACCGCGTCGCGAGCGTAGCGCGCTGGGAAGCCCTAGCTTCCCAGCACTTCGCGGATAGCCCCGTTGGCGATGGTCAGCTTGGCGAAGGTCCAGCCGGCGCCCGAGGTCTCGATCTCGTCCACGGCGGCGCGCAGAGCCTCGACCTGGCCCATGCGCGCGCCGATCCAGGCGTCGACGGCCCCTTCGGCGGTTTCCTCGCTGACGCCCGCCGCCTCGGCCGAAGCCTTGGCCACGGCGCGGGTCAGCTGCTGCTGCTCGGCCATCAGGTCCTGAATCAGACGACGCACGGCCAGACGATCGAAGTGATCGCCCGACGGCACCGACCCGGCCGCGACGCGCAGACGGTCGAAGTCGAAGGCGGCGCCGACCTGGTGATAGAGGCGGGCCATCGCCGGGGCGCTCCAGCCCAGTTCATTGGCCAGATCGCCTATGTCCGCCGTGGCCACCATGGGCCGCAGCAGGGCGATGTCGCGGGCCAGATCCTCCGGCGCGCCCAAGCCGACGAAGGTGGCGACGCGGGCCTCAAACTGCTGCTGCTCGAAGCGCGACAGGACCTCGGGCCCGGCGGCGCGCAAGGCGTCGGCAGCGGGTTGATAGGCGGCGATCATGCCGTCGACCGTGGTTTCGGTGCGGGCCGCGCGGCGCGCCAGCCAGTAGGTCTGGCGACGCAGGACCTTGGCTATCTCGCGATAGAGGGCCGTCTGGGCCTCGGCCGGGATCTTCAGGTCCAGAGCCGAGACGGCGTTCCAGGCCTGATCCAGACGGAAGACCTGCCGTGCCGTCTCGAAGGCCGTGACCATGGCGGCGGTGTCGCATTCCGCCGCCGCGCGCAGGCGATCGGGGAAGGTCGGCCCCGCCATGTTGACGATCTCGTTCGACAGCACGGTGGCGATGATGTCGCGACGCAGGCGGTGGCCCTTCATGTCCTCCTCGAACTTCGCCAGCGGAGCCGGGAAGTAGTGGACCAGCAGGCGCTCGAAGAAGGCGTCGTCCGGGGCCGAAGAGCCGACGATCTCGTCGAACAACTCGAGCTTGGAATAGGCCGTCAGCACCGCCAGCTCAGGCCGGGTCAGGGCTGCGCCCTGCAGCTTCATCTCGGCCATGCGGGCGTCGTCGGGCAGGTATTCCACCGCGCGGTTCAGCTTACCCAGGGCGGTCAGGTGCTGCATGAAGGCCTGCTGGGCGTCGAGCGCGTCCGCGCCCTCGGCCTGTTGCAGGGTCAGGGCCAGGGTCTGGTCGTAGTTGTGCGCCAGCACCTTGAGGCCGACCTCGTCGGTCATCGACTTCAGCAGGGCGTTGCGGTCCTCGGCCTTGAGGTGACCCGAGGCGATGGCGCCGCCGGTGAGGATCTTGATGTTGACCTCATGGTCGGACGAGTCCACGCCCGCCGAGTTGTCGATGGCGTCGGTGTTCAGGCGCATGCCCGCCCGCGCCGCCTCGATGCGGCCCAGCTGGGTGGCGCCCAGGTTGGCGCCTTCGCCGAGGACCAGGGCCCGGACCTCGCCGCCGTTGATGCGGATGGCGTCGTTGGCCTTGTCGCCGGCCTGGGCGTTGGTCTCGCCCGCGCCCTTGATGTAGGTGCCGATGCCGCCGAAGTAGAGCAGCTCGGCGCGCGCCTTGAGGATGGCCTGCATCAGCGCAGTCGGGTCGACGGTGTCGGCCTCGATGTCCAGCAAGGCCTTGATCTGCGGCGTCAGGGTGATGGTCTTGGCCGCGCGCGAGAAGACCCCGCCGCCTTCCGAGATCAGCCCCTTGTCGTAGTCCTGCCAGCTGGTGCGCGGGGTCTCGAACAGGCGCTGACGTTCGGCGAAGGACGTGGCCGTGTCGGGGTTGGGGTCGATGAAGATGTCGCGGTGATCGAAGGCGGCGACCAGCTTGATCGCCTTGGACAGCAGCATGCCGTTGCCGAAGACGTCGCCGGACATGTCGCCTACGCCGACCACGGTGAAGGGCTCGGACTGGATATCCTTGCCCATCTCGCGGAAGTGACGCTTGACCGCCTCCCAGGCGCCGCGCGCGGTGATGCCCATCTCCTTGTGGTCGTAACCGGCCGAGCCGCCCGAGGCGAAGGCGTCGTCCAGCCAGAATCCGTAGGACTGGCTCACGCTGTTGGCGATGTCCGAGAAGGTCGCCGTGCCCTTGTCGGCGGCCACGACCAGATAGGGGTCGTCGCCTTCCCAGGCCACGACATTGACCGGGCGCACCGGCGCGCCCTCGCCGACGATGTTGTCGGTGATGTCCAGCAGGCCGGACAGGAAGGTCTTGTAGGCGCGGATGGCTTCGGCCTGGACCGCGTCGCGGTCGCCGCCGACCGGCAGCTGCTTGGGATAGAAGCCGCCCTTGGAGCCGACCGGCACGATGACCGAGTTCTTGACCTGCTGGGCCTTCACCAGACCCAGAACCTCGGTGCGGAAGTCGTCGCGACGATCCGACCAGCGCAGGCCGCCGCGCGCGACGGGGCCGAAGCGCAGATGGACGCCCTCGATGTGCGGCGCCCAGACGAAGATCTCGCGGAAGGGCTTGGGCAGGGGCAGGTCTTCAAGCTCGCGCGAGGCGATCTTGATCGAGATGTGCGCCTTCGGATGTCCCTCGGCGTCGACCTGATAGAAGTTGGTGCGCTTGACGGCGCCGATCAGGAGGGCGATGCGACGCAACACCCGGTCGTGATCCAGGCTCTTCACATCCTGCAGCAGGGCGATGATCTTGTCGTTGAGCTCGGCGACTAGGGCCTCGCGCTCCTCAACCGCACCGCCGTGGGCCGGATCGAACTTCGCCTTGAACAGGGACAGGATGGCGCGCGCCGCCGTTGGATACTCGCGCAGGGCGGCTTCCTGCACCGCCTGCGACGGGTCGAGGCCGGTCTGCTGGCGATAGCGGGCGAGGGTGCGGATCAGGGCCGCCTCGCGCCAGTCGACGCCCAGCTCCAGCACCAGACGGTTGAAGCCGTCGCTCTCGGTGCGGCCGGTCCAGACCGCCGAGAAGGCGGCCTCGAACGGAGCCTTGATGTCGGCGAAGGTCAGGGCCTCGCCGCGCGGGTCCTCCAGCAGGAAGTCGTGGATATAGATGGGAGCGTCGCCGACGGTGCGAACGACGTGGTCGGATTCCTCCAGCGTCTTCAGTCCCATGTCGGCCAGGATCGGCAGGACGTCGGACAGGGGCACGGCCGAGCCGCGACGATAGAGCTTGAAGCGGAACTGCAGCGGGCTTTCGTCCGCCGTGCGGAAGGCGCGGACGGCCACCGGCTCGGCGTGGACGCCGTCAGCCATCGAACCGTCGTTCAGGCGGTCGAACTGCTCCAGATCGGCCACGGCCTCGGCGGCGTCATAGCGATCACGGTAGGAGACGCCGAAGCTGTCGGCCCATTTGGCGCTGGTCGGACCCACCGCCACTTCGTCAACGTCGGCAGCGCGCAGCGCGGTTTCGAAACGGTCGATCCAGCTGCGCCCGGCCTCGGCCACCTCGGCCTCCAGGGCCTTGAGGTCAGGGTTGAGGTGGGCGCCCGGCTCGACGCCGATGATGTAGTGGACCCGTGTCAGCGGCTGATCCGACAGCTGCGGATACCAGGCCGAGACCCGACCGCCCCAGGCCTTGGCCAGGATGCCGCCGATGCGCTGGCGCAGGCCGGCGTCGAAGCGTTCGCGCGGAATGAAGCAGAGCACCGAGACGAAGCGGTCGAACGGGTCCTGCCGCGAGAACAGGCGGATGCGCGGACGGTCGTACAGGTGCAGGATGCCGAGCGCCGTCTCCAGCAGCTCGTCCTCGCTGATCTGGAACAGCTCGTCGCGCGGGTAGTTCTCGAGGATGTTCTTCAGGCGCTTGTAGTTGTGGCTGCCCGGGGCCTTGCCGGCGCGTTCCAGCGCATTGGCCACCTTGCGCCGGATCAGCGGCACTTCCTTGGCCATCTTGTCATAGGCTTCGGCGGTGAACAGGCCGACGAAACGGGTCTCGCCCGAGGCCTTGCCGTCCGCGCCGTAACGCTTGACCCCGACGTAGTCCATGTAGGCGCGGCGATGGACGCGCGAGCGGATGTTGGCCTTGGCCACGGTCACCGGCTCGCTGAGGTCCAGCTGGCGCTGCATGGCGGCGGTCAGGACGGCCGGTTCCGAGGCGCGGCGCAGGACGCGACGTTCGGGATCGCCCAGGACGCCGAGGCCCTGATCTGAAACGTCCAGCGGCGCTTCGGGTGCGTAGCCGCCGTCCTCGCTGCGCGGATAGGCGTAATCCCGGGCGCCGAGGAAGACGAAGTGGTCGCTCTTGGCCCAGCGCAGGAAGGCGATGTTCTCGTCCAGGACGGCGGGATCGATGGCGGCGGGCGGGGCGGCTTCCAGCTGCTCGACCGCCTCGCGCATCAAGGCCACCATGGCGCCGTGGTCGGCCACGGCGGCGCGGACATCGGCCATGGCCTGGGCCAGACCCTCGCCCAGGGCGTCGCGGCGCTCCTGCGGCAGGGGGTCGATGACGGCGATGATCAGCGAGTCGCGACGACCGGCCCCGATCTCGACGATGGGGTGGAAAAGGGCGCGCACGGTGACGCCGGCGTCGGCCAGCTCGCCCAGGACGCTGTCGACCAGGAAGGGCGCATCGTCCTGCAGGATCAGAACGCTGTCATAGCCGGTCGGCGCGCCGTCGGCGCCCGCCAGAGGGCTGACGGTGACGCGAGCCGGTTCACCGGTCTGGCGCGTCTTCGCCGAGCGCCAGGCCAGACCCAGAAGGGCGGCCAGGTCGTCGCCGCCCAGTTCCGGGGTTTCATCGGCGGCGTAGTCGTCAAAGGCCTGAGCCAGGAAGGACTTTTCAGCGGCGCCCGGCGGGCCGTCGACAATCCGCGCATAGGCCGCTTCCAGCGCCTCCAGAGTGGCTGGCGTGGCGGAAACTGTGCGCGGAGCGGCGGACATGATGTGGTCTCGAACAGCACGGCCTGGGGCCGCAGGGATTTGACCGCGCCACCTTAGCGCCGCTGGCGGAACTGGCTAGGCCGTCCGAGGCGGCTCAGACCCTGATTTTCAGTGTGCAGCGCACCATGTTGCGCCAGAGGCCCACAGTCGGGCGAATTTCGGTCCCATAGACCGAAAACCGGACAATATCCGCCCCAATTCAGCCCCGATCCGACGCGGCTTCTTCGCCAAACACAGCCTGAAAAGCACAAGGCCGCCGAGCGTAGAACGCTCGACGGCCTGCTTGGGGTCCGGCGCAGGAGGGGGGAGGGAGCGCCGGTCCTCTGGACTTCGCGGCCGGGAGGGGGAGGGGAGGCCGCGTCGTCTGATTGGGTAGATAGTCGCCAGATATGGCGGATCAAGGGCAGGATCAGCCTTCTTCATCGTCTTTCTGATGCGGCGCCTTGCCGCGCCTCAACAAGCGCCGGAACCAGCCCGGTCCTTCCGACGCGGTCTCGGCCTCGGCCTTGCGCGGGGCGTAGGGCTCGCCGTCGCCGGACAGCAGGACCGCAATCCATCGCGAACCCTTGAATTCGGCCAGGATGGCCATGGCCATGACCGCCAGCGGGGTGGACAGGAACATGCCCGGCACGCCCCACATCTTGCCCCACAGGGCCAGGGCCAGCAGGACCACGACCGGATCGATATTCTGGTTATCGCCCTGCATGCGCGGCTGGATCAGGTTGCCCACAATGAAGAGCAGGGCCTGAAGACCGACCAGAAGGATCAGGGCGGGCCAGTAGCTCTCGAATTGCACCAGGGCGAACAGGGGCGGGGCCAGACCCGCAATGGCGCCGCCCAGCACCGGGATGAAGCCGACAATGAAGATGACGAAGGTCCAGAACTCGGCGTTCTGCAAGCCCACGGCCCGCATCAGGATCCAGGCCACCAGGCAGATCAGGGCGCCGGTGACGGCCTGGACCCAGAGATAGCCCTCGACCCCGCCGCGCACCCGGTTGAACACCTCCAGCGCCTCGTTGCGCGCACCACGATCGGGGAACATAGCCACGATCTTCTTCCTGAACCCGGCCTGCGAGGCCAGCAGGAAGCCCAGATAGACCATGACGAAGAAGGCCCCCGAAGCGACCCCTTGCGCCTGCATTGCGGCCTGGGTCAGCCAGCCTCGCACGTCGATGCCGGCAATCAGATCGTTCAGGGTCGGGGGTTCCTTGACGCCGACGAGGCCGCTGACGTCGGCGATGATATGATCCAGACGCGGGCCGATGCTGGCGGATGCGCCCGAGGCGTCGGTGAAGAAGCCTGCCGCCCCGTCGACGATGATCCAGATCGACAGCAGGAAACCGATCACCACCACGATCAGGGCCGCAGCACCGGCGAAGCGCGACGGCACCGGCGTGCGCTGCTCGATGGCCCGCTTCATCCCGTCGATCATGATCATCAGAAAGATGGCCATGGCCAGGGGGGTCAAGATGTCACGCAGCCAATAGAGCGCCGCCCCGCCCGCCACGACGGCGATAAGAACCAGGGCGTTGCGCGCGACTGAAGACGTCTGCAGGGAGATGGGCAATTTCATGGGGGGACTGTCGGCGGGGTCAGGGAGAGCGTCAATCGCTGTAAAGCCATGCGGTTCCGCCTTGCGGCCCTCGCCGTGTCGGATAACCATGCGCCGGAAGCCGGAGGCCACCCCGAATGACCGACAATACCGCAGCCCTTTTTCTCGGCCAGTCCTTCGAGGGCGTCGCTGAAAACCTGCTGTTCAAGCGCGCCAACCGGCACGGCGTGGTCGCCGGCGCCACCGGCACCGGCAAGACGGTGACCCTGCAGATCATGGCCCAGGGCTTTTCCGATGCGGGCGTTCCGGTCTTCTGCGCCGATGTGAAGGGCGACCTGTCGGGCATCAGCCAGGCCGGCGATACGGCCCGGTTCACCGAACGCGCCAGCCAGATGGGGCTGAGCCTGACCGGCAAGGCCGCGCCCGTCGTCTTCTGGGACCTGTACGGCCAGAAGGGCCACCCGATCCGCGCCACCGTGTCCGACGTCGGCCCGACCCTGCTGGCCCGGATGCTGGAGCTGAACGACGTGCAGGAGGGGGTCCTGACCGTCGCCTTCCACGTCGCCGACAAGGAGGGCCTGCTGCTGCTGGACCTCGAGGATCTGCGCGCCCTGCTGGCCTATGTCGGCGAGAACGCCCAGACCATCGGCCGCGAGGTCGGCAATGTCTCGCCCACCTCCATCGCCGCCATCCAGCGCGCCCTGCTGCAACTGGAGCAACAGGGGGGCAAGGCCTTCTTCGGCGAGCCGGCCCTTCGGCTGGAGGACATGATGCGCACCTCGCTGGACGGGCGGGGTCAGGTCAATGTGCTGGATTCCACCCGGCTGATGAACAGCCCGCGCCTGTACGCCGCCTTCCTGCTGTGGCTGCTGTCGGAGCTGTTCGAGCAACTGCCCGAGATCGGCGACCCGGAGAAGCCGCGACTGGTCTTCTTCTTCGACGAAGCCCACCTGCTGTTCAACGACGCGCCCAAGGGCCTGCTGGAAAAGGTGGAGCAGGTGGTGCGCCTGATCCGCTCCAAGGGGGTCGGGGTCTATTTCGTCACCCAGAACCCGGCCGACATCCCGGACACCGTCCTGGCCCAGCTGGGCAACCGGGTGCAGCACGCCCTGCGCGCCTATACCCCCGCCGAACAGAAGGGCCTGCGCGCCGCCGCGCAAAGCTTCCGCACCAATCCCGCCTTCGACACCGCCGAGGCCATTCAGGGGCTGGGGGTGGGCGAGGCCCTGGTCTCGACGCTCGATGAGAAGGGCGCCCCGACCGTGGTGGCCCAGACGAAAATCCGTCCGCCGGACTCGCGCCTCGGCCCGGCCACCGACGCCGAGCGCGCCGCCGTCATGGCCGCCAGTCCGGTGCGCGGGACCTATGACACCGCAATCAACCGCGAGTCCGCCGAGGAGGTTCTAAAAGCCCGCCGCGCTCAGGCCGACCGCATCGAGGCTGAAACCGCCAGCGCCGCCGCGGAGGCCAAGGCCGCCGAAAAGGCCGCGCGGTCGGCGCCCGCGCCGACCCGTGAACGCGCCGCGCCGCGCCCCCGCGCCTCGTCCCGACAGACGCCGATGGAGGCCCTGACCAAGTCCGTCCTGCGCACCGCCGGCACCACCATCACCCGCGAACTCCTGCGCGGCGTCCTGGGCAGCCTGAAGCGGCGGTAGGGCTCGGTCCGCTAGTCTCTGTCACCCCGGACGGCCCAAAGGGACGATCCGGGGTCCAGGCGTCGCAACCCATGGCGAAGACGCGGAAACCTCAACCGCCTGGGTTCCGGGTTCGCTGCGCGCCCCGGAATAACGGCTAAGGGTGGAATGCAGGCTCTGCCCGCCCGTTGTCAGCCCCTCGGCGCCAGCCGCCACATCCGTAGCGGATGGCGCACAGCGCCGGCTTCCTGACCCGCCGCATCGCCGCGGCCGATGTAGAGGTCGGCGCGGACGGGGCCGCGGATGGCCGAGCCGGTGTCGAGCGCCATGACCAGGCCGCGATAGCTGGCCCGGGCCCCGATGAGGTTGCCGCCGTCGGCCTCGATCCAGACGGCGTCGCCATAGGTCCAGCGCGACGGATCCACCGCCACCGAACGGCGCGCGGGCAGGGGGACGCCGGCGGCGCCGGTCGCCTCATTGCCGTCGTCGGGACTGACGGTGAAAAAGATGTAGCGCGGGTTCAGGGCCATGACCGCGCGCGCCTCGGCCCCGCGATGGGCCGAGAGCCAACCGCGAATGGCGTCGCCCGAGGTGCCGTTGGTCGGCAGCAACCCGCGCTCGGCCATCGGCCGGGCGATGCCGACGAACTTCGCCCCGTTGTCGGCGGCGTAGGCGGCGCGCAGACGGACGCCGTCCGGGAAGGTCAGGGTGCCCGAGCCCTGAATCTGCAAAAAGAAGAGGTCCTCGGCCCGCATCCAGGCCAGGGCCGTCGACCGCGCCGACCCCGCCTCGATGGCGGCGCGATCGCCGACCTCGGACAGGTTGGCCGGACGGCTGAGCACCGGGGCGTCGAACTCGTCGTCGGGGGCGCGACGGGCCGGATACTCGGGCGCGAAATAGGCGGTCAGCAGACCGGCGCGGCCGTCGTCAGTGCGCGCCTCCGTGGCGACGAAGTTCGTCTCGAGAAAGGCGCGAGCGTCGCTGGGCGACAACCTGCGTACGGCCAGGTCGCGGGCGCGGGCGCAAACGGCCTCGGCCGCCGCCCCGCGAGCGCGGATACAGCCGGCGACATAGGCGCCGAAGGCCGCCAGATGGTCCTCCTCGGCCCAGCCGGGAAGGGCGGTCAGACTCATCCCTTCGACAGAGGTCGGCGGAACAACCGGACCCGGTCCGGGAGCTGTGGGCGTCGAGGGCGGAACAACCGGCGGCGTCGAAGCGCAGGCCGCCGCGAACAGCAGCAGCGACAGGGCGCCGATCCTTGTCACGCCGAAACGGGCCGCGCCCGCCCGATCAAACGAAAGGGTGAGCGGCGCGGCGACGGCGCGCATCAGGCGCTGGCCGGCTCGACGCGGGCCAGAGCCCAATTTGGATCAGCCGCGCCAAGGGCGCGCTCGAAGGTCCACAGTTCGGCGGTGCGGCGCTCCTCGGTCGAGACCTCGCCTTCAGCCGGGGTCACGGTGCTGCGCATCTCGGCCAGGAAGCGCACCTTGGCGACGGCGCGGTCGTCGCGGACAGTGGCCAGTTCCAGATCAGCGCGGGGCGGATGCAGAAACTCGGCCTGTTCGCGCTCGCCGCGCGCTTCACGGGCGGCGATGCCGGCCTCGAACGAGGTCATGACCGACGGCGTCAGCAGAGGGCGCAGGGCCTCGCGGTCGCCCGAGGCGTAGCCGCGCACGATGGTCTCATAGGCCTGACGCGCGCCTTCAATGAAGCGGGCGGGATCAAAGGCGGGATCGCGTGCTTTCAAACCCGCGACGGCGGCGGCGGTGGCGGCGTCCATGCCCGGCGTGGCGGGGGCCGGAGTCTGGCCGCCGACCACGACGGCCTGGGGCAGGCGGGCGTCTTCCTGAGGCTGACGCCCCACCTTCTTGCCCAGCACGTTGTAGAGCATGAACAGCAGCACCGCGGCGACGATGGCGAACATGACGATCTGGAATTGGATGGGCACGGGCTTCACCTGATTGGCGCGCGTCCAGGGGGATCGTCGGACGCGCATCTCTGTCGTCATGAGGATTAGGGGGCGATCCCGCCGCGCGCAAGGCGAGGCGGGTCCAGAACGCGGGTCTCGCCGTTGCGGCCAATAGCCTCGCCGTGGTAGTCGCGGGCCCTTCACCCCGGACCCGGAGCGGTTCGGCGTCCCTTGTTTTTCAGACTGACGGCTAACTTCATGACCGACGCCACCGCCCCCGCCGACACCGCCGCCAACGGGCAGACCGAACAAGGCCAGGGCCAGCCCGCCGGCCCCGGCTTCCGCATCATGGCGCAGTATGTCCGCGACCTGTCCTTCGAGAACCCGCGCGCGCCGGAAAGCCTGCGCATCGAGGGCAAGCCCGCCATCGACATGGGTGTGGAAATGAACGCCGCCGGTCGTCCCGACGGCCTGTTCGAGCTGGACCTGAAGCTGTCGGTCAAGGCCACCGGCGATGACAAGAACGCCGTGTTTCACGTGGAACTCGTCTATGGCGGCCTCTTCGCCCTGAGCGGCGTGGCGCCCCAGGACATCGAGCCCATGCTGCTGATCGAATGCCCGCGCTACCTCTTCCCCTTCGCGCGCCAGATCATCGCCCAGGCCACCTCGGACGGCGGCTTCTACCCGCCCTTCATGGTCGATCCGATCGACTTCGCCGCCATCTATGTCGCCCGCCAGCAGCAGATCGCCAGCGGCCCGGCCGAAACCGGCCAGGCATAATTTAGGAGAGACCGCTAACGCGAGGCGCGCGACGCCTCGCTGCTTGAGCGGAAGGTTTTGGGGGCGTCCGAAGGGGCGTCCCCTTTTCTGTTTCAGAGAGAGGCTGGCGACATGCTGAAGGTCATCGCCGAGGACTTCATCAAGCCCGAGCACGTCGAGACGGTCATGCCCCTGTATCGCGAACTGGTGCGGCTGAGCCGCGCCGAGCCGCTGTGCATCGCCTATGATCTGTTCACGGATCGGCGCCGCCCAGGCCACTTCGTCTTCATCGAGGAATGGCCCGATCAGGGCGCGCTGGACGCCCACTGCGCCAGCGAACATTTCCGCCGTCTGGTCCCGCAGATCGACGCCTTTCAGGAAAAGCCCGGGACCTACATCCTGATGGACCGGGCGGTTTAGGCCGCCGCTTCGTCCCTGACCTCGACGGTCACACCGTAGCCCGCCCAAAGGCTGTAGTCCTTCAGCGTCGATTTCAGGAAGGCCAGATGCGCCGCCTGTTCCGCCTCGGTCGAGCGGAAAGGCAGGGGACTGGGCCGCGCGCCGTGGCTGACCGAGGCGGCCGCCGCCACGGCCTGAGGGCTGCGCGCCGTGGTCAGGTCCAGCGCCCGTTCCTTGCCGCCGCGCAGCTCCAGATAGACCTCGGCCAGCAGGCGGGAGTCGATCAGGGCGCCGTGCAGGGTGCGATCGACCAGCGAGATCTTGAAGCGCTTGCACAGGGCGTCCAGCGAGTTCGGCATGCCCGGAAACCGCTTCTGCGCCAGCTGCAGCGTGTCGATCCATCGTTCCTGGGGCGGCGGCTTCTGGCCGATGCGGCTGTATTCAAAGTCGATGAAGTTGCGGTCGAAGTTGGCGTTGTGCGCGATTAGGGGCGCGTCGCCGATGAACGCCAACAGGTCGGCGGCGATCTCATGGAATTTGGGCGCGTCCCTGACGTGATCGTCGGTGATGCCGTGCACCCGGATGGCGTCCGGCGGGATCAGGCGCTCGGGATTGACCAGGCGGTGAAAGGTCCGGCCCGTGGGCAGCAGGTCATGGATCTCGATGCAGCCGACCTCGATCAGTCGGTCGCCCGTCTTGGGATCGAAGCCTGTGGTTTCAGTATCAAGAACGATTTCGCGGGCCATAGCCTCTTAATGAGGCAAGCCGCGCCCCGCCGTAAAGGGTGACGTCAGGCCCGGCGCGGCGGCGTCCACGACTGATCGAGGACTGTCCCCACGATTTCACGCACCTGATCGCGCGCAGCGTCCAGTCCGCGCCCCGTATCGACCAGAAAGTCCGCGCGGCGGCGTTTCTCGGCGTCAGGCGTCTGGCGGGCCAGGATGGCCTCGAAGCGGTCGCGGGTCATGCGGGGGCGGGCCAGAACGCGGGCGGCCTGAACCTCGGGATCGGCCGTGACCACCACCACGGCGTCCACGAAAACGTCGCCGCCAGTCTCGAACAACAGGGGAATGTCGAGAATAGCGAGGCGCACGCCTTCGGCCCGCGCCGTCGCCAGATCATCGGCCCGATCCCGGGCCACCAGAGGATGGACGATGGCTTCCAGGCGTTTGAAAGCGGTCTCGTCGCGACCCAGCGCCTCGGCCAGTCGTGTGCGGTCCACGGCCCCGTCCACGACCACGCCGGGGAAGGCCTGACCCAGGGGTTCGACCGCCGCCCCGCCACGCCCATAGAGGCGATGCACGGCGGCATCGGCGTCCCACACCAGCGCGCCCTCGTCGGCGAACATCCGCCCCGTCGTCGACTTGCCCATGCCGATCGAGCCGGTCAGGCCGAGGAGGATCACGCCGCCTCTCCCAGATGGGCCAGAAGCAGGGCGCGCAGGTCCAGCGGCGGGGGCGGACGACGAAACAGGGCGGTGAAGGAGGGCGCCGCCTGACCGATCAGCATGGCCAGGCCGTCCACGGTCGTCAGACCACGCGCCCGGGCCGCCGCCAGGAAGGGCGTGACGACGGGCTTGTAGGTCATATCCATAACCACGGCGGTCGGCTTCAGCAGCGACAGGTCAATGGTCGGCTGAACGCTCAGGGCGTTGATGACCAGATCAGCGGAGGCCAGAGCGATCTCGTCGGCCACGCTCACCGACGCGCCCAGATCGGCGGCCAGGGCCTCGGCCCGATCCCGCGAGCGGTTAAGAATGCGGATGCTCGCCCCCGCCTCGATCAGGGCGCCTGCGCCGGCGCGCGCCGCTCCGCCCGCGCCCAGCATGACAACAACGGCGTCCTTCAACTTCAGTCCCGGCGCCTGCTCGGCCAGGGCGCAGAGAACGCCGACGCCGTCGGAACTGTCGGCCCGCACGCAGCCGTTATCAAAGACCAGGATGTTGGCCGAGCCCGTCGCCTGCGCCGCCGCGCTGGCCTCATCGGCCAGAGCGAAGGCCTGCTCCTTGAAGGGGGCGGTGACGTTCAGGCCCTGAACCAGACCGGCCCGGCCAGCGGCGACCAGGGCGTCGAAACCGTCGGCGTCTTTCGGCGCGAAGGGCATGTAGGCGCCGTCTATGCCGCCCGCTTCGAGCCAGGCGTTGTGGATGACAGGGCTGAGCGAATGGGCCACCGGCTGACCGGCGATGCCCGCCAGCAGGGCGGCGCCGGTGATGCGGTTGCGGTGAATAGGGGAGGCGGTCACGAGACGATCACTCCGGCGCGGCGCAGCTCGGCCAGCACCGGCCACAGCGGCAGGCCGAGAACGGTGAAATAGTCGCCCTCGACCGCCTCGAACAACTGCGAGCCCAGACCTTCCAGCCGGTAGGAGCCGACGCAAGCCAACAGGGCCTCGCCCTCCGTCGCCAGATAGGCGTCGAGGAAGGCGTCAGAAAAGTCGCGCATCTTCATCTCGGCGGTGTCCACGCCGGACCAGACCACCTGGCCATTGCGGGCCAGGGCCGCGCCGGAATGCAGCTGATGCGTCCGGCCACGCATGGCGACCAGGCGTTCGCGCGCCGCCGCCAGCGTCGGGGCCTTGGAGACCAGACCGCCGTCGAAGGCCAGGGTCTGATCGGCGCCCAGAACCCAGGCGTCGCCGTCATGGCGCGACACGGCCAGGGCCTTGGCCCGCGCCAGCTCGATCGCCAGTTCTACCGGATCAACGCCGGGCGTCTTCAAGGCGTCCTCGTCCACATCGGCGACCTGAACGGTGAAGGGCACGCCCGCGTCGCTTAGGACGGCCCGCCGCGCCGCGCTCTTGGAGGCCAGGATCAGGCGTTCGCCGTGGGTCGTCGTCACGAAGCGGCTCCGGGAGTGTCCTGGCGACGGCTGCGCCGCTCGCTCAGCAGGTTGAGAATGGCGGCCGCGGTCTCCTCGACCGAGCGACGGGTCACGTCGATGGTCGGCCAGCCGCGTCGCTCAAAGGCGCGACGCGCCTTGACCGTCTCGTCGCGCACGGCGTCGTGATCGACGTAGTCGGAGGCGCGGGCGGCGTTCAGCCCCTCCAGCCGGTTACGGCGGATCTGCACCAGACGATCGGGCGATACGGTCAGACCGACAACCAGCGGGTTCTTCAGCCGGGTCAGCCGGTCGCCGTCTTCCTGACCCGGCACCAGGGGCACATTGGCGGCGCGAACCCCGCGATTGGCCAGATAGATGCAGGTCGGTGTCTTGGACGTCCGACTGACGCCGCACAGGACCACGTCGGCGTGCTCCAGCTGCTCCAACGTGCCCTGACCGTCGTCGTGGGCGATGGCGAAGTCCAGGGCGCCGATACGGTTGAAGTAACCGTGATCCAACGCGTGCTGGGCCCCCACGCGGGTCGAGATATTGGCGCCCAGGTAGCCGGACAGGGCACCCACTAGCGGGTCCAGCGCCCCGATCTGCGGCGTCTGCAGCCGCCGGCAGCCTTCCTCCAGCTGTTCGCGCAGCTCACGGTCGACCAGGGTGTGCAGCACCACGCCGGGCGCCCCGGCCACTTCTTCCAGCACCCGCTCCATCTGCTTGGGCGAGCGGACCAGGGCGTAGATGTGTTCGATGGGGATGACGCCGTCGAAACGCGCGATCACGGCCTTGGCCATGGCGTTCAGGGTCTCGCCGGTCGAGTCCGAGACCAGGTGGACGTGGAAATAGGTGGCGAGACGCGACGCGGGTCGGGCGGGGCTCATGGCTCTGATCGTCTCCTCATCCTTCGCGCCCGGGCAACGCCGGAGTCTTTCCCCCCGGCCTGTGCAAAAGCCGGGGCGCCGTTCGACATCGCCTGGGCGCCGACTGGGCGCCGAATCCTCTAGCAAGCTCACGGCCCGGTCGCGAGCGGGGATCACGGGCGCCGATTGCCGAACGGCGCCTGGAGTCGTTCATACAGGCGCCGAATTATTATCCTCACCAGGGGATAAGGCGCCTTGTCCAGAATTGGCGCCCGGCGCCTTTCCCACAACGGCGCCCAGATCGGACTCCCGTCACAGCGGACTCAGAGCCGGTTATCCCCGTAATCAACACACCATGACCGGGGCCGCCGGATTCGTTCTTCGGAAATCGGGGAGAAACCTGTCGATGGGCGGGACGATCGGATTCTATCCCCGTGATCCAGCGCCCTGCTTCCATCCTCCAATTCTTTCAAATTCTTATTCTTGAATAGGGATTGAGGCTTGGGGGTGTGCATCCTAAAGCCCAGACATGAGCACTCCTCTTCTGATCCAGGCTCTCCAGGGCCAGACCACGACCCGGCCGCCCGTATGGTTCATGCGTCAGGCGGGGCGCTACCTGCCCGAATACCGTGAACTACGGGCCAGGGCGCCGGACTTCATCGCCTTCTGCATGAACCCGGAGATGGCGGCCGAGGCGACGCTTCAGCCCATGCGCCGGTTCGGCTTCGACGCGGCCATCGTCTTCGCCGACATCCTGCTGATCCCGGGGGCCCTGGGACAAAAGGTCTGGTTCGAAGCCGGCGAAGGCCCGCGCCTCGGCGCCCTGCCGTCGGTGGAGTCCATGCGGGAGCTGGCATCCGGGGCGGGGGAGGCCCTGAAGTCGGTGGGCCATACCCTGAGCCTGGTGCGCGCTGAACTCGATCCGGCAAAGGCTCTGATCGGGTTCGCCGGGGCGCCCTGGACCGTGGCCACCTATATGCTGGACGGCGAGGCCCGCAGCATCGGCAAGGGCGAGCGCGCCACGGCCCGGACCTATGCCTATGCGGAACCGGAAAAGGTCGCAGCCCTGCTCGAGGTTCTGGTTGAGTCCACCGCCCATTATCTGAAGATGCAGCAGAACGCCGGCGCCCAGGTGCTGAAGATCTTCGAGAGCTGGGCCGAGGGTCTGCCGGACGATCTGTTCGAAAGCCTCGTCCTGAAGCCTCACCAGGCGCTTGTGGCGCGCGCCCGGGCCCTCGGGGTCACTGTGCCGCTCATCGGCTTCCCAAGAGGCTCTGCGGCGCTTGCGGAGCGTTATGCGAGCAGTTGCGACGTCCAGGCCGTTGCGCTGGACACCGCCTGTCCCCTGGAAGTGGGAAAACGGGTTCAGGCCATCAAGCCCATTCAGGGCGCGCTCGATCCCCTGTTGCTGCGGGCCGGCGGAGACGCGCTGGATCGTCGGGTCGATCAGTTAATGCAGGCCTGGGGTCAGGGGCCGTGGATCTTCAACCTGGGCCACGGCATTCTGCCGGACGTGCCCATCGCCCATGTCGAACAGGTCCTGCGCCGGATCGGCGCCCAATGACCCAGCCCGCCGAGACCCGTCGTCCGAACCGGCGCGTGGCCGTGGTGCTGACCAATCTCGGCGGGCCGGACGGGCCGGACGCGGTCAAACCCTTCCTGTTCAACCTGTTCAATGACCCGGCCATCATCGGTCTGCCCGGTATCGTGCGCACGCCTTTGGCCCGGCTCATCTCGTCGCGGCGCGAAAAGTCGGCCCAGGCCAACTACGCCCGTATGGGCGGGGGCTCGCCCCTGCTCCCCGAGACCCTGAAACAGGCGGCGGCCTTGTCCGAAGCCCTGACTGACGCCGCGCCTGGGGATGAGACGGAAGTCTTCATCGCCATGCGCTATTGGCACCCCTTCACCGAGGACACGGCCCGCGCCGTGGCGGAGTTCCAGCCCGACCAAGTGGTCCTGCTGCCCCTCTATCCGCAGTTTTCGACGACCACGACGGCGTCTTCGCTGAAAGTCTGGCGTGAGGCCTACAAGGGGCCGGGCGAGGTTCACGCGGTCTGCTGCTATCCCGACGCCGAGGGTCTGATCGAGGCCCAGGCCCGACTGATCCGCGAGACCATGGATCGTGCCGAGGGCCAGCCGGTGCGCGTGCTGTTTTCGGCGCACGGCATCCCGGAGAAGCTGGTCGCCGCCGGTGATCCCTATCAGGCCCAGGTCGAGGCCACGGTGGCCGCCGTCGTCGCCCGCATGGGTCTGACCGACTGGTCCATCTGCTATCAGAGCCGCGTCGGGCCGCTGCAATGGCTGGGTCCGGCCACGCCACAGGCCATCGAACAGGCCGGTCGGGACGGTGTCGGCGCTGTGGTCGTGCCTATCGCCTTCGTTTCCGAGCACATCGAGACCCTGGTCGAACTGGACCACGAGTATGGCGAGCTTGCCGAGCAGGTCGGTTGCGCCCCCTATCTGCGCGCGCCCGCCGTGGGCGTGGAGCCCGCCTTCATCGCCGCCCTGGCCCAGGCCGTCGAGGCTGCGCTGGAAACGCCGGGCGTGGCGCCGCAAGGACTGTCCAGGGGTGGACCATGCGCCCGCTTGAAAGCCTGTCCTGGCGGGTGTTCAAAGGCGGCCTGACCGGCCGAGGGGAGCCTCATGGACTATTACAATCTGGCCCGCGGGCTTCACATCCTGGCGGTGATCGCCTGGATGGCCGGCATGCTCTTCCTGCCGCGCCTGTTCGCCTATGACGCCGAGCAGAAGGCCAAGCCCGAGCCGCTGCGGTCGGAGATGCAGGCCCTGTTGCGCCTGTGGCAGACGCGGCTGCTGCGCATCATCATCAACCCGGCCATGATCCTGGCCTTCATTTTCGGCGGCTGGCTGCTGTGGCTGCGCAGCGGGGACGGCGCCGATTGGTCCTTCGCCCACCAGCCCTGGATGGTGACCAAGCTGACCGGCGTCTTCCTTCTGGCCGCCTGGCACGGTTTCCTGGCGGGGCAGCGCAAGAAGATCGCCGACGGGACCTCGAAATACTCGGGTCGTTTCTGGCGCATGACCAACGAGATCCCTTTCCTGCTGGCCATCGTCATGGTGCTGTCCGTCACGCTTGAATGGACGTTTTAGGGCGCTAGACGCTCGCGACGCGGTCGCTCGCTGTTGGAGCGTGCTAAGCGCCAGGCCGCGTCGGGTCGAAACCCGTAAGGCGGCGCATAGCGGTCAAGGCCGAGCCTTTTGACCGCGGCCAAAAAGAACGGCCTTGCTTGACGACGCCACGGGTTTCGTGGTTCCGCTCATGGTGAACCGTTCGGCGTGATCCCATTGCGATCAGCAGGGCGGTCCCTCTCTTCTCGCGACGCCTGCCGGATTGATCCTGCGGGAGCCCGTCGCCCTCCCTCTGGCCGCCAGGCCGCGACATCGACAGACGAACCGCCCTCGACGCCTTTCGCGTCCGAGCGCGTGAGCGAGCACGCCAATGACCGACACGCCCGAAAACAACGACCAGACCCCGGAAGTTGTTGAAAATGTTGTAGAACGCCCGCGCAAGACGCTGACTCTGGGCGGCTCGAAGGCGGCCACTGAGCCCGCACCGGAGCCGGAAGTCGAAGTCGAAGTCGAAACGATCGCGGAAACCGTCAATGACGACACCGGCGTCGACACCACGGCCGATGACGAGGACGACGACGGCGAGCCGATCGTCCCCAACGGCCGCATCACCCTGCAGGAACTGAACGAGAAGACGCCGGAAGATCTGGTCGCCTTCGCCGAGGGCCTGGACATCGAGAACGCCGGCAACCTGCGCAAGCAGGACCTGCTGTTCGCCATCCTGAAGACCCTGGCCGACGAAGAGGTCGAGATCATCGCCTCGGGCGTGCTGGAGATCCTGCCGGACGGCTTCGGCTTCCTGCGCAGCCCCGACGCCAACTACCTGCCGGGTCCGGACGACGTCTATGTCTCGCCGTCGCAGATCCGCCGCTTCGGCCTGCGTTCGGGCGACACGGTGCACGGCGCCGTGCGCGGCCCGCGTGAGGGCGAGCGCTACTTCGCCCTGCTCAAGGTCGATACGATCAACTTCGAAGATCCGGAGATGGTCAAGACCAAGGTCCTCTTCGACAACCTGACGCCGCTCTATCCCGAAGAGCGTCTGCACATGGAAATCCAGGACCCGACGCTGAAGGACCGCTCGGGCCGGGTCATTGATATTGTCGCCCCGCTCGGCAAGGGCCAGCGCTGCCTGATCGTCGCCCCGCCGCGGGTGGGCAAGACGGTCATGCTGCAGAACATCGCCAAGTCGATCGAGAAGAACCACCCGGAAGTTTTCCTGATCGTCCTGCTGATCGACGAACGTCCCGAAGAAGTCACCGACATGCAGCGCACGGTGAAGGGCGAGGTCGTGGCCTCGACCTTCGACGAGCCGGCCACCCGCCACGTCGCCGTCGCCGAAATGGTCATCGAAAAGGCCAAGCGCCTGGTCGAGCACAAGAAGGACGTGGTGATCCTGCTGGACTCCATCACCCGTCTGGGCCGCGCCTACAACGCCACCGTCCCGTCGTCGGGCAAGGTGCTGACCGGCGGCGTCGACGCCAACGCCCTGCAGCGGCCCAAGCGCTTCTTCGGCGCCGCGCGTAACGTGGAGCAGGGCGGCTCGCTGACCATCATCGCCACGGCCTTGATCGACACCGGCAGCCGCATGGACGAGGTCATCTTTGAAGAGTTCAAGGGCACGGGTAACTCGGAAATCGTCCTGGACCGCAAGGTCGCCGACAAGCGCATCTTCCCGGCCATCGACGTGCTCAAGTCGGGCACCCGCAAGGAAGACCTCATCACGCCGAAGGATCAGTTGGCCAAGACCTATGTCCTGCGCCGCATCCTCAACCCGATGGGTCCGCAGGACGCCATCGAGTTCCTGCTCGACAAGATGCGCCAGTCCAAGAACAACGGCGACTTCTTCCAGTCCATGAATACATAATTCCGGCCCTGGCGCCGCCCGCGCGGCGGGCGGCTGCTTGAGGGCATGTTTCACGTGAAACAGCGCTCGGCCAGAAAGGCGAACGTCATGAAGCTGAACATCGAGATCGACTGCACCCCGGCCGAGGCCCGCGCCTTCCTCGGCCTGCCCGACGTGACCGTGCTCAACGACCATCTGGTCGCCGAGATGCAGAAACGGATGGACGCCAACATGGCGGCCATGCAACCTGACGAGCTGATGAAGACCTGGACCAGTTTCGGCGTACAGGCCCAGGACCAGTTCCGCCGTCTGATGGAAGCCGCCGTCACGGGCGCCCCCAAGGGCTGACGACTTGAGTTCCAACGCCGACACCATCTTCGCCCTGGCTACCCCGCCGGGGCGGGGCGCCATCGCCATTCTCCGCCTATCCGGCCCGGGCGTGGACGCGGCCCTGACCGCGCTTGGGGCAGGGGGGCTGACCCCGCGTCTGGCCTCGCTTCGCACCTTGAGCCACGACGGCGAGATGGTGGATCAGGCCCTGGTCCTGCGCTTCCCCGGACCCAACTCCTACACCGGCGAAGACTCTGCCGAACTGCATCTGCATGGCGGCCGCGCCGTGATCGAGGCCGCCAGCCGCGCCCTGATCGCCCTCGATGTCCGCCCCGCCGAACCGGGCGAGTTCACCAGACGCGCCTTCCAGAACGGCCGCATGGACCTGGCCCAGGCCGAGGCCGTGGCCGACCTGATCGACGCCGAAACCACGGCCCAAAAATCGCAGGCCCTCGGCCAGCTGGATGGCGCCCTCAGTGCGGCCTATGACGGATTCCGTCGCGACCTGCTCAAGGCCCTGTCCTTGGTCGAGGCCGAGATCGACTTCCCGGACGAGGAGGTCCCCGACAATCTGGCCCGCACCGCCGGCCCGGTTCTGGACCAGCTGGCCGCCGATCTGCGCGCGGCTCTGGCCGATTCCGATCGAGGGAGGCGGGTGCGCGAGGGCTATCGCATCGTCCTGATCGGCGAGACCAACGCCGGCAAGTCGTCGCTGTTCAACGCCCTGACGGCGCGCGAGGCGGCCATCGTCACCCCCATCGCCGGGACCACGCGCGACGTGCTGGACGCCGATGTAATGATCGGCGGCTACGCCGTCACCCTGTCGGACACGGCGGGTCTGCGCGACAGCGATGACGTGGTCGAGGCCGAGGGCATTCGCCGTGCCCGTCTGCGGGCTGAGGGCGCCGACCTGCGTATTTGGGTGCGGTCCCCCTCGACCGAGGGCGCCGAAGATCCGGCCGCCGCCTTCATGCGGCCGTCCGATCTTCAGGTGCTGAACAAGGCTGATCTGGGCGCCGTCGAGGCCGCAGCCTACCTCGAAGCCCTGACCGTCAGCACGGCGACGGGGCAGGGGCTGGCGGAACTGCACGACTGGATCGCCGCCCGTCTGGCTCGCGACCTGTCCGGCGCCGACTTCCCCGCCGTGACGCGCGAGCGCCATCGCCGTCGTCTGGAAGAGGCCCTGGCCGCGGTCGAGGCGGGCCGTCGCGCCCTAGACCTGGCACCCGAAATGGCGGGCGACGACCTGCGTCGGGCGGCCGAAGCCCTGGCTCGCGTTACCGGCGCCATCGGCGTTGAGGACATCCTCGGCGAGGTCTTCTCGACCTTCTGCATCGGCAAATAGCCACAGAACTTCGGTGTTTCACGTGAAACAACGGTGTCGTGGCTGTGGCGATGTCGGGCCGGATGGACTATGTCCTCGGCCATGACTTCCTCCCCCTCCACAACCTTCGACGTCATCGTCATCGGCGGCGGACACGCCGGCTGCGAGGCCGCCGCCGCCTCGGCGCGCGCCGGCGCCCGCACCTTGCTGCTGACCCAAAAGCTGGAAACCATCGGCGAGATGAGCTGCAACCCGGCCATCGGCGGTCTGGGCAAAGGCCATCTGGTGCGCGAGATCGACGCCCTGGACGGCGTCATGGGCCGTCTGGCAGATGTGTCCGGCATCCAGTTCCGTCTGCTGAACCGCTCCAAGGGCGCCGCCGTGCGCGGTCCGCGCAGCCAGATCGACCGTCGTCTATACCGCGAGGCCATGCAGGCCGAACTGGCCCAGACGCCGAACCTGACCCTGATGGCCGGCACGGCCGAGGCCCTGATCCTGAACGGCGCCCGCGTCGTCGGCGTGACGATGGGCGAGGGAGCTGAGCTTCGCGCCGGGGCTGTGGTCCTGACGACTGGCACCTTCCTCAACGGAGTCATCCATCGTGGCGAAGAGCGTATCGCCGCTGGTCGTTTTGGCGAGGCGCCGTCGGTCGGTCTGGCCGCTGACCTCTATGGCTCGGGTCTGATGATGGGCCGTCTGAAGACGGGCACGCCCGCGCGTCTGGACGGCCGCACCATCGCCTGGGACCAGTTGGAGATGCAGGCGGCGGACGACGAGCCTGTGCCGTTCAGTTTCCTGACCGACAAGATTGAAGTGCCCCAGATCGCCTGCGGCATCACCCATACGACCGAAGAGACCCACCGCATCATCGCCGAGAACCTGGGCGAGAGCGCCGTCTATGGCGGCAAGCTGTCGGGTCGCGGCCCGCGCTACTGCCCCTCGATCGAGGACAAGGTGGTGCGTTTCGCCGACAAGACCAGCCACCAGGTCTTCCTGGAGCCGGAGGGTCTGGACGACCCGACCGTCTATCCCAACGGCATTTCGACCTCGGTGTCCGACGCTACGCAACTGGCGTTCCTCAAGACGATGCCGGGACTGGAGCAGGTCGAGGTCTTCCGTTTCGGCTACGCGATCGAATACGACTATGTCGATCCGCGCGAGCTGACGCCGGCGCTGGAGGTCAAGAAGCGCCCCGGTCTCTATCTGGCCGGCCAGATCAACGGCACGACCGGCTATGAGGAGGCGGGCGCCCAGGGGCTGATCGCGGGACTGAACGCCGCCCGGGCGGCGGCCGGCTCCGAGCCGATCATTCTGGGTCGGGATCAGGCCTATATCGGGGTCATGATCGACGACCTGGTGACGCGGGGCGTCACCGAACCCTATCGCATGTTCACCAGCCGGGCCGAGTATCGCCTGACCCTGCGCGCTGACAACGCCGACGTGCGTCTTACGGCGTTGGGGATCGCGGCGGGCGTCGTCGGCGCCGACCGCGCGAAAGTATGGCTGGATAAGGCCGCGCAGTTGGACCGGGCGAACCGTGTTTCACGTGAAACGCAGTTCACGCCCAAGGAGGCCGGCGCTCTTGGGATCACCGTCAACGCTGACGGCCAGCGTCGGTCGATCCGTGATCTGCTGTCCTTCCCCAATGTGACCCTTGATCAGTTTGTGTCTGTTCGGCCTGAAATCGCCGACTGGTCGCCCGCCGTGCGCGAGCAGATCGAGATCGACGCCGTCTATGCCGGCTATCTGGACCGTCAGGCTTCGGAGGCCGAGGCGTTGCGGCGGGAGGAGGGGCTTTGCCTGCCTGAGGGCCTCGACTACGCCGCCATCGGCGGCCTGTCGAACGAGGTCCGCGAGAAGCTGAGTCTGGTCCAGCCCCGCACCTTGGGGCAGGCGGGCCGCATCGAGGGCATGACGCCGGGCGCCCTGACGGCCTTGCTGGCCCATGTGAAGAAGGCGACGTCGCTCGCCGCAGAAGTCGAGACTATTGTCGCGTGAGCCTGGACCCCGTCGCCGCCTTCCGCGCCCATGTCGGCGCCAGTGAAACCCAGATCGCCGATCTGACCGCCTTCCTCGCCATGCTGACCGAGGCCAATGCTGTGATGAACCTGGTGGGTCCCGACAGCATTCCTGACTTCTGGAACCGCCACGCCTGGGACAGCGCCCAGCTGTTGGCCCTCGCGCCCGAGGCCCTGACCTGGGCCGATCTGGGCGCCGGCGCCGGCTTCCCCGGTGTGGTGCTAGCCATCCTGCTGAAGGATCGGCCCGAGGCCCATGTCTGGCTGATCGACAGTCTGGGCAAACGTTGCCGCTTCCTGGAGCAAGTGGTCGAGGCGTTGGATCTGCCGGCGACCGTGATCAACGGCCGGGCCGAGGAGCAGGACGTCGAGGTGGACATCGTCACCGCCCGCGCCGTGGCGCCGATGGAGAAACTGCTGGCTTATGCACAGCCTTACTTCCAGCACGGTGCACAAGGCCTGTTCCTCAAGGGGGAGAAGGCCGAAGCTGAGTTGAAAGAGGCGGCCAAGGTCTGGCAGTTTAAGAGCGACCTCTCCGTCTCGCGCAGCGACCCGCGCGGCCGCATCGTCCATATCCGGAGTCTTCGCCGTGTCCGCTGATCGCGAGAAACAGACCCGAGTCCTGGCCGTCTCGAACCAGAAGGGCGGGGTGGGCAAGACCACGACCGCCATCAACCTCGGCACGGCGCTTGCCGCCATCGGCGAAAAGGTGCTGATCGTCGACATGGACCCTCAGGGCAATGCCTCGACGGGTCTGGGTGTTCCACGTGAAACACGCCGAGCGACGATCTATGACGTCATCGTCGACGGTCGCCCCATCGACCTCTCGGCGGTGGAAACCACGGTGCCGGGTCTCTTCATCGTCCCCGCCGACGCCGACATGTCCGGCGTCGAGATCGAGCTGAGCCAGGCGGATCGCCGCTCCTATCGTCTGCGCGACGCTCTGGCGGCGCAGGGCGGCAATGGTCATACACGGTATGACTATGTCCTGATCGACTGCCCGCCGTCGCTGAACCTGCTGACGCTGAACGCCATGGCCGCGGCCGATGCGGTGCTGGTGCCGCTGCAGTGCGAGTTCTTTGCGCTGGAGGGCCTGACCCAGTTGATGCGGACCATCGACATGGTCAAGCAGAGCCTCAATCCGGCGCTGGAGATTCAGGGCCTGGTCCTGACCATGTATGATCGTCGCAACGCCCTGTCGGGTCAGGTGGCGGCCGATGTTCGGGCTCACTTCGGCGACAAGGTCTATGACAGCGTCATTCCCCGCAACGTGCGGGTGTCGGAGGCGCCGTCCTTCGGCAAGCCGGTGCTGATCTATGATCTGAAATGCACCGGCAGCCAGGCCTATCTGAAGCTGGCGCGCGAGGTTGTGATGCGCGAACGTCAGCGTCGTCTGGCCCTTGCCGCCTGATCGGCGGTTTTCCCAGTAAGTAGAACGGAAACAGCATCTTGTCCGAACGTCAACGTGGTCTGGGTCGTGGCTTGTCGGCCCTTCTGGGAGAAAACGTCGCCGAGAGCGCGCCGGTGGACGGCGGGGTTCAGCCGACGGGCGTGCGCGCCGTGCCGATCGAGAGCCTCAAGCCGAATCCCGACCAGCCGCGCAAGTATTTCAGCGCCGAAAACCTCGAAGAACTGACCGCCTCGATTCGCGACAAGGGCGTGCTGCAGCCCATCCTGGTCCGTCCCCAGCCGGGCGAGGACGGTATGTGGCAGATCATCGCCGGCGAACGTCGCTGGCGCGCGGCCCAGGCGGCGCGCCTCAAGACCGTGCCGATCATCGAACGGGCCATGGACGACGTGGAGGTGATGGAGGTCGCCATCATCGAGAACGTTCAGCGCGCCGACCTGAACCCGGTCGAGGAGGCTCTGGCCTACGGCTCGCTGATGTCGCGCTTCGGCCGCACCCAGGACGCCCTCGCGGGCGTGGTCGGCAAGAGCCGCAGCCATGTGGCCAATACGATTCGTTTGCTGCAACTGCCCGAGAGCGTGCTGGATCACGTCATGGAGAACCGGCTCTCAGCCGGTCACGCTCGCGCCCTGATCACCGCCCCCAATCCTGAGGCCCTGGCCGAACAGGTCCTGTCCAAGGGCCTGAACGTGCGCCAGACCGAGGCCTTGGCTCGCCGCGCCGCCGAGGGACCCAAGCCGTCCAGGGCCAAGCCGGCCCTGAGCGGGGAGGGGGCCGCCGACGTCGCCGCGCTGGAACAGGATTTGGCCGACGCCCTCGGCCTCAAGGTCCAGTTGAGCGACAAGGGCGGCAAGGGCGAGATCAGCATCAAATACGGAACCCTGGAACAGCTCGACGACCTGTGCCGCCGCCTGATGCGCGGCTGACGGGCCTTTCCGTTCCGGCCGTGCTAAGGTGCGGCCATGACTGAAGAGACCGACAAGATCAGCGCCACCGAAGCCCTGAAGCGCGCCCTCGCGGCCAAGAAGGCCGGGACCCAAGCGGGACCGTCGGGCGTCAAGGGCGGCGCGCGCGGGGCGGAGAAAGTGATGCAGCGACAGGCTGCGGCCGCCAACAAACCCGCCTTCCGCAAGGCCTCGAAGCGGGGCTGACCCGCCTCAGGGGCGAGCGGCTGCGCTTCTCGCCGCCTTGAACTGTTCCAGACGCCTATCCTGTTCAGACAGGGGCGGAACATTGACCGCTGTGCGCAGGGCGTCTGGCAGAAGGTCTCGATCATAGGGCTCAAGGGTCGGCTCGCCGCCGGCCACCATGCGGGTCTGGGTGCCATAGATCTGCTTGCGGTCGATCGACTGGAGATAGCGGTCCAGCGTGGCCGCCGCGATCCATGCCGCGCCGGACGAGCCCTTGGCGGCGCCGGTCACTGCGAGACTATGGGCCAGAAGATAGTCGTCGGGCGTCGAGCCATGCTGGAAGATGAAGGCGGCGGCGCGGTAGTCCTCGCCGGTTTGCAGAGCTCCAGCGTCCAGCAGGGCTCGCGCCTGGATCCGGCGAGCGGCGTCGTCGGCGTTCATCTGCTCGACAAAGGCGCGTTCGCGGTATTTCGTCGGGTCGATATTGGCGCGGGCGGCCTGGTCGGCGGCGTAGAGAGCGGCCATTTCAGCGTTGTCGGGTGAGACCTCCTGGGCTGAGGCCAGGCTCGGCAGACAAAGACAGGCGGCGATCGCGGTGATGCAGAACAGGCGCATGGTTTCCCCCGAAATGGCCCCAGGCATGAACTGTCAGGGATCAGAACCGTGATTGGCGATGGTGTCCAGTGCGTCGAGGCTAGAGACCGATCCGTCGGGCGCGGGCGGAGATTTCCAGCAGCAAGCGTTCGGCGATCAGGGCCTCGGGCAGGCCTGTGGTCTTGGTGGCGACGTCCGCCGTGTTGACGCTGTCCTGCACCTCGTCCAGCAGTTCCAGACGCCAGGCGCGGGCCTGACGCAGGATCTCAGCCTCCTGTTTCCAGAAGACGCCGGCGGCCTTGGCGGCCTCCTTGGGGCCTGCGCCGGAGACCAGCAGCACATTGATACGACGCAACTTGCCCAGGTGGATGGCGGCCATGCGCACAGCCATGACGGCGCTTTCGCCCTCGGCCAAAGCCCGGCGCAAACCGGATTGCGCCGGGCCGGCGCGGCCGCCGAAGGCCTGCAAGGCGGCGTCGGAAAGTGAGGCGTCAGGCTCGACACCCAAATGCTCTTCCAACTCCGGCACGTCGATGGTGCGGCCCGAACCAGGCCCGATGTAGAGCACAAGACGTTCGATTTCCTGCCGCATCAGGCCGCGTTCGCGGGGCAGGCGGGCGACAAAACGGTCGAGGGCGTCGCCTGTCAGGCCGACCTTGTCGGCGCCCAGGGCCTCGCGCGTCATGCGGGCGACGTCGCCGACCTCGTCCTCGTAGCAGGCGATGCCGACCGCGCCGGGCGACTTCTCGGCGGCCTTGCGCAGGGCGGATTCGCGGCCCAGCGCCCCGGCCTCGATGACCAGCATGGCGTCAGGGTTGTAGCCGCCGTCGGCGTGGACGGTCAGGGCGGCGGCGATGGCCTTGTCGACGCCGGGCTTGCCGTCCGACAGACGGATTCGCACCAGGCGCCGCCCGCCGATCATGCTCAGCGCCGTCAGCGCCTCCTCCAGCTTGACCGCGTCGCCGTCGATGTCGGCCTCGGTCAGGAAGGTGACGTTGAACGGGTCGTTCAGGTCGGGGGTGATGGCCTTGTAGAGGGTCAGGGCGCGTTCGGTGACGCCCGACCGGTCCTTGCCATGGATGACGGCGGCGCGAATGCCAGCGTCCGGCGACCTCAGGAAGCGGTCGACCTCGGGCCGTTTGGCCAGAATCACGCGCCCATTCCCTTCAGAACAGGCCTCACTGGCCCGCCAGGGCGCGCATCATGTCCAGCCGGATCAGGCGCGCCAGATCGGCGGCGGCCCGGTCCTCGCCGTCCTGCTGGGCGGCGATGGCGGCATAGGGCTGGTCCGCAGCGGCATAGGTGGTGGTCGTGGTCTGCGAGCCCTTGATCGGTTCCCCGCCGGTGATCGGGGTCAGGGTCCAGTCGGCCTTGACCGTCAGTTCATAGCGGCTGGCCGTGTCGTCGATGCGTCGACCCAGAGGACGGCGTTCCTGGCTGACCTCGGTCGTCAGGCGATAGAGGGGCTCGACCGACCCGTTCCGGCCGAAGGCGTCTTCCAGCTGCTCGCGCAGGCGATAGCCGAGGCGGTTGTCGGGCGTGGTCACGGCGATGCGCGAGAGGCCCGCACCCACGCCCATGTCGCCATAGAGAGGCGTGAAGCCGCAGCCGGACAGCAGGGCGGCGCCCGCGACGGCGATCAGGGCGAGGGCGCGACGCATCAGCCGGCCACCAGATTGACGATACGGTCGGGCACCACGATCACCTTGCGGACGCTGAGGTTGTTGGCGGCAAGGTAGGCCTGAACCGTCGGATTGGCGAGAGCGGCGGCCTCCACCGTGGCGTTGTCCGAGCCGCGGGGCAGGACGACCTCGCCGCGGCGCTTGCCGCCGATCTGGACGGGCAGGGTGACGGCGTCGTCGGCGGCCAGAGCCGCATCATAGACGGGCCAGGGCGCGTCCAGAACCATGCCGTCCTCGCCCAACCGCGCCCAGGCTTCTTCGGCCAGGTGCGGTGTGAAGGGGGCGATCAGGCGGGCCATGGTCGACAGCGCCGTCTTCTTCGCCTCGCCGCCAGCCTTGTCGTGCTGACGCAGGGTCGCCAGGAAGGCGTAGAGCTTGGCGATAGCCGAGTTGAAGCGGAAGCCCTCGACGCCCTCGCTGACGGCGTTGATGGTCTTGTGCGTCTCGCGGATCAGGCTGGCGTCCACGTCGGCGTTGGCCGGGGCGGCGGCGTCAAAGCCGTCGAACTCGGTCCAGACGCGCTGGACGAAGCGGCTGGCGCCCTCGACCCCCCCGGCGGACCATTGGACGTCGCGTTCGGGCGGGCTGTCGGACAGGACGAACAGGCGGCCGGCGTCGACGCCATAGGCCTCGATGATGTCCTGGGGCGCGACCACGTTCTTCTTGGACTTGGACATCTTTTCGATGTCGCCGATCGTCAGGGGGGCGCCGGTGGACAGGCGGGTGGCCCTGCGCTGGCCGTCCACCGTCTCGATGCGGACGTCCGAAGGCTCGACCCAGCGCGGCTTGCCGCTGGGCTCCAGGCCTTCGTAGTAGGTCTCATGGACCACCATGCCCTGGGTGAACAGGCCGGCGAACGGCTCCTTCACGTCCATCAGGCCGGCGTCCGACAGGGCGCGGGTGATGAAGCGGGCGTAGAGCAGGTGCAGGACCGCGTGTTCGACGCCGCCGATATACTGATCGACCGGCAGCCATTTGGCGGCGGCGGCCTTGTTGATCGGCGCCTCGGCCTTGGGATCGGCGAAGCGGGCGAAGTACCAGCTGGAATCGACGAAGGTGTCGAGCGTGTCCGTCTCGCGACGGGCCTCGCCGCCGCAGGTGGGACAGGCGACATGCTTCCACGTCGGGTGACGGTCCAGCGGGTTGCCGGGCACGTCAAAGGTCACGTCCTTGGGCAGCTCGACCGGCAGTTGCTCGGTCGGCACGGCCACCGGACCGCAGGCCTCGCAGTGGATGATGGGGATGGGGCAACCCCAGTAGCGCTGGCGGCTGACGCCCCAGTCGCGCAGGCGATAGATGGTCTTGGCCTCGCCCTGGCCGGCGGCCTCGATGCGGGCGATGGCCTCGGCCTTGGCGGTGTCGATGTCCAGTCCGTTCAGGAAGTCGGAGTGGAACAGGACGCCGGGGCCGGTATAGGCCTCGCTCTCCACGGCGAAGTCGTCGCCGGCTCCCTCGGGCCGGACGACCGGGATGACCGGCAGGTCGTACTTGCGGGCGAAGTCCAGGTCGCGCTGGTCGTGGGCCGGGCAGGCGAAGACGGCGCCCGTGCCGTATTCCGACAGGATGAAGTTGGCGATCCAGACCGGAACCTCGGCTCCGGTGAAGGGATGGATGACCTTCAGCCCGGTGTCCCAGCCGATCTTCTCGGCCTGTTCGATCTCGGCCTGGGAGGCGCCGCCCTTGCGGCATTCGGCGACGAAGGCGGCGACGCGCGGGTCGGCCTCGGCCAGTTGTTTCGAGATGGGGTGATCAGGGGCCAGGCCGACGAAGCTGGCGCCGAACAGGGTGTCGGGACGGGTCGTATAGACCTCGACGGCCTCACGCCCGGCGGGCGCGCCCTCGGGCGCAAAGGCCCACTTCATCTGCAGACCCCTGGAGCGGCCGATCCAGTTTTCCTGCATCAGGCGCACCTTGTCGGGCCAGCGGCCTTCCAGTTCGGATAGGCCGTCGATCAGATCGTCCGCATACTGAGTAATGCGCAGGAACCACTGGTTCAGCTTGCGCTTCTCCACCAGGGCGCCCGAGCGCCAGCCGCGTCCGTCGATGACCTGTTCGTTGGCCAGGACCGTGTTGTCGACCGGGTCCCAGTTGACCACGCCGTCCTTGCGATAGACCAGACCGCGTTTGTACAGCTCCAGGAACCAGGCCTGCTGTTTGCCGTAATAGGCCGGGTCGCAGGTGGCGAACTCGCGGCTCCAGTCCAGCGACAGGCCCAGCAGCTTAAGTTGGTCGCGCATTGTCGCGATGTTGGACCAGGTCCAGTCGCCGGGGTGGACGCCGCGCTCCATGGCTGCGTTCTCGGCCGGCATGCCGAAGGCGTCCCAGCCCATGGGATGCAGGACGTCGAAGCCCTGCGCCCGCTTGTGACGCGCCACCACGTCGCCCATCACATAGTTGCGAGCGTGGCCCATGTGGATGTTGCCCGACGGATAGGGGAACATCTCCAGCACATAGTATTTGGGCCGCCCGGTGTCCTCGTTCGACACGGAGAAGGCGTCAGCAGCCGCCCAGCGGGCTTGCTGGCGGGGTTCGGCGGTCTTGGACTCGTAACGAGTGGCCACGGCGTATCCTGAGGTATCGCCTCAGGCGCGAAGCTTGAGGCGGCCCTGAGGTCTGCGTTGGGGTGGCGGAAGCGAGAAGCGGCTCTTAGCGAGCCGCGTTGGCGAGATTAAGCTGACGCGCGCGGGTCAGGATGGCGTTTTCCAGATCGGTTTCCGTCTGGGCCGCGACCGGGGCGGCGGTCCAGGCGCCGGCGGCGTCCTTGACTTCCTTGGTCACGGAGACGTTCAGGGCGTCGGCGCGCAGACGGCGGTCCAGAATGAAGACCGTGGCCTTGAAGCGCTCGTTCGGCGCTTGCGGATTGACGTACCAGTCATAGTTGACGACGCCGCCCCACGGATCAGCGCTGGCCAGGGGCATGAAGGCCAGGGTGTCCAGCGTGGCGCGCCACAGATAGGCGTTTACGCCGATGCCCAGTTGGGCGTCGGCCTTGGGAGCCTTATCCTTGGCGCCGACGAAAGGCAGGCTGGAGCAACCGCCCAGCAGCAGTCCCGACGCGATCAGGGCGACCGCAGCGCCGCGAACAAATGCCATTCCGAGATCTCCGTAAAGGTTCGAGGTCGAGCCGTGGAGCGAACCTCGAGCGCACGCGCTCCAAGGATACGCGCACGCCTGCGCCGCAGCCACGCTCTATAACACGGCGAAAAGGGGCCGTGACAAGGCGAAGCCGTGTTCGATCGTCGGTTAGTCGACTTATTGGCGTGGTGTCAGCGCCACAGCAAACGCAAGAGTCGTCGGGAACGCCCTGTGGATGACTACGTTTCGTTGACCGGGCGGACCAGCGGTGTCTAATCGCTGTGTCCTCGGGCTTCGGCCCTGGGTTCAGGAACAAGGTTCGACGCGTGAACGTCGGCCCAAGGGTTGGAAGATGCGTTTCGTTGCGATCATCGCTGCGACTGTGAGCGCCCTGGCTATCGCCGGGATGGCTCATGACGCCTCGGCTCAAGCCCGCCGCGCGCCGGCGGTCTCCCTGACTGAGGCCGCCCAGGCCTCGCATGCGACGCCCGCGCCGCAACGTCGCGGCCTGCGCTGGAACGACAGCGGCCGTTGGGGTCTGAACTTCAACCTCAACCAGCCCGTCGGCCGCGAGACCGACTGGGGCGACGTCGAGGCCGGCGCCTACTACCGCCTCAGCCCGCGTCTGCGCGTCGGCGCCGCCGCCAACCTGGCCACGCCCGAAGTCGATCCGGCTCGCGCCCCTGAAAGCGCCGCCGACCGCCGCGCCGCGCCGCGCGTGCGTCTGGAAACCATCTTCAAATTCTAGTCGTGTTCAGGGCGTCAGGCTCTGAAAGCGGTCTGCACGGCGTCCACGCCTGCGATTCCGCATGCGCCTGATCTCAACAGGTCGGCGACATTGCCCGCCCCGATTCCGCCCAGGGCATAGACGGGGCAGGGGGCGTGGGTCGCCCAAGCCTTGAACCCGTCGATGCCCAGAACCGGCTTGTTCCCCGAGGCCCCGCCCGCCGGAAACACCGGCGACAGCACCAGGGCGTCCAGATCCCTTGCCGCCTTCACAGTCGCCGCCGAATGCGCCGCCCCCGTCAGCAGCCAGTCGGGCCGCCGCCCCGACAGAGCATAGGCCGCCGACAGCGCCCGTTCGGGCAGATGCACGCCGTCCGCCTCGATCCGCTCCGCCAGATCGGCGTCCAGCCCGACCAGCAGGCGGACGCCCGCCGCCTGGGTCGCCGCCCGCAGCCGCAATCCGGTCTCCAGCGCATCCGCCGCCCCGAAATGCCGGAACACCACCCCGGCGCCGGTGGGCAGGCGGGCCGCCGTCTCCCACGGTCGGGGCGTGCGCGCGGGGTCTGTGAAGAAGAGCAGGGGGGCGAGGGGGCGTTTCGGCGGGCTGACAGCCGCCGCCGCGCGGGCTAGAGCCGTCGCTGTCTGCCACAGCGTGCGCGCGTCTTCGGACAGGGTCATGACCGCCTCTAATCCCGCTTCCATCGTTCCGTCCATCCATGATCGCTTCGCCGCCGTGCGCCAGCGGATCGCCCAGACCTGCGTCGAGGTCCGTCGCGACCCGGCGTCCGTGATCCTGACCGCCGTGTCCAAGACCCAACCGTCCGAGGCGCTGGACGCGGCCCTGGCGACCGGCCAGCGCGTCTTCGGCGAGAACCGGGTGCAGGAGGCGCAAGGCCACTGGGCCGAGCGCCGCGCCGCCTTACCCGACCTAGAACTCCGCCTGATCGGTCCCTTGCAGACCAACAAGGCGGTCGAGGCGGTCGAACTCTTCGACGTCATCGAGACCCTGGACCGCGAGAAGCTGGCGGTCGCCCTGTCCGCAGCGATCAAGAAGACGGGTCGCCGCCCCCGTGTCCTCGTCCAGGTCAACACCGGGGCCGAACCGCAGAAGGCCGGCGTCCTGCCCGCCGAGGCCGACGCCCTGATCGCCGCCGCGCGGGCGATCCACGGCCTCAGCGTCGAGGGTCTGATGTGCATTCCCCCCGCGGACGAGGCGCCGGAACCGCATTTCGCCTTGCTGGCCGAAATCGCCGCCCGAAACGGGCTGTCGGTGCTGTCGATGGGCATGAGCGGCGACTACGAAACCGCCATCCGCTGCGGCGCGACCCACGTTCGGGTCGGTTCGGCCCTGTTCGGGGAACGAAATACGCCCCTAAAACCCTCTTAAAGCGATGAAATAGCGGAGCACCCTTGGCGAACCCCTCAAGCCTCGCCATTCTCTAGTCATGGCGACCCCCAAGACGATCCTCATCATCGACGACGACGACGACCTGCGCGAGGCGCTGGCCGAGCAACTGGCCCTGCACGAGGAGTTTCGTCCCGTCCAGGCCTCGACCGCGACCGACGGGGTGCGTCAGGCGCGCGAGGTTCGCGCCGACCTGATCCTGCTGGACGTCGACCTGCCCGACATGGACGGCCGCGAGGCCTGTCGCCTGATCCGCAAGGCGGGGGTTTCGACCCCGGTCATCATGCTGACGGCGCAGTCGTCGGACTCCGACGCCATCCTCGGCCTCGACTCGGGAGCCAACGACTACGTCACCAAGCCCTTCCGGTTTGCGGTCCTGCTGGCCCGCATCCGCGCCCACCTGCGCAGCCATGAGCAGTCCGAGGACGCCGTCTTCCAGATCGGCCCCTACGAATTCCGCCCGGCGTCGAAGATGATGCTGGACGACAAGGGCAAGAAGGTCCGGCTGACGGAAAAAGAGACCAATATCCTCAAGTATCTCTATCGCGCCGGGGCCAAGCCCGTGTCGCGGGAGGAACTGCTGACCGAGGTCTGGGGTTACAACGCCGGGGTCACCACCCACACCCTGGAAACCCACATCTATCGCCTGCGTCAGAAGATCGAGCCCGAGCCCGGTCAGGCGCGGCTTCTGCTGACCGACGCGGGCGGCTACCGCCTCCAGCCCTGACCTTGGCCTGACGAACTGATGAGCGAGCGTCGTCCGACCCCGCCTCTGGTGGCGCTTCGGGCCTTCGACGCCGCCGCCCGTCTCGGCAGCTTCCGTGAGGCCGCCGAGGAGCTGGGCGTCACGCCCGGCGCTGTCAGCCGCCATATCAAGGCGCTGGAGATGCGGCTGGGCCTGCGTCTGTTCGACCGTTTCAACCGCTCGGTGGTCCTGACCGCAGACGGCCGTCGGCTGGCCCAGGGCGTGGCCGACGCCTTCGAACGGCTGGAAAGCGCGCTGGAGGCCGTGCGCCCGGGCCGCAGCCGTCAGCTGCGGATCTCGGCTCTGCCGTCGCTGGCGGGCAAGTGGCTGTCGCCGCGCCTGCACCGTTTCAGCGAGGACAACCCCGACCTCGACCTGATCGTCTTCGCCGAGGACCGCATCGCCGACCTGTCGAACGGCGAGGCCGACGTGGCCCTCCGCTACGGCGAAGGCCCCTATCCCGGTCAGGTCGCGCGTCGGTTGATGAGCGAACGCCTGATTCCGGTCTGCGCCCCGTCTCTGGCGGCGGCGCGGTCGATGCGGACCCCGGCGGACCTGCTGGACGCCGTGCTGATCCATGAAAGTTGGCACGACCTGCCGTTTGCCGACCGCATGGGCTGGAAGGCCTGGTTCGAGAGCGCGGGCGTCGTCGATCCGCGCGTCCAGAACCTGCGTGGGCCGGTCTTCAGCCACAGCCATCTGGCGCTGGAGGCCGCCCTGTCGGGACGCGGCGTGGCCCTGACCTCGGCGCCTCTGGCCGCTGACGACCTGAGGGAGGGGCGGCTGATCCAGCCCGTCGACCACGCCCTGACCAACGACCTGGCCTACTGGGCCGTGGTCCTGCCGGAACGCGCCGACGAGCCCAAGCTGCGACGCTTCCTGACCTGGATCGAGGTTGAGGCTCACGCTGATCCGATCAGGTGATCGAAACTCACGCGACCCGGCCTAACCGTGGTTTGTCCACAGGGGCTTGAAAGGGCATCTTCGGCGGGCTCGGATCTCCCCGCCGGCAAGGAACCCTCATCATGAAACTCGTGCACCCCCGCGCCAACGCCCTTTCGTTTGAAGCCGTTGTCGTCTTCACCGGCAGCGTCACCCTGATTCTGCTGGGCGTCATCGCCGGCGCCAAGCTGCTCGGCGCCGCCTAGGATCAGCCCCGGCTGACCTCAGCTCAACGCGGTCGCCATTCGCTGAGAAGCGCGCCCGTGGCGCCATCCTCGAAGGCCAGCCGGTCCAGCCGCAGCGCGGCGACGCAGACCGGCCGGCTTTCGGGGTCTCTCTGGGCGCACTTCACGGCCTTGCCGTCGGCGAATGTCGTCAGCCGCCCCTCCAGCCGCAGGGCATAGCCGCCCGACGCCGGCGTGGGCGCCATGCCCTTTTCCCCGCGAATGACATGGGCGTAGGCCTGACCCCGGCGTCGTCCCAGCCGCGAACCGTCCGCCTCGACCACGGCCGCCAGCCCTGCCGTGCGTTCCGGCATGGGCGGGAAAGGGGTCTCCGCAACCTCCTGGTGAGAGCCCGCGGGATCAACGGTCGGCGCCCCGTGGGGCGCGACGACGACCGGGGCCTTCGGCGACGCGGGGGAACAGGCGTCCAGCCCGCTCCACGGGCGGGGAATCCAGAAGCCCTCGATCGCGTCCCACCGATCCTGATGCGTTGCGGCGTCTGGTTCAACGTCGCCCGCCGCCACGCGGGTCTTCAGGTCTTCGGGCGTGACCGTCAGGGTCAGGCCGCCGTCCGCATTGCGGACCAGGCGCGGCAGACCCGCAACCGCTCGGTCGTCTCGACTGATCCCTCCGTCGCACCCGAAGGGCAGTCTGATCGAGACCGTCCGGCCCGTCAGGCCGGCGTCGCGGTCGCGGCCGTCGGCCAGGGCTGATCCGGCCTCGGTCAGCGCGGCAAGAAGGGCGGCGCGATTCAAGGTGCTGTCCAGCACGACCGTGGGCGGGGGCGCGGGCTCAGGATTCGGTGACGCCGTCGGCTCGGGCGGTCGCTGGCACCAGACCAGCAAGGGCAGGGCGGCGAGGACAGCGACGGGCGCGGCGAGACGGGTCGTTGTGATCGGCATGGAACCAGCTTAACACGACAAGCGCTGAAAGGCGCCCCCGGTCGGAACGACCGGCATCCACAACGGGGGCGAGGGGCCGGGGAGGGTCCGTGCGCGCGTGACGCTGGATCAGATCATCGCCCTTGTTGTCCTGGTCGCCGTGGTCGGCCTGATGATCCACGGGCGGATGCGGTCAGACGTGGTGGCGCTCAGCGGCGCGGCGGCCCTTTTGCTGCTCGGGGTTGTCCGTCCGGTCGAGGTGCAGAGCGCCTTCGCCAGTCCCGCCGTCATCGCTCTGGCCGGTCTTTTCGTTATCGCCTACGCCATCGAGTTGTCGGGCCTGCTGGGCTTGATGATCCGCAAGGCCACGGCCCTGTGCCGTCGGTTCGGCGCTGTGGGCATCTGGGCGGTGATCGGCCTGTGCGGCTCGGTCGGGGGCTTTCTGAACAATACGCCGGTGGTGGTGCTGGCTGCGCCCGTGGTGCGTGACATGGCCAGGTCGCTGTCTCTGTCGCCCAAGCGTTTCCTGATGCCGCTCAGTCATGTGACGGTCATGGGCGGCCTGCTGACCCTGATCGGCACCTCGACCAATCTTCTGGTCAACGACATGGCGCGTAATGCCGGACAGCCGGTCTTCAGCCTGTTCGAGATCACTCCTGTCGGCCTGGTCATCGCCCTGGTCGGCGGGCTGTGGCTCTATGTCTTCGGTGCGCGCCAGCTGGGGCGCGCCGCCAGCGCGGACGAGGAAGCCGAGGCGGAACGCGAGCGACAGGCGGCCGAGGCCCTGGCCCGGGCGGCGGCGCGTCGGCCAGGTCTTGGACGCTGGCGTCTGCCCTTTGCTCTTCCGTCGCTGGGCAAGTTCGGTGAAAGCCGCAACCAGCGCGACGGCACCGGCGACGCTCATCTGGGCGATGTCGAGATGTACGCCTCGGCCGACCGCCCGCTTCAGTGGCGGCGCGCCCTGATCGCCCTGACGGTCTTCGTCCTGGTCGTGGCGGCTGCGGGGCTGGGGATCGCGCCCATCGCGGCGGCGGCTTTCGCAGGGGCTGTGGCCCTGATCCTGCTGGGCGTGCTGACGCCGGACGAGGCCTATTCCGGCCTCAAGCCAGACATCCTTCTGTTGATCGCGGGCATGGTGGTGGTGGGCACCGCCATTGAGGTGACAGGTCTGGCGAGCCAGGGCGCGGGCCTGCTGATCGACGTGATCCGGCCGTTCGGGCCTCTGGGCGCCCTGATCGTTCTTTACGGAGTGACCCTGTTCGCGACCGAGCTTCTGTCCAACGCCACAGTGGCGGTGCTGGTGACGCCGATCGCAGTCGCCCTGGCGGAAAGCCTGGGGGTCGATCCGCGCCCCTTCCTGGTGGCGGTGATGATGGCCGCCTCGGCCGCCTTCGCCACGCCCTTCGGCTATCAGACCAATGTTCTGGTCTATCAAATGGGCGGCTACAGCTACCTTGACTTCGTTCGGGTAGGCCTGCCGCTGAATCTGATCACCTGGGCGGCGGCCATGGTCGCCATTCCCATCTTCTTCCCGTTCTGAAACGGCGTCAGACGTCCAGGTCCATCACAACCGGCGCGTGGTCGCTGGGCCGTTCCCATTCGCGCACCCTGTCGAGAATGCGGGCGCTGCCCTTGACCACGGCGGGCGTCAGGCCCGGCGAGGTCCACAGGTGGTCCAGACGCAGGCCCCGGTTCGAGACCCGGAAGTCCTTGGCGCGATAACTCCACCAACTGGCCAGTTTGACGGGGTCCGGGATCTGGTCGCGCACCACGTCGGCGAACCCCCCGGCGTCTTGCAGACGACGCAGGGTCTCGATCTCGCCCGGCGTGTGGCTGACCACTTTCAGCATGAACTTGTGATTGAAGACGTCGTTGTCGCCCGGCGCGATGTTGAAGTCGCCCGCCAGGACCAGGGGCCGCTGCTGATCGCGCGTCTTCATCTCGGCGGTCAGCCGCTCATAGAAGTCCATCTTGTGATCGAACTTCGGGTTCAGCTTGCGGTCCGGAATGTCGCCGCCAGCCGGTATGTAGAAGTTCTGGACCTCGACCCCGCCGATCAGGCCCGAGACGCAGCGGCCATGACCTTCGCGGCAGACGTTGAGCGCAGGGCCTTCGCCGTCGAGAATGGGCAGCTTGCTGGCGATGGCCACGCCGTGCCAGCCCTTTTGGCCGCGGATCTTCAGATAGGGCAGGCCCATCTGCTCAAAGGCTTCCCGAGGAAACTGGTCCTCGGTGCACTTGATCTCTTGCAGGCACAGGACGTCGGGCGCGTATTCGGCGACGAAGCGGGCGACCTGATCGACGCGCAGGCGGACCGAGTTGATGTTCCAGGTGACGATACGAAGGGTCATGGCCCGGACTTAGCACGGCGCCGCCATGAAAAAAGCGCCCGGAACCGGTCCGGGCGCTGTTCAGTTCGTCTCTCTCGCCGCCGGGAGGGGATGATTCCATGGCGGACAGAACGACCGCCGTCGTTCCTGTGGTCAAAGTGTCACAGCTGAGAAAAAAGTCAAATCAAGAAAATGCGTCAGGGTTGTGCTGATCCCGCGACGACGCGTCTGGCTGCGACCCCTAGTTGCGGCTGGGGCGGCGCGTCGGGTCGCGCAGCTGGAACAGGCTGGCGGCCAGACCCGAGGCCGGCTGCAGCGAGGTCAGCTGGATGCGGGTGCGCGACCCTTGCGCATCGGTGATGCTCCATTCCTGCAAGCGCAGCGGCGACCCAGCGAAGGCCAGGATGACCGAGCCTTCGTTGGGCTTGGAGGCGTCTCGGGCGGTGATGGCGAAGGCGCCCGACGCCATGCGGGTGACGCGGTCGACGCGCACGCCCTGATCCAGACGGACCTCGCGCGCAAGGAAGGTCGACAGCGGCGTGGCCCGCAGCGGCACCTGGCGGAAGACGTTCAGGCGCGGATCATAGCGTTTGACGTTATTGCCGTCGGCCACGACCAGCAGACCCGCCGGATCGGTGTACTCAAAGCGCATCTTGCCGGGGCGCTGCAGCCAGAACTTGCCGGTGCGTTGCTGGCCGCCCGGTCCGGTCTCGACGAAGTTTCCTTGCGCCGCCGTCAGGGCGGTCAGATAGGCCTGGGCCTGGCGCAGGGTGGCCTGGTCCTCGGCGGACAGGTTGGACTGGGCCGAAGCGGGCGCGGCGGCGATGATCGCCAATGCGGCGGCGCTGAAACCGAAGGCGCGGCGTGAAATCGTCATGTCTTGTCTTCTCCCGTTCGGGATGAGGGTTCGGATGGTCATCAAGCCGCAGGCAGACGGCGACCCCATGACCCCAGCCTGACCATATTTCGGCGCTCCGATGAAGCGGTGTTCATGGTTTGGGGGGCTTTAGGGGTCCTAACGCTCGGCTCGCGGAGCCTCGCTGCTTGAGGATATGGGCGCTTCAACGGACGCAGAGGACGCGCGGTTCCGTCCGTCTGTGCCCGCTTTGGCGCTGAAGCAGCGAGCGACCGCGTCGCGAGCGATAGCGCCCGGCAGCGAAGCTGCCGCTTCGGCGCAGGCGACTAGGTCAAGGCGGCGGTCCGGCCAGGATGTCGCGCTTGCCGGCGTGGTTGGCGGGGCTGACGACGCCTTCCTGCTCCATGCGCTCGATCAGGGTGGCGGCGCGGTTGTAGCCGATCTGCAGGCGGCGCTGGATGTAGGAGGTCGAGGCCTTTCGGTCGCGCGTGACCACGGCCACGGCCCGGTCGTAGAGGTCGTCCCCGGACCCGCCGCCGTCCTCGTCAAAGGCGCCGTCGCCGTCGCCATCCGGCTCGTCGGTGATCAGGTCGAGGTAGTCGGGCTCGGCCTGGCTGCGCAGGTGCTTGCACACCTCCTCGACTTCCTGATCGGTGACGAAGGGACCGTGCAGGCGGGTGATGCGGCCGCCGCCGGCCATGTAGAGCATGTCGCCCTGGCCCAGCAGCTGCTCCCCGCCCTGTTCGCCCAGGATGGTGCGGCTGTCGATCTTGGACGTGACCTGGAAACTGATCCGGGTCGGGAAGTTGGCCTTGATGGTGCCGGTGATGACATCCACCGACGGGCGTTGCGTGGCCATGATCAGGTGGATGCCCGCGGCGCGGGCCATCTGGGCCAGACGCTGGACCGCGCCTTCCACGTCCTTGCCGGCGACCAGCATCAGGTCGGCCATCTCGTCCATGACCACGACCAGATAGGGCATGGGCTCGGGACGGATCTTCTCGGACTCGTAAACCGGGCGGCCCTGCTCGTCGAAGCCGGTCTGCACGGTGCGTTCGAAATGCTCGCCCTTTTCCTGGGCCTCGCGGGCGCGCTCGTTGTAGCTGGCGACGTTGCGGACGCCGAGCTTGGACATCCGGCGATAGCGGTCCTCCATCTCGCGCACGGTCCACTTCAGCGCCACGACCGCCTTCTTGGGATCGGTCACGACGGGTGCCAGCAGGTGCGGGATGCCGTCATAGACCGACAGCTCCAGCATCTTGGGGTCGATCATGATGAAGCGGCATTCGGCGGGCGTGTGGCGATAGAGGATCGACAGGATCATGGCGTTGACCCCCACCGACTTGCCCGAGCCGGTGGTGCCCGCGATCAGCAGGTGAGGCATCCGCGCCAGGTCGGCCACATAGGGCTCGCCGCCGATGGTTTCGCCGAGCGCCAGCGGCAGCAGATGGCTCTTCTTGTCGTATTCGCCGCTCGCCAGCAGGTCGCGCAGATAGACGGTCTCGCGCTTGGCGTTGGGCAGTTCGATGCCGATGGCGTTGCGGCCCTGGACCACGCTGATGCGGCAGGCGCGGGCCGACATGGAGCGGGCGATGTCGTCGGCCAGGGCCACGACGCGGCCATGCTTCACGCCCGGCGCGGGGACCAGTTCATAGAGGGTGACGACGGGGCCGGGGCGGATCTGGTCGATGGCGCCGCGCACGCCGAACTCCTGCAGCACGCCCTCCAGCATCTTGGCGTTCTGTTTGAGGGATTCCTCATCCACTGCGCCGACCCGTTGCTGCGGCTTGGACAGGATGCCAAGCGAGGGCAGGTCGAAGCCGTCGCTGGGTTCGAACTCGAACGTCTGCTGGTCGGCGTCGCGGGCGGGACGGGGCGCCTTGACGGCGGCGACCCTGGGCTCGGCGGCGCGGGTGGCGCCACGCGCGGACGGCGGCGCGATCGGGGCGACAGGGGCGGCGTCCTCCCACGGCGGGACGGAGGCGCCGGGCGCCTCGTCGTCGGCATAGGGATCGGCGGCGTAGGGATTGTCCTCGGGCGCATGGTCGGCAGGCGCGGCTTCCGGCTCGGGCGCGCGGCGAGGCTTGCGCGCAGGCGGAGCGGCGGCGGCCTCGGCGACGATGCGGGCGTCGCCCTTGAGTTCGGCTTTGGGAGGCGTCTTGATCTTGGCGGGGCGATCCGCGCGATGGGCGGCGTGTTTCTCGGCGGCCCAGCCGGCGGTGTCGGTGAAGTCGCGCAGGCGCAGGCCCACGGCGTAGCCCAGGGCCCACAGGCCCAGGATCAGGAACAGGCCGCCGGCGATCCAGCGTCCGCCGGGAATATGCAGGGCGGCCAGGCCTTGGGCCGACAGGCCTGTGACGCCGTCGCCCCACAGGCCGCCCAGACCGGCGGCCAGCGGCCATTTGGCGGGCGCGGCCAGGGCCGACAGCGCCGCCGACAGCAGCTGGACGCCGGAGATCGTGCAGAAGACCTTGAAGGCCGTGGGCTGCAGACGGTGTTGCAGGGCGTCGCCGATGGCGGTGGCCAGCCCGAAGGCGATCAGCAACAGGACGGCGGGCCAGGCCGCCAGGCCCAGCGACTGCATCATCAGGTCGGCCAGGGTCGCGCCCGTTCCGCCCAGCCAGTTGGTCGGCCCCTGCGTCGAGGCAGCGTTCCAACTGGGGTCCGCCGGGTTCCACGAGATCATGGCGACCAGCAGCAGGGTCGACAGCAGGGCTTGCAGCACGCCGCGGAAACGCACGGCGAAGGGCGCGCCCCAGACGATGCGGGCGGTGGACCAGGCGCGTTGGCCGAGCGCGAGGGCGGCGGACATGAAGGCGAACCTCAGAAGACTAGGCCTCCCTTGTCGCGCGACAGGGTTAAGGGGCTGTTTACCAGCAGCGTAGTGGCGAGCGGTTAGTGACGGGTGGCGAGGGATGTCGCCAGTCGCGGCGGGACCTTTTCGTCACTCGCCACCCGTCACTCGCCACTATGTCCCACTGGACGCGAGCGCTGATCGGCGCGACAGAGGACCCATGGCTGACACCGACTACGACATCATCATCGCGGGCGCGGGACTGGCGGGGGCGACGTTCGCCCTGGCGGCGGCGCAGGGCGGGTTGAAGCCGGTGCTGGTCGATCCTCAGCCCTTCGACGCCCAGCTGGCGCCGACCTTCGACGGGCGCTCGACCGCCATCGCCTATTCGACCTTCCGCATGCTGGACGCGCTTGGCCTGGGCGAAAGCCTGCGCCCCCACGCCTGCCGCATGGACCGCATCCTGGTGACGGACGGCAAGCGGCCGGGCGCCGCCAGCCGCCCGCCGTCGCCGGCCTATATCCGCTTCGACGCCGACGAGATCGGCGACCGCAACGGCGGCGAGCCCCTGGGCTATATGCTGGAAAACCGCCGCATCCGTACGGCTTTGGCCGAGGCCGTCACCGCCGCCGGGATCGAGGTTCGGGCGCCGGCTTCGGTGGATGGGGTCGAGGTCGGGCCGGGCCTGGCGACCGTGACCCTGAAGGACGGCGCGACCATCAGTGCGCCTCTGGTCGTCGGCGCCGAGGGGCGCGGCTCGACCGTGCGCCGTGCCGCCGGCATCGACACCTTCGGCTGGGGCTACGGCCAGAGCGGGGTGGTGGCCACGGTCAGGCTGGGTCGCGACCACGGCAATGTCGCCCATGAGTATTTCCTGCCCGATGGGCCCTTCGCCATCCTGCCCCTGACGGAGCAGCGCGCCAGCCTGGTCTGGACCGAGAGCACGCGCCGGGCCGAAGCGTTGAAGGCGGCGTCGGACGAGGCCTTCCACGCCCACCTGATGCGGCGTTTCGGCGAGTTCCTCGACGGGGTCGAGGTCGTCGGGCCGCGCTTTGTCTATCCGCTGTCCTTGCAGCTGGCCGAAAAGCTGACTGCGCCGCGCATCGCCATCCTGGGCGACGCCGCCCACGGGGTGCACCCCGTGGCGGGGCAGGGGCTCAACATGGGGCTGAAGGACGCCGCCGCCCTGGCCGAGGTGCTGACCGACGCCGTGCGGATCGGCGAGGACATCGGCTCGGAGCTGGTGCTGGAACGCTACGCCCGCTGGCGCCGCTTCGACAACGCGGCCCTGGCGGCAGGCTTCGACGGCTTCGTGCGGCTGTTCTCGAACGACCTGGCGCCGGTGCGGCTGGCGCGCGATCTGGGCATGGCGGCGGTCAACCGCATCGCCCCCCTGCGCCGCGCCTTCATGCACGAGGCTGGCGGTGCGACGGGGGATTTGCCTCGCCTCTTGCGAGGCGAGAGCCTCTAAAGCGAAGAGGCCCTATCGCTCGCGCCGCGGGCGCTCGCCGCTTGAGGGCAGGTCGGCGCAGCAGGTGATCAGTCGTGAGTGTGCAGCAGGACGTCGCCGCCGTCGCGGCGGTCGGCTTCCTCGACGGCGCAGCGCAGGGCCGAGGCGCGAGTCTGGAACAGGCCGAAGAAGAGGCCGTCCGAGGAGGCCAGTCGCCAGACCCGGCCCGCTCTCTGGATTTCGAACAGGACGGGACGGGGCGGCGAGGCCAAAGGCTGGGCGGTCATCACCTGGGCTCGGCGTGGTTCAGGCGGTCCGCCTGACGCTGAAGCTGGCGGGCGATGCGCAGCGCCGCCTCGCGGTCAGGAAAGGGCCGCGTGGCGCAGCTGTCCAGGGTGACGCACCAGCCGCCGTCGCGAGAGACGACGCCATAGGTGCGGTGACTATGGGGCACGGCCTTGGCCTGGATCTCAGGGACGCCGGCGTCGGGATAGCCGCTCATCATCGCGGACGGCTCCGGTCGGCGGGGTCGCGCGGGGTGCAGCCGAGATAGAGGGTCAGAACGGTCCGGGTCATGCGCCAGACGCTGGACATGGCTCCAGGCGGGGCGGCGCGGTTGAGGGACTGGTTCAGCAGGGCGCGGCGGCTCATGGGAGGTCTCCTTCAGAGGCTGAAGAAGACGCCCAAGATGCATAAGGGCGCGATGAGGAAAGCGGTCGCCCGCCTAAGCGCGGCGTAAACCCGGCTTCCCTCGCATCAGTCCAGCGGGCGAGCGTCCTCGGCCAGCATGATCGGCACGCCGTCGCGGATGGGGAAGGCCAGCTTGGCGCCGGCCGAGATCAGTTCGTTGCGCTCGCGGTCATAGGTCAGGCGGCCGCGCGTGACCGGACAGACCAGGACCTCCAGCAGGCGGGGGTCAACCGAGACGGGGGTGTTGAAGGCGTCGCTCATTGTTGTGCCCTATCGCTCGCGCCGCGGGCGCTCGCTGCTTGAGGGCGCCGGTCGCCCGTAAGGTCCGCCGTATGCGGTTGACGGTTCATAGCGCCAGGTCGGGGCGGCGCCTACTGTATCGCCGGGCTGTCGTCGTCGCCGGGGTCGGCGGCGTCGATGCGGAGCAGGGCGGTCAAGGCCTGAGCGCGGTCTTCCAGCGTCATGGCCTCCAGCAGGGCCTGTTTCTCGGGCGGCTCGAACGGCAGGGCCATGGCCAGGCTGTTAATCAGGGCTTCCTGAGGCGCGATCTCGGCGGTGTCCCAGTCCACGTTCAGACCGCGATGCTCCAGATAGGGCCGAAGCGCGTCGAGGAAGCTGTGGCGGTCGAAGTCGGCGGCCGGGTCGGGCGCGCGCAGGTCGGCCTCGAACGGGGCGAAGTCGGCGTGGACCTGACGATAGGGGGTCTTGACCTGAAGCTCGGCGGTGACGCGGAACCGGCACACCCCGGTCAGGGTGATCAGATAGCGCCCGTCCGAGGTCTCGTTGAAGCTGGTGATCCGGCCGGCGCAGCCGACGCGGGCCAGCGGCGGCTGGGGGTCGTCCAGCCCGGTCAGGGGCTGGATCAGGCCGATGATCCGGTCCCCGGCCATGGCGTCGTCGACCATGTTCAGATAGCGCGGCTCGAACACGTTCAGCGGCAACTGGCCGCGCGCCAGCAGGATCGACCCCGGCAGGGGGAAGACCGGGATCACCTGGGGCAGTTCAATCGCCTTGATATAGCCCTGGGCCATCGCCGCTCTCCGCTCAGGCGAACAGGATGGAGGACAGGCGCCGGCGACCGTCGCGGGCGATCTCGCTGGCGCCGCCAGCCGCGTCGAAGACGACCAGCAGCTGCTTGCGCGCCGCCTGGTCGTTCCACTCGCGGTCGACCTTGACGATGGCCAGCAGCTGATCGACCGCCCCGCCCAGATCGCCCGCCGAGGCCAGGGCCAGGGACAGGTCGTAGCGGGCCTGATGGTCGGTGGGATCGGCGGCGATCCTGGCTTCCAGTTCCGCCGTCGCGCCGGTCGGGACCGAGGCGGCCAGCGACAACTGGGCGCGGACGCTTTGCACCATGGGCTCGGTGGAATCGGCCGGGGCCATGGCGATGGTCTGGCGCGCCTGCTCCGTGTCGCCCTCGGCCAGATAGACGCGGGCCATGCCGGCGATGGCCTTGGGGTTCTCGGGCTCGATGGTCAGGACATGGGCGAAGGCCTGGGCCGCGCCGCCGAGGTCGTTGAGGCCAAGGGATTCCTCGCCCAGCGACAGCAGTTGCTCGACGTCGCTGTTGACCCCGGCGCCGCCGGTCAGCTTGTCGATGAAGGCCTTGATCTGGCTCTCGGGCACGGCGCCCTGGAAGCCGTCGACCGGCTGGCCGTTGACGAAGGCGTAGACGGTCGGGATCGACTGGACCCGCAACTGGCCCGCATAGGCCGGGTTGGCGTCGACGTCGATCTTGACCATCTTGACCGCGCCCTTCGCCCCGCGCACGGCCTTCTCCAACGCCGGGCCCAGGGTCCGGCACGGGCCGCACCAGGTCGCCCAGAAGTCGACGATGACCGGCTGATGTTTCGAGGCCTCGATCACGTCGGCCATGAAGGAGGCGTCCGTGCCGTCCTTGATCAGGTCGGCGGGCGGGTTCAGCGTCGGGTCGGCGAAGGTCATGATCGGGTCCGCATCTGGATCGAAGAATCGTAACGGATCAGATGGCGTCGGGATGCCTCGCCATCAAGCGTTGAAATGGACGCAGTCGGCCCCGCGTCGCGAGGCTTGGGACCCGGCGGCGAAAAAACAGAGTCCAATTCGTCTGAATCGTCTGAAATCGACCGCGGTGCGGCCTGCCATGAAGGCCGCCATAGCAGGGGTCTGCGTCAGAAGGGGACGCGCGCTCGCGCGCCGCTGGGTCCCCCGGTCTCGCTGTGTTCGCCGGAGGATGACGAAAGCGAAAGCGCACACCGTCGGGAGCGGACATCACCTGCTCTGCCGATAGTAGACGCCTCTGTGGCGTTCAGGCGGCCAGCCGCGCCTCGTCGGGGCGCAGGGTCAGGACGCGGACGCCGTCGCGGGTGACGCAGACGGTGTGTTCGAACTGGGCGGAGAGCTTGCCGTCGGTGGTGACGACGGTCCAGCCGTCGTCCAGGGTGGCGACGGTGCGGCGGCCCTGGTTCAGCATGGGCTCGATGGTGAAGACCATGCCTTCACGCAGCCTCAGGCCGGTTCCGGGCTTGCCGAAATGCAGGACCTGGGGCGCTTCGTGCATTTCCCGGCCGATGCCGTGACCGCAGAAGTCGCGGACGATGGAATAGCCGTTGCGTGTCGCGTGGCGTTCGATGGCGTGGCCGATGTCACCCAGCGTGGCGCCGGGACGGACGGCGCGGATGCCCTTCCACATAGCCTCATAGGTGGTCTGGACCAGACGGCGGGCGGGGCGGGCCACGTCGCCGATCAGATAGGTCTTGCTGGAGTCGGCGATGAAGCCGTTCTTCTCCAGGGTGATGTCCAGATTGACGATGTCGCCATCGCGCAGGATCTCGTCGGCCGACGGCACGCCGTGGCAGACGACCTGATTGCGCGAGCTGTTGAGCACGAAGCCGTAGCCGTACTGGCCCTTGCTGGCCGGGCGGGCCTGTAGCTGATCGACGATGAAGGTCTCGACCAGGGTGTCGATCTGCAGCGTGCTCATGCCCGCCAGCGTCAGGCTGTCCAGATGGGTGAAGACGGAGGCCAGCAGGCGCCCGGCCTCGGCCATCAGTTCGATCTCGGCCGGGGTCTTGGTCATGCGGCGGCGACCGAAAGATCAGGGGCGCCGACGCCCGCCGCCTTCAACTCGCGCGCCATCAGGTCCTGAAAGGAGAGGCCGGGGTGCAACTCGCCCAGCATGCCGATCCTGATCCAGAAGGCGGCCTGGGCGTTGATCGAGCGGCACGAGGCCTTGCTGGCCCGGCGCAACTGCTCGTGCAGTTCGTCCTCGATGTTGACGATGCCCATGGGACGGTCCTTCATATACGTTTCGTATATGAACCATACAGGATTGGGCCAGGCTCAGTCCAGAGCGTCGAAGTCCACGACCAGGGGTTCGCGGTCCAGCAGGGCCAGGACGCGGCGGAAGGCGGCCTGATCCAGAGCGGTGGTCGCCGTATTGGTCAGGGGGTGGAAGTTGACGATGTCAGCCTGCCACAGGCGCTGATCGAGGACGAAGGTCACGCGCCGGTCGCGGTCGTTGATCAGGCCCAGCGCCGTGACCGAGCCGGGGCGGACGCCCAGCGTCTCCCACATCAGGGTCTCATTGCCGAAGGACAGGCGGTCGGAGCCCAGGGTCCGGTGGGCGCGTTTCAGGTCGATGACCGTGTCCTGGGCCGCCGAGATCAGCCACAGCCGGCCCTTCTTGTCTTTGAGAAACAGGTTCTTGGTGTGCAGGCCGGGCAGGCCGGCCTTGAGGTCCAGGCCCTCCTCGACGCGGAAGACGGCGGGGTGGTCGTGGGTGGTCTGGGCGACGTCGTTTTCGGCCATCCAGGCCAGCAGGCGGGCGCGGTCATAGGCGGGGCGGGGGGCGGGGACGGCGGCGGGAACAGTCACGTCGGAAGCGGTGTCGGTCATCTCGGCCTTGTCGGGCGTGCGGCGGGGGCGATAGGAGGGACATCATCGTTACCCTCTGTTCGACCTGTTTGGGAGCCGCGTCTTGGAACTGGAATGCTATCCGATGAGCCCCCGGCCGTGCGATCTGGTGCCGGGCCGCCAGTCGCGCAACTGGATGGACGCCTTCGCCAGCCGGCATCCCTATCGCTGCCTGCCGCTGACCATGGCCAACACCACGGGGTGGGAGATCCTGGTCCCGTTCGGCTTCACCGCTGAATGGAACGGCGGCCCGGCCCAGTCCGACATCAAGATCACGCCCGACCGGCCGCAGCCGGAGCTGGACCATTTCGTCACCTCGCACTTCTCGCGCGGGGTGCTGACCATGCACCCGCAGTATCTGTTCAGGACGCCGCCGGGCTGGGGGATGCTGGCGCAGGGGTCGCCCAACCACGTCAAGGACGGCATCCAGCCGCTGACCGGCCTGATCGAGACCGACTGGCTTCCCTTCCCCTTCACCATGAACTGGATCTTCACGCGGCCCGGCAAGGTCAAGTTCGAGAAGGGCGAGCCCTTCTGCTTCATCCTGCCGGTCGAGCACAGGAAGGTGGAGCAGTTCGAGCCGGTGATCCGCTCGCTGGAGTCCAACCCCGGCATGAAGGGCCAGTTCGAGGCCTGGAACCGGGCGCGCACCGACTTCAACACCCGCCTGGCCTCGGGCGATCCCGACGCGGCCAAGGAGGCCTGGCAGCGCTTCTACTTCAAGGGCGAGGTGCCGGAGGCCCTGGGCACGGCGCCGGCGACCCACGCCAACAAGCGCCGGCTGAAGACGCCTCGGGTGGGGTGAGGCTGCTCTCCTCCCCATTTCATGGGGAGGAAAGGCGCGAAGCTCGATACAGCAACGCCCGCCCCATCGCTGGGGCGGGCGTTTTCAGTTCAGACTTATCGCTCTTCGCTCAAGCAGCGAGCGACCGCGTCGCTCGCGATAGCGCTCTTACTTGGAGACAGGACGCGCTACGCGCGGCCCGAGGTTGTTGATGACCTCGCGGGCGTCGAAGGCGTTGGGATCACCGGCGGGCTTGGCGCCGCGGCCCATGACGATTTCGGCGGTGGCCTCGTAGCGGTCGACCTGACGGATGTCGCGGTCACGACCCCAGTAGGGGTCCCAGGTGCTCCAGTAACCGCGCTGGTAGAAGCGCCACTGGGGACCCCAGAAGGGGCCGTAGCGGTCATAGTAGAAGGGATCGGGCGTCGTGTAGAACCGGGTGTCGCGGTCGGTGGCGCGCGTCACGGTGGCGAACCAGTCGTACCCGTTTTCCACCGTGAGCTCGGCCGAGCGCAGCAGCAGCGACATCTCGACCTGATCGCGCGAGGTGACCGAGTTGCCCGAGAAGCTGACGCTGTAGCGGTTGGCTTCAAGCCGCTGTTCGGCGTAGCCGCCCCGCTGGCCGTTCATGCCGGCGGGTTGATAGGGGGTGGCGGTGGCGCAGGCGCCCAGCGCCAAGGCGCCGGCGAGAGCCACCAGAACCGACGTCTTGCGAAGGTCTTTCATGGGAGTGTCTCCTTGAACGTCCAGTGAACGTCCGTGGGTCTGAACGGGAGGTGAACAGCCAAGTTCCTCATCACGGACACAAATGACCTAACCGTGTAATCGGGATACGATCAGAAGGGCCGCCAGGATCAACAGGGCGCCGACGAAGACGCCGAAGCCGCGCTTGAAACGGGGCTCGTTCATCCGTGCGGCCAGGGCGGCGCCGCCGAGGCCGTAGGCGCTCATCGACAGCAGGTCCATGCCGATGGTGGCCAGGGCGAACAGGGCCAGCTGGGGCGCTACGGGGCGGTTCACATCCAGGAATGGCGGCAGGACGGCGGTGAAGAAGAGGATGGCCTTGGGGTTGGCGATCTGGACCGTGAAGCCGTCGATCAGGGCGCTGCGGCCCGGCCTGACCTCGACATGATCCGGCTCGGCGGCGGTGGCGAAGGCGCCGCGCAGGGCCTTGATCCCCAGCCAGGCGACATAGAGGGCGCCGAGGACGGCGATGAGACGGAAGACCTGGGGGAAGGCGGCGACCAGAGCGCCGAGACCCAGGGCCGCCGCGCCGAACCAGACCAGGGTGGCGGCGTTCATGCCGACCACGCCGATCAGGGCCGAGGCGCGCCCCTTCTCCATGCCGGTCGCCACGGCGAACAGGTTGGCCGGGCCGGGGGTGACCGCCATGACGGCCATGACGCCCAGAAAGGCGGCGTAGAGATGCGGATCGACGGGGAGCGCGGCCATGCGATCCCCTTTCCGGCGGGCGACCAGTCAGGTCAAGCCTTGTCGGATGAGATCAGGCTTCGGCGGGCGGGGCGGGCGGCGCAGGCGGCGCCGGGGGCGCGGCGAAGGCTTCGCTGACCTCTTCCACCGCATCCAGCGACTGGCCGACGGCGTAGTCGGCCATCAGGCCGTAGGTCACCATCTGATCGGGATCGGCCTGAGCCCAGGCGCTGTTGCTCGCCATGCCGTCAACCATGGGCGCGACGTCCGCCAGGCTCTCGGCGACGATGGCGTCGATGTCGATCTCGGCCAGGGCCTGATTGGCGATCTCGCCGGCCTGCTGCGCCGCCATGGCGGTGAAGGCGACGACGTGGGGCTGATACTCCGACCACAGGGCCGCCACGCGCAGGCCCTTGGCGGTGTCGTCGAGGGCGTCGTCGTCCTGGATGGCCTCGGCGCGTTCGCCGAACTCCTCCATCTTGGCCTCGAAGGCGGCGGCGGCGGCCTCCAGCTGGACCTCGGCGGCGGTCTTGCTCTCCTGGGCTACGGCGGCCGAGACGGGCAGCAGGGCGAGGGCGGCGGCGAGCGACAGGGCGCGGATCATGTCGGACATCTCCTTGGACGGACGCTGCAACGTCCGCCCAAGGCGTGCGGATCTCAAGTGAAATCGCGGTAAGGCGCCGCGAGGAGACGGAAGGCCTCCTCGCGCATCGCAGCCTACTGCGGCGCGGCCGCCTGGGCCGCGATGGCCTGGGCCGCGCCGGCCCGGATCTGGGCGGGGATGCCGCGCAAAGCGGGTCCGACCTCGGCGCGGGCGGCCGTCATGCCCTGACGCTTGGCGTCATCGGTCGTCGTGGCGATCTCGCTGTCGATGAAGGCTTCAAGCTCGGTGGCGAAACCTTCGATGTCAGGCTGGAAGCGAGCCAGGACGGCGTCGACATCGGCCATGCCCTTGGTCTGGTCGCCGCCGGACGCCGTGATGGCGGCTTCAAGTTCAGGTTGAAGCTGGGCCATGCGGGCTTCAAAGGCCTGGGCCTTGGCTTCCATTTCGATTTCGGCGGCCGACTTGGCCGGGGCTTCGGCCGGAGCCGGAGCGGCGACGGGGGCTTCCTGAGCGAAGGCGGGGGCGGCGAAGGCGAGGGTCGCCATGGCGGCGAGGACGAGACGCAGGGACATCTAGGGCTCCGATTGAACAGGGAGCCTGAAGACTCCGTCAGCGCCGAGGGTTGCGCACTTCTGTGGCGATGCGAAGGAAATTTTGCAGCAAGGCTTTCAATGCAGGGGCGAATGATGGCGTCTTCACTGCGGTCGGTCTCGCTCAGGCTGACCCGGGCAGGCGTCGAAAACGGATTTCTGATGGTCTTAAAAACCCTGATCGCATTCCTGATGTTGCTGGCGGGCGCGGCGAACGCGACGACGGTCCGCGCCGCCGAGTCGGCGCGACGCTACGCCACGGTCGGCGACTGCGACGGAAAGCCCGCGACCACGGTGCGCATGGCGCCGGGGCTGTGCATGGGGCTGGTCTGGCAGGGGGCGGGCGCCGAGGGGCCGAGGATGCCGCGCGGGTTGATGCTGTTGGCCGACGGCGACTGGCTGGTCACGGACCTTGGCGGCTGGGACGCGGGCAAGGGGGCAGTCTGGCGGCTGACGTTCGCCAGCGACGGCGCGGCGCGCTGGCGGCGCCTGGCGGGCGGGCTGTCGATGCCGCACACGGCGGCGCGCGGGCCGGACGGGCGCGTCTATGTGTCCGAGATGAACCGCATCCTGACGCTGGACCCCGACGCGCCCGATCCGGCGGCCAGCGTACGGACCGTGATCGGCGACCTGCCGGACAACCGGCTGCATGATAATCGCCACCCGCTGTCGAGCTTCGTTTTCGACGGGAACGGCGACCTGCTGGTCAATGTCGGGGCGCCCAGCGACCGCTGTCTGGATGCAGCCGGCAAGGTGAAGGCGGATGCGCGCGGGGCCTGCGTGGAGGAGGCGGCGACGGCCCAGGTGCGCCGCCACGCCTACCTAGGGAACGGGCGTTGGGCCGAGGAGAGCAGCGTCTTCGCCAGCGGTCTGAGGAACTCCATCGCCCTGGTGCGGCACCCCTCGGGGACCATCCTTCAGGCCGAAAACTCGGTGGATCTGACCACGCCCGAGCATCCGTTCGACGAGGTCAATGTGCTGCGGCAGGGCGGACACTACGGCTGGCCCTATTGCGTGGACCTGGCCACGCCGCTGCCGGGTTGGTCGGCGCGTCAGGCGCGCTGCGGCGAGCGGGATCAGCCGACAGCCCTGCTGCCGCCGCACGCGGCCCCGCTGGACATGATCTATTACGAGGGGGCGATGTTCCCCGAACTGCGCGGGCGTCTGCTGATGACCTGGCACGGCTATCGGCGCACGGCGGGCCGGATCACGGCGGTAGAGACGGATGAAGCCGGCGTTCCCCTGACCGATGTCGGCGGGCGCTACGCCATCTATCCGCGCGGGTCGCTGGCCTATCCGGCGGGGGCGCCGAGCGTGAACGGCAAGGTTCTGACGCCGGGCTGGGACCGCGTGGCGGGGCGTCAGCCGCGTGGCTCGCCGGTGGTCATGGCGGTCGCGGCCGACGGGTCGATCTGGGTCACGGACGACCGCAGCCGGGCGATCCTGAGGATCGCCCGGCCTTGAGGCCCTAGAGATCAACCCTTGGTGCGGGCGTCGCGCTTGGCCAGGACGCGCAGACGCAGGGCGTTCAGCTTGATGAAGCCCTCGGCGTCGTGGTGGTCATAGGCCTGGACGCCTTCCTCGAAGGTGACGAGGTCCTGGTCGTAGAGGCTGTAGGGGCTTTCGCGGCCGATGACCGTGGCGTTGCCCTTGTAGAGCTTGACCCGGACCACGCCCGAGACCTTCTCCTGGCTCTTGTCGACGGCGGCTTGCAGCATCTCGCGCTCGGGCGAGAACCAGAAGCCGTTATAGACGAGGTGGGCGTATTTGACCGCCAGTTCGTCCTTCAGGTGCATGGCGCCGCGGTCCAGCGTGATGGACTCGATGCCGCGGTGGGCGGCCAGCAGGATGGTCCCGCCCGGGGTCTCGTAGACGCCGCGCGACTTCATGCCGACGAAGCGGTTCTCGACCAGGTCCAGACGGCCGATGCCGTTGTCGTGGCCATACTGGTTCAGGGCGGTCAGCAGGGTCGCCGGCGACATGGCCTCGCCGTTGATCGAGACGGCGTCGCCCTTCTCGAAGCCGATCTCGATGACCGTGGCCGCGTCAGGGGCGGCTTCCGGCGAGATGGTGCGCTGGTGCACGAACTCGGGGGCCTCGACGGCGGGGTCTTCCAGCACCTTGCCCTCGGACGAGGAGTGCAGAAGGTTGGCGTCGACCGAGAAGGGGGCTTCGCCGCGCTTGTCCTTGGAGATCGGGATCTGGTGCTTCTCGGCGAAGTCCAGCAGGGCCTCGCGGCTGCGGAACTCCCACTCGCGCCATGGAGCGATGACGTGGATGTCGGGGTTCAGGGCGTAGTAGCCCAGCTCGAAGCGGACCTGGTCGTTGCCCTTGCCGGTGGCGCCGTGACAGACGGCGTCGGCGCCCAGCTGGCGGGCGATCTCGATCTGGCGCTTGGCGATCAGCGGACGGGCGATCGAGGTGCCAAGCAGGTACTGGCCTTCATAGAGGGCGTTGGCGCGGAACATGGGGAAGACGAAGTCGCGCACGAACTCTTCGCGCAGATCGTCGATGAAGATGTTCTCGGGCTTGATGCCCAGCTTCAGCGCCTTTTCCTTGGCCGGAGCCAGCTCTTCGCCCTGGCCCAGGTCGGCGGTGAAGGTGATGACCTCCGCGCCGTATTCCGTCTGCAGCCATTTCAGGATGATCGAGGTGTCCAGCCCGCCCGAATAGGCGAGGACGACTTTCTTGGGGGCGGGCGAGGTCATGGGTCGAAAAATCCTTTCAGGCCGCGGGGAGGCGCATCTGGCGCGCTTAAAGGACCAGACGCCCCCTGATGCAAGGGCATGATTGTGTCGTGAGCCCTGGATGTGAAAAAGGCGCCGCGACCGGAGCCGCGACGCCCATCATGGTTCAGGCGAACGCTGGCCTCAGACGAGGGCCTTCAGCTGGTCGACCAGATCGGTCTTCTCCCAGCTGAAACCGCCGTCGGCCTCGGGCGTGCGGCCGAAATGGCCGTAGGCGGCGCTGCGGCGATAGATGGGCTTGTTCAGGCCCAGGTGCTCGCGGATGGCGCGCGGCGTGGCGCCGCCGATCAGCCTGGGCAGTTCGGCTTCCAGCACGGCGGGGTCGATCTTGCCCGTGCCGTGCAGGTCGACGTGGACCGAAAGGGGTCTGGCCACGCCGATGGCGTAGGAGATCTGGATGGTGCAGCGGTCGGCGAGGCCGGCGGCGACCACGTTCTTGGCCAGGTAGCGGCAGGCGTAGGCGGCCGAACGATCGACCTTGGTCGGGTCCTTGCCCGAGAAGGCGCCGCCGCCGTGGGGCGCCGCGCCGCCGTAGGTGTCGACGATGATCTTGCGCCCGGTCAGGCCCGCGTCGCCGTCCGGCCCGCCGATGACGAAGGTGCCGGTCGGGTTGATGTGCCACTCGGTCTCGTTGGTGATGAAGCCGGCGGGCAGCACCTTCTCGACATAGGGTTTGACGATGGCGGCGACCTGATCCTGGCTCAGACCATCCTTGTGCTGGGTCGAGACGACGATCGAGGCGGCGCGCACCGGGCGGCCGTCTTCGTAATAGAGCGTGACCTGGCTTTTGGCGTCGGGCTCCAGGCCCGGCTCCTGACCCGAATGGCGGGCTTCGGCCAGGGCCTTCAGGATGTTGTGGCTGTATTGCAGGGTGGCCGGCATCAGTTCCGGCGTCTCGTTCGCGGCATAGCCGAACATGATGCCCTGATCGCCCGCGCCCTCGTCCTTGTCCGCGCCGGCGTCGACGCCCTGGGCGATGTGGGCCGATTGCGGGTGCAGGTGGTTCTGGAACTGGAAGGTCTTCCAGTGGAAGCCGTCCTGCTCATAGCCGATGTCGCGCACGACGCCGCGCACCGTAGCCTCGATTTCCTGTTCGACGCCGGGGGCCCAGGCGCCCGCCGTGTCCATGATGCCCTTGCCGCGGATTTCGCCGGCGATCACCACCAGATTGGTCGTCGTCAGGGTCTCGCACGCCACGCGCGCCTCGGGGTCCTTGGACAGGAACAGATCGACGATGGCGTCGGAGATCTGATCCGCGACCTTGTCGGGGTGGCCTTCCGAGACGCTCTCGGACGTGAAGAGGAAGGACGAACGGGCCAAGGCAGGCTCCTGCAAGACGGTGAGGCCGACAGACATATAAAGATATGCTTATACGTTCAAGTGATGACCGAAATGTAGCGCGTAATCCTCAAGGCGAGACGCCGCCGGATCGCACCCGAACCCACGGATGTCGGACCGGTTCTTCTGCTTTCAATGTCTGGAAGGAAGTGGTGCCGCTTAGGTGACTCGAACACCTGACCCCATCATTACGAATGATGTGCT